>WLWD01000101.1_pt1 | contig 259258 bp, 158 predicted proteins | sample 6712731 | NCBI WGS metagenome assembly WLWD01 (sample SAMN12718690, study PRJNA576275) | sponge metagenome | isolation source: marine sponge | host: Mycale hentscheli | place: New Zealand: South Island, Marlborough, Capsize Point | collected 2014-11-01 | reverse complement strand
CATAGTTACTGAGAGGCTGATCTAAGATAAAATTGTAGTGTAAATTGTACAAATAAAATATAATTTTACAAATATACGAAGTAATATTATTTCACTGCAGAATTAATCTAAAGGTTGCTGATATGTACATTTACTGAAATATATTTTTATTAATTGGAATTTTTTCTTGTGTAATTTTAATTTGTTTAAAATGTTTCAAATTTACTTTCAAAGTCATCACTTGTCCTGTACTTAGATATTCCAATAAATATTTTAGTTAGTATTTAGCTGTTGTTAGTAGTTAGCTGTTTTATAAATTATATGACAATATAATATACCATTATGGAAAATATTGTTTAACTGCCAATCCTTCAGTCATCTCAGGCAGCTGCTAACATTAAAGTCCAAAAGCAGCTGTCAACATAATGCTCTTAAGTGGAATATACTTGTACTCATAATGAATGCAATGCTAAAAAATGATTATATGTAATTCATTAAAAATATATAATAATAAATATACATCAGGTTAATAATGCTTCAAATAGGTTGTTGGAAAAAATTAAGGGAATATGGTTTGCATATTGATAAGTAAAATAATAGTTAATGATTAATATCTTATTGTTTAAACTGAATGTAGTCAGAAATATAACCGATTTAAAGTGGTCAATTTTGCTACTAAAATTGTGTTCCTACATGTTCCAATGTCTGTAGGTTGCTAATCTGCACCAATGCTGTACATGTCCAGTATGAATATTCTCATAATTGTATTTAAAGCTCTGATGAATTCTCAGCTATCTTTTACTCATTAGATGTATTCTTCATGGGTTCGATTTCCGGTGGCGACCAAATATTTTTAATTCAGTATTGTTTAAAAAGCCCGTGAAAGTAAGACAATAAATCTAATGAGTAAAAGAAGGCTGAGAAAGAAATACAAAAGTTAAAAAGTGGAGTAAAAAAATTCAACAAATAAAATTTTTAAAAAAAGAGAACTTTCGTTTGTCTGTTGAGAGTGAAACTGTAGCATAGCAGTACACTTTAATAGTATAAATACAGGATCAGAGTGTTTGTTTGCTGGCTGGTTGTCATAGCCCAATGGCGGAGCACTTGTGTCAAACAAGCAATAATGAGTTCGATTCCCGGTGGCGACCAAATATTTTAAATTCTATATTGTTTAAAAACCCTGTGAAAATGAGAGAATACTACAATTTTTTTTATTATATTTCAATTGAAATATAATAAAGAAAAACAGAAATTTATCTTCACCTAATACATTGATTGCCTTACAAGTGGCTATAGTTATGGTTGACTCCATTTTAACATCACACTGGATAGAGGTTAATTTACCTTTATTATAGGGGCCAGGATTGGCTTCTACATCTCCACATAGTAATAATAGTTTCTGTTTTAGTGAAGTAGTTCTGGAATGAATCTCTTTTAAGATATTTATTGAACCATTCCAAATTAACCTGGTCAATGGTAGAGATAGCAATTCTACTTTATTATTTGTCTTTCGTGGCTTTATTACAGTACAGAGTTTGGAACATCGAGTTTTAGTTTTCCTTCTGAAAATCCAGATTATTGTGATGGCTATTAAAAAATACTGAGTTTTTGAGAAACATTGAGGTTGATTGATGTATGAACAACGAGTCTCCCAGAGCGTTGATCTGTACAGTCTTCTGTTGCTACTTTCCCAGTGTGGAACTGGATAACGATGGCGTCCCATGCTGTATCTGTAAATTTGATAACATATTTATATTATAAGAGAATTATAACTACATACTATCACGTTAGGGAAATTTTATGTGTTGTTTATATCAGACCACTATCAATTTTAACTTGTGGTTGTATATCTGTAAATGTCTTATTTGTAAATGATTTATCTTAATCAACATGTGTAAAATATTGAAGTGTATCTTTAACTATGCTCAACAAATCAGTTCAAACATTTACTATTCCTTTTATTTATTCAATGTTAATTCTAGACTGAACTTCACAACCCTGTATTAGTGAAAAATAGTAATAATAATTTAATGTAATGAACCAGCAACAATAGCCATTGGTTGCTGATGGCTGATTAATAATTGTGAGGCAGCTTTACTTCCAATTGAATTTATATGTATTTCATGAAATTTTTTTGAGAGAAGCAAACACTGTATTTTGAACCAAGTTTTTAGAAAAGTGGAAGCATTCGTGAGCTTTATGAAAACAACAAGTATTATTTGTGGATTGGCTAAGTATCGTCTTTGCAAATCATGTAAAGTAAGCAGATACGAAGTTCAATTTCCAAGACAAATGATAAAAAAGTACCATTCCGTTGTGGACCGTGACTAAGTGATAAGTTGTGGGATGGTCCTGGAGGTTTCATGACAGTTGGCAAGTATGTAATTATTAAACTTTAATTACTCAAAGTCTCCATGAAACTTTCTAGTCAAAACTAATACTGAGAAAAAGCTATTCAATAACTCATCATTCTTGGCTGAAATAATTATTGGTGAGCGAGCGTAGCGAGCGAGACACTTACAGGGGTAACACAATCGAAAATCGGGGATGTCAGTTTATTTATTTATTTGTATATATGTATGGACGTACGTAAGGCATTTTTGTACTTTGACCCTCGCATTTTTGTGTTAGTTCGGTTGTCGACCCCGTCCCAAATTGCACTAAACAGAATCCTCTGGTTTATCGTCAGTACCGTATCACCCTAGAAATTGAATTGTTTACCGTTTTGAATTCTTTTGCCGGTACAGTTAAAACTTGACAACTTAAGGGACTTCAATTCTATTCGAGTTAGTGGCGGGTGGTAATCAATGCTCTCTTTGTCATGGTTATAAGCCGTGTGCACAGTATTTACCTGAAAATACATTGTCCACTAGACTACTGCGAAGGTAAGTCTGTGTAGGTGCATGTCCAGCTGTGTCAAAGCATTGTGTGTTACAACCACTACTAGCTAAAGAATATCACAAAGAAAACTTTTAAATAACGTGTATTGTTTGTTGTTGTTGTTTTTTCCTTCAATTCAAGCAGTTGAAGAGAGTTGTTACTATGGCACTGAAATCCCTTTACCCTGTATGCTAAATTTAAAAACTTGACCTTATTTTCAGTAGCTTCAGTGTTAGAAGTCAATAAAAATAGTATAGTCTTTAGGCTCGCTCGCCATTTGTGCTCAAGCACACCACTAGTACTAACAGAAATTTATCTTTTTTTAACAGCCAATATTTTTTTAATTATAACTTAACCCGATATTTTGACTTCTTGCCGAAGTCCTCTTCAAGGTTAAACTGAGGTCGAACTCTCCGTGGTGATAAATAACACAAAGTAGACAGCAAGATTTCTGGAGGGTACGCTCACTGTTTATTATATTCTGAAAGGTGATTTATATGCAGCATAGACAGCCAGCATCCTGGAAGCTCTAAACCTATGTCATGAGACATAGGTTTAGGTATTTTATAGCTTTTAAGCTCATGGTCTAGCTAGCACATTATCAACGAAACCCTGAATTTAGCCTTAGTCTTGCATGCCATACATTCTTCCCTCTTCCTGCCACTTACAGCAAGAAAATGGGTCTGTGGACACCTACATTATTTCCAGTTCCAGTGGAATGCAACAAGTGAAGGATGAACCAGTAGTATATTTTAATCACGAACTAATGAATGTCTACATGAACCGTCAGCTAGGAAGGTCTTGCTTTGGGAAATTTGCTTAAAATAATTTTGAAGAGCTTGTTTAAACAATGTTATCAAGGAACTTTGAGCTGTGTGTGAAGAACTTAAAGCTTTCTTCTGAGAGGAGCGTAAGTTTGCTGCTTGTGAATTCTGAGAGTGCAAATAAAAGTATAGGATAGCCTTCTGCTGCTCATCCATGTTTTATGTGCATCTTTATACTCAATATGAATCTGTTTGTAGGGCTTATTTCAGATTTCAGTCACCACCACTTCGAGTGGAGTGAAGTTTTAATGCTCAATCATTTTATATAGTCAGTTTGAGGTTAGTCATGTGACTGGTACAACTTACAGACATTCCTGTAGTGAACCTGAAAACTTTATGGCTGTCCCCAGACCATTTCCAGGAAAACAGTAAGATAAAATTATATGATTATATTAAAGGTATGTGGTCCTGCCCCACAAGCAGGTCTGGACATGGAATAGTACCGGTTCATTCTCCAAACATTATTCATATCGAACATTAATTTAGTTATGCGCATGTCAAGTTTTTTTCCGTTTTTTGTTCGTGCGTGTGCGTTATTGTAGTTACCCGTTGTTGTTATTGTTGCCTTTTAGTTGTTTTACTGTCGTTCATTCTAAAAACTATCTTTCACAACTCTTAATATTATATCATCACTTGATTGTTTATCCGGGATAATTAGCTATTCCCGTCGTTATCACCTCAATCGGATAGTTTAGGTAGTTCCAATTATCCCCAGCGCAGTTGGCTCTACCAGTATGGTTCACAAGATTACATATTACAAGATTGCACACATCTGTTTTGTTTTTGCATCTAAACAACCCTCCATGCCCCTAATCAAGTGTGTCACTACTTAAGCTCACAAGCTATAAAAAAATTGGACTTATTATCTTCCCAATTTGAAAGTTTAAAACTAGCATACGCTGCAAGTTCTAACCCAACTATACATAACTGGACAAACTCAATTGAGCTGGAGTCAGACAACATGCAAAGAAACTACACTGAGAATGGAATCGGAGGACCGTCCGTTGTGGCTCAGCAGTAACTCAGCCCAACCCCCAGGACCAAAACAAGCGTATAGCACGTGATACAATTCAAATAAACCCTTTACCCATGCACGATAGTATTACAGAGTTTATCAGTCATATCATTCTGTTGTTACAATGGTAGCGAATCTCGGAGATGGGGGCCTCTGAAGATTGGGTTGGGTGGGACCAGATTTGTTGTTTCAACTTCTTCTTTTTTGTGATCTAGTAGTGGTAGCTCCCCTTTATTGTCACACCATATCACCGGTGGAATGGTCTCAGAATAAAAACTACCGGTGAGGTGAGACAAATGTCCCTTAGCTTTTTATTCAGCTGCTTTTCTTACCTAGAATGTAAGCTTCCATTTCCTCTACAACATATCTGCTGGTATCTTCGCTACCTACAGTGCTCTAGTAGCTCTCACATGAAAACCTAGTAGTATCCTCAACCCGCCATGAAATGACAGCTTTAGCGAGCAAGTCCAACTCTCTATCATTGAGAGTATTACCTCACAGTAGCTATATAACTCCCGTACACCTTCCCACTCATTTTCATCGTCGAAAAAGTCATCGCAGATGAAATCCACTGCATCAGTTGCAGAAATATTTCTTGCCATTTTTCGAACTAACGTCAAGTTTATTTTTAGCCTGACTAACTTAGTTACGTAGTAGCTATTTCTATTCTAAACATACATGTAATAGAACAATACATTAGACGTGCTCTGGATGCTGCAGTTAAGCTTTAGTGCTTATTGTTTAGGGGAAAATATTTTTACCCGCATTACGACATCCTTGTGCTCCTATAGGTGCTTGTGCCAGAGGTTAAATTTATATCTACAGAAATACCAATACTAAGAAAATTGTGGCAAGAAGCTAGTATTTCCATATTTGTCAGCTAATATTAGAAAAATAACACTGGCCTATTTTATTTTGTAGCTGAGAGTTTGTTCAAGAGTTACTAGTAATTGAGATATTCAGAATAGCTAAAGTTTGATACTACAGAAGCTACCATAACTCAGGTAAGAGAGTAATTTTGTATTTGTTTCCTCAGATTAATGATTATATGCTACTATAGTGTTTTCTATGAACTAAACTAAAATATAGTAACATAACTCTAGTTTATGTTACCTAACTTCGGCAGGCTCCTTTGATATTTGTGTTCAAGCGCACCACTCGCTTATATACATATGTGTGGACGTATGTATGTCAATTTTTACTTTGACTCTTGCATTATTGTGTTTGTTTCGTGGCCCAACCCTTCCAACATCTCCACTAAACAGAATCTTTCAGTTTAGCATTCCTTTATCATTCAAGGAAGTGTAATTGTTGGCCCCTTGTATCAGGTTCTATCTAAATGCCACAAACCATTTTAGGTAAAACTTACTGTTGGACTCAAACAAGTACAGTAATTCTTCAGAACTTTTTTTTGAAGTCTTAAAAAGTTGCGGCAAAAGGTTTCTTTGGTACTGAGACCCTATACCAGACATAATTTTTAAAAACTCAGCCATTTACATAGTAGCTTTGCGTGCTTGTTGCCAAGAGCTACCATTAATTAAGATAGTCTTCTAACTATTACAGTTGACTTACGTTGCATTTCTCAAGAAGCTAGAAAATTTCTTTTGGCTGAGAATAGACCGAGTGACAATAATATCTGACCTATACACTTTGTGGTGGGATCAGGTCACTGTTAGCCTAAGAGACGCAGTTGCGCTGCCACCAGTGTTTCAGGCTAGCACCCAGCAAGCTAAGTCAGACAGCAAAGCTAGGCTCTTGAATTCTCCAACCCAGGGTTTAGCTAGCAAGGTCCTAAACCCAGTTTCTCGATGTAGTCAGAGTTTTAAGGAGATCTTTCAAGTTATGCTAAAACTGAGAACTGAGGGAAAAAAGGAAGTGAATGAATGATATAATATGTATAGGTGAATGGTGAGTGGGTGGTGTGTATTTAGTCTATACATAGCAGCTTGAAAAGATGTAATGTGAATAAGTTAATTTTGTATAGCAATAGGTAAATTAGTTAATGGGGTGGTGTCAGACCACACAATTCTTAAAAATAACACTAAACACTAGGGCAGACTAAGTCCACATTTGGTGCACCAAATTTGCTAGCGCTTTTGGCCTTGGGGGGCCAAATTTGCTAGCATATTAGTCTCCCGGACTTTTACCACTATTGGATTTGGTCTGATCGGACCGAAAACAACACGGACCAAATTTCATGTAACACTGGCATCTATGCTTCATAGTTGTGCATGCTCATAGTTTTCTGAATTATACATAATATATATATATAAATATAAGTTGGAGACACAAAATTCTGATTAGTTGAACACTGTGTTATCGCCATCACTTCGTTACACACCATCCTTAACTAGATAGAGAGTAAGCAAGTATATTAAGTATTGTAATTACCAGTTGATTCCAATATGAGATACACCCACACTTGAAGTGATAATGAATAATTCCTGCCAACCTGTATTAAAACTCAGAATATTTCTTGATAGGTACACTTGCTGTTGGATTTTTCTACACACCACAATAATGAATAAAATTTAATTATAGTTGCTATGAGTTAGTTGTTTGCATAAATACTTGCAGCATTTTTATTATTTGATCATGGCACGGAATGATAAAGTAGCTGGATCTTACTCTAAACTAAACTTCATGCTCACAAGCCTTCAAAAATTTTCTGATTATTTAATACTAGAAGTGCATTACTAATAAATTTGACTAGATTAAATGTATTAAGTATTTATAATCAATCTACTTTACTGATCCCATATCACCATCCAACAAACTTTCTGGAGAAAACCATTACTAGCTTGTGAATTATCATAATTATCTCGGTCTGAAAAGGGTCAGGCAACACCCTCTGTATTTCCCAAACCTATTGACATGAAATCAATAGAATGTTCCATGACCCATGATTGTAGTTAATCCTGAACTACTGTAAGTCTGCAGGGATTTTCCGTTTGCTTTTGCTAGAATGTCAATTTACTTTGACTTACTTGTTTAAATTGATTAGGAGAGCTTACTTAAGTTTTTTTTTTGTGAGAAATTTGAGCTGTGAATATCTTTTAACTCTTGTAAATTTCGCGAAGTAGCCACCTTTATAATGAATTGTTTTGAATATGTGCTACAATTCACATAAAATTGTGAGTATGGTCTCAAATAAAAGCCATATAATGGTCGAGCTGGCTGCAGCTACTCCTAAGAGTATGTACTATTAGCATTACTCCAATACTTTCGTAATATAATGGGATGTTTTAGACCGATCAGTAGGCTTCTTTTGCCTCCTCCCACTCACCCACCTTATCCTCCCACCACCCTGAAGATGATTTCCCTACACCATTAAAATTATACTGTTCAATATCTTCCAAGAAATCGACCAACTATTTCATTTGCATAAAGGTTTTAGTTGTAGCGACTATTTCTTCAATAATATTTAAAAATAAAGAAATAATTATGTATAATATAATGATATTCAGTCAGCATGTCTGAGACTAGAAAAACTTGCCATTTAAACAATTCTTAAAACACATGCTGATCCTATCACTTCACTTTGTTATTCCTCCTTCTCAACTGGCGAGATTAGACTAATATAATATTTTATGTTGTAATTACTGGTTTATTCCAATATGAGCCACACACACTTGAAGTAACAATGCAATAAACAATGTCAGCCAAACTATTACAACTCAGAATATTTCTTGATAGGTACACTTGCTGTTGGTTTTATCAAAGACACAATTTTGATTGGTCATGCCTTATGTGTATATGTGAGTACTTGTTTTGTGTATGGTCTAGATATTTTACTACTATTTTAAGAACCAGAAAAGCACAGTAATGAAAAAGGAAACAACAATATAACTTGACTAGCTACTTGGAAACTGTTACCTCACTGCACCAGCTACTGCAAGGTTAACTACAGCATGTCAGTTAATATTATCGCCTTCGTTATAAAATATCCCTACCTGGCCAAAAATTGTATTTCTGGAATGATAGATGTAATATTCACTATTCCTGAGCAAGCTGAAGAGCAATATACCTTCATTTAAGGGAATTGTATTCGTTATCTACTTATATCATGTGTGTAAAATCTTCCTTCAATTGCATATGGCTTCTTGATAATTTTTATAGCACTTCCATAAACAAAACTTCTGAATTTCCCCATTCAAAAACTACAATACTGGAATATAACTAATTCTTAACTACTTGTACTTGCTAAGCCACTAATAATCTCCTGATTACAGACTTGTTTTGTTTTTCCAATACAGAACTCCCCAGATTATGCCCAGGGCTATCAAGGTTCTATGGCTCTCGAGGCTACCATTAATGTGCCAACAATACCACCAGTTCATATCAGAAATCATGAAAATTAAACAATGGCACATGACTCCTTTACTAAATTTGCATACAACAACTAGCCAGTGGTGATCCTATTCAAGCTGGTCTTCTTTAGCTCTGGAGCGATCAAAATAAATACAATTGGGCCAACTATCTTCCGGATTTAAAAGTTTAAACTATTATGCATTAGTTGCTTCAAGTAAAATCCTTTATAAATTAGTACCATAACCTCATTCAGTTGACTCACAAACTCACCTGAGATAGAGTCCGACAATTCGGGAAGAAAACCAAAACTCGAGGAAAGAAAACGCAGCGAACCCCAGCCCCACCCCTTTTTGGTAAGACCAAATAAACACATAGCACGTGATGCTCGTCGTCCATTCGTTCGAACACCTCAATAGCTATATACTTCGAGCATTAATAAATTTGCTCACCTAATCTGCCATGAATCGTTACTAGACACGCTCTGTGCTTATTCTTACTGAGGTGAAGGTGGGGGTCGTACGATATTTGACCTTGGCTATAGCTATCGCCTTACGGATTTTACCGGCAGAATTTTTTGCAAAATAGGTAGCCAAAGCAATGAGCATAGTGTTGAGGTAACTGTTGCTAAGATTTAGGTTTAGAGATCATTATCGGTAAAGTAGTAGACAGCTTTGAACATTAATCAATGGGTACTGTAGGTTTCTGAACTGTTTTCGCTGCTGGAATGACTCCATTACTGCTGTGACTGCCAGGATCACTCTTTGTACTGTCATTATTCATAGTACAAGTCTAAAAATCCTGGACAGGAAACCAGTTTGTTGTTAATTGTGACTACATTGTATAATATAGCACTAAATGGGCAAACCCTCAGCACTACTATACACTAGCTAGCTAGCTATTACAATATCATTCACACACCAACATAATAATTATTGGCATCTCACTTTGTCGATATGTAACTCCTGCACAATGAAAACATTAGACATAAATGTCGTCTTCATGGAAGAAGTTAAACTCTCACTGCTAACTCTTAGCGTATAAATGATGGGAAACAATGTCACATATAAGTCGTGAGCATCTTAACAGAAAACAAAACAGTAAACAAACAAACAAGAAAAAACACAGCGTACAAGGTGAGTATTTAACAAGCAGGAAAATGGAAGCAGCTATAGTCATGAGTTCGATGGTGCAGACGCATACTACTGCAAAAATGACCCAGGATCCTACATTAAATGCACAAGTATCAGAGTTCAACACTAAAGGCGATTATCATAGAAATGTAACAGTAAGATTGCTAGCAATAGTAATAGTATTGATTAATGTGGTCACTGTTATTCAAAGTTATTTGTTCTATATTTAATGCCGATAATAAAGTAGAAGGTTGATTACAATTTAGTGAAGAAATTATAAGCTTATTATAATACATTTTACTTATAATTCTCCTCATAACATGGTCATCTCTATGGCACCATAAATGGAAAAAAATATTGTAGTACTCTAATGCACCATAACGCCATACGTGGAAAATAGTATTGTAGTACTCTGTACTCTACAATGTAATCATAGGCTGCTACGTACATTTGTTCTTAGTTTACTTGTCATAGCACTGTATGTGATACGAGGTCAGCCATTTTGACTGAGCACTTGCTAACAGAGTTAAAAACAGTAATGCTAAACAATTAGAAATTTACTTGGTGATTATTGCTTCTCAGTTCTACATGGACAATGTTGAAGGCTGTCTTATTTTGAAAGGGATATTGAAACCAGTGAGAGGGGAAAGGTAATGACCACAGTAACATACTGCCCCAGATTAATGCTCTACCTACTCGAGGAAGAATGTTCAGTGACTATTGGAGCTTAATAAGTCAAAACTACAAGTTGTGTTCAGAGCTTAATAGATACAAGTATCTATGAAGCTCAAGACACAGAGATATATCAAGAGGATTACGACAATCCAGTTTTAGTAGGCAAGGTCATAGGAAGTGAATTTGAAAGGATACAGCAAAATAATGCCACATGCACTTATAAATATTTTCTTAATAGTATGGCAAGTTATCCTGTAATTCTGCTGACAAGAAAGTGCCACATACAAAATGATGTTAGAAGAGAATAGAAATCTCACAGAAAGCATTAAGGAGAATCAAATGGTTACGCTAATTACCCAGTGGCATCAATATATTGATAGAAGTTACGCTAATTACCCAGTGGCATCAATATATTGATAGAAGTTATTGCATTACAATTTTTCATAAATAATCAATTAAATTTCTAATTATGGATATAATAATTACTGATTAAGGCTGTGAACGAATATTTTGTAACACTCGTAATATTCATGGAATAACTATTCTTATAATGCAATCTTTTAAAATGTGCTCTCAGCTACTTAAACTTATGAGTGTGGTTCTATGTGCAATAATGGCAAGATCATGGACTGTTGGCCAACTTTCAATTTTTTATCAATGAAACTGACCAACTGTTGCTCAATTTACTCTAGGTTTTAGTTGCAGCAGTTTATAAGTAGTAGTATTTTTAATTCCTATACACATATGCAGTCAGGTATAATGTTTGAGACAAGAAAGATCACATCAGTTAAACAATTCTTACATCCTATTGCGTCACCATCCCTTTGTTATACCCCCTTCTCTACTCACCATCATATTTGTTATGTAATTACCTATTAGCTCCGATATCAGCCACACCCACACTACAAGCGATAATGACAATGAACAATGTCAGCCAAACTGTATTGCAACTCAGAATATTCCAGATAGATACTTGATTTTGACTTAGTCTATACACAACAAAAATAAAATAAAATTAGGTGTTAGCTATTAACTGACTTTGATAAAAATATATATCGCATTGTTGTAATTTTATGATAATAACATAAATGCAATGAAGAAGTCACTGGATCAAACTCCACACTAAACTGAGTGCTAACAGGCTTTTAAAGCATTGTCAGATTAATTTATATTTGGGTGCATATTATATGTTACTAGAATAAAAATAGAGCTGAGTGTTTATTACTAATCTACTTCAACTGAGTCGAAGTCACTATAAAACCAACTTTCTGGTAAAGATTATTATTGAGAAAAACTTTAGTCCTGCCATATTTATCATTTCAATAAGAATGGAATCTGTCTAAAATAATTCCCACAATCTTAAAATAAATTTAATCCTGAACTACTGGATGCCTGAAATGACTTTCAGCTTGATTTAAAGAAGGCTGTTTACTTTGACTAACTTGCTTGAACTAATGGTATATAGCAACAACCAACCACAATCCAGTATAAGATGCAAGCTCAAGCACTGGGAGAATATTTAGCAAAACAGGTAGCTAAAGTAATGAGCATAACATTGAGATAACTTTAGTCACTGCGATTTAGATTTAGTGACAATTATCAGTTAACTAGTAGTAGCAGTAACATGAACATTTATAAATCAATACTGTAGTAAACTGATGGGTGGAAAATTTTTTTAAATTTCTCAGACTTCTTAGTTATCTAGCTTTCCAAAAGAATGTCTCGAATTCATGACATTGGTTTGGTTAATGTTCTGTTTGTCACACATTTTCTTACAAGAAAATTAATCGAATATTACAAGACCCAAAGAAAAATTTGTGTGGGTAAGTGTGTGTGAGAGTTTGGTATGTTACATCTGTTGTTTAGCTTAGAATATTTTGAAGCAAACAATACATTATTAGCTGCATTTTTTTTATTTGTAACTATTAATTTAACTGCTTAGGCTTCTTCCCAGTTTCATTTGTTAGTAAGAAAATATTATTAATGGTTTAGGTCTTAAACCATGTGATAATTCCTTAGAAATGCTTGTAGTTTCAAGTCCGAATAAGTGTCAGTGAGTGGTTATTATGGCTTCAATCACTTGCCCGTTACTCAATTTCCATTACTCGCCATGCTTTAGAGATTTTGTCAGGAACTGCTGCCAATTTAAACAGTCAAATGTTTATTAAAAGGTTTTTGAATTCTTGTACACAAGGGCTTGCTGACATTTGTGCAGAAGCAAATTACTAGTATATATAGACATATCCTATTTATAGTGTGTCAGTAAGACAGTACAATTTGTGTCATTGACTGGTCTTAATATGCTTACTTGATGCAGTGTTGCACAGCTTCAATAACTTCATTATAGACTTATTATATTTTTCTTGTAAAAAAGTGAGCATTTCTAGATGTATAGCAACCTATTTATTGAATATAATAGCAATACATCTCACACATGCAATAGATACACACAAATCTACAGCTGAATGCAAATATAGTTTATCTACATAATATTTAATTACACTTAACTGTTGATACAAATATCAGAGACACACCCACACTTGCGATGAAGGTCAACTAAGTATATTGAACTCCGATACTTGATAGGTATTTGTTGCTTGCTATTCTAGACAATAAGAAATGGAATGCGATGTTTTTCCAATTCAGCCTCCAGATATAATGCCAGCCACCATTATTGAAAAACAAATGATATAAATGCCATGAAGAAAATACTGTATTCGACGTTAGAGCTAAACTTCATACAAACAAGTTATCAAAACTTTTTTATTCAAAAGTCAAAACTCTTAAATAATTTTCACTGACTGTAGTAACCCTGTTTTATTAAACTAGGGACAACTCACATGAAGAATGAAAAGCTTGATCCATTTAGCTAACCACAGTCTACTAACTCAGTTCCACCCCCTTTTCGAGACTGTACCATCAAGCAGTGATATATTCTCAACACTGGGCTGTCACTCTACACTTTGAAGTATTACTGATCATTTCAAAGTGTAGCACAACACTCAGTTAAACAGAAGTGTTTATTACACCCCTAAAACATGTAGTGGAATTCCCGATTTGTTACAGTGTACGCTGATATTATGATACATTTATCAAACCTCTCATGCATAGTGTTACATATCACTTGTATGGATATGTGGCCTTCTTAAGCTATTGTAATAATATGATACATTACTCAAATGTCTACTATGCCAGAGTGCTACATATCATTTCTATGTATAAGTGATCTGTTTAAGCCATTGTAATATGATACAATCATCTAATCTCTCATGTATAGTGCTACATATCACTTATATCGATATGTGGTTTTCTTAAGCCATTGTAATTTATGATACATTCATCAATGTCTACTATGCCAGAGTAATACATATCACATATACGAATGTATGACTTCAGTCCAAGTCAAACCAATATGTAGTATAACAATCTTAAGTTAAAGATAAGCAAACAAGTTTTGAATAATTATGTTCTTAAGCAGCCACAGCTGTAGCGTACCAGTGTACTTCTACTACTTGAAAATTTTAAGTGTTAATCTAAGCCTTCTACTACTTTAACTCTTGATGTGGTGAATTGATCTTGTGTATCCACCACTGTGCTGGGAAGAGTTCTGATACTTAAGCAACCAAAACCTATAAGAAAGTGGAATATTGAATAAGTCCAAAAGTAATGTAGCTAGTCATACCTCTGCAGATAAAACCTAAGTAATTTTAACTATGCCACACTATGGAACTTGGCTAAAAGCGCATCACTGCTGCACCTAGATAAGGCTATGGTTTCAATTTGAGAGTTTAGTCTCCTCTTATAAACCAGATTTTCAGTAATTGTAGTTGCATTGAAGTCAGCTCACTAAAATTGCCACTACAGCCATTCCTCCATTGCTGGCTTCACTACTAAAACCTATGAAAGTGGATGTGGTTAGCTAAGTGCATTGTCAGCCACAACCAGAACCATACTATCCCACAGAGATCTGGAGGATTTTAAGCTTGTACCACTTATTTATGCCACCTGACTTCTTCACAGTGCAGTGGTAGATAAAGGGTCGAGCTATGAAAGACTAGAAATAGCTATGATATGTCAAAATTTGTAGGAGGCAATAATATTTTCATTAAAGTGGCATCAATTAATATCTCTATGTTTCAGAACTTTTTAAAATGATATGCATTATTATTATTATTATTATTATTATTATTATCATTATTATTATTATTATTATTTATTTATTTATTTTTTATTAGTATTATTTTATTATTATTATTACTATTACTATCATCTGGAGAAAACTATTTGCTGCAATAAGTCTTTTATAGAGAAATTTGCTCGCCATCTTGTGAAAACGTACTACATACTAGACATACGACATGACAATTTTCAGATACTTAGTTTCAACTTACCATTAAACTAGTTGTGAAATCTTTCACAACTTAATTTTTATTCTATTGTACAGTATGTGTGTGTGTGGTGTGTGTGTGTGTGTGTATGTATGTATGTATGTATATGTGTGTATGTGAGTGTGTGTATGTGTGTGTATGCATGTGTGTGTATGTATGTGTGTGTGTGTATGCATGTGTGTGTATGTGCGGGTGTGTGTGTATGCATGGTCGTAGCAAGTGATCTGGCAGATCCGACTTTGATCGGACCACTTTTGAGTTTAAGAGTGGGTGCAGGGTTTCGTACAGGATTTTCAGTTTGGGGAAGGGGGGGGGGGGGGGGGGGGGGGAGATGTTGTGTGTGGGTTAACTGGGATGGGAGAGTATACTTTTTACTAGCACTTCCAGTTGGAACAGCAACCATCGAAAGATCATTTAGTCACATGAAGATGATAAAGACCAGGCTAAGGAATCGCTTGTCTGATGAAAACTTGACTCACCTTATGAGAATTGCCATTGAAGGCCCAGACTTAAGTGAAGTTAATTTTAATGAAATTCTGGACATTTTTAAAGAAAAAAATAGACGCATTAGACTGTAATTGGTATATTATTCTATTATAAAAGTTTGTGTAAAGAAATGAGTTTGGGGGGGGGGGGTTGGGGGGGGGGGGGGGGGGGGGCGATATTCCAGGGCTCCCCACCCCCCCCCCCCCCCCCTGTATGAAAAACACTGGGGGGGTGTCAGATAATTTAACTGGCATATGCTACATGCATGCTGCTGAACTGGATTTTTTGTGGCACATATGACCTCATCTTCTCTTTCAATATAAGTCTTGTTAACATCCCATATTTTTCAAGAGCCACACTTATCATAGCTTGACTGCACCCACTTCCTAGCCTTACCATTTCAAGTGCTTGCTACAGTGTGTATCATGTATTATCAACCTCTGTATAAGTCCAGGGGATTGCGCCTGACTGTTGTTATTTAAATCAGTAGTGTGTGTGTGTGTTCCTTTATTTTTACTTTCAGTTGCTTATTTTTTCTCTCTTTCTTTCCTTTTTATTAATTTCGGTCCCTCCCTTCCTCCCTCTATCCCTTCCTTATTTTTTTTGTTTAGTGTGTATCTAACCTCTATGTATGTGTTGTGTGTGTGTTTGTTTGCTTCATCTTTTCTCTCATTGCCCTCTTTATCCTCCCTCCCGCTTAACTTGGAACAGTCACCCCTCATTAATTATAATGTAAATTTAACAAAGAAAGTGTGTGTGTGTGTGTGTGATTTATTATATATAGAAATGTAGAAACAATAAAAGCAACAATTAACTCATTATCCAAACTATATTTTGTGTATTCTTAACCTCTATGTATGTGTTGTGTGTATAGTGTGTGTGTGTGTTTGTTTGCCATTGTCCAAACTATATTTTGCTTCATCTTTTCTCTCTTTCTCCTTATTCCTTTCTTCCTCCATCCGTCCCTCTCTCCCTTCCTTCATTTTTTTTCCTTCTTTTTTTTTTAATGTGTATCATGTATAACTTGTGCGTGAGTCCAGGGGGTTGTGCCTGACTGTTGTCAGGTCAGTGGACAAATTGATCTTGGAACACCCTCACCCCTCATAATAAAAATGAAGAGTTTATGAAAAAAAAAAAAAAGTGCATGTGTGAGTGTGTTAGAAGACAGAGACTCTGTACTAACCACTAATGATTTAGCAGAGACTCCTGTCTTCAAAAGCAGCTGCTATTTGTAGACACTGGTCAACCACTATGGTTTAGTTGGGGATGGAGGGTACATGTTGAATTACAAGCATGTGTTGTACTAGCATGCCAAACTCATGATGGTGCGTACTACTACTGGGGAGTATCATATAGATTAAAAATTAAATGGTACATTCACGACCTTCTTTGGGATATGATATTGAAAGCTTTAAAATGGATTAGCATGCTCCAAAAAATATTATAATGAAATGTGGTTTGCACAAACACACAAACACACACTATCACTTGGGGGTACCCATAAAGGATTGATATTAAGCAAATTACAGTTGTTCTGTTTGTTTGCGTTTTTTTGTTTTTTTTTTTGTTTTTTGACCCAAGTCAGGGATTCATACAGGATTTTTTGCTTGGGGGCGGGAAACGACACATGCGCAAATGAAACTTTAATGTCTATGTACGGTGCTTCCTGCTTAACACTTTTGTTCCTGACTTATATCGCGAGGTCATCGATCTTGAGTACCTCAGAAAGCATTTTTTTTTTGTTTGACTGAAAACTATTTTCGAAGTTTCTGTAATGCTTTGGGCTCCTAAAGTCTACATTAAAAGATGAATTATGAATTCAGGCTGAAAATTACTTTTCAGAAATAGGATATGATTAGTTTTAGAGTTACAACCCGAAACATTGAAAAATCCTACAAAGTATGTGCATGATGTAAGTTGAAATCGCAGAAATCGCATCCACAACCTGACCGCATATTATTGCGGCTGCTTTCATACGTGGTTATAGGTTATTGATATGTGGGGTCATCTGCTCAGTCTCAGTTTGTGAACTTTCTTGTTAAACAGAAAACATAATTTGGGTAAATTTAGTAATTGTACTACTATTATTATTCTTTTTAGCAATCACCGTTTAGAGCCTCTTTTTATTAATAATAGCAGTTAGTAGCCCTAATCCTGAGTTGTGTTGTCACTGTGGGTATGCAATACTTTTAGTTTTTATTCGTACATCTTGGTCCGAGTAGGATGCAGTAATGCTTGCTCACTAACATTTCCTCATTATTGTTCTTTGACTTGTGCAATACTTCTATGCTTGAAGTGAACTTATTAGTGAATTGTTGTATTATCTGTTTCAGGATTCTTCTATAGAGAAGATGTCCAGGATATCTAAGTAACTATTATAACTAAATTGATTCCTTGTTTCAAAATTTCCAGCTGTTTTTTTTGTGGTATTTTGTAGTCATATTCATACATTATTTTAATATTGCCAGTTTCAGTTATTCAAAATAAAAATTTATTTAAATGTGAATATCCAATGGTGCAACCAGTCGATACATGACCTTCATCAGTGAATGACAAACAATAAATAACATGGTGACATGAGGGTGGTGGTATAAAGTATAAACATGTTAAGATATGTGAAAAACAAGCACACAGTTTGGACGCACACGCACACACGTGCATACTTGTCTTGTCTTAATACTGCCCACAACGGGTCACGCGTCCCTCCAATGGAGGGTGAGTAGGGCCTCAACTCGGCTGGGGATTATGGGTGCGCCGATGAACAGCAAGACCGCCGGCACTTCGAAACCATCGCTGGCATACTCCACATTGTACAGCGCCTTGCTGGTCCTTCACTGGTTTCTGTCGTTCTTGTAAACACTTGTGTCGTTTGAGGTCTCCAGGCCGTGCGAAGTTCCTTCCACATACACTACATATCACATCACATACAAGCAAGACCGCCGGCACTTCGAAACCATCGCTGGCATACTCCACATTGTACAGCGCCTTGCTGGTCCTTCACTGGTTTCTGTCGTTCTTGTAAACACTTGTGTCGTTTGAGGTCTCCAGGCCGTGCGAAGTTCCTTCCACATACACTACATATCACATCACATACACACACACTCACTCACACATATATGCTCCATGGAACTGTCAAGTTTTCTTTTATAATGGGATGTGCCATATGTGAGGCTGTTATCCCTGCGGTGCTCTGTCAATGATAGCTCAAAACATGCAAGGAGTGGCTGTATTAATTGAATTTGCGAAGGGATCCAGCTTGCTGAAAAAGATAAAAAGATATATTTACCAAATTTTGTCAGTGATGAACATACAACTGTTGGTAATACACTTCCTGTGAACATACGCCAGGCAGAGGATAGGGTGTTATAGTGTGGTAACAAACCAGTCTGACAGTTGAATAAATTATTGTATATCTTCTCAGTTCTGCAAACACATACACACACACACACACACACAATAATTGTCCTCACCAATGAGGTGCGCATTGTTGTACAAAATACTTGTTTTCTCCAGTTCTTGTGTGACTGATTAGAGAATGTCACATATCCGAACACACTGGGACCGAGGGGTGTTCGGATAACTGAATCCTATAGAAAAATGTATTGTAGAGTGCTATGAGAGGGTGTGGTCAAGCAAATTATTCGTGACTGCACGTGCCACTATTGAGTTTTGGTTGTTTTCGGATAACTGACATTCTGCTGTATGTAGTTAAATTGTCGGAAAGATAAGTTCATTAAAAACATCTACCAAATTAAATATATAATTTGCTGTGTGTGTATGTATGTTTGTATTGTGCATACATGTTGCTAGATGTTACCTGGTGGTTTTTATTCAATTCATACATATGCATAAAATATACCTACGTGGATATTAGACAGTTTCTAACATTGCCTCGAAAGTACTAATTGTATACAATAATCAGCATAAGAACTTGGAAGCAAAAAAACAGTGCTCAACCACAATCTTTGCTACGTATGGCATTGGAGCACATTATGGCTACTGCTTTATCATGTGCAAGCATTTGATAATCCAATAGGATTCAATATTGTATTTATTGTACCCTTGATATTATCAAAGTATTTCCACATATTAGTGTGTTATAATTTCCCATATTAAACACAAATGCTCTATGGGTGAAACTCCACATTCTGGAACATTAAAAGAAGAAAATTAATCACTTATGATTGTGTTGTGAACTATGCATCATAATTATACTTCTACTCATGCAATGATTTCCACATCACTACTCATGCATCTGCGTAGTGAGCAAAATCAATGGAAAATCAATGGAAAAAAATTGTAACTGGTGGAGTAATAATATCACGAGAAGTACAAGAAATCACTTACTGCAAATACATGTGGGTTCTCTCACCATATTATCACTCCAATTTGGCACGTTTAAAAAACGGTGTGCTATTAAATGTTTTTCCGTACTCAGTATAATAAGTATACGTATATATAAGTGTGTGTGTGTGTGCGCACCAATTTACAATTCAAATATATACAGTGGAGTCTCCGGATAAAGGACACTTTGGGAGCTATATAAATTCAGCGCATTTTGTCCCTTGTAGAGGGATTGTCCTTGGGAGATTCTATTTGCATTATTTTGGTACAGGAATTAATTTTGGGGGACTTCAGGTTTGTCTTTCTGAGAGAGATTATCAATACATTGTCCCTTTGTCGGAGTGTCCTTTATCGGAGACTTCACTGTATATAACTTGTTTCATAGTTTGCCTAACATGTTTATCTATAATGTAATAGTCTGATAGTGTAGTAACTTATATTCAAACATGTTGCTGATTTTATGATTCGAGATGGTATGCTATGCACTAATCTGTATCAAACGTGTGAAGGGAATGTCTCTCAGTATTATTGTTCTTCATTCTAGTACAACTTATTAGATAATGAACTACCACTATTTTGTAAATGTTCAGATGACCCAACTCCCTATGCTTGGACAACCCCAACCTTTCCAAGACGTCAAGTCAAAGTAGTTTATTAGAGTGCATTTTAATTTAATAAAGAGGGAACTATGTGGCTATCCTGGGGACAATCAGCGGCGTCGAGTGACCTTCATTATTATAATAGCTAATATTTACCAATTTACATTCTCCTTTTTTTGCTGTGATCATAAAATCAATGTTATTAATCATTATAATAATAATAATATTACCGGTAATAATAATAAACAATAATTAAAAAAAAAGAAGAAGTTATTCATTACAATAGAATATAACACACAAAGTGACAATAAAGATGTTGGATTTTATGTACTGGTCATCAGAGTTCACAGCTTCAGTGTCACAAGACTTCAGTCCATCAAGCTACATAAAAACCAAAAAAAATATATATATATTATATATATATATAATATTCAGGCCTAAAATCAACTGAACTTATACACTTTGTGATACGTAACCTAATCCCACCACCTTCATCACGCCACAATCATGCATAATTCAATATCTATTTTCATATCATGTGTTCAGGCTCACAGTAGACATTGATAGCATAACAACAACAAAAACAACAACATCTCTATTATTATTTCAATGACACAATACTACAATAATACAATGTCATGATAAAATGTGACCGTCTACAGGAAAACCGGGCACAACGCGGCGAACGTAAATATCGAGAAAAGATCTACATATTTCTTAAAAATGTATTGTTTCAAGCCGACGGAAGGGAACGGTTAAATCTATTATGGCGGGAACGACTTAAGCTACGACGATAAAACTTGGAGAGCTCAATATCTGGACGCCGACAACTCTGTAAGTGCAAAAAAAAATTTTCAAAGGGTGCTGCGTTGTGCCCGGTTTTCCTGTAGACGGTCACAAATACAGATTGAAAATTTTGAGGCCAGCTAATATTCAACCAGAGTATTGAAATACATTGCAAATACATACATAATACTTGTAGCACGAGTCAGAGTGCAATATGGGAATATATTTTAGAAGCATGCAAAATATTTTCATGAGCCGAAGAGAAAGTGAAATATTGTGTGAGAGTAAAATATCATTCCCATATTGTACAACGAGTGTGATAAGTGATTCATTGCTGCCTTGATATTTTTTCTTAATCGGTTACAATACAATTCTAATTGATTCTACTTGCATTCAATAACAAGCATACAATTATGGGAAAATACGGAACGCTCGCGTGATGCAGAAATATTCAAGCTAAAAATATCAAGGCTGCAATAAATATATATACAGTAGAACCTTTCTTATCCGGGCGCCTTGGGACCAGTGGGTGCCGGTAACTCTGAAAGTGACCGTATCTCTGAGACAAAGTATTTTCAATCTAGTTATGTCTGGAAAGGTCACTAGAATGTCAATCCACCCACTCATTTAATTGATTTTGTCCAGATTTAGGCACCTGGATAATAGAGGTGAGGAGTCCGGATACGAGAGGTTCTACCAGTACTCTATGTAGCTAAAAAAATGCAATTACGGAAATTTTTTTTTTTTTTTTTATACTTCAAACAGAACTGCCAGGTAAGTGATGACAACAAAAAAATATATGTCCAACAAAATTCCTTTTGTCTCATTGTGATCTGATGTTCCCTCAATTTGGTGAATCATTTTTCAGACAACAGTCATTACTATCACAAACTCACTGATTAACAAACCGTAATAATATTAACTTAGGTTCTATCCACACGTTGGGAGTGCATTAAATGGAATAAGCCTTAGCGATACAAAATAATAAGCACAAAGCTGGCAACACTCACACACTGGATATTCTATTGTTTCAGCGAGATCACCATAGGTGTGGACACTCAGTGGTAATTGTGCAACACCTATCTAAAGTACCACAAACCTAATCAACAAACACAGTTAGGCAACTGGGCTATCATCGTGATGAGGTATTAGCCAAGACAAGCAGGATTCACTAATCAAATGGTACTGTCCACACATATTGTGCCAATTTTTTTTCCTACCGGATGACCAGCTCAGTTAGAGAAATAAAATCCAGCAATACTCTTAAACGCCCTCACAACTGCTTACATCTTCAGGGTTCTATGTATGTAGTGGGAGGGGAAGCCACATATCCAAGACAAGGTGTAAAATAGAGCCAGGATATTAGTTATAAAAAAATATTGGTTTTAACTAATTTATAGCCCGCAGGCATAGCTAGTTACCGCTTGAAATTTCTATTTGCAGTAGTACGGCTGCTGGAATGGCAGGGAAAGAGTCTGTCTTTTATTCATTAAAAGTGCTGTTTCAACAAAACAGAAATGTAACCGTAATGCACCCAAAAACTATATCTTTAAATTAATCTAGCAAGTGTTAGCTTACACGATTCAAGTATAGCTGATAGCTAAATATATTTTTTATGGTAAAAATAAGTCTAGATAGCCACCTATCCCTGCGTACAAAATAAGGTTAACACGTCGCGGTGTAGGTACTAAAGTAAACTCTGGCCAAGTTCCAATTGTTTTGTTATAAATGTTTAACTACTGAGTTGCAAACCTAGCTAGGAAACGCTTCTGTCGCAACTGCTACTAAACCTCAAACGTTCGTAACAAAGCTAATTAGCTAAGTGCAATAAGAGTAAAGTTGTAGCTAATTGTTACACAAAGAATACATAACAAACTTTATTTCCACCACTTGTTTCCTCCCTATTTTTCAATGGTTGCTATGAACTATATCAGAAACCAGCTCATCAGCAGGAAGCCACACCCATCATCTGCACCCACCATACAATGGCCGACAGGAAATGGACCCACAGGTGACGTCACAGAACCACACCCCCAACCACCACCCCCGCAGCCGAACACTACCATACCCCCCACCACCATGTTTCTAAAGAGTCACCTCCACAAGGCACACAACAAGAAACAACACTAACCGATTAAGTGACAACCGGACAGAAGCACTGAACCAGGAGAAGCCACTCCCACACAACCACCCCCATCCCCCGAGATAGCTTCACAGTAGCAGGGAGCATGGACCACGATGAAGAGAGAGGCAGACACAACACCTGTAGCGCAGCTACAAAGACCATCTACAACAACACGATAAAAACGATTGTGAAGGGTTGCGATCAATCAAACACATTGGGACAGATGATTAAATCTAAACTTCAGTAAGGTCCATCTAATCCTAACCAATCCAGTACTACAGACTGATGCACTGAAGGAAATGACACCCGCCCAACCCACCCAACTAACCTTACCCAATTACTCCACCTATCCAACCCCTACCAATCCTACCTACCACACCCACCACTACCTTACCCCCTACCCCCCACCCAATTCACCCCATGTCCCTTACATGTGCCTTCCGAGGAATCCACAGACCTTGTCCTACAGTCAGGTGACTGCAAACAACAGACCTACAAACACACAAACAAGAAATAATAACAATAGATACAATAGGAATAACAATTTTTCACTAAAGGGGAAATCTCATCCCCTACTAATAATATAGATAGCTAACATACGTAGTCAACTCAATTAGCACACATGTACATATAACAGATATTCAACTTTATCATTTGATCGACCATAAAGAAACCAGTGAAGGCATCATTAAATCTAAATTAATTTTCAGAAGTGTGCATGATTCGTGTGAAAGATCATCTACACAACAATATACACCTAAAGCTCTCCTGTGCCCCCTCCATTCACATGCAAGCAGATTATTTTTTTCATACCCATAGCCAGGGGGGTTCGGTTTAACTCTTTTCAGTGACCAGAAGTTAATAATTAGCCACAATATGTACCTCGTAGTCCAAAGGCCTAGCCACCACAAATGTATAAGACTAGCACCAATTATCCCAGGTACCACAAGGCATGCAATTGCAGCTAGCGTGCACAGTGTTAATACTACGTGCGTGCACAGTGCTAGCACTAAGCACACAGGTAAGTCAAGCTATGTTACATTTAATATTTTAATTTAAATTCTTAGTTACATGGCATATGAACCTGTAGGAGTTTGAGTATCAGTTCATCCCTTCGTTGTTATTAGAAGCCCACTATGCGAGAAGTCTATTGCACTATCACAGTGGCAGAGAATCCAGGGGGCAGATGAGGGCTTGAGCCCCCTTACTTTTTAGGAGGGGGACTCCCCCCCCCATATTGTGGGATAAAGGAATTTCAGAATACTTCATAGAGGTTAAAGTCAATTACAGCAATCAAATTTCATATACTCTTAAAAGTACTAGCTATTCATGTACAACATGATGCACTCTCAGTGTATGATAGCCAACCTGACAGGTGGCCGTCTTAGCACCTCCCCCCTCCCACTTTTCATATGCTGTCTCTGCCACTATCAGTTAAGTATTCATCAAGGCCGTAGGAAGTGGTATGGCTGGTTGGGTTTTGGCCCGACCACTTTTTCTGCGAGACCACACCCCGACCTCACCCGCTTACTGCTTACACTACTCAGAGGTCCATTACCGCGTGCGGTTCGACACCAGCCACGCAACTTAGACTTTCCTGAACCAAAGTTTTGGGAAGGATAGGCCCGTATTAAGGAGGGAGTTCCCTCCGGTTTTCTAAATGGCCTTTCCTCCATTCAAAGGTGTAGTGCTCTGCCAGACCTCTGCCTCCTTGGATACAATAGAAGAAAATAGCTAATAGCATCTCCTGCGGGCTCTCAAGAAAGGCCAAACTAAGGACCATTCGTATAAATTTTAAACTTTAGTGTTTTTGTATTTTATTGTATTTCTAAAATTACGATTTTGAACTTTATTGAGACCACACCCATTTCCTGGCCAGACCACTTGAAATTTGCTTCCTACGGCCTTGTTCATTCAGTATTCAATGAACTTAGCTATAGAGACTAAATTAGTGTCATCAATATAGATAGCTATCTACATCAAAATTTTTAATTATGTGTAAAAATGATTGAAGAAAACAAAACGGATGTGGCTTTCGGTGCAAAATTAGAACCCCTAATTCAAAGTGCTGGCTATGGGTTATATGTGCCAAAAACATTAAAACTCACCTTTTATAACTTTCCTTGTTAAAACATGCATGGCAGCTGAGCCCCCTCCCGTCATCGCGTCATAGAGTATACGTCCACAAGTAAGTCAGTAGAGACGTCGTCGCGTATTTTTTCCCGGCCCACAATATCATCCAAAGCTAAAAACTGAGGAATGGAAGAGCATGCGTGCAGAGTGGGCGGAGTAAGTTTGTTTAAATTAACTGCGCGCCGCTCCAGACTATTAGTAGCTAGCGACCGTGGGGAGAAGTAGTGGGGGTTGTGATGGGGACATCCAACAAGTAAGTTGTGTTAGTGTGACTTCATAAAACATATTTTCCTATTGTATTGACTATCTGTAAGTTTGTTTAAATTACTGCGCGCCTCCAGACTATTCGTAGCTAGCGAGCTAGCGAGCGTGGGGAGAAGTAGTAGTGGGGATTGTGTACCTTTATCTAATACATAGTTAGTGGGTAAAGGGTAGAACCATGTTCCTTTACCTAATACTTTCTTACCTAATAAGTTTGGTAGAACCATGTCCCTTTACCTTATACTTTGGTAGAACTTAATAGTCTGGTCAAATGCAATAGTATGACCTGTTCTGCTGACTCATCATACATTGGTGCGTGAAATGTTACCACAAAATGCGCACAATTCTGCAGCACACGTTTCATTTTTTAGCTTGTTAATTAAAGTGTGGATGCAGAAAGTGCAATGAGGGAGAGCATGCAGTTATTTGGTGTCACTGAAAGAAAACATGAAAGAAGCTATATGTGGAAGTCACTCTGATCTAACAGCTTGAGTTGTTGCTCCAGCTCAGATATTTTGTGAAGCTTAATAACGTCACAGCTTCTTTTCTAGCTAATACCATATAATTTCTTCCTCCGCTTCTTCGCCTGAACAGTAGATAGATCACTCCTGCATATGCAGCAAGTCGCCATTGCTAGCCAGTCTGGATGCTACAGCAGAGATCCGATTTTTACACGCATTTTATTAGGATAGTGCGGTTAGCTAATGGCCATTGCGGCTTCCCCCACTTAACGTGGGGAACCAGAACAGGTCATACTATTGCATTTGACCAGACCCCTTTCCCCGCTATGCGGTAGGTAAAGGGTCTGGCTATGCCAGACAGGTAGAACTATGTACATTTCTATTTAATACTTTGTTAGAACCATGTCCCTTTACCTAATTCTTTTTTATTTAATACTTTGGTAGAACCATGTCCCTTTACCTAATTATTTTTTATTTAATACTTTGGTAGAACCATGTCCCTTTACCTTAGTGGGAGTCAGCTGGTGAAAGAGTAAACTAAAGCATTTTTATCATGGTTATATGTATACTAACATATCCCCAACTACTTGTTTTTTTTTTGTAAATCATATGTAAGCCCAATATTTCGTGTGGGTGTTTCTGTTTTGTTTTATTTTTCACTAGTGCACAAAATTTCTATTGGGTAAAGGATATCAGTAGTTGGTAGTTGGTAGTAATCAGGTAAAGGGTTTGGCTGGCTAGATTTTTTGGCCCATTTCTTTGCTAATGGAGTTTGCCTTGTGATGAATAATAGTTGTGTACTTATACATCATGGTGATTGTAACTACAATAATTACTTAACACAGTATCAGTACAATTATTTTGAAAGGCCTGATCAGACAATCACATCTCAATCAGTTAGCCTTGACACTTGGTACAAATTGACACTATAAAATGTTACGTAAATTTAGCTAGAAATGGAGGTATTGATTCTTATGTGATAATTTATAATCTGAATATTTCTGTTTTCATGCAGGTGTACTTGATAACCTAAAACAAGTCCCTGTAGAACTGTGGCAATCTGGAGTATTCACAGATGTGAGATGTTTGAGTAAGTGATTTCCTAGGGGGTGGTCAGTTAAGTACTAAGTTGCATGAGCTATACACATCTGAAGTTTCGTGTGTTTGTAGATTAACTTTGCCCTGCGTTTAGCTCCTCTTAAATCACTTTATTCTAGTCTGAATACCTTGTCGTGTCATGCCCTTGGTCTTTCATTGTGTTCCTCCTTATGTACATGGCTTGAGTCATGTAAAGCCATTTCTAGCATTTCTTTTTACGCATAAGGTAGATGTTGAGTCTTTAACATGACGCTGTCCCACCCATATTTTTCCGACTGTGAAAACATTTGGGAAAATATGTGAATTTTAAAATAGGAAACCTATCTGATTGAGAACACTGACATTTAAATGATGTTGAAAATTTTTACCAGACAATACCTGTATGACAGAGATAGTGATGGGAAGGGGGCAGGAGGGAGTAGCCCTCTTATCAATTTAAGTGCATACTAAGGTGATATTTATGAATCATCACTTTATTGCCAATGTTTGTCAAGGCAACATAACGATTAACTAGGACCTGTATATAGTTTGGTTTGGTAAATGGTCGTCATGCTAAAAAGTAATGCCTCTTTAGAATACTTTGGCAAACAGTGCAGGCTCTTTCATTGAAGTGAAGCCAGTGGGGAAAAACTAAACATCATAGTTCAGAAAGCTAAAATGTGGTATTTTAAGAATTTCAAGGATCCACTATACAGCATAGTCTGGCTTTGCCGACCCTTACCTCCTTTTAATATGGTGCGGGGGAGGAGGAAAGGGTCTGGGGACTTTAATGATCAGTCCAGAGCGCCAGATTCTGGCGCTAACCACCCATTAAAAATATTCACCGCAACGCTTGTATACTTCGCCTCAAAGAGATTGATACCTTCAAACCAGAGCGAGGTCGTTTGATATAAAGTAAGGCAATCTTTTTCATTACCATGCAATACAAGCGCCTTCTGAGACTGACATAGCATATAAATTGCAAAGTGAGGGACCTCTCTTGGATAATAGACTGCAGGACTACCCAAGTGTCCATAATTAGCTAGGCTTAATTAGCGCATGCACAAAAATTCATTTTGAACTAGTCATTGGCACTAGAGTCCCCAGACCCTTTCCTCCAACCCCGCACAATATTAAAAGGAGATAAGGGTTAGCAATGTCAGGCTATATGCAACGGTCATTGAATGTCTTTAGGTAAAGGGTTTTCATATTAAAATATCTTTTTTATAACTAAAAAGTACTTATATATATGTAGGCCACATAGGAGTTGTATTAATATACAGAGGTCTCCACTAGTTTCACGATGGTACACAATGTTTCATAGAGCAGTCAGGTGTGTAGAGTGCAACCTAGTCTACAAGTTATCGAGGAAATGTGTATACCATGGCATATATGCCTTTACTTGGTAAAGGGTCTAAGTAGAATATTAGAATTAGTTGTGTGTGTGTGAGAAGTCGTAACCAACCAAAGTGAAAATAAACATAGAATGAGGATTTATTCAGTAATTGTGTAAATGCTTGGCTGTTCAACTTTGAGTTTTTTTTTTTTTTTAATTATAACTAGAGTGAGTGTTTGAGAATGGAGTCAATTCAAACAAATACATTTGGTGATTTTTCAGCATATTATATGATCAGTCTGAAATTGAATATTTATAAATATTTAATGTTATTGTTATTTCCATTTAGGCGAGAGTGTGGAGACCTTCAGTGCACCAATTTCCTCAAAATGTCCAGAAATTTGAAGAAATGACTGAAGGTTATTTCTGTGAACAATACAAGCAAACTATAGTGAAGTCATGAACATGATTATCATTTATTTTACTCATATTCATTGTTTTTATTGAATGTACTGTTATAAAAGAAAGTATAACAAAGAAAAAATATGAGAACTGTAGGGGCGTACTAATAACACTGAAAAAGGTGCCCACTAAACATTACTAAGGGTGTACTAAAAGCACCACTAAAGGTGTTCTGGATCACATGCTAGAGGTGCATGCATAACACTGTCTAGAGTGCCACACAAACGCCTACAGAGGTGTTTAAGGGTGTTTCATTACACCCTGTTAGGGGGGTTAAGGGAGCACCATGTGAGGAGTTGTAGAGGAGGCGCCGTTCTAACACCCCATAAGGTGCCCATTAAGCACCCCATTTTTTACTGTGTATTACTTGACAAAATGTTGATTCCAATTTATGTTTATAATAAGTATGGGCAAGCCCACTCCCCTTTTGTACTGAAGCGCACTACCTTGCAGAATAGTTGTAGTTAGTGTGACCTGTACGAAAGATATAATGTTATATTACAGTCAGCCAGGTAGCTAAAAATAAAGCTTGGTGATAAGTATTGACAATTAGTACAAACAAAAATCACCTAAAAAGCACTTAGGAGGGTTAGGGATTGCAAGTAAGAATTGGCAGTAAGTCTCACTGACTCCCAACAAAAGCTTTATTACCAACCCCTGACACTTACCCTAGATAAGGCTGTTCTGCGTGTAAATTACTCCACTTGTTCGTGATTGTCCAGACGTCGTCTCAACTAACAACATTCAATTCACTCCTCATCACCGATTCCAATTTGAACGATTTCACGTATATGAAAACAATCTCGTAGAAAGACACACCCAAACACACTCATAGACACACCCAAACACACTCATAGACACACCCACTGACACACTCATACACACCTAGTCTTGCGGGCCAGACCCTTTACCCAATAAGAAGAGAAAGAAAGTAAGGGTCCGGTCAAGTTCACGTATGCGTTTGGTCCTGTCAGCACAAGTGTAACCACTGCGGTAATATAGCATTGATTACGCGGTAATCATGGTTCAGGTGATTTTAGCGCGCTGAAATTACTGTCGACATTGATGTAACTGCAGCGGTGGCTGAGAGTCAGGGCCGTAGGCGTAGGCAGACTTTTCAAAAGGTGGTTACAATCTGACCACACCCAAACCACACCTCTTAATTAACTAACATCCATTGGCAAGAAAATTAACATAAAGACAAACCATTATTATATATTAAAACTAAATAGCACATTGGATTTTGAGAGAATCATAAACATCAAATTTGCAAATATATTTTTGTGAGGATATTACTGAAATAACAAACTTGCACATTTAATTCTGCGTGGATAACAACTACTGACAGACTTCTATGAATTTGAAAGGGGGTTACATGTAGCCCCCTGAACCCTCCCCCCTCCCCCCCTCCCTCCCCCTGGCTACGGCCTTGAGAGTGCTCGAGTATTCGGACTTACACTGAAGGAGAAACAGTTGGAAGCAATCGGGATACATTACCAACAGGCTATGGAAAGTCCATTGCAAGAAGTTTCTGGTATAAGCAGCAATTCATTCCTACAGTTCCATAGAACCAAGCTAAATTTGCGCGAACGTTTCTGTTGATTTAGTGAGGTCACTGTCACTTAAAACCAATTACCGGTCCGAGAAATTCGAGGACCAGCGAGACCAAACGCATACGTGAACTTGACCAGACCCTATCTTTCTCTTCATATTGGGTAAAGGGTCTGGCCCGCGAGACTATACACACCCTCACTGACACTCTCACAGATACACACCCGCACAGATACATTCCCGACCCCTTTTTGATGCTGGAGTTCATGATGAGGAAGAGGACGAAGAGAGCATGATAGACGATGAGTGAATGAGACATTTTACTAGCTATAGCTGAAATAGGTAGCTATCAATTCATAGTAGTAGTAGAAAAAGTTATCAAAGTAAAATATCGCATGAACTGAGCGTGCCCGCAAAATGTATCTGTGCGGGTGTGTATCTGTGAGAGTGTCAGTGGGGGTGTGTAAGCAGCCTTGAATGGCTTATTCCAGGATACAATCAGCAGGTTGCAAGTTACTAGTGAGGCCACCAGGAATCAGGGACATATCTTTCTGTAGTGTACTGACATGCTCTTTTACCTTGTCAGTCATGTGGCACTTAATTAAATTGTGTATGCAAAAAAATGTTTAAAATTGCATTAATTAAAAAAAAATATTTGTACCTGTAGGTCCCAAACTAAAACCGACGACTGAAGCTGAGACGTCCCCAAACCGAGTCAACCCACTTTACTGTCAGTTCTTCGTTCATCCAGCTCTTTCGACTATAGTTGACAACAACCCCCAGATATTTTGAAAAGTGCAGATATGGGACGAACTCCTTTGAACACAACAAATGGCTTCAGCTTCCTACCATCTGCCATTGCTGCTAGGATGATAGTGAAGCAACCTTTATCATGTCCAGTGGCACATACACTCACAGACCTCTCTCCAATACGTGATACAGAGGTGTCACCAGGCATGTCTAGCCAGATAGGAGTCTCATCCATGTTCCCAATGGATGGCAGCTGATATCGAGTACTCATTCCCAACTTCCTCACATGAATAATGAAGGAGGAGTCCTTAGGAATCAGATCTTGAGGAAGTCTCAGACTAACTGTGGTTCTTCTTCTTAAAGAGAAGCTATTACTCTTAAGGAACTTCTCTAACCAACCCCCTACTAGCAGTGAACTCGCCGTCCCCATCATAAAATTCAACAGCCTTCCTCTGGATGGCAGTTCTGTTGACTCTGAGATGTCTACCTCTCTGCTGTTCGATCCAGGCAGTCAGAACTTCCTCCATGTCCTCAACATGGGGTTTACGACCTCCACCAGGCAAACGCTGACTCTTCGAAGGTAAAGACCCAAGTTTACACTTTCGCATCTTCCAATCTCTCACACTACTCTCTCCAACATTAGAATTTCTGCCTGCCTCTCTATTGTTATGTTTTTCAGCATACTCGATTACCCTCAGTTTAAATGCTGTAGCTATCATAGGATTTTTTTCTTTTTCATAGGTTAATGGTAGATGAACTGCTGCCTGGATCTGAGTATGTACCTCGTCATCCAAAACTAAAATGCACACACCAGTTACTACAGTACAAATTACAACAGGCAATGCAATAATGGTATTTCAATTTTTAGTATGCGATCGGGGTAATTTAATTAATTTGGTAATGGTCGTCAACCATTTAGTCAATTGCGCGGTCTATTCATCAGTAAAACGATGGGCGGTCTATTTGAAGGCGCGGTCTAATCGAGGGTGCGGAGTAATCGTGGAAATACGGTACTGGCACAGCATTTAGGGGGTGGGGCCCTTTGGTGAGTGTACACAAGGGTTGCATAGCTATTGGCTGCTTTTTTAGCTCATCTCTTTTGCATCGAACACAAATTTGTGTACAAAATATTGGAAGAGGTAGAATAGTTTTCTAGTATGTGATTGGAGTCTCATAGTAGTTAGTACGTTTCAGTAGTCAGTACTTTTTAGTGTATGTACCGATCTAAGCGTTGGTGCAGCAAGTGCTACACTTTACTACGAACATATATCTAATAGGTTTATGTAACTTGACAACATTGTATGATATCATTATAAATTAGATGTATTTATTTGGTTTAGATCAACCATGGCTAGTTCCCAGTCCCAGCCAGGTTATGAAGCATTGGGACTAAATGAAGTACAGGTTACTCTTACAATCAGGAACAACTTAAAGGAAGTTGCCAAGTTTCTGAAAGATGAAAAAATAATCAAGAGGAATATCTATAGCCAAGTCACTGATCCTGAATCAAGAAGCACTGTAGATATCTTAGCACAAATAGTGTTTCGAGAGCTAAGAAACAAAGTGGAGGAAGATGATGAGATATACAAGAAATTTGTAGAGTATCTTCGCAATGAAATAGCCTCTAAAAAAACTGTTACCGAGCTTGACCGTTCATATGATAAGCAACTAAAACAAATCATGAATGAAGGTAAGCTTAAGATAAGTACTGTTACATTAGCAATATGATTCTATCTAGTAGAACATGTCTAAACTTTACTGAAAATAATAATTTTGTACAAACACTTTTATCTACTGGAAGCTAGAGTATGGGTGGTTCACTGTAAGCATATTATATTTCAATGAATTGAACTGACAAAATTATCAACATTAGTCATCTGCAACAACAACAACAAAAAACAAAACGACTACTAATAGCAACCTAATAAAATGTAGCACGGTCAGATATAATATTGTATTTGTATTTGAGCTTAAGATATAGCGATGCTGGGATGAACTTGTCACTTGCTTTCAGTTTAGACTTTTTGTTTTCACAGGGCAAAACTTGAATTTCCTGTAGTAACGTATTTAGGACATTTCATGCATTCGCCACCTTTCCTGTACAGGAGAGGGCTAAATGCCTGGACATTGATGGGACATGGCTGCATTTACAAATTTAAATTCATTTATATAGGCCGTCATGAAGAATTAAATACAAATAAGGCACATTATTATGTAAAGAATACAATTAGAGATAGCCTAGATCTATACAGGTAATAGTACTACAGGTTTATAGCAAAATACAACAACAACAACAAAAAAACAACAACAAAAAACAAACAAACAAACAAGCAAAAAAGCAACAACAACAACAGCTTATGTAGAAGATACTGCTTGTAAAGATCATTGTTCAATCACCACTGTTTTTGTTTGAAAGCGGAAGAAAGGGAAAATGCAACGCAATTTGTATTGTCGTTATTATGGAGTGACCTTTGCTGCATTAACTGGACATCTTGGTGTGATACAGCCTTCCCCTTTGAATTTTTCGCCTTCCCTTTTGGAATTATTTCACCACCTTTCCTCTCCAATTCCACCAGCTTTTCTACGCCAATAGTCATTGTAATCACCTACTAAAAATATGACGGCCGTTTACCCAATCATCATCGATGTTACTCACAGATAAGCATATTAATAGACAATATTATAACATTATTTTAATTTTGAACAGCTTGACGCCAACTACTATACTACAAATAATTCAGCTGAATTAAATTGTTAGTCACTCAATTGTAAATTAACCTTGGTGCTACCAAAATTGAGATAATGACAAATACCTTAGACCACAAACTATTAGCAAAGGTAATTTTTATTTCCAATACTGTCTGAGGTCCAGTAAATAAATTTTTTAATGTCTTTAGAGATTGTGGTATAACTTACCACATGCCACAGAACATATTCGGTTATTAGCACTTGCTTAATATTATATTATTTCTATGCACTAATTAAACATTCTATTTATCCCTCACTATGCATTACATCACCTCTGTACTATCGTCTTACTGCACATGCTCAGACTGGTTTTCTATATAGTGGCCATCGTGAGCATGTGCCTTTCAGTTGTACATAGATGCTTGTTGAAAAAGAACCTTTATCCTATAATTCATAACCAGACTTAAGAAATCTGGGTATTGGGTTGTGGGAAGCCTTGAAAAGCTTGGTGATTATAATCAGCTGTACAACTTGGTGGCAGCTACTACAGGTTGCTCTCCAGCTTTCCACCACAGAGATAAGAGATAGAGAGAGATAAAGGCCACACAGCAACCTATTATGGATAACAAAGCAAGATTTTTGCAAAAAGGATATTTTGTCTGCTGGACTAATTAGTAGCTAAGTTTTTTAAATATATATTTAAAGAACAATAAAGGGTTTTTACATGTGGCAAGTTTAGTGCAACTTGCACGCGCTAACACTTTTACTGTACTGAATAGCTGTGATAGAGTCAATGAAATTGCAATAAAAGAATAATATAAGAAACAGTCTCTATTATGCTCTCAGCTAAAAAAAAAAGTTCAGGCAGGGGTATGACTTTAGATAGGTCTTGTGACAATTTTTTTCACCATTGTGAAGTTTTATGCAGGTTAGCTATTACAACAATAGCAAGGAACTAACTTTTGGAAATTAGTTATGCAGTAGCATCAGGTACTTGTAAAGTTTCCCTTTCCTGGTCTCCTTCTTAGTTTACTTCTCTTGCTCCTCAGTATTTCTGTCCTTTCTGTATTTCTTTCACTACTTCATTGAAACAGCTACATCATCAGCCTTTTTTCACCTGCTTCTATTATCTTGACTTGTGTATTCTGCTTCTCTGCCTTTCTTCCCATGATTTATGCTTAGCTACTGGAAGTGAATACTCTTTCCCAACTCAGTCCAACAAATGCATTATTCTATTCACCCAGTGTTCAGATTTTAGAGCAGGGGGGTAGACAGTGAAAAACATAGGAATGAAAAAAAGAAATAAAGAAAAAAGCCTCAGTTCATGAATTATTCATGAATGGACACACCGTCATCATCATCATTACTGGCATGCAAGCAAACTCTTTAGCAAGCACTTCGCCACACTGTGGCACCTGATAAATTTTTTGAAAATTAGGATACTGTAGGCGAGGGACTGTCGGAGTAGCGACAGAGCACTATCCTAATCCTGTTAACAGCCTGACTGGGTATCTGAAGCCATGGATTAGACTGTGACAGTGTCAACTACCCTCTGAGGGACGTCACGTGGAGCCGGAGAATTAGTAGCTCCGTCCCCCCGCTACTCCGACAGTCCCTAACTAGTTACCCTTCACTACTTAGACCAAGTCCTGATTGATCTTGTGAAAATGGCAATGTATACATGCACGTGTGTGTCCTTTATACACGTGACACATGCACGCACAAACAAATGACAAAAACAAACAAGTGACCGTGACACAGCAAGATGCGACAAGAACATACAAGTTTTAAAACATGCATAACATTGAATTAAGTTCTAATGCACGCACAACACATACAACACTGCCAATAAACAAAATATGCATTTATGATCCACACACACACCACACAGTTCTAGGTTCTTCTGTCTTCTTCTCTTCTTTCTTGACTCTTGTCTCCACCCTCACAGATACAATAGCATAAGGTCTTGTGATCCATGGTTTCCCTCTCCTGCTCTCTTTCTTCCTGAGTCATTTAAAAAAGAAGAATTTTAATTTACAGTTATATTGAAGTCTAGAATTCACTTTAACTTTAGGAATATGAGGTATAAGTAAGACTAGTTTTCAAGAATGGCTATATTAAAAATGCTGTGGCATTGTGCCAGAATCAGGACAAATAGAAAATAAAGTTTGTGGCAGTCCAGTCTATCAGAGAATAAATTAAAATGTGGTTATGTGGCTCCACCAACTACCTATTTTATATATCTCCGACTTACTGAAACTTCACAGGCACCTTTTGTTGAGGTTCACTGTTCATAGCATTAATTAATAATGTACTGACATAGATAGGATATGTGTTGCCAGATAGACTAGACTGCTACAAACCTCATTTTCTCTTTGTCATGATTCTGGCATAATGTATATGTAGTTATAGGTATATCCCTTTCCCAATCTTCAGTCCTTTTCCTTCTGTTCCAACATCCCTTTTCCTTTTCTTTTACACTCTGTATTGATTTTACTTGTAATCCTTTCAATTTAATAGTGTTGAAGGTTTCCACCACTGATTGCTCTAGTCTAAATATTATATTCAAATGTCTACTATAGGAGCTCAATGTCTACAGTATTTGTAATTCCTATACAAACATTATTGTGTGATTTGTGTATATAACCAGATTTATCTCTGCAGTCTCAAGCTTCACAGTCTCAAGCTTCACAGTCTCAGACTCCACAGTCTCAGACTCCACAGTATCTGACTCCACAGTCTCAGACTCCACAGTCTCAGGCTCCACAGTCTCAGACCCCACAGTCTCAGTCTCCAAAGTCTCAGGCTCCACAGTCTCAGACCCCACAGTCTCAGACTCCACAGTCTCAGACTCCACAGTCTCAGACTCCACAGTCTCAGACTCCACAGTCTCAGACTCCACAGTCTCAGACTCCACAGTCTCAGGCTTCACAGTTTCAGGCTTCGCAGTCTCAGACTCCACAGTCTCAGGCTTCGCCATCTCAGACTCTGCAGTCTCCGGTTTCACATATTGATGCTTCAAAGTCTCATCCTCCACAGTCTGAGACGTCACAGTCAGAGACTCAGTCACAGAGTCCACAATTTCAGCATAGTTTACAAGAAGATTTCATGGATCGTGACAGTTCCAGTAAGTTTGGACTCTATATTTAAAATGCATTTGGAATGTGAACATTATAAATTATGCAATATAAATGTAATCATTAAAAAAATTGTTTTACTAGATAGCACTATGTTTTTCTCTGTTTAATTCGCTATCTTATTTTGATATATTACATTAAACATCAAAGCCTTTGAACATGTTTTGGTAAAAAAAACAAAACAAGCATATTCAGAGAACTAGTTACTATAATTATTTGGTACTGTAGTAAAGCTATAAAAATGTGAGTTATGTTGACCTAACCTCTGTTAACTGTAATAGATACCTAGCTCCAACCTTGCTGTCAATGAATCCATTGCAACTGATTCAAATAATTCTGATAGAATAGGAGTCTCCACTAATGGTTCACTTTGCCAAGAAAATCATTTACCTACTATATTATTTGTCTCATTTTTTCTTACATCAAAAGTGGCCAATCATTGTCTTGAGCTGCACTCTGAAACTACGAGGCATTCAACATTATGATGAAACAGTTACCAAAGACTAAATTTTTCGCCTCATCATCTGCCAAGCTATAACTCATCTCAAATATTTTATACTTGTGACTTGACTCACTACTACAGGAAAAGCATAAGATTAGCCTTTGCTCTTGACTATTCTCACTTGTAAATCAGCATTCAAAAACCACTGCCCAGGTTTCTTACATTATAACACAATTTTCATGAGAAATTTCGCTTGAATTATCTGACTTCACCAATTTTTATGCAGCCTTAAATGCATCCTAACTTTCAGCCAGTTCCTCCCTTGCTGCTCTTTTTTTGGGGTGAGGGGGGGGGGGGAGGTCATGGTGTCCATTATACCTTGCTGCTGTCAGGATATAGTTATTTTATAAGATTTGGCAATTTCATCAACAATAACATTCGATGTAAAGACGCTCTCCCTTGTTAAACATCCATCTTCCTGTGCACCTTTCTTGATGACTTACCTCTTTCATTTGCCCACTGCTTCTGTTAGATATGATGAGAAAAGCTATTTGTCTACCCCAAGAAACGAGTTTCCAGCCTACTGGCACAATATTGTCTATATGTCAACATTGCTTTTTAAACTAGGCTGATTGATAAGCTCATTGACATTTCTTGATATAGGGTGGTAGCTTAGTTAACAGTATATTCTGCCACTTGGGAACCAATTTCTCTGAGTATATATATAGGCTGAATTTCAAATAACTTAGATTAGTGTTCAGTTTTTGAATTCTTCTTGTATGGGACAACCTTATCAGCACATATGACCTTCACCATTAATGTGAACCAATTCTATTGCTTAGTCTACTCCTCTCAAATCGTTATTTAAACTCTATTTGCTCCTTGATTCTTTTTTTCTCTTATCTGTTTCCTCTATTCATTCAGTTCTCTATCTCAGCCATTTGTATTACTCTTAACTTCTTCAACTTACCCTTTCCCTCTTCCCTTTCCCTGCAATTCACCTGCTATTCTGTTTCTCTTTGAAACATTCCATACTTTGCCGCATTTTGGTTAAGAAATTTATATCAGCATTTTGTCAGTCATGTTTACTCTTTCTCTACTAATACTTGTCTTTCCAGTGGTTATTGTTGACAATTCACATCCAAGTGTATTGATCCACTGCTTTCCAGTATATACAATCTGATATACTATGCCTTGTGTTTTATACAAATGGCACATACAAGTAAATCCCTAGGTTCCAAGGGAAACTCTAAATCAGCAAACAACTCACAATAAAGACTCATACACAATAATAACCATTGTACTCTTCTGTGAGAAAAACCTCAGTTAGAAAATTGATGTGTTTTGTGATTTCATTAGTTTAATTGTGTGTTGTAGCTATAATTCAATGAAGTGAATGAAGCTGTATATATTAATGAGTTTGGTATATTAAACTATATTAAAACATACTTGTGGTTTACTAGATTAGGTAGACAAGTTTACTCGAATAGTGACCACAAGCACTAGAGTTAACAAGCCAAGTTACAAGAGTCAAGTAAACACAAGTATGACATTAGTTAATACTAGTGATGTGCTTGAGCACAAAGGGCAAGCAATCCTGTGCGCAAACAGAACACTTTAAAAGCATCTATCGGTCTATTTCTAAAAGTATAAGTTTTAAAACGGTGTGACCATTGTATACTTTAGCTAACAAATACTACAAAACTACTTTCTTAACTAAATTCCCCGTGTACTGGAATTTTCAGTAGTTTCTCTACTATCTGAATTACTCATATCTTTTGACAACAAACACTGACAGCTTCTAAAAGAGGGCCAATTTTTTTTATTACATATATTAAAGGTTTTCAATACCATAGTAACATTTCACCATAACATTTCGAGACTTGAAAAGAACAAGAAGTTCTAAAGAATTACTGTACAGTGTGTAGTCTAAGTAAGTGTTAAAGACCTAAGTGCGTCTTTTTTGCTCATGTATTCAGTATAATTAACTTTGCAGTTGATTTAATTCTGTGGTTGTGTAAAAAATGGTCTACGTACTATAATTAAATTTACATGAAGCATAATCTTAACTGTTTCTCTCTTGCTTCACTTGATGCACACCAATTAATATTTGTATCTCAATATTATTATAATTAATGAGTGAAAAACTTTATACAATCACAGTATTCATTGTATTTTTTATTGTTAATAGTTAAACAAAAAATTGATTCCTGGGAGGAACGGTTTAATGACCTAAAAACGAAATTTATTGAAATTATTGTTAATGAAAGTGATGCTAATTTTGAAAAGTTCAGTTTTAAATTGGAATACTGTTTAACACAGCGATTGTCAGGCTTAGAAAAATTTATTAGTTATGAAGGTTGTGAAAAGAAATCCAAACAGTTTATTAAATCACTAAACCACATTTGGAGCTTTATTGATTATGAATTACTTTCTGAAGCTATTAAGAAAGTAGGAGATGATAGTCTTATTGCTGATATGAATAAGTATGAAGATGATATTGAAATATTTTTCAGCAACACAACAATTGAAGAATTAATTCTTGGCATGAAACCAAGAGTTTCCATTGATGAAGTTGATAAAATGAAGCCATGTATTACAAAATTTAATTGGGATCCAAAAACAACTAAATTAAACCATTTGAAGGAAATTCAGGATATTATACCTAATGCTATTCGTCAAGAACTTGTGGTAATAGCATTCTCTGTATATAAAGTGCACCATTCTTCAGTAACTGTGACATGGAAATTTTGGACAAATTCACTTGATTGTTTAATAAAGAATGCCAAGAAATTCTTTTCTAAAAATCCTGACTTCATTTGTGATCACAAAATATCCAGCTTCATTCTAAATGACGAAGTTCTGGTTTTGGATAATGCATTTGTAAGTTTTATTTACATTTTTACTAATTATTACATTAATGCCGCTTGTACAATTACTGCCGAAACTATAATTTAATAAAAGCATTTTTTTATTTCTTTACTTTTAGAATGCTTCCTCATTCCACAATGAAATTAAATCAGGTAGGGTGATAGCGCCTCCAGTGAGTATTGTTAATATATTATAGTGTTGTTGTTAAAACAAGTAGAAAAACATGGGCTGTTCTGATCTACAAATAAAGTACATACAATTAATAATGCTATTAATTCAGAGTTTCCACCATTTCAAATTGTAGTTCAGTGAAACTAATCCACACCACATACCACACCCAAAACCTCATCAATACAAGGAAGCAACGATAACATGATAGTTAAAACATATCTATTTATGCAAGTGAGTGTTAGTAGCATTTTGCAATAGTTCCTGCTCAAGCTGAACTTCGCGACAATAATGGAAAAAATCCATAATAGTGCAATGCAACGAATCGGCGACAATAGGTAATGATCTCCCCTGACAGATTGAAAATTGTGCAATAATTAACAGTACCTCTTATTGAATCTATATATTTTTCAAAAAAAAGAGCAAATTGTAGTGAGATTGTGAATATCATTTACGTACATATGTATGTACAGCGACACATGCGTTCATGTACGCAAGCATATGTATTGATGCATGTAGTGGTAGTGTGATTCAGCTTGAGTGTGAATATGTTAGTCTTTATATGTATATTCCTTACTAGTATGAACAATATTAAGATATATTATACGTTCTCAAAATACACACTCATTTGCATTGCATATTTTTTATTCATATGCTAAAGAAGAGATAGTTATAAAAGCTATAGCTTTAGTTTTTATTATTAAGCACCAAGTGTCGTATTTCTATCATCACACTGAAGCTCACATTAGGGGTTGGTGATCAGCGCCCAGGCAGGTGATTATATAAGTTCGTTGATTGCTCTTGGGACCTTGGTGGGAGCTTACTTGGGGTTTGCTTGGTCTTCTGCACTGCTTTCTCTGTTTGGGGTGTGGACCTTGGGGTGGAGTCCCAAGCATCCCATTGCCGATGAGGCTGTGTCCTGGATGGTTGTAGCTTTAGAGCCAAAGGTGGAGCTTGTTGCTTTATAGTAGGGGGTGTAGCTGAAGTCGAGGTGGAGGGTGGGAAAAGAGAAAGTGTGTTTCAAAATACAGCTAAATACACTTTGAAAGCTGTGTTTCCATTATTGAATAAACCACTTAAACCTGGTGATGAAAAAGATCAACTAATACATTATTGGAGTTTTTTCTTACCTGTTCTACAGATAAAAAAATTGTAATGCTTGACAAACTACAAATAACAGGTGTAGTTGACAACGATTCTGAGAACATGGACTTATTTCAACTTGGAGTGGCAATACCATTGAATTGGCAAGACAGACTTGATCAGGATGCAGATAACATGTACAATCCAATGGAATTTGTTGGGTATGAAATCGAGGCAAATAAAATTATTATGGCTCAGATTGTCTACTTGGTGCAATCTGAGCAACCACAGAGTGTTTATTGTAAGAAGTACAAAATATATATCGATGATAATGACGAAGATGGAATCGAAGTTAGCATTCTCAAGCTTTACAAGTTCCTTGAAGGAGACAAAAGGGCTCCATTAGTGTCAAATCGAGTTGGAGATGACAGTGCTGCACTAATTCCTCATAACGGTGGCAATGATTTGACAAATTTGAGAGCCTCTTTTTACCAACAAAGTGCAGCGAGCAAAAGGGTGTTAATATATCAACTCAGAGAAATTTGGAAGCTCCCTGAGGATTTAAGAAGATCAGCAATACGTCAGATGTATCTTAAATATCATCCAGACCGAAATTCTGATAATGCAGAAGAATATGATAAACTTTTTATTTTTTTAAAAGCTCAAATTGTTCATTTAGAAAAAGGTGAACCATTGGATGATCCAGAAAGAGAAGACCGATTTCAAAGAGCATCCAGAAGTAGATCCCAGGATACTCCCACTATTACTTGGACAATTGATTTTGACGACTGGAATGCGACTCTGGGAAGTCAAAGAAGAAGCAGAAGTAGATGCCAACGAAATTGGGATAAAGAAATGCGCTCTCCTTTTAACAGATATGGTGAGGATATAGCCAGGCCTAATCCATCTGAAGGAAGGCGTTGGATACGTCAAGCAGAACATGAAATTGCAGTTTTGAACCTGTGTCTGCTTCATGCTGATGATACTAAAGGATATGCCCATGTGTGTTTCCTTAGCCATGAAGTAGTTGAAAAAGCTTTGAAGGGAGGATTGTATGCTCTGTGTGGCCTTGATGCAAGAAAAATTGACAGTCATCAACTATCAAACAATGCCCACGCATTACGGATGGTAAGACCACATGTAGCACGCCATCTTCCCAGCCATTGCATTCCACTGGAAGAGCACTATTTGAATACACGGTTCCCTAACAGATGGCCTGGACATCAAGATGCTCCTTATGATCATTACCACCTGCAAGATGCTCAGGATGCTAAAGAACATGCTGAAGAAGTCCTTGATATTGTGAAGTCCATAATGCCTCAAGAATAAACAATGGATCTATAGACTAGTCAGTTAACATGCACTACACTTTAGTTGAGTTTCAAAATTGTCTAATTCTAGTGTCATATAGCAATTACATGTGTGAACATTTTCTTCCAATTCGAACTATAAAGGTGTGCTGTAGAATATTTATGTTGAGAAAATTTTTATTATTCATGAAAAGGATATATTTATCATGCAAATGATTAGAAGCCTTGATCATAAAGTAACTTATCAGATGACCAAAATAGACACTTAACTGCTGTGTGCATAATGGTTTGTGAATAGATCTAAAATAGCCAAATAGTGTGTACTGTAATCCAAATAATATTAAAAAAAAGATCAGGTCAGCAAGATCGTTATGGTGGTTACACACTCATAGTTACTTGTATTATTCTGAGACCTCATCAGTTCTATATAGGAGGTTTGGGCAGAATTACAACATTTCATTAAAATCTAGTTTCTATTATTTCTATTAAGTTTAGTATTGTCATTTTTTATAGTTCAAGTATACAACATTTAATTCAATTTCTACAAATGTTCCACTGCAATATTAGATTCTGAGTTCTAATTCAGCTATTGTTACCAGGGTAGGAGGAGATCAGGCAGTCCAGGCAATTGCCTGACCAGTTATAAGACACAAATGGGTAAAGGATTCTCAAGGGTCTAGGTATACTTGACTTGCACCAAAAAGAAATTAAGTTCTTATGCTGTAGCTTCAATACATATCTTGGTTAGCCATTACTATACTGAAAAAATACAATAACAATCACATTGAGAAGAAGTTACTCCAAGTTGGCATATATAATGGCATACATAAAGTCTCCTCTATTTAAAGTGAAAAATAAACTTTGGTTAACTAAAACTAAAACTACCAGTGGAGTGAATGAAGAAAGTTAAAAGCAATTTTTATTGTAACCATTTCACCCTGAAGCAATTATTTAGTGAGGATATGAAATAGCTAGCTAAGCATTTTCTAAACCAGCTATATATATTAAAAAAAATACAGTATCTACTTTACTTTTATTCTAAAGATTTCATAGATATTCTAAGTTTCATTAAATTTTGGGGGTCACATATCAGACACATGGTTGTCATCTTTCCATACTCAAGGATATGTCTAATTCCCCTGTACCTGTCCTGCTAAAGTACGAGGCCAATTTACCTATATAATTTCCTTTGATTGAACTGATACATGACATATCACCTGTCCTACACTTACCCTTTACTGCATGACATTCCATCTTATGTGTACTATTTAGATACCCAACAAGTCATCTATACTGGGGCATTCCAGGCACATTTACTGGATCTGTACTGAACATGTCACTTCACATATACTAGACCTGTCCTGAACATTGTCAGCTCATCAATACTGGATCTGTCCTGAACATCGTCAACTCATTAATACTGGACCTGTCCTGAATATCGTCTGCTCATTATTACCGGATCTGTTCTGAATATCGTCTGCTCATTAATACTGGACCTGTCCTGAACATCGTCAGCTCATCAATACTGGACCTTGTCCTGAACATCGTCAACTACTCAATACTGAACCTGTCCTGAACATCGTCAACTCATTAATATATACTGGACCTGTCCTGAACATCGTCAGCTCATTAATACTGGACCTGTCCTGAACATCGTCAGCTCATTAATACTGGATCTGTCCTGAACATCGTCAACTCATCAATACTGGACCTGTCCTGAACATCGTCAGCTCATTAATACTGGACCTGTCCTGAACATCGTCAACTCATCAATACTGGACCTGTCCTGAACATCGTCAGTTCATCAATACTGGACCTTGTCCTGAACATCGTCAACTCATCAATAATGGACCTGTCCTAAACATTGTCAGCTCATCAATACTGGACCTTGTCCTGAACATTGTCAACTCATCAATACTGGACCAGTCATGAACATCGTCAACTCATCAATACTGGACCTGTCCTGAACATCGTCAGCTCATCAATACTGGATCTGTCCTGAACATCGTCAACTCATCAGTACTGGACCTGTCCTGAACATTGTCAACTCATTAATACTGGACCTTTCCTGAACATCGCTAGCTCATCAATACTGGACCTGTCCAGAATATCGTCGGTTCATTACTACTGGACCTGTCCTAAACATCATCGGGTCATTAATACTGGGCCTGTCCTGAATATATTCAGCTCATTAATACTTAATCTGTCCTGAACATAGCAGGATCATCAGTAGTACAATAATTTAAATACTAGACCTGTCCTAACACTGTTAGATTTTCTGTGCTGGGTACCAAAATTAAGAAAGGGACTTGATTAATTTTTAGAATTTTTCATTTTGCCTATTAAAATAGAATGTGGACCTGCCTTACGTGTTACATTGTATACACTTACTTCTCAACCTCTCTCTATAAAAGCCAGCACACATATTATACCAAATTCGCAAATTTATTCTGATAACAAACTTAAATACATGAGCGAATGTAATCTATACCAGTAATGTTTGTTCATCAATTGAAGTTGAGAAACATTCTCCTTATGTAGCATGCACATCACCTAGGTCAAAATGAATATCCACTGAGAAGAGCACTAACTCTATGGATCACAAATAGTTCACTAACCCTATGGATCAAACCTACCCTATGGATCACACATAGTTCACTAACCCTATGGATCACACATAGTTCGCTAACCCTATGGATCACACATAGTTTACTAACCCTATGGATCACACATAGTTCACTAACCCTATGGATCGCACATAGTTCACTAACCCTATGGATCACACATAGTTCACTAACCCTATGGATCACACATAGTTCACTAACCCTATGGATCACACATAGTTCACTAGTCCTATGGATCACACATAGTTCACTAACCATATGGATCACACATAGTTCACTAACCCTATGGATCACACATAGTTCACTAGTCCTATGGATCACACATAGTTCACTAACCCTATGAATCACACATAGTTCACTAACCCTATGGATCACACATACTTCACTAGTCCTATGGATCATACACAGTTCACTAACCCTATGGATCATACATAGTTCACTAACCCTATGGATCACACATAGTTCACTAACCCTATGGATCACACATAGTTCACTAACCCTATGGATCACACATAGTTCACTAACCCTATGGATCATACATAGTTCACTAACCCTATGGATCACATATAGTTCACTAACCCTATGGATCACACATAGTTCACTAACCCTATGGATCATACATAGTTCACTAACCCTATGGATCACACATAGTTCACTAACCCTATGGATCACACATAGTTCACTAACCCTATGGATCACACATAGTTCACTAACCCTATGGATCACACATAGTTCACTAACCCTATGGATCACACATAGTTCACTAACCCTATGGATCACACATAGTTCACTAACCCTATGGATCACACATAGTTCACTAACCCTATGGATCACACATAGTTCACTAACCCTATGGATCACACATAGTTCACTAACCCTATGGATCACACATAGTTCACTAACCCTATGGATCATACATAGTTCACTAACCCTATGGATCAAACATAGTTCACTAACCCTATGGATCACACATAGTTCACTAACCCTATGGATCACACATAGTTCACTAACCCTATGGATCAAACATAGTTCACTAACCCTATGGATCATACATAGTTCGCTAACCCTATGGATCACACATAGTTCACTAACCCTATGGATCACACATAGTTCACTAACCCTATGGATCATACATAGTTCACTAACCCTATGGATCACACATAGTTCACTAACCCTATGGATCACACATAGTTCACTAACCCTATGGATCACACATAGTTCACTAACCATATGGATCACACATATAGTTCACTAACCCTATGGATCACACATAGTTCACTAACCCTATGGATCACACATAGTTCACTAACCCTATGGATCACACATAGTTCACTAACCCTATGCATCATACACAGTTCACTAACCCTATGGATCATACATAGTTCACTAACCCTATGAATCACACATAGTTCACTAACCCTATGGATCACACATAGTTCACTAACCCTATGGATCACACATAGTTCACTAACCCTATGGATCACACATAGTTCAAACCCTATGGATCATACATAGTTCACTAACCCTATGGATCATACATAGTTCAAACCCTATGGATCACACATAGTTCACTAACCCTATGGATCACACATAGTTCACTAACCCTATGGATCAGACATAGTTCACTAACCCTATGGATCATACATAATTCACTAACCCTATGGATGACACATGTAGTTCACTAACCCTATGGATCACACATACTTCACTAACCCAATGGATCACACATAGTTCACTAACCCTATGGATCACACATAGTTCACTAACCCTATGGATCACACATAGTTCACTAACCCTATGGATCACACATAGTTCACTAACCCTATGGATCATACATAGTTCACTAACCCTATGGATCACATATAGTTCACTAACCCTATGGATCACACATAGTTCACTAACCCTATGGATCATACATAGTTCACTAACCCTATGGATCACACATAGTTCACTAACCCTATGGATCACACATAGTTCACTAACCCTATGGATCACACATAGTTCACTAACCCTATGGATCACACATAGTTCACTAACCCTATGGATCACACATAGTTCACTAACCCTATGGATCACACATAGTTCACTAACCCTATGGATCACACATAGTTCACTAACCCTATGGATCACACATAGTTCACTAACCCTATGGATCATACATAGTTCACTAACCCTATGGATCACACATAGTTCACTAACCCTATGGATCACACATAGTTTACTAACCCTATGGATCATACATATAGTTCACTAACCCTATGGATCACATATAGTTCACTAACCCTATGGATCATACATATAGTTCACTAACCCTATGGATCACACATAGTTCACTAACGCTATGGATCACACATAGTTCACTTGACTGGAAATTTTCAAGAGCTTTTTTAGATGCTTTTGAACGTGATATATTGAGCTGCTTAATAAGCAAACTTGATAGCTTACCATTAGACTCTGAAATAACTGTGAATTCAATTTATTACAAATACAGAAATATAACACTGAATAACATACGATATACATCGGCAGGAAAGAAAAGTATACCTGTAGTGGCCTTAGCTAAGTGGGATGAAAATCTTTATGGCTCCCAACCAGCAACACCGGCTATGTCTAACTTACCTATCACTAATACAAAGCTTCAACCAGTCAACATTCACTACTACATGAAAGTTATTTACTGTATCAAATATTTGGATAGTAACTTAACCAAAAATCACATATTTGCATTCAGTTCATGGCTTTCCCCTCATCCTGCATGCTATGATATTGGAAAGCCAGCTGAAATATGGTGTGATACAGCATATGAACCATCAGGTTCCCACTCTTTTATTCCTATTGACAGAATAGTGTGCAGATGTGCCCATGGAGTAAGAATGCATAACAATGAAAAAGTGAAGGTTATTATTCCACTTCCGAGTAAAACTAAATTGTTATTGCTGCTCATATTAATTATTTACATCTAGTATGAATTTTGTTACAAAACTTGATGAATCTTCAGTATTCTTACATATTTTATTTCATTATAAATAAAGAATTATTGATACTGAGGTGGGGATAAGTAGCTAATTCAGTAATAGATGAATAAAGTAGAGGTTGATTTCAACATGAAGATGATTTATGAAGGAAGTTTAATAAATGGTAATTGAGGTAATATCATGCCTGTCCTAATGTAATAAAAATTGTACTGCTTGCCAAAATTTATTATCTGTCATTGCCCTATCATATTATCCTAATCATTACTCCTTTATGCTTAAATAATAATTCTGTAACAACAATTAATTGTGAAGTATCATCTAAACTATATCAACAGATTCTGACCTTATCACCCACCAAGTGCAGAAGTCTCTATTATCTATTTGCTCTTGGCACTGAGAGCTTACAGACATCAACGGTGCTTAAGAAATTAGATGAAAGTGATTAACCATTGTCCTGAGTTGTCCTGATGAATTCATCCATGTACCTGTATACCCCACCTCATACAAATGAGATGACCATACTGGTTACATGGAGATGTACATTCCCTCGTTCCATTTGAAGCAGGTCCAGCCAACCTTGAAAATAATACACCTGATAAACAAGAGATCCTTCAATATAGATGTAACATTAGCTAAGCCAGAAAAATCACAAAATATACTTGAGGTAAACTGATCCACCACCCATGCTACTCCTCTCTGTACTTAATCTACTGGCAACCCTCACCTCCTTCACCTAACACACATGAGTCAGAGTGTGATTATGGCAAAATATTTCACAAGCAGGCAAATATATTTTCATGAGCCAGACCCAAGTGAAAATAAAGCCTGAGCTCAAGTACTTCAAGAATTGTTTTAACAGTAGATATTGGAAAATCAAATCATGACAGTCCAGTATTGATTAAAAAATATAATCTTTTGCCAACTTCAACATGTCTTGGGTTCATACACACACTTACACACACAAACAACAGATTATTGACCATTATTACACACAAAGGTTTTTACGGCTTGCATAACAACCCACACAGTCTTGCTACACTTCAAAAAGCTTGGAGTACATTCATAAACAGCTGCAATTTGGAATGACCTCTCAAAAGACCTCTTGTGCAGGAGGGCTGACCTCACTGTAATTACCTGAAAAAATTATTCTACACAACAAGAACACAAAACAAAAACAAAAACAAACCCTCTCTTCTCTATACTATCACAAAGAAAACGTTTAAATAACGTGTATTGTTTTGTTGTTGATTTTTCCTTCAATTCAAACAGTTGCAGCGAGTTGTTACTATGGCACTGAAATCCCTTTACTGTGTATGCGTAATTAAAAAAACTCAGACCTTATTTTCAGTAGCTTCAGTGTTAGAAGTCAAAATCATAAAAAACAGTATAGTTTTTAAGCTAGCTCGCCATTTGTGCTCAAGCACATCACTAGTTATATTAATTATCCTTCACACATACATGTAGTATATTTTTCACTCCCACACAGTCTTATCACAATTCATATTATGGCCACTTCGGTACTAAAATTATGACTTAGGAATTCACCTTTTTAGCATCAATGGGGGAGGGGGGGGGAGGGGCTACAATCTCAACAGCTGCAATTTAGGAGCTTTATGCCTTATGATCTCTTATGCTGAATGACCCTCTCCAGACTAACCATACTATAATTAGCTGAAAAATTATTCCTCACACTGGAAACCACAACACATACACACAAACAAACAGATTCTCTATCAGACTCTATTTTTGCTCTTTCTCACTAAACACAAATAAAATTAAAATATACATGGAAAAAATTGTGGGCATAATTTAATTAAAAGATGCAATAAATTACCTTAAAGTTCTGGACAACTGGGGTTATAGACCCTCACATGATATTTACACCTCCACCACAGACCAGACCACCAAATAATGTCTTCTCACATACTGGAGTGAGTGTACATATGTACCTGTTACACAACACTCCCCCTAATTCTGACCCAAGTTAAATAGTCACTGAAATTACAATTATGCTGTGATTATTTCATCCTTAGTAGGAATCATCAGTATGTTATAATCACTATGAAGTCATGGGTGACAGTGTACTATAATAATATATGATAATGAAGCAGAATAGTATAAAAAAATATTATAGGATACACCCATAACTTGATAATGATAAACATAAATAATCACAATTATTTAGTTTGTGCATTTATGGTGATCGGCAAGCTTTTCTTACCTGTTATATACTCCTTATTGTTGATGTTTACATTCAAATCAGCAAGGTCTTACTTTTTAGTATTTTTTAAGCTAATGCGTAGATTATCTACAGCAATGACCACTGCACAATCTGAACATTGTTGGAATCATGACATTACATTTGCAGACTTTGTGCACATAGTGGAGTCACATAGAGTGAAACCACAACCATTGTGGTAACTGTGTACCACAACATCACCAGACTCACATAGGTGAGAACTTGGACATTTGCTGTCTCTGAGGACTATAGCATACAGTCATGATAGTTGCCACTCACTGGGTGGGAGTATCGGCTCTGACTTGCGGCATTGGTTCACAAACACCAGACTACAATGCTGCTGTTTAGTTCAGTGTAACACTAGAGAACATAATAACTCAATCACTCGTGATCTAAAGATGGCAGGTATTTTAGTTATGTTTGAAATGTTTGAGTACAAGGAACAGTGCCACTGATCTCTCATGAGAAAAGTTGATAGGCATATTTGCAGGGGAAAAAAAAAAAGCTGCATCAGTGTAAAGGACTAGCATAATTTATCTGCCATTTACAAGTTTAGAGTGTCAGTTTGGCCTTGGTCACAATAATATGGTGATAATGAGTAAAAACAATCACATGCACCCATGCACACACACACACACACACACACACACACTTGTGAACCATTTCAAGTGTTCCCAATTATTGGATACACTAATTTCAGCATTACTATGACATCTCTCATGTGTTCTGTAAAGACAAGAGTACTGGGTTGGCAACCAGTCACTGAGTGAGAGATCAAAATGCATTTTGTAATAGCAGTAATGGTGCTTATTTTGGTACCAATTTAATTGAATGTAGTGAGGACCATTATTGTAATGTCCCAGTACTAAGGTACACTGCACCTGAATTTACCATACTACTCCTTCACACTACACATAATGCACTAAAGACACAGTAGTTATAAACTTACTTGAAGAGGTGTTACAAGTGCACAGATTTACAAACGTACCGCACACTTTGCCAATCTTACTGAACTGCAATAATGACATCATAATGGTTGACAGCATGGCGAACATACATGGCCATTCGAGAATCGCTGTAAGTGGAGACATCAAACTGGCCATGCACATTGGATGGAATGTGTTTGCTCCACCCATAGTTAGTATCATAAGTATACACTGACAAACTGACTGACTGACTGACTCATCACTGACAGACTCACTGACACACATATACACACACAAATATCTATATAATGCACATTTTTTAATTTATTTTTTATTTCACTGACAGACTCACTGACACACACACACAGACTGACTCACTGACTGACTGACTCACTGATAGACCGACTCACTGACAAACTGACTGACTGACTGACTCACTCACTCACTAACAGACAAACTGACTGACTGACTCACTGGCAGACTGAATTATAAATGTGACCTCTATGTTTAAATGTTTTACCTTCAATACATAAATGCATAGTTACAGATCTTGCAATGGCAAAAATGAACTCGGATTAAAAAAAAAAGTTTTAGCTCATTCCAATTACTTCGCATAATGGTTTATTTGCCATTTGTGCTTAAATCACATCACTAGTGATATCAGGTTAGCTCAATGAAATCAATGCTTCTTTGCATACACAGGATACTTATGTAAACTGTCAAATGTTGTATAAAACAAGTAATTATGGCGAGCGAGTGAAGTCACAAGAAGTTGTTGCGACTAGTTTTTATGGCATTGAAAGTCCATTACCAGACATAAATTCAAAAACTCGCCGTTCTTTTGGAGCTGCTAAGTGTCGTTTCTTGATTGTCAAGAGCCACTGGTAGCCAGAAAGGCTTCTACCACGACTCGGAGCAGTCGTAGTTTGGTGACTTCGTTTCTACCCTTCTGCTTGACATTCTGGTTCACTTTAGGCTCAGGTTGGTTAACTAAAATTACAAAAATAACTCTGGCTATTTTGTGTTGTTGTTGTTGTTTGGTGTGATTACAGTGGTGTTTTAATACGCAGAGCATAAACTAAAAATCTTTGGTTCGTTTGATAAAAAGAAACCACTACATTTAATTTCTATTAATCAAACTCATATCTTTAATTAATGAGTGGGTGTGGTTAAGTCGGTGTGGTTACATTGGCCTGCCTTTACACAGTTTTTTCGGCTACTATAGTAGTACAGTTGGGACGAATGGTAACTATGGCATTGAAACCCTTTATCATACTTCACATACCTCAACATTTTTTTAGTACCTGGAGTGTTATAAGTAAAAATTAATCTACAACAATCTGGGTAACCTGACTAGGGATGCTTGGTTTTTTGCTCAAGCACACCTCTAGTATAATCATTACTAATACCCCAAATAATGAGAGCACAGGTTTAACTCTAGATCTAGCAACAGAAATTTTTCACAAACAAAAAACAAAATCCCACTTACCATGATTATATCGAGCCAGCCACTTGAACCGAACAGATTCAGTCCAGCTTTCTACAGCACAGCAGACAACCGATAATCACACACACACACAGAGACACTGAGACACACACACTAACACCGCTGACGCAGGGAGTTCTAGTCCACGCACACTCGGTAGGCGTGGACTGTTGTTATAGTTACAGTCACTCTGAACATCAAAAACCTGTAGTGCGCTGTTGCTGAGGGCACTATAAAATCTATGAACGCAAAGACTACCCTTTATCTCTTGTAAGGGTAATTCGTAGAGGATATAAACAATAGTTCAATACAGCTATTTTATATTCAATGACCTGTGGATGCATTTGAGTAGTTTATTTGAGGTGTATGTGTGTGTGTGTGTGTGTGTGGGGGGGGGGAAGAAGGAATTATAACTGCAGGTGAGCTGTTTTGTAGAGAAAATTGAGTGAGGAAAGGAATTGTGGATGATATAACGATTAAAACTTATAGAGGACTACCTTAAACCTCAAGACTACAAAGTTAGTTAGAGGTCAGATGAAACTAACCAAGAACTCATGATGCTTAAAGCTGTAATTGACAGAGTGATATACTTGTATAAGACTCTATTGCTATAATTTTCAATTAACACTTATTACACTGATCAGGTCGTGTGCTCTAAATAAACTTGCTATTGTTCCTGCAGTATGCCAGTATACCATAACCACTGAAATAACACTCCATACAAAGGCAACACCCTATAATGTGACTAAACAGCCACACAATAAAACTGACACCACTGAAGAGTAAGATTTGCTTGCCAGATGCCAGGTTATGGCTCCGAAGTATACAGTATGCACACACTATGTTGTCTATGTTGCAGGGCTGTTCAGTTAGTGATTTAGCTAGTAATATTTTTATATAGCTAGTCTTCTCTCTAGATAGAACCAAGTTCTCATCAAACTTCCAACATTTATATGCTGATTATCTGTTTACATGCCCAGTAGCTATATAAAATTGCTTGAATTGTTTCAGATGACCTGCTAGTTCAATTTGAAACTGAATTCACTGCGCAAATGTGGTCATATATGGCGTCATTACTTTCTTAAAACTTGTGGTAGCTATACGCATATTATAAGGAGATTCAGTATGGGTGTTGCTTATATGTAGCTTATAGATTCGTTATAAGCTGACTGTTATAAGCTTGTTATAAGTGTGGAATAAGATAGCCTATACCAAGCTTACACCAGCTTATTACTATCCTATACCAAACATACACCCAGCTTATATTATCCTATACCAAGCTTACACCCAGCTTATATTATCCTATACCTAGCTCACACCCAGCTTATATCCTGTCTTGGAATAAGGTGGACCATATTCAACTTTTACCCACCCAGCATATTACGTATCCAAAGTCAATTTAAAAAAAAATTTAATCAAGTTATAACAATCAATGTCTCGTAAATTGTTATTCACTTTGTTCATCAATTTCTTGATTGTCCTTCAATGAATCACTTCGCCTGGTTCCTCTTGGATGACTTGATGGCAGGCTGTCCAAGTAGACATCTTACTTGGCTATAAACGTATTTAATGCTTTTGATATGATGGAGGATGGCGTAAATGTCTTCTCATCTTGTTCTTGTTCTTCATCTGACATCATGTCAGGTGTGACATCTGACCACAGCTCCGTCTTCCGTCCTTCCCTCACCTCCTTGCCCTGGCACTCATAACTCTGTAGAGAAATAATTAATACGAAGTGCACATAAAAAATGTTGTACATAAGATAAAAACACACGCACACTACATTGTCAATCTGCAGTGATCATAGGTAATGTATAATGGCCATTGATGTTAATTGTTAGATAAGTAAAAGTACTACAGAATCGACACCTCTGATTGACACCTATGCCCAAAATAATTAATCATATACACCCATGCCATGCTTACAAACATCAAACCAAACAACACCCTTTCCTATGTATTAATTGATGGCCATTATTTTATATTAACCCTGAAATATGATCAGGATAGCAAGTCACAAGCAGTAAATACTTAGTGTATGTCACAATATAAGGGTACGACCTACATTATTATTGAAAATCAGCGAAAATACCTATTATTTTTCTCCAATTAATGACCATTAGGGGCTATACTATCTTATTAAATTTAGAAACCTAAACTTATTTTGACAAAATGTTAAAGTCGAATACACAAAGAAACAAATATCCCCGATTTCCAATTGTGTCACCCCTGAGAGTGTCTCGCTCGCTTCACTGCAAGGGGAAAGTGGAATAGCTCTAAGTGAAATAGATGGGTATGTGCGCATGCCTTGGAAACGTGGCTTGGAAATGTACAATGTCATTCTTGAATGCACCAGTTCTACCCGTATTTGACGAAACGTTTTTCAACAGATTTGGAGGAGCCATAGGTTGAAAACGAAGTTCCAGTGGAAGCTAATCCTGAAATATGGAGATAATGAGTGAACAATACAGTAGCTACAGTGCAAATGATATTAAAAAACATATAAACTGGCTTTTAGTGAGTGATAGGAATTCACAGCACTCCTAAAATATTTGAAATAGCCCTTGGCTTCGTCTCAATCACATTACTCGTGCTATTAATCCCGAATAGCATGGTATCCACTGTGAGTAGTGTAGTTGAAATAGCACAAGGCGAAGCCGAGTGCTATTGCTATCACTAGTTAATAGTAGACCAGTTTTTTTTTTTAATCATTAGCACATATCATTAACTCACTATCTCTGTATTTCAGGATTAGCTTCCTCTGGAACATGTATTTGACCTGTGGTTCCCTCTAATCTGTTGAAAATATTTCGTCTAATTCGGGTAGAACTTCAGCGCTAAAAAATGACATAGTCTACAAAGAAACTACTCAAACTGTATGTTTCTCAAGGCTAAAGCTGTATGCATGCACACTTACCCATACTATTTCACTTGGCTACCATGGTATTTCACTTTCCCTGTGAGATTTCAATTGAACAGTGCTTTTCCCATACATTGTTGAATGGGCAATTTACGCACACGACTATTAGAAAATGAACACAAAGGGAAAAAAATAACTTACTCGTTTTTGTGATCTTGCCACCTTTCAGCCTCTATCGGAATTGAAAAATATTTCACTTTTTCAGATAGCATTTTTGTTGTAAGTTTGATATCCTCTGCAAACGAATTAATTATACAATCAGCGACCCTCAATAATAAGCTACAACATTTAAATCATCTCCTAGTTACATTCAAAGAGAATTTCCTACTGCATTGTTTATCCCCCCTCTCTACTTCCCCTTCCCCCTCCACCCCCTTGAATTTGTCCGCGCTATCATCTGTGTAGTGTACACACACAAATACCAATAATAAATGAAACGCACTATACTAATAATTACACATGAATGAATTGAATTGTGCGAACACACACGCACGATGTGTATAAATCTAAAAGCGAACACACGCACATGATGTGCATCAATTAAAAGTGAACACACACACACATGATGTGCATAAATCTAAATAGTGAACACACATGATGTGCATCAATTAAAAGCGAACACACATCAAGATGCTAGTTCAGTGGGGCCACTAGTTTTAGACTTAACGACTGGAGGGAATGGAAGAAAGGTCACGGCACTCAAGTATAGCATTTTAACTCTAGCAAGAAAGCTCGAGATAATTATAGCAGAAATGAAGAAGGAAAGTCATTGAGGTTAATCTGGACAGTTCTAAAGCTACCAGCGAATGTTATTTGAATGTGTTTCTGAGTTAGGGGACATTTCTTAGTTTTGGTCCCACACAGTTCTGGATAGAGAGGTTTCAGTGTAATAACACATGCAAAAATGCAAAATGCTAATTATCTTGCAACCGCTAGCGGTTATGCGCACCTGGTAGAGCCAGGATGCCTGTGCACTAAGCAGGCACTGTGAGTCGTGCAAGTAAAGTTCCTAGAGCCGGGCTAGGAACTCTCGCAGGAGCACAAGCCTGTCCTCACAGCAAGTGATGTAGGCACCCGAAGTCCCACCTAGACCATTGCTGTTTCATGAGAAAAGGCCTTGAATTTGCAACCAGGTACCCAATCACAGCTGAGTGGACTGGTGGGGCTGGTGGGAGGCAGGTGAAAAACAAAATGGAAAACTGCCTGAGTGTGGGACACAACCACTACACACCATACAGTCACAACCACTACACCACACACACACACATACACACACACACACCTTGAACCTTGAAAGAAAGCCACCCATTGGATGATGCTTCTCTGCCACAAGTGACAGACTAAATCACAGTAACTAATGTTTTCAACGAGTAGTCACACATCTGTGTCTTTCAATGTCTTGCTTGCGTATGAATGCTCTCTCACACGTACTACACTGGTATGGCTTATCTGTCACTGTCATGCCTCCCATGGAACTAAACACAATGAATAAGCCACAGTCGTGGAGACTGAGCACATGTACACTGTAGCACATGTATAATGAATAAAACACAGTCATGGAGACTGAGCACATGTACACTGTAGCACATGTGTAATGAATAAGACAGAGCCATGGAGACTGAGCACATGTACACTGTAGCCAGCTATACGTCATTGCTATACATTTTGGTGTAATTCATTGATCAAGTCATGGATGAGAAAAAATAGAGCCATCTATTTTTTGAGACAGAAGGCATGGTAGTAGAAGAAACCAACAAACACCTTCAATTAATTGTATGATTTAGTTACAGTTTTAGGTGTGCCATATACTACTCTGACAGAGAGGCAGCCCTTCACATGCGCATATCCAAAAAAATTAGATCACACAGTGGATACCCATGATTGGTGCAACCAGCAAATTTTAGCTACATCACCTAAGAAAGGTCAGGTTAAGTATCCAGCAACAGAAACATTACAATCTCACTTAATATTAGCTATACATACACAAGAGCCAACAGACAGTAAATACATTTTCTTATAGCTAGCCACAAGTCTCAACTTGCACGTGCATATGCAGCCCCGGAATAAAGTATAGCCACCTAAACATCTCTAACCTTTCTTACAGGAGGGCCATTCCACCCAGCACTAACTGTGTATTACTTACTGAGACTGGACACGAGAAGATTGACCTTTCTTTAAAAGCTGACTAAGTGGGCGCGGACTGTTGTTATAGTTACAGTCGTTTTACAAACAATTCTGAAAGTATGATCTAGCCCTCGAATGATCTCGGAATTTAACTTTGCTCCAGCAACGAACAATAAATTGTTGTTCAAATATTAAAGAATCGATGATGAATTTATTGGTTATAACGTCAGGTTGGAAACTCTGATGAAGTATGCACACACAAGAGCGTTGTGGGAAATACATTTGAGAATGCTTATCTAAATTAGGTGAGAAAAGCATATAAACATACATATAATCAACCCATAATATGGGTTGATTATATGACATATTATGTCCATTGGCAAAAGTACTGTATTTTTTTTACAGCAAAACCTCTTTACAAAGGCCACCCATGCATGGGGACAAATGTTTTGATCTTTGTTAAGAGTTTGGTTGCTTTCAGAGGTTAGCTATTTTAGATTGTGGAAGATCATTTTGCTCCATACTGTTTGCTGTCGTTGAGATTAAAGGTTGCTTTTCCAGAAATCCATTGTAGAGAGGTTCTACTGTATACATAGCTATATGTTTACTTAGCTAATTATAATATTAATAATTGTCATCCACTCTAGGGTAATTTCAAATTTTCTATCTTCTCCATTTAGTTTTATATAGCTGTTCTTCAAACTAAGGGGTTTTGTTTTAGTTTTAGTTGACCAAAACAGTAGCTAGTAGCAATGGAAAATATGAACTCCAGTGATCTGAGTGATCATTATTAATTTTTATCACAAACTTATCCTGATTAAGATTCTCTACATATTGTATTATTCTCTCTAGACATAAATAAATCATATTTTAGCTATGCAAGTGAGAAAAATTAGTCTAAAATAGTAGAACCCACAAATCAAGAGCAATCTTTCAGATCATAAATCAGAGGTTTGCTTGTTCCAAGGAGTAATAAATTATCTACTTGGATGGGGCAGGAAGAACATTCACTGTAGCTATGCACTATTATACAGTGTTTCCATACAAAATGTCGAGGTTGTTCAACATACGTCCATTCTATAGCTAACTGGTTGTCATGACGCAAATTTCAAGTCTCTCTACTCATTAGAATTTAGCTTTGTTAAGTTGGTACTTTTATGTTACTGTAAGTCTAAAATATCTGCCAAGTAATAATTTTTACCAGTGCATGATCGACTAAGTAGAACTACAAGTAAAAGTGAAATAGTTGAAGTTGAATGAGTTACATTATTTTGATTACTCTGTATCTATAATATCTATGCTGCAATGCCCTATTTACTGGTTTTAGTGGTAGATCAGTATGCACTGCTTGCTTATTGGACTTCATATCTGACTCCGTACAACAGCCAAAATGAATGTAACCACTGTTGTAATAGAAATATACTTGTAGTAGTAGTTAACCTCCTCCACAAATCCTCCCACTCCTGTTGTGTGAGGTTTCACTGCGTAATGAGTTACTGCACAAAACTATCAATAAGTATAACTCAAATTAATGAAAAACAAACAAACAAAACAACAACAACAACAAAACAAAACAAAAAAGCAACAAAAAACAACAACAAACAAACAAAGAAAAAAAAAACCCAGTGGGTTCAATGAAAATGCACAAAGAAGTGTGATATGATAGAATGACAGGTGTTAAGAATGTTCGCAGCTTCCTTTCCAGTTATCTTGAGAAGGACAATTCACTAGGGGGCCACCACCTTCTTGTGGGGGAGTGGCCTACACTGGTAACAAAATTCTGTGCTTGTTTTGCCATACGACGAGCATCAGCAGAATTCCACTGTTCACTGCATCTAAAAATCAAGAGCATAAAAATATTTCACAATTTCTTTCTCAGCCTTCTTTTACTCATTAGATGTATTCTCTCTCTTTCACAGGCTTTTTAAAAAGAAATTCAAAAAAATGTTTGTCTATCACTAGGAATCCAACATGAGACCACTCAGGGGCTTCTCTGGCATTTCTAAGTGGTCTGGCCAGGAATTGAGTGTGGTGTAAGAGGTGTGATATACCAAACCACAGTAAATAGCATCTGAAGCATGGACTTCCTAACACAATAAGCTGTGTGGCGCCTTAGAAAGAAAAAAGAGGAGCATACGCCCACTTTTGGAAAATTATCACTCAGCCACAGAGTGTTTGTGTGTTAAGCAAGCTGGTGACAGCCAAACATTTTTTTATTTGTATGGTTAAAAAAAAAAAAAAAAAAAAAAAAAAAAAAAAAAAAAAAAAAAAAAAAAAAAAAAAAAAAGCCGTGAAAGAGAAACATCCACAAAAATATTTGTATAACAACACACACACAAAATTAAACATACCTTTAGTAAACTAATTTTAGTCTGTCACATGAAGTACAGCATAAAGACTTCAGTACTCTGCAAAACACATAACACACACACATGTACACACATGTACACACACACATGTACACACAGAGCAGTATGGTACATATAAATAATAGCTGGATAATAAATTTAGACATTACAATTTGATTGAACTCAGATATAGCTCTAGCACTAGAATAGTTAAAAATACATCTCACCTAAGTATTACGCAGTATGCACATACGGCAGTTCTGGTATCTCAGTTTAATGCCAATGGCACAGACCTGGACTGAGCAAAACTTCAAAGTAGTGAAGTGTGTGAACTGATAAAACAACAACAACAACAACAACAGCTGTCTTGGCTCCACCCAGAGTGGTCAATCTCAGGATAACTGTCTGTCAGAACCACCCCCACAAAGGAGGAAGAACTGACCTACAGCTATCCGTCTGAACTTGGAACAGAACCTGTTATTGATTACCACCACATTTATCTCATCATTTAACACCCACACCTTACATTTGGCCAGCTTGCGGGCGCCTTTCATCTTAAAACTTAATCATATTCATCTCAATCTCCACCTACTTCCTACCTATCTTAGTTCTATACCATATCACCCTATATAATCTGTACCAACTCGCAATCAATTATTATTCTTGCGCAAATAAAGTCTAAGTGCTGGCGCGAGCCTCTGTACATCTCACTGACTAATTAGATGCCATTATAAGAATTCTGGTCCTAACAGTAAGTCCAAATTTGTAGCTATTTGTTGTGTGGACTAATAGACTATTTTTTTGCATCATAGTAAACAGTTTTGTCTGTACCGGCTTTTAAAATATATCTCGTTGCTGAATGTCTGTGCAAGAAAAAAAAAAAAAAAAAAAAAAAATTATTGGCGAGCAGAGCGAGCAAGACAGTCTCAGGGGTAACACAATTTAAAATCGGGGATGTTTGTTTGTTTATATGTTGGACGTACGTATGCCATTTTGTACTTTGACCCTCTCGTATTTTCGAGTTAACTCAGCGTTCGGCCCCGTCCCAAACATCACTAAACAGTATCCTCCGGTTTAACGATCATTACCCGTATCATCCTAGAAATTGAATTGTTTACTGAAACTTTGAATTTTTTTGTGGGTGCAGTTTAAACTCAAAAACTTACTCGAGTTCCATTTCTATCGAGTTACTTGCGGTGGTAAGTTAATACGCTATTTGTCATAGTTATAAGCCCTACGCAATAGTATTTATTGTCAACTAGACTTACCACGAAGGTAAGTCTTGCGTACGTATGTTCAGTTATGTGAAAGTATTGTGCGTTACAAAAATATCCCAAAGAAAAAGTTTAAAGAACGTGACTTGTTTTTTGTTTCAATTGAAATAGTTTCGGGGAGTGGTTACTATGGCATTGAATGCCTTTACCGTATAATACATAATAAAAAAACTCCACTTTTTTTTAGTAGCTTGAATATTAGAAGTTAAAACCAAACGTTTAACACTCCAGTGTAGTATTAGGCTCGCTCGCCATTTGTACTCAAGCACATCACTAGTTACATTTTCATGTTACCAAACTGGTCGTCATAAACTTGGCGGTGAAAGGGTTAATGAATCTTACATTATCTGGAAATCACAGGACCATAGAAATACTTGACTCCAGCCCCTGTGTAACAAATGACTAACTATCATGTGTACCATTACTTTTCTTCTTTCACTTTCATTTATTTCACTACTGTAGCTATGTGTGTGCGTGTGTTTGACCAAATGATTCAGGAACTCTTCACCTTTCATTTGAATTCAATACTTTACAAATGAAGAGTTGAATAAATATAATGTGTGTGTGCGTGTGTGTGTGTGTCCGGCCACACATACAAATGGTTTCAAAGAATTATTCTGTTACTAAATGAAGTGACAAGAGTTCTAAAAGTTCAGACTTTAAGTCGCTCCCTATATTTCAGGTTGTCTAAGTGTGCATTAAATGGAAATATCCACAAGTCAATTAAAATGAGTAATAAATATAGTAAATAAAAAAATAATTTTACAAGGCCTCTTTCTTGTTAGTAGAGTTAAGAAGTCATTCTAGAGTTCCTCACCTCTAGTTTTGAAGTCCAGGAGTCATCACATGTACACCAGTGGAGTAGTCACTGCACTATTACACCTGCCACTTCACACTCCTACATTGAAAGTGTATGTCTCAAGTAAAACTAGCTCAACATAATTCAAGATTCTCGGATTTGTGTTTTCGTGCTTGTAATTCTAACACAAGTAGACATTTTTTTTAAGAGAATCAGGCTAGTTTAGTACAGTACCTTCCACATTATATTATATTTATATTAACTACCACAAAACTTTATGAAAAATTGGGGCAAATTTCTCTACGAAAGTCAAACTAATATCTGGGATGTGTGTGTGTGTGCATATGGGGAGGGGAGCAAAGGGAAGCAAAGTACTTCCCTGTCTAACTCAAGTGCAGTGGAGCCTCCCTATTCCAAATAATCTTCCACGCCCCTGGACACCAAAAAAGCCACAAAAGTTTATCAATTGATGAAATCACGAAGAAAGCATTTCGTCCAATAAGACCACATTTATCATTTCCTTAGCCCCAAAAGATATTACTGCTCAGTGTCATAATTCAGCAGCACAATATATATTACAGGCTAAGCATCTTGCCACAGTCTGCCTTGTGCTGCTCATATGGAAAGAAGTTTATTACAAATGACGCTGATTAAATTAGACTAGTTAGCCATTGTACATTGCTTTAAATTCACCAGAACAGTTATCTAATGATGACTAATTGACATTTGGAAGAAAAAAAAATCATATCTCAATGTATTCTATTTTTTCGTAAATATTGAGTACAATTAATTTTAGGATGTCTTTAATCCCTAAGGGGTGGGGGAAGGGCAGCAAACTAGATTTAAGGAGATGTACAAGCCCCCACCCCTCCGCTCCCTGAAAAAAACCTGGTATTACACAAGATAAGAACAATACCATATAACTGTGGTTAGGAAGAAAACCGATGGGTCCAGCCACTAGTATTACGGCTTCAAGCCATGAAGGCTGAAACATCATCCCTAAAGTTAGTACAGCTAGCAACTGTCTTAGAGAAAATCATTCCTGGCATCACGTGATAAAATGCAGAGCAGTGGTAGAATATGAGAATGAAGTTAAAAGTCATGCAAACACACACACGCACACACACACACACACAAAGCTCAACCGTGGTAATTATATATGGAAGCGAGTGAGACACTATCAGGGACAACACAAAAAATCAGGGATATATTATTGTATAATCATATGTGACCGTCTATAGGAAAACCAGGCACAACGTGGCACCCTTCGAAAAATTTTTTTTTGCACTTACAGAGTTGTCGGCGTCCAGATATTGAGCTCTCCAAGTTTTATCGTCGTAGCTTAAGTTGTTCCCGCTATAATATACCTAACCGTTCCCTTTCGTCGGCTTGAAACAATACATTTTTAAGAAATCGATCTATCTTTTCTCGATATTTACGCACGCCGCGTTGTGCCCGGTTTTCCTGTAGACGGTCACATATATGCTTGGACGTATGTATGTAACTTTTGTACTTTGACTATCACATTTTTTGTGTACACTCGTTACCTTGGTTAACAACTCGCTGTTTGTCATCACTGTTCATACTTGAAAGTTCATTGCCCAACATGCCAAGCTACCATGAGACTACACTGTAAATCTTGTGTTGGGTATATCCAGTGAACGCGTGCATGTGAGAGTGTTGTGTGTTACATCTGCTGACTAGCTAAGAACAAACAATAAATATACATTTGCTGCTTTATGTGTTAAGCTTCTTAGGTTCCTTCCTGTTTCTTTTGTTAGTAAGCAAGCCTTATATAGAGTTAGGATTTACGCAGCGCAATAATTCCTTGGAATAGCTTGTTTTTTTTTTTAAGTCTCAAAAATTGCCGTGAGTGGTCTCGTACGCTAATTTAAAAAAGTCGGCTGTGTAAATTTTTCAAACAAATTGTGCATGATGATTTATAAAGATGAATTTTACCCTTTCACCTTATTTTTTTACTGAAGCACATCACAAGTATAATGCCTCATCCCCTACGACTGTGTATATGAGTGGGTGTGAATGATTGTGTGCTTGCGTACTTGAGCTACAGCAGAAGGAAGGGCGTGTATGGTCAGTGAAACTACACCACCTTGATTACTATACAAAAAACATTTGTACTGGCTATAAATTACATAGTACAGAAAAGCCTTACATAAGAACAAGAAACAAAACAAAAAAAATGAAGCACCAAAAGGTGGGAACCCTCAGTGCTATTAAACATTACCTAGCTATTATAATATAATCTCCTTCAAAAAGAACAAAGCAATCTGTTAGCTATTTTAATGAGGCATCAATATAGCTCGAGCAATGAAAACAGTACATGGAAATGCTGTCTTCATAAGAGAAGCTAAACTAGCCAGAAACACTTACTGTTATAATTTTTCAACGTGAACTTCACTTCATTCAAATCCGTCGGTTAACTTTCCTGAGCATAAAGCAAATTACACTGCGGGCTGCAAGAAATTATTTGCTCAAGTGATTATGACGTGACGCTAGGGAGCTGAAAGCTTCACGTTTTATCAACAATTAGCCCCAAATTAAAAAAAAGTAGCACAATAAAAGATCCTAAATCATCTTTCTGAATAAGTTCATACCTAAATCAACGGTTAATTGTCAGTAATCTCCAAAATCAGAGCATGACAGACCGACTGACAGGGCAACTACTACAACTCTCTCATGCATGCGTGCTTAGGGTTAACAAACATACAAACAAAAAAACAACAAAAAAAAAACACTTTTTGAAAATTAACTGTCTACCAGTCCCTAATCCACATCGTGACTTATAAGACCTGCAACTACCTCTATGAGGTCATGAGACTTGCATTTGGTAATGGTCATCAATACTATACTGTATCATGCCAAGCAAGTTGCTTATGGCCTTAGTGGTTGTCATGGCTCCCATGACCTGTCCTACTCTTATTCTATGAACTGCATGTGAAAAATGGCCATTTTCTTCCCATCACTGCACATCTGAATACTGGAAGCCAATATATTTGGCCAACGGAAGAAAATTCTTGTTCCCTATTCTCACAACATCAGCTGACAAATGCACAAATGCTTCATAGTGACATTATAAATTGGGGGGAAAGAACATACTTTTACTTCAGAAAAAGCATATGATGACTAAGCTATCAGGGTGTCATACTGGATTCTGCGCTGGGGGTGGGAAACACTGGTGTACTTAGCCACTCTCATTTTAGAAACCCACACTGCTTTGATGGGCATGCCTATGTGAAAGTGTATACCTTATACTGACCTGTGTTTTGTCACATAATTCAAGCTTATAGCTATTGTAGCTACTTACTAAATTAAAATTCTAGGGGGAACTAAAGCTTGGAGGAGATGGGGGATTTCAGGGTGCCCCTACCACCTCGGCACAAAACTTGGTTATACAAGCTAATACGACACTGTGCTTCTGAAGCCGTGATATTAGCACTTATGTGCTTAGAGAACTGACAAATTTACTGACGTTGCCTTAGAGAACATAATAAAAACGAATAATCATTTAATAAACTGTTAAAACTATAATTAAGCAATTGGCAATCTGAAAAAGTCCTACAACAACAGCTCAATGAAGAATAAGCAGATAAGTAAAATGATATCACTAAAGTTTATCAGAATTACATGAACTAAAATGACAGAAATTCATACAGGATTTTCACTGGGGGGGAGAGATAAGAGAGATTTGTAAAGTCACAAAAACCGTTTAGCCACATGAAAATGGTGAAGTCATGATCATGAAAGCTTGGACAAACTACTACAAATTTCTACAATTTTTTCATAACTTATATTGAAATAAATTCAGAAGGGGTAAAAAAAAAATTAGGGTGGAAATCCCAGGGCTCCCATAACCTGCATGAAACCATGGGCCTAAAACAAAGTAGAAAATATAATTATGTATGTTGAGTTGTATGCAATGATTATCTCCCCTTCATTGTCCAGGAGCACGCTAAAGGATGTTAGGGTGGCCATGGGAAAAGCTATGAGTGAGGATAATTTTGGTAGAGCATGTATTAGAATAATTCAGTAACTAGAAACCATTCCAACATGCACCCACACTTTCTCACAAAGAAATGAAAAATTTCAAGAGTACTATGGAACAAACAAACTGACGAGCCCTTGTCATAAAGATATAGCTAAAACTACCACAAAATATCACTATCATAATTCAAGCCACCCTTGCTCTTCATTAATTAATTCATACAGTAGCTATATTAGCTTAGAAAAAATTGTTCAGGAAACACAACTTCACCAGGAAAAAAAATGACATGGGTGACCCCGTGCAGCTAAAATACTTAGAAACCCACTGACCGCTAGCCATAAAACTACTTACCCAGAAGCATAAGCCAGGGTAGACAGCGAAAGCAAGCATAAGCCAGGGTAGACAGCGAAAGCTTCCTTCAAGTTCCCCAAGACACAAGTAGCGTAGCCGTATTACAAATCAGTGGACTAGCGCGCAACAATAGTTTAGACGACCACTTCCAGTCGAGAGTTTTACTTATAATGGGTAAAGCGTTTTTAACTTATTTAGCCTGGCGATACTTACCTACACGTAACTGGAAAAGGGTTTTCCATGAGATAATGCAGTATCTTTGCGAGGCTACTGGGGAAGAAACAACCTTATTTTAACGTCCAGCGTCTCGCGCAGCGAAGTACTTAGGGCCTGAGGGAGGTAGTTCACGATGCACAGAGCCGCCCATGTCTACCCAACAGTACATAGCCTAACAAATATTTAAGGTAGCTACATTTTCATCAATGCCGTTGGAGGGACATTATAAACTCAAGGTGGGGTCACTATCTAATTGTGTCTTTCTCTGGAAGGACCTGGGACCTGAGTGATCAAGTAAAAAACTACACCATTATAAAACTGTGCAGTGGTATGCACACTGGATATGCTGGCGCTTATGAGGGATTCTTCTTCAATTAATCATCAGCCATGTTATCCTTAATATAATGCAAGAAGTTAACTAAAACAATTAGTTAAATGCATTTAATAGTTAACTAACATTTGGACCCTTCAGTAAACCATGAGCAAAACAAAGGTGTAAAAAAACAAACCTGTAAAACTACAGTACAATGTTTTAAGGTTTCCTGTTAGTAAAACTAAGTATGTTTTACTAAATGAGTAAACTATGCAGTAAATCTTTAGTGTAATAGTTTCTTCAATTTAGTAAAACAAGCACCTTCAAGCAGTGTAGTAAAGATTTTTTTTAATGACTCTCAGTTTATTTGTGATCAAATGAATAAAATATACTTGGCACAGTACAACAGTAACGAGTATGAATATTTATGTTCTTTATCCAAAGCTCCATGTTATACCAGCTTGCCTTTATTGCTGCAATGGAAAGTAAAACAACAAATAAAACAAAACCAACAACAAATAATAATGGGAAATTATAAGTCAACAGGTTCATTATAAAATGTTGGTATGTAAAAAAAGTATTCCTGTAAGGGTGTTACCTATTATTCCTGATAAAAATACACTCCTTTTGGTATGATCATAGAGTGTTTCGCAGTGTGAGTGTAACAGCACGCCCTATGAGTTAACAATACATCCCAATGCAAACAATTGTTTCAGTACACCCACTTAGGGTGTAACTAAACACCCCGGTTTTTACAGTGTAGAGTACCTGATAGGTGCACGTTATATGAAGTGTACTCCTCCAAGATTAGCGATAGATAAAATGAAGTATCAGGAGGTCAACGACAGGTGCACGGTAAGGTGGAGTGTCGTAGTACAGTGCAGATATACTGGGCAACATAGTATGTTCTAGAGTACCTGCCAGGTGCACGTTATATGAAGTGTACTTGTCCAGGATTAGCGATAGATAAAATGAGGTATCAGGAGGTCAAGGACAGGTGCACTGTAAGGTGGAGTGTCGTAGTACAGTGCAGATACTGGGAAACATTGCATGTTCTAGAGTACCTGCCAGGTGCACGTTATATGAAGTGTACTTGTCCAGGATTAACGATAGGTAAAATGAAGTATCAGGATGTCAAGGACAGGTGCACTGTAAGGTGGAGTGTCGTAGTACAGTGCAGATACTGGGAAACATTGCATGTTCTAGAGTACCTGATAGGTGCACGTTATATGAAGTGTACTTGTCCAGGATTAATGATAGGTAAAATGAAGTATCAGGAGGTCAAGGACAGGTGCACTGTAAGGTGGAGTGTCGTAGTACAGTGCAGATACTGGGCAACTTTGCATGTTCTAGAGTACCTGATAGGTGCACGTTATATGAAGTGTACTTGTCCAGGTTTAACGATAGGTTAAATGAAGTATCAGGATGTCAAGGACAGGTGCACTGTAAGGTGGAGTGTCGTAGTACAGTGCAGATACTGGGAAACATTGTATGTCCTATAGTACCTGCCAGGTGCACGTTATATGAAGTGTACTTGTCCAGGATTAGCGATAGATAAAATGAAGTATCAGGAGGTCAAGGACAGGTGCACGGTAAGGTGGAGTGTCGTAGTACAGTGCAGATACTGGGCAACATTGTATGTTCTGGAGTACCTGATAGGTGCACGTTATATGAAGTGTACTTGTCCAGGTTTAACGATAGGTTAAATGAAGTATCAGGATGTCAAGAACAGGTGCACGGTAAGGTGGAGTGTCGTAGTACAGTGCAGATACTGGGACACATTGTATGTTCTAGAGTACCTGATAGGTGCACGTTATATGAAGTGTACTTGTCCAGGTTTAACGATAGGTTAAATGAAGTATCAGGATGTCAAGGACAGGTGCACTGTAAGGTGGAGTGTCGTAGTACAGTGCAGATACTGGGAAACATTGTATGTTCTAGAGTACCTGATAGGTGCACGTTATATGAAGTGTACTTGTCCAGGATTAGCGATAGATAAAATGAAGTATCAGGAGGTCAAGGACAGGTGCACGGTAAGGTGGAGTGTCGTAGTACAGAACAGATACTGGGCAACATTGTATGTTCTAGAGTACCTGATAGGTGCACGTTATATGAAGTGTACTTGTCCAGGATTGATGATAGGTAAAATGAAGTATCACGAAGTCAAGGACAGATGCACGGTAAGTGGAGTGCTGTGGTACAGTACAGGTCTAGAGTTTATGAAGTTTACTGTAGGAAAGGACAAGTGCAGTTTATATGAACAATACTGATTAAGGACAGGTGTAGAATCAAGTGGGCTGTCCTGTAGTAACTGACAAATGCATAGAAAATTGTATTATCCTGCTATAGAACATATATAGAATAGTTGGACTGTCATGTTGTGTCTGATAAGTACAGGATTTATGAATTGCAAGCATACAGTACATGTTAAGGTTAATTCATGTGTCGTGAAGGTATAGAATTGAAGCAGGGAAACATGGCATGGAGGGTATACAACATGTACAGGAAAGATGACAACTAACTATCCTATACATTTCCTGAAGCGTCAAAAGTACAGGAAATCTGGATAATTTTCCAGTGTGAGTATTCTGAAGTTAAAAACAACTCTACAGCTTAATTTGAGTAAGTTGAATGGTAGATCTTGAAACAGAATTTCATGGCCAAAGTATTCCTATTATCCCAAGCTTGATACCTGGGAGGAATCTAGAAGATTATTGAAATTAACAAGAATCCAGGAATACCAAAGAGGGTAAGTCACCTTCATAGCTACTATTAATATTAATGGAGGGAAAGATATAGCTAGTGTATCTATATCTACAGGTATGGAAATATTTGTGACACATACAAAGATGACTGGGGCAGTGAAGATGAAGACCTTTTGGCTGAACTATTGTCTGATCTCATCTTCTACTCTGCTGAGAAAAGAACTTCAGCATCCTCCAAGGGAGAGGTTTGTTTTATCATGTAGAGCTAGTTAGCTATACATACATTTCGCTAACTAGTGATGTGCTTGAGCACAAAGTGGCGAGCGAGCCTAAAACTACACTATTATTATATGATTGATTTTAACTTCTAACACTCTAGCTACTAAAAAAAGAGTCGAGTTTTTAAACTATGTATACAGTCGAACTTCCGAATAAAGGACAAAATGGGAACACCAGTTTTGTCCATTGTTGAGAAGCTGTCCCTTCTCGGAAACCATCACTTTTTTTACTGTTTATCTAACATTTTGATTGTACAAAATGTATTAGATTATATGAATTGAGTGAATAATAAATAAGTAAAATAGTAGAACATAGTATACTGGCTTTTTTGAACAAAAAAAAACAAAAAACAACAACAAACAAACAAAAACAAAAACAAAAAAACAACAACAAAAAAACAAAAAAACAATAACAAAAAACAACAACAACAACAACAAAAAAAAAATCACATCAGTTAGTCTGTTTTAACAATGAAAATTTTTAAGTTCACAATACTGTTTATAATTGGTCCTTACTCTCTGACTTCTTTTATGTGGCCATGATGCTCCAATTATGAGCTTACATTTTCCAATTGCTTCTTTGAAGCTCTTCAACTTTGGTGAAGGAGAAAACAAAATGGGTTGTCACCATATCATCTTCTCCTCCTGTTGATTAAAAAAGCTGGATTCCCTATCTCAGTCATTTATGGAGCTATTAGACGGAGGTTAAAAGTACGCGAATAACTGAATTTCATTTGGGAAGTTAGAGCAAGGGTTCGGTAAAATATCACACTTATATTATGCACACCGAGTACGTTGTGCAAGCACAACTTGCCCTAGGTCCACTCCTTTCCCGCTTTAGCGATTGGTAAAAGTCTGGCTACGCGTGACTGGGCTGCGGGTTAGAAATATATTCCATCTACCGCCTCTGTGGACCCCAGATAGAACTTGTTGATAAAATTGTCTGAACTGTAGTAAATTTTTGATACGTGTCAATGAATGTCCATTAAGTGAAGCACTTTTTGTTGGTGTAGCAATAGTGGGAATTCTGTTCTGTCCGTTGTCCGGAACTCGGAAGGTCCGCATCTCAGAAGCTCCTAATATACAATTTTCAATAGGAAATCCATCCGTAGTTTTGTGTTTGTCCGCTGTAGCGTGGTTGTCCGTTTTTCGGAAGGTCCGTTGATCGAGGTCCGACTGTATAGGTAAAGGTGATTGAATGCCATAGTAACTAATCCCTGCAACTGTTTGAATTGAAAAAAAAGAAAAAAGAAGCAACAAGAAACAAGTAACGTTGTTTAAATGTCTTATTTGTGATATTCATTAGCTAAGTAGTAGTTGTAATGCACAATCTTTCACACTTAACTGAACATACCTATTCAAGGCTTACTTTCGTGGTTAGCCTAGTGGACAGTAAATTTCAAGTAAATACTGTTGCATAGGACTTATAACTATGATAAGTAGCTATTAGCTTACCACTGCCACTAACTGGAATAGAAATGGAGCTCCCATAAGTTTTTTTAGTTTTAATTACACCTGCAAAAGAATTCAAAGCGGTAAACGATTCAATTTCTAGATTAAGATCGATAACCAGAGGATTATTTTTAGTGAAGTTTGGGAGGCAGTCAAACCCCCAGCTAACACAAACATATGCGAGAGTCAAAGTACAAAATGACATACATACATCCAAACATATATATAAACAAACAAACATCCCCAATTTTCAATTGTGTTACCCCTGTAAGTGTCTCGCTTGCTTCACCCGCTCGCCAATTAGCTATTCTTCAGTTTTAACATTATTTTTATTGAGTGCATTGTTTTATTCTCAGTTTTCAGGTGGTTGTAACTTAGAGGACATTGAAAATGTTGAGGTATATTATGCTTACAATTTAGCCATTATATAAACATGGTATTTTGTGTATGTAGCCTGGAGGAGCTGAGATAACCTTGATTCAAGAAGATGGTGAGATATAACAAGCAAATAAAGAATATTCAATTTGTCTGTATTAATTTTAGGTGTCTCCCTCAAATTCTGCCTCGGAGTATTTATTCTTGACCTCTCAGGATAGTTTTCCCGAGGAAGCATTCTAGGAATGTTATGCAATGGAGCATGAGGAGGAGCTATGTGTTCGGGATGAAATGGAAGTCACAAGGTCAGAGAAAACTGACAGGCTCGATAAGACTGAAGCTACTCCATCATGTCTTGGAGACAATTTAGATCAGTGTACTGTGTACATACTTGAACAAGATGCAAGGGAAATGGAAGGCACAAGGGAAGAGAAGAACTTAGGAGAAGTGAAGATGGAGTAGAGTTGATGGACACTGTAATGGAAGAAAATAGTGTGACGGAAGCGAGGGATGTAAGGGAAGATATAGATGAGAGGGAAGAGAAAGATGAGTGGGAAGAGAAGGATGAGAGGGAAGAGGAGGAGAGTAAGGAAGAGAAAGATGTGATGACTAAGAAAGATGTGAGGGAAGAGAAGGATAGGGAAGAAAAAGACATGCAGGAAATGAAAGCTGTGAGGAAAGAGGATTTCAATATAGAGACAATATTAGGGGAAAAGAGAATATGAGGGAAGAGAGGAACACGAAGGAATTTGAACAAAGGAGAGAAAAATGACAACAGAAGTGCGGCAGGAGATGTCGTGTGGACAAAGACCAGTGAGACAGGAGTCACAAGGAAGGCATGGAAAGTGCCAGTTACCAGTACTACAAGGACCAGAGATGCTACTAAGAACATTCAAGCAAGCAATGCATTGCTGATATGCAGTAGAAAGAAGAACAACATGTCTAGAAAGGCTAAAAATGAAAGTAACATGACACAAACAAGGAAGGAAAAGAAGACGTCAAAAAGTGAGAAGAAAGCTGAATTGACACGAACATTAATACAAAGAATAAAGGCAATGAAAGCATCTAAAGTTAAACAATCAACAGAAACTGTAAATTCAAGCAAAGGAGAAAAACTTGCTCATGCCAAGGAAACAAATTTAAAAGAACTAAAGACAGAAAACAAACGAGATTGAGAATCACCCAAGATTGAAGCCATTGGATCAGAAAATGAGGCAGTACCAGGAATTATCAATATTACTGACCTAATATGTATTTCTCAATGACTGCATTAATTCACCAGGTAGACAATTTTAACAAAACTTTGCTTGAAACCTGTGACCTTCAAATAGCTATGTGTTGAAGAATAGGATGTGTAGAAGTAGCTACATGTAGGAGTTTCAGAAACATCGTGCACAGATAGCCAACATGGTTTGGTAAAACTTACCAGTTATAGCTAGGTGTGAAGGCATATAGGATGTGTGGAGAAGCCCATTATCTCATTATGATTTTGAAGATTCATTCTGACGTGGTACAGCTAATAATAATTAAACTTATGGACTGCTCATCTGGATTAGTTTAATTTACAAGGACTCACTAACTAACTGTCTCATGTGGGGGGGGGGGAGAAGAGAAGGTAATTATTTGTTGCATTGAAAGCCACTTTTCTTACAAGATGTGGTCAAAAATCGATATTCATTCAGGACATAGCTAGTACAATCAAACTTTTGATCAGTTACCACAAGTATTGATTGAGCTTGATAAAAAACAAAAAAATGAATGCGATTAAAACAAAAACAACAAAATGAATGTGATTAAACAAAAACCGATCATCAAAACCAAAAAAAAAAAGAAGTACTTTTAGAATAACGTATTTGCCAGCTAGATGTGTATCACACAAAAAAGTAATGAATGGTGTGCTAACAGGAAGCAGATGTCTTAGTGAAGGCATCATCTTCACTCAGCCATGGTATACTGAGCCAGAATAACAAGTTGTGAACTATGTCTGTGAAATCATTATAAATAGCTAAGTCCAGTGCCCATTCCACTTCTCTAACCATTGATGGGAGGCTTTTAAAAGATTTTAGCAAAGATTTAGCTACTGTCATATTTCTATGACGACAAGCAATTGTCAAAGGAGACCATCCTCCACTGTCTCTAATATCTGCATTAGCACCATTGCCTATAAGTGCATTAATAATTCTGATGTCCTTATGCTCACTAGCAAAGTGTAGTGGCGAAGCTTCAGAATCACTTCGAACATTGACTTTAGCACCATTGTTCAACAATTCCTGTACAACTTCAAAGTGACAATAAGCAGCTGCTATGTGTAGTGGTGCTAAACCATTTGTAGTACAAATGTTAATTTTTGCTTTTTTCTTCATCAGTTTTTTAACAACTTCGTAATGGCCGTTTTGACTTGCAATGAATAAAGCTGATGTTCCTCTCTCACTTTGCAAGTTAACGTTTGCCCCATTTATTAACAGCATGTCCACAACACTTTTATGGCCTCCTGCACTTGCAAACAATAACGCATGCCATCCTTGCTTCACTCTTTCTACTGTTGCACTTTCCAGTGGCAATCCTTTACCAGTAATTTTGTTAATGTGTTCTAACCCTTTATGGTAATTGTCTAACTGAGAATTGTAATAGTCATCAGAATATAAAAATAGTTCCTCATTATTCTTTCCTTTCAAAACTTGTGGGAATTTCTGTTTTATTTCTTCTTCTTCTTCTATATATTCATTCGGTTTGTTATTATTATGAGGCAGCGAGTAAGTATTTCTGTTAGTAATACACAAAGCAGAGTCTTCATTATTACTTTGCATATTTACAATTGCTTTACTACAAAGTAATTCTTCAACTATTTCCAAATTCCCAGTTGCACTCGCCACATGTAGAGGTGTGCACCCTTCTTCTGTGACTGAATTGACCAGAGCACCACCGCGTATAAGTTCTTGTGTGACTTTTAAGTGGCCATTTTGACAAGCCAAATATAGAGCAGTAGTGCCACGACTACTCTCTGAATCAACCTTGACGTCCTCTTCTTCAATATTTTCTGAGGCCTCTTTCAGCATGACTCTATCACTTTCTATGTACAGCGAACTACTATTATACATGGTTATATTGATGTCAGCACAGTTCTCTAAAAGAATTTTCACACATTCAACATGTCCATTTTGACTGGCCAAATGTAACGCTGTTATGCCTTCTTTGTTTTTCAAATCAATTAGAGCACCCTGTTCAATGAGTTTTTCTGTGATACTTGAATATCCGTTTTCACATGCTATATGTAAGGCCGACTTCTTATCACTATTCAGTAAATTTATGTCTACTGCCATTGAAATCAGAAGTTTCAATATTGCAACACTACCATTTTGAGCAGTAAACATTAATGAATGCCACCCATTCTCATCTTGTTGATTTATTTGTGCACCATTTTCTATGAGTTCTAACACTGTCAAGAAATATTTCACATTTAACTCTTCGTCTAAAGATTTTCTTCCATTCTTTTCTTTAACAAACGAGTCTTCTTCACAGGATAGAGGAAGATAAAATAGTCCTTTGCATGCTGTATGAAGACATGACGTCATATTAGCAAGTAAAATGGATCGATCGAGACACTTTAATAATAAATGGACCACTTCAAAATGTCCATTTTTGCAGGCTATATGTAAAGCAGAAGTATCACTTTCAATGTCTGTTTTGACTCCATGCTTTATAAAGACATTTACAGATCTTAAGTGACCACCAGCACAACACATGAATAAAGCTGTTTTGCCATCTTTAGTTCTTGTGTTGCAGTTGGCCCCTCCCTTGATCAGTTCACGGATAACTTCATAATGCCCATTTGTGCTAGCATACATCAAAGCTGTAAACCCAAATTCATCAGTTTGATCAATATCAATTTTAGGATTAAAATACAAAATTTTTCTCACAAATGCAACACTTCCATTGCCACAGGCAAAGTGTAGAGCTGTCTTGCCATAATGATCTGTTTTAGTTAATACATCAAAGCTAGTGCAAAATCTGTGGAATAAATTGGCATGTCCATTAGTAGCTGCAATCATAAGTGGAGTATATCCATGATCATCCTGCTCAGTAATACTATCAGCACCACACTCCATTAGCTCTTGGACGAAGTCATCTTGCCCATACATAGCGGCAATGTGAAATAGACTTGAATCTCCCCATACTTTCAATTCATTGCAATATAACCTTAGCTTTTCAGCTATTTCTAGAATTTCTGCTTCTTTTATGTTTTCAGGTGCTTCTAAATATTCATTTAGAGTTACAGTACTTAAAGCATCTTGAGCGTTTTTATACAATTTGCTCTGATATATTATTGCATCAATCATATTTCCATCAATTTCTTTATTTCGTTTTTCTTTTATGGCCTTAATATATGATATTATCTGGCCAGACATATGACTACTGCTAGCACTTTGGAGTAATGTTTTTAGACAGATAAGCTTTCCATATTGACAAGATAGTAAAAGAGTTGATCTACCATCTTTATCAATCAAATCAACTTGTGACTTACTAGAAAGAAGTTCTTCGACAACATCAGTATGTCCATAGACAGCTGCAAGGATTAATGCGTGATGACCAGCTTTATCTTTCGCATTAATGTCCACTCCATTATTAATCAACTCCTTGACATTTTTACGACGACCATGTACACTGGCAATATGCAAAAGAGAACCTCCATTGTTATTTTTTAAATGTAGAAAGGAGTCACCTTTTAGTAGTAAAAGTTCTGATACCAATTTTCCATTATCACTTACACAAGCATGCATTAATGCATCCCACCCATTGACATCACATAAATACAATAGATCACTATCAACCTCTAAGAACAGCTTAACTACTTCCAGGTATCCTCTCTCACAAGCTTGATGCAGTGTTGACACATCTGCTACAGTTAAGGCTGTATTTGGCCCTTTTGTGCTTGCTATAGTATAGTCCAAACTGTCTTGTAGAATAATTTGAGAGTCAAGTTCGTTTTCAATCTCTACTGGTCCAGTTGTATTGGTTTCCAGAAAAGGCAGTAGCAAAAAATCTCTAATTGCGGAATTTATTTTAGCACCATAGTTTAATAGTACTTCAATAACTCCTTGATGACCATTTTTGACGGCAATATATAAGGCCTTTGTTTTTTCTGCATCAATTTCTTTCTTTTCAGGTAACATATCTAATACTGTTGAAGCAATGGAAGCATGACCAAATTCAGAGACCATATGCAAGGAAAAAAGCAGCATATTCATGCTGTATAGTGACAATGATGAAGACAAAAGCTCCTTCACTACTCTTTCATTCCCGTATCGACAAGCCAGTATTAATGCATCGTCCATACTTGTGAGATGTGGAGTGTTCATCACAAATTCTTTCACAACATCAGCATGCCCTTTAAAACTTGCCATCATTAGAGGAGTCCATCCATAACAATTATTCAAATTCATTTCTGCATTTCGATTTATGAGTTCATCAACCACTGGAACATGGCCCCTAAGACTTCCTACATGCAAAGCAGTAGCTCCAATGTAATTTTGCAAATTGACATTGGCACCATCATCTAGTAAGACCTTAACCGTTTCAAAATGCCCGTATTCTGCGGCCATCATCAGAGATGAATCTCCTCTATAATTCTGCTTATCAACTTTATGGGTTGATTTCAATAACTCTAGTGCCACATTGCTGTGACCAAATACACTTGCCAACATTAACGCATTCCACCCATACACATTCTGATGGTCAACGACGCTCTTCATCGAAACTAATTCTCTTACAACATCTGTGTGGCCATTTGCACTAGCTATATGTAAAGCTGTAGTTTTCTTAGTGGTCTGTAAATTGACATCATCACCACATTCAGCAAGAACTTTGACAGTTTCAGTATGACCATTAGCACTTGCTAACTTTACAGCATCCCATTCACAAATGTTCAGGTAAGATACTTCAGCACCTTGGAGGATTAGACTTTTACAAATCTTCCAATGACCATTAGAACTTGATACTAACAATGTTAAATTTAGTTTTTCCTATAAAATGATTACAAGAGAATATTAGTAAATAATATAATAAGTCATCACTAAATATGTTGAAACTCTACCAACCATAGTACATGTTAATTTTGGGATATTACGGCTCATTGTGGAATAGCTTTAATACAATAAATGGTATTATTTCTGCATGACAATTTGTGCTAGCAACATATGTTATTCATATGATCGCTCATAAATTATGAAGCAATTTAATAAAATAGATCCAAAGAATTATTTTATGTAAATGGAAAACAATTTTTTAGTCCAAACCACGAGTTCATCTAGATTTATACGCCCATGCTAGATAAATAAGGAACAATATTATAGTATGTCCAAGTTGAACTGGCATGTCTGCAAGCGCGGTGAATGAGGAATACATTTATCAAAAGCCGGAAGCAATTTAGTCATGTGAATCTAAGCTGGAAATGGAGTGCAAGAAAATCAATGTTCACATGAAAAAGGGACGATTACTCAATGCAGAATTTAGTAAAGTCTGTCTTGCAGTTCAAATAGTTATTTGTGGTACATATCTATTAGAATTAGTAGCTTCCTAAAGCCTAGAAAGTCATGAGGAGAATGTGAAGGAGTAAAAATACCTGGCACAGGAGACTTCACTGGCAGCCCAATAATATGTGTAATATATATATATTCTTATAAGTTTTTTTGAGAGTATAGAATCATTCACTGTGTGTACCTGTGAGAATTTTTCAGAAAAGTTCACAAGAATGACATCATGTCACTCATTAACCCTCAGCGCACATGTGCAAGAGGGTTATAGGACTCATCCTGTCTGTCTGTCTGTTTACCTGTCTGTCTGTCCATCTGTCTGTCAGTCAGTCTGTCTGTCTGTCTGTCTGTCTGTCTGTCACGCTCTGATTTTGGAGATTACTGACAAATAACCGTTGATTTAGGTATGAACTTACTCAGAACGAAGATTTAGGACCTTTCATTGTGCTGCTTTTTTTTATTTCGGTGTATTTGTTGAGAAAATGTGAAGCTTTCAGCTTTGCATAAGTACCAGCTTTTGTGTGTAACACCCCCTAGCATCATGTCATAAACACGTGAGCAAATAATTTATTGCAGCCAACAGTGTAGTTTGCTTTTAACGGAGTTGAAAGAAGTGAAGTTTCGCGTTGAAAATGTATACCAGTGAGTGTTTCTGGTCTGTTTAGCTTCTTCTCTTATGAAGACAGCGTTTCCATGTACCATTTTCATTGCTCAAGCTATATTGATGCTTTATTAAAATAGCTAATAGATTGCTTGTTCTTTTGGTCTGAGATTATATTGTAATAGCTAGGTAGTGTTTGATAGCGCTGAGGGTTCACACCTTTGGTGCTTCATTATATATGCAGTCATCAATTTTTCCTTGTAGTCATCACAATAAAGGAAGGCTACTGATTAGTAGAGTAACAACAAGTTAGTCCTTTGAAAGTGATTGCTTTGTGCGACGTCTTAAAACTGTTCAGTTTCAAGTTTATTGAAAGCTTAGCACATTTGATTGAACCAAACCGCGTGATTAAATTCGGGCACATGTAGAGCATGATAGCTGAGCTAGTTTGTGTATTGGCTTTTGGAATAGTACTTCCCTCCATAGCATACTGAAAGAATAACTGCTTTGGTTCGAGCATTTCAATGATGTAATTTTGTGTGCATATCTGCTTCCAACTTAGCCTTTTCTGTTCAAAAGATATTCAAGTTTATTGGGCAGCCACCTCAACTCGGACATACTGCCAGTTTATAAACACAATGTGAATACATTGATCAATAAAATTTTGTAACCATCTTTACCAGTCATGTCAATACATGTATATTACTTATAAATGAATTTTAGTATTTAGGTAAATGTAATATCGAAGACATTACTTATATAGATTTAGTTACCTTACCTTATTTGGAATAAAGTTATTGTGCAAATATTGATGCACCGTATCTGTCCCCTCTCACACAAGCATTCCAAAACTGCGGACAAAGTACATACATGTAGAGTTAAAGTTCAATAAATAATTAAATAAAGGGAAAAAGAGTATCTGTTCTTTAGACAATAATAATATTGTGCATGCAACCACTCATGAAAAGTGTATTCATTTTAACAAAATATATGGTACTAGCAAGTACCCTGCCACACGTACAGTGGCATTTGACGTATTGCAAAGTAAGAATGCAGTAGCACAAATTGTTTATATTCATTGTTATCATTCTCTACCATTGGTTAAGATTACATCAGTTTCCTCTCCTGCTCTTTTTTCCTGAACTATCTAAGCTTTTCTCATCCCCTGCCTTTCCTTTTTTTCAGCTCTTTCTTTTGAGTCATGGAGTGCCTTCTCCCTTTGTCTACCTCTACTGCTTCTGAATCTCTCTGTGCTTCTGTCATGATTGTGGACTTCCGCTTTGTGAAACCTTTGACTTTTTTGTACTTTCACCTTATTTTTTTAAACTTACCATTTTTACCTAATTATTCAATCCCACACGCTTTTTAGTTACAATTAATTGTTCCCTTTCTGCCTTCTCTTGTGTACTTTCACCTTCTTTTTACTACGCCACCTTACCTCGTCGATTAGACCCGCATGTTAATAGCCTTTTTGCCTTCTCTTTCATACATTGGCCTCCCTTTTAGAAACCTGAGTGGCCTTCCCTCGTCTATTTCACCTGTTTTCTTAGCTGCAATTAATCACTTTCTACTGAATATGATGACACTTTACCCATTCAAATAATAATGATGCTTTATCAAACTGTTTAAGCCCATAAATTATTCATGAATACACACACTGTCATCGGTTTTACTGACTTACAAGCGTATTATTACTATATAGATGCAAAAAACAAAAACAAAAACTAATAAACACCCATAAAAATAACTGTACTTCAAGTACTGTTGGCGATGCCATACATAATGGGTATATTCTTTCATGAGTATGTAGGTAGGGCTAGAATCTCACCCAAAATCATTGTGACACAAACCCAAACCCAAATCTTCTGGCTTATAACTCTATATCCCCCCCCTCCCCCCCCGTTAACCCCTTCATAACAGACCATGGTCAATACTAATCTTTACATAATTTGAAATGTAATCAATCACGACAATTCTGTGATATTTCCCGATGTTTTATAGTGTACTGTACAAGTACTTACATTCTTTATATCTACTTCAAAGTGGTATACATCATTCTGGCATAGAATATCCGTTCCATTTTGAATTATTCATTAAACTTCTTATAACTAGAGAAGAATTATCTGTCCAAATTATCCAAGTAACAGTAACAGAGGAAGAAAACACTCCTTTCATGTAAAAAGCAGCTACAGCTCGCTCTTGAGGCACTGCCTTTGAAGCTTTCTCTTCAATTCATTTAGCCTTTCAACTTTAGTTGTTTTGGAATTCCAAGACATACTGGTAATGCATTGTGTTAGCTCTGGAGGAATAGCACTAATTTCAAATCGAGGCTCCCAGCATGTAATAAAATCATATACAGTGGTTTCTGCACAAAATCTTTTGACTTTTTTTACGTAATCTTGAAAATTTTCCTGTAACTTGTCATTTCCAAATGTAATAATTATAAATTCTAATAGCTCATAATCAATGAAGTCATAAATATACTCCAAAGAATTGAAGAAGTGAGCCACATTATTTTCTTCCAGAGATGTGTACTCAATGTGATATTTTAGTCCTTGTAGAGGTTGAGGCAAAGCTTCCTTCATTACTTCACAAAATGTAGAAATTTTTTCTGAACTGCTCATTATTTCTTTTCGAATACTTGCAGCCATTAGCTTTTATTGCTCTTTTTACTACATAAGAATAAAAACAATATCATTACATAAAAGTGAACATAATCTTATTTTTTTGAACTTATCGTACTATGAACTACGATAAGTAAAAAAAAAAGAAAAAGATTATTTTGTTCACTTATAAGTATTAACGTATAGTAGTTAAAAATGAATTTGTACAGTATTAATATCATTACATGCCATACTTAGAAAAAAATATAATAACAATTTTACCTTTTTGTATTGCTTCATCACTTAAAATTTCCTCTACTTGTAGTTGTCCAGATTTAGAAACTGGAAATAATAATAAGTAAATCTTTTGTGCACTACAAAGAGCTAACTTACTATCCTGGACTTGGCTTATGTCACATCCATTGCCAGAAGCTGTATATACTATTATATAACAAACAAACCAACATAAAAAAGAGAAAAACAATGGTAAACTTGACACATAAACAACAAAAAAGTTGTTCTCATGAAAAAATATAATTCCGATGCAACCCAATTAACTCTTTCTGAGTCCAATAGATCAGTTAACATACAATTGCTCTGAAGTGTAGTCATGTTGTGCTCTATTAGAAAGTATAGCCACCACCTGGAAAATTTTCAGTTCCGAATGCTCTTTAAAAGCATTTACGAGTGCTTTACTATGAATATTGGAACTGAAAATAGTGAAGAAAGAAATACAGTGACGAATACGATTTTATATAATTATATCATAAAAGCAATCAGTTTAGTATGAGAACATTTTTTTTCTTATGCTTAGTTCCGATACCAGGACAGTAAAACAGTCACACATTTACTCTCTCCAATCCAGACTGATTTTTTTTGTTTTACTTAGTTCAGGCAGTTTGAAAGAGACCCTCTATGACAGGTCAGTAGTGGTAGTTATCCTACTGATGAACAAGGAATGTTACGTATGTTATTGTGCTAAATTCTCATTATGACATAAACTTCAAATGAGAGTAGCTTCAACAATTAATAATTAAAACTTACTAATTGAATATAAGCTAAATCAACTCACCAACTTGAAAGGAATGAATGTTGGTAGAGCTACTGGAAGTCTCAAACAATGGATCTAAAATACATAAACAGATGGTTTACATGCAAATACTCGATTATTCTCAGCATTTATCCATTATAATTTAATGTAGTGCTCATTATTCATACGTATAAAACTAAATATTAAGTGTTACAACTTTTAACAAAGTAGCTACACTTCAGACAATGATATAGTATCACATTATTTAAGCTCTAAACTGTTCAGTGATAAGTATTTGTTACATTCAATATCACATTTAAATGTTCTTATATATACACAACATAATCAACACAGATTTTGCGATTTTTTGCTTAAAAATGATTTCAGTGTCATAATTATACAACTAACTCAAAATATGTAGTAAACCTGTAAATTTTCCTGATTGGATCAAGTAGGCTTAATTTGAGAAATAAAAAGCTGTAAAAAGAATTTTTTTTTCACAAGTACCAAAGTAATGGAAGTTTTCTTGAGGCTCAAGAGTAGTGTTCCAAACTTGTAGCAAACTTGTAGCTATAATTCATGAATTTGTACGTGTACGTTCTAATTTTGTGTACATTTCAAAACGTTGGTTAAATAAGCAGGAAAACATACTGATGTAACAAAAAAATGGCCACTATTAGCAAAATTAAAGCGTATTGTTTTAACCCTTTCACTTTCACCGTTTATTTATTTTCAAGGAATTGTGAACAGGTAAATTAAAATCACAAATTGTTATATCTTGATATTATTTTCATAAACTCCCTAACAACTATATGTTAACAGAAAACTGTGGACCTAATGAACATGATAATGTGGTTTTGGTTCTCTAGCAACTAAGTACCAAGGTTTTACACATGGTTATTCCTTTGTTGAAGACTTCCCAAGCTGCGCAGACCAAATACCTTCACCTCGGAACTGCTCTCTCTTCTGACTCTCTTGTTACTGTTATATTGATTTTTTTGATATAGGCGGGCTCTTTTTAGAACCAATACAAACCAATAAAAAAAATTGCTCGCGTACAAGGAGTGCGAGACATGGGGCGGGGCTATTTCTTAAGCATTGCGAGTGGAATTAAAGTTCCAAATTTTATATTAGTTTTTCTTGGAATCTAAATGAGAACGACAAAAAAATTGTACACACGGGTAAACTTAGAAAATGAACTGCACCACAACGAAAATTTTTCAATATCTTATAAATAGAAAAACTTGCGAATAAATCATAAAGTAATATTGAAATGGAAAAGAACTCGTCTTGCAGTAGAGTGTTGGCTTGACTAATAGTGCACCAAATTGTGGAGCTCCAACTTACCGCACCGTTCCAAAAAAGTGCTACAAAGTTTTAGAACCGGCCCGATATTTCTTCCAGATTCGCTCTAAAATTAGTGAGCAGCGCCTTCGGCAGGTACTTTGTCCTTGTGTTGTAGTGGAGAAGCCCCTGTAAGTATACAATAGTAGTAATTTGCATAGCAACCATCAACAAAAAAATTGCGTAGGCGGTGTGCGGCCACCCTTAATGTATAAAATAAATAAGGTTATAGAATAATAAAATCGAACTTTTTACAGGTAAATAAGTTGTTTCAATAAAGAACAGTATGACAGTCACTTCTAATATTCCAATAAACTGGATCAAGCCTTCTCTTGCTTGCTGCTCTCATACTCCTAGCACGTTTTCTACCACTACAGCTTCATCACCCCTTCCTACTAATACCTGTAGGAGGTAGACTTCCATTCCTATTGGACTTAGTACTGCTTGATTATGCAGGCTTCCTTGAGGCTTCATCATCACTTTGTACACCTCTAACCCGAAGGAAAACAGCTGCACATGTAACTATCTGACCTTACTATTTTCTTTCCTAAAATGGCTAAAATCACTGAAGCTCAGTAGCCTCGAAGGTTGTAAAACAAGAAACCATAAGCTTCTGATAGAACGGTCTAAAAATTGGTAAACGGTCCACTGCAAATGAAGCCTGTTGCTATTTTTAACTGATTAATCGGAAGGAATAGTCTTTTAGGCATCTTTTGGTTATGCATAGCTAGCTTTAATAATGTATTTTTTATGATTTTTTTAAAGTGATCAATTTCCGTGGCTGCATAAAGGGTTAAGTACTAAATAATTTTACCAAAAAATTTCAGAATGGATACATCGATATAGCTACTATCCCACAAGTGTAACACCAATAATTTGCCCCCATAATGTTACACATTACTCCAATGCTATACTCTATGTGCAACACCAATACTCAGTAAATAATCTAAGCTGGGCCGATTATCATTACTCATGGTCAATTTTCAAGTTGACTGTATTTCGATGCACACAATCATTTTTTGTAGAAAAACTTAAGATAATCACGTGATACAGAATATGATCTAAAGGTAAAGTAACATCAGAATTATAAGTCACTTATAGTGAGCAAGATACTGTTTATCCATACTTCAATACCCTCATATATGCTACTCACTAATACTTCAATACTCATATGTTACACCAGACCAGTAACCACCACTACTAGTGATGTGCTTGAGCACAAATGGCGAGCGAGCCTAAAGACTATACTATTTTTATATGAATGATTTTGACTTCTAACACTGAAGCTACTGAAAATAAGGTCCAGTTTTTAAATTTTGCATACACGGTAAAGGGATTTCAGTGCCATAGTAACAACTCTCTGCAACTGCTTGAATTGAAGGAAAAAAACAACAACAAAACAATACACGTTATTTAAAAGTTTTCTTTGTGACAAATATTTTGATGTGAAATGATATTTCATATTTGGTATGCTACGCAAAGTTGCATTAGCAAATTTTTATTTAGTTTTAACTGAGGCACATTGTGCTTATAAGAACATCCTCCTAAAAAATCATATTATACTGCTTATAAATGTGACAAAAGATCAATGGCCATTATTACATTAATTATAGATTCAATTCCAATTTGACACCTTGTAAAAAATAATAAATAAATTTTAACAGAAATTAGATGACCTACTATCAACTAGTATCACGTTACATGAAAAAGATTTGAGTACTCTCATGTTTTAATCAAAGAAATATAAAATATTATTCTAGCGTCCACTGCCTGTTAATATTTGATTGATAAATCACTGAATTAGCTATAATAACCTTTAAAATAAGTGGAAGTACAATGCATTATTTTAACTTGAGGAGGAATATAGCTATACGGCAAGCAGCCTTTTTGCCTTCTCTTCCCTTTCCATTGTAAACCTACACCGCCTTGCCTCGCCGATTCCATTCGCTTTTCAGTTACGATTAAGCGCCTTTTACCTTCTCCTCCGTACTTTCGCCTTCCATTTTGAAACCTACGCCGCCTTCCCTCGTCCATTGCACCCGCTTTTTAGAAGTAACCAGCACGTTTTACTGAACGTGACGACACTTTAACTACCATCAAGTGACGATGCTTTACCGAACCGTACAAAGCTCGTGAATTATTCTTGACTACACCATCGGTCGTCGCCGTTACTGACACACAAGCGTATTATTGGTGAGCGAGCGGAGCGAAAGAGACACTTTCAGCGGTAACACAATTGAAAATCGGGGATGTTTGTTTGTTATCGAGCGAGCGAGATACTTAGGGGTGGATAATGTAAAATCGGGTATACGTTCGATGTATATATGTATGTATGGATTGTACCTATGCCCCTTAGATAATTCCTGCGAAACGCTTGTTTTTCAAGTCCCAAAAAGTTGCTGCGACTGGTTACTAACGCATTGAAACCCTTTACCAGACATAATTTAAAACTTCCTCGAATATAAGCACCTAATTTTCTCAATTTGAAAACAGCAGTCAATTTGTGGCAGTTCTGACATGGAATTCATCAACAATTGATGAGCAATCATATACAAACCTTTCATATAATATTAACATTAATTCATCACCCAATAACTCACTCCATCAGCCTATTTTGATAAACACTCGCTCACTACTACTTGTTTTGCTTAAGAAGCTGAGGTAAGTACGTAGTTCCGTACTTGTTAGCTAAAATTACTAAAATAACTGTGGCCATTTTTTTTTGTTAGAGCTGCGAGCTTGTTCACCAGTTACTGGTAATTGAGGTAGTTAGAATGGCTCAAATTGGATACTACAGAAGTTACCACTGTCAGAATACCTTATAACAATGCTGAGGAAGCTACCATTACTAGAGGAAAATTGAGGTAAGTACTTGATTCCATATTTGTAAGTTAAAATTACAAAAACAACTCTGGCCTTTCTATTTTATAGTTGAGAGCTTGTTGTCAAGAGAGACTGGTAATTCAGATAGTCACAATGGGTTCAATTTGATACTACGGAAGTTACTACTACTCAAGAAAATGAGGTAAGAAAGTAATTTTGTATGTGTTTGCTAAAATTAATTGTCTTTTGTTTTGTAGCTGAGAGCTTGATGTCAAGAATTACTGGTAATTCAGATAGCCAAAATAGCTTACATTTGTAACTACAGAAGTTACCAATACTCAGGAAATTGAGGCAAGTAGTAATTCCTAATTGTTGGCTAATATTACAAAAATAACTCCAATAGAAATGGAGCTCCCATAAGTTATCCCCCTAAAAACATGGCTTTTGAGGCTTGACCCTACTTTCTTCTGATACTATAGCTTTAAGCAAGTCTTACTTGAAACTTGGGCTCCAAATTGTGAGATAATTCATACGAAGCGCATGTTTTTCAAGTCCCAAAAAGTTACTGCGAACGATTACTATGGCATTGAAACCCTTTACCAGACATAATTTGAAAAACCTCGTCGTTTTTTGGGGCTGCTAAATGCCGCTCGTTGGTTGTCAAGTGCCACTTGTAGCCAGAGCGGCTAAAAAATTAAAACCAAGGGAGCCACCATTACTTGGGAGAAACTGAGGTAAGTATGTAGTTCCATATTTGTTAGCTAAAATTACAAAAATAACTCTGGCTATGTTTTTTTTTGGTAGAGCTGCGAGCTTGTTCACAGTTACTGGTAATTGAGGTAGTCAGAATGGCTGAAATTGGATACTACAGAAGTTATGATCACTATTCCTGAAATTGCGGTGAGAGAACAATATTAATGGTAAACTGGGTGTAGAAAGCAATTTTAAAGTGGCCAATCAAGCAGTCACATTTGCCACACCTACATTATTATTGGGTGGGGTTTAGTTTGTTTAAATGTACTTAATAAAAAAATTGGCATAATTATTAGTAAATAAATGATGTAAAATTGATGAAAGCATGATAAATACTAATCAATCATACCTATTAGCTAATTATACCTTGTCAAGGAATAATTTTTAAGTTTGACAGAATCTTACAGAGAATTCTCCATAACAAGGGAGGCAGAACCAGGTGACACCAGTGGTAAATAGTTTTATGTAACCTAACAAGGCAGGCTCGCTCGCCATTAGTGCTCAAGCACATTGCATTAGTTATCGAGCGAGCGAGATACTATTAGGGGTGGTTACTGCAAAATCGGGTATGTTATATGTATATATGTGTGTATGGATAGTACATATGCCCCTTAAACACGCGCGCGGGGAACTTTTTTCTCCTAAATACTCGACTTTTTAGGCTTGACCCCAGTTTATTCTGAAACTACAGCATTAAACAAGCCTTACTTTAAACTTAAGCTCCGAAGTATGAGAAAATTCTGGCGAAAACCTTGTTTTTCAAGACACAAAAAGTTGCTGAGACCGGTTACTATGGCATTGAAGACCCTTTTCCAAACATAATTTCAAAACTTCGCCGTTTTAGGAGGGATATGGAGTGCCGCTTATTTGTTGTCAAGAGTCATTGGTAGTCAGAATGCCGTAATGTTAATGCTAAGGAAGCCACTACTACTCCAGTGAAGCTGAGGTAAGTACGTAATTCCGCTATATACAGTGCGTCCAGCTTAAAGAGTAGAAAGTTCTGTTTTTTGTTAATTGTTCTTTAAATGTATACATGTGCAGTCAGATTGATGTCAGGAAGCTGAAACTTCACACACACACAAATTAATATATATTGAAATTGATTATGTTTTAAAAAATTGTGGTTTGTGGTCACAACTGTGGTAATAGATAGAAGAAGTGACCCTATAAATGGAGGATATTTTTGATGTTTTTAAGCCAGAAAAAGAGTAAATCAAATTCGAGTGTCTAAAGATTTTGCAGACTGAATCTATGGCTCATTAATTTGATTTGTACCCAATTTTTATATTTTAATACTATTTTACTTATTTTTAATTTCATTTTTTATAAAAAACTGAACTCCCCAAATGCTTTAAGCTGGTAATTTTGCAATTTTGAAGTAAGTGTCTTGGGAATTTAATATAAAATACCTAAATAGTTGTATTTTAATCCATATGAATTTGAAACCCCTATCTTGAAAATTAAGGGAAATAAAAATGCTTTTGTGAGAGTGTTAGTATTTTCGGTGTAAGTTGTGACGTTTGCGGAAGCTCTTATCTCAACGACAACGTATTCGTGACGTCAGAGTGTTGCGCTTGCGCATTTGTGAACTAAACCAGGGGATGTTGCCACGCAAACAATCAATTAACTTTGGCGCCAAAAACCGCGAAGCAGGTGGACACAAACGGTCTCTGAGCTATAACTTGTATGTAGTGTACTAGTCTGAGACAGTCATTTAGAATAACATCCTTCTATTATACTTGCAGGGGAAGCCATTGGAGCAGCTTAAAACTCTGTCTCAACCATGACCAACTCCACCCTGACTGGTACCAGCTCCGACAATTCCACCAACCTTGTATTGAGACTCCGCTGCGTATAGACTCCATCATCATCACTTCAGTTCTTTCCATCGGGATTGCTACCGCTATATTCTTCAGCCCTATCGCCTACAAGTCTAAATCTTGTGCTGAACTACCCCTCCCACTAATGAGCAACCAACTCCAAGCAACATCGGGAATACGCCATCACTTTTGCTCGAGGGACTAACTATTTCCAAAGTTTCAACGGCCATATCACGGCTCATTTGTATTTCTTATTATTGTTTACAAATGGGCTCTTTTTAGAGCTGTCACAAGTTAATTGATTATCTTACCAAATAAATTGCGCGTTCGCGGAGCTCAACGTTATGGGGGGCGGGGTGAAATTGCGAATCAGTTGTCAACTTGAAAATAAAAATTGATATTTCGTGGAACTGGATCGCTGAATTGAATCCAAATTTTGCGCACAAGTAAAATACCCCCCTTCCAGAGAGTTTTTTTAGAATAACGCACGAGTAAAACGGCATGAAATTTTACTGTTAACAAAAAAAAATACATAGATATTAGAAATATGGCTCTGTAATGTTGCGAAGAAGCCCTCAGGCTACCTCTGGAAAAAAAATGAGCGCAGTAGCTCTTTCGGCCGCTTCGAAATAACTCTGAATATAGTAGCCAGTGTGCAGAGCTGTATCTCTGTCCCAGGGGGTCTTCATTCTTCAAATTTGGCTTGCTGGAGTCCTCTATTGGTGCTCATTCCACCTGTAACAACAAAGTAAGCCCACAGTACACAGAAAAAGAAATATAAAGACATAGGAAAAACAGTCAATTTGCGAAGGGAAGTTCCCGAATAGGAGCTGCCGTGTGAGGGCGTGCGGCTCCAGTTTAACTACGAGTTGTGACGTAGGACGGACGAATTTGTGACGTCAAAAAAAATGGCGCTTAATGTATGGAATGTCTATGGAGATAGCGTAGTTCTTATACTTATGCTGTTTTATGTGACTTAGTTTCGAGTGGATTGGGATCTAACAACACAAAAAAGGTATGGCTAAGCTTATTGTGATTGCAACTAGTCTAAGTTTTGAGATCTGTACTTTCTACTCTTTAAGCTGGACGCACTGTATGCAAAAATAACTGACTGGAAAATTCAAATAGTCAGAATGGATTCAATTCGATACTATGGAAGTTACCACTGCTCAATGAGGTAAGAAAGTAATTTTGCATTTGTGTGCTAAAATTGATGGTCTTTTGTTTTTGTAACTGAGAGCTTGTCAAGAATTCACTGGTAATTCAGATAGTCAAAGTAAGTTAAATTTGATACTACACAAGTTATCAATACTCACGAAATTGAGGTAAGTAGTAATTTCATATTTGTTGGCTTAAATTACAAATAATAACACTGATTTTTTGTTTATTGTAGGCCATAACTGCTATTATAGTGTTTCCATGAACTAAGCTAAAACATAGTAACAATACTTATTTTTATGTTACCTAACTATCAGGCTCGCTGGCCATTTGTGCTCAAGTACATCACTAGTTGGCGAGCGAGACAGTATTAGGGGTGGATAATGCAAAATCGGGTATATGTTATATGTATATATGTGTGTAAGGATGGTACGTATGCCCCTAAAATGCGCGCGCTGGAAACTTTTTCTGCTAAGAAACACGTCTTTTTAGGCTTGACCCCAGTTTATTCTGAAACTACAGCATTAAGCAAGCCTTACTTTATACTTAAGCGCAGAAGTGTGAGAAAATTCCTGCGAAAACGCTTGCTTTTCAAGAAACATAAAGTTGCTGCGACCTGTTAATATGGCATTGAAAACCCTTTACCAGATTTAAATTCAAAACTTTGCCGTTTTAGGGGGATACGGAGTGCCGCTTGTTGGTTGTCAAGAGTCAGTGGTAGTCAGAATGCCGTAGTATTAATGCTAAGGAACCTACTAATACTCAAGGGAAGCTGAGATAAGTACGTAATTCCATATTTGTTAGCTAAAATATGCAAAAATAACTCTGGCCTTTCTTTTTTGTAGCTAAGAGCTTGTTGTCAACAGTGACTGGTAAATTCAAATAGTCAGAATGACTCAAATTTGGTATTACAAAAGTTACCACTGCTCAAGAAAATGAGGCAAGAAAGTAATTTTTTTATTTGTGTGCTAAAATTGATTGTCTTTTTTTTTGTAGGTAAGAGCTTGTTGTCAAGAATTCAAGGTAATTCAGATGGTCAAAGTAACTTCAATTTGATACTACAGAAGTTATCAATACTCAAGAATGAGGTAAGTAGTAATTCCATATTTGTTGGCTAAGATTACAAATAATAACACTGGTTTATTTTTTATCGTAGCTGAGAGCTTGTTCAAGAGTTACTGGTGATTGAGATTATCAGAATGGTTGATGTTTGAGACTACAAAAGTTACCATTAATCAGGTAAGAGAGTGATTTTGTATTTGTTTGCTGAAATCAAATGTCATAACTGCTATTATAGTGTTTGCATGAAGTAAGCAAAAAATAGTAACATTTTATGTTACCTAACTATCGGGCTCGCTCGCCATTTGTGCTGAAGCACACCACTAGTTGGCGAGCGAGCGAGACACTTACAGAGGTAACACAATTGAAAATCGGGGATGTTTGTTTATCAGTATATACGGACGTACGTATGTCATTTTGTACTTTGACCCTTCGTATTTTTGTGTTCGCTCCGCGTTCGACCCCGTCCCAAACTTCACTAAACAGTATCCTCTGGTTAGCGACCATTACCCGTATCACCTTAGAAATTGAATTGTGTACTGCTTTGAATTCTTTTGCGTATGCAGTTAAAACTCTAAAACTTATGGGAGTTCCATTTCTATTCAAGTTAGTCGCTATTTGTCACAGTTATAAGCCCTAAAATTCATTGTCCACTAGACGAACCATGAAGGTAAGTCTTGCGTAGGTATGTTCAGTTGTGTGAAAGTGTTGTGCGTTACAACTACAACTAGTGATGTGCTTGAGCACAAATGGTGAGCGAGCCGAGCTATTGTTAATAGAAGATTGATACGGTTTACTATTAGAACGATCGGAACGTCGTGGTGGTGGCGGTTGAGGACATTGTGGTACTTTATGATCTTTATCTCCGCATTGGTAGCAAAATTCTTGTTTCTCGGTTTTACCTGACTGAGTGCCTGAGGAATTAGATTCTTTTCTGTTGTCATTGTTATAGCGTGAACCAGAATGAGAAGAGTGTGCTCGCTCCTTAGAATAATGCTCATTGCGATAAGATCGGTTAGAGTGATGGCGGAAGTCATAGTTAGGCTGCTTGATAAAATCTTCATAAGCACGAAGCCTAGCAGGGGCAGTGTTTGACTTTGCAGACATAAAAAATGCTCTACCCTCACGAGACATAGTGAGAACAACAAAATGAACTGCCAACCCATGAGCTAACTTTTCAAGAATAGTATCATCAACTCCTTCACTCTCTCCCATATTCTTAAACAAAGTAAAATTTTTATGGCTAGCTTGTTGAGACCATTCTACAGACCTAAGGGAACCATTAGGCCTAAAAGAATTCAGCACAGTATCCCAACAGTCATTCAAACTAAAGCCTCCCGAATTAATCAAATGAGTACGCATGCTATCATAATCTCCCACACACACACCAACATGGGATCTATAATTTGTCAAGTGTTTGCCTATCAATAACTGGTCAAGAACATCTACCCACCTAAACTTTGGTACACTCTCAGAAACCATAACCCTCTCAAACCTCGACAGTGCTGAATAAATGTCTTCTCGGTACTGCATCCGTTGTAGACTTCTCCTTGCACGTTGAACTTGATCCTCCAAGCGATTTGTAGCTGCTACGGTGTCCTTTGCTTCCATGACCTTACGATATTTTTCAGTTTGTGAGAAGTGTCGTTCATCTGAACTTTCTAGTTGTTTCCGTAGTAGGGCGAGCTGATTCTCTTGGAATTCCTGTTGCTGCTTAATATCTTCTTCCCTGTTTTCTCTGGCTTTCTGTTCGAGCTTTTCCCTGATTTTCTTTCCTCCCGTCTGTCCTTTTGATCCTGGATTTGTTGATGGACCATTATTTCCATCAGCCTCTCGAGTGTAGAGCCAGTTGCAAGTCCTGCAGAAGGTGAAACAACAATAGTATTTTCACTGTCGCTGTCATCAGTATGAGATACAACTGAAGAGTCAGTAGGGCTGGCACTCGCGTCCATGCAGGGTGAGGCAAGTATGTCCACAGCATCTGAGTCGATTGGGGCAAGAGAGTCGGTGACAGGTCGATTGGTTTTGCTGCGGGTAATGGGGCCACTGGCGTCAGTCCTGTCCTGCGATGATGACGTGGCTGACATAATGAAAAATGATGATGATACAATAAAATTGGAACTCGGATAACAACAGTAATGCACGCAACTGAATAATTGTCAATACACAACAGCGTCGATTCACAACACAGCTTCAATTCACAGAAAGTACAGAAATAAAATTAAAAAAGTAAAATAAGCAGAAATACCAAATACAGAACTGAATAAGTAAGGTGAACAGATAATTACAGGTAAATGAAATATCAACAGATGAATTTGGTTCAAATTTCAAATACAGAACTAAATAAGTAAGGTAAACTAATAGATGATTACAGGTAAATGCAATATCAACAGATGAATTTGGTTGGAACACACCAAACGTGGACAGAGTTATGGCAGATGAACCAATTTCGATGTTGTAGATACGTCTCAGCTCCTTTCCTTTAGACAGTAGGAGTTTGGCCACCGCTGCACACCACGTGTGGTAGGTTAACAGGGGGGATGACCAGCGACGGGTAGAAGGAAGCTGCCACCAGAGTTCTAGCTGGCTGATTTAGTTCTAGCCTCAGGTTATTAGGCCTTAGCGGGGTTGTTGGACACAGCACTTAGTGATGTTTCAATACTATAACCAGAACTGAGTAACAGAAGTGCAGACAGCCAGATATATAGAAAACGGTCTGAATGTGGTGTGGATGTTTCAGAACATAAGGTGGTGTATAGAGGGGCAAGGGAATGAAGGGAAATAACATAAATGCATTAGTTACAGTGTTCAAGTTACAATTAGTGAATTGAATGGAAATGTGTGCAACTGAATGTGTATGTTTGTGTGTGAGTTCTATATGCAAGTTTGTTCTGAAGGTGTGGTTATTTCACCACATCTTCACAAAAATAGTCCCAGGAGTCTCCAGGTCTGCAGACTCCAACTACAAGACTCCATAAATAGCAACATCAACCGATATAGCTTGATTATTCACATTTATTATTTTTATTCTGTTGCTGCAATGCTATAACAAAAACATGACAATTTACCCGTGATTATCCGAGGTAGGGGTTATTTGTTGCTAGGCTTCGCCCACGATTTTCAATTACTCGTGGGTTGGTCAAAATAGTGAGTAAAAGGTGACTGTGTTTAAAACAGGGCGCTCGGACCTTTAACCGATTACACGCGAATAGAAATTTTAATTGCGCCTTACGTAATGCGGTCACAGGCACACACAAGACACAGAGGATTGATTGCTTGGTGGGAAGGTGACACTAAGCGAGAGAAAGAAGACGAACGTTTGAAGATTGCCTCGGGGACAATATTATTGAACGATAGAGTACGCTCTAGGCTATTGGGAAAGCATAAATTCGACGCTAAGGAGCTGTTCCTGACTTAAAAATAACAAAGTACTCGCACCGTTTGGCAAAAACTTTTATGGCATCACACTGAGGCTCTTAGTAAGCACACTAGTAAGGTTGGAAGTATGGTTTCATGGCTGAAGCAGTTTGCTACTCGATCATAGAGGTAAGAGAAAGTGTTTTTGCACACATCTATCTTACATTCAGGAAGAATTTGTTGATATTTATTTAGGGTGTGGTTTATTTTGAACTGAGCAATCTGTTAAAAATTTTGTGAACAGAGAAGCTTTTTATGGCTTTTGTGTATGAAAACAGGTACATCACAAAAATGATAGAATATTTGAGTGTATTCAGTTTGGTACTCCAAGGTGTCTTTACTTTTGATGTGCTGGTTGACAGAATAGTTGGTGATCTTACTATCAAGTGCAACTGGTCATAGCATAATAGAAGTATATGTCAGAGGGCTCCCTGCAGTCTCACCTGTTGTATAACAATATTTATTTTTACTTATTGCTATAAAGAATGTGGTTAAAATTCCTGTAGAAATCGCTACTTTTCAGAATCATCAATTCCGTTCTCTCGTCAGAGTCCTTGACCATCTAGTAACTACTGCAGTCACTACACCCATCAGTACTGAAGTCATTCTTGCTGTCATCAAACTCCTCGTCACTACCACCAGAGTTACTGCCATCCTGGTCACTGCCATGCTGTGCCAGGTCAAGAATATTGTCTTCATCACTAGGGTGCTGAAGTACCAGTGTTCCACTAGCCAAGATAGCTTTCTACTTGTCATATCATGAGCAGTTATAGCTAAAGTAATATTGGTTTCTAAAAAATTATTCTGTGTACCTTTATTATATTATTATGAAATATATTTTCAATTTATACTTTATCAGAAAGAAGTCTTATTGTTGTGAAAAAATTTACTCAATATTTTCTTATGGCAGTCTATGTATTATATAAGCGCATATACTTACAACAATATAGAATCGTCTGCAATTGTGATTGGTGGCTTCCTTGACTCCACTAGGCTGTAGGGCGAAATGGACGCGAAGCCGCATTTTGACGCATTTTCGCGTCCTCCGCGGTTATCAATTTTTTCTCAATTGACGCGTATTTGCGTCTTCCGCGATTAATCGGTTAACAACGGTTTCAGCCACTCAAATTTGGTGTCAGTGTAGCTAAAGGGTAGGAGATACCTGTGGGCCAATAAAAAGAAGAAAAAAATATTGTTTTTGTCGGTGTTTGGGCTCTACTGTACATTTTTGATTTTACGTAATTGGTCCCTTTTCCCAAGTACTGTCACATTCGATTACTGAGTAGAAATTTTAAACTATATATGGAATCAGTTTATAAACTACTCTAATATTGTACCAATAACTCTCTTTCTTATTTTTTCTTGGGATTAACTTTGAATGTACAAAACAAAACTGTTTTTCCAAGCCATGTTAATGAACTTGAAGTAATACTGAATTTTAGGGGAATCTTAAGTCCTCCTATTTTATGTTTCTCTTATGTAATGGATTAAGGGAAGCTAAAACGATGAGTTGAAATATTTACTTGACCTTAATTTTCCATTCCTCCTCCAAAATGGCAGCTTTGTGCGTGTTAGAGGCAATGTATCTATTCAATTAAGGACACAGTGATGAGCATTAAAAAAATATTGCCTCAAACTTAATACTCAAATTAAAGGAGATAAAAATGACAAAGGAAGATGGATAAGTGAAGTATGAATTTAATGTGTCAAAAGCTAATCACATCCTCAAAATTTATGCTTTTGAGTTAGCTTGCTTTACTCATCTCTTATAAGTAATGTAAAACTATCTATATAACTAGTGGTGTGCTTGAGCACAAGTGGTGAGGGAGCCTTAAACTACTATTGTTAAACGATAGATTTTAACTACTAACACTCAAGCTACTAAAATAAAGTCGAGTTTTTAAATTACGTATATATGGTAAATGGGTTTCATTGCCATAGTAACCGCTCCCCACAACTGTTTGAATTGAAAAAGAAGCAATAAAATCAAGTCATGTTATTTAAACTTTTTTTTGTGATATTCTTAGTAGTAGTAGTTGACAATACTTTCACACAACTGAACATACCTACGCAAGACTTACTTTCATGGTTCGTCTAGTGGACAATGAATTTTCACCGTTGCGTAGGGCTTATAACTGTGACAAATAGCGTATTAACTTACCACCTCCACTAACTCGAATAGAAAAGGAGCTCCCATAAGTTGTTGAGTTATAACTGCACCCGCAAAAGAATTCAAAGTGGTAAACAATTCAATTTCTAGGGTGATATGGGTAATGATCGCTAAACCAGAGGATTCTGTTTAGTGAAGTTTGCTCCCACAAAAGTATTTAAAGTGGTAAACAATTCAATTTCTAGGGTGATATGGGTGATTCTGTTTAGTGAAGTTTGGAACGGGGTCGAACACAGAGCGAACACAAAAATACACGAGGTTCAAAGAAAAAAATGACATACGTACGTCCACACATATATAAACTAGTGGTGTGCTTGAGCACAAATGGCGAGCGAGCCTTAAACTACACTATTGTTATTCAAACTACTAAAATAAAGTCGAGTTGTTAAATTACGCATATATGGTAAAGGGGTTCAATGCCATAGTAACCACTCCCCTCAACTGTTTGAATTGAAAAAGAAGCAACAAAATCAAGTCACTATATTTAAAATTGTCTTTGTGATATTCTTAATTGGCGAGCGAGCGAGACACTTACAGGGGTAACACAATCGAAAATCGGGGATGTTTATTTATTTATTTATTTGTATATATGTTTGGACGTACGTATGTCATTTTGTACTTTGACCCTCGCGTTTTTGTTAGTTATGTGGTCGACCCCGTCCCAAATTGCACTAAACAGAATCCTCTGGTTTATCGATCAGTACCCATATCACCCTAGAAATTGAATTGTTTACCGTTTTGAATTCTTTTGCGGGTGCAGTTCAAACTTGAAAACTTAAGGGACATCCATTTCTATTCGAGTTAGTGGCGGTGGTAAGTCAATGCGCTCTTTGTTATGGTTATAAGCCGTGCGCAATAGTATTTACTTGAAAATACATTGTCCACTAGACTACTACTGCGAAGGTAAGTCTGTGTAGGTGCATGTCCAGTTGTGTCAAAGCATTGTGTGTTACAACCACTACTTAGCTAAAGAATATCACAAAGAAAACTTTTAAATAACGTGTATCGTTTTGTTGTTGTTGTTTTCCTTCCAAGCAGTTGCAGAGAGTTGTTACTATGGCACTGAAATCCCTTTACCCTGTATGCTAAATTAAAAAAACTGGACCTTATTTGTGACCGGATTTGTGAAAACCCGGCTAAACGCGGCATCTAAAGTTTTCTAATTTATTCTACCAGTAGGCTGCACGGGGCCTTGGGATGCCTTCCTCCTAATTTGGAAGCTGTAGCACAAGCCGTCTTCGCCCTACGCACTACAACACTTCAGTATTTTTGCTAAACTTATTATTGCTGATTTCGAAAAAACGCCCGGTAAGGGCGTTGCTAAGGTCAGGGGGCGTTCCTTGTGTCCGTATACTATTACTGCGTGTCTCCGGGACACTATGGAATAAATCGGTTACAGGCGGATTGAAAGAAGTCTAAAAGGCTTAATGCAGGGCTCCTTAAGAAACTATGACGACTAGAATTGCGTGAGTACGTGAATTATGTAGAATAGCAAGTGAATTAATTAGCTACAGTTTTTTCCCCGGCTGTTAGTGAAAAGCCCGCCAATAATTTCTTATCAACTCTCCGTACACGAGTCCAACCGGCTAGTGTTTCTAGCCTCCTAGTGTGAGTTCTAGAGCACGCCAGAGCTTACAACTGCGTCATAAGCTAGAGCTAACTGGTGTCTATCCATTTCTGCCATAAAAAATTTTTCGAAAAAAATCGACCCATAAGGCTTTACCCGGTGATACTGAAATAAATTGTTTGCCGCGTTTAGGCGGATTTTCCCAAATCCGGTCACATTTTCAGTAGCTCTTCAGTGTTAGAAGTCAAAATCATTCATATAAAAATAGTATAGTCTTCTCAGCCACTTCCTTCCAAAGATTCTGACAAACGGGTTAATCTTGTCTACAGCGATTCTGATGAGCCACCAGATGATCTTGCTCTACCAGATTGCCTCAATTTAGTTGATGGGAAACCTCAAACTATCAGTGTGATCTTAGCTGGTTCTGTCAAAGTTTGAGTTAGATTCAGGAGCAGACATTTCGCTCGCCTCACCTGAAATTATTTTACCCTCTGACACTGTAGTTTCTCACTCTATTATTAAAGGTGTGTACAACAAGCCAATGACTGTTCCTAGATGTGTTCTACCTGTGTCCATACAAGGTGTTTCAGGCAAATGTATTTTTGCAATATGTGAGGGTTTACCACCTAAATCAGTGTTGTTGGGAAAAGACTTGGGCCCAACCTTTCATAAGTTTATGACAATGGCAGTTGCCAAACATTTGTCTGTAAAGCTTACTAGAGCTCAATCCGAAGCATTACTCGCTGAAGAAGCTGAACACTCTGCACAACAACTTGCTGATTAGGGCACTCCTCGTAACTTAGATTTTATTTCTGACTCCCATTTGAGTACTTCTGATGAACCCCCTTCTGTACTTTCATCTGATCAGTCTGCGTTGCCTGCTAGCGAATCTATCACAGGCGAATCTGAACTCACTGTAACTCCTGCTGTATCTAACTTAGACTCTGTACATTCACTCGAAGAAACTGTCCCTAATCCTTCCTCTGAACCAGCTTTAGAACCAACTGTTAATTCTGACATGCATGACTCATCTTCTGTTACTCCCCCTCCTTCTGATCACATTGCTGAAGCTAACCGTCGCTGGTCATCCCCCCTGTTAACCTACCACAAAGACACTAGAAGAATCAGCAAGTCTCTGACTGGACAAAGGTTTCAGTGATGATGAGGACTTCTGTCACACTGCAACAAGAGAAGGCAACACATTTTTGAAAGTCCATCATTTTTGTTCATTGATTTAAAGAGATTCCTATTGTTCATTTGTTCCAAAACAGGCAACAAGCTGGCTGCAAGACAAATATAATCCTAAACTTAGCTAGCCAGTGAACTAACAAACCAAGCTAGTTGATAATTTCTAAAAGAGTGACTGTATTATAATTACCATGACTTACTGTAACTAGCTATCAAACTGTTGGAAACAGAAAAGAAAAAAAAAGAAGCACAAAACGGCCTGCAAAATAATTATGTCTATACGCATCTAGTGCTATTTAAAGCCATACCTGTCTAGTACTCTTACACAATGTAGGGTCTAAACTGAGTAAGGCCTCCCCCATCAATGAAGTAAGCTGAACTTACTGCCGTTCAGCTGATCGCCACCATTTTCCAAGCATAAGTAAGTTACGTAACCCGTAACGCGGACTTCCGGTTAGATTACGGAATTCAACGTTAACTTCGCGAGAAATATTGAATAAGAAGTTTTAATCGCAGTTTTCTCGAAATAACTGTGCTCAAGTTGGTCAGATTGCCGCTCGTATATTTAGTGAACCAAGCAGTGTCTGCCTATAAACTTGGTATCAAAATACTCCATATGAAGTACTCTACACAGTGGTTTGAATAACTCATTTTTCAATTTTTAACGCAATTGGTCACTTTTCCCAAGTAATGTCACAAATGATTATGACTTTGGTAATTTTTTTCTTTCATAATGGATGTTTCTTCAGAATAATTAGTCTTATTCATGATTTGTTTTAACTCTGTGACATTTCCCTTCAATTACACAATTAAGCTGCTTGCAGCTACTTGCTTCATACATTAATGTGTTGTATTACTTAAAATTATTTCACAAACATTTGTCATACTGTTTCATCGATTATTAAGGTAATCTTGATGTTCTGGTAGAAGCATAGCTAATTGTATGAATGGAGGCAAAATTCTAAATGAAAGTCACAGCATTACATGACAAGCTTTATTCGTGTGACATCATTTAATTTTTTATGTGAATATACAGCTAAATTTATAAGTATTGTAATGATGTTAAGAGAAATGTAATATATATACACATATACATTATATATATTATATATATAAGATGGCATTTGAAAATATGCAGGTGGGTAGTGAGTGAAATTAGTTATACAACATTATTATAAAGCAGCTAGTCTGTTTTCTAAGCTTAGGTCAGGTATAGATAAACTGAAATTGAATGCATTTTAACGTTTTTAATTTAACTTCGTCCAGTTTCAGTGTTTTGAAAACAAAAAGCAATTAGTTTTCTTGTTAGATAGCTAATTGACTAGTGCAGCATTTATTGACAGTTTATGATACCTAATCTGCACTTTTGAAAGTGGCAATAGATAATTTAATGACTATATTTGTACTGATAATATAATTAAATATTTAATAGAACAAATGATCTAGCAGTTTGGTCTTATAGCTAACTTTACAAGCTTCGTTACCAACTCTAGTACAAACTACTGTAGTGAAGATATCTAGCATGGAATAAACATACCACTTACACTTATCAGAGTGATATGGCAAGATATTTCACTCCCAGGCTTTATTGTTACTCATTACCTGCAGTAAAAATAAAATAGCCTGCTCGTGAAATATCTTACCATGTCACACTTGACTAATGTAGTCAGTATTGTTTGAGCCATTTTGTGTTATTGGGATACTTTTAGTCTTAAGTTTTAATACATAATAAATACAATCTTGATTACAGCACAAAAATATTTAAATGAACACAATAATATAAGATATTACTCTTAATCCTACAACTATTGTATATGTACACATACCCTAGCTAAATGTATTTGTTTTACAAAATGTCAGTAAAATGTTCGCTTTTTTCTGAATAAAAAAGTTAAACTGTTTTTTATTGAATCGTTTCATAAATATTCTTCACATTATCTGTATGATGAATTTCATAAGCATCATTATGCATAATGATAGGACTAAGTCTTTTCTCATCGTCAAACCAAGTATTGTTGCTCGTGTTGTCTTTGTTATTCAGGGATAGTGGGTGAAGATTTGTGGCCTCTGGAACTGAGAGTCTTGTTCTTCTTTTGAAATTGTTCTGACATAATATTAATACTGTTGCAGTCAATAGTATTAAGCATACTGCAGTAATTATGATAACAGCTGATATACCCAGAATGATTATCAATCTTAAGTCAACAGTAGCATTACCTGTTGATGTTACATGTTTATTGTTCTCTCTACTAATTGTTTTGATAGTAGTATAGTTCTCCATCATTGTCTCCTGTCCAGCAGTATAAGTACTGTTAGTAAATTCTAAAAGAGTTACAAGAAGCAAATAGTTATCGTCACATACTGTTAATTTGACTTTCCTTAATATTTTTTATTTGCAATTATATACTATTATGTTAATAACAATTTTTTCTCTTTTTATCCGCCAATTATTGTTAATTATAACCTAACCCAATTATAATTAACAATTATTGGCTGTTAAAAAGAGAAAATATTGCTATATATTATTATAATTATTTCAGCTGAGAATGACTGAATTACTACAGTCAGTCATTTAATACATGTGCAACACTTTTTCATGCACTGATAACTATAAGGGAAGCAAATAAATAATGGTTAGACGTTGCCTCAGAAGGAACTACTATTTTTAGGGCCTCATGGATGTTAAATATGGTAGTTCACGATGGTTGCGCAGTACCTAATTCATCTTGAACACATGGCAACTGTTTCTAACTACACCAGCGATGGTTAATTCCATTTGACCTGACAGATTTAGAATATGGCGACTATTCCCAACAATGAAATTGCAAGGAATCCACCTGTAAGCCCAGCCCTTGGATGGAGGTGAGGGGCTACATATACAATCCCTCCTTGAAGGACCTAAGTGATTTAAGTCTCTCTGTTATAATATAAAAATACACCAGCTATGTTCTGATGTCATATCAAGGCCGGAGGAAGCCATTATTTTAGTGGTCAGGCAAATTATTATACATTTTTGGAGGCATGTTTGAACACTTTCACGTAAACAATGATTACAGAAAAACTGTTTGGACACACTGACACATATCTTAAAAATTAAAATAACTATTCTCTGTAAATATGCTATTACAATGTGGCTATTTAAATAGTGCAAACTTTAATATTGAGTTGTAAAATCACTTTTCATTTGATTTGGCTTAATTGAGGTTAGGATTGGGGTGGAGTTGGGGTTGGGTGGAGGGGGAAGATTAGGGTATATTTGTAACCCTTTGTCACCTTTATAAGTAGTGATCTCTGCAAGACTGCAGTTGTGTTGAGATGGATCAGGCTTCCAGTCTCCATTAATATTGCAGCGAGAGATTATTAAAACTTCAGGTAAAAATCCTTCTTCACACTGAGACTCCAATGTTGAATCAACAGATGTGCTTGTGTAATTCAACATCTGACCTTTTGAAGGATTTGGAAGTGAACAAAATGTGATACCTATTGATTAAAAAAAATTAAAATTAAACTACTGGATCTAATTATACACTTACCTCTGAGGTAATTATTAAATGATATTTGTTGATATGTTATGCTGCTTCTTCCAACACAATTAACTGATGCAATTCCTACATTATATGGGACATTCTTAAACAAAACAAGTAGTAGTGAGCGAGTGTTTATCAAAATAGGCTGATGGAGTGAGTTATTGGGTGATGGATTAATGTTAATATTATATGAAAGGTTTGTATATGATTGCTCATCAATTGTTGATGAATTCCATGTCAGAACTGCCACAAATTGACTGCTGTTTTCAAATTGAGAAAATTGGGTGCTTATATTCATTGGAGGATCTGGAGCAGCTACAAATATAAGTGTACATACATATGTATGCTTAAAAAATATGACATATACACACATTAATTTTCATTTCATATGCTATGTCCTGGTACAATAATAAGCAGAAAGGTTAGGTTAACAAAATGATTTACCTTACAACAGAGCTAGTCAAATGCAATCAAGGAAAAATGGCTTTAATTTCAAGCCAAAACTATGCCTGATAGCACTAACCAAAATGTTTTGTTCACATGGAATCATAGTTTCTTACACACTATAGCTATTTGGGAAAATTATCACCTATGCAAACAAGTATAATTATTAAACACATGCATTAGGTAAGGATACAAGTATATCTCGAAAATAAGTGTGTTTTCAGTAGCTACAGGGAAACTTTGTACACTATTGGAGACATTGTATATACTGTAATACTAATAAACCCTAAGCACACATGTGCAATAGGTTACAGTACTCAGTTTGTCTGTCAGTCAGTCATTCTGTTACACAACAAAAAGTGGATCTCGAAGATGGCAGCCTCCCAAATTTGAAACAAAACATAAAAATGTTGCACTGGATACTTTAAGTCCCCTTAATGTGCCAGAGATTTTTCGTTTTGAATTATCTTTTCAGAAAAAGCTATTTTAGGTTGCAAGATCAGATCGTTGGCAATTGTTGGTAACGCCCCCTATAGTCATGCTGTACTCACGTGAGCAAATAATTTGTTTGCTGCCTCCGGCAGTTTTGTATTACATGTAATGCACTATATCTCTGTGGTTTACGGAGTGCTTACAGTTTTCGGTTGAAACTACTTGTGAGGTGAGTGCTGCTTATAATTTAAGCTTCTCTTATGAAGGCTGAGTTAACGGCTACCATTTCATTGCACAGAGTTGGATATCAATTTGGTCAAGCTTTACAAATAGACTCTCATGAGCTACACATTGCCATGTGTATTGACACTACTCCAAATAAATTATTTTTTTTGGTCTTTGAAATAGCTATATAGCTAGTAGTAACACTGAGGGTTGCACCCTTGGTGCTTCACTCAGTGTACAATTTACTATGGATGCTTCGTTTTTTTCTTTCAAGATATAGAGCACATCAACTCACTGCTATATAAAGTCTTAAGTTCTCTAGCTAATTTAGGAGTAGCTTAGCTACTACAAAACATTTATTTAACAAAACTTAGGATTTTAATATTTTTGAGCAATTTCAATATGTTATTGATAAATTAATTTTTATCTTGACAGCTATCCTTACCAGCTGGCAAAATTGATCTAATCAGCCGATTGCAGGATAGTCTTGCTGAGTGTGTCCTCACATCAAACGGTGGAATTCTTATTACGGTTATTGACGACAAATGATAATTGGAAGCTGAATTTAGAGAGACTTCTATTCCAGGGTTTCCTCTATACTTGTTCTGATGCAAATGAGATGTAGAATCAAAATCAACATTTGCGGTTACTCCATTGATTGTAATTCTCCAGGAAATGAAAGAGTTTATTTCAGTGACATTACAAACTAATTTTATAGTTTGTTCGTCTGAAGTCAAGTGAAGAGGACAGACGTGAATATCGTTAACTGGAGTCAAAATAGTTGAAGAAACTTGCAGTATGCAAGCAGCAAAACAAAATGCCAAGAATAGCAAAATGGCCATGAATCCTTTCATTTGAAGAGCTAGAGGAGCAAGTGATGCTGAGTATATATGACTTTTATAAACTTAATTTTAATGTTCCTCAAAATAATTCGTCTGGCAAAATGTGTCCACCACTCTCTGTATTTGTATCCACCAAAAAACCCAGCTTTAATAGTAGGTTTCTGAAGGGAAAGCTCGTTTTTCCCAAAGCTGATCTTTTGGCTAAGCAATTCTGTTTCGGCAAGTTTTTGTTGAGTCAATGTCATTCAGGAGTGTCCCACCAGGGCGCCAGTCCCAAAACTCTAGCCCCAAAACTTCAGTATCAAGACTTCAGATTAAGAGACTTTCTAGCTATTATTAAATAGCCGTTTAATTAAGAGTTCCTTCAGAGTTGGGCTACCGGAAATGAATAAGAAATTCTAAATTTATTTATTTGTGCGCATTTATTAACCTTCATTGTGGGGATGGCGTGAGGGCTACAGTACTCCTAAATGTGACAGACAGGGTCAAATGACTAGTCAAAATAGTCTTCTTCCAAGCTCTGACAAGTAGAGTTACCAAGTGTTTTTATGAGCAAGATATTTCACTTTTGACTTTGTTTTCAATTTTCGGGCGCTGGAATCCTGTTACGCAGTCTGGCACAGCCAGACCCTTTACCAATCGCTACGCTGGAAAAGCGTCCGAACTAGGCAGGCTTGCTCGATGCTTCTGTGCCACCTCCTCGATCTTGTTAACAGTGAATATAGCTTTGCACTCTCGATATATGAGGTCCAGGATGGAGCTGTCCATAAACTGCCATAATCCTCGTCGCCAATGTAGTATTCTTGTTACACTACCAGTTGTTACTGTAATTGATGTTTATTAAGTCAAGACGAACTGTGGATTATTACTATTCAATTGAATGTTCTGATGAACTACACAAATCATTGATACAAAGGAAACACCAGTAACCACAACGTAGTGACACTAATGAGTACAGTTAACCACACAGTTATGCATAATTAAACTCAATATACCACACTTAGGATAAACAAATTAAATGATCACATAAAAAATATGCACCTCATAAAAATAGCTACAACTCTTCCTTTCCCTATGAGTTAGCCAGAGGATAAACTTGTGACCCACCTTCCTTCCCATCTATTGGAATGTTCATTTTTTAACCTCGTACCCAGAAAACCATTTACCAGTAGTAGCGCCACGCCAATTGCGTTAAAAACGCTTTACCATAAGGGTAATTGGCGAGCAAGCGAAGCGAGCGCGACACTATCAGGGGTAACGCAATTGAAAATCGGGGATATTTGTTATCGAGCGAGTGAAGCGAGCGAGATACTACTAGTGATGTGCTTGAGCACAAATGGCGAGCGAGCCTTAAAGACTATACTATTTATATATGAATGATTTTGACTTCTAACACTGAAGCTACTGAAAATAAGGTCCAGTTTTTAAGTTTCGCATACACAGTAAAGGGATTTCAGTGCCATAGTAGTAACAACTCTAGTAGTAATTCTGTATAATATTAATGGTATAGGCATGGCATATGTGACCGCTTGATTGGCCAATTTAAATTGTTTTCTACACTGAGTTATTGATACTTTAGCTTAGTTCATGCAAAAAAGTAAATAGAACCATTAATATTATACAGAATTACTACTTCTTACCCAATTTCAGGAATAGTGATAACTTCTGGTAGTATCCAATTTATGCCATTCTGACTACCTCAATTACCAGTAACTGGTGAACAATCTGGCAGCTCTACCAAAAAAAAACTTAGCCAGAGTTAATTTTGTAACATAAGCTAACCAATATGGAACTATGTACTTACCTCAGCTTCTCCCAAGTAATGGTGGCTTCTTGGTATTTAGCCACTCCAGCTACCAGCTGCACTTGACAACCAAGGAGCAGCATATATCAGCCCCCCCCCCCAAAACGGCGACGTTTTTCAAATTAGGTTTGGTAAAGGGTTTCAATGCCATAGTAGCCGTTCGCAGTAACTTTTTGGGACTTGAAAAACAAGCGTCTCAACTTCCGTAAAGCTGTAGTATCAGAAGAAAGTGTGGTGAAACTTAAAAAGTCGTGTTTTTAGGGGGAAAACGGCACCCCCCGCGCGTTTAAAGGGCATACGTACCATCCATACATACATATAACATATACCCGATTTTGCATATCCACCCCTAATACTGTCTCGCTCACTCCGCTCCCTCGCCAATAACATATACCCGATTTTGCATTAACCACGGTGAGTGCTCTATCTGGCCAATCTGCTTTCAGAAAAATGAAAACCTGATTTCTGATTTATTTCCTCTGAATTTCAGAAACCAGATTTTCCAAATCCCGAATTTTATGGGAGAAATCAGCTTTTGATCTATTTGACCGCTGAAACCTGAAAACGGATTTGCGTTGTTTTAGCCTGTTTCAGCTTTCAGCTTTTTAGCTTGGTATTCAGCTGAAAGACGATTTTTTGGAGTCCATTTCAGCTTTGAGCTCAGTTGAAAGTTAAAGGGCGAGTGCCCTACCAGCCAATTGGCTTTCAAAAAAATGAAAACTTGATTTCTGATTTACTCGTCTCAAATTTCAGAAATCAGCTTTTCCAAATCCCGATTGCTTAGTGGAAATTTGGAAATCCAGTTTTATCAAAAGCTGAAAACTGATATACAATCTGTAAGAAAATTGAGCATTCAGCTTTCAGCTTTCAGCTAAGAAAAAAGCTAACGGCCGAAAACTGCTGCTAGCTGACCAGACTTGAGAAACACGCAAAGCTAATTTCTGAGTAAATGCTCTTCGATTTTCAGAATCAGCTCAGCCAAAACCTAAATTTGGAATACAGCTAAAAGGTAGGATGGAGGGCTTACTTCTTTGCAGCTCTCCTGCCAAATCGACTTCATTTGTAGTTTTAGAAATTATTTCACTGCAAAACAGAATAGCTTTTTCATGGCATTCAGCTTTTAGCTTTTCGTTTTGTGGAACGAGAATCAACTTTGATGGTGTCCCAATCCATGGATTGGAACACTTTACCATACCACTTAGATAAAGTCCGATGACAACAGTCTCTAGCAATGTGGAGAGGGGGAAAAAATATCTCGATAATTCAATGTTCCAAGTGGAGGTAGCTAGTTGACATAAACATTTTGCCTGAAAACCATAACATTTTTTTGTTTGTTTGTTGTTTTATGTGTTTCATAGGAAAACTGAATCTGACAATTTAGTAGAATGGATGTTCTTCTATCTACAGGTCACAAAAAGAATCTTTGATGATGATAATAATAATAATAATAATAATAATAATAATAATAATAATAATAATAATAATAATAATAATAATGATAATAATAATGATGATAATAATAGTGATGATAATAATAATAATAATAATAATAATAATAATAATAATAATAATAATAATGACAATAATAATAATGATAATAATAATAATAATAATAATAATAATAATAATAATAATAACAATAATAATAATAATAATAATAATAATAAACTGAGGTCGAACTCTCCTTGGTGATATTATTATAACACACTGTAAACAGCAAGATTTCTAGAGGGTACCCTTACTGTTTATTATATCCTGGAGGGTGATTTGCTTGCAGCATAGACAGCCAACATCCTGGAAGCTCTAAACCTATGTCTCTGTTAAACTTGTTGTTGTCAGGTGTCATCTGTATGTGTAGAGCTTCCTTGATCTTCAACTCACCGTGCTTACTGGCCAAGCATGTTCAGCAATGGCTGAAACCTTCTCATCACCTCTCTTACAAGCATGCTGATGTTCTTTTTACTCTCTTCTCAACTTTACCACAACTGCAGGGTATACTGTACACTATGGATGACCTGTAGTAATGGGTATAGTATGTTTGACTTTAGTAAGATGTGGTCTTAGTGTCTTATCTGATTTAAATGCTGTTTTGATGTCAAAGTCTACACACTGGCTGAATGCTCTCACTCAATCCTGCTATGTATGGAATAGTAAGAATCAAACCTTTCTCCTGCTCAGTATTTGTGTGATCTTTAGAAGGTAACTCTTTAGAGTCTGCCCTAATGGTTGCATTGCCATAACCATTGCTTTGAAGTACTTTGTGTAGGTGTTTCTCATCTTCCTTCAAGTTTTCACTCATATTAGTTACCCTCCTAGCTCTCTGATACAAAGCATCTCACTATTCCTCTCTTTACAATTAGGATGATGAGACTTAAAGTGAAGGTATCTATCTGTGTGTGTGTGTGTGTTTTCTGTACACAGTGGATGTAAGCATACCATCACTCTCTCTTTAATAAGCAATCCAAAAACGGTCTTCCTCGAAGAATTCCATGTACAGGTTGGCCACAACTGCGGAAACAGGAGAACCCATGGCTGCTCCATCTATAACTTGTTCACAACAGTTCCCATTGTACCTAAAGTAAGTTGATCTATGGCAGACCTCTAATAATTCTGTGATGCACTCAGGAGATAGACATGTTCTCTCATCTAGACTTTCGTCATTCTGGAGCTACATTGGTGAACAGGGAAGACACATCTAAACTCACCATCATTTTGTCAGATCTCAAGCATACACTATTAATGACATAATTATAGAGAATTCTTTGAGAGTAATACTGATTATTATATAAATTTCTTCGCTGGATATGTGGTAAAAAAAAAATCATAAAAAAGTCTAAAAAAAGTTTTGAAGAGTTTGATGAATCTACTATCCAGGGCCATGCTTGATGTGCCACCTATCACCATCCCAAACTCAGGTTCTGTCGTAGCTGTAGTCGTCATCAAAGCCCCACTTACTTCTCACCTGCCCATAATGAGCCAATAGGTTTCTGAGGACAATTAAAAAGAATTACAAAACATTGGCTATAAATAATACCCATTAAAAGAAATGAACCTGGTAAACAACAACACATTAAAAACTTATAAATGTTTTTCTGTGTAAATTACACTTGCATGAAGTATATATTTGGCCAATAACATGAGATAAATTTATATAAAAAAGTGCCAATCCATGAACAAATAAACTCCACTATTACAATCGTCCCGCCACAAACAACTTCAATTCTGACAAATCATAGCTACAGGTCTAATCACCACGAAGTAAGGAAAAACGAGAGCATAAAAAATTAGCAAAAACAATAAAATTGAGCAGTTTAAATGGTACTACATGTCATTTGATGCAATAGTTTAAAACAGAAAACAGAAGAGCGAAAGACAAAGGGAAAAAACACACCAAGAAATGAACAAAAAAAAATGTTGTCAACACAACACACCTGAAGAGTTGATAATATACAATTATAGCACATTACTATGGCTGAACAGTGACAAAGTTAGGAAATGTTAAATTTATTACTCTAAAGTAAGCTGATCTTTTGTTGTAATGATAATTTTTTTTATGAAGAATAACAGACATGCAACAATATAAACTGGAAGTGATGACACTGTAAACTACACACACAACTAATAAACAGTAACAACAACAACATGAAAACAACAACACGAAAACAACAACAAGAAAAATAAGTGTCATATAGAGTAAGTCACCTATAACCAGTAACTCTTATCGACCATTCTGGTTCTATTATAAACCGGCATAGTTTCCGGACATCATGGAAAATTATATTATCAACTGGCATAGTGTACAGACATTCACAAAACAACAACAACACCCAAATAGTAATACTGAGTTATGTAATACTTGCTATTATTTTTTTGTTGGAGTGGCTACACTGTGCTTGTGACTTGCGGGGACTAAACACTGCCAGGAAGTTTTTTGGATGATTAAGGTCAAGCGCATATTAGCGCACACGATTACGATGATTTTTTTATACTATAAATTATTACAACCATGTGATAATACCTTGAAATAACAAATATGGTTATGATTAGTTCTGAATCGATACCAATTCTTTTGGTTAGTGGTCGATAATAAAGCAATACAATTTGAAAGCAAAATCATAACGGGTAATGGTCGTCGACAAACTTCGACGGAGACCACATATCTCTTTTGCGAAGAGTTCCGCCACTCAAATGAATGTTCAAACTCCAGGGCTTATTTTGGTGGAAACTTTGTTGTGGGAAGGAAGAATAGTGTGTGTGTGTGTGTGTGTATGTGAGCGTGTGTGTGTGTGTATGTGAGCGTGTGTGTGTGTGTCTGAGTGATTGAGTGAGTGTGTGTGTGAGTATGTGTGTGTGAGTGAGTGAGTGTAAGTTCTGGTCAATAATTGGTGGCCTATGATAAGTCACAGGAATAAAGTTTATCTACGATACCTATTATGATTTTATCAAAATGTACAAGTTTTTAGTATTAAAAAATTGGTACTGATTCTGAACTACTTCTCTCTATGACCACATATCATGTGGAGTATGGCCAATGATCTTAACCCTTTCCTTCCGGAGCTGCTTTAAAGCGTTCCAAGATCAGGTCAGCTTCTTCGATTTTTTAGAGACACATAACGATTAGTTAGACGCTTAAAATTTGAAATACATGTGTCCAGAGCATTACTAAAGCTAGGAAAAATGTTTACAGACCAGGTAGCTTCGAGAGTATTTCACAACTTTTGTGTTTATGCCTAGGTTGGTCACAAATTTTTACCGCGGAGTCTATGAAAAATTATATAAAAAGTTACCTTGGTCACAGAAGCTTTCTTTCTCTAGAAGCATTGTAGAAGCAGTAAAAAATGTCTTTGAACCTGTGAGAACCTGGTAGAGTATCAGACTATCCATTTGTTTACAGTCGAACACTCCGCGGTTGAATGAACTGTCTTCCCAGATTTATATAAATTAGCCATTGCTATTTAGGCCTGTTATTTCATAATGCATGTCATTGGAAGCATGTGACTTTATATGAAAAAAGTGTGAGCATTGTGGGACCTCAGCAACTTCGGGAAAAAAATTTATTTTGCACCATCATATTCAAAATACTTCAACGAGTTACAACGCTGAGGACATTCCTGATTCAGTTTCATGTGGAAAGGAGAGAGATGAGGTCTACCCTTACAGTGGACCTAGTTTCAGTGCCGATGAATCAGAATACAGTAGCTCTGACTCCGAACTGACCCTGGTAAGCTCCTATTTTAGGTATTTTTTTATCACAAAAACAGCCTTCTTGTTAGCGTAGCTAGCAAAAGAAAGGTATTAGCTTCACAATGATATGTTTTTTGTTATTCTTGAGTAGTTTTTGAATTATATTTTTTACTGTTGTTGGTTTTTCTGACCACATTCAAATTTTCACAAAAAAAAATTCAAATTTGTTTATGTACTTATAGCAGTGGGAGGAGATGCTAGCTTTTTAGGATGTGTGTAGTACATATTGGATTAGGTTTACAGCTGAACAACAAATTTGTTGTGTGTTGGAGTGTTTTAGGGGCGTGTACTGACGTGAGTAGCCCTGATGATCTGTTCCGACTTGGCGTAGACGTACAGGGGTTGGACGTACTGGCGTGTAAAATATAATAATACTTTTTTTGGTCAAGTGTTTATATATTTTTTTATTTTTATGTACAAGTATATACAAATACTGTCAACACTTTTTTGGTAGCAAAAATGTATGGAATTGTTATGGGCGGTAGAATCACCTAACAGTCTTATTATTTATATCGTTGGAAAGCTCAAAGCAAGCTCATAAGGTAAAATTTGTTTTTAAGGGTTTAGACGAGCATAAAAAAAAATATAAAAATAAAACAGTAATTAATTTGATTAATCGTCGTTGCCGAGGTCATCGACACACGGTTAAATTAAGTCCAGAAGGAAAGGGTTAAACTGTACTAATAAGATGCGCATTATTTGGAATATCCTAAAACGCATCCTACATAGCTAGTCCCAACCAAACATATTCACACACAATAGAACCACATTATGAATTTGGATTAGCATGCTTAGACTAAAAAAAAAAAAGAAAAAAAAAAAGACAATTCGTACGTACTCCATGTGTTATAACCCCAGTCAGATAATTAGACTATTAGTAACTAAAGACTTTGAGTAACTTTATGCTGCCACAAGGATGGAACTTTGGTGGCGACTATACAACTGATATATATAGCCAGCATTCCAGAGGTCTCTTTTAACAAGAAACTACAATTCAAGCACTCGGTTAACTTTTCAGCACATAATGCAAATCTACTGCATACTGCAAGAAATTATTAGCTCACATGATTACGATGTGACAAAAGGGGGTGTTACCCACTAAAGCTAGTACACACAGAGCTGATAGCTTTGCGTTTTCTCAAAAACCAGCCCAGTAAAAGATCAGCACAATAAAAGATTTTAAATCTTTGTTCTGAATAAGTTACCTAAATCAACCATTAATTGTCAGTGATCTCTCAAGTTATAGTATGACAGACATACAGACACACAAACAGACAGGACAACTCACTAGGACCCTCTAGCGCATACAGTATAAATTGCTGACTACACCCATTCATACCCGTAGCCAGGGGGGGTTCGAGGGGTTCGGTTGAACCCCCCTTTAGAGTGATCGGAAGTAAATATTTTAGCCACACCCCACATAAAACTTCTGGAATTCTATAGTCATCTGTTCAATTCTGCTGAACCTGAGCTTGAATTGTCTGCTGTTTTTCTGGCCTAGTCTGAGTCCAAGTGACCTAATAAACATTCACCTCCTTGGATACAAAAATTCGCTCTCATATCGGCATGAGTAAAGCTTGCTACGTTACATCTATTCTTTATAAAGTGTAACGTAATGCACTTTAGTAAGAGCAATAGCACCGGCAGGCGTGCGATTCGATATTAATAGCACAAGCAACAGATTTTTTTCAACAGATTAGAAAGGGAGCCGTCGGAAGTGTCTGAGAAAGTTTAACCTCAAATTGTATGCAAGGCCGTAGGAGCTGGCACGGCCAGCACGGCCATGGCCGTGCCGTTTTTTTCTCTCTAGAAACCACACCCCCTCTTTAAATGAGTACTGGGCATGCCCAGATTGATAAGTTTTAAGCATGCCCGCCTTACCAGATGTTCCTTTAGAGCCATATCAGCCGCAGAACCACAGCTTCCCCAAGCGCAAGTTTGGACAGAAAAACATAGTGAACCGCTCTTTTCAAAGTTCGTGGTTCGCCAAGTGGAAATGGATCCACTATGATGCCTCTGGAGACTTAGCTTATTGTCACATTTGCATCAATGGCTTGAAATCAGGTAAAGTAAAAGTTCTAGCTATTGGGCATGCAGGAGAATCTACTTTTAAATCTGGTGGGTTCTGGAACTGGAAAGATGCCACTAGGTGCTTTAACAAGCATGAAGCTAGTCTTCTCCATAAAGCAGCAGTGGATGCTGTTATTACTGTACCCCAAACCTGTTTAGATGTTGGTGTTATGCTCTCAAAAACACATGCATCAGAAAAGTTCAAGAATAGAGAGTATGTTTTTCAGGTTTTCCATAGCATAGAACTGATAATTTAGACTTAAAAATCTGTTCAAATGAATTTATAACTGGAAATGACCATAGAATGAATAACATACAACAATTTTAAATTTATTTCATGTACTAATTATTTTTTCTTTTGTATCCTTGGATTATCACTATGTCAAAATTATTCATTAAGTGAAAAATGAGATTTCAGTGCTGTCATTGCATGCCTGCTACTTCTGTGCTTCAAACATCGATCTAAAAATACATATTAATAATGAGTGGGTGTGGTTTCTTTGGCCGTACCATTTCAAATTTGCTTCCTACGGCCCTGATACAGATAGTAAGTGCACTATCTAGTGTAGCTACACTGCAAATGATTAAAAAAAAAACATTGGCCTACTACTAGCGAGTGATAACACGGGTAACCTGTTCTATTAAGGGACAGTAGGCTCGCAAAGCTATTGAAATAGGACTCGGATTTGCCTCGTGTTATTTTAATCGCGTTGTTCGTGCTATTAATCAGGAATAGCACGGTTCACACACTAATAGTAGGCCAGCTTTATAAAAGCTGCACAAGACTACAGTAAGCTAAAGATCATTTACAGTGTGGCTACTATGTATAGTGCAGTCACTATCTCTGTACTTCAGGATAAACTTTCTCTTGAACTTTGCTTTAATCAATGGCTCCTCCTAATCTGTTGAAAAAAACTCTGTCTGATAGGGGTATAGCTTCTGCGCTAAAGAATGACGTTGTCTCCAACTAGAAACTACAACTGTACATTTCCAAGGCTAGAGCTGCATGTTTGCGCACTTACTTAAGCTACCGTGACATTTCACTTTGTCCAGTGCTATTTCACTCATTTATAGCGATTTTTCCAATACATTTTGAACGGGCAGTTCACACGCCGTACTATTAAATAACTTGTAGTACAAATAAGGCAAATTAAAGTTGCACTGTTTATATACAGCTCACCATAGTGGTTAGAAGCCAGGTTACACGAGAATAATACCGATTTTCTCTCGAATATCAACAGTGTTTAATGAATTATAGTTTTGAAGTAGAATACCTAGAACAAATTATAAGCTTTAGTGCACTTATCTTTCGTTTTTTAGTATTGTAGAAGAATTAACGGGGAAACAAAAGTAGGTGTGGCTTATTGCGTCTTAAAATCCGAACCCCCCAATGCGAACCTCTGGCTACGGGCCTGCCATTTACAGTTCTTCCACAAAATGAAAATTCAATACACAAAAAATATATATATCTACTATATGATAATAAATGGTTGACTTATACCTTTCAGCTCACAGTCCACTTCTTCTTGATAAGTTCCATCCCTCCCAAGCCCTTGTTGTAAATTTAAGGAACTCCTATAAAAGTAAAACATAAACAAATAAGTAAATGAATAAATAAATAATTGTATAACATGCTCCAATATACTTTCACCTGTTGGTATTGCATGCATGTGAGTCTGTGTATGTAATGGCTCTGTGTGTCTGTATGTGTGTGTGTGTGTGTGAACTTTTCCATACACACCTCAAAATTTGTATTCCTTCAATTGCGACAGCATAGCCAAAGCTCTCTGTAAATATATTGTGTTGTATTGAAGACCAAAGCCAAAGCTGAACATTCCACTTGTCAAAATTTAGCTAGTTATCATTTCATCATTTAGATAGCATGCACAATTCTTCCATATTTGTACAAGCATATTATAACTTTCACTAACACATTTTATTACTCGTTGCATCATTTCCAACTCCTCATTTACACATACGTCAGTATCCGTACTTATCAAACTATAGCTATACTAATGATGTACTTCAGCACAAATGGCGAGCGAGCTGGTCTGACTGAAATTTAAGAATGCTAGCCACTTATATTCATTTTTTGTTATTTTGGTTATAACTTATTTGTACTACTCTTGCAGCACACAACACTTTCACACACACACACAACAATTTCACACACACACACACACACACACACTGGATATACCAACACAAGATTTATATCGTATTCTCTTCATGACTTGACTATTGGACAAAAGATTTTCAAAGGGTAAGCAATCAAATTTCCTAGGATACTACATGTAAGGATTAGTAAACTAATGGATTATGTATAAGCTAAGCCGTGTTTCCAAACTACATTCCCTATCTTGAAAATGCTCTATTGTACCAGAGCTCTAGTTGATGAAGCATTATATTGTATTCTCGACTATTGGACAATGGATTTTCAAGTAAGAACCTATCTGTTATGTAAGGCATATAGCTAAGACAAATACTGCACCAAGATAACTTACCACCACCACTAATACAATAGACAATGAACACTGTTAAGCTTGTAACTCACTGCGAGCTTCCGTGGGTGGACATGCATTGACCTCTTCAGGGTTTGATACAGGATTTTTTGCTAGGGGGGGGAAAGTCAAATAGCGACCTTATAGTTGTATTTTTTTTTGTCCTTGCAATACTAATAAGGTAAGGAAATTAAACTTAGTGTATTATATTTATGTATTGATCAATTGATTACCTCTAATAAACAGCTTTGTTCATTTTGAAAGCTGAATATCTCTGACATTAATTAAGCACAGACTCCTAATAGGTTATCCTTCTAGTTTGAATGGAGTAGGTGTATCATTTTATGGATCACCAGTTCCAGTTTGAAAGTTGCTTTTAGCACTGGTCATTGTGAAGCAGCTGCATGGTAAGGTATATTTGTTGCTTTGGCAGACTGTAGAAGTTGCTGAGTAGTAGCTAATGGATATCAGAAAGTATTTTAGGAAAAAGAGACCTTGTGGCTCCAAAGGAAGTGAATCTGAACCTAAAAAAAGCAAATGTGATAGCTATGAATTGGTGGAACACAAGGAACAGATTTGAGAAGTGCAGCAGAGAGAGAGAGTGAGGAGGTGAGGGAGGAAGTGAGGGAGAGAGAAGAGGTGAGGAAAGAGCAATGGGAAGAAGTGCAGCAGAGGAAAGAAGTGCAGCTGAGGGAAGAAGTGCAGCAGAGGGAAGAAGCACAACAAGGAGAACAGTCCACAAGCCGTAATATAAAGATGAACATTGGCGGAGGCAATCCAACTAAGCTCCAACCTAAAGCACTCAAAGGCTAGCCTGAAGAAATTGTACAAATCTAGGCTTACCTACAAGAAAAGTTGGGAGGAAAAGTATTTTTTGTATGTTTTAATAAGTACAGGTGAAACTCATAGGGGGGGGAAACTCTGCTCAGGGGGGGGGGGGGGGGAATCCCAGGGTTCCCCCCCCCTCTGTATCAAACCCTGCTCTTTGAACTTTGCCGTATACATATATACACATCAAAATCTCAATTGAGACTCGTTAGGTTTTGCTTCGCTTGCACAATATAGTATTGTAGTGAACAATCTCTGTCTATACTACTATGAGCAGAAGTCTCAGACAACAACCAAGAGGCCAACCTTTACGACCTGACTCATCAGACGTTGACTATGCATGAGTATTTCCCTCTTCATGTTGTGATGCAATGCTAGTTATGCAAGTAGTGTGATCTGTGCATGTCACATATGTATACATTCTACGATCTCTTCCTTACAATCATGATTGCTTGATCTCCTGTGGACAGTCATATATACTGACATGATCACAACAACACTTGTCAGTTTACTCTATACGTTCCAGTACATGGTACACTTCTTATAGTCAGTATTACAGAGGGACCCTCACTGGCTCAGTGCTATCTATATAATAATACACTTGTGTGTCAGTAACAACGATGGTGCGTATTCATGAATAATTCATGAGCATAAACAGATTGGAAAAGAAGCAAAAGTTTCGCAAATCCAAGTCCACAATCATGATAGAAGGACAGAAACACTCAGAAGCAGGAGAGAGAGACTAAGGAGAAGGGACTCCATGCCTAACTGAAGAGAGGAAACGAGGAGATAAGAAAAGCCGAGATAGTTCATGAAAAAGGAGAGCAGGAGAGAGAAACTGATGTAACCTTAACCAAGTGGTAGAGGATGATAATGAATAAAAATAAATTATGCTACCTGCATTTACTCTGCAATACATCAAGCGCCAATGTGTGGTGGGGTACTTCCTAGTAATTGTTATTGTTGGACCAAATTTTCCCGTCAAAACCTGCTATTAATGTTAGGTCGTTTACACAGTATGAAATGGTATAACCATGGTATAAAATAGTTAGACCATGACAATTCGGGATAAATGCCCTTTCCGGGATGGAGCGATAATTTTTCAAACCAATGGTTTAACTATTATTTACTTACAATGTATGAGGAATTATCGCTGATAAAAAAACCCCTGATCCTGAGGAGGAAGCCCTAGGGAGAGGTTGGTTATCTAGCAATAATTCCGAAAGTTGCTGTGGTTTAACTATTTTACATCACAGTTATTGCAAACCGCTTAAAAGTACCTTAGATGGCATTATTAAATATCAATTAATCTAACCATTTGATTTTGTCTATTCCTGTTGAAAATTCTGCCAGGACGTCAAAGGTATCTTGAAAAGTATTTACTGATTCAGTATTTCTGGAATGCTCTATCTTCTACTATTTCTCCTTCAATTCTAGACCAAATACATAACATAGCCATTCTATACTAATCCATATCTTCATAACTTACTAATTCTTGTTGCATAGTTAAGCCAGTATCATCAGCAGCTTCTTCCAACACATGCTGACATGCCTATGCTTTACTGAAACACCAGTCACCCCAGCTCCGAATAGAGCATTTAAAAGGGAAGTCTGAGCAACACTAAATGCTTTCCCTAACCTGTCCAGCGACGTCGGAAGCTCGATCGCAGCTATAACAGCTAAAGACCCACGCTCTGTAACGCTTACTTCCCAGAAAGCAAAATGGAGCTCACTGCGTGGGTGGAAAGGACTAGGTCGGAGGTGTGGCTAGGCACTTTTTGGGGGGAGGTGATGACCCGTCTACGCGCATGGGCCAGGAAAGATTCCAGTTTCACCCGATATTTTCCCTAGTCTCGCGTAGCCAGACCCTTTACCAACCGTAAAGGGTCTGGCTACGCGAGACTATATTTTCCCATCCAAGGCTTCCAGGAATCTTCGGTGGGATTTGTGAAGTAAAAAAAAAAGGCGTTTAGTGATAGTGTATGGGAAGTCAATGGGAATAGCTTGGTTCTTATACTTCTGATAGGTGAATTGGTTTAGTTTTGGAGGTTTGACAAGTTGTAAAAGGTGTGCCTGAGGTCAGTGAGACTACATTAGGTACAAGTTGTGAGATCTACACTTTCTACTCTTTAAGCTGGACACACTGTACTATTTCAGTTGATGTTTTTACATTTGCACGTTTCATGAAACATTTGTATTCCATTCCATCACGTGGCAATTTTTTTTTTTTTTTTTTACTGTAGGTTTTCCAGAAACATCTCTCAATGCTAGTGGCACAACTTGTCCTCAGATTCAAGTTCAAGAATTCCTCACCCTTCTCTGGTCACATCTTCACCATCTTCTATACTAGTCCATTTACATCTTCATTGAATACATTATAACTCAAATTTTTCCTCAACCCCTTCTCACTCTCTCCCAGTTATAAGTATTTCTCACTCTGGTCCATGAAAGTGTCAAGTATAGTTAGTTTATGAATTTATGACATTCTTTTCATTTTACACTCCCAGCACCACTACGTATTACTTGTTTACATTTAGATTTGTTAGTTCAGATTTGTTAGTTCAGGTAAACTTACTGGTCATGGATAATCTGTGTGGTAAAAAAAAATTATTTGTTTTTAGCAGACAATTGTTCTTGCCTCACTTGGCTAGGTGTTAGATACACTCCCTGCCCATAAAATTTTGACAGCACCAATGTTATATTTTGTTATCTAGCTATATGTGATTAGATATAGCTATGTGGATCCTCCAGCATGAGAGTGTATCAAACATTTAGCTACAAAACTGGTCACACCACAGTCATGTTTTTCTACACCAAGCGCTAGCTAAACTGTAAGCTGCGTTAAAGAGCTGGGCCCCAAAAAGCTGGAAGATAGCTGTAATAGTATATAATAATATATTTTATTGAATTAATTTTTGTATATATGTATATATGTATTTATTTATCTATGATATTTATTTCATATGTGATTCTTACTTAACTGTGTCTAAAAATGAACATTATTTTATTCACAATCCTGCAGAATGAATCTATCTAACCAACTTGTGTTGGGATAGGACCCTTTACCGAACAGCTACCCAGGGACTTGGATTGGGACACCATCAAAGTTGATTCTCGTTCCACAAAACGAAAAGCTAAAAGCTGAATGCCATGAAAAAGCTATTCTGTTTTGCAGTGAACTAATTTCTAAAACTACAAATGAAGTCAATTTGGCAGGAGAGCTGCAAAGAAGTAAGCCCTCCATCCTACCTTTTAGCTGTATTCCAAATTTAGGTTTTGGCTGAGCTGATTCTGAAAATCGAAGAGCATTTACTCAGAAATTAGCTTTGCGTGTTTCTCAAGTCTGGTCAGCTAGCAGCAGTTTTCGGCCGTTAGCTTTTTTCTTAGCTGAAAGCTGAAAGCTGAATGCTCAATTTTCTTACAGATTGTATATCAGTTTTCAGCTTTTGATAAAACTGGATTTCCAAATTTCCACTAAGCAATCGGGATTTGGAAAAGCTGATTTCTGAAATTTGAGACGAGTAAATCAGAAATCAAGTTTTCATTTTTTTGAAAGCCAATTGGCTGGTAGGGCACTCGCCCTTTAACTTTCAACTGAGCTCAAAGCTGAAATGGACTCCAAAAAATCGTCTTTCAGCTGAATACCAAGCTAAAAAGCTGAAAGCTGAAACAGGCTAAAACAACGCAAATCCGTTTTCAGGTTTCAGCGGTCAAATAGATCAAAAGCTGATTTCTCCCATAAAATTCGGGATTTGGAAAATCTGGTTTCTGAAATTCAGAGGAAATAAATCAGAAATCAGGTTTTCATTTTTCTGAAAGCAGATTGGCCAGATAGAGCACTCACCGTGGTTAATGCAAAATCGGGTATATGTTATTGGCGAGGGAGCGGAGTGAGCGAGACAGTATTAGGGGTGGATATGCAAAATCGGGTATATGTTATATGTATGTATGGATGGTACGTATGCCCTTTAAACGCGCGGGGGGTGCCGTTTTCCCCCTAAAAACACGACTTTTTAAGTTTCACCACACTTTCTTCTGATACTACAGCTTTACGGAAGTTGAGACGCTTGTTTTTCAAGTCCCAAAAAGTTACTGCGAACGGCTACTATGGCATTGAAACCCTTTACCAAACCTAATTTGAAAAACGTCGCCGTTTTGGGGGGGGGGGCTGATATATGCTGCTCCTTGGTTGTCAAGTGCAGCTGGTAGCTGGAGTGGCTAAATACCAAGAAGCCACCATTACTTGGGAGAAGCTGAGGTAAGTACATAGTTCCATATTGGTTAGCTTATGTTACAAAATTAACTCTGGCTAAGTTTTTTTTTGGTAGAGCTGCCAGATTGTTCACCAGTTACTGGTAATTGAGGTAGTCAGAATGGCATAAATTGGATACTACCAGAAGTTATCACTATTCCTGAAATTGGGTAAGAAGTAGTAATTCTGTATAATATTAATGGTTCTATTTACTTTTTTGCATGAACTAAGCTAAAGTATCAATAACTCAGTGTAGAAAACAATTTAAATTGGCCAATCAAGCGGTCACATATGCCATGCCTATACCATTAATATTATACAGAATTACTACTAGAGTTGTTACTACTATGGCACTGAAATCCCTTTACTGTGTATGCGAAACTTAAAAACTGGACCTTATTTTCAGTAGCTTCAGTGTTAGAAGTCAAAATCATTCATATATAAATAGTATAGTCTTTAAGGCTCGCTCGCCATTTGTGCTCAAGCACATCACTAGTAGTATCTCGCTCGCTTCACTCGCTCGATAACAAATATCCCCGATTTTCAATTGCGTTACCCCTGATAGTGTCGCGCTCGCTTCGCTTGCTCGCCAATTACCCTTATGGTAAAGCGTTTTTAACGCAATTGGCGTGGCGCTACTACTGGTAAATGGTTTTCTGGGTACGAGGTTAAAAAATGAACATTCCAATAGATGGGAAGGAAGGTGGGTCACAAGTTTATCCTCTGGCTAACTCATAGGGAAAGGAAGAGTTGTAGCTATTTTTATTGATAGAATAGAGGTGCATATTTTTTATGTGATCATTTAATTTGTTTATCCTAAGTGTGGTATATTGAGTTTAATTATGCATAACTGTGTGGTTAACTGTACTCATTAGTGTGTCACTACGTTGTGGTTACTGGTGTTTCCTTTGTATCAATGATTTGTGTAGTTCATCAGAACATTCAATTGAATAGTAATAATCCACAGTTCGTCTTGACTTAATAAACATCAATTACAGTAACAACTGGTAGTGTAACAAGAATACTACATTGGCGACGAGGATTATGGCAGTTTATGGACAGCTCCATCCTGGACCTCATATATCGAGAGTGCAAAGCTATATTCACTGTTAACAAGATCGAGGAGGTGGCACAGAAGCATCGAGCAAGCCTGCCTAGTTTGGACGCTTTTCCAGCGTAGCGATTGGTAAAGGGTCTGGCTGTGCCAGACTGCGTAACAGGATTCCAGCGCCCGAAAATTGAAAACAAAGTCAAAAGTGAAATATCTTGCTCATAAAAACACTTGGTAACTCTACTTGTCAGAGCTTGGAAGAAGACTATTTTGACTAGTCATTTGACCCTGTCTGTCACATTTAGGAGTACTGTAGCCCTCACGCCATCCCCACAATGAAGGTTAATAAATGCGCACAAATAAATAAATTTAGAATTTCTTATTCATTTCCGGTAGCCCAACTCTGAAGGAACTCTTAATTAAACGGCTATTTAATAATAGCTAGAAAGTCTCTTAATCTGAAGTCTTGATACTGAAGTTTTGGGGCTAGAGTTTTGGGACTGGCGCCCTGGTGGGACACTCCTGAATGACATTGACTCAACAAAAACTTGCCGAAACAGAATTGCTTAGCCAAAAGATCAGCTTTGGGAAAAACGAGCTTTCCCTTCAGAAACCTACTATTAAAGCTGGGTTTTTTGGTGGATACAAATACAGAGAGTGGTGGACACATTTTGCCAGACGAATTATTTTGAGGAACATTAAAATTAAGTTTATAAAAGTCATATATACTCAGCATCACTTGCTCCTCTAGCTCTTCAAATGAAAGGATTCATGGCCATTTTGCTATTCTTGGCATTTTGTTTTGCTGCTTGCATACTGCAAGTTTCTTCAACTATTTTGACTCCAGTTAACGATATTCACGTCTGTCCTCTTCACTTGACTTCAGACGAACAAACTATAAAATTAGTTTGTAATGTCACTGAAATAAACTCTTTCATTTCCTGGAGAATTACAATCAATGGAGTAACCGCAAATGTTGATTTTGATTCTACATCTCATTTGCATCAGAACAAGTATAGAGGAAACCCTGGAATAGAAGTCTCTCTAAATTCAGCTTCCAATTATCATTTGTCGTCAATAACCGTAATAAGAATTCCACCGTTTGATGTGAGGACACACTCAGCAAGACTATCCTGCAATCGGCTGATTAGATCAATTTTGCCAGCTGGTAAGGATAGCTGTCAAGATAAAAATTAATTTATCAATAACATATTGAAATTGCTCAAAAATATTAAAATCCTAAGTTTTGTTAAATAAATGTTTTGTAGTAGCTAAGCTACTCCTAAATTAGCTAGAGAACTTAAGACTTTATATAGCAGTGAGTTGATGTGCTCTATATCTTGAAAGAAAAAAACGAAGCATCCATAGTAAATTGTACACTGAGTGAAGCACCAAGGGTGCAACCCTCAGTGTTACTACTAGCTATATAGCTATTTCAAAGACCAAAAAAAATAATTTATTTGGAGTAGTGTCAATACACATGGCAATGTGTAGCTCATGAGAGTCTATTTGTAAAGCTTGACCAAATTGATATCCAACTCTGTGCAATGAAATGGTAGCCGTTAACTCAGCCTTCATAAGAGAAGCTTAAATTATAAGCAGCACTCACCTCACAAGTAGTTTCAACCGAAAACTGTAAGCACTCCGTAAACCACAGAGATATAGTGCATTACATGTAATACAAAACTGCCGGAGGCAGCAAACAAATTATTTGCTCACGTGAGTACAGCATGACTATAGGGGGCGTTACCAACAATTGCCAACGATCTGATCTTGCAACCTAAAATAGCTTTTTCTGAAAAGATAATTCAAAACGAAAAATCTCTGGCACATTAAGGGGACTTAAAGTATCCAGTGCAACATTTTTATGTTTTGTTTCAAATTTGGGAGGCTGCCATCTTCGAGATCCACTTTTTGTTGTGTAACAGAATGACTGACTGACAGACAAACTGAGTACTGTAACCTATTGCACATGTGTGCTTAGGGTTTATTAGTATTACAGTATATACAATGTCTCCAATAGTGTACAAAGTTTCCCTGTAGCTACTGAAAACACACTTATTTTCGAGATATACTTGTATCCTTACCTAATGCATGTGTTTAATAATTATACTTGTTTGCATAGGTGATAATTTTCCCAAATAGCTATAGTGTGTAAGAAACTATGATTCCATGTGAACAAAACATTTTGGTTAGTGCTATCAGGCATAGTTTTGGCTTGAAATTAAAGCCATTTTTCCTTGATTGCATTTGACTAGCTCTGTTGTAAGGTAAATCATTTTGTTAACCTAACCTTTCTGCTTATTATTGTACCAGGACATAGCATATGAAATGAAAATTAATGTGTGTATATGTCATATTTTTTAAGCATACATATGTATGTACACTTATATTTGTAGCTGCTCCAGATCCTCCAATGAATATAAGCACCCAATTTTCTCAATTTGAAAACAGCAGTCAATTTGTGGCAGTTCTGACATGGAATTCATCAACAATTGATGAGCAATCATATACAAACCTTTCATATAATATTAACATTAATCCATCACCCAATAACTCACTCCATCAGCCTATTTTGATAAACACTCGCTCACTACTACTTGTTTTGTTTAAGAATGTCCCATATAATGTAGGAATTGCATCAGTTAATTGTGTTGGAAGAAGCAGCATAACATATCAACAAATATCATTTAATAATTACCTCAGAGGTAAGTGTATAATTAGATCCAGTAGTTTAATTTTAATTTTTTTTAATCAATAGGTATCACATTTTGTTCACTTCCAAATCCTTCAAAAGGTCAGATGTTGAATTACACAAGCACATCTGTTGATTCAACATTGGAGTCTCAGTGTGAAGAAGGATTTTTACCTGAAGTTTTAATAATCTCTCGCTGCAATATTAATGGAGACTGGAAGCCTGATCCATCTCAACACAACTGCAGTCTTGCAGAGATCACTACTTATAAAGGTGACAAAGGGTTACAAATATACCCTAATCTTCCCCCTCCACCCAACCCCAACTCCACCCCAATCCTAACCTCAATTAAGCCAAATCAAATGAAAAGTGATTTTACAACTCAATATTAAAGTTTGCACTATTTAAATAGCCACATTGTAATAGCATATTTACAGAGAATAGTTATTTTAATTTTTAAGATATGTGTCAGTGTGTCCAAACAGTTTTTCTGTAATCATTGTTTACGTGAAAGTGTTCAAACATGCCTCCAAAAATGTATAATAATTTGCCTGACCACTAAAATAATGGCTTCCTCCGGCCTTGATATGACATCAGAACATAGCTGGTGTATTTTTATATTATAACAGAGAGACTTAAATCACTTAGGTCCTTCAAGGAGGGATTGTATATGTAGCCCCTCACCTCCATCCAAGGGCTGGGCTTACAGGTGGATTCCTTGCAATTTCATTGTTGGGAATAGTCGCCATATTCTAAATCTGTCAGGTCAAATGGAATTAACCATCGCTGGTGTAGTTAGAAACAGTTGCCATGTGTTCAAGATGAATTAGGTACTGCGCAACCATCGTGAACTACCATATTTAACATCCATGAGGCCCTAAAAATAGTAGTTCCTTCTGAGGCAACGTCTAACCATTATTTATTTGCTTCCCTTATAGTTATCAGTGCATGAAAAAGTGTTGCACATGTATTAAATGACTGACTGTAGTAATTCAGTCATTCTCAGCTGAAATAATTATAATAATATATAGCAATATTTTCTCTTTTTAACAGCCAATAATTGTTAATTATAATTGGGTTAGGTTATAATTAACAATAATTGGCGGATAAAAAGAGAAAAAATTGTTATTAACATAATAGTATATAATTGCAAATAAAAAATATTAAGGAAAGTCAAATTAACAGTATGTGACGATAACTATTTGCTTCTTGTAACTCTTTTAGAATTTACTAACAGTACTTATACTGCTGGACAGGAGACAATGATGGAGAACTATACTACTATCAAAACAATTAGTAGAGAGAACAATAAACATGTAACATCAACAGGTAATGCTACTGTTGACTTAAGATTGATAATCATTCTGGGTATATCAGCTGTTATCATAATTACTGCAGTATGCTTAATACTATTGACTGCAACAGTATTAATATTATGTCAGAACAATTTCAAAAGAAGAACAAGACTCTCAGTTCCAGAGGCCACAAATCTTCACCCACTATCCCTGAATAACAAAGACAACACGAGCAACAATACTTGGTTTGACGATGAGAAAAGACTTAGTCCTATCATTATGCATAATGATGCTTATGAAATTCATCATACAGATAATGTGAAGAATATTTATGAAACGATTCAATAAAAAACAGTTTAACTTTTTTATTCAGAAAAAAGCGAACATTTTACTGACATTTTGTAAAACAAATACATTTAGCTAGGGTATGTGTACATATACAATAGTTGTAGGATTAAGAGTAATATCTTATATTATTGTGTTCATTTAAATATTTTTGTGCTGTAATCAAGATTGTATTTATTATGTATTAAAACTTAAGACTAAAAGTATCCCAATAACACAAAATGGCTCAAACAATACTGACTACATTAGTCAAGTGTGACATGGTAAGATATTTCACGAGCAGGCTATTTTATTTTTACTGCAGGTAATGAGTAACAATAAAGCCTGGGAGTGAAATATCTTGCCATATCACTCTGATAAGTGTAAGTGGTATGTTTATTCCATGCTAGATATCTTCACTACAGTAGTTTGTACTAGAGTTGGTAACGAAGCTTGTAAAGTTAGCTATAAGACCAAACTGCTAGATCATTTGTTCTATTAAATATTTAATTATATTATCAGTACAAATATAGTCATTAAATTATCTATTGCCACTTTCAAAAGTGCAGATTAGGTATCATAAACTGTCAATAAATGCTGCACTAGTCAATTAGCTATCTAACAAGAAAACTAATTGCTTTTTGTTTTCAAAACACTGAAACTGGACGAAGTTAAATTAAAAACGTTAAAATGCATTCAATTTCAGTTTATCTATACCTGACCTAAGCTTAGAAAACAGACTAGCTGCTTTATAATAATGTTGTATAACTAATTTCACTCACTACCCACCTGCATATTTTCAAATGCCATCTTATATATATAATATATATAATGTATATGTGTATATATATTACATTTCTCTTAACATCATTACAATACTTATAAATTTAGCTGTATATTCACATAAAAAATTAAATGATGTCACACGAATAAAGCTTGTCATGTAATGCTGTGACTTTCATTTAGAATTTTGCCTCCATTCATACAATTAGCTATGCTTCTACCAGAACATCAAGATTACCTTAATAATCGATGAAACAGTATGACAAATGTTTGTGAAATAATTTTAAGTAATACAACACATTAATGTATGAAGCAAGTAGCTGCAAGCAGCTTAATTGTGTAATTGAAGGGAAATGTCACAGAGTTAAAACAAATCATGAATAAGACTAATTATTCTGAAGAAACATCCATTATGAAAGAAAAAAATTACCAAAGTCATAATCATTTGTGACATTACTTGGGAAAAGTGACCAATTGCGTTAAAAATTGAAAAATGAGTTATTCAAACCACTGTGTAGAGTACTTCATATGGAGTATTTTGATACCAAGTTTATAGGCAGACACTGCTTGGTTCACTAAATATACGAGCGGCAATCTGACCAACTTGAGCACAGTTATTTCGAGAAAACTGCGATTAAAACTTCTTATTCAATATTTCTCGCGAAGTTAACGTTGAATTCCGTAATCTAACCGGAAGTCCGCGTTACGGGTTACGTAACTTACTTATGCTTGGAAAATGGTGGCGATCAGCTGAACGGCAGTAAGTTCAGCTTACTTCATTGATGGGGGAGGCCTTACTCAGTTTAGACCCTACATTGTGTAAGAGTACTAGACAGGTATGGCTTTAAATAGCACTAGATGCGTATAGACATAATTATTTTGCAGGCCGTTTTGTGCTTCTTTTTTTTTCTTTTCTGTTTCCAACAGTTTGATAGCTAGTTACAGTAAGTCATGGTAATTATAATACAGTCACTCTTTTAGAAATTATCAACTAGCTTGGTTTGTTAGTTCACTGGCTAGCTAAGTTTAGGATTATATTTGTCTTGCAGCCAGCTTGTTGCCTGTTTTGGAACAAATGAACAATAGGAATCTCTTTAAATCAATGAACAAAAATGATGGACTTTCAAAAATGTGTTGCCTTCTCTTGTTGCAGTGTGACAGAAGTCCTCATCATCACTGAAACCTTTGTCCAGTCAGAGACTTGCTGATTCTTCTAGTGTCTTTGTGGTAGGTTAACAGGGGGGATGACCAGCGACGGTTAGCTTCAGCAATGTGATCAGAAGGAGGGGGAGTAACAGAAGATGAGTCATGCATGTCAGAATTAACAGTTGGTTCTAAAGCTGGTTCAGAGGAAGGATTAGGGACAGTTTCTTCGAGTGAATGTACAGAGTCTAAGTTAGATACAGCAGGAGTTACAGTGAGTTCAGATTCGCCTGTGATAGATTCGCTAGCAGGCAACGCAGACTGATCAGATGAAAGTACAGAAGGGGGTTCATCAGAAGTACTCAAATGGGAGTCAGAAATAAAATCTAAGTTACGAGGAGTGCCCTAATCAGCAAGTTGTTGTGCAGAGTGTTCAGCTTCTTCAGCGAGTAATGCTTCGGATTGAGCTCTAGTAAGCTTTACAGACAAATGTTTGGCAACTGCCATTGTCATAAACTTATGAAAGGTTGGGCCCAAGTCTTTTCCCAACAACACTGATTTAGGTGGTAAACCCTCACATATTGCAAAAATACATTTGCCTGAAACACCTTGTATGGACACAGGTAGAACACATCTAGGAACAGTCATTGGCTTGTTGTACACACCTTTAATAATAGAGTGAGAAACTACAGTGTCAGAGGGTAAAATAATTTCAGGTGAGGCGAGCGAAATGTCTGCTCCTGAATCTAACTCAAACTTTGACAGAACCAGCTAAGATCACACTGATAGTTTGAGGTTTCCCATCAACTAAATTGAGGCAATCTGGTAGAGCAAGATCATCTGGTGGCTCATCAGAATCGCTGTAGACAAGATTAACCCGTTTGTCAGAATCTTTGGAAGGAAGTGGCTGAGAAGACTATACTATTTTTATATGAATGATTTTGACTTCTAACACTGAAGAGCTACTGAAAATGTGACCGGATTTGGGAAAATCCGCCTAAACGCGGCAAACAATTTATTTCAGTATCACCGGGTAAAGCCTTATGGGTCGATTTTTTTCGAAAAATTTTTTATGGCAGAAATGGATAGACACCAGTTAGCTCTAGCTTATGACGCAGTTGTAAGCTCTGGCGTGCTCTAGAACTCACACTAGGAGGCTAGAAACACTAGCCGGTTGGACTCGTGTACGGAGAGTTGATAAGAAATTATTGGCGGGCTTTTCACTAACAGCCGGGGAAAAAACTGTAGCTAATTAATTCACTTGCTATTCTACATAATTCACGTACTCACGCAATTCTAGTCGTCATAGTTTCTTAAGGAGCCCTGCATTAAGCCTTTTAGACTTCTTTCAATCCGCCTGTAACCGATTTATTCCATAGTGTCCCGGAGACACGCAGTAATAGTATACGGACACAAGGAACGCCCCCTGACCTTAGCAACGCCCTTACCGGGCGTTTTTTCGAAATCAGCAATAATAAGTTTAGCAAAAATACTGAAGTGTTGTAGTGCGTAGGGCGAAGACGGCTTGTGCTACAGCTTCCAAATTAGGAGGAAGGCATCCCAAGGCCCCGTGCAGCCTACTGGTAGAATAAATTAGAAAACTTTAGATGCCGCGTTTAGCCGGGTTTTCACAAATCCGGTCACAAATAAGGTCCAGTTTTTTTAATTTAGCATACAGGGTAAAGGGATTTCAGTGCCATAGTAACAACTCTCTGCAACTGCTTGGAAGGAAAACAACAACAACAAAACGATACACGTTATTTAAAAGTTTTCTTTGTGATATTCTTTAGCTAAGTAGTGGTTGTAACACACAATGCTTTGACACAACTGGACATGCACCTACACAGACTTACCTTCGCAGTAGTAGTCTAGTGGACAATGTATTTTCAAGTAAATACTATTGCGCACGGCTTATAACCATAACAAAGAGCGCATTGACTTACCACCGCCACTAACTCGAATAGAAATGGATGTCCCTTAAGTTTTCAAGTTTGAACTGCACCCGCAAAAGAATTCAAAACGGTAAACAATTCAATTTCTAGGGTGATATGGGTACTGATCGATAAACCAGAGGATTCTGTTTAGTGCAATTTGGGACGGGGTCGACCACATAACTAACAAAAACGCGAGGGTCAAAGTACAAAATGACATACGTACGTCCAAACATATATACAAATAAATAAATAAATAAACATCCCCGATTTTCGATTGTGTTACCCCTGTAAGTGTCTCGCTCGCTCGCCAATTAAGAATATCACAAAGACAATTTTAAATATCGTGACTTGATTTTGTTGCTTCTTTTTCAATTCAAACAGTTGAGGGGAGTGGTTACTATGGCATTGAACCCCTTTACCATATATGCGTAATTTAACAACTCGACTTTATTTTAGTAGTTTGAATAACAATAGTGTAGTTTAAGGCTCGCTCGCCATTTGTGCTCAAGCACACCACTAGTTTATATATGTGTGGACGTACGTATGTCATTTTTTTCTTTGAACCTCGTGTATTTTTGTGTTCGCTCTGTGTTCGACCCCGTTCCAAACTTCACTAAACAGAATCACCCATATCACCCTAGAAATTGAATTGTTTACCACTTTAAATACTTTTGTGGGAGCAAACTTCACTAAACAGAATCCTCTGGTTTAGCGATCATTACCCATATCACCCTAGAAATTGAATTGTTTACCACTTTGAATTCTTTTGCGGGTGCAGTTATAACTCAACAACTTATGGGAGCTCCTTTTCTATTCGAGTTAGTGGAGGTGGTAAGTTAATACGCTATTTGTCACAGTTATAAGCCCTACGCAACGGTGAAAATTCATTGTCCACTAGACGAACCATGAAAGTAAGTCTTGCGTAGGTATGTTCAGTTGTGTGAAAGTATTGTCAACTACTACTACTAAGAATATCACAAAAAAAAGTTTAAATAACATGACTTGATTTTATTGCTTCTTTTTCAATTCAAACAGTTGTGGGGAGCGGTTACTATGGCAATGAAACCCATTTACCATATATACGTAATTTAAAAACTCGACTTTATTTTAGTAGCTTGAGTGTTAGTAGTTAAAATCTATCGTTTAACAATAGTAGTTTAAGGCTCCCTCACCACTTGTGCTCAAGCACACCACTAGTTATATAGATAGTTTTACATTACTTATAAGAGATGAGTAAAGCAAGCTAACTCAAAAGCATAAATTTTGAGGATGTGATTAGCTTTTGACACATTAAATTCATACTTCACTTATCCATCTTCCTTTGTCATTTTTATCTCCTTTAATTTGAGTATTAAGTTTGAGGCAATATTTTTTTAATGCTCATCACTGTGTCCTTAATTGAATAGATACATTGCCTCTAACACGCACAAAGCTGCCATTTTGGAGGAGGAATGGAAAATTAAGGTCAAGTAAATATTTCAACTCATCGTTTTAGCTTCCCTTAGTCCATTACATAAGAGAAACATAAAATAGGAGGACTTAAGATTCCCCTAAAATTCAGTATTACTTCAAGTTCATTAACATGGCTTGGAAAAACAGTTTTGTTTTGTACATTCCCAAGAAAAAATAAGAAAGAGAGTTATTGGTACAATATTAGAGTAGTTTATAAACTGATTCCATATAGTTTAAAATTTCTACTCAGTAATCGAATGTGACAGTACTTGGGAAAAGGGACCAATTACGTAAAATCAAAAATGTACAGTAGAGCCCAAACACCGACAAAAACAATATTTTTTTCTTCTTTTTATTGGCCCACAGGTATCTCCTACCCTTTAGCTACACTGACACCAAATTTGAATGGCTGAAACCGTTGTTAACAGATTAATCGCGGAAGATGCAAATACGCGTCAATTGAGAAAAAATTGATAACCGCGGAGGATGCGAAAATGCGTCAAAATGCGGCTTCGCGTCCATTTCGCCCTACAGCCTAGTGGAGTCAAGGAAGCCACCAATCACAATTGCAGACGATTCTATATTGTTGTAAGTATATGCGCTTATATAATACATAGACTGCCATAAGAAAATATTGAGTAAATTTTTTCACAACAATAAGACTTCTTTCTGATAAAGTATAAATTGAAAATATATTTCATAATATATAATAAAGGTACACAGAATAATTTTTTAGAAACCAATATTACTTTAGCTATAACTGCTCATGATATGACAAGTAGAAAGCTATCTTGGCTAGTGGAACACTGGTACTTCAGCACCCTAGTGATGAAGACAATATTCTTGACCTGGCATAGCATGGCAGTGACCAGGAGGGACCTGGGGGCTAAATTTCTTATAAAAGGTCCAAATAAGTGAAATCAATCATAAAAACTAATCATCCAGAGGTTGGTCACGGAATTGCCATTTTTGACCCTACTAAAAGGGAGGCGAAAGTACGAAAAAGAAGGTGGAAGGTGATTGATCGTAACAAAAAAGCGGGTGGAATCGACTAGGTATGGCGGGCAGGTTTATAATGGAATGGAAGAGAAGGCGAAAAGGCTGGTGATTAATTGTAACTAAAAAGCGGGAGGTATTGACAGGTAAAGTTCCCAAAGGAAGGCAAAAGTACGAAAAAGAAGACGAAAGTTTCGCAAAGCTCAAGTTCACAATCATGATAGTAGGACAAATACAGAAGCAGGAGAGGTACATTCTACATCGCTTGTAGTAGTACCAACTCAACTTATAAGTACTAGTTTATAGTATGTATGTGTGATCTCTTAGTATGATAATGGATCTGATTTAATTAAGTATTAATACTCTCTTGGTTTGGTATACATACCAATATATAATCTATATAATTATATATAATGGTATATAATCTCTTGTTTGGTATACATACCAAGATATTATATATCTTTCGCTTTAATAAAGGATTTAATTTTGTGGCTCTTGGTCTCGCATACAGTGCTTCCAGTGTAATCTATTGGTCTGGTAAAGTATTAATTTATAATCTCTTGATTTGGTATGTGTGATCCCTTGTATGCAGAGTTTATTTTAGAATTTTTTCCAAAGGGGAGGGGCAAAGGGGCATGGCCATGATTTGAAGGGGGGGGGGGAATAGTTGCATAAGAGAAACCATGTGCATGCGCAAGAGGGTTAGTCATCCTGTCTGTTGTCTGTCCCTTCACTTCTGATTTAGGAAATTACTGACGTTTTATCATTTAGCTATTTATGTCTAAACTTACTCAAACGACGATTTTAAGACCTTTAATAGTGCTAATTTTTAATTACTTGCAGTATGTGGTAGTTTTACTAAAAGTTAACTGAGTACTGGAATGAATTTGGTAAAGTGTGTGATCTCTTTGTTGGTAAGGTACCTGTGATCTCTTGGTTGGTAAAGTATTTGTGATCTCTTGGTTGTATGTATATTTGATCTCTTGGTTGGTAAAGTATGTGTAATCTCTTGGTTGGTAAAATATGTCGGATCTCTAGGTTGATAAAGTATGTGCGATCTCTTAGTTTGATAAAGTACGTGTGGTCTCTTAGTTGGTAAAGTACGTGTGATCTCTTGGTTGGTATAGTGCGTGTGATCTCTTGGTTGGTAAAGTATGTGTGATCTCTTAGTTGGTAAAGTACATGTGATCGGTTGGTTGGTAAAGTATGTGTGATCTGTTGGTTGGTAAAGTATGTGTGATCTGTTGGTTGGTAAAGTACATGTGATCTCTTAGTTGGTAAAGTATATGTGATCGGTTGGTTGGTAAAGTATGTGTGATCTGTTGGTTGGTAAAGTACGTGTGGTCTCTTGGTTTGTAAAGTACGTGTAATCTCTTGGTTGGTAAAGTATGTCTGATCTCTTGGCTGGTGAAGTATATCAATCTCTTGGTTGATAAAGTACTTATGATCTCGTTGGTTAAGTATGTGTGATCTCTTTGGTTGGTAAAGTATGTGTAATATCATGGTAAAGTATTGAGATCGTGGTTGGGGTATTATGTGCAATCTCTTTGTAAAGTGTGTGATCCTTTGGTTGGTAAAGTATCTGTGAACTCTTAGATTTGTAAAGTATGGCTGGTAAAGTATGTCTAATCTCTTGGTTGGTAAAGTATTGAGATCTTTTGGTTGGTAAAGTATTGAGATATTTTGGTTGGTAAATTATCTCTATTCTTTTGGTTTGATAAAGTGTGTGATATAATGATTTATAAGTATTTTGTTGGTAAATGGTTAGGTACAGTATTTTGGATCTCTTTGTGTGATAAGGAGTTGTTGTTTTTTTTTGTTTTGTTTTTGTTGTTTTATTATGTACTTCGACAAAGCCAGTGTGATTTTTTGTTTGGTAAGTAAGTATGGTTTTTAGGTCAGGTAAAGTATACTTTTTTGTTTGATAAATTATTTGGTTTGGTTATGTATTCATAGTATCTTGTTTGAAGTATGTACAATCTATAATTTGGTACACAGTATGTGTGATCTTCAGATATATAAATTATTTGTGAGATCTGTTGTATTTGTGATCTCTTGATATGGTTTATTATTTTAGTATGATTTTAATGTCTTTAGGTATTCTCCTCAGAAATCTGCTGAAATAAACAATTCTGTCACACATCAGACTATTGATCATTGAACATTATTTTTGTTCATGTTGAATGTATTAATTAAAATCAACATTATTAATAGTAATGAGTATACAAGTATGCGTTTACATGGGAATATACTGGGTACTTTCATAATGATTAGTTTACATGGGAACATACTGGATTATACTGAGTAGTTTCATAACAATAGTTTACATGGAGTAGCTATACTGGATGAAACATGTGAAGTATACATGGGAGTATACTGAGTGATCTACTAAGCTTACATGGCATTTAGCAGGTAGTATACATATGGTGTCAAGTTTACATGAATATACAAGGTTTAGCTACATGTCCAATATACATAGCAGTATACAGGGTCTGTCTGATTTTAGTTCAACTACTAAAGTATACTGAGGGGGCATGTGGAGTGTAACAGCATGGTAGACTATGCAGTAAACTGGGATATAGCTACTGCATACTGCATAGTTTACAGGTGAGAAACTAAAGCTTCTGGCCCTGTGAAATGTGGTCTGATGTCTGGTGCTTGAGGACTCTTTCCATAGCCAATACATCAGGTAGGGCCCTGTGTGCTCCTATAATTTATACAAATAACTATAATTATTAGGCTTTATATTTAATTTTAGAGGTGCCTTGCTTGCCACTTCATCTCCAGTGACTTTTTTATGAAGTTTCTCCAAACCTAAAGGTGAGCCTTGTAAAATGACTTCCCCATTCTGCTTCATCTGCCATAAAGCAAATTAATTATAAGTGCATAAGTAACTAATTTTAGCTCTCAATATTATCTCAACTATTTATTAATTTTTTGCTGCACGCCAACCCAATGTTTTTTTTGATGTACTGCAATAGATGTTCTCAGAATGATATACTGATACTTACCAGATCATTGTGTGTATCTGTGTGTCTATGTATGTTGCCTACCTACTTGCCCAAATACTAAACTTTGTTAGTGGTTTGATAATAAATTTCTCCAACATCATCCTACCCACTAGCTTTATTTTTTTTTGTCTTTTGCTATAGTACTTTCTCTATCATTTCTCACAATAGTGTTATATCAACTAGTTATTTATTTTTTTATTTTTAATTCAGTGAATTGCTAGTTTCTCTTGACAGTAATGGTTAGAATAGCATTAAAAAAATTTTTTTTATCATTTTAATTTTATGATTTACGTAGTGAACTGCTCAGGTCTTCAATAACAGGGATTTCCGAAGTTGACATCAACCCTGATTCCTCAACGACAGAGGTAGCACTTCTACCATTACTTCCAGCAAGCTGGGGTAAATCTGTAGCTGTGAGTGTGCTCACTGACATAGTAGTGTTCATAGCATCACCTTTAGCCTTCGCCCCTGGTGCTACAAGGTCAAGCTCAGGACACTCCACTACTGCAATTTACTTATTTGGTGTATTACAACAAAGTATATTTTTTATGTAAGCATAAATTGTTTTTTTTTTCTATTATGTTATATGTTTTGCTGAGATAAAAAGAAACAGTAGTTGTTTATTATTCAGCGAAGCGAGCGAAGCGAGCGGAGCTAGCTCTCTAATGAGTCCGCGATATATATATTTTTTGTTTTTGTTCTTGCGTGGGCGTACGTGTGCACATTTTCTCCTATGGTCTTGCGCGGGACGGGTAACCTTCTTAGCAACATTTTGTTTTGTTTACCCGCCGTACGAAGTAGAGATGCCCAGTGAAACAAATTCTGCAAAAGAGAGACAGAACGTTAGAAACGCTCGGACAAGAACTTTGAGGGCGTTAGAAACTCCAGAAGAAAAATTAGTAAGGAGAGATATAAGAAATGAAAAAGACAGGGTAAGGAGGAGGAGAGCTAAAATGAAACAGAAACAGGTAGCAAAGTAAAGAATCTTTCTTTTTGAAAAGCCATTAAATGTTCCTAGCCACACCAAGTATGCATGGAATAGCTGCAATTATAGGGAACATGCATCACTCGCTTCGCTATTTTGTGCTATTAGAGCGCATCACTAGTACCTATACTTGAAGTATTACAGCAAGTGGAGTAGGGTGGAGTACATCAAGCCACAGGAATAGTTCCACTAGAATATCTTGACGGCCGGGAACACTCCCCACGCGTTATCATTCGCGAGGGACTATTCAACGAAGCAGGGTGCCACATTTCTGTAGTTAAATTCATAGAAAATGTGCGCGCGCGTTGCTATGTGCAAGCATCCTTAGGGGGTGTGTCGAATACGCCAGACTGTACAAAGGGTTGTACATTTCTGTGGTTAAATTCATAGAAAAAATGCACCCGCGTTGCTATGTGCGAGCATCCTTAAGGGGTGTGTCGAATACGCCAGACTGTACATACCAATTCTCGTGGTAACGCCCCCTCTTCTATTGTTTACTTCAGAGTTCTGTTGAATCTGGGGTGTAAGACTTGAAAATAGTGGTGAAACACGGGAGAGTTGTTGATTTAACTAAGCTATCATGTGTAAGTTATGGCTAATTTATGCATTTTCCTATTGGTGCTTTAAATTTATATTATTTATGTTGAAATAATAAACTAATTAAAAGTGAGAGTATGTTAATTAGGGAAACTATAGAATGAAAAGATGGGTGCAATGCACCTGATACATAAAATGTCGACGTGTATAGCATCTCCTTGCATTTATATGTTCATTTCCTTCCAAGTGAATGAGCTTTATCATAAGTGCTCTGCAGTGACTATGAAATAAGAATTCTATAAGTTAGCCAAATACATGAGACAATCATTTTTCTTTTGCCAGCAAATTATAGCTAGAGCTTTTTAGGTGCTAGATACTTTTTTTTCAGAATAGCTTATAATATTCTGTTGGTTACAAAAGTAGCAGCTACAAGTATGAACTCTCAGTGCCCTTGTAATGAATGGCAGAAAAAAGATGGTCACAATTGAATAAATAGCTACAGTAGATTTTTGTAAACACTGTACCCTTAGTCTAAGTTTTAGATGACTTTTTTGAAATAAAAATATAGAATTAAAATTGGCTTGATTGTCACTATTTTGAATCTGCAAGATCAGCTGTTGAAAAAATGATAGGCAGGCTTGTATTATAACCCTTCTTGTCTATGTATATGCTGGGAATTAGCACTTGGAAAGTTGATTGAAATGCCTTGCAGTGGTTTGGTAAAAATTAGTACATGTCGGCTAGCGCTTATAGACAAAGTAGCAGAAAGTCCTCAAGTTTGTGCCTCAAAACACAACTCGTTACCTTAATGTTGGTCTGTTGAGACCAAGACTGCAACATAGCAGTACCCCTTAACAGTATATATACAGTGTTTGGTTGCTAACTCAATGACAGAGCTCTGATGCACTCAGCAAATGGTCCTGGGTTCGATCTGGTGACAGCCAAATATTTTTTAAATTCTATATTGTTAAAATAGGCCTGTGAAAGAGAGAGAATACATCTAATGACTTAAATGTTATTGTGTAGACCAACAATTAGCGAATTTTATAGCCACTACGTTGCCTAGCCTTGTTTAATTCAAATTATCGACTGCAGCCATCCAATATCAGTCCATCATTATGTCCAGGCTATGCTATTTAATGTGCACCACTGTAAGCTCCACATAAGGGTAGTCTCACGTAGCCAGACCCTTTACCAATCACTACACGGGAAAGGGTCTGGTAGACTGACATTGAGCAGTTTGTTCAGTTCCCCTCGCTAATTGAGGAGACCGCAAACAATAGGTGACGTAATATCCTGTGACGTAAGTCTTCTCAAACTTCTGCGCATGTAGATTTCTGCGCATAACTCTCCAACAGCTGTGTAAAAAATTTTCCTTTATGATGTCATTAGTAATACTAAGCAGTGACTTGTACCAGACTTTTTGAGATATCTGCAGTTGGAAGTTTCGATTAGCAGTAAGATACAGTTGTTGCTTTGTGCACGGGCCATTGTACACGCCAAGGTACCTTAGGTTTTTGTCATGCTTAAAGGTGAATAATGCTAGCTAAGAATCACTATCAGTGTCATTAAATTTAACCCGCAGCATTTCCCAGCATAAGCAACATTTCTTCATTGCAATACAGAATGAGCCTGCCTACTGATCTGAACACTTCACGTAATTAAAGTATTTAATGATTTACACCCACACCAAATGAATCACAGTTAACGACTTGCTGACTAAGCAAGAACAAACTGCTCAATGTCAGTCTACAAGACCCTTTTCCCATGTTGCGATTTGGTAAAGGGTCTGGCTATGCGAGATTAACATAAGGGTACCCTTACCAAAGTGTTCAATATTATTCTTATACATTTAATGGAGGAGTCGTTGCAACTATATAGTCTACAAGGTAGCTAGTTACAGAGTAGCTATTGCCTTTTTTCTATTGAGCTAACAGCTGAACGGTGAAGCCTGTCAATAAACATTTGCATTTACCCTCACTATCTGCAGAAAAGCTAAAAACTCGCCAGTATGTATGACTTGAGCACCCTAGCTCCACCATTCTCCTAAGTACCTCCAAATGGTCACTTTAAATTTACTATATTTGCACACTTCTTCTGTATACTGCTAGGTCGATAATAGAGGTAGGCAGGGTCGATAATAAGTCGCTTAATAATCAAGGATTTACACTATGCATTCAATTTATGATGTTGTAGACGGAACAGTATAACATTAATACCATCTTTTCAACTACAATAGTATAAATTGAACAATAATATCAACAATATCTATAGAACAATCTTAAACTACTTTATATATATGGACATTAATTAAAATATAATTATAACACTATTATTGTTTTAACAATAATGCTTGACATGGATTTTTCAAAATAATTTAATAATTGTAATATTGACCACTTTTAAATCTGGATAATGTTATGTCATAGAGGAATTACTATTTTTAGGTGTGTATACAAACTTCAATGAACCATGATTTTATGCTATCATAATAATATATTTTAATATGATTTTAGACATTACTTTTGGCATGAAAATACCATCAGCAATTATCACTATTCTACTTTTGATTATATTGCTTCACTTTGGTAAGTAAGCTATTGTATTAAAAATACAACAATAATAAATGGCTTTTCTTGAATTTATTCATTCAGCTTTATGTGATCTCGAAATTGCATCTTCCAGAAATACAAGCTCACCAACAGTATTTTGCAGTGAAGAACAAATTTATTTTCGATGTATCAGTAATCAAACTCAATTAAAATGGTATCTAAATGGGCAAGTACATTTTAATTTTGGCCGTTGCCTTGATATTAAATGTGATGCTGACTTTTACATTAAACAAACACCCGATCTTTGTTATGCTTCCTTCTTCCCTGAAGTAAATATGTCAATTTTTTACATTTTAAGTGCTACAAATAATGATACTATAGGATGCAATGATCAATCGATAGAAATAACTGTATTAAAAGGTATGTATACCATTAATGAAGTATATAATATAGGTAGGTCTTTACTCAATAGTAATTTCATTTACAACTTGATACGCTATTTTAGCTATCTCCACAAAATATATTACAATTTTAATAATTATTATGCCTTTAGTGCATTATTCCCACATGTATGTTTTACACTTGTATTTACATAAAAACTGCTATTATTATATAAAATAAATTTATGGTAGCTATGTCTGTAAGGGTGAGTATATTATATATATGTTTGAGATTGTACAATTAAGCCTATATAGATAGCTACCAAATGACTTTTCAAATTGTCAGATTTGAGTGAACTAGTCAAAGTTTTTATCTTGAAATTTAAATTTATTTTTATTCATAGGCTTACCAACGATTCCTGAAGTTCAGACATGTGTTAATCATACAACTGCTGGCACTTTAAATATAAGCTTAATACCTCATGATTTTGTTAAATACTATGAAATAACAACATTTTATGAAGATGGTAAGAATTTTACCACTCTGTTTACTGATAGCAACATTCTGCTGCGTCCTAGTTCTATCTCCATGATGCCTACTATTGAGATAAAAATTATGAATCTCTGTAATGAGCACAGTTCCATGTGCTATAATTTAAAAAATTGTACAAGTAAGTATTTAATAAAAAATAATTTCTGCATATATAAAACATACTCTCTATTTATGTGTATGTATGTATGTATGTATGTATGTACATACATATGTATGTATGTATGTATGTATGTATGTGTGTATGTATGTATGCATGTATGTACGTATGCACGTGTGTGTGCATGCATGCATGTGCGTGCATGCGTATATATGTATGTATGTATGTACGTATGTACATATGTAGGTATGTATGTATGCGTGCATGCATGCATGCATGTATGTATGTATGTATGTAAGTGTATATATATGTGTATGTGCGTGCGCACGAGCATGCATGTGTGTGTATGTATGTATGTATGTACGAACGTACGTATGTATGTATGTATGTATGTATGTATGTGTGTGTGTATGTGTGTGTGATACATGCGTGTGTATGTATGTATGTATGTATGTATGTATGTATGTATGTATGCATTCATGCATGTATATATGTTGTATGTATTATGTATATAATGATGAATGTCGTATGTATGTGGAAGGGCGAGTGTGGCATGCACATGAATGCACACATGCATGTACACATGTATATGCATATAACTAAATGCAATTTTTTAATTTACTTCTTGATATTTTATGCATACTTTATACTTATTTACAGACTCAAGTTCAATTTCCGAAACTACTAAAAATAATAATATTCACTTTATGTTATTAGCTACTTTTTTTTCTATACTTTTTTCATATTAAACTGGCTTACAATAAGTATATGTTGTTACTAGGTGCAACAGTGACTCAAAATTTTGTATATTAGTTTTATCTCAGTGCAATATGAAATTAATTTTAGTAATTGTTTTTCTTTGAGTTATTAAAAATATTGGAGTTTATAGTTATGTGTTATCTAGACTGAGAATAAGTTCTAGTTTGATTTGTGTTATAGTTTTCTAACTAAAAATAATTATTATATTCTATGTCTGAATCAAGCACTGTTTAGCTGATTCTTCAATAACAATAATATTGTACAGTGTATATATCGAAGAATATGATATCAGAGAGTTAGAAAACAGTCCAGTTAAATTTGAATCCAGTTATGTCAATTAAGTGTGTTGTACGCTTCAAAGCTCACATTGATTGTTGAAGTTGTAGAAAGTTACAATATCTGTGTCATTTAGAGGCCAATTCACTGTATAGTCTGAGCCTACACATCACATTTGAATGGCTTAGGAATAAAAAAAATTTGCTGTTGGCTTGCAATTGGCTTAGTGAAAAGAGTACCACAAATTTATATTTATAATGGCAATATTACCCCCAAACGCTTTCACAAATTGCTGTTAATGGGGAGAATTTGGCTATAAAATTTATATTATATAATATCATACTGGTAGCTAGTTTCAGTGCATTATGTTCTCATAATAAAGATACAAGGATGAAATTAAAGCAGCAATAGACACAATCTTACTTTACATAATTTTCTTTGGAACATTATGTTGCTGTAGACCAGGAATTCCATATACAAATTTTGGTTAGAATGGGCTTTACAGTATTAATGGAAAACGAATTGTGAGTTATTTGAAAGAGTATGCGAAAGTAATCCTCAGAATAGTGAAAATCATCTCCATTTTTGGTTGCAAGGCTTACATGTGTACAAAAGTAGTAGTGAAATATGCAATGTCAAACTATCACAAATAATTGCTAGCTAGTTTATTAATTGTGTCAAACAATTCATAACACACAACTGAAGTTTTGAGGTGACTCTTAATTAGGCAGCTATGAAGCTGTCTGGTCTTAGGGATATTCTCCAAAATCATGTAATGCAAACAAAAAGGTGGACTAATTTTTAATAGAGCCGGCACACATGAGTTGTTGAGTTGTGCAAAAAACCAACATAGTTACAGATACCATTACTGCTATTGCTCAGTCGACCTACAAGTTCCTCCACTATTCCTGATGCCACTAGTGCTGCCATTGTATCTGGTGCAGACTGTGCTATCACAGTGCTACATACTATGTGTCATAGTAACTCTATAGCTAATGATATTCATGAATTGTGAATTAAACCCCAGGCTATAAAGCCAACATAAAAACTTACAATGAATTTCAATACTATGTTAGAATACTAACACTTACTTTTCTTAAAAATGCGTGATTCTGACAGCTATGATAAGTGTGTTTAAATACGATTAGCTGGTATATTATTATATTTACTATAATATAACGCCAAGAAAAATAATGATGCCTACTATCAAAAGAAAATAATCACCAATAAAAATGTAGCATTATTTTAACAAAGTTCTCAAAATTTTAAGCAAATCCTGCCCCATAAATTTTATTAGTGCTGTAGTACTACTTCCACTAAAGTGGCATAAACTTTCAACTCTGATAATTGTGATGTCAACATAAAATACATTACTACAAGTGCTATAATATCTACACATGTCACTGGCACTTTCATTGCTACCAAGTAATATTCTGAACGTTCTTTTATAGAGTATCTATTTGAACAAAATAATTTAGGAATTCAACTTACAATTATTTATAAATCAACTTAGCAGAGCATCAACTTTGAACCTGATGGCAGAGAGTGATAATGTGCTATCAAATTCAACAACTACATACTTTTTAAACTATGTTCAGGATAAAGAACCATGCAGTTTGCACGGCTCATTTGATATTTAGTGCTAATAAAAATCTGTTGCAGGAATTATAGATATGCCATGTTATTGTAATTATGGACTTAACACTGAAGTACAGTCAAGTTGACCCATAATATTTCAGCCAATTCTCACTATCTCACAGCTGCTAAAATGCACAACAGTTTGGTGAGAGTCTTAAGACTACCACACTTAAAGTGGTGTCATGTAGGTGGACATAGTATATCATAACTGAGGCAAAATCATAAAATAATTCAGATGGGGGTAGCAAATTTGTAGGTTTAAACATTCTAGTTGGAAGCTAAGTAGCTACATATCTTACGTGTAAGCAAAATTTCATTTGTTTCAGTCATGAAGGATTGTTTGGAGGAAGTATTAGTTGCTGGTAATATTACTAATATAATAGTAGTTGCATGAAACATTTGACTTGTGAGATGAAGAACACCTGGTCATGAGACAGGGACTTTAAGTATCACTTATGGAAACACTAACAGTCAGTGTCATTAGACTATTCCCCTTGTATTATAAAAAAAAGTTGTAAGTAGATTGTGCGGAGTGTATGAGGAAGTGCCCCACCCACTCCACTGATTTATGATCTCCGTGCAATGAAGGAGGACCAGGTAGCTCCAACACCCTCCTGGAGCAAGTGACTCACGCGCAACCGCTGGCCGATAAGCTTGCAATCTGCCGCCCACTCTCCACTATCACTAAATAGGGTTCGGAATTATTGAGCAACAACAAAATGAAGTAACTACATAACATATAAGGGAAGCACAATGATACAATTCGAATGGGTAGAATATGAATATCATTAATGTGTGGTAAAGGGTGAACATTGAGTGTGTGCGATGACAATGACCATTGTTCTGATGATCCTTGCCCTGAAGTCTTTTGTCCTGCCAAGGGGTGACTTCAGGGCACTAGGTCCCAGCAGCTCAGTCTTGAAGACGGTCTGGAGTCCCAGACAAGATCTTTGTTGAATCATTGCCATATGTATCACATACAGAGCTTAGTCTGACTTCCCATATGCTTTAATCTATGTTTTAGCTTGCAAAGTGACGTTAGACTGAAACACTCTGCTCGCAGGCTGATCAAATTAACTTGTCTTTTATACAACATGTTTTTGCTTGCAAAGTGACTTATTAATTATCATTAGCTATGTAATTGCTACAATAGCTTAAACTTACTAAATACCACAGAATAGATAATTGCAATCACCCTGGAATTCTTATATGAAACACCATGGACAAAATTAATGCTTTAAAGGTTAGGATTCAGGAATAATTTTGAAAACTATAATGATGAGCTTTTAACTGCTAGCCTAGTGTGATGTTGAGCATGCTTGCCTTTCCTTTCACAAGGATTAACTAACTTTACCAATGCTTCTAACTGCTACATTTTCTTCAGAGTTAATTTAAGAATATCAGATGAATGACTGCCATTTTTGGTGTATTTTATAGATTTAATTTTATTTCCTATTTATGAAAGGTTTTAAATTTGTTACTCCTTTAATGGTTTAGTTTACATTTCATGGTAGGTGCTTTACAGAGATAAATTCATTGAATTGTTTCCATGTACAATTAATCATTTACATAAGCAAAATCCTACATTGCGGGGATATAAAAATTAGATGTAAACTTTTAAATTGCTATGATTATCTTATAAAATGATATACACAAAACTTTTGTTCAAAATACTAATTATTGAAATAAAATATATTCTTCTATAAGGCATAAACATACTTTTCTAGTTCAATTTAATGAAGCAAATGCAAATAACAAATATAACAGGCATTGCAAGAAGAACACTAATTGTAGTAGTTGCAGCAGTAGTTGAGCTGGAAGGTGTAGTTGGCCTCTGGCTATCTCCAATGAACTGCTCTATCTTCTGACTCTCTTGTTATTGTTGTATTGATGTTTGTTTACTCTTGATATAGGCGGGCTCTTTTTAGAACCAATACAAACTAATTTTTAAAAAAATTGCTCGCGTACTCGTAGTACGAGATATGGGGGTGGGTCTATTTCTTAAGAATTGCGAGTGGAATTAAAGTTCCAAATTTTGTAACAGTTTTTCTTGGAATCTAATAATGAGAACGACACAAAAAATTTATACACGGGTAAACCAAAAAAAAATGAACTGCACCACAACGAGAATTTTTCAATATCTTATAGAAAAAATTGCGAATAAATCATAAAGTAATATTGAAATGGAGAATAACTCTTTGTCTTGCAGTAGAGTTTCGGCTCGGCTAGTAGTGCACCAAATTGCGGAGCTCCAACTTACCGCACCGCTCCAAAACAGTGCTACAAAGTTTTATAACCAGGCCCCGATATTTCCTGATATTTCTTCCAGATTCGCTCTAAATTTAGTGCGCGGCTCCTTCGGCAGGTACTTCGTCCTTGTGTAGTAGTGGAGAAGCCCCTGTAAGTATACAATAGTAGTAACCGTGCATAGCAACCATCAACAAAAAATTGCGTAGGCGGTGTGCGGCCACCCTTAAAGGAACTTTTTAATGGCACCTGCTGCACTATGTCCATACCATTCCTTTTTTTTTTCTTTTCTTTTTTTTTTTTACGCATTAGGGATTGGTGGGGAGTATCATCTGAATTGTATTGAGTTACATGGTAGTTTAATAATTCTATGTACCGGTGGTCATTTGTTATATAAGGGAGTAGAGCTGCGTGGCAAACAAGTTATACATGTGTACTACCAGGATATGTCAGTTGATCTGGTCATTTGTACCCATTAAAAATATTGTAAAATTCAACAGTATTGATAGCATCAGCTACTATACTGACTTAATTTAGCTTTTGCTACAATTAGTTTTGTTGTCTTCAACTATACTTTTCACTACTTAGTTTGTTTGTTTGTTTGTTTTTTTGTTTGTTTTTTTGTTTGTTTTTTACCGGAAGTTTGGTTTTTTAACTAGCAGCAATTGCGGTCATACATGTTAATTACCCAATTTTTATTACTTCAAATGTGTGTGTGTGTAGAGTATGACGATTGAGGAAGTTGAAGAGAAGTTGCTGGTAATTCTGAAGCAGGTCATGGAAGAGAAGCTCACTGCTCTCAATGTAGAGGTAATATTTGTATGTAGTACTGGGAGATGAAGTGGATAGAGTGGTGGAAGGAATTGAGGAGGTTCAACAATTATCAAGAACATTATTAGTGCATAAAATGTCCTTTCATGTGTAGAGACTCTAGGTTGAATGAAGCCTATGTATGTATATACATAGTATGTCCAGCATAGTAGAGACTTGTGTTGTTGTTTTTTCAATATTTCTTTTAGTTTCAGGTGCAGTTGTATGAAAGCTAGAAATCTATAGTTTCATAAACATGTTTATCAATGTACACAAAAACACACTCAGTTATAGAGATATATAGTTTTATGGTTATGGTGTGCTGCAACTACTACTATAAATAGTGAAAAAAAATTATCTTTTAGCCAGGAAAAAACAACAACACCACTCATGCCTTATAGATTAAATTTATGCTATATAACGTTTCGAGGTACCTAACTGGGTGGTTCAAGAAGGTTGTATGGAGTTTCATTTTCTATTTTAACCCTTTCGTTCCCAATCCCGCTTTGAAGCGGGTGAAGACCGGTTGGCTTCTCCGAATTTTAAAAAGTAGTTACTTTATAGCTAGAACCTTCAGATTGCATACACAGGTTCCCAATGCATTGGAGAAGCATCTAAAATAGCTTTCAGCCAGGACTGCTTCGACAGTACCTCACAGCAGTTGCGTGTACTTCTTCCTCGGCAAAAAAAAAAACATCGGTTCTCCGTCGAATTAAAAAAATAGTTACCTTCTTCACAGCAGCTTCATTTATGGATCCAGTCATCTCCAGAGCTTTGTAGAAGCACGAAAAATTGCTTGAGCCCAGTAGCCTTCCATAACACATTGAAACAACCGCTTCTTTGCCGACCAAGACTTTGCGGTTTGACTTACTGTCTTCTCCTTTTTTTATAAAATCGCCCGTTCAACTGGGAGCCTCCCCATTATGTACAGTCTTAGGTAATGCTTAGGAAAAAAGTGAGCGTGTCATGTGATCCAGGTAACTATGCAAAAAAAAAATTTTTTTCGAAGTCGGTTTGGAAAGATGGCGTCTACCAGTTACAGTGCTGTGGAAGTTTTAGACTTGCTTGATACTACCTCCAAGTTATATATGAACAGCCAAAGTGCGCAGATTTTAATAAACTTACAGCAACCATTTAGCGGTACTTAGGAGAATGTTGAAGCTAGAGTGTGTAAATCGTATTGGCACCAGACACTTCCTGCTACTTACAATGCCCTTAACTGAGACAGTAGCTATATGTACTATTAGACCCCTGATATCTGCTAGCAGCTATGAATTACTGCTCATTGAAATTTAATTAAACAGGAGCTCATTTTAGAATTATAATAACCTGCCCAAACCCCAAATTAACAACAACAACAACAACCAAAAAATAAATTGGTAAAAATCATCATCATCACATAGGTTATGGTAATGCCTGGGTAGAGAGTTTCGGATAAGGGAGGATTGAGCGTATTTTGAGAGTGCATTTTGAACCTTGAGTTGACATTGTGGCAATTATTTTTCCTCCTTTTGTTATAATTACAGATGGCTGCTGTGAGGGTAGGAGGCAAGTATGAGGTGTACCCTAGTGAGAAACTGGAGGCCATTCTGGCCAGAATCAAGAGTTGACAATATTGATGATACTAGAGAACCTCTAGCTGCACAACAACAATCATACACTTTGTTTGATACACTTGTGTGTATTTTATTCTGCATGTAATTATTATCTATTTCTAAAGTTACTTCTTTCCAGTGAATTTAGGTACTTAACTGATCACCCCAAACCCCGTTTTCATGATAGTTTGAGAAGAAAATTGCGGCAGGATGAATACCATTTTTTAATTTCAAATTATCAATAACCTTACGAAATAGCTATATCCAGCTACTGATGCTTTTATTAGCAGTTGTTATTGTTTAGTGCTGTTGGTTATTTATTATTTTTTTTTTTTTAATTTTAATTTTTTTTTTGTTTAGTATTTTTTTTCATTAGTTTTGTGGGAGATTCTCAAAGATGGGGTCTGTGTGTATGTTGTTCTAAGCAAAGAAATATACATTTATTAACATTCCCTATGCAATAACTACAAGAAAATAGTTTAGCTACAGTTTTGGAGCTTTGCAGTGTATTTAATATTACTGTGCATTTCGTAGTAGATCTCATTCCATGTCTTCTATTTGTGTGTGCTGAAGTAAAATTCAGGTGAACTTTCTTGTACTCCATTGAATATTTAAGGATAAATGCATACTTGAAAGTATGGTTATTTAGTAATGCTTGTAAACACACACAATAAGGTATTCATAAAACAGACAAGACATTAAATGATTATGTAATGTTACAAAATCACTCTGTGTATAGTAGCTATACAGGTATGCTCACTTCAAGTGACCTCAATCTCACTTTCACTGTCATCAGTGGACTCATCAGGTAGTGTCTCCATCAAGTCTTCCATCTCAATCTCATCGTCACCTTCACTCTCCGTTTGCTCTCTGGTGGATGTCACATTGTTGCAGCCAATGCATCTGCAGCCTGGACCACAGCAATTGTTGTGCTTGCGGCAGCTGCACCGTCTTGTGTGGCAGCCAGTTCTACACCTGCATCCATTCAGAACGGCATCAACTTTTTGCTTTGCTCGGGCAATATTCTCAGGAGTGTCCCACAAAACTTCCAACTGATCTTCCTTCTTGAGCCAGCCATATTCTGTAAGTTCTATAGTAAAAAGAAAATTAACATTAAACAAGATACTTCATGAGTACCTGTTTCATGGGTATGAATATTATGAAATTACAGAGCAAGAGTCATAGGTGGCGGCGCCGGTCCAATTTTGCTAAATGTTATGACACACCCACTTTTAATTGCAATCGCGTGGGTGGTGATCAATGCTAACCATATTCATAGCCCAATGGCCGGACCGCTAAAAATTTGCTGGTACCACCCCTGAGGGTGTGTGTGTTTTGGATGTTAAGGTTAAATCGGGTGTAACACCAGCAAAAAAATATTTGGTCTAAAATGACATTAGCAACCCAATCTGCTGGGATGATGTAGCATTTCATTAAAGCAAACTGTGTAAAATACTTCTGAGTTTGATCTAATTTAGCAAAAGGCCCAAGAAAAACCCAAATAGTATTATGTTTTCTATGAGACTTGCATCGTCAAGTGTAATTCAAAGCATTATGCATACCTGGTAGTTGAATTTCATTGTTGGTGGAAGAATTCCAGAGTCCCAATACCAGTGTTTCATCCAGACATTCTTGCAAGGGGGGGCAAAATAGAGTTTTGAAAATGTAAGGGGGGGCGGGCGGCACTGGTCACCATGGGAGTGAAATAGAATTATTGGAAGGCCTATGTCCTACATTAAAAAACATAATCTTATCTAATGAGGTCTGCATATGTCAGATCCTGACAAGTTAATTCAGCTACTCATTTTCACCTCCACTGTCTAGCAATTTTCAGTCAACTGTGACATTCACTATTTAGATGCTTTTCACACACTATTCAACTCTGACTCTCACCTCCCCTTAGGTTTATCACACGTTGATTCACACTTACGGTTGCTGGCTGGCTATAAAAAGGCCAGCCCTCAGCTCACCGTAGCAGTTGTTGAGTTTGATCTATACAGATTCTACAACTTCCAGAACCAGAACTCTAAGCACTCGTAGTCCCTGACAGCTTAAGATAGTCTCAAATGGATATTCGCTCTTTCTTCTGTGGTGCAAGCTCTTCAAAGTCACCTGGCCACTCAAGTAGCAGTGACACAGAAGATAAAATTGACAGCAATCAATCTGATACTGAGTTTTTGGAGTTTTTGGAGCCAAGTCCTGCCAAGAAAAGATTAATTGTCCATGAGAAGCATGCAAAGGAAAGATTAACTACACATGAGAAAAGCAAGAAAATCACTGCAAGCAGTCGAAAATACAACAAAAAATGGGAAGAGAGCTTCAATTGGCTGATGTTTGATAAAAATTTCCAAGGAGCTTTTTGTAAGGTTTGCAGGAAGAGAGGAATTTCTCTTCAAAGAACAGGAGGAACATGGATCTCAAAACCTTTCACGAACTGGAAGAAGGCAATAGAGAAGATGAAAATTCATGCAAAGAGTGATATTCACCTCCTATCATGTGAAGCAGAGATGGCTGCAGCTACAGCACTACAAGAAGGGTCAGTCATTCAGCAACTCCAACAAATTAATGATGAGGAAAAGTTGAAGAACAGAATGGCCATTAAAGCTCTAATTCGTTGCACCCATTTTCTAGCTCGTCGCCACATTCCCCACACAACAAATTTTGATGAACTTATTGATCTAATCGTAAGTTGTGGTGCAGAAGATTTAAAGGGGTTCCTTGAAAGAGCTAGATTAAATGCAACCTACACATCTAAAGTTGCTGTTGTTGAATTTGTTGAGGCAGTTGGCTTATGGGCTGAAGAATGTTTACTGAAACGGCTTCGCCAAGCTTCCCATTTCAGCATAATGGCAGATGAGTGCACTGATGTGACGACCACAGAAGAGCTTTCAATTTTCTTCCGCTGGGTGAACATGGACGGTCAACCTGTTGAGCACTTCTTGGATATAGTTCCATTGAAAGCTACTGATGCAAAGACTATTTATTCTGCCCTTGTTGAATTCATGAAAGATAAAAACATACAGATTAGCAAGCTGGTGGGTATGGGATTCGATGGAGCAGCTACTTTCTCTGGGAAACACAATGGTGTGCAGAGTCTCCTGAAGAAAATTTCACCATGCACTTTTCGTACACTGCCATTGCCATTTGCTACAGCTAGCATGCGTTCAAGCAGCTAATGCTACCAGTGGGATAAAACATGTGTACATCACACTCACCACCCTCTGGAAATTTTTCCACTATTCTCCTAAGCGAGCTGAGAGTCTCAAAGCAGTACAGCAGGTGCTTGACTTACCTGAGCTGAAAGTTGTGAAACCATCAGATACTCGCTGGCTGTCCCATGAACGCTGTGTGAAGGCAGTCAAAGCTAGCTACAGTGCAATTGTGACTGCTCTAAACAATATCTATGAGCAGACACATGCACCTGAAGCTCTAGGTATCAGTAAAGCCTTATGTAGGCCCTCAACTTTAGTGGCCATATACCTCCTTGATTATGTTCTGCCACAAGTGGCGAAGTTGAGCAGAGCTCTCCAGACTGAGAGAATAGACTTGACAGCTATCACCCCTCTTGTTGATGCCACTCTCAATACACTTGATGATGCCATGTTACCTGCTGCTAACTGGGTATTAGAACTGATGGATGCAAAGAATGAGATCGAAGAAGTCACTGACATCACGTTAACCACGGAAAGCATTGCTACATTCCAAGGACAAGTGGCTGAACCGTTTATCAGGATGCTGAAGGCAAACATATCCAGCAGATTTATTTCACAAGATATTGTCTCCTCATTTGGCATCTTTGATCCGAAGAAAGTGCCAGCTGCTGACTCTTCTGACTTCCATACATATGGTGAGGACTTAATAGATGTACTATTAGCTCACTATGGTGCAGAGCTGCCTGCTAAGACTGCTGGTGGAGATGAATACACCAAAGAAGCTCTTATTTCCCGCGAAACCCGAGAGGAGTGGAAAACATTTCGAAGCTACTTATCGAAGAAGCCGAAAGGTAACCTGCACTTGCAGTTGAAAGAGCTCACCACAAGTGATATGCTTAGTGAAATTTTTCCAAACATTAGCACCCTGGCAAACATATGTCTATCTATCCCTGTCAGCACTGCTTCAGTGGAAAGGAGCTTCTCCAAAATGAAACTAATTAAAACCCGAATTCGAAATCGAATTGGGCAATCACAATTATCCTATTTGATGAAAATAGCCATGGAGACACCCGAGACGCTCTCATCTACACAATTAAATGACATTATTACAGTATGGAACAAAAAACCTAGACGAATTGCTGTGTGAATATTGTTTATTATTAATTTGGTTTACATTTTTCTCTTAATAAATATCGGTTCTTTCAAAAGGGTGGGGGGCACTTAGAATCCAAGGGGGGGCATTTAGAACCCAAGGGGGGGCAAATGCCCCCTTTCGCCCCCCCCTAAATGAAACCCTGCAATACCCATAGACACTGATACCAGTGAAATCTTAGTGCTTCAGCAGTGGGTACGTTGTTAGCTTCACTGTCTGCTCTGAGCCACACACCATTCCTAATTAAATCCAGCCATTTAGTGTGAGTGTCCCAGATGTCTCCTGCACTGGATATTGAGTTGTATAGAACAACTGGTGAAGTATGCTCAAACACCGACGCATGCAGCCGAAAGTATGCACAGCTACTAGGCGTAAGAATGAATATAGTGAGTAATCACTACGATTCAAGGAAATGGATCCCATAGATGCTATTGGGTCTACTCCTGCAGCACCAGCTGCGTCCAATGTGGGATTAGAACTCTGCTCACCTAACTTTGCTTGAGCTAACTGTTTTTTTATTCCATTAAACAATTTATAACATGACATGCAAATTTTACTTGAAGCTGTTGTCAGATTTGACAGCAAGATGTACATATTTTGTACTCTCTTTTCCGCACAAGTGGCACAGACCACATTTACCATCGTGTACGCTAATTTGTGCCATATTGCCATATACATACCATACCACAATATAGATACAAGATCAGGTGGAGAGACGACTTGGGGGAGGAGAAAGGTGCACACTTGGAACGGACACTGCAACTTCACGAGAGGAAAAAGGCTGCTGGAAGAGATGGAAGAAGAACTGTGATTTACTATGCTAATAAATAATTATACATACAACTGTCTCTCAGTGACACAACATCAATGTTCATGCATTCCTCTTCTCTTTGTTCTTCTTCTTTGTCTTCATCTCTTTCTTGTTCTCTCTCGTCTCTGTCTCTGTCTCCTCTCCGCCCACACTTGCACATACATATGGGTACAGTATATAAAGTGTCATTGTGGTCTCTCATTCTTCTTAGTAAGAGGTACTTTTCTTGTGTTTTTTTATGTTCTTACATTCATAATGTATATTTTAGTATTCTAATTAAGCATTCCTATTTAATGGTTATTATTGAGACCTTTATTGAGGAGAGATGAGCAGTGTAACATCAAGTGCTGTACTGTACTGTAGTGAAAACAGCATTGTGTTCCTGAAAGGAGCACTGGACCTTTAGTAACATGTGATTACTTTCCCTTCTTTATTACAGGTTCGAGATGCAAGAGTGTCCAAGGAATTGCTGTGGATGTTTCCAGTGACGATTCAATCCTTGTTTGAAGGAAAATCTGGAATATTGAGGACAATTAAACCTATCACTGACACTGTCATAATCCAACTCTTTAAAATCTTCTTCATACTGAAAGTTTACAGTATTTTATTTTATGGAATATTGTCAGAAATAATAGTCTACTCTAAGATAATAGATTTTATATATCCAAAAATTTCAAAGACACAATTTGGTTTTATCAGAAATAGATCCACTCTTCAACAACTTCTTCTATCATAGCTATACTTCAGTTTTCAATTCTGTGGAGTCAAAGCGACACACAGAAGTTGTGTTTCTTGATTTTGCCGAAGCCTTTGATTCAGTCCCCCATAATGAACTTCATCTAATCCAAAAAACTCCGAAATAAGGTCAAACTCTCTACAAAGGCCAAAGGGTTCGTCCCCATGCATGGCTGTTGTTCGGAGGTTCGACTGTAGTTCATTAGTATTTTGTCAATGAATGTTATACTAGCTTACAAGCAGACTGCATTTTGAGAATAAAGTTGACTAAGTAACATAGTACTCAAGGTTCCTTTATAACATTTGCTTCAACTTTTAGAATAAGCAGTCGCGTCCAAAATTGAAGCCACACCCTTTGATTGTTGTGTGAACAGGTATTATAATTAAAAACTACAGTTGCAAAATATTGATGTGTACCCACAGCTATTTTTCCAAGTGATCATGTACCTGGTTGAGGTGGGTCTGTCGGCTCAGAAATGGTCAGCCCCCCAGCAATGGTCAGCCCCGCAGCAACGGTCAGCCCAGCACGCAGTGATGGTCAGCCATATGCGCATGCGCGCGTGCTTAAGGGTCAAAGTTTATTTGATCAGCTGCGCTCTATAGGTCAAAGGTGAGGGTCAGGTAGATAGGGGTTCAGTATTTCTGATTCTGTTGCTATGATGCAGGCTAGCCTTCACATAACTGAATTTACCAAGGGTCACTCACAACTTTCAGCAATGGAAGTGATTGCCAATGTACGGATACACGTGGAGAGAGTAATTGGAATGATACGCCAGAAATATTCTATCTTGCAGTCTACTCTGCCCATTCATTATGTTCATAAAAGGGAAAGCTAGCCACCTTTAATTGATAATATTGTGTCTGTGTGTTTTATGTAACATATGTGACTCCATAGTGCCTTTTGAATAATTGTTGACATTAAACTAGAATTTGTTGTAATTTTTGTCATTTAATTTGTTCATTGCTTTTTGTTGTCTTGTATTTCTTTTTGGTTATTCAAAAACAAAATTTGCATTGAACATTAAAATTATAATAAAAAAATTAATATTATTACGTGAGATGATAATAGAATAGCTTAGTCAATAAAATTTACATAATCTGTATAGTTAGCTAGCTTTAGTAAATATAAAATGTTACGTTATTCTTTTTAGTAAACTGTGGCAGCTTTCGGAAGTCAGGGCAGTACCATTGTCCAATTGGAGCATTTTTAATTTTCAAGCATTCAAAATGAAACCATTCAATAGAACAGTCCACGTTGTCGCAACCTATCATATCACCACTTTCTGGTTGGTTGCAGTAACAATATAATTTCTCCATGCAGTTACTGGAGCCTTCTTTACTTGAACCAGGAGCTATGGCATAAATTTTATTTGAGCGAGAGTGTACCATTTTGCGAGCATTTTAATGGGGCCTCATTGAATCGTTGGGAGTGTGACGAACCTAAAGTTGTTATTTACTTTAGCCTTGAACTGGTTAGCAGTCAAGAAACTAGTTGTAGGTATGCCGCCACAAGATCACTTGCTTCTACTGGTGGCACACAATCAGTACTCTCCTCCTGAGGTCCACTAAAGGGATCCCTGCCTCATAGAAGGTTTATCTTTTCTAGATATCGCTCTTTGGCACCACCTGAAGTGTTTCAGCGTACCTTGAAAGTTCCATGGCTTCACTCGCTAAGAACACCTCTGTACACCAGCTAGTTTGCGCGTGTGCGTTAAAGCCACCGAGGTCACGTGATGAAATAGCTCTATACGTTCGGATTTCCCCGGGGATTTTTTTTCCAGTTTTACCTTGTTTCTCTTTTCATTTTTACTTGTTTCTCTTTTCAGTTTTACTTGTTTCTCTTTTCAGTTTTACTTGTTTCTCTTTTCAGTTTGAGTGTTCGTGCGTACTTAAACACAACGGTGCTCGCTGAAATGACAACTACTAGCTCCGGTTGTTTTAGTCACCTTGTTAGGCGACACTCAGCGAGCATAGTGAAGTATTTGAATGTACAAGAAATTTTACCGTATTCTTTAACTCCTGGTTTGGACTTCCTGAAGAGCAAGGAAGAAAAGAAGATCTTGCAAGTATGTGATAGGGAAGGTCCCAGAATGTTAGCTACCCGTGTGCTAGCTTACTTAACACATAGAAAGGACCCAGAGAGGAAGGAAAATGATTTTCGCAAGTTTGTGGCCTGCATAAATTTGGCTGTTGACCATAAAGGCCACAGAGATCTAACAAAAATGATTAGCAGGAAAGTCATAGATAAGCTAGGTGAAGATGAATGGAAAAAGATCCAAAATCTGGAGAAAGAAAGTGAAACCCCAGTGCCTTCCCCATATTCATCACCTTGCCGATCCCCTGACCTCATTGTACTTCAGGGCACAATAGCTGAGGAATGGTTTGTGAAACTGGAAAGAGATCTTTGGATATCTTTCAGTAGAGGCCACTATGAGGATTTAAATGTCCTCATAGATTCGATTAGCACTGAATATCCTGATTTTGATGATGATTGCCATGTTGTAGTGTTGTGGTTTCGATCGCTAATCAAAATGCATCGGGACAAAGATTATTGTAAAGCCATTTCAATTTTAGATGATGCCATGGAAATTGCTCACGACTGTGTCAATTCTACAATACTGGTAGGACGCATTCGCCAGCGTAAAGCACAAGTATACTTGATGGACAAAAAGAAGAAAATGGGAGTGAAGGAATTTGAGAGAGCCAAATATGAATTACAGTTTGTAGGCAGAGGGTATGACAAGACCAATTTATTTTGCCGAGAAGCCAAAGTTCTAAGTGCTACTCAACCAAATTGTCGGGAACGCATTGAAGAGGTTTATGACAAGGCTCTTTCCACTCTTTCAAGAGCTGATCCATATTTTCTTGCTAGCTATCCTTCCATTACTCTCTCCAAAGCAGCTTTTCATCTCCATTTTTCATTTGGATCTAAGCCAGAGAAATCTGAACTCTTTTTTTCGAGTGCAACAGACATCCAAAAAGCCAAAGATACACTAAGAGACTTTGTTGAAAGTGAACATATTTTTATTGAAATGAGAAGAATGGAATATGACCTTATTCTGGCTGAACTTCTTCGTCTGGAAGGGAAGAAAGAAGATGCTTGTAAAAAATATCTTGAGTTGGCACATTCTTCCAGTGGAAATATATCTTCAATTGCTAAACACAGAATAGTGTGGATTAAAAAGTCTTAACTTACTTGTGTGCTTTTAAGTTTCGCAGCAATAGCTAGCTATTGTAATCATTGTTTTGTTTGTTTGTTTTGTTTTTTGTTGCTGTTCTTTTTTTGGTCACTGCCATGTCTATCACTTAATTTTTTCTCCAATATTAATGATTGTCTTGGTCTGTAAGAGGTAACTATAATAAATGATTGTACTATCGTAGCTATAATAGTCCACTGATTATCAAAACTTGAGATATGATTACAATCAGAAAAGAGTGATCTGAGACAAAACTGAAAAAGCATAAGTATTTAATGCAACAATCATTACTAAAGGAATGATATAGCTACCATCTGCAAGAGTCCATTATCACTTCCATGCCTTTTGGAGACCATTGGAAGTCTCTGGGGCAGGGTCAAATGATTGCGTTCATCTTAATTGCCCATGTGTGTGTATATCTGTGTGTATGTTTTCATGTACAATTATTCAATTAATTCACAAGGTGCTTTTCCCCTAACGCAATTTATAGACGTGTGAATATAGCTGGTGTGTGATGCTTGGTCTGTGATGCCACATTGTCACTGATGCCCTGACTGATGGAACGTATTGCATGTACCAACTCCTGCCTTACAATGATTTTTCCAAAATGACAGGTAAGAGTACCTAAACATTCATTATGTATTTAATTCTGTGATTAGTCGGTGTGCAGTATAGCTAGAGCTAGCTAAGGACTAGATTTTTGTAACTTTATCTGTTTATGTACAACAAAGTTTGTTTGTTAACTATACAGTACATGTTTGTTAGAAAAACTAAATGTCTATATAAATAAACAAATAAATACAATCAAGCATAATAATAATAATAATTAAATGAATAAGTTAGTTGCCTGTACTGTCTAAAATTGCTGCCGACCACTACTGACAGCTGCTGAAGGAGGAAATGTGTAGAGCGGGGGTCTCCCGTGGCCAGGTGGATGCGTCTGCCTAACTTCTCTAGAAAAGATAGGGTAGAAGGCCCTATGGCGCCTGAGGTCTCTATGGCGACTGGCTGTATAATGAACTGAGGTGCCAGATGTGCATACTTGGCAGACTTCCTTTCTTCGGCCAGGGATGCAACACCTCCAGCCTCAAGGCTGAGGACGCAAAAGTATCAGGACATGTTGCATCCCAGACCAGAGGATGACCAGAACTCCAAGGTACTAAGGTCATGCCATCTGGTATTTGGCCATCTGAGCATGAAAGGCCAGGGGGTTCGAGCCTCGAAGGGATCCCAGCTGTGGAAAGCTAACGCTTTATGACATCATTAAGGAATGCATGTTGAGAATGCCTTCCCTTGCTTTTCCGGCAGCACAGTCCATGAAGGCTGAGTGAGGAGACCTCAGCAAAACTAAATTGTATTGATAAAGCGAATAGAATTCAGATATGGCATAAATGAACATAATAGTCACAGCCGTTAAGGAAATGTCCTCACAATTATATCAGCATCAAGTTTCTTTGTAACTACAAAAACAAAAACAAATTAGTGAAAAAATTGATACATTTGTTGTGAAACATGCAAAAACACTAAACAATTCATCTGTAACTTGAATAAGGCTTACTGATTTAATCACCTCATTTAAGATGCTCACCATCAGCAAATTTTAATTGAATGATCTAGTATTCTTACCAACAAAATACAAAAAAAAACCAATATTTCTTTGGTACTTCGTAACTCAAAATGAGAGATATTATTTCTTTCAAAGCAACCACAATCTACATCAAAATCTGGCCCTGGTCCCTCAGTCATAGTTAGAATTACACATGCTCTCTATTTATATTAGATTTTCTAGTAATCCAATAAGCTTTGCTATATGGCTATTTATGATTTGCATCTATGTAACTTACTACTCTTACACTTGAGCTCCTTTCTGAATTGGAGTACTTTTTCCATGTTTTTTACAACAATTCCTTTTCGTTATTCCCATTTTTTCCCTCCTTAGCTACTGTTTTTTTCCAATTCTTTAGTAAGTAAAAAAATTAGTTTAAACTAAATTTCCAATCGTCCACATAAGTTCGACACAGAGGACATGTTTTGTGGCACTGCAAAAAATAATTACTATCATATGAAGTCCATATAATAATAATCAATCTTTAAACTCACTTTAAGCCACTCATCTATACAGTCTTTGTGGAATTCGTGATCACATGGTTTTAAACTTTTGACTACATCGCCGGATTGAAAATCAGTCAGGCAGATAATACACCTATTTATATAAAATATAACAGATTTAGTGATGACATTTTCTAGAAAATAACATTTACAGATTTAAATAGGAAATTAAGAAAATTATGGAGCATAAAAATTTCCATATCAATCTGTACGAATTATACTGTATTTTTGGTAGAAATTTACTTACTTGCTAGTGGAGTCTAAACTACAATCACATTCTGTTAATGTTTTTGTTGGAAAATTGTCAATTTCTACAAAATAACAGAAAAAAGTGGTTAATGGCTACACTTCAAAATATATAATTGTGTTGTTAAAGTACAACCTTTTTGAGAGAGTCCATTGTAAACAGGCTGTGAAGAATCATCTTCCATGAATTCTTCCCCCTCTACGGGATCTTCCAGCTGAAAGAAATCCTAAGTATAACAAATAAATTTATTTAACATTACTAGCAATCTCCTCTCAAACTTCCTAGAAATAAAGAAAGTGTTTTTGCTATTGTGTTAATTACCTCCAGCAAGTCAAATCCAGCCTCCCACAGTATTTCTGGGATATCAAATGTATACATGAAGTCTTCCCTATGAATTATTTACACAGAATAATAACAATTCATTTTTGTAAGCTAAAAAAGGATATCACATCACAGATTTCATAAAACATATTTTGCTTACTGCTCAGCATCATAATCTTCAGGTGTCTCTGCCCTTTCCCACTCATCTTCTTCATTTAATGCCTCTTCTTCGGCATTATCTTCAGCTCTGTCTTCCTCTCCACCATCTTCCCCTCTATCATTTTCACCATCAACAATCTCATCTTCAATACTTAAATCTTCATGTAGAGCATTTCCCTCATATACAATTGAAGAAGCTCCTGTCACAAGTACATCATCATATACTGTCTCAATATCAACTAAGTCAGCTTCCACATCTTCATTATTCTCATATGAAGAGAGTTCTACTGAACTGGCTGGTTGATCTTCTCTTTCAATAATAGCTGTCTCAGCCTTCCCTTCTTCTTCAATGCATCCAACCTCTCTCACAATTTTCCCATCATTCTCACTTGAAGAGTCAACAGTCATCTCCTCATCTTCTATTTCAGCACTGTCTGCTGAGGTATCTGCGTATGAGGTACTACTTGACATCCACCTCCTCTTCCTCATGTCCTCTCCACTAACATATCTCCCGTTGGGATAGGTAATTCCACTGAAGATGACATCATCCTAAGGTAATGAAATAATGTCACTATAGTTTAAGATTTCTTATTATGTATTTGTAAGACACTAGTTTAATTAATAATGTTTATCTTCCTAATATTGGAATACTACTCCAATATTTTAATAGAGCAATGGTTATCTCATAGTATTTAAAAAAAAAAGTTTATATAACAGCAAGTCACTAACATTTTCTCTGTTAAAGATAAGAATTATTATACAGTACCTTTAATGCTTAAAAAATTGGCGAATTTAAATAAGATTCTGATTTTTGGAATTAAAATATTATTTCCTGTAGGAAAAGGTAGAAGTTTGTAAGTCACCGCTTGACGCTTTTAAAAAAAAAATCAATAGGCTTTAAGACCTCAAACATGGTAAACATGAAGTATGTACACAGCATTTAACTTGTTGGATAGATGCAAAAATTGGAACTCAAGCGAATCGTGGAAGTTTGTGATTTTGGCTAAATTCTGTAATTCACAGTATGTTTTGCAGGTAGTATTATGTGTCGGCTTTGTAAAACATTTTATTTCAGAAGACATTATTTGAGATAGAGTATGTTATAGAAAACAGAACTTGTTTATAATTTTACTGCAGGTTGCAAAAGTAGTTTGACGTGGAAAAAGGTTAAATAAATAAGAAAAAAGAAGAAGCAAGGAACAAAAAGTATAACTTGCCTCTTCTGTGTCACTGTCAATGATGATGATATCTCGGGATTCATTGTCAGACTCCTCTATTAGAGTCCTTGAGATACCAGCAGGAACTTTTAGTTCACTGCTGGTCTGTCTTCCCACGATGTCCAATCTCCTTAACTTGGAACTTGGAGACTCAGTATCATCCGTCCACAAGGAAACCCTCTTTCGATTTCCTCTCGTGACAACCTGAATAAAAAATGAACAATGAACACAATAGATATCACCACAAAATTCATAATGAATTTAAAGTATGGCTGAGATGAAATTATACCGAGACTGACACCACATAATAACGAACTCTTTGCAAAGAATTAGATTTCAGTATAATGCAATAACGGAAAATACAATCATGCTGAGACTTCTCACATTTACTCTGTAAGGTGTAGCTAATAGTCATTTGGTTGTTTAGCTACAACATGGACAATTTTCTATTGCATTAAGATAATGTAATTGATATCTACATAGTATCTGAATTTTATGAGACAGCTACAGTAGCAAGCCATCCAACAAAACAAGGAACAACAATTATTTAAGAAAAACTTGCCTCTTCTGTGTCACTGTCAATGATGATGATATCTCGGGAACCATTGTCAGACTCCTCTAATAGAGTCCTTGAGATACCAGCAGGAACTTGTAGTTCACTGCTGGTCTGTCTTCCCGAGTGGTCTAATTTCCTGACCTTGGAACTTGGAGACTCAGTGTCATCCATCCACAAGGAAATCCTTTTTCGATTTCCAGCCATGAAAAACCTAATTTAAAAAATCATTTTTAAAATTGTTAAAGTAGAATATATATTATTATGCTGTTATTATCAATTGTCGCACTTAAGCTAATGATTTTTTTTGTCTAAACGGGAATCTTAAATAAAGTTCATAATTGCTGCTTTTCACTAATCTGAATTCAGTTTTACCTTCATTTTGTTTGGCTTCAAATTAAATAAGGATATGATACCAGGTAATATTTACTAAGTTGTGTTTAGATTGAAGTCAATCTATAGGCAATATAGTTATTGTATGCCATTATCTAACCTTATGAAAACTCCTTGAAATTTTGAGCCAAAAAGGACACTTGTATAAAATTGAAAACCAACTGCTAACCTTTCAACCAACTCTTTCACCAATGTGTGGCGAGACGCATTTTGTGAAAGCTAAGAGTAGTAGCGCGGTCGACGCTAACAAATAGTAGCGCGTGCCAGACATTCTGGTGGTCAGCGACAAAATTATTGTTGAATTATCTACTTGAAAAAATTCTTCGCATGCTAGATGACTTCTTTAAAAATAGGTTGCATTTTACTATTTGTTGTAGCCTAACAATATTTTTCATAAAACCTGGTTTGCAACTACATTACATAACCTTAGTAGCTATTAATTTATAAGCTTAATGATAACAGTTTGATCTTTTTAATTAACCTATCTTCATAGAGGGCACGAATATAGTTTACACATTAACACTAAACAAACATTTTATTATTAATTACACAGAAATAATTGTTTACATTCATATAGAAATGAATGCAGTGTTTGAGTTTTATTGTAATAAGATTATTTGTTAAGTTATTTGTTCTCTTTACCTTCCAAATACACTTTAATTTAATAATTTCAAACGAACACTTTAGCCCAAATGGACACTTGAATAAACTGCGAGCAATTGAGAGACTTGCCATATTTAGTGTGTAGTGGGTGGTTACACATTATCTTACCTTACTTATGCTAGGCTACATTTTGTCAATGGACACTGACAGATAGAACAGAGCAATATGTCAACAATAAATAATGAGTAAAACCATCAAATCTGAAACAATATTTAGCTAAATATAAAGGTAAAATATAGGTACTTTATTAATGTAAAAATGGCAACTAAATTTCATAGTAGGTAGAAGAAATTTGTTGTGGACGTCTTATGGATGAGTTATCAGAAATATTTTGTGGTCATGTCTAGCTACTATTGTGTTTTGTGGTCACTGTTAGCTACTAGCTACAGTACTTGCTATCATTTCAACCTAAAAGTGGACAAGTTGAAGGAATCATAGCAAACTTATTAAAAATAACCTTTTAATTTATTAAAACTGTAAAAACATTTTAGTGTGAGGCCTACTGACTTGCTAAATGGTCAGCCTTGGTTTATTTGAACAATAGTTGTCCTAGAACTCTTGAACATCACCACATGGGTCAAACCTATCCCTAAACTAGTGAATTGTTGTGTAACACTGCTAGCTACTGGTTTTACACTTGCATGACGTCTGCAAACAGAGAATTGCAGAACTTCTTCCAAAAGCAAAAGGCTCTGCTGTCGAATTGATCTGTTAATAGGAATTGACAAGTCGCTTAAAGTGCGAGAAAGAGCTACCAAAGTGTCAGCAAATATTGCTCGTGAGTTTTCAACCATTGCATACACTCAAACTGTCATACTCAAAATATTATTGTTTCTTCGGCCCCTTTCAGAGCATGCTTTGGCCAGAGATTCGTTTCTTAATCTAGACATGATCAAAGCTCTGTCTTGTCTGGTGAGTGTCATTGCATACTACACAATGCTTGTCTCATGCTACACTTGGCTATCCAGTTCTCAGATGTCAGTTATGAAGTTCGTGTGAATGCTCACTCTGCTATCGAAATGTGTGCTCGTACCAATCAAGGTATATGACTCCCACTCATGCCGTGAAATATTCAGTTCTAATTAACGTGCGTTGCTGCTGGTTGCGCAAGGTACTGTGAAGGCTGACCTCATCCCAATGTGTGGAACAGTTGGTGGCTGAAGAGAAGTACCAGCTCAAGGCAAGTTCTTTCATGGGGTGTCCTATCTAGGAATTATTTTTATAGGGAAGATAAGTGGGGGTGGGTGGAAGGAGTTTAGGCTGCCAGGTAAGTTAAAGAAGGGCATTTTTTTTTTCATTTTCATGTAGTGTGTAGTCATTGACTCTTAATCAATACTTTGAAAAATTGATAACCAGGTTCAGCTTTAAATTATTAGTCGGTTTCATTAAAAAAATTCTCAATTGGCTGAAACATTTGTTAGTTTTAGTGACCATTCGGGTTTAGCTGACTATGAAGATGATATCTGTTCAGCTTCAATTGTAATTTAAACTTTCTGCTGGTTATTGATAAATTGATTATTAACCCTCTCGTTCCCAAATTGTTTGGACGCGCGCGGAAAAATCTAATTTTCCACCGCGGAATAGTGCATTACCGTTTTATTTTTTTAACTCGATGCTGGCTGGGAAAACCCCATAGCAACCATATATCACTAAATAGACCAAGAGTTTGGGATTCCCCTCATTTTTTGATTGAGAAAATTGAATAATATTTAAGCCATCTACTAATATTTCAAAAAAAAAAATTTTTTTCCCAAAAAAAATCCACTTTTCCCATCAATAAAAAAATAAAATAAAATAGAAATAATATTGTTTGATGCATTTTATACCAATATTATATTAGTTCAACAATAAAATATGTTGTTTGTTGTGTGTGGTGCTGATTGTGATCATGTAGGAGACATCTATGAGTGTCCACAAGGAACGTATGCCATCGGACGTCGAGCTCCACTACAAAACAATTTCATATACACAAAAACACAAACAACAAAGATATTTGTAATACAAACAACAAATTATTCATGATCCTATATAATTGCAACTTTATGATGTATTGTATGCGGTTTCATACAGGATTTTTGTTTGGGGTGGGGCTCCGAGTGTACTTCGCCACACCCATTTTTGGAACCTACACTACTTTGATGCACATCTTTGCATACGAGTCTATACTTCACACTGATGATCAGTGTTCGGTCCTATGCACTAAATGGCTCAGTTATCATAGGAACATAATGGGATACAATATCAGACTAAAAATAAATGCTTCCTAAATGTTCATTTCTATTCAACTCCCAAAATTCTAGGGGGGAACCCAGCGCTAGCCTCCCACTGTATGAACCCTGGTATGTATACTCCACACTGTACATGAGAGAAACAATCGTGTATTGAGAAAGTGTAATTTGAAAATGAAAAGCAGTACAAGCACACACGTGGAATTCAACTTACCCGGCATGGATGGTGGCACAGACTGAACGATCCCTCCCATAGGATCCGGAACCTCCATACAATACCAAAAAAACACAAGACAACAATGATATTTGTAACATAACAGCTGGCCTCGCTGAATTGCCCCCCCCCTCCCCCGTCATTACTTTTCACTGACATTCTTGTACCATAACCCCCCCCCCTCCCCCGTCATTACTTTTCACTGACATTCTTGTACCATAACCCCAGCCCTAGCTGGACACCCAAATATCAGTAAGTTGAAATGAAATTCAACTTACCCGGCATGGATGATGTCACAGACCGAAAAAGACCACCGAGTTCGTTCTCTCTCAGGTTGGATCCGGAAGTGCCACATACTGTTTGTTCATGGTTGCTCTCTCTCTCTTTCCACAAATGCACGCACACACATACACACACACACACACACACAAGAAAAAAGAAGCTACAGGTGAATACAGATCATAAAAATAAATGTATAATTTATTATACATAAATTGACTGGTGTACACACACACACACATGAAATTCAACTTACATGGGCATAGTAGTCACATCCAAAAAGATCCAGAGTTCCCTCCCTGGTTGTATACGGAAGTGCCACATACTGTTTGTCCACGGTTGCTCTCTCTCATTCCACAAATGCACACACACACATACACACACACACTAGAAAAAAGAAGATACAGGTGAATACAGATCATAAAAATAAATGTATAATATAAATTGATTGGTGTACACACACACACATACATGAAATTCAACTTACATGGGCATAGTAGCCCCGATTGGAAAAGACCCCCCCCCCCCGAGTTCGTTCCCTCCCCGGTTAGATCTGGAAGCGCCAGAATAACATTTCAACTCCACGCACACACATATACATCGAGTGTGAAGCTCCACTACAACACCACAAAAACACAGACAACGACAACGACAATAACAATACATATTACAACTTTTGGGATGTTCAGGGGGGGGGGGGGAGGAGCAGCCACAAATATCAAAGTCTGTGGTCCTTCACACAAAAGATTATGGAATATCAATGGGTGTGTTGTCATCTTTCTTCCCCTCTCCCCCTACCTCATCCACCCGACTCTTGTTCTTCGATTCCCGCCTTCTCCGACCGCGAGGACGTCCAGAACTCGGAGCAGGAGGAGCCACTTCCTCTTCTTCATCACTGGAACCTGCTGCCTATTCGTGTTTCATCATTGGAAGACTCAGGTCCGGTATCCTCTCCTTCATGACTGGAAGACTCTGCTCCTGTCGCCTCATCTGCGTAATCGGGTCGGTGACTGCATTCACATCTGGTCCTAGTAGTATATGTGGTAAAAAAAAATTTAATTTTTTTGAAAATTTGAATTTGTTCAAAAAACCACAAGCCACTTTCAAATCTCAAAACTCAATGAAATATATATATATATTATAGCTAAACAGCTTACTCTATCTCAATATAGCTATAAATAAGTCCTTTCCACAACAGAAGCTTGCTATTTTTCAAGAGAAAGACAAGAGAAAGACAAGCTTACCTCGATCATCTTCTTGACTCCCATTTTCAGTATCAGAGTTGACGGGGTCTGGTCCACCAACCCTGATACAGGGCCTCCTATAGCCATAGATGTCGTCTCCCTTCTCTCCGCTTGATCCTGAGTCGCTAGAGTCAGCATCAAGCAAGTCTAAAACTTGCACCGCATTGTAATTTCTAGACGCCATCTTCCAAAAAATGACTTTGAAAAAAAATTTTTTTTGCATAGTTACCGGGGTCACACGACACGCTCACTTTTATCCTATGATGTAATAAGCATTACCTAAGACTGTACGTAATAGGGAGGTCCCCAGTTGAACTGGCGATTTTATAAAAAATGGAGAAGACAGTAAGTCAAACCGCGAAGTCTTGGTCGGCAAAGAAGCGGTTGTTTCAATGTGTTATGGAATGCTACTGAGCTCAAGCAATTTTTTGCTGCTTCTACAAAGCTCTGGAGATGACTGGATCCATAAATGAAGCTGCTGTGAAGAAGGTAACTTTTTTTAAAATTCGACGGAGAACCGATGTTTTTTTTTTTTTGCCGAGGAAGAAATAAACGCAACTGCTGTGAGGTACTGTCGAAGCAGTCCTGGCTGAAAGCTATTTTAGATGCTTCTCCAATGCATTGGGCACCTGTGTATGCAATCTGAAGGTTCTAGCTATAATGTAACTATTTTAAAAAATTCCGAGAAGCCAACCGGTCTTCACCCGCTTTAAAGCGGGATTGGGAACGAAAGGGTTAAAGGGCTTATATTCCCTCTGTTGAAATGTAATTATTTTTTTCGTTTCTCCATTAGGAAATTATCTTGGACACACTTCATTGGTGCCTGATCTTAGACCCCATAGAAGGCCTCAGCTGCTACACAATCCCCATCTGTGTACAACTCCTGGACCACTCAACTGCCAAGCTAGGGGACATGCAGCTAGGCCCATCTTTGACCTGACTGTACCCTTACAGGGAAAGAGAACTGCTTGTGAGGTTCCGGACTGTACTCAGAAGCTTAAGCAACTGACTTGAGTGAGATGGTGAAGAAGGCTGCCTCTACTTCCATCAAGATCATCACATGGTTGCCATAGCTACATCTCTCTATCCTGAACTGTTATACTACTACATTGTCTCAATCACATACTACACTTAAATACACTTTCAAAATTTTGCCATTAAAACAATATATTTCAAAATTAGTGTAAGTGTACATAGCAGATTATGCAAGAGTAACCAACATGAAAGTTTTCAAGCTACCTGTATCAGTAAGATGGTGTTCACCTTTTATCCCAGGAATTAACATTAAAAATATCTAGCTACACAAATCTAAGGGAGGGAAAATATGTTAGTTTGTTTGTGTTATTTTGTCGTTTTAGCTACTAGAAAACCACCACAATTCCCTCCTCCTAGCCATCCAACAAGTGGAATCTACAAAAAAAAAAATAATAAAAAAAAATAAAAATACGGCTGTAAACAAAAACTGCGCATGCGCATCTGAATTCCAGCTAGCTGCTAGGCATTTTGGCTGGAGCTTTGTTCCCAGCGATGGCTTTTACTTGGTCGGCGTTGTTGTTGTTGTGGGTAGTCCTTGAAGCAACTTTACGTACTAGCTACTATCCGGCGGTGACCTGGACACTGTCGCTGTTTTGAAAACGGGGATCCAGAACGGACCATTACAGTGTGGACTGCAGTGATCAGGGCAGATCCCTTACCCATTACCTAATAGGACGAGTCACTTGTAAGTAAACCGCCTGTGATACTTGATATCAAGTGATTGTAATGCAGACACAGACAAAAAATGTAAACTTGAGCTGACATGCAGGTAACTCTGATAGTGGGCTATGCTGAAATTACTTGGTGAAGTTTTGACAGTAATAATTAAGCCCCAAAAACAACTGGAGTGAAGAATTTTCCAGAGACTCTTGGACTCTTGTAGAGTAACCATGAATATGTTTATCCTTATGTACTGAGGTACTAGCCTTAAAAAGAACTATAAGTGTTATGAAGATGCATCTTTATAAGCTCAGTTGTTCAGGAAACACTGGTCAGACAAGTATAAGTTCAGTAGGCTTCTGAAAGGGTAATCAGCCGGTTAAGACTAGCAATCTCTATGAAATTTGAAATGATTAAAAAATATATATATATTATATATAATATAGCACGAGTCAGAGTACAATATGGGAAAATATTTTACGAGCACGCAAAATATTTTCACGAGCCTAAGGCGAGTGAAATATTGTGAGAGTAAAATATCATTCCCATATGGTATGACGAGTGTGATAAGTGATTTATTGCTGCCTTGATATTTTTACTCAACCGGTTACAATACATTTTTCATTGATTTTTACTCGCCACGCGTGCGCTACTTGGAGCGTTCAATAACAAGTGTACAATATGGGAGAATACAGAACGCTCGCGTGATGCGGAAATATTCCAGCAAAAATATCAAGGCTGCAATAAATATATATATATATTGCAGCCTTGCGCGAGCGTTCTGTATTCTACTATATTGTACGCTGGTATTGAACAGTCCAAACAGCGCACACGTAGCAAGTAAAATCAATGAAAATTGTATTGTAACCGGTTGAGAAAAAGTATCAAGGCAGTAATAAATCATTTATCACACTCGTCGTACAATATGGGAATGATATTATACACTCACGCCATATTTTCACACGCCATATTTTCACTCGTCTTATACTCTGACTCATGCTAGAAGTATTCTTATAGCTACAGAACTGTATACTCACAAAACCAATAGCCAGCAATAGCTGTATGTCACAATCAATTAATTTTGTTAATAAATTATTTTGCTATAATTTTCTTGGCATTTTTACATCTGTAATTAGCTACTGACATATGTGAATTCTCTTTAAATGTCAAATACTCATAGTTAATATACGTTTGACTAACAGCATCACTTTTTCTAGTTTTACCTCTCACTCGCACCACTGCACTATTTGAGCGCATACTAGTTTAAAGTTGGTGCTACTAGTATTGAGTTATTGCTGAAGGTAAGGAGAGGACAATGTAGAAAGTGAACCTATCAGAATGATTTGTATTATAAGTTATAGACATTTCTTAGTTACAGACTCCCAGGCTGTGAGGATGGCAGTGTAAAGTTATCCTTACGTATATCATAGTTGCTGCGGTAACAGCCAATGCCCCGGTAAGTTTCCCGTCGGCATTGTATATTTCCCTGCGATTTTCAACTGTTGATGGTGTAATTTTGATGTACCGAGATAGAATATTATTGAGCAAGCTTTTGTCACTGCAGTTAAAAACAATTCTTTGGGATCGTCAGTCTCTTTGCGTAGCTTGTACTTTGTGGCTCTTCTCTTGTCATCAAAAATTTTAACTGCCCAGGTAGTTGCTTTTGTGGTGTTGGCGATATTTAGGGAGCGTACGTATCTCTTCATCACTATAAAGGCAATGCTATTAATAGCACTGGTAGGAGGATTGGATTGGGATGGCACAGTGGCAGCACTTGAATTTGGAGCAGCAGCTAAGGAAGATAGAACAACGGCAGTGCAGTTAGGTGATGCAGTGGTAATTAAACTAGCATTTGTAGGTGGCTGTATCGCATTATCTCCTTTAATAAATTTCATTATTTCCTCGTAAAAAAAAAATGCTTGTCATTGAGTAGTTGAAACTATGATATAAAATGGTTAACCCATGGCAACGTCGGGATTATCATTTGATAACTGCTCCTCACCCTCGGGCTTCGCCCTTGAGATCGGACCAGTTATCAACGATAATCCTTCTATGCCATGGGTTAACTATTACTTTTACCCCCTTTGAGCACGCGAAAATATATCGCTGATTCATATATAGACTTGGATAATAAGTATTTCAAACTTTTAAAATATCATTATTATCTATGAATATAATTTGTTTCTAAATGTTACAATTGGGAGGTTTTGATTAATGAGCATGTACTATGTTTACAGTTACGTGGTCTGAAATGTTTGTGTGTTTGTTTCAGGGATGCCAGTGGCAATCTTATCCAATATGTGCGTTCCATTGACTTCTCTTGTGAAGACAAGTATCTCAAGATATTGTGAGCATGTGTGAAATATCAGAAAGTGTCTGTATTTGTGTGTTTGTTTGTTTGTGTATGTGTGAGTTTGTGTGTGTGTGAGTGAGAGTAAAATACCCAAGTTTGTGAAGATTGACTGATGGTGTGCTTGACTAGCGCAATGTGGCGAGCGAGCTTTTAGACAAACGCACAAGACAATGATCATTTCTTTTTTTCCTATTTCCCAGTTTCAGCCAAGCATTAGGTGCTTTTTCTTGTATTATCTCTACGGAGCGGATCCCTCAGCACTACACTCCTGACTACAACTCAACATGCTAAAAATTGTTAAGTTGCACTCCTTGTAGGCAGCAGGATTTCCCCTGCGCTCGCTATAAATACTGGAAATGTAGACGCTTTACCTACCTAACATTATTAATAGCGTGGGCGAAAAAGAGGATGTATGTACTATATAAATGAAAGTGAAATCTCGATTGAGTTACACCTGAGAGTGTCTCAATCGCTTCGCTCGCTCGCCAATTATATAAAAATGGATTTTCCTGTATCTCTTCATAGGCAACTACAGAACAATGACCTGCTAAAGATTCAGTCATGGGCATTCAAGAAACTGCCCAACCTGGAGATACTGTAAGTTTATATGTCCTTACCTTACCAGGAATTTATATGATAGGGACACCAGTCTTTTGTATTTCAGAGTCAGAACATCATTGTTTTTTGTTTTTTTCAAACTTGATCACTGATCTTCTCGACGAAATACACAATACACAAAAACAATATTTTAGGTGTACGATTCCTACCTCCCCCCCCCCAATCAGCCTTCTAAGTTGGGAGGGAGTTTGCCCCCTTGACGGTGTTTTTTTTTTCCCCAGAAAATGTTTATGCCACTTCCGAAAACAATATGCCCTAAGGCTTGTGTCATTGTTGTTGTTGTTGTTGTTGTTTTCGAACTAAACCCTCCTTGATTTATAAAAATGCCGATTTGCCCTCCGCCTTGAAGAAATCCCTAATATTTAAAAGAAAAGATGTGCTAAAAATTCGATGTTGACGTTCTAGAAATACTAAATAGATTCGGTTGTTTGCTATTGATGTTGTTTAGTCGTGGCTGTTGTTGTGGTTTTTGTTGTTGTTTTGTGTTTGTAGTATCCTTAGCAACAACAACAAACTAGGTGCCAGAGGTGAGATCCAACGAGATGTCTTCTACAACCTGCGCAGACTCAAGCAGTTGTAAGTTTCCATGCCAATCGGAAAGGAACATCTTTTCCACTGGTTTGACACATCTTTTAAATCAGATGTTATAAATTTTTGTTAATATTTTGATGTATGTGTATGTGTTTGTAGGGGTGTTTTGTGTGGATGTGTTACCATAGAAACATAAGGAACCTGGGTCTGAGGAGTCTTCCTTCTGGTTTATTTACACCTCTGACTCAACTGGTGCAGCTGTGAGTGAGTGTATTCATATGTTATACTCACTGCACGAGAATGAGCACTTGGCACGAGACACTGTGTGTTACGCAATACAGGGCATCCTCACTGTTAATAAAACTACAGCATTATCATGCACATGAACTTTACCCATACCATTTCACTTTGCTAGCAGTACTATTTCAATTGAACAGCAATTTCACCCATACGTTTTCATTCAGTGGGAATTTTGCGGTGTCAAGTTTCTATCCAGTGGGGGGGGGGGGAGGTTTTTTTTATGCCCTCCAAAAAAAGTTCCAGCTTTCCCCATTTTTATTATTATCTGTGCTGTTGAATTATGTCACTGGTGATTGGTGATCTAAAATTCAAACTTTAAATCCCTTTATCTGAAATGTTGGCAGGCGACTTTGTCAGAACATCCCCCCCACCCCTCCAAACAAATATTTAAATAAATACAAATATGGCTTCAGAATAAGTGAAATCAATCTAGTTTCTATAAGTAACATAAAAAAGAAGAATAAATAAATAAAAGGATGCCTGCATGCTATATGATTTGAAACGAGGTTAATTTGATGATGATGATGTCGTTGTTCTTGTAGAGATGTGAGTCATAATGACCTCACTGAAGTGTCTACAGAATACTTTGCTTATCTTCCTCGCCTGAAGCAAATGTACGTACATATGTGTAGGAACATATCAGAATCAAATATTAGGAATAATGACACTGGTGTAAGAAATAGCACAACACGGGCCATGCCATGCTATTTGGAATTACTACCAAGTATGTAGTTGCCTGAGGCATAGCCGAGTGCTATTACGAGTGTAATTTTTTAAACAGCTCATATGTAGTTTATTGCTTGAAATTTTACCTTAATGGATTTTTTTTTTGCAATAATTGAAATACAAATATAATATACGGTAGAACCTCGTTAATCCGAAACCTTGCTAATCCGAACACCACCAGAAGACCAAAATTAATGATATTTCATTTATATTTTGGTGTTTATTATTTAATAGTCCGTACAAAGTGTATACTTTGCTAATCCGAAAATTTTTCAAATTCACACGAGGTTCTGGTCCCAAGCTGTTCAGATTAGCGAGGCTCCACTGTACTTAGTTTTTAAACCAGAAAACACAATTTATACAAAAAAAAGGAAGTATATGTAAATACAGATACGTATGTATGTGTACAAGTAAATACTCATGTACTTTATGTATGTCTGTAGTTTTGTTTGTTACGGAAATATAGGGTGGGGGTAAGGTAGTACAGTGTGGTGTGACTGACTGGGTGTTGAGGGGCAAAATTTTACATTTTTAGAAATTGAGGTGGGTATTGTTTGAAGGGAAAAAAATTAAGTTAAGACTAGCAGTTTTAGGGACAACCTCACATGTTGTTTTTTGTTTGTTTTTTCTTTGGTTGATGAATGTGCGTGTGTGTGTGTGTGTGTGTGTATGAGCAGATCACTGTCTCACAACTTCATCTCTACTCTCCAACCTTCTTCGTTCTCTAACTTACCACTTCTTGTGAAACTGTGAGTTCAACCTCATTCAACATAGGGTGTGTGGATATCACATGCTTCTTAGTAGAGGAGAAATAGCCATCTTATTGTAAGGAACCAATGTGGGCATGGGAGGGTTATATGTATATGTGACCGTCTACAGGAAAATTGGGCATGACGCGTGCCCTATCAAAAAAAATAAATTCTTTTGCACTTACACAATCGTCAGCATCTGTATATTGAGCTCGCTGAGTTTTATGAAGCCATAACTTCAACCGTTGTCGATATATGCGCCCTAATCGTTCCCTTCCGCAGGCTTATTTAATACATTTTGAAGCATTCAATCGATCTTTTCCTCGATGTTTACATGTGACGCGTTGTGCCCAGTTTTCCCGTAGACAGTCACATGTTCAGTTGGGGTTACAGGTGGAGGTAAACAATTTAGTCATTTCTCTGCTGAAAAAGCAGTCGTAAAAGTTTTGTAAAAAAATTCCATGACTCAATTTTACGAAATTCTGCTTTTGAAGATGCTCAATTCACCTCCTTTAATGATTTCATTTTTGAATAGCGGCTTAGATAATTGAAGTGCCTGTATTTTGGGGGTCGGCATGAGAAAGCTATATTATTGTATGTGAGTCAGAGTGTGGTATGGTGAAATATTTTCACGAGCCGTAGGTGAGTGGAAATATAGCCGCAAGTTGAAATATTTTGCCGTGTATCACACTCTAACGAGTATAGTACATAAGTGGCTTATTCTATATTAGATATCCTCACTCACTATAAATGTTTTGCTCCCTAATAATAAAAAAAATAATAAGCATTTTATCTAATCATTAATTACATATAACAACAAACATATACATACTTTTTCCTTGATATAATTAAAGCAGTCCCGGCTTCTCGTACTGAATGATGTCATGGCAACCTGAGCGCTCGGCCATCGATTTTAAATGAAGTCAAAATCTAAAGCTGACTGAGCCTACTGGCCTATACTATACAGTCTTCTAACACTTAATAACATACTTACTCTGCCATAATAGACAGAAAAGCTAACGAAAGTCATTGGTAAAGGCACGCGTGAGCGTTGCCATGTGCCACCACCCGTATGTGTTAAACAGCGTATAGCGGAAATATTGACTGGGTCTATATGTGACAATTTCTCCACAGTTAGGCTTTAGACAATTTTAATTAGGCGAATATGCTTGTTACTTGGCTATGTTGTTGGCTTAAATACCATACCCATTGTTGTTGACAGTTTTAATTTTGGTGATTTCATCTAAAATAGTCAAATTTAATTCTTTGTCAATATTTCCAGCTATTGGGCATGAGTACATACGTGACAGTCTACAGGAAAATCGGGCACAGTGCAGGTCCTATTAAAAAAAATTTCTTTTGCACTTACGCATTCGTAGGCATTCATATAATGAGCTTTCCGAGTTTTAGAGCTGTTTAGCTTCAACCGTTGTCGATATATGCATCCTAACCGTTCCTTTCCACAGGCTTATTTTAAAAAATACATTTTTAAGGAGTAAATTGATCTTTTCCCGACGTTTACGCGTGCCACGTTGTGCCCGATTTCCCCGCAGATTGCCACATATTTAACGTACAGTAGTTACTAGGCGTTATAACCTGTAGATCGTCCTTCTCCTCCGTACTTCACATATCGACCACAGAACACCACAGTCCTGGCAGGATCCAGGGCCATGCTGCTGTGCGGGGGTGGAGGAAACCCCACCCCCACGGTCACGTGGAAGAAGCTGCCCGGCACGTCAAGGCTCCTCTACGATGGAGTTCCAGAGCTGGTGAGTCTGGATGACCGTGTCTCTGTCATATCGTTCTCCCTGGTGTTCTCTGAGGTTCGCCTGGACGATGAAGGGTTCTATGTTTAGCATCAATTCTTCAATGGGAGAGAGGAGCTCTAAATTAGTCCTTCTTAATGTACTCAGTAAGTTGTCTAGTGTCGCGTAACCAGACCCCTTACCAAACTGCTACGCAGGGAAGGGGTCTGGTGGCAATAGTATATACAGTACCAGTTCTTACCCCCTCGGATTACAGGGGGAAGTTGCAGTTTGATCTGGTTCATGAATATGTATATTTTAATAGCTCACCGCAGCTAATGGTAAAACCATTTACTGGAGTGTAATCGCGGAACATCCGGGTAAGAATTTGATTGAGTTCCTTTCGTACTGGCACAGTATACTATTGCCACCAGACCCCTCCTTGCGTAGCGGTTTGGTAAGGGGTCTGGCTACGCGAGACTATCAGTTGTCTACATGGAGAGGCTATTACAGTAGAATGTCACTTATCTGAACACACTGGGACCGAGGGATGTTCGGATAATTGAAACGTTCGGATAACTGAATCCTATAGTAAAAAGTATTGTAGAGTGCTATGAGAGGGTGTGGTCAAGCAAATTATTCGTGACTGCACGTGCCACTATTGAATTTTGGGTGTTCGGTTAACTGAAGTTTTCGGATAACTGACATTCTACTGAGCCAAGAGTTTGATAGAGGTTGTTAGGAATGTGGGTGAGGACCAGTGATGTGTGTGTGTATGTTTTAATTCCATGAACTTTTCAAAATGCTGTATTTTACGTATCTAAAAAAGTAGATTCGACATTTATTGGTTTGTGTTTAGTCAGTCTCCCTTACCTCTTTTCACCTGCAAGTTTGAGGATACGCAATGTGGTCAAATGGTATAAATACTTGATTTTTTTAATTTTCTCCTGACTGTACATATTTGCTAGAATGAAAAGAACACTGAGAGATTGGCCATCCAAGAACAACTACATGTATAATAAAATGTACTGAAGGCGTGCAAAGAAGTGCAAAAATATCGCTTACCAGTAGCAACCGCAAGTTCTTGTTCCGACTGAACCACCACTGCAGCAAAGGCTTGTCTTCCATTTGTTGCATTCTGAAGTTTTGAAGCCCATACATGTACTATAAGGAATTTTGGGCGGACCACACGACTCAAACATAAATTTTTTTTCAGTGACAAAAATCAGGAAAAAGAACTTGAAAGAAGAAAATATGGTAATCTATAAAATGTGATTTTTTTTTATGTGTATACAAGAAATCAGGGTGTTAAATGGAACTGATTTTTTTAAAGTTCGGACAAATGTATTAAACAAGCGCAGACCATTAAGCGCAGACCATTGTGGTGCTCTGGTGAATGGATATTTAAATTAAAATGCCACGCCTAATATTATGAATGCAATGGTCAATAATTGCTCAGTATAGAACTAAAACAAGTTTAGGTAACAATAAAGAAAAAAATTTCTACCATTGAAATAATCGCGGGTGAAGAATTGGCCTCTCACTGTCTAATCTCGTGCATTAAATAAAACTGTACAGAAGGTAACAATGGTGGTTATTTTCAAAAAAACCTATCTTCAGGTACAGTATAGTTTTTAGGTAACTCAAATAAAGCCTAAAATTTTGGTCACACACATATATATATACGGACAATAAAACGAACATGATCACTTTACATGCCTGCTTCGCGCGCGGGGAAAAATAGTGCTAAAGGCAGGTACCCAATTGAGTACAACATGGAACTTTTATCATTACAATATCAACTTCAAACCCTTTACCTGGTTATCGAGCACTGGTGCCTAATGCCAGGGACCTGGAGTTCGATTCCCTGCTGTAATGATGGAAATTTTCACACAATTTTTTTCTTTAGCTTTTCCCCTGACCATTTGAATGAGATAATTCCTAATAAGGAAAGTGTACCTGCTCCCACCTTAGCTTTGTGAATTATTTGTCACCATTTCTTTGTAGTCTGAGAAACAATTGTTTGTGTGTGTTGCTATTAGAGTCTCCTGTGGTAACGACCTCTCAGAGTGTAGTGGAGGAGAACGCGGGAGCCACGGTGGTCGTAAACTGCAGTGCCACCGGAGACCCTTTACCGGTTACTCACTGGCTCGTTTTGCCCAGCATGACGGTGCTGCCTTCTTTTTATTACCTCAGATATGTATGTTTGTGTGTCTGTATGTTGGGGTAGCGGAAGTGCGATTGTGTAATTGGCGGGAGATTATTTGAATGAGTTTGATGATTTTACTGTGGTAAAGGGTTACCATAGATTTTTAAAAAAATTGACGTTGAAATATTATCATAGGAACCTATTGACTACGAAATAAATAAGATCTCTGTGATACGTTGGGAGGTAGTGAGTTGACTGTGGCTCACTCTTACAATCACAGTTCATTGGGGTTAGTGTTACACAGGGTTTTTATGATGCGGAAGGAGCCCAATATGTTCCTGCGTGGTGCATAGTTTACTTGGGGAGTGACCGCTATTAATATTCACATAGTCAACAGTGCATATAGTGGCAGTCGGTCACCGGACAATTTCCGACCAAAACGAGGCTTCAAGCAGCTCAAAATGAACTTAGTCGGAACTAGTGACTGATCACAACCTAATCCGTAACAAAACGCAATATAAACTGGAAGTTAAAATCGTGCGCAAATTAAATATGTGCGGTAACTGCTGATTCAGCAAACACGTGCAAGATGGCGATTAAGTGCATACAACTTCTGAAAGTGAAGACTGTGGGAGTTTGCACCGTAGTTACCCACTTAACTGGCAGACAGCAAATAGTCGCTGCCACCAGGTCGATCAGTCTGCCTTGCGCCGTTGGCTCACCAGCCCTTATCTGTAGTTAAGGTTTATATATAATTAAATAAAATAAAAGACACAAGATATGCACACGAATGTGATACAGAATAAAAAGACAATGTGACTGACGTAAACAGCACGTATATATACGTCACAATGACCACGCCTATTCACACTACAACTGACCAATGAAATGTTAATACAATAAAAAGATCTAATGATCGAGTCAATGTTCTAATTAATGTCCAGTGTTCTGCCACGTAGTCACTGCTAGATAGTTAGATCTGAAGCGTGGGTATACCACTTCTTACTTACAAACAACAAAAGAGAAACGACAAAGTCACAAACCCAGTATGACCGGTGATACAGCATGTGTGTGGTAATGATCGTCTGAGGTGAAAGTTCTTTGATGAGTTGGTAAAGGATCGGTAACTGCCCGCCACAGATCCCACATCATTTATTTCCTGTTCCGGGTCTTGGCTGCGCAGAGGACACTTGCGCAGCTACCGGAACACTCTACATTCTTCTTAACGTCCTCTGCATCTATGCCATGTGGGTACTCCCACAAAGACGGTGGTAGAAGCAAAACTTGAAGTGCGAAAATTAGCTGAGCCATCAATAAACGCTGAACTGAAGTTCCTACAGCCTCTGAGTTTTTTTAACAGGACACACGAAGTCAATCAGCTTGTCGTAGTCTGCTATCCACTTTTCTACGGTTGTGACCATAACCGCTCGTGAAGGATCATACACGTTCGTCCATGCACGAACTTGTGCGTGGATTACTTTGTGCGAGTAGGCCGTGGATTATAAATATTTGGTGTTACTAGAGCTGTTCTTAAAGGATGCCTTTTAAAAAAAACAACAACACTATTTTCTAACATTGATGATTTTCTTATGCAAATTTACTATGTGTATTCCAAGGCACCTAAGAAGTGTAGAGAGCTTGAGGTTGTTAGTATTGAAATTATTACTGGATGTACCAGATTTTCCCGCTAATGGTGGAAATATGCCAATACGTGCATGTGGTTTAATTGTTTTAAATGAAAGTCCATCGATCAAACCCAGTGACAAACAAAAGTTGATATTATACCTATGTAAGTTGAAGAATTGTTAGGATATTGTTAGGCTGTGCTGTTTTCAATGACATTTTTTTTTTTTTGAGAGATTCTAAAATAGCAAAGTGGGTTTCCAACTAACTTAAACCAGCTAATATTAGGCTACCCACAAAAAAAAAAAAAAAAAATTAATGATACAAACAAACAAATATATTCTTAGTGAGCTTGTACACTTGCAACCAAGTGTCTATATTATGTAAGTGCTCTCAGTCAGAAGAGTTGTGCATTGTTAATGCCATTGAAGCTATCCTTAGGACAAACACTTCACTGAACATTTGAAAAGCAAGGAATTAACTGCCTTTCCATCTGTTAAAAAGTATTAAACAGAATTATAGAAGATCAAGTTAGTGGTACTGCTTGCAAAACATACATATCAAGATGGTGAACTACTAATTATGATCAAAGTTTGGATTTTTAAAGAAAACACTACCACAACTTTATTGACTCCGTTTTGGATTGCCTGCGTGATTGTCTCTCGAGACTCTTACAAATCCACTGAAAATTCTGGCTACTCATACATAAGTGGGAATGGGGTGGGTGCTGATGCATCTTTCGGGCACGAGGCTATTCAACACTTGCAGTCAAGGTTTGCAACCCCCCTTCAGTGGGCCAATGTCAACTCTGATCTGCTTCAGCAAGAATGGGATGATATGGTTTGGTATTCTAAGCAGTGCATTAACTTAGTTCAAAAATCATATTCAGTTGTATGGTGGATATTATTAAATTCATGCGATGCTAAAAAATGGAAAAATATACTTATGTACCTTGGTTGAACTTACCTTTACAATTCCTTTGTCCAATGCCCAGGTGGATCGCTGTTTCTCACAACTGAAACTTACCAAAACCAACAGGTGTCGATGATGGCGATGCGGAATTCTGCTGGAGTCCTTCAGACTGGGAAAAATTGCTAGATAGGATTCTAGTAACAGCACCAGTGATATTGAACATCATTAAAACTAGTATCACTTTCAATACCACATAATTTTTTTTTCATCATAAAAATACAACAATTTATTAAATTAAAAAGTTGATTTCGTCTCGTCAGACAAACTATCCTTTCATGTTTTAATATGCACTGTAGCCATGCTCCCTGTTGGCACATGCCTTAGCAAAGGTAACTCCATTCTTGTAAACTATCTTTCTTCGATTCTTATTCCTTGTCATTATTACATAGCTAGTCATCATTGCAAAATGCATACATTGTAAATATGTCCGAAGGGGGTGGAGTTGAAGGTGGGGTACTGTGATAATCACTATCAAGTATACGACACCGGAGTGGCTGTTTGCTCTTTCCCCTTCCTTTTCTCTGCCCTTGTCCTCTTCCACGCCCAATCACAGCTCCTAATGATTTTCTTTCTTCTTTATTCTGTTCTTTGTCCTTCTTCTTACGCTCCTTCTCTTCTTTCTTTCTCTTTTCTTCCTGCAACATTCCCACATACTCATTGGAAGTTAACTCTCTTGCCCCAGTTATGTGCTTGGTACTTTTCCTGGACATAGCAGCGCCACTTGTAGGAGTCACTAGAATATCCATTAGGTCTGGACTGACAAGTCCAGCCGTAACCAGAGGATTGACTATTACCAGTACTCCTGTAACTGTCTCCAACATTCCTGTTTCAGTCTGGCACTCTCATTGCTGTCTCCACTGTCGTCACTTCACCTGATTCCGGCACTTGTCCTCGAGTCGTCACTTCATGTGTCTGCAATTCTGGTATTTGGAGTGGAGACAGCAACGAGAGTACCGGAGACTGCTACAGGAGTACCAGAGACAGCAACAAGGGTACTGGAGACCGCAACTGGAGTACTCGACATATCAACAGTTGAACTGGAGACAGGTGAACCTGAGACAGGTGAACCTGAGACAGGAGCAGAGACAATAAAGCAGTTAAGATTGTAGGTGAATTAGAGGAATTAGTAGGACAGTGAGTGGAGTCTGACTCCGCTGAACTAGACGACACTAAACTAGTAGAATCACTATATAATGAAGAAGGTTTCATTTTATATTTAGCTATTGCATCAGGATTAAGGGGGTATGTGCCACATTTGGCAAAGCCGGCTTTAATATTTGGTATAATAGAGAAAGCCTGCTCCAATGGCCCTTACAAAACTATCGAAAATTCCCTCTTTGTCACCGAAAAATTCATTTTTGTGAAGGACAAATACTTGACAGCTTTTGCACATCGGTCTTTTAATGACTTGAACACTGAAACGTCCAATGGCTGGAGGGCGTGGGTCATGTGTGGTGGTAAACAACAAAGAAGAACATCATTTTGTCGACACGAATCAATGACATCTAAATTGATATGTGCCCTGTGCCCATCCACAAGTCAAGTAAAAGCACTGGTCGTTGTGATACAATGTGCTTCAAAAATATTTTCTTCACCCAACTTAAAAATAAATCCGTGTCTATCCAGCCAGAATCACTTTTCGCATACAGGGCATCGTCAGGGCCATCAAATCTATATTGGCCCCCAGGGAAAGCCTTAGCATAAATAATCATGGGGTGGTACGGGAAGACCAGCGGCGGATGCACAACACAATAAACTTATATGATCCGAGGCACCCGTACTTAGACTATACACACTGTTAGCCCCTTTTGCTTCCACAACTTTCTCCCTTGTGTAATTCATTGGCAGAAAAGTCTCATCGCAGTATTGATCTGTCTAGGACTGTTTGTGAGATATTACTAGTTAAAGTAGTGCTGAGCATTTCAGAATATTCCGATACAATGTCTATATTAAAGGCTTCAGCACGTGTACGTTCTAGATTATCAGACTTTCGGAGTACGATTTGGGGGTGTCATTTTTTAAAACAATTGCCACCTGTTCACTGGGACCCTCCTGACTAAACCTGTCATCGTTACCTGAACGCTTTGCTATGCAAAGGCTTTCACCATTGTTTTTGTTAGAGGAAAACCACGCTCCTCATATAAAGAAGATATTGATTTAGGGAGTCTTCCTCGGTAGGTGTGAGAGTGGTAGTACATCCTGGCTAGACACAATATGTTGTGGGCAGTCTGTGGGCAAGATACACTATAGAAAAGTGTGGGTTTATGTGCTCACGTAACTTACGAGTTTTTCGCCGAGGGATAACCGGAAACGAGTGAGTTTACTGAGCGCATAACCCAGACTTTTCTAATGCGTATCTATCTTATACCACGCGTCGTCCTTAGAAACTAAGTTTTCGCCCATGGTTAAAAAAGTGTGGGTTATACCGCTTCTCAACCCACACTTTTTGACCAATCATGTCAATTACGAGTGATGTAATGTGTTATAAATCCTGTTCCCCCAATCCCTTCCCTCCCCCCCAAACATTTTTTTTTCCAGACAAACCCATGATGTTTGTGTGAAAACTGGTCACTGAAATTGTTGGTGATGGTGTTCAATTGTCATTGATGAGTGCAGACGAAATGTTAGTCAAATAAGTAGGAAATTTGAATATGTGATTGATACGCTGTGCTAGACCAATGGCCAAGGGTTTTGGCATACCTTTCGACAGACATCATGCAGCAGCGGTAGATGTCATGTCATGCACAACATGAGTGTGAGACCATATCCAGTTGGTGCTTTGCAAATATCCATGATTTTGCTCACGATGGAGTAGCAAATAATTGACCTTCGTCAAGCGACCCCATAACTAGTACAGAGTTTCATCCCGAAATTTTTGTCAGTGAGGGGGGGGTCGAAATTAAAGTGGACTAGGTAATAATTTGAATAATACTTTTTTCTATCCAAATCATAGCGACAGTAGAACGATCATTTAGTGACATGAAACAGATCAAGAATCGTCTCATAAATAGGTTTCAACTTCGTTCACTATCAAAGCTAATGACTACAGCTAGAAGGGCCACCACTTGACAAGGGTGATTTGATGTGACTTGAACCCAATTTTAATTTTCAATAGAACAGGAGGGAACAAGTACAAGAAATGAAAAAAATATATATATATACATGAAAGAAACTGAACATGGGCAACCATAATAATGTGAACAGGATTGCTGTGTATATTTTCCTTTATTTTCCTTTATTTATTTATTTTTGAATATGTAAGCATTGATTCAGTGCGATGCAGAAAGTGTGACAACAATGTTCATAAAAACAAACACATAAGCCACATTCTTAAACTAACACACAAATATGTTCTTAAACAAACAAACAAACAAACTATGTTCTCAAACTAAGTATGTTCCTAAACTTAATCACATACAAATTTTATTAAGTTTATGACAGTTGCTTGCCTAAGCCGTTGCGGCTTACTTCACATATATGTCAATTAGTGTTATTATTTTGTCTTCGCCACTTGAAGGATTGGCATAGCAGTTCCTCAGCTCTAGATCATCACTTGTAGCCCGAGGTAGAGTGGTACAGAACCAAGGGGGCATGTTGAACGTGCAGCAACTGCTGCTACTGCCACACCCCTGGCCATCCCACAGTGGGTCATTAGTGTAATAATTATTGTAGATAGCACCAGGTCCACGGCTTCCAGTATCGCAGAAGTAGTCGTTATTGATGAAAGGGGGTACCTGACGTGACCATATGATACCAATGTTAGTACAAGGACAGGTTCTGGAAGTAAAGTAGACATGATCTCGTTCGTAATTAGCTGCTACGAAACTCCAAATGTGTCGTCTATTTCCTGTTGTCCCGTGAGTCAGAGATACTCCATCAAGATAGGCAGCTTCTAGAGAATATGATGGACTAGATGGACGAAGACTAAATTGAAAAGCACCTGCATTTCCTTTCTGAATAGCAATAACTCGTCCGCAGACGCTGGAGTAGGTACGACCGACTCTAAAGGTTACCGAGTCACAGGTATTTAAAAGTGAAGTCGTGCGTCCACAGCCTCTGACAGGAGAGGAGACAGGAGTCCAATTAGTGGGACATTGTTGGTTAGGATCGGACATATTGAGATGTACAGCTCTGACCCAGTCTCCAGCTGCTCCACAGGAACATGGTGGTCCTTGTGGGGTGCTAGGCATGTAGTAGTCCCGGAGAGTCTGTCTCACAGTTTCTCTCTGAGCACTGTAGTTCGCGGTGGGGCATGTCAGGCCATTTGATGATGAGGCAATAGGAGCCATACGAATAGGAAGAGTAGCATTAAACTGACCCTCAGTCCAATCAGATAGGCAGAGCAGAACCCCCAAGAAGACAATCATAGTTGAACTTCTAAGATGAAATTATATTTCAACGTACAATAAAGTATCACACTTTAAAATAGTAAAAATAGTAATAATCAATACCTTTTGTCAAAGTGCATACCTTCAGATGACCTTATATTCTCAGCTTGAAACGATATGAGGTTCAAGAATTACTTCTCACTGCTTTCTGTGGTTGAGCCTCTGCTATTATTTATATTGGTGTTAGCCGGGGCATATGTAATGGTAAACATTAGAAAAAATCATCAAGATGTTACTTCATCATGCTTGCACTGCAGCAAAATATAGTTATTTTAAGAAGGATGAATTTAGAAAACACATATATTCTTATAATTACAATTTAGATCTCACTACTAGACATGTTATTGTATTTCTGTTGTTGTTTTTTGTTTTTTTTCCCTTGGCAATTCCATTGTGACGGAAGTACACTTCAGACAGTTATATTAGAAGGAAAAAATAGTCTAGCTCAATGAAGGAAAACTTTTATTATGCCACCACTAAGAGTGCAACCCGCTTTACATGTATGCAGTCAAACCTCTTATCCGGGCTTCTAAGTGACGGACACCTCTATTATCCGGACAGCATTTGCTAAAGAGCTTGCAATTTTTATGCAGTAAGGGACGTTAATTAGCGCACGCATAACTTGGGATTGCTGCTGGTTGAATGGTCGTGCGTTATTTTAATCGTTCATTGAATATTGCATCTGGGTTGAAGAGGAAGTATAGCGTTGATACCTTTGAGAAGAAGCTGGAAATAATCGAGCACTTGAAGAAAGGCAAGTCACTGAGGGCTGTATTTTTAGGAAGACCAAGAATAATTGAAGCCCATGTGTCCACAAGTGAGTGTCCATCCTTAGATATAGTTTGTCATGCCTAAAATATTTAATGAATTTTGAACATTCTAAGTTACGGACATTTCTTAGATGCAGACACCCCTTGGTCCCAAGGTGTCCGGGTAGGAGAGGTTCGACTGTACCAGGTATTATTAGTTGACGGTGAGTGATATACTGGAGTTACACCTACTTTACACGGCTGTGACGGAAGTACACAGAGAATTGCCACTTTGTTGATCGGTAATATGCATTGTGCAAACTCTGTGAATGTACAAAATATGAATCCTACTATCTATAGGTCAATCAAGTTTGGAATCTCAACCTGCTCTAAATTAGTATTGCTTGATGTTTATTGACTGGACGGAAGTACAAAACAATTGTGACCAAAGTATGTTTGACAACATTCTGGACACACACACAGTCACTCAGTCTCTCATAGTTTATTGTTTTCTATATGGGAGGTGCCAGAGCCTGCTGGACCCTTCCCACACAACCTGCACCAATTGATCACTTGGTGGTCTAGTGTATTGCACAAGCGTGGAGGACCGCCATCTGCCAAGTATCTGGATGAGTGAGTCACTCCTACTCTTTCAGCCGTCGTAGCTGCCCCAATCTGGAAGCTGTGTCCACTGAAGTTAAGCTGGGGATAGGACGACAAGGATGGGTCCGGCCAGCCACTGACATTCTGCATATGCCAGACTGCACTTAAGGTACAACCGCACTGTCTGGTGAGACAGACCCAGCCCGGCCAAGTGAGCCACCAAACCTTAACAAAGTCACCTCACATACAGACAGGTAAGGGGCAGAAGCCAAACCGAAAACAGAAGTCCAAATAGCGCCTCTTACCGCAGCGTAAGACCTCAAGGTAGAGTCGGCGACACCTCCTCTAATGAGCGAATGAACAAGTCCGTCCAAGCTGTCGACCCCCCAGTATGGTCTGAGTACCACCAGCAAGTCTACCACCACCGCCGGGACGGGGCAAATTACAACCTGCGGAACATTAGCAAAAAAACAATGACAAGTAATTCCTCGACAATGCATCCGCTGCAGTATTGTCACGCCCCGGAACATGCCTACATGAAACGTGAAACCCATAAAAAGCACTGTAAAAAGAAAAATAACGCAACAAGTGGATCAGCTGTGCACAGCCAAAAGTCCCAAAGCATCCGAATGAACGCAATGTGATATCACCGGTGAAGGGAAGAATGAGGTACCATTCCAATCTCTGAGGACCATCACCAAGCCAGGTCCGCACACACTCCTGCTGACACAGAATGGCTTTCTAGCAATCTCTTGCTTCTGTCAGCCAGTAAAGGGATTCTCCTCATAAAAGAAATTAAGCTATGCTATGTAATCATTCTTTTCCTTTGTTTTTGTTTTGTTTCAAGAGCAAGTTATATCGATTCAAATAAACTTTATTATTATTATTATAAAGTGAAAGTACATGAAGTGTAAGAAAAATAAACAATTTATAAGACGCATCCGTTTGCCTGACCAATCCAAATTTTTATCATTGACCAACAGGAACCTCTACATATCATCAACTTATCCAAGATTTCTTGCTTCTTAGTAATGGTCAGTATTATCCTTTTTAAATTTACGTCCACTTATCAGTCCAACTCAAATTCAGCTGCTTTTGACTAAATAATTTTGTGCAAGCACAGCACATTTCTGTTGAGGATAATCCGAGCGTATCATCGGAGCATTCAGATGATTGAGGTCCGGATAATCAAGGTTTCACTGTGCGTGTGTGTGCGTGTCAGTTACAGTTCTAGTTTTACCACCGAGTAACGTAGACCACCCCTCTTGCACTAACCCGGCACTAGATCAAGACTTCTTGTACAGCCAGCTACGCTGACTTACAGATGAGTTAGCGATATATATATGTATACCACGATACGTCACTCGTAATTGACGTGATTGGTCAAAGTGGGGACATAACCCACACTGTTTCGCATAGCCCACTCTTTTTGTACCGTGGGGCGAAAACTTTGTTTCTAAGGACGACGCGTGAGTGGTATAAGGTAGATACGCAATAGAAAAGTCCAGGTTATGTGCTCAGTAAATTCACTCGTTTCCGGTTATCCCTTGACTTCACCTCGGGAGTAACCGAAAAACTGGTGAGTTACGTGAGCGCATAATCCCATGCTTTTCTATTGTGTATCTTATACATATATCTATATACAGTACACGTCAAAAAAACGTGCCGGTTTCAGCATCGTAAAATGGCCGTAAAACGCTCGAACTGTCGCCGTTTTATGCGTGTTGTAACGCACTAACAGTCAACGTAAAACGACCGTACTTTTTCTAAAAAACGGCGCGACCGTTGTTAACGCAGGCACGAAAACGTCACGAAACGTCACTACGCAGAACGGTCCCAATAAGCGCGCAATTTTTTTTTGCAAGCACGGTAAGAAGAGCTTTTGCTTCACGCTATCGTTTACTTCTTGCCCGTTGTGTTGGCTGAAGAAGAGCTGCTACTTGCTGGTTACCTACTTTGACATGGACCATGAGAATTTGCGTAGTCTTTACAACAGCCATGAGTACAGTTAACAACTTATGGTTTGAAGCTCACTTCAGCCAAGAGAAAAGCTTACTGTTTGTCTAGCTTCTGTCTGCAGCTACCCAAATCAGTCTACTGGAGAATAAGTAAGTAGCTCAATGATTGGTTAGTTGTTTATCTATTATGTGGAGTTGCATAGCTTATGTCTGTAGCTTGCTAGTAAGTTAGTAGCTAAATAATGTTGGCTATAATGTGTGTGGAGTTCATTAGCTTGTATTTGAAGTGAGTTTAGACTAAGTATGACTTTCCAGTGCAACTATTTTATAACTGCATTTTGTGTATAGTTGCACTTACCTGTTTTTGTTGTTGTTATTGTATTGTAGGCTCAATATTGGTGTTGCGCCAAGAAAGAATTTTTTTTGACACCATCTATACCTAGTTAGTGTTGGTCATTTCTTGTTATTACTAATCGTACTTGAATCCTCTTCATCATTATTTTTATGAAAATTATATTTTGTGAGTGAATCATAATTTATTAATTGCTGCTAATTGTGGCGGAGGGAACAAATTTTATACCATACAGCCAGAAATATTTGACAAATTTAATTTGACAATTATTAGTTTGGATAAAAATGGCAATAATAATACGGGGCGGACTTAATTTCAGGCGACTACAAAGTCATAAATTAAGAGCAAGATGGAGTTACGGAAAATTAAGAAGTTCAAAATAACTTCCTTGCAATTTAGTCTCTTCTTGGAGGAGTAGGAGCTGGCTGGCATCAGTCCTACAGTAAATCTCTCACCCATGGCCTATTTAGGAATAATCTATTAACAACAACAACAACAACAACAAATTCAAGAATAATATGGCACAATTAGTATGTTTGGCTGCTTAATTAGCTGTAGTGCCTGTTCAGCAACCACAGCCACTTGAAGTGTATGAGTGCACACGACCACAAAGCATTCATGCAAATCCCATTAGCTGTAGTGGAGTCAGGATAAAGTAAACTAAAATCGAACAAACCAACAAACATTAAACCAAAATAATGCCCGAAACTTATCTGAAAATCAGATCCACTCCAAAATATTAATATAAGACATGAATAATAAAAAAAATAAATTTGAAGTCATTTTTGGAAGCGTATAAAAGGGTTCGAGTAAGTAAATATGCACTGAATTATTTTTTGTTGCGCTCCACAACTATAATCGGTCTACTCGTAAATATCCACGGTGATAAAAGCAACTTCATAGTTTTAACTTGACAGATGAGCCAGTGTAAAAGAGCAGAAGGATCTTGAACACTTCGATTTAGTGAGAATAATTAGCTTACAAGGGGGGGAAAAATGGGGCCATTCTGAGATCCAACCTAAAAAGGTTTCTAAATAGAAAAACTTTCTGTAGCTCTTTGAGCATGGAATTTTTTTTTTGGTAGCAACTAGTGAATAATACTACAGTTAATTAAGACATACCTTTAAAGGTATGCCTTAATTAACTGTAGCTAGTATTATAAGATAATTATCTTACGGGATTGTTTGTTTGTTTTTTTGTTGTTGTTTTTTGTAAGAAAATTACTAAGAGACCTAACATTCCAATCCTGTAGGAGAACTCTCTAACAGGCAAGGCTTCCTATAATAGCTGTAAGGCTATTCTCCTAGCTTGCCGTGCAGCTAGAACAAAAAAAAATCTAAAGCTTTCTGGTAATAAGTAAAACTTACTGGCCCATAGTCCTTACAGCTTTCCTCCTTTCTGTTACTGGTAGAGGTCCAGAAGAGCTTCTAGCAATACAACAAAAGCCGGTGCTCTCCGTTTCTTTCTTGCGGAGCTTCTTTTCAAGTTGCTTTACGTTGCCCAAACCGGCACGTTTTTTTGACGTGTACTGTATTTAGGTGTTCAAAAAAATTTTGTATGTGAGAGGGCATACGTATGCTCATACTTCAAGGCCACTGTAAGTAGTGGCACCTAGCGATTGGTCAATTTAGGGGCTGTTAGTTTGACTACAACATCAACACAGTGAACTGTGTGGAGAGCTACAAACTGCCCTCCTAGAAAACACTTTTTAAGGCATTAGCTGCAGTGTAAATACATATTCACCTGTAGCAATACTTTGTGACTACAGCCTCCTAGGATGCTCTGAATTGTGGCAGAACTTGCTCGCCACACTGCGCTATTGGGAACGCATTCTTAGTAGTTTTATATTCTTGAACTAAACAGTATTTTTTTTTTTTGTATGCAATATGTTTGTATAATTTACTTAAATAATATAATATGTATGTTTATTAGGGATAGCTTGATACCCGTATGAATTATGTTGTGTTTTATTAGACTGTCAACGACTCCAGGGATTTGCAAGCATCAGACGCTGGCAAGCTCCGCTGCTGGGCAGCCAATGCTGGAGGGCAAACTTTCCAAGACGTTACCTTGGTAGTATGTGTGTGTTTGTGCGTGTGTATGTGTCATGGTTCATAAAGTGTTAAAGTGTGGCCATTTAAAAAATAAGAAATAAAATTTGGCTTAACAACAACTAACACAAAGTTAGTGTGCCATCTCCATAGAGTAAAAAAAAAAAAAAAAGGAAGAGAAGAACTCAAGAGGTAACCTTTAGTTTAGTAAAGTATTCTCCATACATACCTGTAGCCAGCGGGGATTCGGGGGATTCGATCAAACCACCTTTTTCAGTGACCACACATCACCCCAAAAGCAAACTCATGGAGTTTTAGCTAATCGTTTGCTTCTGGGAAGCTGAACGGAGACTGAAGCTATCTTTTTGTGTTTATTTAAGTTGCAGATTACTAATCTGCATCAATTACTGTATACTCCAGAGTCCTCACCACCAAGTGAGTACAGTGTAGTTCACGTAGCGGCTCATCGCTCGTTGCAGGTTTCCCGGCATAGCAAGACTTCTAGCTATTGCACTCACTCTCATTCCAATATTCAATAAAGCCTGTCTATAGCTTTGAATTAGAAACTAGGAGAGCAATTAGTGGTCATGGATACATGTAGGTATCTACATCAATTACCTTTTTAGCTATCGTCTAAGAATGATGGAAGAAGGAATAATAGGTGTGGCTTTCAGGGTAAAATTCGACTCCTCAATCCAAACTGCTGGCTACGAGCTGCTACAAAAATAATCCCGAAGCTCTCTTGAAACGATCCAATGAACTAGGAAAAAGAAAAGAAAAGAAGAGTGCGTTAATTCCCCCACTCGCTCTCCATGAAGACGGGAGTGTAGAAAAATATTTAAAAAGTTACTGAGCAATTGACCAGGTTACTAATAATTGCCTTTAATTAATATCTATAAGAAAGATGAAATATTTCAGCCTGGGAGTTCCGTGGTGCCCCATGTGGCAGTGTGTTTAATTTTATTTGTGACCGGGACAGGAGACAGCACATCTCATGTACTTAGCCTGTACTTAGAAATACTTGCAATGCAATTAAATAAAATAGACTTCTGAGAATAATGCAATTGTAGTTTGGGGAGTTATGTACAAAACAAATTGAGTACCACTTGGTTAACAAAACAAAAAAGCTAAAATATGTATAAAAGAAAAGAAGAAGGAAAAATACAACCACCAAAAAATGGAAAATAATAAATGCAGTATGAATAAAAATTATAAAAATTAAAAAGGGGGTAAGAGAAAAATGAAAGGAAAATAAAGGTATGCTTGTTCATTCCTACACATCAGTACTGAATTTAAAAAGTAGGAACAGCAAAACCTTGCCATATTAAGGGTTCAATCTAGAAATTTTTGTTTGTTTGGGGGGGAAGCTCAGGCAACTAAAATAGAGGCAGGATATCAAGAATGTTATATCATTATTAGAGAAAGAAATAAGACAATTAAATTATGAGGTGCATGATTCGCTAATTAAAATTTTAAGATGTGCAAAAGGTTAAATATTATTGCAACTTTTGGGGGGGGAAGCTTGGAATTTTGGGGAGGAAGCTGAGACGTTTGGGGGAGAAGCTTCCTCCCCCCCCCCCCCCCCCCCCCCCCCCCCCCCCCCCCCCCCCCCCCCCCCCCCCCCCCCCCACTAGATATTGCAACACTGGAATAATATCATGCTACCCTTAATTCCATACATGTTGCCCACACCTCACAATCAAGTCAACCCTTTACCTGATACCACCAGCTGGAACTCCTCCGCTGCTTCGCCCTCGGAACTGTTGACCGCACACGCGTAACTTCCCGCATCTTGGAGTGTCACGTTAGCGACAATGAGAGCCTCGTTCAACAATTACTTCCACATTATACAAATCATTCACAGATGAGCCGTCCTTTAACCACGACACTTCGGAGCTCGAAATACCGCTAATAAGACACACGAACTGAGCCACGCCCCCCACAAAAACAACTTGCACAGAAGGAGTGGAGGTCAGTATAAATGGCTTTGATGTAAACTCGATCGGCTGAAGTCTCGTTACAATCAGAAGTGACTTATCTCTGGCATTTCCACTCGGTCCAAATACTTCGCACGTGTAGTTGCCGGTATCGTTCAACCTCACGTCAGTCAACAGGAGCTCTCCGCTGTTCAAGATGGCGACCGTGTCGCTGCTCTGAAGCTCAATCTCGTTTCTGAGCCAGCAGAAGTTGGGAGGGGAAGGCCCTTCTCTTTCAGAGCAAGTGAAGGATGCCCGGAAACCCTCGTAGACTGTGGCATTGCTAGGCAGCACTGATGCCTCTGGTGGTTCTGTACACAAATATGGCAGCAAAAAGTGTTATATAATAATTACTTCTGAAAATGACAAACAAAGAAGTATGCACATCCAACAGAATGACATATAATTTCTTGAATGGTATCGTAGTATAAGTAAGAGAGCAGTATTTAATTGCAATCAAAGCATTTCTGTGTAAGCGTACCATACAAGAAAAGGTAAATCAATAAAAAGTCTGTGTTGTCCACAGACACCAATATTTCAGATGAGATGCGTAGTTGCCGGAACATCATTTATAATTGTATACACACGTACATACATACATGTACATAGTGCGTACTTTATCAATGGTAACTATGAATGAAATTCCAGTACACATATTTTGGGTTGTTGAAAGTTAAGTAGTTTTTTGTTGTTGTTGTTGTTGTTGTTGTTGTTGTTACTATAGTTTATTAGTTTTTTTTTGGTTTATTAGTTGCCCCGGTAATAGTATCACACCCACCATCACAGGTAGTGGAAGAGCATTTGTTCCTGAACTTATCTTGTCTGGTCAGTGGCATATTAACTCCTGTCATCACCTGATTCATTAATGACTCCCTTGTAAGTTACTGTGTGTGTGTGTGTGTGTGTGTGTGTGATTTATCAGGAGAGGATTATTTCAATAAATGTGACCGTCTACGGGAAAATCGGGCATAACGCTGCATGCTTAAACGTCCTTGAATAACTTCCACGTATAAGGTGCTATGCATCCGACGTTAAATTTAATATTTCTTTGAAGTCAATGTTGTTGTGGTCTAAAAACACTACCAACCAAGCTGATATTTACCAACACAGTTATTAGAGCCTCTGAGTTCCCCTTTAGTTACTGGCTCTGACTCGTGTTACCTAGACTACCTTACCGTATTCTTCCTAATTAACAGCACCAAAAAAATTAATTCAAATCTGGGAATGATTTATTTTTAGAACGAAACCAACAATTGCTGACTTCCCGTGGTTCTTAATTAGGGCGGAGCTTAACAATAGAACGAAATCAGATGCCAATAATAAGCCACGATCAGCTAGCTCAGCTGTATAGAGATTCCCCACCTTGTTGTATGTACAGGACTGTATCATGCACGTTCTATTTGCTAAGCACCAGAAAAAAAATAATTCAAAAATTGGATTGGTTGATAAATAGAACGGGAAAAAAAAAAATATTGTCACTGGTTGGTGCTGAGATTAGAGCAGTGTTGTAATTGGGATGAATACGGTTAAGCCGAACAAAATTGACTTATTGCCCGTGCCACTACTTAAGTAGCCTAAGGTTAGAATAAGAGCATACTATGCTCACTCAAATACAAAATTAAATTGTAGACCATTTATCATCTACTTATATTCAGGCTGCAATAAATGCATTTAGATCATAGCTAGTTTGAATTGAGCAATCTGATTGGTCACTCAGAGGTATTCTTATTTCACTTAGTCACCACTAACAGAGGTAGACTAAGTTACTTAGTCACCTCACTTCTTAGGGCATGGCAACTTTCTCTTGGGCAATAAGGCTAAACATGCAGTTGCATAGCAACCTTGCTATAGTCTAAATAAGTTAGACAATTCGACCAATGGGATTTAAGTGATCTAAGAGACCCTCAGTCCTTTAGTGGCGCCCTCGCTTCGCTCGGGATGCTACAACCCAAGGTCTTCAGGTCTCTTAAATAGCTTAGAACCTTGGTCTCATTGTCTAACTATTATTTATTGCAGCCTTCATATTTTTGCTTGAATATTTTTGCTTGAATATTTCCACATCACGCGATAGCGTTCTGTATTGTATGCTTGTTGTTGAACACTCCAAGTAGCGCGTGCGTAGCAGCTAAAATCAATGAAAATTGTATTGTAACCAGTTGAGAAAAACTATGAAGGCAGCAATAAACCACTTATCACACTCGTCGTACATTATGGGAATAATATTTTACTCTCACGCCACATTTTCACTTGCCTTCGAGGCTTGTGAAAATATTTCGCATGCTCATAAAATATTTTACCATATTGTACCCTGACTCATGCTAGAAGTATTATATATTGCAGCCTTAATATTTTTGCTTGAATATTTCCGCATCACGCGACAAGCGTTCTGTATTCTCCCATATTGTACGCTATTATTGAACGCGAGTAAATCAATAAAAAATGTATTGTAACCGGTTGAGTAAAAAATATCAAGAAAGCAATAAGTCATATCAAACTCGTCGTACGATATGGAAATGATATTTTACTCTCACATAATATTTCACTAACCTGCGGCTCGTGAAAATATTTTGCCTGCTCGTAAATTTTTTTCCCATGTTGTGCTCTTCAGCTGCTCTCTTTCACTGAATTATTATTGGTTTCCTTACCACAAACTACAATTGGCCCCCCCCTCCCCCTCCCACCTGTATGTGGGCGTATCTAGGTGGTGAACGATGCTCAGCGATCTGTGGACCAGAATGGTAACTTGTTAATTACTGACACTCAAATATCTCATTCTGGCCAGTACACTTGTGTTGCTAGGAACGACGCTGGAGTGACTCAAATATCATTCTCGTTGGACGTGGTATCTGCAAGTGAGTTGTCACACACACACATACTCGCATGCACACACATACGTATCTTTGTTTATCAATCATTTCATCTGAAATAATAAAAAAAAATGCAAAATAATGTTATAACTTCTTGCTATGTAGGTTAGAAGAAACGTACTTTGTATATTATTTACATTCAGGTATGAAATACATTTAGATGTGGTAATTAGAGACACTCTCTTTTCTAATCCACTATGGTACCAAATTCCGGTTTGTAATTAATTTATACTCTATTCCAGTAAATGATTATATTTTACACTCCCATTCCATTAAAAAAAATTTTTTTTTGCTAATATTCTAGTACAATTACACAACAAAAAATTTTTTTTTTCAAATACGGTAATTAAAAGTTTGATTGGATAAATAGATTCGGAGAAAGAATTCCAGAAAACGTTACATGGAAATACATTATTATTTTTACAAGGAAGATTTTTTATCAATTTTTTTTTTTTTTTTTTTTTTTTTTTTTTTTTTTTAAAACGTTTTTTTTTTTTATTTTTGTTTATTTGTTTTTTGGTGATTTTTCATTATTATTTTATTATTATATTTTGCAATAGTCTTCGAGGTGATACAAGAGCCGATGTCCATGGTAGTGAACGAAGGCGAGTCCATCATACAGGACTGTGTGACATATCTCCTCATCCCAGTCTCGTGGACCAAGGACAGCCAACCAGTGGCTCCGTGTCCAGGAGATAGAGTGTGCGTGTCGGGTGGAGGCATCTACATCACCTGCCTTACTACAAGACGCTGGCATCTACACTTGTTCCTTCACTCATAGAAATCAACTCAACACTCACACTGCCTCTGTGACTGTACGTCCATCGAGTAAGGGAATTTCCGACCCCGCCTCTATCTCTCTTTTTCTCCTCTTCATTTGCTGTCTTTGCTCTTTGTGTAATTAACCCTCTCAGCGTGCATGCACGTGAGGGTTACAGTGTAGGGGAGATAGTTTGAACGCTGCCACCAGAGTTCCAATCAATTACTCATACGCCAGGAGGGTGGTCTAATTCCCGCCGCACAGTCCAATTTCTAGATCAGAGTTTTACGTCTAACGAAAATGATATGAGATGACGAGAGCAACGACTAAGAACTGAACTCACACGCACGAGGACGAACTATAAATACAAAAATAAGACCACACCTACAATTGACACGAAAAGCTCTAAACATCCTGCTCTAGAGTGTTGGGTTCACGCCTAGAGCAGGCACATGCACGCACACCAAAGTCCACAAACATACATACAATAAATCAACACCATTGTCCTTTCACGCAAGCTACATGATACACAACAATAATTAAGACACAAAAATGCATTCTCTGTTCCATAAGTTCTTTCTTCTCTTCTCTTTCTTTACTTCTCTTTCTTTCTTTTCTCTTTACTTGCGAGGGGTGGCCCCACATACAGTAGTCTGTCATTCTGTCAACAGCGGTTCTCGAACATACAGTAGGGGTCAAAAAAAAGTTCCCATTGAGTTGGTTTAACGACCTTCTAAAGTCTGTATGGAAGACTTTTGACACGATTTTTTTGTGCAACTTTTAGCCGACCTTTTTGGCAATTTTTTTTTTTGTACCGCGACTTTTTTCTCTAGCGACCTTTCTGAGTCTGACTTTTTTAAGGTTAAGGGGCAGAACCCTTCTAGAGCACTTCAGTTATTGTGGTTAAACAAGTACAGGGCAGCACCTGCTTGATGTGTAGCAGCTGCAAAATCAGGTTAAAACTAGGCTGCTAATGATTTTTTTAAAAGAATAAACAACAGGTTTAAAAGTCGGTTCAGCAGCTGGTGACTTGTGTAGTCGGCATTGGTTGATACAAAGTCATTAAAAAGTCTCCTTACCCTAGAGACTATTTTTCTGTTAGTCGCTAAAAAGTCTGGTCGCTATGGGAACTTTTTTTTTACCTCTACTGTAGCAGCCATGCAAGCACTGAAAGCGGCATCAAACTGTAGTACTCGGAAAAGTACATCCCTTTAATGTTCCTTTTTTTCTTTTCTTTTTTTTTTTTTGGACTTAGTTTCCCAGAAAAAGCAAGTCACATTCCTTTTCTACAGGTGACATCCATTACCGATTCATTTATTATATGGTAAAGGGTTCACAATCACTGCATTTGCAGACTTCGCAGAGCTATAGCCATTAGCTGAGATTGTGAGTAAAGTTGAAGCATATTGTGAAGATAATTCTTGATCTGCTTATCATGTCACTAAATGATCGTTCTACTGTCGCTATGAATTGAATAGCAAAAAGTATTACTTAAAATCATTACCTAGTCCACTTTAATTTGGAAGCTGGATGGATTGGAAATCGATGATCCTCTAATAGAGGCCATGAATGGGAATCTGACTATCACGAGAGCCTCTTCCAATACCACGGGGATTTACACGTGTATGGCGACCAACGCTGCCGGTATAATTGAAGTGAGCGTGCTAGTTGAGATAGTCTATGAGGCAGACAACTGAACGAGAATGAAATTAGTGAGTTTATGTTTATGTATTAATTCTCTGAAATGATATTTTAATATTGTTGAAATTTAACAGACCCGACATTTAGACTTAGTGCTGAAGTCCTCATCAGAAGCTCAGCACGAATCTAAAACGTTGGGTTTGTTATATATGCTGTTAATCTAAAAAAACATGTGGAGACAAAGGGCACAGCACGCCTTAATTCATTCTCCAATCCTTGCAAGTAGAGTTCTACATCATCCCGATCAGATATAGGAGGGATCTTTTCCACAGTCTTCTCCGCCAAGCATTTAGTTCCTTGGCTTTCCTTCTCTCGTCATCCAGTACCCGTCTCTTCCTAGCTTCTTCCATTTCATCATACCTCAGTTTTTCAGCTCTTTCCCATTCTTTCTTCAATTCCTGCTCGCGTTTTGCTTCCTTGATCTGGGAGTCCTTCAACAATGCTGTCATCATGTCCATCACATGTGCTAAAGAAGGTTCAGCTGTAGCTTCTCCACGAGTGTTGGTGTGGATGAACCAGCCCCTGTACCTGCAGGTGAAGGCGGAGACGAAATTGTTTCCTCATCAGACATCGCCGTAGAACCTGTAGTCTTCGCTCTGGAGTCAGTGTTACCAAGGTTTGCGGAATCTCCCGAACGTAAGGTATACCGGCCTGGTTGACTTGCGGAGGGTGTAGATTCTGTTATGCGTGGTGTTTCCGCTTTGATTTCTTTGACGACTGCACTGTGGAGTAAGACATACGGCACCAGGTTCAGCAATGCAGACCCAAAGATACAAAATGCCTGTACAAGAAAGAGAAAAAAAAATAATACAAGTGCTAAAGTGATTACACAGGAATGATACAAATACCAAACACAAAAATTCTATTTCGTCCACACGTCTTGACAGTCCCGTAATCTTCTTTCCCGATGGCACAATCCGCTTCTTGCTTTCTGTAAGAGCAACCACCGCTGCCGCCAGTTGTGGGGGGGTTCAAGCTGACTTTACTGTAAGCGTGGTAGACTGCCACCAGAGTCGGTCTATAACCAATCTCCTGCCTCTTGATCTAACCACCCAGGGACGTCCAGGAAGTTATAGATGCAATATTTTAGTTACACAATGATGCAGGTGAACATATGGCGAGACTGACTAAAAAAGGAGTGGACCAAGCCGTGCAATATATAGCCAGTCCACCCACGGGTGAAACATATGCTACACTGCACACGCTCAATGAACACATGTGTGTGAATATAGAATGTTCTAGAACACGCTCAATAAATGGAATCTTCTGAAACAAGTTAGAGTGTCAAGTAAACCAATAACAAATTGTCAGTTCATTCAGTGGGCGGTGTCCCACATATATATATATATATATTTATTTATTGCAGCCTTGATATTTTTTCTTGAATATTTCCGCATCACACGAGCGTTCTGTATTCTCCCATATTGTACGCTTGTTATTGAACGCTCCCTGTGGCGCGCGTGTAGCGAGTAAAAGTAATGAAAAATCTATTGTACTCGGTTGAGAGAAAATACATCAAGACAGCAATTAATCACTTATCACACTCGTTGTACAATATGGGAATGATATTTTACTCTCACCCAATATTTTCACTCGCCTTAGGCACGTGAAAATATTTTCATACTCGTAACATATTTTTCCATATTGTACTCTGACTCGTGCTATAAGTATTATATATAATATACTAGTAAAAAAAAAGAAAAACATTTAAAAATGTTAAAAATCTAAATTTAGGGTTGACCAAGAAAGTAATATGTATGATTGCTCGAAAACGTATGGGAACAAGAAAGTCCCAATGAGACATTGCCTGATTCTACAGCCCTAATTCACTGCCTGTTTTCTGGAAAACATGCAAAGACTATTATTCTGCGACAAAAAAATTCAATTTTGTTAAACTACAAGCAGTTATTAGCTGGCAGTGATTTAGGGATGTAGAATCAGGCAATAAATGTTAATGTCTCATTGGGACTTTCTTGTTCCCGTACTTTTTCGAGTAATTACTTTCTTGATCAACCCTTAATTTAGATTTTAACAATTTTAAATATTTTTCTTTTCTTTTTTTACTAGTTTTACTAGTTTCCATGCTTTTTTTTTTTTTTTTTTTTAATTTTTATAATTATTATTTTTAATTGCAGAGAAGATACGTCTTGAAATTTCAAGCGGAGGCGCTTGAATGAGAAAACAACAAACTGACGTAAGTTTTTACACACATAACCTCACCTTACCAGACTGCCTTCCTTTCTCTTTCACAAACATTACATATACTGCAGCTTTGTGTACAGAAGGCTGTGAGGGTGCCAAAAGGAAATCTACCTTTATAACCACGAGAAGTCCATTGAATATCAAGGGTGCAATGTCCGAACTAACAACCTTATAAACTTCTTTATTTTTTATAGTTATTTCTATTTATTACACAATGTTCATTCATCCCACCTAACTGTTATAGACCGAAAAGAGTCAGCCAAACTAAAGATTGTTATTTACTTCATATATTCTACATGCTAATTCAATCTATTCATTAAAAATCACTTTTGGCACGTAATTTGGTAAAGGGTCTAGCTTGGGCGGAAATTTTAGCCATTCAGTGAACATACTCAACAAAGACCTATTTGTCTGCATGAATACAAAGGGTCAAACTCAGTTGAGTAATCTAAATATATAGCAGAGATAAGGTCACACAAGTACTAAAATATTGAGTGTAGATGACTAGGTTATTTTACTTCTGTAAGATAGCTGTGAAAGGTATTAACTTAATTCATATATAATCATTACAATTCACTGTTGGTTATATAATTTTTTTTTTTCAATAAAAGAATTCTAATTGTAATATTCAAAATTTCAGTCTAATAATTTTGTTCCTCCACTTCCTTTTCGGAGTCCAGTGCCTCGAGTATTGTAAGGCTTCCAATTCCTGTATACATGTTGAAAAAAAAAATCATGTTGAAAAAAAAATCATGACATGTTGATATGCTTGTGTTGCTCAATTATAGCTGGAGTGACAGTACACTTTCAGCAACTTACCAATAGCTAGAAACTCAGAAAAACACAGTTTCTGTCTGTATAAAGGCACCAGGAAGTACGTACTAGAACTTGTTGTGTTACAAAGGGATCCTTACAATGGCAGTACCTATGGTTGATGTACCAACTTACTTGCTTAGCTATATTCTTTTTAATATTATTAGTAAGAAAATAGACTGCGTGCAGGTGTTTGGTTCGCGAGACTATGTGGTGGCTAGATCCACGACCCTTCGGGTTTTCTTCTTCACCGCACTTCAGAGCGGTCAGCTTAATTGCACGAATGTGGCCTTTGCAAGCCTATTTACTAGCTATTTAATTTCTAGTAATGGAGGAGTTTGAGTAGTGTCCAAGGCTAAATGAATCTTCTGCAAAACTGGAGGAGCAGTGCAAGAGAGGTAAGATGGATTTCTAAAGTAGCTTGATTTAGTTGTACTTTCTGCCATTTCTTAGCTACACTATTTTTTAACAAATACATATAGCTAGACATATATAAAATGTAGCTATGCAACTTTTGGATTGCAATTCAAAACAGATCTTTGGACCGTGGCTGGCTTGGCACAGCATGTGGGATTCTTTGCACAAATTTCACAAATTGGATACAAAGTCCTCAATTTTCGTAACATTCCTGGCTCATATACATCTCTAGCTCGGTGTTCATACTTCTCCATTCTCTCAGCGACAGAGAAGCCTGGCTGATTCTCCTCAAACATGACTGCTCTTATTTTTTAGAGCTTGTATTAACAGATAGGACGACTTGTTTCTGAGTGTCTCACTGCTCGAGTCCATCCATTGTTGTTGTTGTTTTTATTTTGTTTTTTTGTTTTTTATAAATGGAGTCTGCATTTAAATCACTGTTCTAGTACTCTGTATGAATATCTCGCTATTATCAGGAAATGAAATCAGTGTAATCTAAGATAATTTATGTATGAGGGTCAAATCTTACAGAATACACTTACCTAATTTTTGCTACCATTGCCAAGAGGTAGTCTTTGGTGCAATGAAAATGGTTTCTCTTAACAAATCTTGAACATAAGCTTGATTTTCAACCAATGTGTTAGGCTGATTTTTGATAAATCACTATTGTACAATTCACATTTGCTGCTATGGCACTTCACCATATGCAATTCATGTGATATCCCTTGTAGGAGTTTGAAAGCCGGCACATGCTGCTAAACTTTTATACTTGATAGCAAAGAAAAATTCATCGTTTCAGTAGCATTTAAAATTGAACCCCAATTAAAAAATTAATGCCAGAATCTGATTCTACACCCCAGAAAACCCTATAGTAGAGGTATTACATAATAGCTATGTTTATAATATGCAAGTCCAAATTTCATTTTCACAGGTGCGAATTAAAATTTCGCAATTTTGCACACTTGCCTACTGCTCACAATGATTAAGATCATTTTAGCAAAATTGGTATATGTAGCACAAGAAAAAATAACATAGCTATAACATGTAGACCTAATTACAAGGTATGGATCCAATTTGGATGGACAAATAAGTATCACACTGTACTGCGAATAAAGCAAAATTTATCATGTACAACATTTTTGTGACCACAACATGGATTGGTAAACTAGAGACCCCAATAAAGTGAGACCACTTTCTGTTGGTATTTCTGGAGATGGTGTTGTTGGCTTCCTTTCAAATGTAATAATATTGATATTATTGTCAAATTTCGCTTAATTTAGGCGAAATTTATGTCCCTTGGTCTCCCTCACGGACTAAAAACCAATCAACTGTCTTTTGGTCGAATGCAAGTGGTGAATTAGTAGAAGGCTATTCACTTGTTAGGCGGATACTATTAGCTAGACTACTAACCAGGAACAGCTATTCTCAACATACACTGAACAGCTATTCTCAACATACACTGCTCATCATTTCAGGAAGTCAAGATTTCAAGAATCAGGAGTGAGTGGACAGAAAAAAATGATAAGAAAAAACAAAACACCATTATATTTTTGTGCAAGTGGAAAAGGTCAACTTTTGTAGTTGTTCTGGTCTTTGAGGTACTTCATGTGAGTAGTTGTGGCTTTAGGCAACCCACAGTGGTTACAATATCAGGGGACAGCTGTCATGAAGAGACCTGCCTGTATCAAATAAACAAGTTATAAGCTATTCAAGCAATACACATCTAAAGCTGTAATCAAGCAAGCACAATACATTCAATGTAAGTTCTAATTTTAATGTTTTGAACCAAAAGAAATAAACTAAGTGGATATTTCTTCCGGTACCGTTGTTTCTTCCATTTCTATATCATCTTTATACTCCATTTCTAAGGGTTGATCTTCTTCACTTTTCTTCTTTTTCTTCCGGAAAGTTATTAAAAAACAGCATAGCCTGTCTAATGCTTCATCCACAATCCAGATCACAAACTCCATGAGCGCAAATATGCCGATTCCAAGATAAAGTCCGAGCAGACCTCCAATATCTGACAATAGACCAATGAAAGAGTAGGAGAAACTAGTTGTCTCTTTACTTACAACAAGTGTGTGAAAATACACTGACACCTCTAAAGCGTCGGGTTCCAAACTACTGACAGAGTTTTCAGGAGTATATATATCGGCAGGGAAACGAGAGTATGAAGTTGTGAGGTCATATTTGGTGGACTCACAAGCAGTAGGACAATCACAATCCAAACTAGTGACACTGACTTTTTCAATGCAGCAAATATCAGCAAATGTACAGTTTCGTATGTCAACATAAGCTGGGTTACTAGGTATTTCTGATCCAATATAGTAGCACTTACAGGTCTTAGCGATCTCAGTCAACACACAGTCTTGAAGACAGCCATGTACGGAATAATTTAGCGTATTTCCGAGAAAATTAAAGTGGGAGCTGTCTCTGTTTTCTGTACAGTCTACTCCAGCTTCATTGACAATGATCTGTTGCTGCATGCCAACATAGAGTGCTGTACCAGGAGCAACAGCTATGCCTTGATCAAGTACTCTTGCTGGTTCTGATGCTGGATGCACAAATATTTTGACACCAGCATCTGTTAAATCAGATCCAATATATTCATTCTGATTGATGTTAACAGTCAAGTAGAGTCCATGATGACTTCCAGTTCCATTTGTCTGCAGAGAAGGAACTCTGGAGTGGCCATTGAATGTGTAGCACATACCATAACTATAAACTGTATGTACAAAGTCACCATCCTGGCAAGATTGGCCTAAAAACTTGCACCCCTGAATGAAATCGTCCAATGACTGAGCAGCATTTTGTAACAGGTCATGAATAAGAACTTGTTGAGCTCTTGGGTGATCACTAATAACTGCTTCACACCTGCTGAGGTAATCAGGTTCCTGGTTGCCTATGGAAGATATCTTCATAGCTGATTCCAACAGACCCTCATGAGCAAGCCCTGACATGGTGATACGATTAAGATTGCAGACAGTTACTGCAGGAAAATAAGCAGGCTTAACTTTAACACTTGAGGAAGCAGTGGAAGTAGGAGAGCTAATGTAAAACTTGATTCTCTCTGTGCAATTTACAAGACACAGTGCTGCAGCAGTAACAAAGGCAGCCAGCCAGAACAATCTTCTTACAATACTGTATTCTTTTCTAAATATCTTGTTCACTCCGTTAGTAGTTGTAGTGTCAACATACTCTCTGAAGATAGCACCATTAGAATGGAAAACTTGCTTAGAACAACTCTGCCGTTTAAGGTGTACTTTCATTTCGAGTTACAAAATAAGAAGGGTGCTACATAGAACTAGCATAGATTTTACTCACTCATCATATAGGCACGATTGATTGCTCTGGAACAGATATAGAAATAGTCTAGCGTGGCCACACCCACTCATACCGTACTGGCTATGTGCTGATGGCTTTGTTGCTGGCGGCAGAAGCAAGTGGACAGCATGGCATTGCACTTTTTCCGATAAAGTATAGCTAGCTACTGTATTTTTATAGTTAATTGCTGCTAAGTAGCTACCCTGTAGCAATTGCAAGTATAAAAATAGTTAATTTGAAACACTTTAATAGGCAATTGATTTCAAGGAAGCATATTTTTATCAGAGGTCTTTAAATTCTTGGGCTGGACCACAATTAGTATTTGGCGAGCGAGCGTAGCGAGCGAGACACTTACAGGGGTAACACAATCGAAAATCGGGGATGTTTATTGGCGAGCGAGCGAAGCGAGCGAGACAGTATTAGGGGTGGATAATGCAAAATCGGGTATATGTTATATGTATATATTATGTATATATGTATGTATGTATGGATTATACGTATGCCCTTTAAACGCGCGCGCGGGGAACGTTTTTTCTTAAAAAACACGGCTTTTTAGGCTTGACCCCAGTTTATTCTGAAACTACAGCATTAAGCAAGCCTTACTTTATACTTAAGCTCCAAAGTGTGAGAAAATTCCTGCGAAAACGCTTCCTTTTCAAGAAACAAAAAGTTGATTCGATCGGTTACTATGACATTGAAGACCCTTTACCAAATTTAAATTCAAAACTTCGCCTTTTTTCCGGTTAAGTGCGGCTTGTTACTAGTTGTCAAGAGCCACCTGTAGAGTCAGTACAGTGGTGGCGGAAGCATTTTTTCATTGGTCAGGCAAATTCATACCTTATATTTTCGTAACTCATTTTGTATTAAAGGAACAATGTTATTAAAAAATTAAATTTGAAATAATGAAAGAAAATTAATGATTAGCTAAAGTTAAAATGATCCAAAAAAATTCTTCCTGTGCTCACTCCCACTAATAAATTCATTTGCAACTTTAACAAGGTCAAGTTTCTTGGTTAATTCTTTGTATATATTTAAAATCATAAGGTGATTCAAGCGATCCTGTTTCATGGTACTACGTAAATATGTTTTAATTCTTTTCATGGTAGAAAAAGACCTCTCACTTGCAGCATTGGTTGCAGGCAAAACAATTATTAATCGAGCAACCCAGCACACTTGCTTATAGAAACTACGTTGTGCATCTGAAATGCTTTGAAGAAAATGAAGTGCTTCTTTAAGGGTTATTTTCTCAGTACCACTTGAAGTAGAAAAGCAAGAGCCAAATATTTGTAGCTGAGTATGAAGTTCACTTTTATCAAAGTCACTTCCATAAAATGCTACAACTTTATGAAGTTGTTCAGAGTAATCTTCTTTATTTGCAGCTTTAACAAGTAGTTCTTCAAGTGTTTGATACAGCTTGTAACCAGGCTGGTTGAAACGATCCTGAATACAATTAATCGCCAAGTCCAAAGCTTCAAAATATAACTTGTGATAATGATCTTCAACTGTAGAAGAATGGCTAGAATCTCCTTCACCCACTTCAAAGCGCCTTGGAGTCTTTCGCTTCCTGGGTAAGACTGGCTCATTTGTATTCATGCGTACACGTAAAATATCCATGTGCTTCCAAAATAGCAAAAATCTTCATCATGTCTCATGCTCATCAAAGTCTTTACGGTGTGACTCACAATGACTTGAGCTTCAGCTGCACAAAGATATTTTAATTGCAGTGTTTTGCTCAAATTATCAGTAATTTTCAGAATTCTCTCACTTAGATGCAAACCAAACAATAAACTAAAATTGGACATCTGAGTTTTAACTCCAATTATTCGACTTTTAACATCAGGCATCAGCTTATCTTGTAAATACTCATCCCATAACTCATTCAGAACGTTGTAATTCTCCAATATACTTCCAATTGATTCTCCTCGGACAGTCCATCTGGTATGACAAAATGACCTGATTCCAACTCCACTATCATCCTCAGCAGCATTTTCTTCCTTGATTTTATCAAAGATAGCATTCCGTTTAGGAGAAAATTTTATCAGCTTAGTGACCTCAAAAGCGATATCCATGGCATCACTGCACACTGTAGACTGCTTTATTGTTGTGCCAATGGCTAAATTTAAGGCATGCCCATAACAATGTGAATATACAGCACGTTTTTCTTCTGAGCATAGTCTTGCTACTACACCGTTCTTGCTACCACTCATAGTTGAAGCACCATCGTAGCATTGGCCACGACAACTAGATAAACTGATATTCATACGTAAAAGTGTGTCCTTGATTGCATGTGTAAGACATTCAGCATTAATGCTGTCTACCTGATAAAGACCAATGAAATCTTCATGATCTACTAAATCATCACCTACCCATCTGATACAAATTGTGAACTGCTCCTTGTTTGACAAATCAGTACACTCGTCAGCCATTACTGTAAAGCAAGCTGCTTTACGAATTGCTTCACTCAACCCACGAGCAATATTCATAGCCATAATATGCAGACATTCATTCTGTATGTCATGACTAGTATATTTATTTATTTTCTTAGCAATCCAATCACATATTTCTGGATTATCTTCACTACGAAGTAGTAAGAGCTGATGGAAATTGTTCATTTCTCCGTCGTGGCTTCTAAAAGCCAGACCTTGCCGAGCCAAGAAACTGATATTTTGAAGAATAATAAGAAACATCTTACGGTTGACTCCTTGCTCTTTTTTGTGTTCAGTGCTGAGTACTTCTCCAATATTTCCTCGAATCTGTTTTGGAAGAACAACTAGTGCTTCATTAGCTTCCCGATGACATTGACTGACTTGGTGCTTACCAAATGCTACTGTAGCTTCTTTCCAGTAGGAAAATCCTTTGCTTATAAAAGCAGGTTCACGCTTACTGCTAGTTAAAAATTTCCCTTCTCTAGAGGCCTTCATACATATATAACAAAATACTGAATCTGATTCCATAGTGTAGCCAATTCCATTTATCACACCACTCTGCCCTAAAACTTCTATAATACCACAAATAATATAGAAATGTCGAATTGAATGTTATAGAAATGGTAAAGTTCAATAACAGAGTAAGAATAAACTTGCTAACTACAAAACATAACTTGAAAATGCTAATGAGTACGCAGTCCTATTTCAATGTTTACCTTTCATTTTTTCCAAATTTCCGCTTTGGGAATTTAACTGACTTTTCAGGACGATACTGCTCCGGTACGCTACCGCTGGAGTCGCCACAGGAGATGATGAAGAAGCCATACCAGTTCGGTTCGATTTCAACTGGTAAGTATCGCTATGTAGTTTTGTACACCCAGTTCTATTCTATAAATATCAATGCGCATGCGCAAGCGCATGAAGAATAAAACGCTCTAGCGAGAGCCAGTAGTAAGTAAGTTGTCTCGCTGGAGAGACTGAAATGATCAGGCAGTTATGAAAAGGCTGTTATGAAAAAAATTAGTCAGGCACTTACGAAAAATATTGGTCCGGCACTTGCCGGGTCTGCCGGGCCAGTTCCGCCGCCACTGCAGTACTAAGAGAGCTATCACTACTTCTAAAAAGCGTATGTAAGCACATAAAGTATTAATGCTAAGGAAGCTACTACTACTCGAGGGATGCCGAGGTAAGTACGCAATTCCCTATTTGTTAGCTAAATATGCAAAATAAACTCTGGCCTTTCTTTTTTATAGCTAAGAGCTTGTTGTCAACAGTTACTGGTAAATTCAAATAGTCAGAAGGACTCAAATTTGGTACTACAAAAGTTACCACTGCTCAAGAAAAAGAGGTAAGAAAGTAATTTGTATTTGTGTGCTGAAATTGATTGTCTTTTGTTTTTGTAGGTGAGAGCTTGTTGTCAAGAATTCAAGGTAATTCAGATGGCCAAAGTAACTTCAATGATACTACAGAAGTTATCAATACTCAAGAATGAGGTAAGTAGTAATTCCATATTAATTGTTGGCTAAAATTACAAATAATAACACTGGTTTATTTTTTATCGTAGCTGAAAGCTTGTTCAAGAGTTACTGGTGATTGAGATTATCAGAATGGCAGATGTTTGATACTACAAAAGTTACCATTAATCAGGTAAGAGAGTGATTTTGTACTTGTTTGCTGAAATAAAAGGTCACAACTGCTATTATAGTGTTTGCATGAACTAAGCTAAAACATAGTAACAATACTTTTATGTTACCTAACTATCAGGCTCGCTCGCCATTTGTGCTCAAGCACACCACTAGTTTATTTGTATATATGTTTGGACGTACGTATGTCATTTTGTACTTTGACCCTCGCGTTTTTGTGTTAGTTAGGTGGTCGATCCCGTCCCAAATTGCACTAAACAGAATCCTCTGGTTTATCGATCAGTACCCGTATCACCCTAGAAATTGAATTGTTTACCGTTTTGAATTCTTTTGCGGGTGCAGTTCAAACTTGACAACTTAAGGGACTTCCATTTCTATTCGAGTTAGTGGGGGTGGTAAGTCAATGCGCTCTTTGTCATGGTTATAAGCCGTGCGCACAGTATTTACCTGAAAATACATTGTCCACTAGACTACTGCGAAGGTAAGTCTGTGTAGGTGCATGTCCAGCTGTGTCAAAGCATTGTGTGTTACAACCACTACTTAGCTAAAGAATATCACAAAGAAAACTTTTAAATAACGTGTATCGTTTTGCTATTGTTGTTTTTTCCTTCAATTCAAGTAGTTGCAGAGAGTTGTTACTATGGCACTGAAATCCCTTTACCCTGTATGCTAAATTAAAAAAATGGACCTTATTTTCATTAGCTTCAGTGTTAGAAGTCAATAAAAATAGTATAGTCTTTAGGCTCGCTCGCCATTTGTGCTCAAGCACACCACTAGTTTGTATATATGTTTGGACGTACGTATGTCATTTTGTACTTTGACCCTCGCGTTTTTGTGTTAGTTCGGTGGTCGACCCCTTCCCAATTTGCACTAAACAGAATCATCTGGTTTATCGATCAGTACCCGTATCACCCTAGAAATTGAATTGTTTACCGTTTTGAATTCTTTTGCGGGTGCAGTTAAAACTTGAAAACTTAAGGGATTTCCATTTCTATTCGAGTTGGTGGCGGTGGTAAGTTAATGCGCTCTTTGTCATGGTTATAAGCCGTGCGCAACAGTATTTACTTGAAAATACATTGTCCACTAGACTACTGCGAAGGTAAGTCTGTGTAGGTGCATGTCCAGTTGTGTCAAAGCATTGTGTGTTACAACCACTACTTAGCGCTAAAGAATATCACAAAGAAAACTTTTAAATAACGTGTATTGTTTTGTTGTTGTTTTTTTCCTTCAATTCAAGCAGTTGCAGAGAGTTGTTACTATGGCGCTGAAATCCCTTTACCCTGTATGCTAAATTTAAAAACTGGACCTTATTTTCAGTAGCTTCAGTGTTAGAAGTCAAAATCATTCATATAAAAATAGTATAGTCTTTAGGCTCGCTCGCCATTTGTGCTCAAGCACATCACTAGTTAACCCACAATGCCATAGCGCATAGTCTCGCGGAGCCAGACCCTTTACCACCCTTTACCTTAAAGGGTCTGGCTCCGTGAGACTAATAGCGCTTGCGTCCAGCCCGAGCTCGTGAAGCTATCTAGATAAAATATACTATGCAAAGTGTCTGCTGTTAAGATATTCAAATCTTTTTTCCTGTTAGTTAGAAGACGCCAGACTGTTGGTAAAGGGTCTGGCAACGTCAGACTAAACCCGAATCAGTGTAGACTGTACTCAGAATAAAGTTCAACTGCAGAAGTGTTGCCAGCGTAGCTAGCTAAGCAGCTATGATCAAAAGTGATTAGTTGAATTTATTTAAATTTTGCAGAACTATCTTGAGGCTCTTACTGATTTTGTAAAAAAACAACAACAACAACAGCAACACAAACATCACAGAGAGATCCAACATTCACTTCCGTTTCCTATGTTACAAATATGAGATATAATCTGATTCTGCCTTATGCAGTGTGACTTTCCTATTTCCCTTACTGTTTAGACCAACCCTAAATCCACCTCTTTTTACCATTTAAAAAAAATGTTTTTATTCAACTTATATTTTTAACGGACAAATATAGCCGCGAATATAGCGGACATGATCACTTTACATTCCGGTAAATATTACTTTGGTCGTAGATCGTAAATTTTATTTACGATCTATGCTCTGGTAAATATTACTTCGGGTAATTCAGCGAGCGAGCGAAGCGACTTGGCCGTGCTCCAGGAAGAGGCAAGTGGACAGCGACTCCTTCCAATAGAGGTAAGGGTTTATTTGTGTGTTGTTTTATGGTTTATTTGTGTATTGTTTTAAACACCTTATTATTATACAATTTTTAACTCACTTTAACCCAAGAGGACTTTGTTTGTTCCTTATTCATAGACAACTTGATTGTTCATGTACGCAATGTTTTTTTGCCCAAAGTTTGACATTTTTTAAAGATCATAAGATTACTCTGAGTGCATTAAATGTGAGAATTGTATGTGTGACAGTAAGTCTATAGTGCATGTATGTATAGTAGTTGCAAAATGCACATATGCCAAATAATGTATGCAGTGTATATTTACCAAGTATACGTGCAAATATACCACATCTTGCACACAAGTGTATTGGCATGCATTTGGCATTATGCATAATGTGCAAATATCATCCATGTAACAGTTATGCTTTTTTGTTAAAGGTGGTTACCTGTTGCCACTTATCTCACCTTTCAAGGGGAAAGCAAGTTGCCAACATGCAAGCTTAGCGTCCAGCCTCACTTGGGTGACTTGGGTGAGCTGTGGTGGTTGGGCTAAGGCTAGGGTAAGTGGTTGCCTAACTGCTGTATCCATATGGCAAAGATTGGCTATTTTTTTGTCCTTCTCTGTGTTAAGTTCAATGAGTACTAATCAAATCATCTTCCTCTTTTAATAATCCTAAAAAAATTATTTGAATTCAGAAGTAGTTTTTTTTACAATTTCTGCCACAATTAATTCCATCCAGTGCTTTTTATTGATGTAAACTAAAACAACCAGAAGTTATTAGTACTAGCACACATACTAAAATACTATCAGTACATACATACAAACACTCAAACACACTCTAAAACACGTGCAACCCAAGAGATGTCCTGCTACAGTGTATAATACAGTCATAACTACCTATAAAATCTAAACATACTTTGAATATCATGGTTGATGTGTGTATATGTATGTATTTGTTATTTATATATTTTTGTTCTGTTGCTATAGGTTGAGCTATGAGTGGTCTGATTGCTGACTCGCGTACTATGGTGGATCGTGCGCGTGTGGGAATCGCTGGTTTGTCTACAACGAGCCCATGTCTGTGAAGAGTGTCACTCAGTCTGTGTTCAACCTCCCCAGATGTTCAGCACAACTGTAAGTGATTATATAATTAGTATGACCCTTTACCATACACCTAAATTGATACTATACCTTCAGTTTCCTATAATATATACATACATGCATGGTGTGTTTTTGGGTGAAGATGTATTGGGTATTTAATAAAACTGTTTATCATTTAGATTTTTGTCTATATAAGATGTTCTCAAGTTTGTGATTTACTATGTGTCGTTGAACTAATCACTTAATTTATAATTATTGCTGTGTTTGGGTCAACATGATGTATAAAATATGACTACAAAGATTGTGATTATCATAACAGTCATGTTGTTGTGCTACATTTGGGAATTACAGATATTTGTTGATATTAAAATGAACATAATATTATGATAGCAGCAATATACTTTACTGTGGTATTGCTGGGATTAGCTTTAGAAGGAAAGATGTCCTCATTTGGTTTCATTGTATCTTACTTTGGCATAACTTACGGTTTATAGCCAATGAACATGCACGACTGAAATTAATGTACGCAAGGTGCTACTCATTTCATAATTAAAATTTATGTAAGCCCATGACGTTTCTGAATACAGGCATATTGAAAAAGTGGCCTCAAGAAATTGTACTGATTATAATTACAACAATCATTTTAGTTACATGTGGTACGGGAAATTTGTATTTTATAACTTTTGTAACTTAAATACAAATTTCTTGTACCACATTTTATTAAGTAATTGTTGTAATTGTAATCTTTACAATTTCTTGAGGCCCCTAAAATAATAATTGTAATTGTGATGATTTTTGCAAGCTATGTAGTTGTTAATCGGAATGATTCCATTGCTGATGTAATCGTAACAAACTAGTGAAGACCACAGATAAAGATCCACATGCTCTGATTAGAACTCTGTTAGTATCACGTGTGGTGAACCCACCACATCGACAGGACATGACACAACATCTTAGCTAATGACACACACTAGTAATGTATTGTCACAAACACTAAACATCTCATTCAGAATATCATTCCATTCTCACAACCTCATTACTATATCATCCTTTAGTGAGCATGCTCGGGCTGGTTTGCTATATATATGGCCAGCTCAGGCTTGTACTTTAGTTACTGTCGTGCTGCTTGATCCTTTATCTGGCCTAACCTAAGAACTGAACTAAGACATCAGGGATTGGGTTGTGAAGAAGCTTCAAACAGCTTGGAAATATAGCAGTAGTAACTCTGGTGGCAGCCTACTCGGTCTGTCTTCCCCTACACCTGGTGACAGCTCTCTGTGACTACACCACACCTGGTGGCAGCGGTGACTCCTTCAGTCTTCTGTTGGGAGCCTATGGAGACGCCCTACAACATCGAGACTTACCTCTTGCTGACTCCTGTTCTTTTCAGAATTGGTTTTGGCATTCATTCAGTTTCTGTGTTTACTTTGTTTCTTCATTTTTCAAGCAGTGTCTACTGCTAAGTTTTGAGTCAAGCCCAACTATTATTACATTTGTTGTTCTTTTTCTCTCCAGAATTTCGGGATCCAGCTGGTCTAGAGGGTTTCCACCAGCATTGTTTCAGTGTCTACTACTTCTTGTAATTCGTGTCTCTACCTTGGAGAGCAAATTATTACTTACTTCTAACGTGGCACATTCTTGCTCGTGAATAGAAAGTCGTTTGCGGTTCCCTTCTGGTGGAATACAAAGTCTTGAATGCCAGTTGAACTGTGTTACTATTATTATTTTGCCATTGTTGTTGTTGAATTTATTCTGTTTGTACCGAACGCTGTTGTATTTCCCATTATTATTTACCCTTTGTCAGTCATTTTATCCTCAGACTCGTCATGAACACCAGAAGTGGTCGACCCCGTGGGAAACCTAAACCCTCACTATTTTCTGAGGCTTCTAAATCATTGGACAGTCATTTATCACTTTCACCATCATCTGAATCTACTACTTCTACTCTTCCAGCCTCATCATCAGCATATGAGTCATCCACCTCCACTGTCATTTTTCTACAGGTGTTTCATTGGGAATGGATCAGGAGAAGCTTGAACCTCTTCCTTCCACTCTGCCCAAAGCCAAACCCTCTTCTTCTGCTACCATTAGCAAAGCCAAGTTGCTAGCTCAGGAACTGAAGTCCTCTGACGTTGACCCTGTCTACCTCCTTTTGTCTCAACTTATGGAGAATCAAATTGCAACTCCACCTCCTCAACCTGTGTATGCCCCTGCCAATACTCCTGACTCTTTGGCAAAATCCATTGGCTCTTTGGAACAAGGTGAGGACATATTTGTTTTTTTACATAGGTTTGAGTATGGTATGAAGGTTAATACAGTTCCTATTCAGAATTGGCTACACATTTTGCCCAAATTGCTGCATGGTATTTACAAGGAAGCCTATTTCAATTGTATTAATGAGACAACATCCTATCAGCGTATGCGTAATGTTCTTTTGAATGTTGGTGGATATTCCTTGAATGACTGTTTGGCCTCATTTCCTTTAAAATATAGACAATCTGGTTCTAAATCAGTTTTGCAGTTCTTTAACAATTGGAGATACAAGTATGGTGTGATGTTATCTCTACTTTCTTTTCTGGATTGTTTTTCTGAGGATCAGTTAGACCTCATTTCACAGGGAATGGCAGCCCTTGGTTTAGTTGCAGGCATGCCAAATTAAGCCCGCAAAGCAGTCCTTGACAGGCATCACGATTCCCCTCAGACGTTTGTGGATGATTGTGTCTCATCAATCACATCAGCTGACAGTTCATTCAAACCTTACCATTCTATCAATAGCCACTCTCCCCCCAGACACAATTATCACTCTCAATCCTTTAGAAGTTCTAACTTTAGACATGGCTCCAATCATTCCCATTTTAACTCCCACCATAGACCCCAATCCAGTTACTCTTCCTCAAACTTTCAATCCCGACATCATTATCAACCTCAATGTCATACTCCTCAAACTTCACCTACCCCTGTTCCCAGAAGAGACATCTCCGACGTACAGTGTCATAAATGCAAAGCCTTTGGTTACTACGCCAATAGGTGCCCTACCTCATCATCAGCCTCCGCATCCTCAACCTCAATCCCAAACTACTCCCCAAACCCCAACCCTCCAGTCAATTCTCCAAGCCCAGCTCCCAGATCACAACCCCCCAGACCTCAACAACCTACTGCTCATTCATCAACCCCAACCTCAACTTATGCTGTGGAAAAAATAGAGACCCATGACCCCTTTCCAGTCACTGACATCCCAGATTCTGAACCCCTAAACAATTTTGATGACGATTTTATCACTTATTGTCATGTCAATGGCATCTACACCTCAATTATAGTCTACTCAGGTGCCAAAAGATCCTTAGTCTCATCTGATTTTATCACACCCAAATTATCACCTGTCATGTGCGAGTCACTCTGTGGTATCAAGAATCACATCCACTTTACCAGTTTACAAACTCAATGTTGATATCCCTACCATTCATGGCATAGCACGTTTTGCTGCATGCCCCACTCTCCCACCCAAGACTGTACTTTTGGGTATTGATTTCGGTCATGAGAAGTTTGTTCAGCTTGTTAACTCCATTAAGCAGAACCCTCTGACAGTTAATACCGTGACCAGAGCTATGTGTGCTGAAGATGATTTGTCTGAACATGTTTCTGAGGCATTACATGCTTCGGAAGGTTGTTGTCCCATACCTTTTGAGGACATTTCTGAGTCTGTCACTGTTGCTGACAACACCATTTCTGACGTCCTAGCTACGGAGCATAGCCCAATGTTAGTAGCACCGGTTCCCAGAACTCACTCCTGTGTCATTGCCTTCACTTTCATTTGATGGTGTCAACAAAGACCAATTCAAAGACTTACAATATCAGGACCCTTCTCTAGCTCCCTTGTGGAAACTTGCTCATAACCATGAAAAGAAATTCTTTATTGTTGATAGATTATTAATGTGTCTCACCACCACTCACAACACGGTTTCTAATGCACTAGTCGTTCCCCAAGAACTAAGGCACAAAGTTTTGATTGCTGCTCATGATGGCCTTGGCCATGGAGGAATTAGTGCCACACGTTCATTGATAAACAAACACTTTACCTGGCCAAAGATGCTAGATGATATCAGAAACCACATCCTTGCTTGTACCAAATGCCAAAAGTTCACCAAGTCCAATAACATCAAAGTGCCACTTGTTGAAGCTGAAATCATTTCAGAGAGAGGTGAAAAGATAGCCGTGGACATTGTTGGGCCTCTGCCCAAAGCAAAGGGTAACTTTAGATTCATTTTTACATGCCTGGAATTGGCATCTGGTTACCCCTTCACGATACCCATCAGGAATTATACCTCTGAATCAACAGCTCAGTGTTTGCTTAACATCATTTCAGTCCTTGGCATACCCTTGCAGATCCTATCAGACCAAGGTGCAAACTTTCTTTCCAGCACTGTTTCACACTTATGCAGGAAATTTGGCATTCACAAGATACAGACCTCACCCTACCATCCCCAGTCAAATGGGAGACTGGAAAGGTTTATGCAACTTTGAAATGCATGTTGTCAAAAGCACTAGTTGAAAGATCTGATTGGTCATCTATGTTGGATTTGATTTTGTACTATGTTCGGAACATTCCAAGCTCCAGACATGGCCACACCCCTCACGAGTTGCTGTTTTTAAAGCCCACTCCATTCATTTTATCAACCATAAAATCACTCTGGCTTTCTGACTCTAACACCACTGTCAACATTCCTCAGTTCATTTCAGATTTGGACAAACAGTTTGCCTGTCATAATCATGTCATCAAGTCATCCCTTCAGTCATAGCAGTCATTAAACCATATTAGTAAGGAATCTGAACTTGCCTCTAAATTCTAAGTTGGTGATCTTGTCTTCAAAAGAAACCCAGGCCTAAACAAATGTCTAGATTCATCATGGGATGGTCCCTTTGTTGTTACCAGTCTGTTACCACCTGTCAACTGTGAGATTTCACCCCATAAATCAAAGGGAAGGAAGAAAGTTGTTCACCTAAGCCAAATCAAAAGAGCCTCTGAAAAGTCTGTTTTGAGAGTAGCCATTGTATCAAATGACATCTCACCACATTTTGAGTCATCCCCAAGGCAACCAACAAAAATTGACCTGACTCCTGACCAACAATCACTCCTTGATCACACCCTTTCCTTGTTTCCCAACGTATTCTCATATACACCTGGTATTACCTCTCTTGTAACCCACTCTATTACCCTCACTTGTCAAACCCCCGTATGGACTCCTGCCTACACAATTCCATTGGCCTACCAACAACCCTTTAGGGAATAGATTGAGTCTTACTAGAACTAGGAATCATAGAGCCTTCGACCTCTAAGTGGTCTTCTTCCCCATTGCCGGTAAAGAAACGGGATGGTGTAATAAGAATTGTTGTGGATTATAGGAAGTTAAACTTGATCACAGTCCCCGAGCCATTTCTCATGTCTTCCATAGACTCAATACTAGCCCAAGTTGGTAACTGCAAGTATTTGTCCAAACTTGACTTATTGAAGGGATTTCATCAAGTCCCTGTTGATGAAGATACCAAACAGCTCACAGCCTTTAGTTGCATGCAGGGAAAGTTTCAATATAAGGTCATGCCTTTTGGCCTGAAAAACGCCCCCGCCACATTTCAACTCTTAATGCAAGCTGTCTTAAGAGGCATAGAATCTTACTCTTTGGCATACATAGATGATGTAATAATCTTTTCAGCTACATTTGAGGATCACATTACTCACATCTTCTCGGTCCTCAGTAGGCTTAGTGCTGCCAACCTCTCTGTCAAGAAATCAAAATGTTGCTGGTTTTACTCATCTTTTGAATTCTTAGGCTTTGTAGTAGGAGATGGCAAACTTACCATCTCAGAGGCAAAAGTAGCTCATATCAGGAATTATCTACCTCCCAAAACCAAGACTGATCTACGCGCTTTTCTTAGACTTACAACCTTCTATGCAAGATTTATTCCATCCTTTTCATCTCATACCACCATTTTAAACTCATTTTTACGAAAAGACTGTCCTGACATTCTACATTATGACAACGACAGTGACTTCATCAACTCATTTAACTGTATTATCTCTGAAATCGTTAATCACACCTCTTTATTTCTACCAACTATTACAGATGTATGGTGCCTGTACACTGATGCTTCTACTAGAGGTATCGGTAGTAGTCTTTGTATTTTCAGAGATGGTGAATGGATGCCAGTTTCATTTTACTCCCGCCAACTTATCCCGAGAGAAAGAAACTACCCAATCGTGGAATTGGAAGCCCTGGCTGTGCTAGCATCCGTGGAACATTTCCGTTTCTATTTATCCGGACTCCCGTTCACAATTTTCACTGACCATTCTGCACTTGTTGATATCTGGCAAGGACCTCCACCCTCAGCCAAGATGGCAAGATGGATAGAAAGACTGTCGGATTTCGATTTTACCATCATCTACATTAAAGGAGAAATGAACGGTGTTACCGATGCAATGTCCCGCCAAAGTTGGCCCACCCCTGCAGCTATCTCTGCATCTGATGCCTCTCTACCTACTGGAAGCTCAGCCTCCATGAGAGGGGGAGATGTGGTGAACCCACCACATCGACAGGACATGACGCAACATCTTAGCTAAGGACACACACTAGTAATACTATAGCATCTCATTCAGAATATCATTCCATTCTCACAACCTCATTACTATAATCATCCTTTAGTGAGCATGCTCGGGCTGGTTTGCTATATATATGGCCAGCTCAGGCTTGTACTTTAGTTACTGTCGTGCTGCTTGATCCTTTATCTGGCCTAACCTAAGAACTGAACTAAGACATCAGGGATTGGGTTGTGAAGAAGCTTCAAACAGCTTGGAAATATAGCAGTAGTAACTCTGGTGGCAGCCTACTCGGTCTGTCTTCACCTACACCTGGTGACAGCTCTCTGTGACTACACCACATCACGTATATATAGCAGTACATTCTATCAATCACATATTGGATGGGAAGTCATACACAGGTACATGTATCTTTAAAACCTCCACTGTAGACTGTTACGGTTTTATCTATGCAGAAAGGCAGGGAGGGGGGATGGGTGGGGGGAGAGCCCCCCCCCCCAAAAAAAAAACTCACTCTACAGTTCCCCCTACCCCACATAACTCTTCAGTGTTCTCCCCTAGCATTTTCTTACTTTATGCATTATGCTGTTGAGGCTGGGCCAGTAATTACAGTTTCAAGCTTGTTATAATTTCATGATAATTACTCTAAATATTAACTAAACTTCTCTTTTCCCGTACATATATAAAGAGAGAGGTTGGTATATGGGAATTGGTGTTGAGAATCTCAGTTTGAGCTATATGATTGTTCAATAATTCTATTGACCGGTCGTCATTTGTTATGATGAATTATGACAAAATGAGTTCTACATAATATGTACTACAAGCATGCGTCAGTTGATCTAGCCATTTCTACCCATTAAAAATATTATAGAATATGAAATAATGACAAGATCAGCAATTTCTAGTTCAGCTATCACTATGAATTTGTTTTAATGTCTTCAACTGTAGGACATTTGCTCCACAACAAAGATTACACATAAGAATAATATTATCAAGTTCTGACCCTTCTTAAAAAAAACCTTAGTTGTCGCCTGGGATTTGAACCCAGGGCCACCAGCTTTAGCCACCGGTGCTCTAACCACTGAGCTACAACAACCCTTGACTTCCAAGACTCACATTTTTCCTTTATACTGTTGAGTAGTACTGCTTGCTGCAGCCTCGTACTCAACAGACCACCAGTTATGTGCTGTCAGAACACCTTTTTGGTGTCGACCGAAAACACCTCCCCCTCCGGAGAGGAGCCATAATCTGTGGATTGAAAAGGCATTAACATCACAATTATCAAGTTCTGACCCTTCATAAAGACTGAAACTTTCTCACCTAAAGGGGTCTGGAAAAAAAAAGCAAAGGAAAAATGTGAAAAAAATCTTAGTTGTCGCCGGGGATTCGAACCCAGGACCACCAGCTTTAGCCACCAGTGCACTAACCACTGAGCTACGACAACCCTCAACTTCCAAAAACTCACACATTTTCCCTTTATACTGTTGAGTAGTACCGCTTGTTGCAGTCTCGTACTCAACAGACCACCAATTATGTGCTGTCAGAACGCCTTTTCGGTGTCGACCGGAAACACCTCCCACTCCGGAGAGGAGCCATAATCTGTGGATTGAAAAGGTTTTAACATCACAATTATCAAGTTCTGACCCTTCATAAAAACTAGATTGAAACTTTCTCACCTAAAGGGGTCTGGAAAAAAAAAAGCAAAGGAAAAATGTGAAAATAATCTTTCCCTATTACTCAGCATGTGTGACATAATGTAAAGCATGCGTTAGTTAAAGGCAACTGCTAAATATGTGGGTAAATAATTACGAAGTAATTCTTCAGGTACTCTGGCTGCCATATGGCGGTTACATCAGTGAAAGGGTTAATAACAGTACAAAAAAAATTCTAATGGAAATTTAAAAAAATTATGGGTTATCTATAATAATGCACTTGTGTGTCAGTTATGGCAGTGACGGTTACCTGCTGAGTCTCATTTTTTAGGCTATTAACAAACCATTACTACACAGCATTACTAACAGGCCTTTGTAGCCTATCCGCCTGTAACAGTTTGCGAAGGGCGTAGCAGTCGGTGAGCCTTTCCCCGCCCCTCTGGCAGGGCGGGGCCTCCATTTGGCCGCTTTGGGTCAGGCCAGTCGCGGCGCTCGTGCCGCAGACTTGCCCTCCAGACAGCAGCTGCTCGCTTGCCGAACAGCCGCTTCTCCCAAACACCGCCCCAACACGGCCACTCGGAGAGCCCCGCCTGCTCCGACGCATACCCAACACCCTCCACCCACTATACTTCACTCTTAGTACTACAGTCATCCTCTCCCTTTTTTCACCATGTTACCACTCACCACATCACCCATTTAATATGCAACATACATCATAACAGATACACATGCACTAGAGGCAAGACAGGTTCCACAACCCAGTCACACAGTAAGGTTCTCACTCGACCAGTCACTTGTCCGGGTCCTCGGCTTCGGCCTGCTTGGCCAGCTTCTTCGCCAGGTTGCTCTGGCCGCCAGTTCCTCTCCTCACATAGCCCTGGTATTCCCTGCTCTTCCACCTACCCAGGGCTTTAATCTCGTCCACCGATGCTCCACTCTGCGCCGCCGCTGTGGCAGCTCCTATGCGAAAGCTGTGACCTGAGATGTCATGGCTGGACATTCCAGCAGACGACAGAGCCTTCTTCACCTCACTCACAAACTCCCTCCTGGTCAAGGCTTTGCCCGCCTCATCTCTGAAGAATGGACCAGGACCCGATTTCCTCTGCACAATAAAGTGCAGCACTGCCTTCACAGGGCAGATGCCCTCTCCCGTCCATTCCAGATACACAGTAGCACCTCTCCTCAATCTGTCCGTCTTAGACTCCTTAATGCGGACCAACACCACTCTCGGTTTCTCCAGGTCGTCCACTCTCACATCGTCGAACGTCAGATGAGCGTTTGAGTCAAAACCACCAGCGTCTGGGGCCAACGCTTCTCCAGCTCTCAGGCATCCGAAGAAGCACATGCAGGCGGCGGCCCACAGCATCACTCCTCTGCCACCGCACTTCTTCCAGACCGCTTGCATGGCCTTCAAGTGCCCCAATGTTACAGGGTTCCTGACCGCCATGCTCGGTCCCGACACCGCCCTGTGTCTGGCGATTCCAGTGCGAATCTGGCTCAATTTTGCCATCACTCCCCAGTCTGGCGCCTTTAAGCCAGCCTTGATCTGAGCTTGTCTAATGCCAGCCAAGTGATACTTCACCGTAGCTGCCTGCACTCCCTCTGCTGCCAGTGACACCACATAAGCGATGGCTTTTTCTTCAATCGTTGGCAGCGGCGTCCAGCCCATACACTTACACACACACACATACTTCTTCCAAATGGTGGCGTACCGCTTGGCGGTGCTCTCGGCTATGCCTTGGTCGAAGTAAAACTCTGCAGCACTTTCCACTGCTGCTCTGACCACGCCGCTCCCGTGGCTGTCAGAACTTCCACTAGTCACAGAGGCACCGGCTCCGCTTCTGCTGCCGCCTCCTGCATACAAATAAGAGCCACTGACAGTCTGTCCCTGGACAGTGCATCCGCCACCACATTGTCTGCTCCCCTGATGTGCTCGGCAACCAGGACAAAAGCGTTAGACGCCTCTAGAAATGCCAGGCATCTCCTCAGGTGCATGGCATGTGCTTCTTTGCACGAGCCAGACTTTATGGTCGCCACCACGGCCATGTTGTCGCATCTTGCCTTCACAGTGAGGCCCCTCCATCGCCTTCCCCACACTGCCGTTGCCACTACTATGGGAAGCAATTCTTTGGGCATGATGCTCCACTCCTTGGCTGCTGCAGCCTTCTCCCAGTCCAGCTGGAACCACTTTGGTCCGCACACTGCTCCGCAACCCCAGGAGCCTGAGGCGTCTGTTGTAAGCACCACTTGTGGCTCTTCTGCCGCCACAACGGCCCTCATCATGCTCATGCCGTTCCACTGGACACCGAATCTCCACCACCACTCTATGTCTGCTCTGGCTGACACATTCAGCCGCAACCACCAGTCCATCTTGGACACAGTCATGCTCAAGTCCAACAGTCTCCTCAGGAACGATCGTCCAGCCGGCACCGCTTTGCAGGCATGGTTCAACAGGCCAATGATGGACAAGAGGTCCCTCTTGCGGCACTTCTTCATGCCTCTCCATTCCCACAGCTTCTTCCTGAGCTCTTTCAGCCGCTCCTTCGGCAGCCTGACCTCCAACTTGCACGTGTCCAGCTCTATACCCAAGAAGGTCAGCACTACAGCCGGCCCTTCCTCTTTCTTCGCATCCAGTGGCATGCCGAGCACCTCACACGCCTCCTTGAAGGCTTCCATGGAGCGGGCACACTCACCAGTTCCAGCTTCGCCCACCATCACAAAGTCATCGATATAGTGCTGCAACCAGCTGGCTCCCTTTCTCTTAGCCACCCATTCCACTGCGTCACCCAAAGCAGTGAACAGTAACGGCGCAGACCTCAGGCCGAACGGCAGCACTCAATCGACAAACACTTGGCCATTCCACTCCATGCCCAGGAGCCATCTGTCCTCAGGATGGACAGGCACATTTCTGTAGGCCTTACTGACGTCTGCCTTTGCTAACTCGGCTCCAGCTCCCAATTTGAGGACACGCTCCACCACGTCGTCCACAGAAGTGTACCTTACGCTGGCAAGCCTCCTGTCAATGCCGTCATTGACACTGTTGCCCTCTGGAGCTGACAGATTAACGATCAGTCGCCACTTCCCTGGTTTACCTTTCTTTGGAATGAGGCCGAACGGGCTAAGCACCACACCATTCCTCTGCGCCTCTTCCACCACTCTCCACACTCTCTTTGCCTCCAACTCTTCTTGGAGGTACTCGTTCACCGCCTCTGCGAGCTTGGCTGTGTTGTACATGATGCCGGATCGGCCCTTCGCAGTGACTTTGCTCTGATCACGGCCCAGTCTGAAACCTTGACGGATTCCTCTCACTAGGAACTCTGCCCACTCCTTGTCAGGGTGTTCCTTCAGTTCCCTGCTCCACTCCTGCCACTTCAGTGGAGTAACTACTGCGTCGGCACCTTCCATGGCCACGCTCTTCTCTCCTCTTGAAACTCTTTCCAGCTCCCTCAGCTGGTTCCTGAATGGGTAACCTGTGTCAACAGCACCAACTGGTGACTCATGCCCGTCCTTCGCGAGCACCAAGCTCGTTCTCACCCCTTACCCACTAGATAGTTGCGTGGCTAGTGTGAATGTCTGTGTGTGCGGTAGCTCCCCAGCCGTGCCTGCCCACCCATGTTATGCGTTCAGTGTAGAGTAGTGATAATGTGAAAGTACGATATCAGTGTGAGTAATAACCAAATAACAACCAAGACATGAAACTGTCTAAGCTAGCGTGTGCGTGAGGTTTTAGTTAAAATGTTCCAATGGCTGCCGCTCCATACCGGCTCCTCCCTGCCATTGTCTCCTTCCCATGCCAGTCCTCAGTGAAGCTCCCTGAGTCCTGCCTCTGGCTCTTTCCCGCAGCCTTGCTGGGGCATTGCGTTGCTGGGTGTTCACCACCGCACACCGAACAAATGTGGGCAAATCTGCACTGTTGCCCAAAAGTGCAGACTCCGTTCTGCCTATTGAACCGAAAGCAAGCCCCGTGCAGCTTTCTCTCCCTTCTCTGACTCGTGCTCCCGCTGCTCTGTTGAGCGCCTCTGCCTCCGAGTCTTGTGGCTCTGCTGCTCGCCGCCGATGGAGTGGCGATCTCTCTCACCAGGAGTGCCGCGTCCATGCGGTCCCACTCCACGTCTGGTTTGCCTGCCGCTGCCAACCTGAAGCAGCGGTCGTACCTCGCCACGTATTCCCACTTGTGGCGTCTAGCCGTTCCACGATGGCCTCCCTGTAGGCCGCCAACTGTTTTGCCAGCGCCGGCTTGGCCTCCACTCTTGCCCGTTCGTAGAGGGTGAAACAAGTACCCCACCACGACACATCGGTCACTTCTTTGAGCCCTTTCTTCTTCGTCTCCCCCCTTTGCTTGTTTGGGGACGACTCCTCACTGGTTGAGCGCTCAGCGCTCCATTCTCCTTCCTTGCGCCCACCGTCGAATATGGGAAAATTGGCAAACTTGACGAACTCTCCACTCTGAATTCTCTCAATGGTCTTTCTGGGCAACGGTGGGAGTCCCTCTACCAAGTACACCTTGTCAGGTTTCTTGGCTTCCCCAACTCCGTCCATTGCCCGCTCCTTAGGAGTGCTCAGGAGCTGCTGCAGGTGCCTGGCCACTGACTCGGCACTGGCTTCTCCTGCCCCACTTCTAGCTCCACTGTTTCGCAGCTCCTCCGCCGATGGCACACTCGACCCTACAGACACGAATCGAACAGTCATGTCACTGACATGCTAACCGTCGACTCCCTCCATCTGTCTCCCTTCGAGCACAGTGCCCTCCCCTTTTTCTTGGCCAGCGCCATGCTGCCTCTCTTTTTTCCACCCCCAAGGCCGTCTTGTCACTACATGACTCTTTTTTTTTTTTTTTGGCCTGGTGGACTTTGCTCTGTTGCCCCACTTGAGGTCTTCTCCGCCACAGGGGCCGCCACTCAGCGGCCCAAGACCAGGCGTTCCCACTCTGCACGCACCATGCGTGTATTCTGCAACCCAAACTCAGCATCTTTCACCCTCACCACGCACCTGCGTGGCCTCTGCCCCACTGAGTCACCCTATGTTTCAAGACGCCCTTTGCATCCCCTTTGCCATACAGAGACAGTGCCTTGCTTTCCACGCACCTCGCGTGCTCTTTGCTGCACTGACTCCCCACCGTCCCTAGCTTACTTATGTCCTGCTTCCCTGCTAACTTACTAGCCCTGCTCCACCTAACACTCTCAATCTGTCCCCTCCCGCCATATACACATTTGCTCTCTCGCTCCTCTTCTACCTCACTCATTCTCTCTCCCTCTCTTTTTTTTTTTCACACTCAACCCTTCACGTATTGCATACATAGCCCGCCGAGCTCATAAGTTTGTCACGTTCCAGCGAGCTGAAACGGAGAGAGACTCAGGGACGTCTGTACGAGCTATCCTGGTAGCTACTTCCCGCCCCTGCTATGTCTCCCTTTCCCACTAGTTCTGACTCGTGACTATTTTCTGGCACTATGCTCTGCCATTCCCTCTGTCCACATACCATCTAATGCGGCGCCAGACTCTTGGTCGCCTCCACTGTTCCCTGCAACGTCTGGCCTCTTGGCCCATATGTCAAACAGCATCTCAAGCTTGCATCCTTGCTCCCGTACCAAAGACTGCAAGTCGCCCACACTCATGTCTTCACCTCCCTCGGTGAGGGAGCCTCCACTGGTAGCAGTTAGCTTGCCTTTCCCACGCTCCTCACGACTCCTCTTGGACTTGCACTCTGCCTCAATTTCGCTGGCGTTTCTGCTGCCAGCACTAGTCTTTCCCAACAGCGTGGAATTCTCCATCTTGCCGTCTTTGGTACTTATTTCACAGTGTGCCCGGTCCAGAGCATGTGGTAGCCTAAATACTCCTGTCATGTATGCATGCGTGCGCGCATGCGTGCGCACCTGCACCCGCCCCTTACCCGCCTACTTAGACTTTAACCGCCGGTAACCTCAGTACGCTGCGCTGGACCTGCCGTGACTGACGGTGTGTGTTCATGAATATTTCATGAGATGAGTCGAGTGTGTAAAGCAGTGTCAATTCCTGAATTGGAAAGTCTTAAATTCTACCTGTTCTTTAGTTGACAAGAGAGAAAATAAGACAGAAAAAAAGTACTTCTTTCTTGGAATTTAACTTGCGACTGTCAACTCAACAGGAATGCAGGCTTACCATTAAATTGTCTGGAACCTACAGCTGAGTAACACTAGGAGTATTAACCTATAATATCCTCTCTTTTTTCCTTTGGGAAAGAGTGTTTTAATACAGTAGTTAACTATAAGTCATGGGTATAAGAAAGGCTGAGAAGCAAAAGAATGCCAGTGTCAAGAATAATAGAAGCAGGTGGGAAAAAGCTGACTGATGTACCTACTTCAAAGAAGAAGTAAAAGAAAATACTCAGAATGGACAGAGATGCTGAGAAGCAGGAGAGATAGTCAAAGGGGAATGGAATCCATGAGTTGAAGAGAGGAATAAGAAAACCTGGGATGGCTCAGGAAGAAAGAGAGCAGGAGAGGGAAACTGTGGATAAAAATACCTTATGCTATTTTGCTCCCAATTTACAAAAGTTTGCTCACCAGGAGCCACAGTGTCATGGGATACTTGCTAGTAACTCCCATAAATAATGATACTATGTATACTTTCTTATTATGGCGCTTTGGGACCAGGTACTTCCCACTACTTACTTGCCCTATACTCAGACAATAGCTGTTTGTACTAGACATCAAAATGTTACACTGGACTTTTAAGTCCCTTTAATGTGCCAGTTAGCGTAAACAACCGTATATCGACCATCACCTATTATCGTCCAAATGTCATCCAATTATCGACCACTTATCCGGAATAGAAATACGGACAAAAAAACGGGAGTATGTGTAAAGTGGGCGGTGGCCGCCAAGCGAGTTTAGAGTACATTTATCTGGGACTAGTTTCTTTGCTATTTCTGCTGCTTCAAGCGACTTGGTAAGTCTTACTTGCAGCCTAATTATGCTGCTAACTTATGTAGTCTTATTTTAGTTGCAGTTCACAGCGCTTGGGGTATAGCTAAAGCTATATTTGGTGTTCAAGGTGACTGTCTCTGACCTAAGTAAGTCCTCACAGTAGAATGCAATGGTTATTTTTATTTCTTATAGCTATTGCAGTTGCTACAAATATATATAATGGTTATTTTAATTTATTTATGCAGTTGCTAGCTACAAAGATATGCCTCGCAAAGGTGTGAGAAAACGCCTGACTAGACGAAGAAGTTCCACATCTCCTCCTTTGCCTACTACCTTTAGGCCATATGCAAGAAGAAATCAATGGTCAAATGAGCAAATGGAAGCAGCTATTAAAGCTGTACACTCTGGAAGTGGAATCAACAAGGCAGCTCATGAACACGGTGTCCCACGTACAACTCTGAAGGATCGATTAAGTGGGAAGGTAGTACATGGTCGAAAACCAGGCCCCCAACAATACCTTAATAGTACTGAAGAGCGAGAGCTTGGGCTTTTTTTAAAAGAGTGTGCTGGTATTGGGTATGGGAAGACAAGGAGAGACGTTATGCAAATTGCTCAGTCAGTAGCAGCTGAGAAAGGTGTGCTTAGGAAGTCCCGTATTACCCATGGGTGGTGGAGTCGTTTTTTAGAGCGCCAGGGAAATTTATGCCTTAGAAAAGGTGACAGTACAGCACATTCTCGTATGGATGCAATTAACAAAGAAACCTTAACTCAATATTTCAAGTTGCTGAAAGATGTATTGGATGAGTGTGGTTTGATGAATAATCCTGCTCAGATTTATAATGTAGATGAGTCTGGTATTCCTTTTGACTTTAAACCCCCAAATGTAGTTGCTGTAGTGGGTTCCAAAAAAATTCGATACCGTCAAGCAGGGAAAAAGGGACAAGTTACTATTGTTGGATGTGCCAATGCAACAGGCCAGGCAATTCCCCCGATGGTCATCTTTGATGCAAAGAATCTTAACCACGCATGGACCAAAAATGAAGTGCCCGGAACCAAGTATGGCCTCAGTGACAATGGTTGGATCAATACAGATCTATTTGAGGGATGGTTGGAAGAACACTTCATTAAGCATGCAGTTTCTGGACGTCCTCTTCTATTGCTTCTTGATGGTCATTGTACACATTACCAACCAGATGTGATACGTTTTGCTCGTGACCATGATGTTGTTATGTTGTGTCTTCCACCACACACCACCCACGAAGCTCAACCATTAGATGTAGGTGTGTTTTCTTCACTGAAGTCACAGTGGACTAATGTTTGTCATGATTATTTCCATAAAAACCCAGGAAAAGTTATTACAAAATTCAATTTTAATCTAGTATTTTCACAAGCATGGCTGAAAGCTCTGGTTCCTTCAAACATTATTGCGGGTTTTAAGAAATCTGGAGTGTACCCCTATGATCCTACTGCAATTAAAGTCCCTGATGAAGTTGAGGCAAGACCACAGCCACAAGTGGATCCTGCTGCTAATTCAATGTCTCAAAATGTTAAAGATGGATCGAATGATGGAGATGGAGATGGTGCATGTGATAATAGTGAAGGTGATGAAGATGGGAGTGAGTGTATTTGTGATAAAGATGGAGTGTGTACTAGAGATAGTGGGAGTAATAGAGGTGGGAGTGATGAGGGCAATGAAGATGAGGGAAGCAACGTGGGTGATAAAAATGATGAAGGCCACATGGGCGACGGAAATGATATAGATAATGGAGATGATGGAAGCAACGGGGGCGGTGGAGGCTATGGAGGTGGTGTGTGCGAGGAGAGTCTTGGTCACAATGAGAAATCAGACTTGTTTGATCAAGATAAGTTAGAACTTTATGAAACGCGCTTCAGGGAAGGATATAACTTATTTTTTGACAATAATTACGTCAACTGGCTTAAATTACACCACCCTGAAGCACTTCCACCAGACAATGAATATACGAGTTTGACTGACATATTTTCTTCTGTCACTCCTGAGACTCCTGTGGCATTTATAGAGACACAGCAGAAATCTGATAGCATCTGTGTCTCAAACAAGAGTTCCACTACTCCTGTATCAGAAATGTCTACTCCATTATTACCAGTACCAGGAAACTCTGGAAACTCTGTATCTAGTGACGAAGACAGCACTATATCCAAGTACCTGGTCAGTCCAGTAGCTAACACTCCTTGCACCAAGAAGCCTGTGCCACGTGCGAGGCTTTTAACAAGTGCAGATTCACTTGCTCAATTGGAAGAGAAGGAAAGAAAGAAACGTGAAGAACAAGAAATAAAAGAACAAAAGAAACGAGAAAGAGAAGAAAAAAAGAAGAAGAGAGAGATTGAGCTTCAGCAGAAAGCAGAAGAACGAGCAAAGAAGGTAGAAGAGAGGGCAATAAAGAAAGCTAGAATTGAAGAAGAGCGCTTAAGGAAGGCTGAAATGAAAGCCCAAAAAATAGTTAGTAGGGCGAAGGAATCCAGAAAGAAAACTGGTATGAAAAACACTACTGCATGGGAACCGTCAACATCTGCAGGATCAAAGTCAGCAATGGTAGAAGCCACTTCTTCTAGAAGCATCAGATCAGCACCTGCTAAACAACCTAACACAATAGATACAAATACTTGCTGCATGTGCAATGCAAGATACGAGGATGATATCGTCTCTGGGTTTGGTGCTGAGTGGATCTCCTGCTCATGTGGGAGGTGGCTGCATGAGGACTGCACAGAAGACTACATACTGGACAAGGATGGGAAGGAACGTTTTTGTTCTGTTTGTCTTGATTTATTTTCTTAGAAATAAAAACAATTCACATTACAAACTATATTACAATAATTTCTTCTTTAATCAATATAAAAATACAGTTTAACGTAAAACTAATAATGCAACAATTATAATTTTTATATGCACAGATTCTATAACACCTTTTACATTGCAAGATGCAAGTCTGGTAATGGTGGAACTGATTGCAGGTTCCTTAATAAGAGAAACTTCCATCCGGCCGATAATTGAAGATCGAGAAATGACTGGCTGGTCGATAATCGGTGCCGCTACTCGATATTAGGTTCAAAGCGGGTGTATGTTGGCCAGTTATAACTCCGCGTAGGAATGACTTCCGGAACTGTAACTTGCTGCAATCTGCTCCTGAATAGTTGTGGTAGTTTTTGGCCTTAATTTGAAGTTCGGGCGATGATCTATGCGGAAGTTATGAGGTAAGGGACAAAAGGTGGTCGTTATATGGTTGCTTACGCTACTTTTGGCTGTACAATCATGAGCAATTGTAGTCTGACATAGCCGATCCTTTACCTTCCCCTTATAAGTGGGTGTGGAGGGAAGGAAAAGGTCTGGTAAGAGCTCCACATCGGATTCGTACTCACCTACGTACGTGACATCAACATTAAGGGGCATGTAAAATTAGCCATCTAGTGAGCGTTTTTACATCATGTCGTATGTGCGCACTCACGGTTCTAACTGCGTTAAGGATTAATAGGACGCAGCACTTTGATTGTTATAATAAACGTTTTCTACGAACAGAAATCAAATTATTGTCTAATCTGTGGAAGCCAATGGTTTTAATTGAATCCCAAAAATGCAGAAAGAGAGGTGAATCTTGTCAACCTTGACAGCAGACAATGTTAACCATTGACAGCAGAACAACAATCATACACTTTGTTTGATACACTTGTGTGTATTTTATTCTGCATGTAATTATAATCTATTTCTAAAGCTACTTCTTTCCAGTGAGTTTAGGTACTGATGTGATCATCCGAACCCCGTTTTTCATGATTGCAGGACAAAAATTGCGGCAGAATGAATACCACTTTTTATATCTTCAATTGGTGCTTACCATATAAAATAAATCCAGTTTCTTTTTCTTTGTTTTTTTTTCTTCCTCCATTGATTTTGTTGGGGATCCCCGAAGGTGAAGTCAGTATTTATGTTGTCTAAGCGAAGAAAAGGGAAGATAAGTAGACTCTTATTAACTTCTCTATTACCTTTGCAATAAACTACAAAAAAAAAGAAAGTTCAACAGCAATTCCATAGTGGTGCTGTCTTGTAGTGTATTTGATACTTCTGTGCATTTCATAGATCTCATTCCATGTCTTCTATTTGTATGTGCTGAAGTGAGATCAAAGTGAACTTACTTACATACTCTATTAAATACTTACATAAATACTGGAAAATGAACGCCCTTTGCTAGTCACATAGAACAAAGCATTCTCATTCATATAAAAGACAAAACATTTATTGTATGATTATACAATGCTGTTAATTTACTTGGTGTATAGTATACAGATCTTTCACACTTGGGGATTGTTTCCCAAGTTGTGCAATATTTGAATGTCAACAGTACAACAGCTCTGTAACATTGGACTTTGTAGACATTAAAGTACATTTTCAAAAGTTTAAAGGTCACAAATGCAGATATTACTGTAATCATTTTAAAGCAATTGTTTCATAAGCTATGTTTTGCTTGCAATTTATATCTTTGGTTTTCTCTTTCACTTCTTCATACACTGGAATGTTTTCCTGTTCCTCCACAGAGTTTGTGGCATGGATTTGCATGTTGTTTTCATTAAAAGAGCCATTATTTTTTCTTAAATTATTCTTTCGACAACGAATTCCTATCAGAAAGCCCATTAGTGAAGTTACAATTCCAGTTAACACACTGGATATTAGGACACTTCCTATGATATATTCAATAAGCAAGGAATCTCCACATGACTGAGATATTATATTATTGGTATAATATGATGAAATTAGCTGCAGTACAAATTAGTAGAAAGTAAACCTTGTATAAGTTTTGTACTGTGCTATAGCCACATATGTGGTAGCTACTCTTATCTTATGAACACAGTAACAGTCATGCAGTTTCATTCTGATCGTTTATCAAACAGTGAAGTCATGTTTACTCATTTTGTGAGCTAATTTTCTATATAAAAGAGATAACTGATGCAACTAAATTGTAAGCAAATTGTTGTAATGATTAGATATACTAAAATATTCAGCTAATGATTACTTCAAGGCTATTCCATGAATAAGAATGGATTTGCTAAAGCAAATTTTGTTTCTGTTGGTAATGTGCATAATTATTATTAGAATCAATACTAAAAACAACAACTGATTACATGGTGCTAGCTATAATGCACATTTGATAGCTAGCTAACCACCAATTAATTGTGTACTAACAAGTAGCAGCAAAGTTCAAGTAAGAAAATTAAGTTATAGCCCAGTCTATTCTTTTATGTAGCTAATTGTGATTAAGCACCCCAATTTCGGTACTAGATAAATAGCTAAATGCATTATAAAAATACTTACTATTTCATCTTCCATTTTACTTGTGTTCAAATCTGTTGAAGAATTTATAGAGTCTAAATTGGTCAAAAATACAAGTGAAGGATAATTAGGGTAGCTATAATATTTTGATGTGGTTATTATGCTTAATAAGTAACTATTCAAAGGTTGTCAATATTAATAAAAAATAATCTGAAGAAAATTCTCTTGTGATACTAAGTGACCAAGGGGATTGCTGAGCACTGCCAGAAAGAAAAATAACTGTCCTAAAACAATTTTTATTGCAGGGAGGTCTGTGCAACAAGGGGAGGAACTGAAGGTATCATTTGGGTGGGTTGGGGAGGGAGAGAGAAAAATTAATTAGTTAATATCGGAACTTGTGTGGTTGGGGAAGGGAAGTTTTTTTGTACCCTTTTGATGAAACCCTAATTGGTAAAAAATATTGTATACATAGCAGTTAATTTAATAATTTTGTTTAAAAATGCAGACATTATAAGTAGCTTAATGGGTAAAAATTTAAAATCTTAGAATTGATGTACAAAAAAATGCAGCCAGTTATGTTATAATAAATGTAAAATAAATTATTGATTACATGCTATGTACTATTTTTGTTGGGAATACAATTGAATAGTGTTTACTACACACTTTATATGCCATTGAACAATTCAATTGATAACTTTGTCATTTCCCGTTATATTTCCTGTAGCCATTATTTTGGCATTTGTTTTATAATAAGGCCTGCACTGCTTTTCTGTATCATGTCTGTTATTGTCTTCCTGTCAGATCAAGATTCGGAGCATTTATTATTTTATAGCTAGCTATTGCATCAAACCAAAAATAGAATGCATAATCGCTTGGGTTTGCGTGAGCTAGTGTACATAGCTCTATTATGTATCTACTCGTGCCAATATATTTATGAGACTTTGTTTATTGCTTTCAGGTAAATCTTAAAATAGCTACTTCTTGTGCAATTATTTTGAAGGATAAATAACATTCTGACATACACATTACACCACTGGCAGGTAAACTTACTGTTTGAAGAATTGCTGTCTTGTGTTAAATGTTCAGTTGTTTCATGGATCAATAGACTTGTTGAAGTAGGATCAGGTACATTGCCCATGGAATTTATTGAGGTTGGCTCTGCAATTCCTATTATTGGGGAATAAAGGTTCAGTAGAGATTAACAAACAATAAGAGTCACCATAATTATTGTTAGATAAGAACAAGTTATACTCCCTTGAAACTAATTAATTATGTCATTTGTATAGTCTCTAGTAAGCACAAATGGAAGCCATCACTTATAGCTATAACTTTTGTCAGCTTTAAATTCATTATTATTTTATTCATGTTTAGTTCACTATGCACAAGTAGTATTTAATCTAAGTTTTACCTCCTTCCTTAGAAGAAAAACTATTCAAAATTAATTTTTGTATTTTATATATATAGCTAAAAGTATATAGAAATTTGAGTGCCAGATTCTACACAAACAGCAAGTATTTCATTGGTATATAGTTGCTGGTCCTAGCCACTTACTGCTACAAATAATTGTTTCCGAATTGTTTTTGTATTGTTAGCTACATATGGGAATAAGAAGGTGTGTTTGAAGGGCTGCTATAATTCAAATAAAACAAATGTGCATAATGTGTATGTAGAAATTCTTTTCCAACCTCAATAAGCTACCATAATCTAAATATAATTCAATTTTTAATATTTTCTTCATATAAATTAAAAAAATAATATTAATGACGTATAGCATCTGTAAAGTTTCCTTTTTTGTCTATACCCCTAACATTAATATTTGTGGCACACACACTTACCCACTAATAAAATGCCTATAATACTTGGTATGTCATCTAAGTAGCATTGATATATGCTCCCATTATTAGAGAGTGAGACATTCTGAATAGTTAAGACGGAATGATTATTACTGATGTACATTAACTCGTGGTTTGGAGGTAGACTGACGATACTATAGAAGAGTCCATTTATGACCCAATATGGAGACTGTCGAGGACCAATACAGGAAAAACTTGCCATTTTGTACTCCTCTGCATACAATACTTCAGGCTCAAGTCTTGATTGACCTAGGAATTATTAACATATAATTATATATATATATTATATATATAATATTATTATTATTATTATTATTATTATTATTATTATTATTATTATTATTATTATTATTATTATTATTATTATTATTATTATTATAAAAATATGTATTCCACACTATTAATCTTCACAATGTTATTTTCAGGTGTAATAGCTCAGATTATTTCACACTGTATTTACTAAGCTCATTACCATGGTATAGCTAGCAGTCTCCAATTTTCCTGGTATTTACAGCTAACTTCCTAGGTGTAGCCTACACAACTGGATTAGAGCGGCAGCTAAAATATCAGATTGTGGTGTGGGGGCCCCTTACAACCAACTTTAGCCTGAGCTAGTACTAAGTGTATAGCAATGAAGTTACCTAGCTAGAATAAACCACTTATTACACTCTGTCTGAGTGATATGGCAAGATATTTCAGCCTCTGGCTCTTGAAAATAAATTAGCCTGCTCTTGAAATTTGCCATATCACACTGTGACTCATGTAATAAGCATTATATAATCATTTTTAAAGTATTATTGGACATCAATACACTTGTCTAAATTATTTGGTGAGCTAGTGAAACAAGTGTGACACTCGTTAGTTCTACTCTGTTTGCACCTCATATGTACCAATAGTTTGTGCTTCAAAACTTATGGAAACAAAACAGTCTAACACTAGCTAATTATAACAATATGAATACCTAACCTCCACAGTGAGTTATCTTTTTAGTATGCCTATTCTTAAGTTAATAAATATAATTATTATGAAAAATAGTTCACTTTATTTATTGCATGAAAGTGAGCAAGTCATATTAGGGGTGGTATAGTGGGCAAACAAGGACATAGAAAGGAGCAAATGGAGTAATCTGAGCAAAAGACTAGAAATAGACATTACGGCATAGTAGTAAATGAAAACAATATAGCGTACTCTAAATTTTATAATCCACAAAATTTCACTAACCCAAAACTGAAATATCCTACATGTCCCACACTGTAGGAAATTAAACTATCTTACGGAGGATAAGTGTAGGATAGATACATTTCATAAATTGTGGAACATGTAGAAAAGTTCAGTTTAGGCCTAGTGTTGGTTATTAACACGAGCGAAGTGAATGAGACACAGTTCAAATAAATATGTATTGTGAAACTATCTGCTATCTTATTTTGTTTCAAGGATTATCATTTCCACCTAATTGGATTAGAAGTGCAGAGTCATCATTTAATTTTTTAGCTAACCTATAAATTTTCGGTCTTATTATAATGGAAAATTTAAACTAGCTAGTTCATTACAGATGATATTATCTCATTCAGTTCAACATACTTATGGCTGACTATCTATGGATATAAACTTATAGGTGGCAACAATCTGAAAACTAACTCAAGGGATAGTTATGCCAGAGGAAAATGTAATAATACTTAACTTCATTCCAATTTATCACTATGCAGTCAAACAATACCAACATAGCACCATGAATATTGATTGTTGTTTCAGCCCTGTGCAATAGTTCTCAACATTATTTAGTTACACAATATTGACAGCTGGCATTACTCAACTACAATTATATATACTGGACTGCCATAAGCAATATCTAATAAGCTAATAATTACCTTTTGCAAAAGTAAAAACAAGTAAAATGCAGATAAAAAAGCACTTCTCTGAAATACATCGACTGTGGAGTTAATCCTTGCAACTGCTATCTGCACACACACACACACACACTGCTTTTTTATACTGAAACTGATTGAATTGGAAATTAATGTAACAAATACAATAGCAATCTCTGAAACATATTTCCTCAAGTGCATGGCTACTATCATGCCGTACCAATCTGTCCTCAGATCACAAAACTTCAGGCAATGTGCACAGGAAGACTGATTAACAAGTTTGAGGAAAAGAAACTGCACAAATCCTATGATAGGAAATCCCAGCATAAGTATTATACATATAATTCCAGTATCCCAAATTAAGCATTCTGTTAATTATGTTTAAATACCAATGTTAACAGGATAACCAGAAGGAATTTGGACCTTTTCATGATGCATTTATCATTATTATTAAATGCATAGTAATATAAATAAATTGTACTTATTACATGAGTCAGAGTGTGATACAATGAAATATTTCATGAATAGGATATTTTAATTTCATGAACCAGAGGAGAGTGATAATAAAGCCTGAGAAGCCATATCACTCTGACAAGCTCTAACCCAGGCTTCTCTAGAGAAAGGTAGCGGTTAAAAACACAGAAAACTGGCTAGCCAGGCCCTGTAGCTATAACTGCATATTATTAGGGCAATGAGCTTGCCATTACAGTGAGATAACATTATGTGATAACTTGAGTTCACACATAAAAATAACATAAAAATAACACTGTGAAGATATCTAGAAGAGTAGAAGGTACTGGATATTTTTTGTTTGCGAGCATGTTTGAACATGAAAGGCATCTAATGACCTTGTTATTTTTGTGTTAACTTAGTGGCCCATCCCATGATTTACTAAACAGTAGAATCCTTTATTTTATCAATCCTTACTCCCATCAAGGACATTTCTATCCCTTTGAATTTGCTTGTTTTTAGCATAATGGAATGTTGCAGGATTTACAAACTTACCAGAGTTCATTTTCTACTTGAATTGGTGGTAGTGGTAAGTTATTTATCTTGGTAAATGTGCTGTTTGTCATAGCTATAAGCCCTACACAATGGTATATTGTTGTTACTTTAAAATTTATTGTCCAATAGTCATATCATGAGCTTAATCTAGATATCTTCACCTCTGGCTCGTTAAAATAAATTAGCCTGCTCATGAAATATTTTGCTATATCACACTCTGACTCATGTAATAAGTACTATAAATCCTGATTTTATGGTGGTATTGTATTTTGTATTTTTATTTTTATTTATCTATTAATTTACATTTATGTATTTAAGTTATTATTTATTTTTTACTATTCATATATGTTTATTTATTATCATATAAGCTAAACAATACAATAAACATGAAGTCCTGGCAAGGCAAAATGTCATAATTACTAATAATATTTATTTTTGTACTTAATTTTATTTTTATTCATTTGTTTCATCATGTTGTTAAATTTGTCGATACATTCATACATTTGCAACAAAGAAAATTTCTGATAGAAAAGTTGCGGGTTTTTTAAAATGAAAATCCTGTGTATTATCAACATAAGACCTACACAGATGCATAGCAAGAGTGAATGGAGGGAAATAATATAAAAAAACAACAACAAAAAGCAACAACAACAACATGCCTTTGTTTTGTATTATTCTGAAATTGATTAGCACTAATTCGTATGAAGCACCAAAGATGCGAACTCTCGCTATTAGCTAATAGTCCAGTTCCTTAAAGGAAAATATTGGGTGTTTCGTTACAAAGTGGATAAAAGCACCAAAGTTCTTAGGAGCATTAGTTGATGCATATAGAAGATATTCAAGACGGGTAGCCACTTCATTTTAGTCTTTGTGGTGAATTTTGAAGACTTTTAAACTTTTAAATTCACATAAGAAATTATCACGGTTCACGCGAACATTAAAAATTTCGCGAGTAATACATTTTGGTACGCGAAATTAATATACGCGAAAATAAACGTAGTATGCCCTTCTAATTGATGCACCAAACCCATAAACACTACCTAGCTATTACAATATAATCTCTTTCCAAAAGAACAAGCAATCTGTTAGCTATTTTTAACGACATATCAAATTAGCTCGACCAATGAAAATGGTATATGGAAACGCAGTCTTCATACGAGAAGCAGCTAAACTATAGCCAGATACACTCATGCAGTATACATTTTCAACTTCACTTCTTTCAACTCTGTTGGTTAACTTCCGCGAGCATAAAGCAAACTACACTGTGTGCTGTAGAAATTATTTGATCGTGTGATTATGATGTGACGCAAAGGCGCGTTACCCATACTAGCTGGTACCAACACGGAACTGAAAGCTTCTAGCTTTCTCAACAATTTAGCCAAAGTAGCATAATGAAAGGTCTTTCTGAGTAGTTAATTGTCAGTAATCTCCAAAATCAGAGCGTGACAGACAGACAGACAGACAGACAGACAGGACACTATAACCCTTTCACGCAGGTGCGCTGAGGGTTAACAAGGAAACCAATGTTGTGTGATAAATAGATATAGCTAAATTTTAGCAATACCTCTGTTCTGTTTATTGATAAGCCTTGTGGACTTTGGTGTGCACCTTTTAGAAGTACCACCACCACCCACCTACTCATGGTGTTGAAAGCAACAATGTGTCATTAAAGTGATTCAAAATACAATAAATATTTGTAATGAAACTAAAGTTTACTTTTTCAGTTCAATATTGGATAGTATTAGATTTGTTATAGTTATTTATATGAAGATGTTGATCAATATTAGTGGGTCAATTAATTCAGAATATGCTTAAGTGCCCTAATACGTATGTATCTTCATTGGCAGCTAATTTTAAACTGTTTGGTACAATACTTTATGTCACTCCTGGTCCATGATCAGTGTTTACTAGTTTGTTAAAATATACGTTGTTGCAGGATAATGAACTGTGCCTCTAGCTATTTCACTATCCAGTACTGCTACCAGTTGTCCTATAGGACTATGGTCAGACCAATAGAAGAGTCCTATGGGATGTTCATGCCAGAATTAAATTAATTCTTTCATTGTCAATACTGCTGTATGACACTTCTAGTTAGCCATTTTTCTTTATTTAATAAAATCGATTATCTAAGGAACATTCCTTATTTTTTTATTAGTTTCTTGATATAGTACTATACCAGTAGTAAAAAATAAAGAGAGCACTGATTTTTTTTAACCTTTTTTTTTTAATATTGGTGCTGGAATTGTTTTGAAGCTCAAAATCCAGTAACTAGAAAGTGAGAGCACTCTGTTCGAACCCTGTAACAGCTCTGAGACCATACGAAGTTGAGCATCTGATTGTTTAGTAGCAATAAGTCCGAGCTACAGGTAGGAGGAAGTGGTTATCTAGGCCTCAATTTTCTGCATGGTCGAATTATCCAGCATGCACTAGTAAGCAAACCAATATTGGTTGGGGAATAATCATACCGACTTTTATGATCACCTTTTGACTTGTAGCTTGATTAGTCAGCAGAAGAATAACGAGGGTTAATTTAACCAGATGATTGAACATTTGATCCTTTAGGTCTTCTTTGCAGTGAGAATAAAGTGGCAAGTATAGTGTCATCAATCTAACCTTTACCACCTCATGCATTTGCATACTTGTTGTGCCATGTTATCCCTTACCCACTATTGTATTGTCTTGTGATAGTCTGATGTTGAACGATTATAATTGATCTTTATTAATCCTATAACAAGTTCCATGTTTTCTATATCTGTAGCATTATTTCAGCTTTGGTGTGCTTATGATTAACCTTGTGATGCAATGCATTGAGGTCTGAGTAACAGATTTCAACCTTTGGTGATGTCGAGCAATAGTTTAGCTTTGTTTGTTGATTAGGACCATTCCCGCTCACACACCACACACCTGCTGTCAGCACTTTAAATGCCGTGTCTAGCCATCGAATGTACGGTGCAGAGTGGTCCTTCGATTGGCCTCATTCATTGTGTTAGGAGTTACGCTCTGTCACGTAGTAGTATTGCCCGAGTGATGTGTCATGTTAGGAAGACTTTGATGGCTCCAATGGCAGGAACAGTCGGTCTGCCTCAGGGGAGAATGTGTTCTCAACTCTATAGGAAAAAAAAAGAAAAAAAAGAGCACATTCAATATAAACCTGCAAAACATACCCAACTCCCAAAACACAATTCCCATTGACTACACCAACTCTGATGTCCAAACACTAGGCTGTGTTTCCTATACCAACTTCCGTTGCCTGTTGTTTTTTCCCTATATATGTGATGTAAACTTTCTACTCATTCAGTTGGGGAATTCATCATCCCAAATTACCACTACATAAGAGACTTTTGGATTGAAAAAAAAAAAATCAGCTAAAGGAAATTTTTTGCCCAAGAGCAACTTGTATTAGGAAGGGTCATTGAAAGATAAACTTCCACAAACCATGCACATAGTTCCGAAACTGATACTAGGGATTCAAGAGATGAGTAAGCTAGCCTAATAAATACATTCACATTAGAAATGAACTGAACACATTCATACAGTAGCTCCATTCATTATGTGTGTGCACCTACATATTAGTCATGTAAAAGGTCTCACTTGACTAGGCTTGCAAAATTTTGGTCTAATGACCAGCCACAAGCATAATTGTCAGTATATATTATTGTTATTGTGTGTGTGTTTGTGTAGTGGGTGGCCAACTAGATAGAGCTAGCTAGCTAGACTATAAGGTTGATGATGCTATATTGTGAGTAGCAGTCACGGAATACTCTGTGGCAACAGTTCTATTGGATATAATGCACAACAATAATCATTAAATATGGCTTGAATATAAGGTGAATGACTAAGCTAGACTACTTTGGGTTTAGTTTAGGTGGAGACTACGTGAATGAATGGTGAGGTAACTGTTTTCTGTAGATGGTGTCTGGGTGCTTACTGGTTCAGGCAGGCCTGGACAGCATGTGCTAACATAAAAATATTACTTAGCCACACCTTATGATACTAATGACGTAATTGCGTGGCATGGGCATGTGCATAAATGGGTGTGGTCATCATGGCAATAGTAAAACTATAGTAGTGATAAAGAGGTGTATGTTATCATTATAATCCAGATAGCGAGTAACTTCAACGTTTTCTTACAGTGCAGGTAGGAAATACATTGTATCATGTTTCTCGAAAGTATTTCAGCCAAAAATGTAGTTTTTAGGCAGAACTGGCTACTCTGTAGGTCAGGGTTTGATATAGGAATTTAGTTTGGGGGGGGGGGGTGAAAGAGGGAGGAGCAAAGGTTGGGGAAACATCAGTACAAGTGTTTAGATCATATGCAATTTACAAATGAATTAGTCAGAAGATAAAAAAACTGTCTTATGAGTCATATTTAATACATCATGGGTGATTTTATTTTGATATGTAGATACATGTAAATGAATTTATTTGGCAGTACTGCAGGTGGTGTGGGGGCGGGGAAGAAGAGACAACTCTGTTTAAAGGAAGAAAATCCAGCTTAAGGTGGAAAATCTCAATGTTCCCCCCCCCCCCCCCCCCTGAAGTAGTGTATTGGTATGATTAATAGATAGATAGTATGGGTAACCGTGCTATCACTCGCTGATTGTAGGCCAGCTTTTAAAAAAGTTTACAGTTTGAGTAGTTTGCAGTTGGAGACAATGTCACTCCTTACCACAGAAGCTCTACCTGTACTAGATGAATGTTTTACAACAGATTAGGAGGAGCCGTGTGTTGAAAATGAAGTTCCAACGGAAGCTAATCCTGAAATAAGGAGATAGTGAATGAACGATACAGTGTAGCTACAATTGCAAATCCTTTCCAAGGTTAAAACTGCACGTGTGCGCACTAACCCGTACTATTTCACTTAGTTACCGTGTTATTTCAATTAGTTACATGCTATTTCACTTTCCCCATACATTTTTGAAAGGGCAACTCACTACTATTATATTCTTCCAATCGGCTTTAGAACACTTGTTGGACTAATTTAGCTAAATGTCCATTCAAAGTGTAATTGATGTTTTTTAAATTGAAATTTGAATTTAACCAGCATCATACATAGGTACAAGGAGGGAAGTTACCTATTTAACAATACAAACTCTCCCCCATCCCACCTCCCTTGTAGCTATGTTCATATGCATGATGCTGGCTAAATTTAAGTTTAAGTCACTACACATCTGCCTGTAAGAAATAAACAAATAAGTGTTCATTCACTGGCTTAAAGGGTAACTGCCACCACTTTTTTATTTTTATTTATTTGAGTCATTCAGTAGATAATAACACAGTATCACTCCAAAAAAAATTTGACAGTGTTTGGTCAAGTAGTTCCTGAGTTATGGGCCTTTAAAAATGCACCCTACTCCCACGCTAATTAAGTAGGCCAATTGGTTGATTACGTCACAAGTTGAGTACCGCGGATCAGCGTGCTTGTGTAAACTTCGAGGTTTAGTGTTCAGTCTACTAATCTTATCTGATTGCCACTACTGCTACTTGTGGAATTATGGTCAAGACTTGTGTTGCTGCAGGCTGCAATAACAGTAACCAGGATGGAGTAAGTCTGCACAAGTTTCCCAGCAACAGTGCTCTGAGGAAAAAATGGGTAGATCAGGTGAAAAGGCATAGAGACAAATGGGAACCCACTGCATACTCTGTGCTGTGTAGTCAGCATTTCGTGCCATCATGTTTTATGGCTGATTCTATCCTTTCCCAATCACTGGGGTTGGGCAAGAAGAGAGCTAGTCTTAAGCCTGATGCAGTACCCACACTGTTCAGCAAGCCTGTGTGTGGAAAAAGGAAAGTAGAAGGGGAATGTCTGCCACCAAAGAAGCGATCTGCTTTTGAAAAACGTGAACGGTGTAGAGTAAGTGAAATGAATTTTTTTTAAATCACTCATTTTAAGTACAATGACAGGCTGTAGAGGAAGCAATGGAAGAACTGGGAGAAGCAGACAATTCAGTTTCACTGAATCATATTGTGAGTTAATTCCCTAACAAATTTTGTGACAACATTACCATACTATCTTATGGGTTTAAGGAATCCGAGCCTAATGATGCTGCAATTCAAGTTTCACCCAGTATTGTTTCGGTACAAACCCAGAGTAACCCCATACTCCATAGTGTTGGTAAGATATGTTGTACATAATAATGATGGGCTTACGTGAACTTTTTGTTTTATCATACAGGTGTTCAGACTGTAGTGGCGGCCACAAAAGATGCTGCTATTCAGTGTTCACTTTTGCCTGCTCCTCCTCTGGCCTTGCATAAGGTCAATAGCTCACATCCTACAGTTACTGATGAACATATGGTTGTTACTGACACAGACGATGTAACGACTGAAGCAGATGACAGTGACACTGATTACATGGTTGAAAAAGATGATTATGTGGGTGAAAGGTAAAATAATAATAATAATACTAATAATAATAATAAATTAATTAAGCATTATAATTCCACAGCTTGAATGTTAAGCCTCTTCATTTGAAAGTCAAGTACATAGTGTTTGAAGACAACTTGCTTTCTCTTTTTAAAAGATGCTTCAAATGTGGGTACAAGTCAGCTCAAGTCACCAGTACAACGATCGGAACTTATGTAAAACTGAAACAGTGGTGCTGTGCTTGCCTAAATTTGTTTGTCTGGGACAGCCAGCCATTCATACAGAATCAGCCAGCCTGTAATATTCTATTATCAGCTGCAATTTTGTTTTCTGGTGCACTACCAACTATGACCCTACGTGTTTTTCGAAACATGGGTTGTGCCACAATCGCTGAGAGAACATTTTTCCGGCATCAGCAACATTTTCTTCATCACACTGTTTCTGATGTGTGGCAGAAACATCAGACAATGATACTGGACAAGCTAAGCCGGGAAAATAAAGCGCTTGTCTTGGGCGGTGATGGCAGAGCTGACAGTCCTGGTCATTCAGCCAAATTTGGCAGCTACACAACGATGGAATTGGAGAAAGAGCTTGTCATAGATGTACAGTTGGTTCAGGTAAATACTCAACAAATTCATTACTATGAATATTATTACTATAATACTTTTTAGAGCAATGAAGTTAATGGAAGTTACCATATGGAGAAGGAGGGTCTACTACGGTCAGTGAAATGCTTAAAAGAGAAGAGATTTGAGATTGCTACCATAGTGACTGACCGACACAAGCAGATTGCCAAATGGATTCGTGAAAATCTGACATCAACAGATCATCGTTACGACATTTGGCATATGGCTAAGTGTAAGTTACATTGTTATCACTAGGAATTTGAACATTTTACAAATACTTTTGACATACTCAGCATTCAAGAAAAAGGTGATTGCTTTAGCGAAAGAGAAAGACTGCGAGCTTGTTGGGGAGTGGAAACGGAGCTTACTGAACCATCTGTATTGGTCAGCTGTGTCCACTCCAGATGGAAATGGAGAAGTTATCCAGGCAAAGTGGATGTCACTGGATAATCATATCCACAACAAACACCAACGGCATGGTAAGAACTTTCCTAAATGTTCCCATGGGAGATTACGTAGGAGGAGAAAAAAGAAGTGGTTTAAACGACGTAAGTATAATGAATGTGGTATATATCATGAATACTGAATATTTATAACCCTCATAGATACTAAGGCCAGTGAGAAGTTAAGTGCAATTATTCTGAACAAGCACTTTTGCACTGATATGAAAAAAATCTCACCAGTTCACCAAACTTCGAAGTGTGAAGCCTTTCATAGCTTATTAATTACCTTTGCTCCGAAGTCCATGGCATTTAGTTACTACGGCATGCTTTCCAGGTCAGTATAACCTGCACTACAGACAATACTTGTTTGGTTGTTAGTTTTATGAAGATATGCAATCCTTAATTATGACATTACCAGGCTAAAGTTGGCAGTCCTACCTTAGCTACAACGAAAACAGCCGCAGAGGACAGGCAAAAACTAAGCAAGGGGAGAAAAGATATTCTGTTTTGTATCCCAAGTACAAATCTGGTGGACACATTGTCAGAAAAATCGTGGAAAAATCTACTTACGGTAAATAAATTATATATATCACCAATTTCTGCTCTTATATACCCAATGGCTTTAATATTTATAGGGTATGTGCAAGACCTCTTTTGTGCACTATGGGATGTTATGCTGAAAGAATGTGAAGTACCAGTTATGATGTTACCACCACCTGCACTCTGTGATAGTTTGGAAAAACCAGAAAAACAGAAGGCAATTGCTGAACATCAGACCAGATTTTCAAAATAATTGTGTGTGTGTGTGTGTAATTGGTTATATTGTTGGATGAAATCCTGTGTAATTATCAGATGGAAATGTCTCTCTTATTTTCTTGACAGCACAAGCAGGTAATACAACCCTGACATTACGGCCAAGCCATCCCCAGCACCATCGAGTCAGTTGCCTGTATGCAATATATCTGTATTTCCTTAAAAAATAATAAAACAGAGTAGTGAAAAAATGTTATTATGTTATTATTATTATTACTACTATTATTTTTATTATTATCATTATCATTATTATTATTACTATTATTATTACATATTATATGCATACTCGTGTATTGATGCTGGGAGAGCGTCCATTCCATGTTCCTGTCGATATTGATAGTATGCTGCTTGCAGTACCCATACGTTCAGACACACGCCCTCAAATCCTGGATGTCTGGTTATGCAACTTGCAGGTTCATTCTCAGTCTCTCCCATTTTTGCTACCACTTTGTTGATTTCTTTGCAGCAAACACACTCTAAGCTGGTTGGCATTATTTGGCATCATTCACAATCACACCTATATATTGATGAATACACACGATTTTACACACACACTGAACTTGGTAGCTATCACTCTCTTACCAAGACAAGTCTAAAAGCCTGTCTGGATCATCCTCTTCAGCAGAACTGCTGCTGTCTGAAGAATTTGAAGCACTTAGTTCAAATCTGTAAGGTTCAATGGAAGATCCAGAAGAGCTATCACTAGTGTCTCCAGAATCAGTAGTTGAAATGATACCATCACTCCCACTGTATGAGGAAGCATCACTTCTGCTGTTATCACTGCCTGAGGTATAGGTTGCCATCCTATCTGGCTCAAAACCTCGAAGTTTACACAAGCACCCTGAAGTTTACACAAGCACGCTGTTCCGCGCGGGTACTCAACTTGTGACGTAATCAACCAATTGGCCTACTTAATTAGCGTGGGAGTAGGGTGCATTTTTAAAGGCCCATAACTCAGGAACTACTTGACCAAACACTGTCAAATTTTTTTTGGAGTGATACTGTGTTATTATCTACTGAATGACTCAAATAAATAAAAATAAAAAAAGTGGTGGCAGTTACCCTTTAAAATCCTATTATTTGTTTAGTTGGGATCCACTGCAGTGGGCATGTGTACGTCAGAGGGTGTGGTCTTGGCAGTGGAGAAGAGAATGACGTCTACTCTAAATTAATGGAGCCCTGCAGCATTGAGAAGATCCTGGAAATAGACAGCCGTATTGGTAAGTTCATTCGGTTGTGTAACAATACATATGTAGGGTTCATTGATAGAAACTTTCCAATTAATATTGAAATATTTTTGTGGTCATTGCTTTGACTTTTTTGGAAAAATCTGCTTTAAGCGAGGGTGAATTTTTTTTGTCGATTTACAAATGGATAAAAATAAAGTTCTGCCAGTCTTACAGTGATTAACATAATTGTCTGTGGTTGTACAGTAGACACCAATAAAGTTCCGGATTCCGTTCCGTAGTAAGACCCGTAAAAAGGTAGTTATTTTTTGCGTAGTTTTTACCGATGCATTGCATACTGTTTTGACTTATCGGCTGACACCATTTACAACTACAGTAAAAAACGGTTAAGCTTTTCTGTCAATTTACTGCTTTATTCTAGCTAAAAACCATTCCAAAGCTTCAGCAAGCTAAGACCTTGTATCACCCGTTAAATGCTATGGGGATAGTGCAAAAAAAAAGCTCATATACAGTTCAATCTCTGACAGTAAAGAAGCTTGTGTGGGCCCTAACATCTTAGACGAGGCTATGTTGAATGGTAAATCATTAACATGGTCATATGGAACGTCCACATTTTACCAAATGCACACTGTTTTTCCCAGTTTTTTTTAATTGTGCGACGGCCATTCCACTGAACGGAATCCAGTACTTTTTTTGGTGCCTACATTGTATGTATGCCTGTTAGAAGCACACTATATGTATAGTAGGAGACAAAATAAAATTCCGAAATTCATTTTGTAGTACAGCCGTGAAACGATAGTTTTCTACCGTAGTTTTTATCGTTGTGTTCCATACCATTTTGACTAAACGGCTGACACCGTTTACTAAAACAGTAAAAAACTATTAAGCGTTTTCATCGATTCACAGATATTTTTTAGCTAGAAACTCTTCCATAGCTGTATCAGCAAGCTAAGGCCTTGTATCAACTATTAAACGCTACAGGGATAGTGCAAAAAAGCTCGTACAAAAATTTAACTTGCTTAATAAAGGTGCAGACCGAAGTTCCGATGGGCAAAGAGCTATAATGAGGTCCGCACTTCGTAGGTCTTCTGTTAGCTACAGATGGACCTCCAGTAGTAAAAAATTGACATAAGCCCGAGAAGGCCCTAACATCAAGAAAACAAATACTGTGCAGTGGTCGAACCAAAACTTCAAATAGGACGGCTTCAATTTTTTTAACCCGAAAAGCTCCGCCTCAGGAGCCTGTAAACGAAAAATTGAAACGTTTTATTGAATAAACGATTTTTTATGTTTCTTAGATTGAAGCATGTGGTGAACGAGAAAGATTAAAATGGTAATGCGGTCGAACAGAACGGCCTTTTTTTATCAAATGGTGTATCGTTTTTTCCTCCCGTTTTTTTAACCGTGCGATGGCCGTTATACAGAACGGAATTTAGAACTTTATTTTGTCTTCTACTGTAGTTCTTCAGGCGATAATCTGGACTTTCTTTAACCTGAACAATAATAATAATATTTAAACTTACATTTGCTGCATTAGATGCATGTTTCCAATGTGAGTCACATGCATGTCACATGTGTTTATGTGGCACACAAATACACTTTATCCTGTGTGTCCGTCCTATCCCATTGTCCCATGTAGGAGAGGCACAGTAGGCGCCAAAGAAAGTTCCGGATTTATATCTTTTAATGTTACCATCAAATAGAGCTTTTTGGCGAGGAGGGAAGCGGCGAGACACTGTCAGGGGTAACACAAATGAAAATCAGGGATATTTGTTTATATTATATATGTGAGTGGGTCTGGGAAAAGGGACCTTACGGGCAAAAATTGAGATACTTTACGTCTATGCCAAATTTCAAATGTCAAAACAACTTAAAAGTCCCCAAGCGTGTCGTGGAAAGTAAAGCTACTTTTATTCTCTTTTGTTCTCGAAGTACAATAAACGGAGAATAGGCGGAGTTTCAAAGAAGCAGCTAAAAAAAAAACGGCATAGCTTTGAGACTATTGCATGCACTCTACAGCTTACCTCTGGCTGCAAGTTTACCGCTATAGTGAATAGAGTAGCCAAGAATTCCGACAAGACAGGCCGTGAGAAGCTTTGAAAGCTAAAAAGAACTCTACGCAAACTTCGTTAGTCGCCGTTAAAAAGCGGCTGTACGATTTAATTGCGTATGCGGAATACGCCGTTAAATATACAGAAACGTTAATTATACCGGAAGTGGAAATTCAATTTATGTTTTCTCGATTTCTAGTTCAATTGCTTTGCTGAATACAGCCCAGTTCAACTGCCAGTTTCTGTGCGAGTCAAATTGTAGCTTTTTATTAGCAATTTTTTTGGTTTGCTTCATAAGGTCCCTTTTCCTAGACCCACTCACATATGTATAGCTAGTCTGCACAGACAATAATTATTATAGCTATGAATGTTTGTGATACTATTGTAACTCCCTTGAACATTTCTTTGTTTTGTCTTTTTCATCAAGCAACATTAATATAGTAAGCATAGGAACTGTACAATCATATATACGCTGTTTACAATAGACAAGAAATCAAGTTAGTCTAAACAAAAAGTAATTGTACTTGTGCACCCTCATTATTTTTAACTTGGAAATATCCACAAGTTGCCGTTAGCCACACCCACTTCCTGGCCTGACCCATTTATGAGAGCTTCTTTTATCCCTTTTCTACATATAAATATATAATAGTTAGGTGCTGCTTCAGAGGGAAATACTGAATTTAGGGTCCCTGAAGGACCTTGATTGTAGCGTCCCTTGCGCAGCGAGGGCGCTGTACTTAGGGCCTGAGGGACCTGAAAAACAGTAGTTAATGACTGCCGCACAGCGTCTAACTAATTTAGAACCTAACAGTTCCTAATAACACAATAAGAGGTACTCTACATATTATAGAAGCCTTGCCCGGAAGACGGGGACACTACATATAGAATCCCTCCCTGAGGACCTAAGAGATTTAAAGTCCCTCTGTCACAATACAAAAACTATACCAGCTATATTCTAAATATAAGTTAGACAGAGGCACCAAGGAAACTACCGAATTTAGGAATCTCGAAGGCCCTGAGCTGTAGCATCCCGAGCGAAGCGAGGGTGCTACTAGGGGCCTGAGGCGTTTCCTAAATCCGGTAGTTTCCTTGGTGCCTCTGTCTAACTGATTTAGTCACTAAAAAAAAGAAGAAGCTAGCTAGGTGATACAGCCGTTCCACCACTTCTCAGGCTAACTTGATTAATGGAAGACAATTATGGACTCATTCCTGGACTTTTTATTACCAGAAATTATGGACCTTTTAAACGAGGAAACGTCTGATAGCGAACAAACCTTAGTTACTGGTCAAGTAGACCCAGCTATTCAGCAAGAGCAACTCACGGAACATTCTGTTCACGGCTATAACTTGGAGCCTCCAACAAAGCGACAAAAGAGAACATTTGCTCCCAGGAAAAACGAGGATAAGGTTATGAAGGCCAAGCTTAGTGCTATACCTTCTAAGACCATGGCTGACAAAAAACACTGTGTCAATGTATGGCAACAATGGTGTGCACACATTTCTACTGAGTACGGAGAAGAAGTTACCTCGGAAGTTACACCCCTGAAAGAAATATCTACCCAAGTAAGAAAACAAAACGGAGAGGAATTTACTCCAAATTCACTTCTTCATCTTGTGGCTGGCATACAACGATACATCAGGATTGAAGGGAGACCGTCCATTGACTTTTTAAAGGACAGTCAGTTCTCAGAATTTCGAGTGTCATTAGCTGTTTTAACTTATTTAATCAGTTGTAGATACTCATCACTTTATTTTAATATCACTATTAAAAAAAATATATATTTCTTTGTTATATTCCTAAAATTTTGAATATTATACAAATGTGTCAGAAATGTCAAGTAGCTATTCCAAACAATAGAGAAGGTGGAGTGAGCTAGGGTACTAAATGTCACAAGCTTGGGTTCTAAATGCCACAGGGGAGGATAATAAATGCCAACAGGAAGGACCCCGCCAATGATTTCGGCGAGTTAAAGTGTCTGTGAAAAATCAAGAACCTACCGCGTAATTGAAAATTTTTGGAGCTAGTGACTAAAGCATAATAGAATAACTGAAATTAAATAGAATAAGTCAATATTATATATAATATAATAAAAATATAAAATTATATCTAATCATGTGTGTATACAGTAATACCAGAAGTCACAATAGAAGTCAATTGGAATATTAAGATGGCAGATCAAATTGATATGGCCACACTGACTTGCAACGTAGTAAGAGGCAACCCAATGGAGTATAGTTATGAATGGACATTCAATGGAACTGAATTAAATAGTAATACTTATCGTCTTATTTTAACAAACTTTACAATTAACCAGACAGGAACATATTACTGTTCAGTAACTAATGAAGCTGGAACTGGGACAGGAAATGTTTCTCTCACTTATGGAGAAGAAAGTACGTGTGAGTTCATTATGGAAACATATTGATGCAGAAATATGTGCAAGTCACATATACATTACACACAGATATTCCTTATAATACATTTGTAGCACTGCAGTGGAAACAATCAAAATTGTATTAAGCAATAGTGGCCTGAGTTATGCAAACAAGTGTGGCATATCTACATAGTAATTAAGCTCCTTCCACTACAGGAAACAAACTTATCATATGATATTAATAAGTTCATTGCTCCAAGTAAACAAGCTTTATTGTATAGTTATGAACCTATAGAGCTACCAACTTTTGACACTACAAATTATATAGATCTATTTTTTTATCAGAAATTGATATTATATGGAATTTTTTAAAATTGTTATCATTTATGATGTTTGTTGCATTTAGCTATGTCTTTTTGTAACATTGCTTTACATTTTATAGATGAAACACATTTAATTATGCACTAGTGGTCTTTAGTATACTGTAGTTAGACCACAACATTCCAATATAAAAATAATAAGCTCTTTAACACAAGTAACAGTTGGATTCTCACCATTATGACTGTGTGATAGTTACAGTACAAGATCAGCATTATTGTGATTAAAACAGAACAGCTTTGTTGTTTTTTTGTACAGCATATGGCCAAATAATAGCAACAAAAAGGATGGGTTGATACAAGAATTCACAGTTATTCATGTTATTCATGTATTTGAGACCTGTGCTACATATTCATAGAGATACAAAACCATTTTTTATTATGACATTTAGTCTTACTTCAAAAGATCAATACAGTGATATATCATGTACTACACAGTTGATAATATTATAGTATGTAACGGTACACAAGTTTACCAAAACATTACACAAATTTATAATAACTTTATTATCACATGATTGAAACAGTTTATCCAATCTCACATAGCGACTATAACCGTTATTTTTGGCTTCCTTGAAACACTGAAAGTTATTATAAGCCAATTAGCAGTGTTTGCATGGACAGAATGATAGTTTGGATTGTATAACCATAGAATGACAAATTGCAACATGTTTGTGGGAGTGCTTGGTCTGTAATATATTTCTGTTTGTGAGGAACAACATGCTCCTCTCTTGGTTAGTTAGATTGTATGTACTTGTAATAATATTTCACACAATGTAGCTAACAAAGAGAGGAGCATGGTAATCCTCGCAAAAAGAAATATTTTACAGACCAAGCACTCCCACAAACGTGTTGCATTTTGTCATTCTATGGTTATACAATCCAACTAAAAGCAACAAAGTATAAAACATGATTTTAATTTTTTAAATGTTCAATTACTAAAAATTGGATGTTTTTCTACATAAATATTAAAGTCTCTAGCTAAGCCACTGGTAGAAGCACTTTCATCTGCAATTGTACACAAAACAGTGTACAAAGATAACAGATTCTTAGTATAGACAGACCACATGCACAAAATGATTAACCACGCCCATGCAATCATAACCACACCCTTTTCTGGCCATACCACCCTGAAATCTCTAGCTGAAGTGCCTGGGTATATGTTACACAGTAAATAATAGGCATAGCTCTAAAATTCTTTTATTATAGCAACATGTGGAGCAGAGCAATACTTGCCTTATATAGCTTTATCTAAATATAAAATTGGACAAAAAAATTACTTTTAAGTGGATGTTGCATTTATGTCTATTATCTGCATTTATAATAACGTTCTAGCTTAGCTTTATTATGCAAGGGAGAAATAACATTACTCCTCCTGATACTGGACTATCTATAATTTTTGGGAGTGTTCAAAACTAACCTGCACCTGTTTACTGTTGCACTAGTTTATAACTTCAATGTTGTGGTTTGGGATACAGTTTGTTTTCTTAGGCCACCTTGCATAAGCTCAGGCTGATAGGTACTTTTTAAAACAATTTGCATAAACCATCTTATGCTTAACTGAAGTAGATGATGCAGTAAAAATGGGAGTATTATATGTAGTGCTACTTATTCTGGGGACCACAGGTGAGTAACTTATTTGTATCATATTTAAAAAGCCAAAAAAACTGTGTCTTTTAGAAATGTTGAAAAAGTTTTATGTTTAAGTTCAACTTCATAGTCTTTCCAGCGATGTCTAATATTAGTGCATTTGCATAAGGTTTTGCGGTAGTTTACAGTTTGGTAGTGGAATAGTATAACTCCCCCTGTTAGCATTTGATAGTGGTAGGTATATAAAAGGCTAATCTTTGAAATAGAAAAACCACAGACAGTCTTAGAACACTAAACTTGCTGCACAGATTTTGATATATAAAAGGAATAATCGCAAACAATTTTAGAGCATTGTGTTTGCAGCCCACTTATGAAAAATATGTAAGCTTCAATACACTTGCTGCAATAAATTTTAAGTAACTTGGAATAGCTATTACTGCACTTGTTAAGCATATTTTGATTTCTACATTAATAAACCTGTTAATGGCAATGTAGTAAGCAGTAATGCAGTGCTTTATATTATTAATTTATATGTTAGATAATTGTTCACTGTCAGGTTTTGGTGAACATTTGATTTATTACACTTTTTTATAAATTAATGGGAATCAATTGTTACTTTGGTATGTGCTACTTTAATATAATATCACTTTCTTATAATTGATATTATTATGGTGAATATTATTTGACTGCAATGATTGTGATAATTAATAGAAACAATTGAATAAACCCATGATGAAAACTGAATTTTTTCAACTACTACACTCTTTGTTCATTGGTAAAACATGGCAAACTTACCCAATAGCTCAAGAAAGGGATAGCTGTGTATACATTAAGCAACTTTAAAGAGTTGATATCAAAACATTACATTGATTAACATATAGATGATTTTTCTTTGTGTAATATTGCAGGCATTACAGTTCACACGCATATATCAGTAACATCACTCCCGGATTTACTATTCAGTGAACATAAGAGTATTGTAGAGGGATCAGTTCTCTGGCTCTATTGTGAGGTCAGCTCCATTTCTGATACTCTGTCAGTAACTTGGAATAAAGATGGAGGACAACTAGTACAAGATGTTCCTCATATTCGTTTGAGAACTTCGAACACCTCCTCCTCCACTACCTTACTACTAGTGATAGATAATGTAGTGTCTTCTGATGCTGGAGTCTATCAGTGTACTGCTAGGGATGGACACGATTATGTTAGAGGAGAACCATTGACTATGACAGGTGTTATCTTATCAATTTTAGAAATGCTAATATTTTTACATATTTTTTGTTTCAGTTTTATCTTCCAGAACACCTGGAATATTGAGGATTGTATCTCAAGATCCCCTTACAACTGGACTTAATGCAAACAGAACAAGGGCTCATAGTGGGAGTATTATTTCTCTATCCTTCACTGCAGGTCATGTTGGAGGCAATGAAGTGAACTATTCGATTCCTACTGTGCAATGGCTTAAAGATGGTATTCCATCTACTTTAGATCCCACAGATACTGTTATAGGCATAAATGCTCAATTACGTTCTACTCTCTCATTTATGTTTACTACTTCTGATGCTGGTGTATATCAGTGCATCTTTATTGATAGCAATTCACAAATTTATGGCTCATTTCCACTTAGAATTGATACTGGTAAGTATAATTGAACCAGCTCAACATATTTAGTAGATCAAGAGCACTTGTTGAATTGAAACATACTGATCAAACAAGCAATTATTATTCGTAATACCAATACATCATACAAAGCAGTAATATTGCCAAAATTAAGCCTTGTAGTATTGTTCATAATTTAATAGCAGTATCTGTATATGTACTGATAATTATGCATAAATAAACTAAATAAGCATTACATTGGGCTTAGTTTAAAGAAGTTGTTTTTAACTTCTTAATTCTATACTAGGTATAGCTACTATTCCTACAAGGGTATCACCACAAGTTGTCTTTCATACTGTACCTAATAAATTAGTATTGGAAGTTTCTAGTGAGGGAGAATATGATAACATTATTTGGAACAGAGGTGCTGTAACATTGGATTCAAGTTCTACAGCTCCTGCTGAACTCAGTGAATTTGTTAATTTTTTTGAAATATTTGTCCGTGAACCAACTACTATATCTGATTATGGTTTTTATACAATCTTCTATTCTGGAGCTGGATCAGTTGGTACTACAATTGCAGTTGTCTCCCCAGGTAAATTAATATTTACATTTTTATATGGCTATTAAAATACAGTAGAATGTGTCTGTTATCCGAACTTCAGTTATCCAAACACTTCAGTTAACCGAACACCCAAAATCTAATAGTAGCACGTGCAGACATGAAGAATTGCTTGACCATACCCCTTTATTAGTGTTTAATAATACATTTTGTATGGTGTACAGTTATCACAACATTTAAGTTATCCGAACACCTCTCGGTCCCAACGTGTTCGGAAAACTGACATTCTACTGTAATGTGTGAACTTCATTAATATTCAATCTTAAAATTTATTTTAAGCGAAGTTCAATTGTTTTCATTTAGTACTACCTAACACCACACCTGAGCAAGTAGAGAAATTATCTATACTGGAAGGAGGTAATATTGCTATCTCCTGCAGTTCCATTGGAGGACCAGTACCAGTTATCACATGGACTCTTAACAATCAAAACACTGAATTTAACCAAACAGATATTATTAATGAAGCTTCCATATCATCTACTAAACATGTTACTATTGGTAATATAATTTCAACACTGCACATAGCAGAGGCCCAGTATCCTGCACATGATGGAGTATACACATGTACTGGAAGAAATACTGCTTCAGATTCTCATAACAACAGTAGTGTGAATATTACTGTCATGATAAAAGGTAATTCAAGCATAGCATAAAATTGTATGCTGAGATATATTTTATTTGTTGTATTTGACTTTTGTCTTCATTTATGATAGAGGGCCATTTATATTTTCATTATGCTTCTTGATATAATGTTTAATCTCAAAATAGTTACAATTATAACATTTAAATTATTATACTTATTTATATTTGAATTTCTGTATTTTTTTTGCATGTGAGGTGTCATGTTTATTCTATTTGTACACAATAATGTATACATTTCAAATTTTGCTATATGTTTAGATGTATGTACATGCATGAACATGTAGGATTTTTTTTTTACTTTGGCCCTGCAGTTTTGGTGTTAGCTTTGTGATCTCTGTATCTTGGTATCATCCAATTGTTCTCCGCTTTGAATTATTTGTGGGTGCAGTTAAAAACTTACGAACTTATTAGAGTTCATTTTAATTCAAATATTGGCGGTGGTAAGTTAATGCCATTTTTGTCATAGTTATACGCCCTTCGCAACACTGTTGTTTGGACTCGAAAGTTCATTGTCCAATAGTCTAGCCACAAAGGTAAGTCTTGTGTTGGTATGTCCAGTGAGCAAGTGTGTGTGAAAGTGTAGTGCATTACAGTACTGAGCTAAAGAATAGCACAAAGTAGACATTTAACTAACTAATAAATAATATTGGCTGCCTTTACACTACTTTTTTGGCAATTACAGTTGTAAGCATGTCTTAATATAGGGTTAGGTTCAAACCCATGTGGTATGTTGTTTTTTTTGTTTTTGTTTTTTCAGTCAACAGTTGTGGTGAGTGGTTACTATGGCATTGAAAAACCTTTACCATATATACATAATTTGAAACTCAACCAGGAGTGTTAGTTTTTAAGATGTATGTCACCTAGCTTGGAAGGCTCACTCGCCATTTGTGCTCAAGCACACCACTAGTTTACCATTGCTCAGATAGTTTGTGTGTATGCATTTATATGTAGCTTAATTATTGACATACTGTAGCAACTAAACTAGTCACATTAGCTATTTCATGATTTCATTCATGCTGATATCTTTACACTGTCAGCCAAGTATAGTAGTACCTGGAATCTGACAGAATTTTAGGATTTCTCTCACTTTAGTGATGGTGGTGAAGGATTAAATCAAGTCAGATTCTGTACAAGTTATTTTACACAATCCCCATAATGTTTTATTGGTTATAAAAGTTGCATTAATATGTATTTAGCTTTTAGCCATAAAAAATAATGAATTGAAAGAAAACTTACAGATGTTGTTATTGTTGTTTTTGGTCTAAACAGTATACAAATGCAACAGTAATTAACCTGGGTGCCTGAAGTTCTGACGGGCACAACAAGGAAGGGGAAATGTTTGGCTAGAGGCCAGGGGAGAGGGTGTGCGTTGGTCGTTTGAGTATTGAGTAATAATGAAACTGTTTACTGTACATAGATTTTGTTTTCATCTTGAAAAGTGTTATTCCAAGATGTTCTCAAGTTATGATTCAGATGTCTTGGAGTAATAACTTGATTTTAATTATTGCTGTATTCTTAGTTAGTTGTATTGGATACTAAGTGATCAGTGAAGTTATTGCACTCGACTTTGGGAGTTATGGATGTTTGTTGATAGTAAGATAATGAATGTAGTAGCCAATAGCATGGACTGTAATAGCCTTGGGATAATCTTCAGTAGTTGACTTGAGTTTATTGTACCTTGTACCTTGCTGAATCATTGCTTTAGATCTTTAGATTTAACATGTTTGTTCGGATTTTTTTTTTTT
>WLWD01006169.1_pt1 | contig 259392 bp, 174 predicted proteins | sample 6712731 | NCBI WGS metagenome assembly WLWD01 (sample SAMN12718690, study PRJNA576275) | sponge metagenome | isolation source: marine sponge | host: Mycale hentscheli | place: New Zealand: South Island, Marlborough, Capsize Point | collected 2014-11-01 | reverse complement strand
GTGGATGGGAGTGAGGATCATGTGGATGGGAGTGAGGATCATGTGGATGGGAGTGAGGATCATGTGGATGGGAGTGAGGATCATGTGGATGGGAGTGAGGATCATGTAGATGGGAGTGTGGATCATGTGGATGGGAGTGTGGATCATGTGGATGGGAGTGTGGATCATGTGGATGGGAGTGTGGATCATGTGGATGGGAGTGTGGATCATGTGGATGGGAGTGAGTATCTAAAAAGCAATTCCACTAGCATTGTTGCAGATAAAAGTGTGTCTCGTGCCAGGTTGGGAACCTCAAAGAAACATTTATCGATACGAGTAGAGGCAGATAAACGTTACCTCCTAAATGCTGAAAAAATGAAAATGAAATATTGCAAGCAAAAGAGGAAAAAAAGTGATGACCTTTACTGTTGGGGACTTCGTTAGCATAAAAATACCAAGAATTGATCGGTCATCTACTGATTTGCACCGGCTACCATGTGTTGTGGTTGAAAAACTAGGACAGACACACCATTTATACAGATTAAGGTAAGTATCAATATTAAGATAATGCCTACAATTTCCTATATAGCTTGTAACATTTCCATATTAAGATTTTCACATTTATGGAAGGCAGAAAATGGTCTGAAAAATCAAAATAGTAATACAATAAAACCTCTTATCTGGACCCCTTAGATAAGGGCACCTCTATTATCCGGGCACCTAAATCTGGACAAAATTAATTAAATGAGTGGGTGGATTGGCATTTTAGTGACCTTTCCAGACATAACTAGCTTAAAAATACATTGTTTCAGAGATATGGGCACTTTCGGAGCTGCAGGCATCCTCTGGTCCCAAGGTGCCCGGATAAGAGAGGTTCTACTGTAATAATTATAATAACAATTCTGTGGAAGTTTACCATAGGAAATGTATTGTCGTTCATAAAATAATAACAATACATTTAAGGAACTGGAATTACCGTTTCAAATTAACTTCTGTTGTATGTACACGGTATGTAGGTGTCAACATGGAGTCCTGGATAAATGCTATGGAGAAGGAGATTTGGAAATTTATGGTGGAAAATTGGATTTTATGGTGAAGGGATGGAAAGCAGTTCCATCACTATCTTTACGTGAAGCTGCAAGGTACTTGAATGGAGCACTAGGAAGCACATGTAACTGCTTGCAAGGATGTAAAGGGAAAAAATGTGTTTGTTTCAAAAAGAATATGTTGTGCTCTAGCAAGTGCCATGCTGGAACCAAATGTAGTAATATTCAGAGAAATTCAGAGGAAAGTATTGATTTCAAGAGGAAAATTGAGCTGCCCAAATCATTTAACAAAAAAGAGAATAAAAGGAAGCCTGTTATGGAGAGCCCGATGGAACCACCAAGTAAAAAAATAAAAATAGAAGATACCAAACTAAAACCACCAAAAAATCAAATAAAAATAGGTGATATTACTAATGTGAAAGAAAAAGAAGTTGTACCTATGAATGATCAATCTTGGATACAAGAACTTTTAAGTCAGAAAGAGCTCACAGAATTGATTTCTGGAAAATGGCTCAGTGACAGTCACATAATTGCTGCACAGAAATTGCTTCAGAGACAGTTTAAGCTTATCAGTGGTCTTCAACCCCCATATTTGGAGCAACACAACCAATTTAAGAAAATTACAACCAATGGAGTGCAAGTCATCAATGAAAATAGTAATCACTGGGTATGCGTGTCTACAATAGGTTCTCTACCCAACACTATTGATGTTTACAACAGCATGACAAAATCAAAGATCAGTGCTCACATAATGAAGCAATGCGGAGAATTGTTACGGTCTAAAAGAAAACATGTCACCATTCGGTCTATGGCTTGTCAGCCACAAGTTGGTGGCAGTGATTGTGGACTTTACGCAATTGCCAATGCAACTGAGCTGTGCTTTGGTGGTAGTCCTTGCTCTGCCATGTACATTCAAGACGCCATGAGGAATCATTTTTTGTCATGTATTGTTCAGAAAATAATCACGCCATTTCCTCGAGCAGGCGAAAGTTTAAACGGGAGGAAGTGATTTTCACAAAGAAATTAAACATATATTGTTTGTGTAGACTGCCAGAAGATAAAAGGCAATGCATGGCAGAATGTTCACAATGCCATGAGTGGTGTCACAGCAAGTGTGCTCAGATCCCTAAAGAAGTTTTTACTAAAAAAATTACCTTTTCCTGTCTTCAATGCAAAGTAGCTAAAGCTTGATTGTTCACTATTCACTTTAACTTACAAACCTTACTCACAGTATTCACAGCACAATTATCATTGTAGTTTTAAATAATAATGTTTTAAAAGCTGGGGGGTGGGGGGAAGGCAGCTGATTCATTCATAAATGCCAACAACATACTGTACTACAATGTGTATTCCTAAAAAGTGCAGCAGATTCCTAGATTGGCGGGCTTTTTGGGAATTCCCAGAAAGCACAGGGCTTTCTATAGAAAGCACAAATTCCTAAAAAGTGTGGAACAAATACAAACAATATTATGGAGTCATTCAACAATGTGTTGAAGAAGATATCTCCCACTCCTGACATGATACCACAGTCTTCGCTTTTGTACAAGTATTGACAGAAGTTGCATTTCCAGAACAAGAGAGCAAATATTTCCAAACATTAATTCATCAGACTCAGGCATACCGCAAACCCGGCTATGAGATGCCTTGCTTTTTGAATGGACGGCCCCACAAAGTACAAAGCCTCTGCATGTTTAATATGGAAAGCCAAATCCATCCCAAAAGCTGACTTCGAGGAAGTTCAAAGTGGTGTTTTTGATATTCAGTCAAGAAACAACGTCTGGAAAATGGACCTCACCAATGGGACCTGCACATGTCCAGCATTTGTGCTGACAAATATTCCATGTAAGCACTTTTTTGCAGCATTTCATCACTTTCCGAAATGGAGTTGGAGTGACATGCCGAGCTCACTGACTGAGTCTAGTCATATGGTACTGGACAGAATTAGTGAATTCAGTACTGACATCACAATGGCTGAAGAAGACATCACTGGTACTACATATACTTCTAGCAATCAGGAGTTGCCACCACTTAAAAAGACCACAGCCAAACAGATCCACTACCTACAGAAGCAAATTGAAGATACTATGGCGAAATGTCGCACATTGGCTTTTTTAACCAGTGATACTGATGCGCTTGAACAAGCTCTAGCCCATTGTGAAGCAGCCAGAGAAAAATTGGCTACATCAGCAACATACACCAAGGATCATGGGGCACCAATATACACTATCATTGAAAAGGCTGGAGTAGAGAAATTCAGACAAACAACCAAATTGTTGCACAGGACTGGAGTGAAACACAAACAAAGGAAAACTACAAAATTAAGGAAAAAGAAGTTTAAGTCAGACCCATTAGTAATGGCAACTACAAGGGGGACTGGACGACCAAAACTAAAACAATCTAAAAGAAAACCCAACTTTATCCCAAGACAAATGTTAGACAGCAGCAAAATCAAAATTCTAAAGCTACTCGACTATTGCAGAAAGGTTAGATTAATGACTATTTTCAAACAACAATAAATTAGTATGTAACTCTGTATTTTCGTAATTTCAGCCAGACAAACAGCTCACCACCAAATCTCTCACAACAAAGTGACTGCATTGGAGTTAATGGAGGTACATATGTCAATAGATTACTCTATAACATGTTATTGTATACTACTAGTGTACATAGGACTTCCACCACCTATTTACCTACTATCCTAAATTAATACAGTTGAATTTTTCGCATAATGAAACTTCGAAACCAGAAGGTGTTCGTTATAGTGAAATTTTTATTATAATGAAACCGTTAGGAAAATACATTACGTGAAAACAATTTATAACATGATTTATTTTTTTATGTTCACTAAACTTGCTATTGTGAGTTTGTTATAGTGAGGTTCATCACTTACCACTGTTGTATAGGGATTGACAAGGCCATGTTCACGCTTTGTAAAGCTGGATCCCTCTAGCTCCGACCTCTCCATTCCAGAACTGCAACAGAGAGTACAAAAAGAAGATGCCAGCAAAATGGGTAAGAAAACAGAACAGTAGACATACAAACATCACAACATTATTATTACTCTCCCCTCTCTCTCACTCACTAATGTACACACACATATCTGCAAACACCTACTGCACACGGACAAAGCTGCAAGAAAGCATAAAGTATTAAAGTGCCAGTGTGCTGGATATACTAAACAAAATTGTGGGAAGTGTATCATGTGCGTAGACATGCCTAAATTTGGTGGACCTGGAAAGAAGAAGAAGAAGTGTTTGCAAAGATTGTGTGAAGCCCAAAATACAAAACTCTCCATCGGTTATACACAAGCGGACTTGGACACACTACTTCCATCCAAATGGTTAAATGACAAGGTATATTCCCTTCCTGTTACTTCTAATTCTTTAACCCTTTCTTGAGTAGAAAAAAGCCCAATTCCCAAAGAAATTGATTATTCAATACAGCACTATAATATTTTTTGAATAAACATCTGCAGCATTTAGCACTACAATAAAGTGGAACTTATTTTAGTAGCCACATCTGTTGTGGCTAAAGTAATCAGTAATATTGCAGTTCTTGGTTGGTCCCTTTTTTTTACGCTGTTGTGTTATGAAAAATGAAATATTCTACCAATTTGTACTTGTACCTTATCTATAAAAATACTTTTATGAGATTATCATACAGGTTATTGATTTCTACTTCCAAATACGTCCTCAAAAACACAAAAATAGACAGGAAGTTTATATCCATGGTTTCAGCTGCCACATTTATACAAAATTTGTAAAAGAGGGTTACAATGCAGTACAAAGATAGACAAGAAAGGTAAGTGAAATTTTCTATTGTAGTATTTCGGTTTCAAGCTTGGTCTTCTTTTTATATTAGATAAACATCTTCAATGCACAATTGATACTGATTCCCATTCACTATAATGCACACTGGGCTGTCGCTATTGTGAATCCCAAAGAAAATGTGATACAGTATTTCGATTCTTTGTTATATGAAAATCATAGCTGCTTATCTCATATAAGGTAAGACTTTCTGGTAATACCTACTTAAAGATCATTTTGGTATATGATATGCTATCACACAGTAAATACCTGAACCTGGAAGAGAAAAAAAATGGTATCAACCCATCAAGAACTTGGAAGGCACATTTAGTAAAGGTAACAATCATATCCTTCCCATCCCCCTAACCTCCCATGGTATGATATATTACGCATGAAAAGTTCGGGTTATGTGCTCAGTAAATTCTCTCGTTTTTGGTTAAAACTCGTGAGTTACATGAGCGAATAAACCCACGCTTTTCTATTGTGTATCTCATACATAATATTTTGCCTCTCATAGAAGCGTGGCCACCCATTAATGTCATCCAACCAAAATAAAATCATCATCAGTGAAGTACAGTTGGTTGGCTTAAGATAATGTTGTCCCGTACCACATACAAAAATTATATTCTTTATTTATACTTACGATAACTACTGCTAGCTGGACTAGCTTGCTTGCCACACTACGTTGATGGAGTGCACCACTAATTATTTACATTTTTCCTAATAGGATTTACCAAGGCAAACAAATACTTACGACTGTGGAGTATTTATATGTATGGTAAGAAAATGTCATTACATTATCGTTGAATCACAGTGCCATGTTAACTTGTTATGTAGTATGCAAGATGTGAAGTGCTGAACAAACCTCTCCTGTTTTCTCAAGTAAGTAGTTTCGTATAATGTCAAATGTGTCATACAGATTACTGACCTTTTAGGGAGACATGCCAGCTGTTAGATCTCATATCTGCCAGGCAAAGCAGAAGTACCTGAAATTGAATTGAAACTGTCTAAAGATCTGCAGCTCTTAGCCTAAGTAGCTTAGCTACATTACAAACCAGATCTCATATCAGCCAGGCAATATTTGCAGGAAAGTTGATTCCTCTGCAAATTTAACCAAGATAGTAACACTTCATCCTTAAATACTTGTTCTCATACTATACCTTATCAAAGATAGTAACACTTCACTTGTTCTCATATACCTTATCTTCAAACTGCACTTATTATGTGCACTTGGTGTTTTTCAAATTCTACATAGCGGGCTCTCAGGCGGGGGAGTGGTAACGGTCACGTGACGGCTGACCGCGCAAGGAATTAATTTTTACGCGCGAAAAAGCGGCATTCCACTTGTACCTAACAAGACCTGTACTATAGGGACCCTCACCTTTGACCTCAGAGCGCGGCCGATCAAATGAACTTTGAACCTTAAGCATGTGCGCATGCGCATATGGCTGACTGTCGCTGCGGGGCTGACCATCTCTGCGGGGCTGACCATCTCTGCGCGGCTGAACATTGCTGCGGGGCTGACCGTCTCTGGGTGGCTGACCATTACTGCGGGGGCTGACCATTGCTGCGGGGCTGACCATCTCTGCGGGGCTGACCATTGTGTGCCGACAGACCCACCCCAAGCAGCACCTCAATCATTCTAGTACAGATCACTTGGAAAAATAGCTGTGGGTACACATCAATATTTTGCAACTGTAGTTTATAATTATAATACTTGTTTACACAACAATCAAAGGGTGTGGTTTCAAATTTGGGCGTGACCGCTTATTCTAAAAGTTGAAGCAAATGTTATACTGGTGACACATATTCTTAAGTCGACAGACCACAACTCCATAAAGTGAATAGAGCAAACTACATGACATGTCACTGTCGCTACTAGATATATACACATTGTGTATATATCTAGTAGCAACAGTGAGAGCAACATACAAGTACTTTTCCTGGGTCCATGCATCTCACTCGCCTCCTCCTCCCTCCCCCCCTCCCCTCCCCACCCCAATTTGTTCATAGAAATGTTTCTCCAATGTGATAGAGTAAATGGTAGCATTGTATTACTAGTTAAATACAATTTAAGTTCGATCGACGTGATGCCTCAAGGCAGCACTAAGAGGTCACTAACTGAAGAAACCTTGAGTACTATGTTAGTCAACTTTATTCTGAAATGCTGTTTGTTTGTATGCTAGTATAACATTCCCAATGTCATTGACAAAATACTAATGAACTATTCCATAAAAATAAAATACTGTAAATTTCCAGTATGAAGAAGCTCTTAAAGAGTTGGATTATGACAGTGTCAGTGATAAGTTTAGTTGTCCTCAATGTTCCAGTAGATTTTCCTTCAAACAAGGATTGAATCGTCACTGGAAACGTATCCATGGCAATTCCTTGGACACTCTTGCATCTCAAACCTGTAACAAAGAAGGGAAAGTAATTACATGTTACCAAAGGTCCAGTGCTCCTTTCAGGAACACAATGCTGTTTTCACTACAGTACAGTACAGCACTTGATGTTACTCTGCTCATCTCTACTCGATAAAGGTCTCAATAATAACCATTAAATAGGAATGCTTAATTAGAAAACTAAATATACATTATGAATGTAAAAAGGAAAAAAAAGCAAGAAAGTACCTCTTACTAACATGAATGAAAGAGGAGACCACAGTGGCACTTTATATACTACACACATGTACATGTGTAAGTGTATACAATATATGAGTTTGTACATGAGGAAACAGGTGTGACGAGCCCCACAACAAAATCTTTAATTTGTACAGACATAGCAGCAAAAGCTCTACAATTTACTCAAGGGATGATACAATAATTTGTAATAATTGAAACTATCATTTCTCAATGATTTTACATGCCACAGTTGTTCATGTATGTGCATGTGATACAGAGAGTACCAGTACTTATGATTGCAACATTGTGCTCATATCTATCAGGATCCTGTACAAATGGCAACAAAATGTTGGATGGCTTCACTAAACTTTGCTCTAATTACAAAAATGGGGTGTTGCTTGCCAGTAAGAAAGTATTCAGATGGACTCCTCTTGTTACAAACAATGCAAAAGTAGTAAATTTAAGAGCAATGCAAACAGTGGTGTAGGAAGATGATTCAGTATGGGTGGGCTCTAAGTAGTCTCGCGTACCCAGACCCTTTACCAATCACTGCACGGGAAAAGGGTCTGGTAGACTGACATTGAGCAGTTTGTTCTTGCTTAGTCAGCAAGTGGTTAACTGTGGTTCAATTAGTGTGGGTGTAAATTGTTAAATATTTTCAGGCGCGTGAATTGTTCAGATCAGTAGGCAGAGCTTGTTCTGTATTGCCATGAAGAAATGTTACTTGTGCAAGCATGACAAAAACCTAAGGTACCATGGCATATACAATGGCCCGTGCACAAAGCAACAACTGTATTTTGCTGCTAAGCGAAACTTCCAACTGCAGATATCTTAAAAAAGCTAGTCCAAGTCACTGCTTAGCATAACTAATGGCATCATCTAAAGGAAGAGTTTTGACACGGCTGTTGGAGAGTTGTGCACAGAAATACTACATGCGCAAAAGTTTGAGCAGTCTTATGTCACAGGATATTACGTCACACATTGTTTGCGGTCTCCCCAATTAGCAAGGGGAACTGAACAAACTGCTCAATGTCAGTCTACCAGACCCTTTTCCCGCGTAGCGATTGGTAAAGGGTCTGGCTACGCAAGACTAGGCTCTAAGGGCAAGTTTTTTTGTGGTTTGCAGGTGTTCATGCGAGAAATCACATTTTAAAGTTGTGTCAAAATATTATGCCCCCCCCCCCTTCCCCTCCCCACTTCCTACGTCACACAAACTATAGCAGAGACATTTGGAAAAGCTGAGCAGAGGATAAAGGGTAGGAGCAGGTGGTAGCATTACTAATTAAGATCTCCTTTTCCTCACTCAATTACGCAGATGCCCATTAATTGGGTTAACTGAAAAACAACAACAAACAAATAACTTCATCAAGTGATACTATTATGGATAAATTAATAGTGCTAGTAGAGACGTGTCAATTGGTGAGAAATAATCACGATAATTCAACCCTTTCACAAGCAATAGTGCCTCACAGAGCTCTCTTCTGAAATTATGCTTAAATCTCTACTCATACAAATCACTCACTCACAAGAAAGGGAAACTCAGCTTAAGGAAGAGAAGAGGGTGGAGGAATTTAGTTTAAAGAAGGGGGAAAGGTGTGTCCCCCTTTCGGTATCAAACAATGCAGAAATCATTAGTGACCTTAATAATTGGTACACTTTGTTTTCAAGATGCTTTATCTTTCATTAATGCAAAAAGCAACAACAGATATCACTATCTGTTGTTGATTTTTAAAGATAAAGCCTCTTGAAATGAAAGTCAACAAGGCAGTACTCATTGTGACATAAAAAAAACAACGTACATTACTGAAGGTTTTCTTTACCAATAAATGTGAACATCTCCAGGTAAAGTAGGAAATATATGCTCGTCAAATTATTAAGTTAAGCTTAGAGTGACGGAAGTGGAGGGGGGTGTACAGGGGGTCACACACTGTGCAGATTTAAATGATAAGAAACAGTTTTAGTTATTTTTTCACCAATTAAATACTTAATAGCTTTAATAGCATATGCCAGTATTTGGTCAGGGCTTCATACAGGGGAGGGGGGGAGCTGGGCCATTTTAACCAAAATATACATATATAACAATTATAAGGGCGGGGTAATTAAAACAATTAAGTGGCATATATAATATAAGTATAGAGTATTGAAACAAGATTGTTATAATAAGATAAATAAACTGAGGTGGAACACATCACTGATGATGAAGAATCCGCGAACATTCTCACTAGAGAGATTCAAAGTGAAGATTGCAATCCTATCTGATATACAATACACAAGGTGTTGTGGATCCTTCTAAAGATCAATGCCTACTTGCAATACAAACTAAATCCCAACTACAAACGTATCAGCAATACTTACACACAGTGGTCTGTATTGAATTTACATTCAAAATAACTAAAATTTATATATGATTTTAAATGAATAACGCTGGTGATTGATGAATACAAAGAACATAAGTTAATATTAACACACAAAATCTTTACAATTTGTTACTATTATTATTAGCCCTCAGTGTGCATGTACAAGAGGGACTATCCAGCAAGTTGAGGATTTGATCCCAGCGTAGTCTATTGACACGCACTACACCAAGCAGAAACAGAGTAACTAGTGCAGTGAAGACCCACTAGCGGGTATGGTAGCGTCAGAGTTCCAGTAAGAACAGTCAATGACAGTGTTCTGGGTGATAAATATAAACAAAAAAATGGAACATCGACGATGCACAATGATCGACGGTACACGAAAATAAGAACAAATGAGCATGCGTGAATACTAATGATGAAATAAAATGTAATGTTATAGTTGTTCTGGCAGTCAGAGAAAACATGAAAGTTTGAGAAAACATGAAGCTGTTGGCTTCACATAGGGTACTAACTGTTGTGGAAAAGGTCCCCCTATCGTCACGTCGTAATCATGTGAGCAAATAATTTCTTGCAGTTTGAGATAGTTTTGCTTAATCCTGAGAATTTAACAGAGAGCAAAATAAAGATAGATTGTAAAAAATTCTACTAAACTTTTCTAAGCAGTACAAAACATCAGAACCATCTTTACGTAAGTATTTCGAAGAATACTACATATGTTGCACTTGTAATACATGTAACTAAACTATTGGTCGCTCAATGTAATACGTACATTACATGTTATTTCACAAAAATGGGCAATATGCTACAGGAAGATTGGCCTTTCTGATATAGATACAAGACATGTTTGCAGTAACATTTTTAATACATGGTGGAATTCTAATATTAAATTAATTTGCTTCCATCAGCTCAAAGAATACACAGGCAGCGAGAGAATACTAGGCAGTGAGCCTGAGAATACTAGGCAGTGAGCCTGAGAATACCTAGCCAGTGAGCCTGAGAATACATCCTGAGAATACAGGCGGTAAGCCTGAGAATACATATGCGGTGAGCCTGAGAATACATAGGCAGTGAGCCTGAGAATACATAGGCAGTGAGCCTGAGAATACATAGGCAGTGAGCCTGAGAATAGATAGGCAGTGAGCCTGTACATAGGCAGTGAGCCTGAGAATAGATAGGCAGTGAGCCTGAGAATAGATAGGCAGTGAGCCTGAGAAGAATAGATTGGCAGTGAACATGAGACTACATAGGCAGTGAGCCTGAAACTAGATATGCAGTGAACCTGAGACTACATAGGCAGTGAGCCTGAGAATACATAGGCAATGAACCTGAGAATACACAGGCAGTGAGCCTGAGAATACATAGGCAGTGAGCCAAGAATAGATAGGCAGTGAACCTGAGACTACATAGGCAGTGAGCCTGAGAATACATAGGCAGTGAACCTGAGAATACATAGGCAGTGAGCCTGAGAATAGATAGGCAGTGAACCTGAGAATACCTAAGGAGCAAGCTTGAGAAAACATAGGCAGCAAGCCTGATAGTGCATGCAAGAATAGATAGGCCCTGGGCGTCAGTGCAAGATTAGGTAGGCAAGTCTGATAGTACAAGATTGGATGGCAGTGAGTCTGAACAGATAGAGTATGACGATGTGCAACTAGATAGGCAGCAAGTCTGAGTGTGAGGATGGGTAAGAACAAGAACAATACTCAAGCATGACAATACATTGGTGGTGAGTCTGGCTGTGGCAAGGCAGCACACGAGTGCGAGATAGGCGGCGAACCTGATAGTTGGAACTAGATATCTGGGTGTGGGACTAGATAGGTGGCTAGTTGAGTATGAGAACAGATAGGCAGTGAGCCCGAGAGTGCATGAATACATTGGTGAGCTAGAGAGCAAGAATACCTTAACAGCATTGGGTGTGAAAACAGATAGACAGTAACTTGAGTGTGAGAATAGATAGAGAGTGAGCCTGATAGTGTGAGAATAGATAGACAGCGAGCCTGATGGAGTGAGAATAGATGGCAGTGAGCCTGACAGTGTGAGAATAGGTAGGCAGCGAGCCTGATGGAGTGAGAATAGATGGCAGTGAGTCTGAGTGTGAGAATAGGTAGGCAGTGAGTCTGATAGTGTGAGAATAGGTAGGCAGTGAGTCTGCTGGTGTGAGAATAGACAGGCAGCAAGCCAGATAGTGTGAGAACAGATAGGCAGAAGCCTGATAGTGTGAGAATAGACAGGCAGCGAGCCTGATAGTGTGAGAATAGACAGGCAGCGAGCCTGAGTGAGAGTGAGAGAATAGATAGACAGCAAGCCTGCGAGTGAGAATGGATGGCAGTGAGTCTGATAGTGTGAGAATAGGTAGGCGGTGAGTCTGCTGGTGTGAGAATAGATAGGCAGCAAGCCTGAGTGAGAAGAATGGACAGGCAGCGAGCCTGAGTGAGAGTGAGAGAATAGATAGACAGCAAGCCTGCGAGCGAGAGTAGACATGCAGTAAGCCTGATAGTGAGAGAATATGAGCCTGATAGTGTAAGACTAGACAGGCGACGAGCCTAACAGTGAGAGAATAGACGCCCGTGAGCCTGATAGTGCAGAATACATAGGCAGTGAGCCTGAGAGTAAGAAAATAGACATGCAGCGAGAGTGAGAGAATAGACAGGCAGAGAGCCTGATCATGTGAGAATAGACAGGCAGCGAGAGTGAGAGAATAGACAGGCAGAGAGCCTGATCGTGTGAGAATAGACATGCAGCGAGAGTGAGAGAATGGACAGGCAGAGAGCCTGATTGTGTGAGAATAGACAGGCAGCGAGAGTGAGAGAATAGACAGGCAGAGAGCCTGATCGTGTGAGAATAGACATGCAGCGAGAGTGAGAGAATAGACAGGCAGAGAGCCTGATCGTGTGAGAATAGACATGCAGCGAGATTGAGAGAATAGACAGGCAGAGAGCCTGATCGTGTGAGAATAGACAGGCAGTGAGAGTGAGAGAATAGACAGGCAGAGAGCCTGATCGTGTGAGAATAGACAGGCAGCGACTGTGATAGTGAGAATAAATAGAGTGAAGGGCAGCGTGCCCTGCATAGACACTTTCAAAGGGGTCCCGGACAGACCATCACACCTTTATTTGGTGGAAATCTAACTATATGAACTAGAACCGCCTACCCATGCTCTCTATAATGCCACACTGGGGGGCAATCGACATTAAAGTTAATCATGCAATACACCTTATAAGATGTAATTCTGTGTCAAGACTTAGAATAAAAATTTTCCCCCTCTCTTTTTATGTTTGTATTATTTATTTTTCCTACTTAGCCTTACACCTTAGCCACTGTATTCATGTATACCACTGTTAATTAAAAATTGCCAGTACACTAATGGGAAAAAACAACAACACAATCTCACTAAAGTACTAGGGAGGTGGGGGGGGGGGGGGTGGCATTTCATTAGTTACAGTGGCCGAGTGTTTACTGCCACTCCTGACGATGATATGGAACATGTATATGAAGAAAACCAAAATGAAACAGGATTTGAGTTTGTTCTCTCAGACTATTCCTTGTCAGATGGCGTATTGTCACAACAATTTCTAGGCATGTAAATTGCCCATTCAAAAATGTGTGGGAAAATAACTCTTCAATTGAAGTCGCACAGAGAAAGTGAAATAGTGCGTAACTAAGTGAAATAGCACGGTAACTAAGTGGAAACTAAGTGAAATACCACAGTAGCTAAGTGAAATAATACGGATAAGTGTGCATGCATGCAGTATTAACCTTGGAAACATACAGTTAGAGAAGCTCTACCCATATTAGACGGAAATTTTTCAACATTTTAAGAGGAGCCATAGGTTGAAACCGAAATTCCAGAGGAATCTAATCCTGAGATACAAAGATAGTGAGTGACTGATACAGTGTAGCTACAAGTGCAAATGATTATAAAAAAGATGGCCTACTATTAGCGAGTGGTAGCACGGGTAACCTGTACTTTTGGGATCAACAGCACTCGTAAAGCAATTGAAATAGTACTCAGCGAGTGCTATTTCAATTGCTTTACGAGTGCTATTGATCCCTAATAGCACTGTACCCGTGCTATTACTCATACTATAATAATATAAAATTGTATTCGATAACCCACATTTTCAGCAATGAATTGGCAGCAGAAACGATTAGTTCAGACAGTTACTTGCTTTACAAGTTTGGCGGGGAGAGGTGTTTAAAGAACTCTGTTTTTTTTTTGTCATGTCAAATAATTTGCATGCTATTTAACATAGTTAAATGAGGTTAAAGGAGGGAGCCTGCTGGTTTCTCTTCGTGGGGGCAGGGTTGGTAAACCTACATGCATGTGGTCACATGGTATGATGTAGTATGACCGATTGAGAGTATACTCTGCGCAGGCGTGTAAGCTACACGTGTACTTGGCTGCCGTGTTACACAGGCGGATTCTAAGTGGTTGAGCATCTTGGTCGGTTCTGGGTAGCTCTGTGTAACTCTAACCGCTCTAACGTACACTTCAGGCATTTAGGGCTAAGATATGTCGGCTCCTCCATCCACCTCGGCTTCAGCTACTCCCCTAACTGCATCAGCTAGCTCAGCTGAGGGACCTCCTGCTCCTTTTAGCCCAGACCAACTGGCCTGGCTACTGTCCCGCTTACCTGTATCTGGCTCCCGCAGGACAGGGGGTACTGATCAAGCTGGGTCAACTTCTAGAGCCCCTCCAGCTGTGTCTACTGGAGCTGACTCCTTAGGTGGGTTATAGTCATATTATAGCGTGATGAGGTGGGTGGAATATAAGGGTAATCTAGTCAGTGAAGCAGTCAGGTTGGTGACATTTCACATTCTAGGAGGTGGTCATAATGGAGGTTCCAGGTTCAGGGGCAACTATAAGATATGATTGGTATTGGGGTAGTTCACTTCCTGCGGGGTGCCCGATAAGACCATGCAGTACTACCGGGGTGCCCGATACGGCCATGCCGTACTACCAAGCAGTGCTACCGGGGTGCCCGATAAGACCAAGCAGTACAACCGGGGTGCCCGATAAGACATATTACCCGAATGCTCCTACAACATACCATGCCCCAACAAGCATGCCCCACATAGTAATATGCCATCGGGCACCCCGGTGTACAACTTGGTCTTATCGGGCACCCCGGTAGTACCACTCCGGTCTAATCGGGCACCCCAGTATGTTTACTCCCACTTCATGGGGCACCTCAATAATCGGCTTACATCCAAGTGGGCTTCCTGATAATTTCACCCCACTGTAATGGTTTTCGTACTGGGCACGGGGATTGTGACCGCCTTCTGTATATTTCTTCTTCTGCTTAGACACTCTTCCCAGCTCAGTCCCAGTTTTTGGTGCTAGTCTCTCGAGCCCGGCTGGTCTGGATCTGTTGGCTGCTGCAGCATTGGGTGGTGGGGATGGGTCTCCCTCAACCTCGTCCAGCATTCTGAAAGGCACAAGGGCGAGTTTAACCACTTTTGGGCCATTTAACCCGGCGGCGGCCGTCTCCATGAAGGTAGTAAAAAAAATTCTGGATCTAGACTTTGTGGAGATGTCGGATATCACAGCCGATGATGACAGTGCAGCTCCAACCTGGCCAGGGGGCTCCTCCCGTCCACCGGTCACCAGTATCTCTCAGTGGGTCGAGAAATTTTCAGTGATGGCCTCCATTTTAACGTCGCGGTTCCCTGAAAAGGCTCCAGAATTTTTTGCATACCAGGCCTCTATTGTGCGGGCGGAACGGAATTATGAAGGAAAGCAGTGGGTTATTTACGACCGCCAGTTTTGCCGGGAGGCCCTGGCCCGTAAAGACCTGAACTGGTCGGCGCCCAACCCAAGGCTATATAACGAAGCTTTTACTGGGCGGGCCAGGGCCATCCCCAGATGCTCCTACTGCCTTCAGGATGACCACATGGCATCATCCTGCCCTCGCAACCCAGCGAGTATGGGAGCATAGGTTCCACCTTTTTGGCCAGGCCAACCACATAGCACTCCTGGAATACCATCTCAGGAAATATGCCGGAACTTCAACAGTGGCAAGTGCCGCAAGGCAAACTGCTGGTACGCCCACGCCTGCCTGGTGTGCCAAGAGCCCCATGCTGCTGTCACATGCCCACGTAAGAGACAGTCCTCTGGTAGAGGTCACAGGAGCCGCTCTCCTCTCCCACCATTCGGTCGTCGCTGACTTCTTATAGCATAACTGTACTGTCCCAAGCTAGTATACATGTGCGTATATATATCAATAAAGATAACTTCTGGTCTGGTATTTATTAATCATTGGGATCGGGGGTTTATAGCAGTAGTCGCAGTAGCAGGTAGTTAGGGGTGGGGCTGGTAGTTAAAGGTATATTAGTAGGGGCTGCACCAGGTATATGGTGTGATGGCTTAACAGCCAGCCGTAAAATAACTGTATTTCCACCTGCTCATTTGCAGGCTGGTTCTCACTACACCGAGACACTTCCGATCTGCTGTGTCTGGACTTCTGTTGACCAAGTCATGATCATCACTGCCAGGCACTCATGGTCGTCTCAACACCACTTAAGTTGGCGGAGTGGGAAACGGTTCTCTCTGGTCACCCAGACAAGGCCTACTCCCGCTACGTGTGCCGGGGTATCCGGGAGGGTTTTAGAATAGGATATCGGCCTTGCTCAGCACTGAAGCCAGCTCAGGCTAACATGAAGTCAGCCATGGAACACCCTGATATCGTGACGGAATACTTAGATAGAGAGTGTCAGCTGGGTCGTATGCTTGGTTTTTTTAAGCCAGCAACACACCTACCACAGCTCCAAATTAACCGGTTTGGAGTGATCCCCAAAGGTCACAACACAGGCAAATATCGCCTCATCACTGATCTGTCATTTCCTCCGGGCCGGAGCGTTAATGATGGCATTGACCCAGACATCTGTTCTCTGGAATACACGACGGTGGATGAAGTTGCGGCATGTGCTGCATCATTGGGCGCAGGAGCTCTACTAGCCAAGGTGGATATTGAATCTGCCTATCGCTTAATACCAGTTCACCCACAGGTCCGCGTCCTGCAGGGTATGCAGTGGGAGGGTGCGATTTATGTTGATCCCATGCTTCCATGCTCCCGTTTGGCTTGAGGTCAGCTCCTAAGATTTTTAATGCAGTTGCAGAGGCCCTTCACTGGCACTTGGTTCAGTCAAGCATCACTCACCTATACCACTACCTGGATGATTACATAATGGTAGCCCAACCTCACTTTCGCCTGTGTCAGCGGTGGCTAGATGTACTACTAGCCGAGTGTAACCGTCTGGGAGTTCCTATTGCCCCTCATAAGACCGAAGGCCCTACCTGTGTGATTACCTTTCTGGGCATCCAGATTGACACAGTCAAAGGGGAGCTGTGTTTGCCGGAGGATAAACTCCGGCGGTTGAAAGATCTGTTGGGTACATGGGGAGGTAGGAGAGGTTGTAGTCGTAAGGAGCTAGAGTCATTGATTGGACTACTAAACCATGCCTGTAAGGTTGTCCGGGCTGGTAGGTCATTCTTGCGTAGAATGATCGATCTGCTGCATGCCACTCACCGTCCACATGGGGGCAACACCCCAATACGTCTCAATCTCGGGTTTAGAGCTGACCTGGCATGGTGGCAGGAATTCCTAACGAAATGGAATGGGGTGTCTTATCTCCACCCTCCCGCATCACTCCCCGAGGTACATGTGTTCAGTGATGCGTCAGGCTCGTGGGGTTGTGCAGCATGGCATGGAGGCGCATGGTTTCAGGTACAGTGGGATGTCAGAGTGAGTTCACTGTCAATAGCAGAGATGGAGCTGATCCCAATCATCCTAGCATGCGAAGTATGGGGGCGGTCTTGGGCAGGTTGTCAGGTTGTCTGCCACTGCGATAACCAGGCAGTAGTGGCCGACCTGTGCTCCAGAACGAGCAAACACAAAGGGATGATGCACCTGTTACGGTGCTTGGTGTTTGTGGAGGCATCCATTCAGTGTTCACTGTTTCCTACCTACATTGACACCAACTAAAATCATTTAGCTCCTGGATCTTCTGCTGCAGCAGGACAGGGATTGGGTGTGTCCGACCTGGCGCCAGCACTTCGGAAGTATTTTCATGCTGGCCTAGCAGCCTCTACACACAGGACCTATTCTGCTGGGGTAAGGAAATTTTATGAATTTTGTAGTATATATAATTTAACCAACCCTTTTCCTATATCTGAACTTCACTTGTGCTACTTTGTCGCCTTCCTGGCTGAACAGGACTTGGCTCCATCTTCATGCTCTACTTACTTGGCGGCTGTTCGTAATGCACAGATTGCACTCGGCCTGCCAGAGCCACGCGAGCACTCCTCTCTTCCGTTGTTGAAGCGTGTCTTGTCAGGCATCAGGCGATGTCGGCTGCAGCAGGGGAAGGGGAGCAAGAAGACTCGCCTCCCAGTCACTGTGGAACTGCTGAAGAGGATGAAAGATAGGCTGGACCAGTCATCTGACCCAGACAAGGTTGTCTTGTGGGCGGTGGCCTGCACTGCTTTCTTCGGGTTTTTCCGCCTTGGAGAGCTTTTGCCTACATTGTCATCTTCACTTGACGCAAGGACAGATCTGGCTTGGGGGGATGTGGCAGTGGATGACAGAGACTCACCCACTATGGTACAAGTGCACCTGAGGTAGATGTGGTACTAGGGCGTACAGGGGTGGAGTTATGCCCTGTACAGGCACTCACTGACTACTTACGGGTCAGAGGCTCCTCTTCAGGGCCGTTCTTCCTCGCTGGTAGGAACAGAACACTTACAAAGGCAGTAAATAGGCCAAGATAATAAGATATACAATTCATCATAGACTCTATATGCCACTATTTATGCTTTAGCTGTCCATTACTCCTCATGTCTATATAGGTACAGTTCTCTGTGGTTATGGTGATGCTATTTACCACCCTCCAAATTCAACTGCTGCTTGTATCTACCACAATTTCATGTCATCATAAAATTATATAATATATATATTGTACATGTCAATTATAAAATTATATTAATTGTCAATTTTTTTTTTGTATAATTTAAAAAAAGTTGAAATTTAACAAGTAGATAGAAAATATAGTAAAATCATGAATAAAATGATATGAATGATTCAGTGTGAAGGACAAAGTAATACTGGAATGTGTGTGGCCATAGCTAAAGTGTAGGTGATGTGCTGGATTCTTCACATTACTGTTGAGTACTTCAGAAATTCGTCACACCAAGAAATAAGAATAGAGTACACGCTTAAGCACACAACAATCAGACTTACTTGAGGAGGCATTCAGCCGCGGTCCTGCTTCTTTCCTCTAAGCTTTGTAGCTCCAGATAACCCTCCGCAACCTTCAACCAGTTTTAGCGCACAACTAGAAGCTCGTACAAACCATAAACTACGAGTGATTAGTTATAACAGGGCATATATTGAATACAGCCGCGGAAGAAACTGCCATAGCTTCTTTTTCATTTCAACAAGTAAACTTACGGTAATAATGCGCACCTTGGACCCGCCCCGTTTTTACTGTGGGCGTCGACGTTTTCGCGCGTTTGAGCTACTACTGTCATGTGACCTTAACTGGTCTGCGGTTTCGCCGAGCCATCCCGCAGCTAGTTCTTATCAAAGAATTCTTCTGATTGGTCCCCTAGCCCTGCCCTTGCGCGGCGCTATAATTAGTCACGCGCGGCGCTATAATAGTCACGCGCGGCGCTATAATTGGTCACATGATTTGATTAACCAATGAAATGAGTTTTTTGATAAGAACTGCGGGACTGTAGGTTTCGCCAAGTGCATTCCTCTTTTGCCACATTTGTGGTTGCGCCAACTCAACGTGGACATTAGTCTGGCCTTCTTTTTTATTCCCTTCCCCCCGCCCATAAAAAAGAAGGTAAAGGGTCTGGCCCGCCAGACTACTCCGTAGCACAGTGGTCTCATGGACAGCAATCCTTTCGCCAATTTTTTTCAGTCTGAGGATGACATTAGTGTCAGACAGAAGGCTGCCAGGAGGCAACTAGAAGAAGTTGATGTTCTTCTGACTAAAATATTTTTGTTTACACTCTCTGGTGTGTAAATGTAATTTACAGTAACTACGTATTTGTCCTATACTAGGATAGAAGCCCAGTCCAACACAAATGTTATTCACTTTTGCAAATTCAGACTTAATAGACCTCGGTATTAATTAGCATCCACCATAAAATATTTTATTCTGTATTTCCTAAATATTAGGGTGGCTATTATAGCTGATCAATGTGACCAACAATTATCGATTCTATATATTATCTAGAATCTACAGATAGTTTGCAGCATCTTGAAGTTCCACAATACGTGATCTATCTGCCTCATATAGCATTAGCATTCGAGGAAGAAAAATGTTTAACTCTGGAAAAATGTGTTTTGGTAAGCCATTTGCTGCTTATGGGATGTTGTTTACTGCAACTTAGTAATCCTAGTAACATGTTTCTTACCTTCATAGTTGTATGTATGAAGTATTTTAATGTGATTAATTTTTACTACCTTAACTTCATTTGATTAAGCTTTGAAGTCCACCATTTCTAGATAAAATAATCATTTATCTGTTATCAGATTTTCTTGGATTTAACTCCATATATTTTGTGATATTTACATCATTTTGATCTACAAACTCTTCCTTATTAGGGTATTGAGGAAAGACTGCGAATATGTGAAGATGAAATGATTATGGTAGAATGCTCCTCTGGTGTTAGTAAAGGTCTTTACTCAAAAAAACATGCTGTGGAGCCATCCAATCTGCGCTATCTGGCCCACTGTTACTCACGAGCTGATTTAGAGTCAAAGAAAGATGAACTTCCAAGAAGAAAGTCAGACAAAAATCAAGTAGATAGAGAAACTAAACTGCAAATACTCAACGCTTCCAAGAAACAAGTTGTGGAAATAGCAAGGTATGTCTTCTGTAACATTACTTCATCCTTGGTAAGTGTGATAGCTAGACTATTGCTTTTTGTATACCAGTATATCCATAGGAGGGGGAAGGGGGGGAGGGGTTCAGTACTAAAAGCCCTCCTGATTTCTAAGCAATCAATAAAATTCTAAATCCTAGTTTGAGGACGAGTTATAAAGATGCTTCTTCTTTTTTTCGATCTGAAAACACCTATTTCATGCACAGCGTAGACAGTCAGCATCTTTGGAAGCTCAATTGATGTGTGCTTAACTTTCAGACTCTTGGATATCAGTTTGGAGATTCTGGGATACTGGCTGTTTGTACTACCGTTGTACCTGGTGGAGTAAATTAAAGTAATCCAGACTTGTGTACAAAATAGAGTTTGTGTCCTCTTATTGGCGAGTGAGACACTATCAGGGGTAATGCCATTTAGTACTTTGACTCTCACGTTGTTGTGTTTTGACCCCATTCCCTACTTCACTAAACAATATGCTTTGGTTTATCTATCTCATCTAAGAAAATTTTAATACCCATTTGATTAGGTAGTCTCTGGGATACCTGAATTTTTGCAGATGCAGTTAGGTTTTGCAAACTTACCTGAGTTTATTTTCTATTTGAATTAGTTGCAGTGGTAAGTCATCTTGGCTAATGTGCTGTTTTATCATAGTTATATGTCCTACGCAACAGTTTTGTTCTTACTTGAAAACCAATAGTCCAATAGTCAACTCACAAAGGTTCAGTCTGTGTTATCCAGTGAGAGTAGTACAGCTTGGCTAAATATAATAGCATGAAGTAAAATTTTTGATAACAATTGAATATATTAGCAGCTTTGCACAGCTATCTCCGCTAAGGGTTAGACTTAAAACTGTTTTGTAATTCTAAATGCAAGGTTTGTTTGTTTGTTGTTGTTGTTTTTCAAAGTTGAGCAGTTGCGATGAGTGGGTATAGTCGATTGATAACCCTTTACCATACATAATTTTAAAAAATTGCTACCTGAAGTTAATGTTCTAGCTCCTATTCACATAATTTAGGAAGGCATCATTCAATCCATTTGTTCTTAAAAGTAGCCGTTGACTATGTATTTTAGATTTTAAAAAAAATATGGATTTACTTTCTTACCTCAATCCCCCCTAACCCCCCCCCCCCCGAGTAGATAACTGCTAAAACAGATAAGCCGTGACTTACCAACCACTTCAACTACTACTAGACTAAATAACTGTAGCAGTTCTGTTATTTTTTGCATGCATATTTTATAAAGGCAAAAAAATCAACTTTTATCAAATTTGACTTGTGCATGATGGCTTGCTCCGCCATTTATGCATAATCAAATCACTAGTGTAATTAAAAATTAAATCTTGTTCAGGTGCCTCTGAAGGCTGTTGATATGAATACATTTTTATCAATTGAAGGGGTCTAAAGTGAAGCTGAAACCTGGTTTCTGAGATAAGAAATAGGCAAAATAGTATTTACGGAAAAAAGTACATTTAGAGTTGCTTTATAAAAATATCTATAAATCCTGGTGATACTCATGATTTGTCTTTTAGTTTGTAAAAATAAACAACATGGTTTTTAAACTTGATATTTAGGTACTGAATTAATGATATGCTTCTCCATGGTAATCAGTTATTCATACATTTTCGCCATGGCGGGGGGGGGGGGTGGATTTTATAAAGACACAAAAACATTTTTAGTCATATTAAAGTGGTGAAGTCATTACTATGAAACAGATTGTCAGATGGAAGCTTAGACTAACTATTATGAATTGGTATTGAAGGACCAGGACTAAAAAGTTAATTTTGAGGAAGTGGTATGTCATTTTTAAACATCTATCAGTAGAGTAAGGCTATAATTTTTCATATCTTATACTCATCATTAATTATTTTTTATAAAAAAAATTTAGCCAGGGTGCGAATATTTAAGGGGGGGGGCTAAATTTAGAGTGGGAAACTGAATGTAGTGGGTGAAATTCCAGGGCTTCCATAGTTGGTAAGAAACCCTGATAATGTTAATGTGGACTTTTTATACACGCTCAGGGATTCATACAGGGTTTTTTGCTAGGGGGATGGGGAAATTTTGTAGAGTCACAAAAATATTTTAGCCACATGAAAATGGTGACATCACGAATATGAAACAGATTATTAGATGAAAACTTAGACAAACTATTACAAATTCCTTTGAAGGACAGTCATGATTTTGAAGAATTGTTGGACATTTTAGAAGAAACTAGCAATAGAGTAATTAAGCTATAGGTTTTCATACTTGTACTGATCTTTTTTTTCATAAAGAAAATTTCAGTTAGGGTAAAAAAAGGTTTGGTGTGGGGGGGGGGGGGGGGGGGGAGGAAGGGAATCCTAGGGCTCCCATATAGTTAGGCGGATATGTGAAAAAATGTTCACTTTTGGGTTACAAGTGTCAAATTTGGCATAGTTGAACATTAAAATATTACGAACAATTTTGGATATGGAGCCACCTCCAAATATGTTTGGATCAGAAATTATCACTAAAAATATATTTCGCTCTCCAAAAATTAAAAAATATAAGTTTGCTTCGACAACTTCCATTAAATTTTGATGTAGTTAAAGACTAGGACACTAAGAACAGTTTGGGAAGTGGAGTAATTTCTAAAATTAATTTCATCGAAAATTAAAATTAAAAAATGATTTTGCTTTTCGAAAATTAATAAAGATAGTTTGCTTTCACACCCATCCCTAAATTTTGGTTCAGTTATATATTAGTACATAAAGAACTGTTGTGGGTATGGATCCATGTCAAAAACTGTTTGGTTCAAAAATTATAAATTAAACATTAATTTTCGCTCCTCAAAATTTTTTTTAAACACTTTGCTTTAGAATTTTAATGTAGAGTCTTCAAAAAAGAGACGCATCATTCTTCAAGGAAGACACTTGCAACTTTGCATTGGATTTCTTAGCAGGAGGACGACTGAAGAGCAACACTTTGTTCTTCTTTATTGGATCTGAAATCTTAGTTAACTGATCCTGTAATCTTTCAGTTACAAATGCTTGATACTGTTCAATTGCTTTTTTCTCGGCACTGCAAACTGATGACACAACAGCTGGATCCATAACATCCCTTGTATCAAGTCTCAATAGATCTTGGGTTCCTTCAAGAAAAGGATTACCCATTTTTTCAACTACTTCAACCAGACGTTGTACCTGTTGAACAAATAGTGCCTGGAAACTTCTAGTCTGCTCATGGTGCCGGTGGCTGAATGTATCTCCCTTGAGAATTGATGCCTCAAATTCTGATATCATCCTTACAACCTCAGGCCCAGCTACCATCTATCGCCTGAGAGCATCAGGAGATTGAGTAAGCCCGATAGCTCCCCCATCACTCTTAACTGCACAGTTGTTGTGCTCGTGGGCCTGGTCAATGGCCATGGCAGAGAATGCCTTTCCAGTTTTGCGAACAATGAAATTGCCATTGTTAAACTCAGCTGCCACTTCAGGGTGTGCCACACGCAAATTGGCCATATCACGCACATGCACTGGCACCCATCTAGCATAGTTGGTATGATCAAGGATGAAAAACCATGGTGCAAGCTTTGTTAGGCTGTCCACATAGAGAGCAAAATTTCCAGTTCGCAAAGACTTGACAAAGGTTAGGACAAGCACCTCAAGTTGAAATGCTGTGTACCAGAAATTGAATTGTGGCACTTCTTGCTTGCACTTGACACACCATTCTTCAAATGTTATGTGTTGGTCTCCAGGCTCTAATGACTCCAAGTAGGAAGCATAGGACTTCTTGAGCAAGATATATAAACTGCAGGCTGTCACTTGATGTGCACATCTTGTCCGGGTCACATGTGCTGCCTTCAGAAATGATTCTGCTGTTCCAGCAGATGCCACCTTGGCCTGAACAAGAGCTTCTACCCAGCCACTGTCTTCCAGCCAGTCACCAATGACATTGAATGCAACCATCTCAATATGTAATCCTCCAAGGACTGTGACAAAATGCTTCTCTCCAAATATATCTGGCCAGTTCCATTGTATCAATTTAGCAATGGCATAAAGTGGCTGGTCCAGAGTGATCACTGGAATTTGAGTTGGGTTGAGCTCATGTACTACGTTTTTGACCACGTTCATAGAGTGACGTATCATTGCAACACTTTTGGAATCATCAGGAAATAACGGTAACATAGCTGTAATGGTAGGAGAGCAACTTTGTGGTGGCTGCTGATTTGCATAATATGCTGCCCAAGATATGTTGCTGTCCTTATGGACATCTTCAAGATATCTCCGCTGCACTGACTCTAGCCACCTACACGATAAAACAACATGAATTGAGGTTTGATAAAATATGTTACATACTTACCCCATCTCTTTGTGCAATGCCTGACTATAAACTTGGCTATCACCTTTAATCAGACCTTCAAGCTTAGGGACTGGTGGATCTTTTGTCAAAAACTCCACTGAAGTCACATTTGTGTATGACTGTGGAAGCTCAATTATTTTCTTGGATGTTTTGTCACTAGCCAAGATGTGATGCTGTCTTCGATCCACTCCACTATTATGCTCACTTGGGTGCTGGAAAATGGAGATTCCTGTTCCATGAAATGAGCTGGTGGCAGTAGTAGAGCTGGTGTTGTGGTCAATATTATCGACTGCTGCTGTTGTAAACGAACCTTGAAGCAAATTTGGTGGACAAACTACAGCATCAGAATGATATTGTTCACATACGCGGTTTCCCATTGCTGTAGAAATTTCTAGCACTCGATCACATGAGACAGACAAGCCAAGATCAAACATTATATCTATTACTTCACGCTTTCGAGTCCTTGCATGAATGTTGAGACCAACATATACCGGTAGCGGAGTTTCTCTTACTTTGTTGTGGTGCACACCAGAAGCATCATTTCGTTGCCGAAGAAAACAGTTATACTGCAGCAACTGTGCTACACTGAGGGAAGCTTGAGAGAAGCCTTCGATCCCTGAGCTTTGATACTAGGACCCCTATTAATCATGGACACTAATGTTAGCAGTGAGCTAGGCACCGACTTCACTTGACAATCTTTACTGAATGTGCCTGTGAATGTAGATTGCAATTTTAGCATATCTTTCCTTACAATCTTGGCTGCTCTTGCCAGACAAATGGCATCATCATCATAATCTGAATTACATGCTATACGCAGAGCTGAACCCACATCACCGGCAAATGCAAGCAGCACATTACGACCCTCTCTGTGAGCACTGAGATCTGGGACATGGGAAAGAATACAATCCTTAAGGTTTGTACTGTTAAGGCGACTTTGTTGCTTCACTCCAAGCTGTTCAAGTCGAGCAGTGTAGAGCTTCACCAGATCAACCAGTCTTCAGGGGATATTCGCTTCTTCTCTGCTCTTCTCAATTTTGTGATGTTAAACTTTTTGTGAAAAGCTTGCCTAATTCCACTAAAAACTTCGCGTTTTTAATATTCGCGTACTAAAGTATACAGACGCGAAAATTTAAATTTTCGCGCATATCGCTATTTTATGGGGCAGAAGGCACTGCTTGAAGAGTTTGCATAATTTAAGATCTAAGCATTTAAGAAGGTGGCTCCATATCCAGAAATATTCCCAATGTCCAAATCTTTAACTATACCAAATTTGACTCTTGTAACCTAAAGGGGAACAATTCCTATATTTTGGTGCACATATCCGCCTAACTAATAGTCTGTATGAAACCCTGCACGCTTATTTTTTGGTGCCGTAATATCAATGTATGTATAGTTTAATTATACATGTACATGTACCTTTGTTATAATGTCTAACATCATAGATGATATTTGTTTAAAATTAAGTTCCATTGCCTTTATATTAGGTTACCTCAATGAAATAGTTGCAGAGTTATATTGGATACATAGTATGAAGGACTTCGGTGTTGTCATTTTTTTATTCCGGTCATTAACCAAATGTTAGATGCTACTGCGTACAATGAGCTTGTGGTCATAGGCAACTAAGATGCCAGTAGTAGTTATTTATGTGTATTACAGTCAGTAAGGGCAACCCATATCAGTACACTTCCTAAGTATCCTTTATTTGTCTTGTCCACCCTAGTCATTGTCATACCCTTCACAACTCATCAGATGTGGCTCTTTCTGTATGTTTACATACATCCTACATTTTCAGTGCTATAGCATGTGAAGACCTTGCCAAATCAAAGCCACTGGGTGTTTCAAAAGCTAATCAGTTTGCTGCAACAGCTATTGAAGTAATTTCTTCAGGTATGCAGGTGTAGAACATTCTACTACTTTCTTGGCAATTGTCAGTTTCATTGCTATTGTAAATTTAATTTGTATTTCTTAATGAAAGGCAGGTATACCACTTGCACAAGCTTAATAAATATGCCAATTTGTGTAAAGTCATGCTGATGTCACTTTTCATGTACCTTATAGCTTGTGTGTGTGTTTATTTTGAATAGGAATTAGAGCTCAGAATAATATTTTATGTTCATGCCTTGTTTCAAATTATTGTTGTAAGTCTTGGTTTTTCTATAGGCTCTACTGACTTTTTTCTAGAGATTGCAGAATTGAATCATGGCAACCTTGAGAACCTGGTATGTATGTACATGTAGTGTTTAGGCTAATAACTAGGGAGTGAGTAAAGCGAATGACACTGAGAAGTGTACATGTATCATTAGTGTTTATAAGAGCAATGACGGAAAGAGAGAATTAGCTTAAGGTAGATTCTTATTCCTGACGTGACAACCTTTTGTTTACTTTTTAAATCATTCGAATGCTTAAAAATTGATTACACAGTTCCATTTCAACATGATAATGATAGTACTGATCTTGTAAGATCTAAATCTTTTATAAAACTAAGTGTTGCAGTTTACTAAACCGGTTGTGTTATAGATCATGTTACTAGCTAGTATGTACGTACAGTACATATATATAGATAAATAATGTGGGTTAATTGGTGTATGTTTATTCGTGTTAAATGAAATCTGTATATATTCTTGTGTTTTTATGTAATGTACATGAATGTCTTCATTGTATGGCTTTATTGTAATAATAATTAGACTCATCTTTTTGGTGGTATTCTTGAAGATATGTTCGCTCAACTTATTGGAATCAAACTATCAACTACTAATATGAATCTTAATATGGACATATTGTACTTCTTCACTTCTTCACCGCAGCTTGCTAGTGTGAGGAGCTACTTATAGTCATGCATACAATACACTGATAAACTAGAGCTCAGTGGAACACTCAATGCTTGTGCCACAGCATTTAACCGAAATTGTCCGTTCTGTCAAATTATAGTATTGGAGTGAAGTAAATAATATGTAGTATGTTAAGTTGGTATGTATGTGGCTACAACTGAACTTAACTTAGATAATAAAAAAATATTTCAAGAGTACTATTGTTTTAGTTTTATAAATACATCATTAAAATTAGTCAGTTCCTTGAAATTGCCCAATTTTCTTGATTCTTTATTATTGTTGTTGTTATTATTATTATTATTATTATTATTATTATTATTATTATTGAGAGCTGCTGTTTATAACAGCAAGTGCTTTTAAAACATCATGTACCAGTCCCAAAAAGTAAAGTTACAACTTCATAAAACTGGAATAAAGTTATGGGCTGTCATTTTGAGGCTATATGACTAATTGCTACCTGGGGTTCTGGATTTGATTCCCAGGAACAACCGAATCTCTTTGCACAGTGATGCTCACAATTGTGGCTTATCTTTATAGTTGCTCCTAACATGAAATAATCATAAATTGCAGCATATTGGACCAATGCACAAGTAAATTAAGACCATAATGTAGAAGTAGTTGTAGTGTGGTATAGAATATTCTAGATTGAACAAGTGTGAATACATGCATATACAACATTCCTGAATAATGTCTTTGCACGAGTTCTCGTGTCCAGGTAGTGAGTGTGCATCAATCCTAAACCTATACTATGTACTGGCACTGTCTAATTCTTGTTTACTCTTTAACGTCCAAAATTCAGGCGGTTGATCTTTACTGCTACTTTCACTAGTTGCACCCTTAACTTGGCTAAAGTTAATTGAATTGACAGAACTGGAGAAAGCTTGCTAGCGTGTTTTTAAGCAACGTTTACCGTCTGCATATAGAAAGCTAATCTAGGAAGAGCAAAACCAACTTTCTTAGATTTTAGGAAGGTGATGGGAGTAAAATCAGAGTCATAAGAGACTCTTGCAGTGCTTAGAAACAAATGCAAAATTCTGCTCATTTCAAGTTGTAAAATCAAATTTTCTTGGAGGTGAAGACTGTTTATGGGTAGTAAATGCAACCCTTTACCTCCACTTACATGCAGCCCTAATATGTATTTATATATAAGGATATGATTGTGATAGTAATTATGGCCTTTATATAAGCCCCATTGTTTTGCTGGCTTGGTTACTTTCCGTTTTAGTCAATGGGTGTATATAACAGTAATTAATATTTTATATATTGTAGCGTACACATACATGTATATATAATAGTTTCTGTAGAAAATTACAGATTTATCGTTATTGTTTCTTGTTTAAAGGTCCTGACAAGTTCCAAATATTGGATCCCTCAGAGTAATCCAACAGGAAAAGATTTTGAGGTACAAACTATTCTGGGAAGATTTCTAAGTCCATCAAGTATCAACGAGTATCAGGTAATAATTTACTTCACTTTTCTGATTACACAGTGAAAGTGGCCATGAGGCTTATTTATGCAGTCCAAATGTTATTTGCACAAGATTGTACCACGCATACATACATCTTGCTCTGCCCACAAAATTTAACATTCAGTAAGAGTGCATTCCCTGATATATAAGTAGCATATTTATTATTGTTATGTGCGTAAAGAACTGAGACTTACTGTACTCTAGCACACTACCTATGATTTTGTAAATCTGACAAATATGTTTTAGTGAAGAAAAAAAAAAGATTCCATGATGATACGTATTTTATTTTTTATTTTTTATTTTTGGTAATATTGTGACAGGATTTTTTCCCAATAGACAGAGAATTGTATCGACATGAAGTTGATAATTCTACAGCTTCTATACGCCACCAGCTGGGCCATACCAACACAAGAATTTTTAAGGTACATTAACATTTAAAATAAGGAAATAAGTGGGTCAGATATACCGAAAGGAATGTGATGTTAAAATATGTGTTATGGCCCGGATGTCCCCATAACATTGGTAGAGGTAATGGCCCCAGTTTTCTAAGAGGGCTAAGAAGATATTGTTAAAGTGAGATATACAGCAGTTGAGGTGTGTGATAAGAAATTAGCACAGCAAAGTTATGAAGCATATACTATGCAATAAAATAGGTAGTGCAGAATGGTGTGTTGTAATTACTGTATGTTTAAATATGTTATCGGCGAGCGAGCGTAGCGAGCGAGACACTTACAGGGGTAACACAAATGAAAATCGGGGATGTTTGTTTATTTATTTAGATATATGTTTGGACGTATGTATGTCATTTTGTACTTTGACCCTCCATATTTTTGTGTTCGCTCGGCGTTCAACCCCGTCCCAAAGTTCACTAAACAGAATCCTCCGGTTTAGCGACCATTACCCGTATCACCTTAGAAATTGAATTGTTTACCGCTTTGAATTATTTTGCGGGTGCAGTTAAATTACGCTATTTGTCACAGTTATATATAAGCCCTACTCAACAGTATTTACTTGAAAATTCATTGTCCACTAGACGAACTACGAAGGTAAGTCTTGCGTAGGTATGTTCAGTTGTGTGAAAGTATTGTGCGTTACAACTACTATTAAGAATATCACAAAGAAAATTTTAAATAACGTGACTTGATTTTGTTGCTTCTTTTTCAATTCAAACAGTTGCGGGGAGCAGTTACTATGGAATTGAAACCCCTTTACCGCATTAACTTAATTTAAAAACTCAACTTTATTTTAGTAGCTTGAGTGTTAGTAGTTAAAATCAATCATTTAACAATAGTGTAGTTTCAGGCTCGCTCGCCATTTGTGCTCGAGCACACCACTAGTATTAACTGCAACTGTAGCTATAGTGAGTCAATAGATGTGTATGGTGATGGGTTCAATTTTACAAATCACTTTTCACATTTTTATAAAGGAGAGATACCTATGTAGCTTTTGATAGTGTAGAACACATGTAGAGGGAAAGCAGAAGAGAAATTATATTAGTCATTGTCCTACTCTTCATGAAATCAAATAACTGAGCTAATATTACAAAGGAAGTTTTTTTTAAATGAATACATGTATATGTCCTAGACTAATTTTTCTTCTATGTATCTAGTCTTGTAAAGATTTCATTGTTATAGTTCGTTAGACAATAGGAACAACAGCGATCATTACCTTGATATTTTAGCAACAAAAATATTAAGAATTAGAAGCTGTGGAATGATGACACAGTAATATTTTTTTTGTCTTTCTTTATTCCAGCTATTTCTGACGTAAGCTGTTTGCCCTGTCAATATATACGTTGCTATTCTGCACCTTCTTAGTTATTTGTTTTCATCTTACATAGAATATTTTGTATGAGCAACAGCACGGGTGACTATGCTATTCATAATTAATAGCACTGGGAACACAATTAAAATAACACTTCTTGCCTTTGCCTCGTGCTATTTCAATGTTTTTCAAGTGCTATTAATAGCACAGGTTACTCATGCTATAGCCGTGTTGTTTTTGTTTGTTTGTTGTTGTCTTTTGTTGTTGTTTTTGATCATTTGCACTGTAGCTACACTACTTAACTATTGTTCACTCACTATCTTTGGATTTTAGGATTAGCTTCCTCTGGAACTTTGGTTTCAACCTTTGGATCTTCCGAATCAGTTGAACTAATTCCATCTAATACAAATATAACTTCTGGGCTGAAGAATGACAGTCTCTAACTAAAAACTTACACACATGCGTGCTTACCCTACTATTTCACTTAGCTGTCATAGTTTTTCACTTACTTACTTACTGTGCAGTTTAACTTCCCCCGATCTACATCTATTGAACTGAGATTTTTCCAGTACGATTTTAAATAACCAATTTACATGCCATACTATTAAAGTTTGAAATATAATTTTGACATTTTGTGTCTTACTGCTAACCTCTTGAGGCAGGCTAGATTGAATGTTCCCATCACTGGGTATTAACAGTGAGATGTACACTAAGTATGTGTGGCTTAAGTTTAACTACCATTTAATCTGCAACAAACTGTACTTTCTAGTGATCTGTTGTTGAATTAACTCCAGTATCACCATTTTATAGTATTTACACTTCGTACTTGTAGATATTTGATGCACTGTTGAGAGCCAGCCCTTCCATAAGAAAATCTCTGATATCATGGTTGACTCAGTGTCTAGAGGCAAACAATGGTAGGGGCAAAATGATGGCCTCTCTTGTTGGAGCTGACATGAGCACAGATGCAGGGGATGGCTTCTTTCTCAATCTCTCTTGGGTCATGCTCAATCTTTGTGTCCCATTTTTGTGCAAAGATGGTGTGGAGTTCTCAAAATCCAAGGCTTTTTTAATTGATGTCACCTACTGCAGTGTCACCAGCAAGGAAACTGCTATGATATTAGATCCAGGAGGTTCTCTAGTAGACTTCAGCCAAGATTCTAAACTAGCTTCATGTGAACAAGGTAATATGCATAGGTACACATTCTAATATAGTGAAAATATAAAGTTAGAGCAGTATCAGGAATGGAAATTACAGTGAGGCTTCATGTATTTGGAAAATTTCTGTTATATGTACACTTTATATGTGTTTTGAAAATGCTGTGTATTAACCGAGGAAAAGTCGAGGGAATTTAAGTCGGATACTTTATTAATATACACAAGAGATGAAAAAAGAATTGGTATTAATATATACAAGAGATTAAAAAAAAAAAAGAATTGGTATTAATAACATACACGAGGAAAAAAAAAGAATTGGTATTAATATATACAAGAGATTTAAAAAAAAAAAAGAATTGGTATTAATATATACAAGAGATTAAAAAAAAAAAAGAATTGGTATTAATAACATACACAAGAGGAAAAAAAAAGAATTGGTATTAATATATACAAGAGATTAAAAAAAAAAAAGAATTGGTATTAAACACGAGGAAAAAAAAAGAATTGGTACTTCATGTGAGTTAAATGTGTATTTTTTATGGGCATGATCTTAGTTTTAAACATGTACATTTGTACATACATACATAGATGTATGTATTATATTGTTTTAGGAGATGTTAGTGTCAAGCCATGTGTACCTTTCAACTTCGTCACGCATTGCTTTTTCCTTACACATAAATCATTGATGTTAGGTAAGCAATACATTATGTGATAAATCTTATTTTGAACACATTTTAAAGAAATTTGAAGCCGTAATTTAGACATTAGAAATGTTTTATAGTAATTATTTATCAAAGTGCATATTCATGTTAGAAAGGTATAGTACAGGTCACCAATGCAGCTCTGTCACATTTTTACTGACAAGCTATAGACAGTTGGCCATAATATATTACATAGTTTTATGCATAACTGCAAGTGCACACACACTGAGGTTTGTTTTAATATAATGTTAGCAAGTGATAGTGTTGCAAACCATCGATTCTTATTTAATGGGAGAAAGATGGTAGGTAATTACATATGCCTCAAAGGGTTTTTTTTTTTTTCATCTTACTGTCATACATGTAGTTGCCTATGCTTAAAATTTTTTACACAAAAAACAGATGCTTTTTGTATACATCTGTATGTGCATACTTAAAGTCTCTGTATAAACTAATCCTAGTGTTTTAGATTGTGTGTCTGTATGTGTTTAATTTGCAAGAAGGCAAGACAATAACAATTATAATTTGTTTTATTAGGGATGACACTGGTTATTGAAAAATTGAAGAACCTTCTTCGGCAATATAGCAGAGTAGGTGTTCTATTGTTTTAATATTATAGCATGATAGCGTTTATGCAGGAAAACAGGTACTGCATTATTGTTTCAATTCATTTAGTTGTTTTTTGCCTTCTCATCTGGAGTTGATCTGTGTGGTGTAGGTTGGTGCTCCTTTTCGCACTATTTTCTCTGCACGTGTGTTTGGAGTGCAGGTGGGAATTTAATCAAGAGATATATTTTGGTAACTAAGTATTATATTTTAGGCACATCTGTTCCATCCAACATTAATTGACTTGTGTCTTCGATTTTATGCTACTACTGCTCAATGGATAGTTCATTTAGTGATGGCAGAGACTGATGGGAAAACTCTTCCGCACAAGGTTAAAATTTATTATTAGCGATGTGTTTTTACATATCTGTATGTCAAAGAAATGAGAACAGGTGCCTATAGTAATGATGTCCTGTAAATTTCTTAATGACAGTATCATTTGATGTTGTTCTCATTACAAGTTGTTCTTAAACACTTAGCTGTGTATATGAACAAATTAAGCCTGATTAAGCTGCTCCGACTTGACTACAGTACGTATATAGTTATTTCAGCCACAGGTTAATTCATTAGTGCTAAGCTAGTGCACCTACAATTATAAATGTTGGCATTTTGCTTGGACAAGGGCTACTAACATAAGTTTGGTTTAAAGTACCAATTTCTCCATGTTCATGTTATTTTAAACTCCTGGAACAGGCCATAATTTAGCTGTTATAGTTGTTGTTTTGCTGTATGACAATTTATCATAAGTACATTGTACACCATTGATGTAATGATGTGCTCAATAATGTCTCACATAAAATAGTGGCATTTTATTTTTATCTATTAAGACTAAAGTAATTGCATATTAAAATATACGCTTGTAGTCTATATATGATGATATAAAAATCATTAAATAGCAGTGTGTTACAAGTGACAACATTGAGGAAAGTTCATCAAGAATAATAAATTAATTCAATAGATGCAAACAAGGCATAAATAAGGTTAAGTGCATCTGAAATTAAAATTTTAAAGTGACACTGTATATCATTAAAATGATTGTCTTGCAATATGGCATATGGTTTATTGTATTTTCGTATTATGAAGGTGCCAGTTGCTGTACAGCTCATTCCGGAATGTTTGGTGGATAACCTTGCCAATATTGTCACTGCTTTAAGGTACCAGTACACTATATTGAGATTTATGATTTGTGACACGTTATCATAATATTTTATCAGCAGATTTTACAGCACCACTTGTTAGTGAATTTATGTTTATCATTCTGACTCTGTGTGCATGTTTACAATAATGTGGTGGTGCAATTAGGTGAAGACTTTTTAGTGATGAGCAAATATTGTTTTATTTAACCCAATTTAAAAATTCAACCTATTAATATATATGTGACCGTCTATAGGAAAACCAGGCACAACGCGGCACCTTCGAATTTTTTTTTTTTACACTTACGGAGTTGTCGCCGTCCAGATATTGAGCTCTCAAAGTTTTATCGTCGCAGCTTTAGTCGTTCCTGCTATAATAGACCTAACCGTTCCCTTCCGTAGGCTTGAAACAATACATTTTTAAGAAATCGATCGATCTTTTCTCGATATTACGCACGCCGCGTTGTGCCCGGTTTTCCCGTAGACGGTCACATATATATATACTAGTGATGTGCTTGAGCACAAATGGTCAGTGAACCTAAAACTGCACTATTGCTAAACGATTAATTTTAAGTTCTAACACTCAAACTTAAATAAAAGTGGAGTTTTTAAATTACGTATATATGGTAAAAGGGATTCAATGCCATAGTAACCACTCCCTGCAACTGTTTGAATTGAAAAAAAGAACAAGCAACAAAAACAAGTCATGTTATTTTTCTTTGTGATATTCTTTAACTAATTAATTAGTAGTTGTAATGCACAATACTTTCACACAACTGAACATACCCACACAAGATTTACTTTCGTGGTTACTCTAGTAGACAATGAATTTTCAAGTAAATGCTGTTGTGTGGGGCTTATAGCTATGACAAAAGGCGCATTAACTTACCACCGCCACTAACTCAATAGAAATGGAACTCCAGTAAGTTTTTAAGTTTTGACTGCACTCGCAAAAGATTCAAAACGGTAAACAATTCAATTTTTAGGATGATACGGGTAATGATCGATAATCCAGAGGATTCTGTTTAGTTAAGTCTGGGACGGAGCCTATCACTTAACTGACACAAAAAAGCCAGGGTCAAAGTAAAAAAATGACATACGTATGTCCAAACATATATATAAACAAATATCCCCAATTTTCAATTGTGTTACTCCTGATAGTGTCTCGCTCGCTTCACTCGCTCACCTATATATGTATATAAATATATATATATATATATAATTGCATTGTAAATGTGTAGGTAATTTCAGAATACAAAACAACTAAGTTGGAATAATTGATTATTTTTATTGGACACACATCGAAATATTAATGTACATACTTTATTATTTAGACAAATGGAATCTGAAGTTGTACTGACTGAGGATCAGTGTAAACATTTCCTTTCTCTGGCTACAGTTCTTATGAGGTATGTATATATTAGTCCTGTATAGTTTTCATTAATTTTGCTTGTGGAATAGTATATTATATTGCTCATTTTTAGTGTAATGGACTATATTTCTTTAGGAGTTCCCGATTTGTTAGGAATCCACATATTCGGGCAAAATTGGCTCAGTTTGTTCACTTCATTATTTATCGCAGTCATGAAAAGTCTGCACTGGTAAGTTCATGGAGTGGATGTAATGTCAGAAGAATAACTCAAAGACGTTACTGTCCTATTTACTGGTGGACATTTATTGATGATTGTCAAATTTGCATACTCAAGTTTGTACCCACTAATATTTAAGATATTTATTTATGACTAGTGATGAGTGTTTTTACGTAGCAACCAATTCATAGCTTTGGATCATCTTAAGTTAAGGTCCTACATTTAAGTACTTGTTTTGATCATGGTACATACCTCATTGGGATCCACTGAAATTTCGTCACTATAAAATACTTTAATAGAAAAAAATATGGCAATTACAACCTAAAATTTATTGTGTGGAATTTTTTCTGTTCTGCAGCATTGCAGTTGGTCCCTATTATATGTGAAATTGTCTAATGGAAGCTTACTTAAAAGTATGCTTTTCTACATTTAGATACTCCATATTAAATGTGGCCTACATTGGCGTGATAAACTGCGAGAACTCACACAATCCTTTTGCAAATTTTATGTATTACACAAAATTACACTTTCACTGAAAAACTGAATGACAATTTTCTAGAGCTTTAATTATTACTATCAGTGATAGTGATTGCTTCAAATACTACATACTGATGTATGTACAAACATTAGTACTGTATTAATGGTGATGTGTAAATAGCATTCTTAAGTGAGTGACACGTCGATTTTGAAATTGTTGTCACACCACTACTGAGCATCATAATTCGTATGGAAATCTTTGCAACAACACTGAGCATTATGTTCAATTTAGATTAATTGGCCCATACTCTGGTGCAGGTAATGATGAGCATGTTGCTACCTTTTTTTTTTTTACTGTAGCTGTGAATGAACATTTGTATTTTCAATGCTATTGGTTATGACATGTAATTCATTAATTTTACTATTATTTCTGATTGTTTTCCATGCGTGAATAGGATTTGGACTTCAGTCGTCAAGTATTGGAGTCTCACGAGCTAGCCAAGATCCACTTAGTCTCATCTCTTTTTTCAATTTTTATTGAAATTGAGTTTACAGGAGAGTCCATGGAATTCGAGGACAAATTTGGTATGTACACAAGATACACAGTAATGAGTGAAGGAGTTGTTGCTTGTTACAGAAATTTTAATTTTACTTAAGCTTTAATAGATTTTTGAAGTTTAAAATTTAGTTTAAGCTTTAGTAATTTTGTGTAGGTTTAAAAACTTTTGTGAAAATTTTGTGTAAGTTTAAAACTTTAGTATAATATGTGTCTTTAATTGCTCAAACTTTAGTAACTTCATGTAAATTTGAAGAAACTTCAGTAATTTTGTGCAAGTTTACTACAACTTCTCAGTAATTTGTGTAAATTTAAAATTTTAGTAAGATTATATGTGACCGTCTACAGGAAAACCGGGCACAACGCGGCACCCTTCGAAAAAATTTTTTTTGCACTTACAGAGTTGTCGGCATCCAGATATTGAGCTCTCCAAGTTTTATCGTCGTAGCTTAAGTCGTTCCCACTATAATAGACCTAACCGTTCCCTTCCGTCGGCTTGAAACAATACATTTTTAAGAAATTGATCGATCTTTTCTCGATATTTACGCACGCCGCGTTGTGCCCGGTTTTCCTGTAGATGGTCACATATATATATATATATTTTTTAATTTTATTTATTTATTTAATTTTTATTTATTTATTTATTTTTAAGTTTATCGAGAACCAATGTATGATATTCTGGAGTTTTTATGGGACTTGCCATCATTCCGACCTTCTGTAGAGCTTTTAGCAACTGAGGTGAGACTAGCAGCCATTAATTCCTATATCACTCTTTTTTTCTTCTTTTTTTCTTTTTTTTTTTCTTTTTTTATTCACATGCTACTGTATGTAGTCCAAAACTAATTGCAACTTAATGTGTGGGCTAGTTGATACCAAATTCTTTATAATCTGAAACTTAAAATAACTTATTGACTGCATCACTACCTCTCACACAAGCAACCATGCAAAAATGTATGTTGCAAGACATTGCAGGAATTCTAAATGTGCTTCCACATTTAACAATTACTACCTGCTGCTGACAATGTACATATGTACTGTAGATCTCTTCGTTTTAAATAATGGAATTCTTTTTTTTTTTTTTTTTTTTTTTTTTTTTTTCCTTTCCCAAAGTGGTGAAACAGACTATGGCCGAGACAGTTTTTAAGTGTAAAATCCCCCACCCACTCGCTGTACATGAGCCACAAATCAGTATGTACAGAAGTATTCAATTTGTATTGAACTCACATAACGGTGCCTCACTAACTCACCATTTACATACTTGATTACAAGTGCAAGCAATATCACCTTTAGAACCAATGATGTGGTTACTGGTTCACATGTGTGTATTAGGACTACAATATGAAATGAATGTTGGGCTTAATTTTTTACTGGTACTCATCTTATACACATGTATTGTATACATGAGGGCACTAATTAACAATTTAGATGTTTTCTGCCTTTATAATAGAGTTATATCAAAACAAAATTTTAATCAGTTTTAGCAACCACAATAGAGTGCAAGCTTCATTACTATGATTAATTCAAGGACTATAATTGTACAATCTAGAGTAATTTTAAATGTTTATTTTATGTGCAGGCTTTAGAATCCAACTTTGAAGAAGATACTCCATTGTTTCTCAAATTTATAAATATGGTTATCAATGATGCTACTGTACAGCTGGATGAATCCCTTAGTGTAAGTTGATGAGTTGAATCTCTTAGCAAAAGTTGACAAGTGTATTATTCAATTCATTCTTGTTTGAATGTCTTTTGATAAGAAAAGTTTCAAGTTTGATATTGCTGAGGTATAGAGAATATATAAATATACAGGCCAGTAAGAAACACTTCTAAACAGTCAGTGTGACCAGTGGGTGCAGCATACATACAATAGAATTCATAATCAAAAGATTTAAAGTGGCAAATAAAAATTCAGGACAAAATTGAATATATCAAAGTCAAGCTTATTGTTAGTAATTTTAAACATTCTGAAATAGATAATGAATTCGATGCATGGCCAGCAAAGGCAATTATTCTACATAATCTGTCCAACTTGCTAAATTCACGAAATAAGTGAAATATTCACATTACCATCAAATTGTTTTAAAATGCTTTTTGAATGTTGTGTACTATATAATGACGTAATAAAGCCATCTCCACTTCTTAAAACACAAAAGTCCCAAATGCTTTCTTCACATAGTTTTCACTTTCCCAAATTCACCTTTGGAAGTATGATTTGGTTCTCATCTGATCTAAAACTAGGGAAACGGCTATGGAGAGGAATCATTGCTGCATAAGAAATAATTGCCAGACAGAAATCATTGCCCCAGACCCTTTACTATTTTGAGTGATTGTGCCCACATAAACAAATTAGCTAAAGCCGGTCAGGCCATGCCCGAAGCAGCTATCGTAACGATTTATGTTAGTGATTATTATGGTTACGTGTATGCATAAACATACACTTTTAAACTACAGGCATAAATATACTTCATAACCATTTTAGTTTGTGAAGAATCCAACAGTTTCTGTAGACCTCAAATTACTTAAATCTAGCTCCATGGATGGATATCATTTAGATGGTTACAGAACCTAGTTTGAATTTAATGTTTCAAGTAAGATGAGGAGCTTATTTCTGGTATATTTCTTGAAAAGTAGACTTCTAGTGAACCTCTTTGACACCAGATTAAAGTAAGGCTTTTCTAAGAACTGTTTCTCTGTTTTGTTGTTGTTGTTGTTGTTGTTTGTTTCTTTATTTAATCATGATACCATGTACAGTACAAACGAATACTGTGAATTGGAATAAGAAAGAGTGCCACTTTATACAAATTCTTTAGTGCAGAGGTTGAACTGATCTCCTTGCTATTTCTTTCCATAATACATTTAGTAAAACCGTACAAAGGAGTTAATGACAGTAGAAGAATATCAGTATACACATGCCTGCCAGCCTAAGTGGCTCTCAAAGTGAAATAATAAAATCAAGCTGGCTCATGTACTTCAGTTTGATGTCACTTTCCACACATACATGCTTAAAGGAACAGTAAATTCTAAATCTGCTGTTGGCAGATGGACAATATTACATTGCAAACTTGATAATTCGTTTAAACTGAGGATAGCCTATGTATGTACATATTTAAGTCATTTTCTTTATGTTTTCATAGTGTACCTAAAGTTCTGTTATCTTTTAGTCTGAAGTAGCTTTGAATAGTTTAGTATAAATTTGATATTACTATTATGAGATTGACCTTTTCTAAATGTAAATGTCACTCAATAAGTACTGAGCATATTTTTATCTTTATAAAGCAAAGGACTTTTAGCATGGACTGAAAATAGTTTTTTAAACAGTATCTTGAATATATACTTGCATCTAAGTAGTATTTTACAACTTTCCATGCAGTTTTGACTATAACCGACAATGATGAGTTAAGTGTGACATGAGGGATGTGGGGAGATCTGCAGACTCACACACACGTTGGGTAGTTTATGGAGTATCGCTGCCACCAGTTCAGTACAATCCTTTAACCCAGAGGTTATTCCTGTAGGAATGTCTTAGATAGTTTTCGTAAAATTATAATCTAAAGACTCAGGACAAGTAACTGACAAGGAACACTGACTGCACATGCCTTAAATAGATGACAGTGAGCAATGATATACAACAATGAGAAAGTTCTAGATGGTGTGGCATAGCGCCCACCACTTAACTCTACACACACAACAATACAACAATAAATTAATACACAGACAACCAGTAAACATGTTTATGACTAGGTTCTCGGGTGGACAATAAGTATTGTTCATCCTTCAGTTCTGATCATGCGTGCTATTCTTGATCTTCTTCTTCTCTTGTCTTTCCTATGCCCACACCTCCCCCTCCTTCAGACAGTACTCTGTCCATCTTAACTGCTTCAGCTTTCTTCTCTTTCCTGCGCTCCTGTTCAGATTTCTTCCCTTCTTTCATGGTAGAATCATCCACACTCCATCCCTATCTACTCAGACAGTCCGCCACCACGTTGTCCATAATGAGTACTCAGTTAGTTTCATGCTCCAGTTGAGGAGACGTCTGTTATTCTGTTTCTCCTGCATCTATGACACTAATGGACGATGATCTGTCACCACAGTGAAGTGACGTCCGTACAGATAATAGGCAAAGTGTGTCACTGCCTGGTAAAGCGCCAACCCCTCCAGTTCTTGGGCTGAATAGCGCTTCTGAGCACCCTGGAGCTACTTGGAGTAATAGGCGACGGGTCTCCACTGATCTTCTCTCTTCACCATTAGTACAGCGCCAACACCAGAAGACAATGCATCCGTCTCTAATCTAAAAGAGTCATCATCAGTAGGTATGCACAACACACAATAAGAACAAAGACTTAGCTTGAGTTGGGTGAAGGCATCATCCATTAGTTCTGTCCATCTGACCAGTCTGGGAGCCGACGACGAAGTGTGAGGTGACAGAATGGATGACCATCTGTGGAACCCCTCTATGAACCGACAGTAATAGCTGATTGCTCCCAGAAAAGACCTCAATTGTTTTCTAGTCACTGGACGGACAAATTCCTTCATGTCCGACATCCTATGCTCAGGCACACTCACTGAGCCACTCCCTATGACATGACCGAGATATTTCAATCTGGTCATGCCAAACTGGCATTTCGTAGGCTTGCATGTCAGGCCATGCTCCTTAAGGGCACTAAATACTCTCCTGAGATGTTGTATGTGGTCTGCCCAATTGTTAGAGTACACCAAGACATCGTCTATATAGACGACACCACAATCATTACACTCCCTTAACACTGTTTTCATCAATGTTTGGAAGACTGCCGGGGCATTGCATAACCCAAACGGCATCTTCGTGAATTCAAATTTGCCATAAGGGCACACAATGCTGTTTTATTGGAATGTTCTGGGTCCATGGTAACCTGGTGGAACCCTTTGGTTAGATCAAGTTTACTAAGTACGCGTGACTTGCCGATCTTATCCAGCATTTCACCCAGACAAGGCATGTAATATGGGTCTGTCACCGTTACAGAATTGAGTTTTCTAAAATCAACACACAATCTTATTGTGCCGTCAGCCTTCTTCACCGGTACCAACGGGGATGACCAAGGGCTGTCAGATCTTCTGATAATTCCCTGACTGAGCAACTTATCCAGCTCATTCTGTACATTTTCTCTTAATCCTACTGGGATGAAATATGGTGTGCTCACAACTGGTCTACTACAACTCGTGTCTATAGACATGCGTACAGTCTCTGTCGTACCTGGTTCGTCTGAAAATACCGACGAAAACTCAGCAAGGATCTGGTCAATGTCTGCCTGTGAAAACTCAGGGCTGGGGGACACCAAATTTGTTCTCTCACCCACATCACTATCAGTGTCAACCACCACCACCGTTCTGTTGATCAACTCTCATGGAACCTCTTTAACGTGTTCACGTGGACTACCTTTTTATGTCTCGGTTTCCCTTCTCTGTGAATAGAATAGTTCACATTCCCTTTCCTCTCACCAATAACATGTGCTCCTTCCCAAGAGTTGCTAAGCTGGCTAGCAAGACCTGGGACTCTGTACAAAAGTCTGTCATCTACCTCGAATTCTCTTAACTTCTTATTCCTGTTGGCCAACTCCATGCGTTTGGCCTTGTTCTTACTCACGTTTGCTATGGCCGTGCAAAGCTGATGAGTGACCTTTGTGCATGCTTGGGGATAAACAAGATCAGAACTTCCCCTTACCACCCACAAACAAATGGTTGCATCGAGCGGATGCACCGCACCTTCAAATCCATACTCGCCAAGTGTGAGAAAGCCAAGTTGGATTGGGCAAGCCAAGTGCCATATGTATTGTTTGTATTGAGGCAACTACCCCATTTGGACAGCTCATTCAGTCCAATTGAGTTGGTTTATGGCAGGAGCTTACGCACCCCACTAGATGCCCTATACCACGGGTTTGTGGAATCGCCCGTGGTAAACCTGAATGTGACTGAGTGGGTTGAGGTGCTGTGTGATAGGCTATCCCTTGTGAGGGAGACTCAAACTGTGAGCCTTGATCAGTTAATATAACCTCTGGTATGGACGTCCTTGAAAATATTAACATTAGAGCCTCAGCTACATTCTTTGAGGTTACCGATCTCAGTGGCACAGCTTCTGGCCACTTAGAAGCCATACAGATATACGTAAGTATAAATCTCATCCCTCCCTTGGCTTTGGGCAGGGGTCCCACAATATCGATCGCACAGCTCTCGAAAGGTTCCGAGAGGAGAGGCTTCTCCACTAAAGGTGCCTTAACAGGATTGTTCTTACTAAACCTCTGGCATGTCTCACAAGTGCGGCAGTGAACAGCTGTGTCTCTAGAGACAGTGGGCCACTCAAATCTCCTCCTGATTATGGCCAAGGTCTTCTCAAAGGACAAATGGCCGGTCCCGTCATGAGTTATCTTCAGCACTTTAGGTCTATACTCACTGGGGACTATCAACACTGACCCAAACTCATTCCACCCAGTATATTTGGTCTGCACTAGTAACCCCTGCTTCCAAGAGAAGCCTCTCTCACTTCTGTCTGCTAGCTCACACCAATGTTTAATGGATGGGTCTGTAAGTACTAATTCCCTAAACTTGGAACGCTCCTCACATTCAGTGAGCGGCACCAGATCATCCACTAACTGATTACTCTGTCTCTCACACACCGTATCACTCTCATCCTCATCGCCGTTCCCCATACTGGGTACTTGGTCACTCTTTCCCCTGCAGGGTACTCGAACCTCATCATGTCCAGTGGACACCAAACCCTCAACCGAAGAGTCCTCACCCGACCCCTCTACTGACCCCTCTTCTCCTGCAACCGAAGAGCATCTCGCACTACCTCCCTGCGACACATACTCCTCTTCCTCAAGCCTTAAAGGCAACTGCTCATCCATTTCTTCCTTTCCGTCTCCATACATACTCATTCCATCATCCCCATCACTGTCAACACACATGTTAATTGGTTCATTCGACAACTCAGGGGTGTCAATAGGTGATTCTGACACGTCAATTGTAACATCATCCTTAGTCTCACTCACAAGCACAGGATCTAGGTTAGATTTTTCAAGCTGGGCCTGCTTTCTTGTCATAACCTGATTCATGGAATGGGCCTTACTCAAGTTTATCATCAACTGTAATTCGTGAGGGATGTTTATATCACATGAAAACATGCAAGGTTCCTCTGTATTCCTGTTTACATCCAAGGCAACTCTCTTAGAAAAAAATCTTCCCATTCAACAAGAAATCACATACACCCAGCTGTAATCTCTGGGAACCTTTCCCTGCAAATGATATCAAGGACGACATATCAGTTCTCTTATATTCTGGTACATACTCAATTGGAACAATACTGATGGACGCACCCGTGTCCAGCAATACCTTGGTCTCACAGTTCTCCACCTTTCCCACAATCACACCACTTGGTTCTGATTCTATACTCACATTATTCACTACAAGCTTCTTCACTTGTTTGCTTCTGTTAGGACAGGCTGGGCTCTTATGTCCTTCTAACCCACATGCAAAACACTTGATAGGGGTGGAGTTGGCTGGATTATCACCTGAGTTCTTAAACCTACACTCAAAGCTCTTGCAAATGTAACAAGTATCGACTGATTTCACCTCATTACGACCATTGTTAGTAGATGGTTGCTATTGGTTTCTGTGACCAAAATAATCTCTCGGCTCAGAGCCAAGGGGTTTAAAAAAAATTGTTTGGAGCTCGAGTATTGAGCCAGTCTGTTAAGGCGGTACACAAACCCTGGAAAGTGTTGATCTCTCTTCCCTCTAAAAATACTCTGCCATGATTAGGAATATTCTGTTTAATGAATGCTTTAGTCCAAATTAAATATACATCATCAAATGAATGGGCCTTGGTAAGCCACCCTTTCACTAGCCTCTGGGTGTGTTCAGCAATTTGTATGCCTGACATGGTCTTAAAAAAATCAGGGTTGAGTGCAAACAACTTAGATGCAAATGATGTTTCTGTCTCCCCCTCAGATTCAAGTAGGGAACTACAGACTGTTTGAAAATCAGCATCACTGTCAAGCAAGGGCCCAATGCGGACACATAGTCTCTCAGGCAACTTAGTTGTGAGATAAAACGTCCAATCTTTCTTTGGGATCTGGCACTCTGTCATTATGCGAGTAAACTTATCCAAATACATACCGATCTGCCCGGGGTCTTTATAAAGTCTATCACTCTCTCTCCTCTCAGCTTCCAACTCTAACTGTTCATTCCTGATTTTGTCAAATTCAGCTTGTTTCAAATTCAACTCATCTTCATGCCTTAGTCTCTCTTCTTTCCTCTCTTGTTCTCTCCTTAACTCAAATTCTCTTCTATCCCTTTCACGTCTATCCTCTAACTCTTGTCTGTCACGCTCTCTCTTATCCTCTAATTCTAATCTTTCCCTTTCCTTTCTTTCCTCATTCTCGCGTCTTTCCCGAGCATCCCTCTCGTATCTTGCCTCACTCAATTCTTGGGATTTGATCAGGTGTGATACCAACAATTGCAACTCAGTCATGGGTTCAGCCTCCCTGGGGTTTGCCTTACGGGCACCTTTCTGCACGACCGTTGTATTACCCTCCTCCACATTAAATATATCCATGTCCTCACCCACAGAGTTGGTTGGTGTGGACCGACGGCTGGCTGTAGTCATTTCTGAGGATTTAAGGTCGTAAGCATCCTGACGGGTGAGCCTCGTTGACTCACTATCCGACCTGAATGTGGTGTCTGAGCCGTAGCCACACTGAGTATCTGCCGGAGGTAACTTTCTGTGGTATCTCTTCGATTTATGCTGTTCGTTCGACATCTCAGACTGGTCTATCTGGATGTCCCCAACGGATTCTGCAAATATAAATAAACAAAATGATAATGACGTACAAAAAAAATGAACAAATAACGGGTACACTAATAATAAAGAAACAAGTTCCAAGTTCCACACGCAAAGACACAAGGTAATGGTTATAGTCAGACGAGACGGCTCCAAAGAGTTCTCTGTCGTGGTTGGGTTGTTGGGCCACCGCTGCCGCCAGTTTTGTGGGGAGATCCGCAGACTCACGCACACGTTGGGTAGCTTGTGGAGTATCGCTGCCACCAGTTCAGTACAATCCTTTAACCCAAAGGTTATTCCTGTAGGAATGTCTTAGATAGTTTTCGTAAAATTATAATCTAAAGACTCAGGACAAGTAACTGACAAGGAACACTGACTGCACATGCCTTAAATAGATGACAGTGAACAATGATATACAACAATGAGAAAGTTCTAGATGGTGTGGCATAGCGCCCACCACTTAACTCTACACACACAACAATACAACAATAAATTAATACACAGACAACCAGTAAACATGTTTATGACTAGGTTCTCGGGTGGACACAATAAGTATTGTCCATCCTACAGTTCTGATCATGCATGCTCTTCTTGATCTTCTTCTTCTCTTGTCTTTCCTGTGGGCCTACGCCCACAAGGGAGAAGCTGAAGGAGGGTAAGGGTTTTCATGGATAGTGCACCAGTAGAAACATTGTTTGTAAGCGTTAAAGATACATGTGTAATAACACCCCCAACTGCCTCCTTTGCCACCTCAGCATCAAGTACAAATTTGATATGAATTCCTGGGATATCACACAATGTTACCTATTGTGTGTAAAGCAAATGATGGGTGCCTGTGAGGTTATCAGTATGATTGATGTGTTACAAGTGTTAGACTTGTGTGTGTCCCTGTTTGTCATCACCAGTAATTTGAGACAGTGAGTGTATAATGACATGGTGACAAGTCTAGTCGTTCCTTAAGTTATGGAGTCACTCAGTCTGCATAAACAGTGGGGTAGTTCAGTTGTGTCAGTGGTTAGTTCAGTTGTGTCAAGAATTTCTTAATGATTTACAAGATCATCCTAGAAACTATTCTGTACTTTTGAGGCTAAAATGTTAAACCAAGTAGTGCTAAGTTTGTGTATATCTTACAGAACCTGGAGGTAATCAAGGAAGTAGAGGAGATGCAGAATTCAGAACATTGGGAAGAACTCACTCCTGAAGAAAGAAAAACTGTAAGAGCAGAATTCCTCAATGTTTGATGAATTATCACCACTTACACTAAATGTTTCGTACTGCAGGAAGAGGGTAAGCTTGAGGAAGCAGAAATGATGGCTAAAAATCGTAATCAGTTGAGCAGCAAGACAATTCATGCAATGGAATTCATTACAAAGAACACTAGTAAACCTTTTGTAATTCCTAGTATGGTTAATCGCATAGCAAGCATGCTTAACTATGTTCTGAAGAAACTTGTTGGTAAAGACAGCAGAAATTTGAAGGTAAATTTGACAACATATGCTATGAAAACCTTTTTATTAATAAATATTTAACCGGATTCAAAACTAGCTGCTTAAACATAGAGCACTCTTTGACCACGAAATTGTTAGAAAGTTGGGCACACTTGTGAGTTTCTATCCTTATACTAGCCCCTTTCAAATTGTAGTCGTTCGTCTTCATGTGTGGAGTATAAACCATGAATTCATTTTAATTAGTTAAAATAATGCGACATCTTATTGATCTTCATAAATTCTTTTCTTTTTTCTTTCTGATAAGAATTTCCTCCCTTTGATGCTTCTGTGAACCTAAAATGTGTGTGTGTGTGGGGGGGGGGGGGGGAGGAGTTGTGATATTCATTCTAGCACCCATCTACATTGAAAATTGTATTTAAAAAGTGGTAAATTTGGGCAGTGCAAATATACTTATAGCAACAGCCTCCTGACTGCACTCTTACTGTAATTTTGATTTTTTTTTTTTTTTTTTTTTAATCTAGAATGTTTGGAGTGCATGGCAAAATTAAGAGTGAGATTGAGCTTGTGATATGTCAAGAGAACTACATGTACATAGCTCAGGTGAGCACTGAACCTGTGTGCTATGGCTTTTTTTTTTTTTTTTTTTTTTTTTGCCCTAGTACTTAAATGTCCTTATCTATAGGCGGTGGCTTGCCAGGCATAGCCACATAAATTGGTAGGGATCGCCAAAATTCTTTTACAAAACAAAAAAACAAAAACAGGATTGTGAGTAGCCTAGTGAGTGAATGTGGATTTGGAAGGTATCAGTGGTGTTTATTTTTATAAATACATTGTTGGGATTAGTTTTGCCGAAACTTTTGTCCACATATCTTTTTACATGAGTCAGAGTGTGATATGGCGAAATATTTCACGAGCAGGCTAATTTATTTTCTCGAGTCAGAGGCAGAGTGAAAGTAAAGCCTGAGAGTGAAATATCTTGCCATATCACTCTGAAGAATGTAATAAGTGGTTCATTCTGTGTTAGATATCTTCACTTCTATAGTTTATAGTACTTGGGTTGGTAACTCAAGGGGTAAGGTTAGCTGTAAAACTATCCCAGCTAATATTTTAGTAGCTGCTCTAACATAGTTGGGTAGGCTTCACAAAAGGAAGGTAGCAAGTAAAAACCCAGAAAACTAGTGGGCTAGGCCGGTTGCAATAACTACTGGGGTTGTGAGCTTGCACAATACAGCACAAGATTATACCGTAGGATAACATGCAGGGCTTCATACAGAGGGGGGGTGTCCCTGGAATTCTCCCCCTCCAAGAAATCTGAATTTTTAATTATAATTATAAATGGTAACTCAGAGCAAAATTATTTTTTTATTTTTTTATTATTATTAAAAAATGTAAACCAAAGCACAATTCTTCTACTTTTTTGTTTCAAAATCTCTAGAACTTCATCAAAGTTTACAGCCAAATGTTCAGGGCCTCAATGGCAATTCTTACGAGCTAACGAAGGTTTTAGTCAGTGATACTGCTGCGTATACGGGTCTTAATGAGCTTCATATGTAGCTAGAAGATCTTTCAACTGATACTGTTCCAAGGAAGGACGAGGAGTGTGTCAAATGTTTCTGAAAAAATCCCCATATACATGTGCGTACCTCTGAAGTTTAACAGTGGACAAAGCAGCTCACATTAGAATTATCCCCCCCCCCCCCCAACTTGAGGACCCGCACCCTCCCTTGTCTGTGGCCTATTTAGCCACACGCTATCCTAAGTAGGAATAAAAAAGTTCCTCCCCCCCCCAGAAAAATATCCTGTATGAAGCCCTGACATGAGTTATCTCACCGGTCATGTATCTAAAAATAAAAATTGTTAGCAGCATGGAATAAATATAATATGTATTACAGACAATTAAGTTGAACATGATCATTTTATATGCTCCTGTGCTAGCATGTGCAGGTAATGAGATGAAAAAGAAGATGGGTGAAATAGGTATTGAGAAAATTATAGGAGTACAGTGATATTATTTAACTAAGGATAACTTAAGGTCTTAATTCTAAATAAGCTCGCATCAATAAATCTCAATTCTAGTTACTATTGCCTAGCTGGTTGTATTTGCCAATCAAATTTATTGTGTTTTAGGTCAGAGATACAAGCAAGTACTTCTTTGATCCACGAACACTTGTTAAAAGTGTTGTATCAGTTTATATCAACTTAAGCCAGGAAAAAAAATTTGTTGAAGCTGTAGTTGGAGATGATCGATCATTCTCTTTAGATCTTCTTTATGATGCAGAAAGAGTGATTTCGTAAGGATTTATCGTGTTATTCATAGTACATATAAGTTTGTGTGCATCTGTAAGGACAAATTGATAGACTGTTTTTTATAGTACTCTGCCACCTTAATGTATTCACTAAAGTTTTCTAGCAAGTGTATGCATGAATTGTTTTTGTGACAGATAAATGAATTATTGCTTTTGACCATTTTCCTTTCATGTAGCCTGTTTTTGCCAAAGGCCACCCACTCTTCTAAATGCATGCTACTATTGTTGCCAACACATAATTATGTGTTCTAATAGCACTAACATCATGCAAGCTTGGTATCGCAAGCGAAGGAAGCGTGACACTCTCAGGAGTAATTCAATCAAGATTTCATAGATGTTTCTATGTGGAATTCCTTTTTTACAAGAGCGCTAAATTATACGTAGTGTATGTATCTGTTGGTAAAGTGTTTTGAAAAGAAAATGTCTGGTGCGCTCCCACGCAGTTACAGAGTTACTTTTTCAAATATCAATAGCTGTCACTGAATTTAATGCAGAAAACTGTATTTATAGCAAACCTAAAGATATCTTGAAAAATCTTAGACTGCTAATGACTGGTTTTCAGCAAAATATTTAATTATAGTTTTTTTCTTCAATCATTGTTTCAATTTTAACTACAAATAGGAGCTAGAACATTAATTTCAGGAAATTAGTGATTTGGAAGAGAATTAGTTTTTGCAGATATTTGATGACGATAACTTAGAAGTGTCCATACTATGCTTGTCTTTGAATGGCTAACTCGCCATTTGTGCACAAGTATACCATTTATTGTTCTGTGGGTGTGTTGGTGTGTCTAGGAAAGTAGCAGAAAGCAGTATGGTAGCTAAATGGAAAAAACTGAGAGAAGAAGTCCAGCATGAATATCAAATGTTGCAGGACAAAGCATCAGTACTAGAAGATGTAAGTTTTATTTACTAATGTATATTTGACCAAATCTTACTGTTCCTTGAATGCACGTTAGCTGACTAACTTGCTGTAGGTAACCCAGGTACCCACAATTCACCAATTATTTTAAATACTTATATCCCGCTATGGTGGCTCTTCTAATTGTTTAGAAATGACAAGGGAGTAAAATATCAAGAACATAAGTTGTCTTAGGAAGGAAGTATTGATAATGATATTATGGACATCTATGGAAGTGTTAATTGCAATCTACTGTTCATTACGAATGCATGCTTGTGAAGAATAGATTTAGTACTTTAACAGAGGACGGTAGGAAAAAAAAAAAAAAAGGAAGGAAACTAAAATGAAGAGCAAGAAAGACAAGAAATGACATACCTAATTTGAATGTAAGAAATGTTTTTTGGATGTGCCCTAGAGGGTCACATCCAGAAATCGTCTTACATGTATTTCATTCTCTTTGCTTTCTTACTCACTCATTTTTTGTTTTTTTTGTTTTTGTTTTTGTACTTTTTCTAATTGTTTTCTACCATCCTACTTTAAAGTTTTGAATCTATTCTTCACAAGCATACATTCACAATGGACAATAGATCACAATTCACACTTCCATAGATGTCGATTATCAATGCCTCTAAAGCAACTTGTTCTTTATTATTTCATAACATCTTTCAAGTCCATCCTTGGTAACTGCTATACTCTCTAATTTACTCATCTTTTACACTGCCCAGAATGGTAAACTACAGTTGAAGTTATGAATAAAGGAAAATATGGGAGCACTAGTTTTAAGAAGCTGTCTCTTCTCGGAAACTATATCACTTTTTTGACTATTTATCTAATATTTGATTGTGTAAAAGTTTATTAGAATAAATGAATTGAGTGAAAAAATAAATAAAGGTTACAATTCAGTTATAGAACATATACTGGCTTTTTTTAAACCCAATAAAAAATCACATCAATTAGTCTTTTTTTAACAATGAAAATTTTATGTTCACAATACTGTTTATAGTTATTCCTTACTATGGCTTCTTTTATGTGGCCATGATGCTCCCAATATGAGCTTACATTTTCCAATTGCTTCTTTGAAGCTCTTCAACTTTAATGAAGGAGAAAACCAATGGGTTGTCACCATCATTATCATCTCTTGTTGATTAAAAAAAAACTGGATTCCTATCTCAGTCATTCATGGAGCTATTTAATGGAGGCTAAAAGTATGTGAGTAACTGAATTTCATTCAGGAGTAAGAGCAAGGGTTTTTTTAAATATCACACTTATGTACATCATGTACACGCACTATGCAAGCACAACTTGCCCTAGGTCGACCCCATTCCCGCTTTAGTGATTGGTAAAAGTCTGGCTACGCGAGACTGGGCTGCGGATTAGAAATACAGTTCATCCACCGTCTCTGTGGACCCAAGATAGAACTTCTTGATTCATTAAATTGTCTGAACCGTAAATTTTGATATGTGTCAATGAATGTCCATTAAGTGAAGCACTTTTTGTATGGTGTAGCAATAGTGGGAATTCTGTTCTGTCCGTTGTCAGGAACTCAGAAGCTGTCCACACCTGTGAAGCTCTTAGTACACAATTTTTAATAGGAAATCCATCCAGAGTTTTGTGTTTGTCTGCTGTATTGTGGTTGTCCATTTTTCGGAAGGTCCGTTGAAAAAACATTCATAGTTTAGTGCACTCATAGTTTTAGTCTACTTGGTGTAGTTCACTGTGTTTTTATAACGAATTGGTGAATTATGGATACCTGGGTGGTTGCCTGTAGCAAGTGAGACAACTAACTTGCATAACTTAATTCTTTACTTAAAATAACTAAAGTATTTCAGAGGAACTGACACAACCTCAATACATTAACATGTGTCAATATTACTTACTTTATAGTTTCAAGTCTGAAAATGTCAAGATTAATTAGTGACCTATATTATGTTGTCTTAAGGCTCCAGCTGAATTTTTGGATCCTATAACAGATGAAATAATGGAAGAGCCAGTGATTTTACCTACTTCTGGAATAACCATGGATAAGAAGAATATTGTACGACATCTGTTAAGGTATCTTATTCAGCAAATGTTTGTGTACTTCTTCAGCTTATTGTTGTATTTTTTCTGTAGCATTAGTGAAGATCCTTTCAATCGGCAATATCTGATACCTAGTATGCTAGAACCTAATGATGACATGTTTAAAAAGATAAAGGAGTGGAAGAAGGGGAGAGGTATTGAATAACTTTTCTTTGGTTTGAAAATTTTCTCATTAATGTCATGAAATTGTCAATAAAATTTGTAAGTTGTAACATCTTTCAATTCATCTTTTGGTTGCCTTCATATTTATTATTGCAGCTTCTTTTTTTATATGTATCCCAAAGAGTTATGCATTCATGAACTAAAACTAAGTTTGTAATTCGGGAGTATGTGGCATGATAATAGCATCAATTTGAGAGAGGAAATGATTAAATTTCTTGATATAGCAATTTACTGTGTATGATATGTATATTACAACAATGCTGATATTCAGCCTACTTGTATGAAAGAAATAACAAGTGATTATTTACACAATGAGTTTAGCTTGGTATAATTGTCAGAAGGCTCCATGGTACTTTCTACCAGTGTTTGATAGTGGGATGATGGTGTTTCAGAATTGTGAGCTCTCTCCATGTATGATGGGTCTCTTTCATAGTCACCACTGTATTTGACGCTTGATTCACTCCCTTCTTTGCTACAGCTGGGGGAATTTTCTTTAGGAAGTTTATTATTGTTAATCATACTGACTGGTTCTAGATAATCCAGGTTTTGGTATTTCATCTCAGTAGTATCGTGGGCTTCCAGATGGTCATATGTATTTCTTTGTGTATCATGGAAGCTAAAATTATCGGACGTTTGATATCGTTCTTCATCAACTGGGGAAGCTAGTGCATCATGATTTTCCAGGCTAATTCCAGAATCTTTGGGCAAATGAATACTTTGACAAGAGTTTGAAGACCAGCTTTCCGTATCTGATGAAGAAGATGTTTCAATTGTGTCTTTAGGTTTCTCCAGTATGTAATAAGGATGTTCAGCAACTTTTCCAGTTTCCTCAGAAATAGTGGTTGTTTGAGAATTAGTTGTTTGATCAAATACTTCAGTGTGTTTAGATCCTTCAGTTTGTTCAGGTGCTTCTCCGCTTATACTCAAATTTTTTTCAACGATAGGGCCACCAGATGATACTACACGATCAAGTCTGGAATAGGATTTGTCCACTTCATTTGCAGCTCCATTTAGTTCTTTGGGTGATGTGAGGGTGTCATAGGGGTTTTCTATAATGTGATTATCCAAGTGTTGCAAAAGCGGGTTTGTGCAGGATTTGGTTTGTGGTGGTTTTAGCATTGAGCCATCTATAGGTGAATAGTGTGGGTTATCTGTCATGTGCTGGGCAACTGTAGCAATAATTGCTGGACCGATCTCTGCATATTCACCAGATGATTCTTTCCTGTTAAACTGACTTTCTGCACTTCTACACAAACAAATCAGGGAAGGAAGAAGAATATAATAACAGTATGATTTGAACTGCTTAAAAAAATACTTTGAACTATTTCAATCCAGACATTTTAAACTTACTGAGTAATTGACCGTAAAAATTGCCCTGAATTTTCTTGAAATCCTGAAGGTAAACAGTAATGATAAATCATAGTTTGGCAACAACATATAAGCTATGTGTATCCAATATTAGAAAGGTTATGTAATACATAGTGCTGGTATGTAAACTTCAACAATAATTTCAATGGCTTACTTTTGTGGTTTCGTCTCTTTCTGCATTGAAGTCCAATTATTATCATAAGAACAATGCATACTAATAACAGAACTACTACCAAGCATAAGGTCACAATCAAAATGTAATTTACGGCCCAAGGTGATGTGAGCTGATCTGCTTGTGTACTCTGTGTTAATACTTCAGTTGTAGCAGGGGTAGAAGATGAATCAAAGTGTAATTCTGTTGAGGTAGAAGATGATTCAAAATGTATTTCTGTTGAGGTAGAAGATGATTCAAAATGTATTTCTGTTGTCGTCTGCACTGTGCATTTCGAATGCGAGTTTCTAAAAATAAGACTTTTAGTACATCCAAAATGCGTATTACTATAATGGTTCCTTGATTTTACCACAAGCATGGAACTAAATGTTTGTAGCGTAGTGTTATCATTCAGAATGCCTCCACACCAATATCCTCCTGCATCACTGTTGTTATAAAAACCAAGCGTTGTGAGCTGAGATTTAATAAATGAGGAATTCTCATGAATAGTTTCTATCGTGTATTTAGTACTACTGTGAAGTTTTCTAATGTCATTGTTATTAGAATCTACTTTTCCAGAAGGAGAAAAATACCATTGAATTTTAAGCAAATTTGCTCCTTTTATAGCACATTCGAGGTATAGTGCATTGGAAACATATGGATTGCAGAATATATCATGTGGTGGCTGGACAGTATAATTGAAGTCACAACCTAAAATGTCATAAGAAATCTAAGATGTGCTGTAAATATTAATCAAAAATGGTATTATATGTAGCTGGTAATATTGACCAGTAGAATTTAGTCATTTGAATTATTAAAAATGTAAAGTTAAGATAACAACTACATATTTTGAAACCTTAAAATATTTCTTACCTATAGTCACTATAAATTGTAATTTTAACACCAATTTTTATGACTCCTTACTGATATGTTCTCCAACTAAATTAAAAAATACTGCTAAACTTTATGGCTTGCATCTAGTAGGAATTTGTAATCTAGTTTATTATAACGGCCATTTATTTGATTATGCAACTTTTTAGTGTAGTGATGATTCATAAGTATAGTATTTAAACCAAATGTGTAACTCATAAATTCAGCTATACAAATTACAGGACCAAGTATTAGTAAGAACTAGCAAGTTCCCCACCCCAAAGTGTGCAGTAACATAGGGTTGTTTTTTATTCATTTTTTATCTTTTAGCAACATCATTTTTTTCTCCTGCTCTCTCTCTTCTTATTAAACCCTTCCTCTCTTCAGCTCTTTCTTCTGGAATCATGGTTTCTCTTCTCCTTTGTTTACCTCTTCCTACTTCTCAGATTCTCTCCATGATTGTGGTGGACTTAGGCTTTCTGAAACTGTTGCCTTCCCTTTTGAATGCTTTATGAAGTTTTGCTGTCCTCACCTACTCTTAGTGCCACAAAACTATGTGATATCAGATAGAGTGATTGTACAAATTATACATTGAAAATGTTTTAGTATAATGTGCTTTTTTCCCTTTATACATGCTCTTCAAACAAACAGGAATCTGTTTTTAAACTGAACTATATAAGGGGCTGCTCTCTGAATTACTGTAGGCAATTCTGGCTGCACTAAAATCGATTACCAATTCTAGATGTGTTTTGGAGGTGAGTGTAGTTTTGAAGTCGTTTTGGTGAACTGGTATGAGAATTATAACTACAAAATATTGGTTTGACTAGCAAGAAGTATTTAAGTTACCTACATATAGATTACAGCTCACCACCTTAGCTATTCAACCAACAAAGGATCATATTTTTTTCAGCAACTGCTGAATAGTGTGGTACCATTATGTGGTATCTATATTTGTAAGTTGAAAACAGATCATAAACATACCATTATGTATTGGTCTAGACTTAAAGAACAAGAACAATGCAGTCACTTTGGTATTGATTTGTGAAAGGTGCAAAAATGTCATCTGAATTATTGGACAACTTAAGTAGTTTACAATGTGTTCTTAATTGAGATACCGTATTTAGATACTAAGCTAGCCACAACTACAATATTGAAAAGAAGAACAAAGGTTTGTTGGCATTTGGCTCACATCTTTATCTTAATCACCACAACAGTAGCTTGAAAGGCTATGACTAGTTTTGCTGGCTATGGTATGTAACTCAAGTCTTGCCAATGTCATGAACTCGGCTTAATAGAATTTCTTTTCAGTTGCTTGGCTAGAGTATATTTGTCTCATTTACAGCGAGGGTGTAAGCATGTGTTTATCGAGCAAATGTTTTTGTTGCTAATTCATTGGATTATCATACAGTGAATAATTAAGCTGTGACTATAATTATAATATTTCATTTTATTTAAAGAGTTTTTTCCTACCTATTTAATATTTTAGAAGCGTATAAATAAATTTCAACTTTAATAGTTTCACTTTCTATCGGAACAATAAACAAAATCTGACGAACTCTTTAACAAGCACACTTTTCACTTGACCCTATAAAAGTATATGGCCTATTCCTTCTTAAAACTTCTGCAGATCCTTTATTTCCCTACTTGAGAACTTTTTCCTTATAGGAGCTACTACATTGTATGAGACATGTCTTACAATAATTTCATCATTCAAAACAGCAACTGTGTGCTGATCTTGTTTGTACAGGTTCCCTTTACGAATGATCTTATTTCAACTGACTCTAAATTGTCAGCAGTGACTTGACTAGCCATAATGCGTCCTGGTTTGTAGCTTACTGACTATTTCGCTGTGGCTATCACTTATCCTTGCTTATGGAGAGTGACAAGAAAGAAAGTGTATAACTCAATCAAAATGAATCAAGTTGAAGTCATCAGAGCATTGGAAAAACATCCTAGTATAAAAATGAAGAGTCTTGAGTTATTTAATTGCTGTTGGCAGGACACAAATATACTAAATTATAAGAATAAGGATTAAGTTTATCTACCTATGTTCCAAGCATACAACAAGCAAACTTGGATACAATAAGAAAAGATATTTTGAGTTTGAATGAGACTAGCGGTTATGGCAAGAATGGATAAATGTAAAAAGCATGAGTAGGATCCCCATTTCAATGTTGCTCCTAACAGGAAGAAGAAAAAAAAACAACCTGTTCTTATTTGGAAGTCTTCAACAGCTAGCGCACTAGTCTGAGCTCAAGTCAATAGCACACTGATGAGAATCCTAGATGCTTAAAAAAGATTTAACAGAGCCCTTTTGTCGATGTAATTTTATAAATGGATAGCGCTGGCTGCTATCCAGAGGACTTACTTTTGGTATGAAGTTTCAAATTTTGGTTTTCCTGGATAATACATTTGAGTTACATCCCCTCATTTGAAGTATTGTCTAGAATTCAAAGTTCAGCAAGTCGTTTTGAATCTGAAAACTGATAAGAGTCATGACTTTTAATATTTGATCAATCTAACTTGTATCCAGAGCAGAGTAGCTCAGCCAAACAATATATGGCTGGTGAAGATGAAGTAGCTATTTGTTTAGGAATAGGAGAGGATAATTGGGAAACTGAATTGTGTTAAATAAACAGTGCATGAAATGTGAGGAGAGCATTGAAGGTAAAGACACAGAAGATATTTCAGAATGCAAGTCAAGTAGTGAAGCATTTATTGCTTTGGATGCAGTGTATCTTATGTGCACTCTATCACTTGTTTCTGTTGCTGATAAAAAATTAAAATGGAGACTACAGTGACAGTGCAAATAAAATTTAGCAAAAACATACCAGAATAAGTAAGAGAGCCCTCAGTATAAATGTATGAAATTTGGAGGCAAAAAAAATATAAATAAACATCTGATTTGTTGAAAACCTGGTCCCAAATTGTGCCTAATTTTGGAGGTTCTACTAAAATACTTTGTCCCTAAAAACCCATTGTACAATATCAAAATGCATTCTAGAAATTTAGCAATCCTATAATTACAAACATCCTGCAAACATTGCCCACAGACACTACAATGCCTAGTTGAGTCTATACCATATATTGCAGAGGTAGTTACTCATAATTTGACTGTAGATAGGACTGGTAGCTAATTATTTATGAACAATTTCAAATGCTATATACAATGAAATCACTTTACAGCACTTATATTGCAATCAACTGCAACCTTTTTGAAGAGATTATATTAAACTCACCTCGTCCTAGCCAAAATAAGTTAAACAGCACAAGGGTAGCAATTGGTGCGGTCCACATCTTCCACCGAGATTAAAGTTGCGGAATCCACAATTGCAGCAGCACAGTTTACCCCGCACTACATTCGCGACACCGCTTTTATACGCGCCAATGTTGTGACGATGCGAGAGAGATCGAGCAAGCGAGGGAGACGCCCAGATTAAATTAAAATTGACGACCGGACATCCGTGTACAATGAAGGATTATTGCCCACTGCACTTTCATCAGACCCTCCCTCCCTCCCTTCTCTCTTCTTTCCTCGTTTCTCCGGTTGTTACTAAATTTTAAATTTGCTGAGCTGTTTAGAACTTGAATACGCAATAGCTCAAATTTTTCAGTTCGCGGACTTTTTTCAGTTCGCGGACTTTCCTCAGTGAGCTAGATGCAATTGAAATAATTATGCTCAGATGATAAATTGGATACATTCAGACTCGATTATCCAATAGACTACTCCCTAAGCTCTTTGACTTGGTATTACAGAGTGGTAGTGATTTTGTCATCTTGGTCGTACATTGTGTGTTTTGTTTTTCTTTAGGGAACTTTCTAGCTACTGTATTAGCTATTTGGGTATGAATTGTTGTGACATTTTTTAGGATGTTCAATTTCTGATTTTTAATTTTTTTGTTGGCTGCAGATGGATTCAGCTCTGTGAAAGAGACACTTTACTAATTTAATTTTTGGATGGTGGTTGGAATCAAAAGATTCATGTGGGAACTCTTCCTGTGTACTGATGTTACAAATTTGTTATTTTCTCTGTGAACAGATACATCTAGAAAAGGTCGTATGTAGTTCTGTTCGACTTCCATTGTGAATTGGATGTTTGGATGTTAGTAGTTTAAATGTGAGAGGAATTTATTTAGTTCTCTTTGTCCATGACTCTATGTCATCAACATAATCGTAACCAAAGTTTGGTGTCAGAAAGCTTGATGTAATAGCTAGTCATTCAAATTCCTCCTTATACATGTCAACAAGAATGGGAGATTATAGAGATCCCATTGGTGCTCCTTTACTTGGAGAAACATTGTGTTGTTGAAGGCAAAATATGTGGAGGGCATACAAAACTTGAAGATCAAGTAATGATTTTGTTGTGAGTGTTGTTTTTTCTTCTAATGAATCATCATTTAGTAATCTTTCTATTACATTTTTCAGTGTTTCATCAACAGGAACTTTAGTGAATAAGCTTTTGACATCAAAGCTAGCCATGATATCGGAAGTTTTTGAAAGAATTTCTACAAAATGTAAATTTTTGGTCTACAAATAATCCTGAGACAAGAACCTGTCAGAGTAAAAAGAGAATTTTTCCAGACAATATTAAAGGAGTAGTGCACTTCATACTCCAGTGTGAATGTGGGCAAGTCTATATTGAATAAACTGGAAGGTCTTTATCTACCAGATAAAACAAATACCAGTGAGCAGATAGAACAGGTGACCAAAAACAATGGTATTTCCTTACATGCTAACAACACCATGAACAATATATAATGGTAAGAAGCCAGAATTCTGAAAGTACGAAGCAACTATGTAAAAAGGAAGTATTTAGAAGGATTACACATTCACACTTCTAAAATTTTAATGAACATCGACGACGAAATTCACTACTCCTGGGAAAATTGAGTTAGCTAACAACAGTATCATTTATCACCTGAGGCCATTAAACACTATTTCAAGTGTATCTAACATCCCTGAGGAACGTCCTTGAACTGAAAATTTTGATTATTTTCAATTACTTTTTAGCTATTGCGTAATCAAGTTCTAAAAATAATTCTATTTAACTATTAATAATCAACATATGTATATATATATATAATATATATTATAGATATTATTTATTTATACACGATATCTATGCTTTACTTTAAAAACCCAATGATCAGTATGATTGTTTTTCCTACTCCTGGTAAGAGCTGTAGTTGACACTAAACTTGTGAACACTACAATTATTGTGTAGCCAGCATCTGACTGGCTATCCATTCATCTTATTTGTAGTCACCAACTAGCTGGCATTTGTTTTTCTGTTGTTTATGTGTGTTTGCTACGTAAGAAGTGATTTCAGCTCTTTTTATTTGAACATGGACTACCAAATAGTTCTCTGGTAAGCATTAAGCTATATAGCTAGCTATGACTTTATTACTAATCAGACTCTCAGAAGTTTACATGTCAATACATGGCATAATGAAATAAGCCAGCACATCTACAAAACTTAGGGTAGTGTTAAATTCGCTTAAAAAATGGCATTGAGATGTCAGCGGACATCTCAAAGTGGTGTCTTTTCACTCCGATAACTGAAACTTACACCATTATATATGAGCAGCTTCTTGCAAGCTGTTTGCACCAGTAAGACAATAGAATAATGAGTGAAAAGGTGCTGATGCCTCTCGGAACTTCTGTCACAGCCATAGCTAGTAGCTAGCCATCACAGAACCTGGGCCAAGAAGCAGGGACATTACTCCAAATATTAGTCCAGTCCTTCTATATTTCTGGTAATATCGTGCTTTACTCAACTACATAGTGAGGCACTTAAATCAATTCTCAAAAGTTAAAACAGTCATCTATTGTGTCCCTTAAACACTTTAACCTGGAGATGGATTAGGAAATTCTCACTCCAGGCCACAATTTGGTGTGCAGACCTATCATTGCATTCAGCAGCAAAGGAACAAAAAATATTTGGGAGGGGAAGGTGTGGGCACAGGATAGCCTACTAATTATTATAACTATATAGGCTATATCTAAAAAATAAAATGCCTAAAAAAATTTGGAGATTTGTGCCGAGCTTTTGGTATCATTTTGAAACCCAGTTCCAATCGATTTTGCTTTGCTAGATTATAAAGGAAAATTTTCAAGTCTTAATGTCAGGATTGAGAGTCTACTTTCCAAGTAGCTACAGTAAGCTGTTGAATTTTCCCACCATATCTTAGTATGCTGTGCTTTGTTTATTGCGACAGCTAGGATCACAGCTGGCTATTTATGCGCAGTTATGCACAGTGAGATGATGTCTATTCACATGCATCAACACATAGTGGCATGAAAGGATGTATCAGAATGATGAGGAGTTTTGCCTGGCCTAAAATGTGTATGAAATTAAAAATAAGTAGGTCTTGAAATATGACATCTGTAAGTCTTACTAAAATTGCATGGAAAGGAGCCTTTCATGTAGTAAAAAAAAAAGGAGTTGATATTAGTAAGATTATGGTAGTTGTTTGTGCTTACTACAGTAACCAAGCACCAAAAGTGTAAACATTCAATGCTACTCGACACTGATTAGTTATTACAAAATTATTTCTCAGACCAAAAATAATATATTTTATTTGATGTACCTAATCAGGTAATAGTCCTATTATAATGAAAATGGTGTATGTAAATGCTACCTTCATAAATAGAGGCTTAGCTAACTCACTGCTGATGTAAAATCAAAATAATAGGTGTACTAAAGTTAATAATATTGTAGGGTATATAATATTTATTATTAAAAATGTAACAAAATTATAAACTATTCAGTCATTCTCAGCTGAAATAATTATAATAATAGGAAAATTTTATTTTTAACAGCCAATATTTATAATTATAACTTAACCCGATGTTTCGACTTATTGCCAACCCCTGAAGAGGACTTCAGCAAGAAGTCGAAACGTCTGGTTAAGTTATAATTTAAAATATTGGCTGTTAAAAAGAGAAAATTTTCCTTTTTAAAATGAGAAATTACTAAAGTATTTATTTCCCTTTCTTCATATTTGCTTGTGGCTATAGAAATTATTCCGTACTACCTTGCACACACATACTCTAAGCAGTTTAAATAGTTTTCAATCATACTGAAAGAAGGTAATTATTAAGTCTTGAGTACTGAAAATATCCTTACAGCAATTGCAGATGTGATAGAACAAGCAACTTATGCATTTGAGGTAGCAGGTTGTGTAACTATATATACAATGTGTAACATACAATGTGTCTGGCTACATGATTCATACCACTTTGCTGCTACCATTACAAAATGCATACTGGACATGCTGGTGATAAAATATGATTGAATTTACCATGTAAACTAGGTCATTTTGTTTTCATTTGCTTTTTTTTTTTATGCTAGTCAATACCTAGTTGGTCAAAAAGTGAAATGACTATACCTAACCCTGTTTATTCTACTGGCAAGAGAAGCTAAACATGCAAGAAATACTCCAATTCCAACACTTTGTACACTACTGTACATATTTGGAGCAGACTGGTTAAAAAATAATATGGAGAGCAATGACCAGCACTGCTGCAAAACAACAACAACAAACTAATAGCTGAGCTTTTCAGTCCAAGACAGCTAGGTTATGGTGTGCATTGAGGTGCTGAGGCAGCTGTGCATGCAACCAGGAAATATTTGAAAACAGCTACCAAATGAGTATGTCCTGCTTAAACTGGATTTCAGAACGCTTTTAACTCTATTCAGTAAGATAAGATCTTAGAAGCTGTCGGAGATTAGCTCCTGTAATATATCCACTAGCTCTCTATCTTCTCTTCCAATGTGGATTCTAAAGATGCTACGCCTCCCAAAGGTGATCCCATAAAAAGACTTTCTCTGGATCCACTACATTTACTCCAGGAAGGTTAATGATAATACAATCCTATACAGAGTTGTCATGGCAGGAGACTTCACATTTTGAGCAGTTTAGAGACAAGCCTAAGTCTTCTGCAGCTCTGATCACACCTAGATCATGTACAACCTTTTCCACTGGTCTCCCAACCATTGCATCATCAGCTACATAACACACAATGGGGACTGAAGCTGCTGACAATGTTGGTAAGGGAAAACAGCAATGGTCCTAGAGGGTTTCCTTGCTGCACTCCTTCTTGTGACTGTATAATTGTGTCTCTCCAGAGTAGACATGAGGAAGTAGAGTAAGATGCTAAGATGAGAAAGAGCGAGCAAGGTTTTGGCAGCAATGGACAGGATTCAGGTACATGGCTGTATGCCTTACTAATTACTTCAGTGGGCCTCAGAATGGATGATAGTTCAGTAAGAATTGCAGTTGGCCTTCCTCATCTGTGTTCCGCACACTTCCCACTTCTATGGGTCAGAGGTCACAAAATCTGGAACTCATGGCATCATTCACAAAGCTTTGATAACGGCTGGAATCCCCTCCCAGACTGGAACCACCTGTGAGCAGATGCCAAGAGACCTGATGGCACGACTTTGATACCTTGGACATCGGGGCTACCACTGGTTTGAGATGCCACTTGCACTGACACTTATGCAGTGTCATACAGGAGTGAGGCTACTGATAGAGCTGGCCGGGTAGCAGCATTAGCAGAGAAGACGATGAAATATTCATGTCTAGCTCCCACCTATCAATTTCACACTAGAAAACAGAAAATAAACATTTGGAATTTAATTTAGTAAACCAATGAATGAAATGATCTCAAGAATCATGAATACGTTCCAGTTGACTACAAAGGTGTTGTTGGGAACTCAGCAAATATCTGCTGAGTTGCATCTGTAGTGAAGTCAAAGTCATGGTCAAGTTTATTTGCTGTTCCTCTAAAGGCCGCAGTTTGGCACACTCCTTTATACCCTTAGGGGTAATCAGCTGATCTTCAACCATGCCTCCCATCATGTGGAGCTTGTTTTCTTTTTTTGTGTCGGTTACCAGGTGAGCAATATCACTCGAAGAATCACCAAATGCAATAGCTGTGGGTCCCTTCAAAAGAGTACCAATATTCTTGTATTTAGTGGTCTGTAAAATCTAAAAATAAACAGGACATTCTAGTGGAAAGTAAGCAATTATACCATGCAATAATGAATAGAATTTTAGACTTACCTTAGCTGTAAGCTTTACTGGCACTACTTTGAGTTTGATGTTATGTTTGCCAAGCTTGCTCCTGATTCTTCTCCAGTCTTGACAATTAACATCATTGTAGTGATACACAGCTGCAAACCTGCTATGGCTAAAAGAATCCAGGATATCATTAGCTATTCGTATCTTCTCAGCAGTGGGCTAAAATAGAAAAAATGTAACAAGGATGAAGAAAGTGTGAAAAGATAGAAAAGGGGAAACAACGGAAAGAATAAAGGAATGAAGTAAGAAGCATGAAGAAAGCAGATGAGGGAAGAAAGAAAATGAACAGAAACAGTTGGAAAAAAACTACAAGAAATTGAAGGAAAAAAAAAAAAAAAGGAGGGAGAGAGGAAGAGGGGAACCTAATTCAACTTTTACATGGGGATACAACACAAAAATAATCCAATAGGAACCATAGTTTTACCAACAATGGCAAAACTTTAATAGCCAATGTACTGAATCAATATATTAAGGTTTATAGGGAATATACATGAAGAAAGAGTTTCACTTTTTCATAAAAATATTCATTGATGTCCATATCATTAAGTGTATGCTATTTCTTTATCAAAGTTGGGCCAGAGAATAGTGCATTATGCTTCACAATCCTAATTTACCTTAACCCTCCCTGGATCCTGGATCCTCTTCCAAACAAAACTCCTTCCCTTCTTCTTCTTCTGAACTAAACCAAACAATACTCATACTGTCCCTTTTAGGGCTTTATTGTAATATTGACACATACGTCCATACATTAAGTGCATAAGACCATGCCTATGCCAAATGTTTGGCTATTGGTAATCTACAACATCCATGTGCTCCAGCTTAAAGACTTAGAAGTTCTGTTTTTTTGTTAATTGTTCGTTAAATGTATACATTCAGTCATATTGATGTCAGGGAAGCTGAAACTTCATACAACACCACAAATTATATATACATTGAAATTGATTATTATGTTTTTACAAAATGTGTGGTTTGTGTCAAACTGTGATAAGGAAGCTGAAACTTCACACACACACAAATTAATATATATTGAATTGATTATGTTTTAAAAAATTGTGGTTTGTGGTCACAACTGTGGTAATAGATAGAAGAAGTGACCCTATAAATGGAGGATATTTTTGATGTTTTTAAGCCAGAAAAGAGTAAATTGAATTCGAGTGTCTAAAGATTTTGCAGACTGAATCTATGGCATTAATTTGATTTGTACCAAATTTTATATTTTAATACTATTTTACTTATTTTTTAATTTCATTTTTTATAAAAAACTAACTCCCCAAATGCTTTAAGCTGGTAATTTTGCAATTTTGAAGTAAGTGTCTTGGGAATTTAATATAAATCCTAAATAGTTGTATTTTAATCCATATGAATTTGAAACCCCTATCTTGAAAATTAAGGGAAATAAAATGCTTTTGTGAGAGTGTGTTAGTATTTTCGGTGTAAGTTGTGACGTTTGCGGAAGCTCTTATCTCAATGACGACGTATTTGTGACGTCAGAGTGATGCGCTTGCGCATTTGTGAACTAAACCAGGGATGTTGGACACGCTGGTAAACCAGGGGATGTTGGACACGCTGGTAAACCAGGGGATGTTGGACACGCTGGTAAACCACCGGGGATGTTGGCACGCTGGTAGGGGATGTTGGACCCGCTGGTACGCTGGTAAACCAGGGATGTTGGACCAGGGATTTTGGACACGCTGGTAACCAGGGGATGTTGGACACGCTGCCAGGTAACACGCTGGTAGGGGGATGTTGACACGCTGGAACCAGGGGATTTTGGACACGCTGGTAACCAGGGGATGTTGGACACGCTGGTAACCAGGGGATGTTGGACACGCTGGTAAAACCATGGTTGGCACGCTTGGGAGGGATGTTGGTAAACCATGGGATGTTTGTTGGCCGCTTGTACACGCTGGTAAACCAGGGGATGTTGGACACGCTGGTAAACCATGAGTTGGACCAACGCTGTACACCAGGGATGTTGGACAAACAGGGATGTGGGACACGCTGTAAGACAGGGGATGTTGGACACGCTGGTAAACCAGGGGATTTGGACACGTGGGATGTGTTACACGCTGGTAAAACCAGGACACGCGGTAAAACCAGGGATGTTGGATCTGCTGTAAACCAGGGGATGTTGGACACGCTGGTAAACCAGGGGATGTTGTCACGCTGGTAAACCAGGGGATTTGGACACGCTGGTAAACCAGGGATGGGAACACGCTGGGGATGTTGGCCGGTAAACCATGGGATGTGGACACACTGGTAAACCAGGGGATGTTGGAACGCTGGTAAACCAGGGATGTTGACCCGCTGGTAACCCCTGCTGGTAAACCAGGGGAAACAGGGGATTTGTACACTCTGGTAACCAGGGGATTGGGACCACGGCTGGTAAACCAGGGATGTGGACACCTTGTCAACCAGTGGATGGTACACACGCTGGTAAACCAGGGGATGTTGGACAGGACGACGCTGGACACCGCTGGTCTGGTAAACCAGGGATGTTGGACACGCTTGGGACGCTGGTAAACCAGGGGATGTTGGACACGCTGGTAAACCAGGGGATGTTGGACACGCTGGTAAACCAGGGGATGTTGGACACGCTGGTTAACCAGGGGATGTTGGACACGCTGGTTAACCAGGGGATGTTGGACACGCTGGTTAACCAGGGGATGTTGGACACGCTGGTAAAACGCGGGAGATGGAGGTTCTAGCTTATTGGCGCGCGGCTCAAGTTTAACTATGAGTTGTGACGTAGGGAGGACGAATTTGTGACGTCAAAAAAAATGGCGCTTAATGTATGGAATGTCTATGGAGATAGCGTAGTTCTTATACTTATGCTGTTTTTTGTGACTTAGTTTCGAGTGGATTGGGATCTAACAACACAAAAAAGGTATGGCTAAGCTTATTGTGATTGCAACTAGTCTAAGTTTTGAGATCTGTACTTTCTACTCCTTAAGCTGGACGCACTGTATACATTTCATATACATATAATGATAAATACTCTTTAAAGTTGACGAAAATTTTATATATTTGTATGTACATACATGCTTTTCAACAAAAAACAAAAAACCAACGAAAAAACAACAAAAAAACAACAACAACTTGCCACCAGCAATGTTTTTGGCCAAATCTTTGCAATAAAGACTTAGTCAAATATAAATGTAGCCATCCTTATATCTGACTAACAACACAAAACAGCAAAATATTCATCTTGCACACATTATCCTGACAATGCCTTGAACATAAACAACAACACCTGCTTTTATAATCCAAGATTGGTTATATGAAAATGGAAGCAAAAAGTGAACATTGATGCCAAAAAGTGAACACTGTAATAACTAATTCAGTTACGTATGATTTAAACTCAAAGCGCTAAGTGTAAATTATATTTAAGGTAATCAATGAGCTTACCATGTAGGTATTGTGATCTTTACACCATAAATAATAATAATAATAATAATAATAATAATAATAACTAGCAAGAACCTTGCCAAACAATGGTGTTTGGTGTACTGACTTTTAGCAAAGTGGGAATGAAGTTATTTTTATAATCTTCGACCTCTTTGTACTTTAAAGCTCTTTTTTTGTCACTTACTTTTCTTACCCATGTATTCATGATACATGTGGTTACTGACGACGTTTTACCATATTTTTTCTTACTTTTCTGGATTCATACATTCACGAAAAATGCGCACATACCACCAGCAGCATTACTGACGATGCTTTACCAACTGGGCTCAGCTAATGAATACACACACCATCTCTGTGGTCGTTACTGGCAGACAAGCTTATAATAACAACAACAATAATAAATAAATTAAATAAAATATCCAATCAAGAAACTTGATAATTATGAGTCAGTGAGCAGTACATGCATGAATAAAGCGAAAAAATAGCTTAACATGTTTCAGAGGGCTAATTATATATTGTCAAGGGGGCAGTACTACACTTATTGCCTGAAGCAATAAATTATGACCTACCGACAAACATTCTAAAATAGAAATGATCCAAAACATTTTAAGGACCATCAAATTCTAACCAATATGCAGACTCCTTTACCCATAATACAGCAAACTCCTTACTATGCATGAAAATGAAGAATACTAAGTGCATACTATTTAAACCAATGAGAATGACATAGTCAAAATTTTAGACATAGCCAATAAAAGTTACGTTACAAGTTTGCTTGTAGTTGCAGCATAAAAAGTTTTGAATACAATGAGTAAAAAAAAGGCTGAGAAATAAATTGTGAAGTGATAAATTAGGGAAATAAAAATTTCAACAGATAAAATGAATCTTTGAAAAAAGAGAACTTCCATTGGTCTGAGTTAAGAGTGAGACTGTAGCATAGCAGTACCCCTAAATATAGAATTGGAGTGTTTGTTTGCCGGCTGGTTGTCGTAGTTCAGTGGCAGAGCGCTTATGTGTTAAGCAAGCGGTCCTGGGTTCGATTACTGGTGGCGACCAAATATTTTAAATCCTGTATTGTTTAAAAAAGCCTGTGAAAGAGAGAAAATACACCTAATGAGTAAAAGAAGGCTGAGAAAGAACTTGTGACTATTCAACTTGCCTTGAAATTTTGAAATAAAAATTGATAGATTATAATAGCACGACTACAAACATTGCACTCTCAGGAAAGATATCTTATAGGAATCAGACAATTGATTAAAAATAATGACTAACCAATATATAAAAATCTAAAAATACTACAAAAACAGAGTGAGCAAATGCAACTTTTAGCATTACTTTTGTTGAAACAAAAATCGAGAGAAATATACATACCATTGTTAGATTGCACTTATCAAAACTTATGATTACGATGTTCATGATTATGTTCACAGACATTTATATATAGATCAATTTGCTTGCACTTACACATACTGCCAATAACCATTGCATGTTATTGGTTATAGCCAGACACTAAATGGTCACTACACCAACATTAATTTAATCGTACAGTCAGTACATTACTGAAACTATTCATTCATCAATCTGAGGTACAATCTTAACACACATTTTTCTAACTCAATGCACAGATAGCCACTAAATACAACGGCTTACGATAATAATTGACAGTACCAGATAAATTGAATGTACTACTTCTTCCAAAAGCAAGCATGGTTATTCCTAAGTCAGAGTAAGTCTTCTGCATCAGAACCAACGGTGCTATCTGTTTGGTAAAGAGTCATCAGTTTTGATGTAGTTAGACCCTTTACCAACCGGTTCCGGGACTTGGTCGACGTTTTGGGACGCAGTGGTATTCGAGGCCAGTCAGCAGTAAATGTCTCTTCTGAGATAGTTTTTCTTTGAGAACACCGTATTGCCATTAAGTCCTTCAGTTAACAATCGTGAAGTCTTTTTTTTTTATGTGGCTATGCGTTCTAACCTGTAATAAGCGTGGCATTAGCAGCCACAGACCTGCATCTTTGCTGCTATTTCTGTTTCGGCTGTCATTTCGGTTAAAAATCACTCCGATGTATGCATGAAAAGTACCGTTTGAAGGGCTACATTTTTGTAATAGTTGCTTTTTAGTAACATTATTTTGTAAACAACAGCTAAAAGGTAACTAATGAGCTAATGTATTTATCATTTATCAGAATGGGTAGGTGGCAGTGAAAATATATTACAGAGAGGAGACAGATGTGTCGTAGGCAAAATAGTATGGCTGTTCAATAAAATATATATCACAGATGTATCATTATGCAAAATAGTGATAAAAGCATGGTAACATGGTTTGTTAATACAATCTTCAACAAATTTTATACCACTTTTCCCAAATTGTAAGTTGGTTTTATTCACTTTGTTACATAACAGAAGTATGTTGTTTGTTTTTGTTTACTTCTGAACTAAAATTGAGTATTTATTCTGATGTGCATGAAAAGTTGACAAAAAAAGAAGAAAAAAAAAGTATATACACAAAATGGCATCGGGTGCAGTTGAATTTAGTTGTGAGAAACTGAGGCAGTGTTATACATTGCTACCATGAGGAAATCCATGAAAGCTGTCCATAGGAAACTCATTCAAGTCACCTAAGTCGAGTGGTAGATCTAGGTCTGAGGAAAGAAATCCGGAGACATCATTAGGAGTGGAATAACCAGTGTTGAAATGAGACAGGTTCAGTGGCTGCTGTTGGTGCTGCTGTGGCTGTTGTTGCTGCTGTGGCTGTTGTTGCTGCTGCTGCATGACACTCACTGGCACTTGCTGTTGCTTGCGACTGTTTTCTGACAAACAGAATAAAACTGCAGCTGAGTAGGCGGCTGCAAAACGAAACAGAAAGAATGGTGAGTGGCTTGTCTAGAAGGAAGTTGTGTTTTAACCCTTACCCACACTCTCATTGCTGGAATGCAAAAGCTCCGTTAGAGGCCCTGAAGCATTAGCATGTTCTATTAAGGTGGCACCTTCAGGATCTTGGGATATTTCACAAAGAGTTCCTGCAGCAACTCTAGTTAGGCTTTCATTGTTGGAGTTTAGGAGCTACATTTATAGAAATAATAGACATCTATAATATTTTACCACTATAGGAACTAAATTGTACTCCATGGTGCAGTGATTGCAAATGTGCTAACCAAAATTCAATAGGAATTGGTCATCAGCTGTGTAATGATACTTTACCAATTTTATGCTTTTGATGATGAGATTTTACTAATTTGACTATTCTGATACTGCAAAATAGAGTTTAAAAAATACAATGTAAAAGTATGTCTTCTCAATTTATGTAATAGTATCATGAAAATTTTTATAGTTAGATCAGAGTGAGTATAACTTGCTCAACTCACTCGCTAATAACATACCTGTACAAATGTAGAAATAGAGTTGAGGTGTCTGAGTTGAGCCCTGACATTAATATCTTTAGCCATCAAGTGAAGACACCCAACGGCTATCTCCAGAATTTCCTCCATATAGACGCCATCCTAAAATCAGTGTTCATTCAGTGTCATAATATCTTTCTTATTCATGTAACTCAAAACCCACTATAAATCCAGGTGGAGCTCCAGCATGTCCACGACGATAGGCATCTTGATTAGCACGCACAATGATGTTCCACAACCGGTCTACAGTGAGATTCTCCCGCAGAATTGGCAAGTTTTCAGATGACAGCGCCAGGTTACGAACAAGACCTGAAAGAAATCGCCATACAGTATATTGTGGTAAGCATCCCACAGAGGGTGAAAAACATAGCATTGTAAATGAATTAGTATCTATTGGTGATCATAACAGTTCATTGCCAAGACTATAAAAAAATAAAAAATAAAATAAAAGGAGCTAGACACCAATTTGTGGTATATAGCCTAATCAATTTAGTTGAATGATTTTTCTAAGCAATTGTGAGATGTATTCATTCCCCTCACAGCCACACAATAATTTAAATTTACCCAGCAAAGCCTTCATGAGTGGCCAGCGACACTGCTGCTGCAGAAAGTTAGTGAGCATAGGAATGCCACTCTGTTGACGAACTGCATTCTGGGCAGCCTCAGCATTAGGATGGCGACTGGTAAGGTGTCTTAATGTGGACACGCTGGCCTCAATAATCTCCTCGCGACCATCAGAGTTGTTTATAGCTTTCAGTAGAGCCTATTTAGTGGCACATTGTAATATACCATCAAGAAGTTACAATATTGTGAAGATAAACTTACACTAACTCCATGAAGCTGGCACACAATAGTCTTGTTCTTGGCATTATTACAAGTTAGGTTGGAAAGAACTCCAGCAGAACAAGTCACTATAGTCACATCATTACTAGAAAGGAGCATAATCAACTGGCGCAGTAAATCATCCAGATGATCCTATAAATAAGGAGGAGTATAGAACATGAACGTGTCTTACAGACATCCTTAGGTAGAGTCAAAGCTCACTTACTTGTGTGGTAGCAGCATCGGAAAGGTTGCGAATGGTAAACAAAATGTTTTGCACTAGGCGAGTTGATTTGTGACCCAAATGGTTAGCCAATGCCTGTATGCCTCCAGCCTACAATGTAATAATACTAAATTGAAAAAAAGTAATACCCAGCTTAACCTTACATAATTCAAATATTGAAAGATGAGTGAATAACAATACTGAATGTCACCCCAAAATAACAACTAATGGATGACCACTACCTATTGTTATGTAGTAGCTGTTATGCACATTATGAAATAGTTAGATATGATCATTCCCACAATTCATTACATAAAGTTACTTGAGACATAAAGATGTGTATTTGTTTGCCTAGACACTATCTGTTCAGAAGGAAATCTGATGGCACTACCAAATACTTACTCAATGATCATTCGACATAAACACACAACATCTCACCTGAACTATTTCTGCTTTGTTGCTGGAGCATACCGACAAAACTTTCAGTAGACGACTACATGTCCACAGCAACTTCTCATAGGTGTTCAGCCTCAAAATACGTACAAGGCTACTTGGTCCATTTGCACTCAAAATTATCAGCTAAAAAGTTTTTAAAAAATATGAAAACATGCTGCATGCCCAAAGGTTATTATTTTACACTGAAGTTGAAAACAAAGATGCTCTTATAAACATTTTCATGCTATTAACTTGGAATGTGCAACTAATTAAAAAAGACAGCATATGATAACAACAGCAAGTAGATAAAATTGTTCTCCAAATTAGAAAAAAGCTATTCTTTGGGATATTCTAAACACATAATCATAATTAAACAACCAAACATCATCCAGATGAGGATGTGATATCACTCTAAGTATGAATGACATCAGAATAAGAAACATTATCCTGTATTCATGTAATTATGTACATACTTTGGAGTCCTGATGACCATATGCCAAGAGATGCAAACAATCTGCTGTAATTGCCAGAAACTTAGGGTTTTCTTTATTCAGTAACTGTACCATCTTTTCTAAGCCACCTAGATGCAAAATTCCATCGAATTAATAATACATGCGCAGAATCTCCATGTACCATCACCCACCTGCAAGTCTGACCTCCATCTTAGCCGGTTCAAAGTGCAGTAGCATGTTGTGAAGGGTTGTGATAGCATAGAAAAGAACAGCATTGACTTGAGAACTCAGCAAACGAACAAGACAAGGAATGCCATTACAGTTGTAGATCATCACCTGGCCATGCCTGTGTGAACATTATTATACCACACATATGACACTACCATTAGCATAAAATGGCAACTGTAACACAGCTGAAAGGTATTGTGGCACTATTAAAACAACATATGATCAATATGTCAAGTGGGTTGACCAGGTTATCTCTTATGAGAATGGATTAACTCCCCAGTGGAGTGAACCGCTGTGGGAGATCTATCCTAATTAGCCACAGGAAGTGTAAACACACAAATACATATAGATTAACCCCCCCCCCCCCCCCCCTTTCAGGTCTTAGGTGTGTCTCTTGGCAGATGGAATCTAACCATCATGCATCACTAACTCAGTTGTGGAGCCAAACAAGTGCCAACTAATGAGTAGAGCTAATGGGCCAGCATAGACTGAATGTGGCAATGCCAGCAGTGTAAAAGTAATTACCCACCCACCACACAAAGTCATCTCACGTGTACCTGTCATTGGAAACATTGTGCAGAGTTCCAGAGAGAACTTTCTGAATGTCAGCATTGGGAGTGCACGCTATAAGCTTTATGATACTGCTCACTGCTATTTCACTACCCATGATAGCACGACAACTGGGCTCCTTTTTGGACAATTCCAACATAAGCTTGGATGCTTCTAGAATGGTACTCTCCTCCATCTTGATAGACAAGAGATTGGCCAGAGAAGGAAGTGCTTGATTAGTCATATCAGTTGATCCCTACCCAACACACACACACACACACACACACACACACACACAAAAATGACAAAGTATAATCTTACTAAGGCAAGACAGATTACACACTACCCTAGAGCAACATTTTAGTTAACCCCATCACCCTTATCTATCTGAACATATGTACATAGCACAGGAAATTAAAAAGTTTATGCAAGAAATAATAAAACAAATTATTATTTAATTACTATTTAATAGAAACATTAATTAGAACCGACTAATCACCTGGTAAGTGGCCAAATTCGAAAGAGTTGCTTTGAGAATTTGCGTACACTGACTCATACGTTGCAAGTTAGTTTGTTGATTGGGCATCATTTGTGTGGAAGGCACCTCCATAGACTCTTCTGGAAACATAGTTCCATGGACTCGACCAGGGCGACCCTGTACCACATGGTCATTCGGTGTTCCTGGCAGTGGAGGAAAAAAGTATTTATAGGCAGTCTAATAAAGGATAGTAGCTAATGTGTCCTTTACACTTTAGTCTAAGTGGATTCAAGTCCCCAGCCCACACATGACTTGGAATAACATGTTCAAAGAGTCTAGATTGGCCATAATAACTACACCCATACCATGAATACCATTATTAGTCTTGTGTAGCCCACATGGTCTACTCTACCTAGTAAACTCAAAATGAAGGCTGCACAGAATTCATTTTTAATTAAGCTTTTCCCCCCACCTAGATATTAGACTGGCCGTCTTGCCAATGGTACCGAACCTCAATTAATACAAGTTTTGCCATAACGGTATAAGAATGATATACTTATAGAGAGACATGTAATACATAGAAGAAAAAAAAAACGGTATGGTAAACAAAAATCCAGATCTGAAAAATCTATTCTGACCACTTGCTTAACTAATCTTACAGGAACTCAATGCTGGTGTAACATACTATGAGCAGTGTCTAACTGGTGCATTCAGAAGGCCAGAATATGGTTACTTAGCAACATATAACCTCACGCAGGAAACAAGGAAGTGAAGTCATACCAACCCCACAAACATAGAGGAGCTACTAATTACCTCTGAGCATCTGTTCTGAATACCCTGGGTACCCATAACCTGCTGATGGAGGAGGAGGATATTGTTCCTCATCCTCAAAATTCTCTAGGTCTCCTTCTCCAACTACTGAAGGGGCCTTGGTTGTAGCACCAGAAGTTGCCCCAGATGCAATAGCTGAGTCCGCAGGAGACATGTACGAGTTGGGGCCACTACCTTTCGGATACCCTGAATAAAATATTCTTCAATAGTGACTATTATATTGTTTTTAATATTTTAACTGACCATACGGCAAAGCTGTAATATTCGGACCATACTGATCAACACACTGTTGGATTTCTCGGTCTACTTGCCGAATCTGGGATTCTATCTCGTTCCTACAGCATAAAGTTGAGATGTAACACAAGATATTTTTGGCACAAAAAAATACAAGATGCTATTTCTCGCTATTAGCACTTTCTGCTGTAAGCCTAGATAAAAGGAAAGGACAAACCTTTGATAAGGATAGGACTGGAGATTCATCATCAGCCTATGTCTTTTCTCTTGCAAATTTTGCATAATTCCTTGACCACACGAGTAATCCTAAGAAAAAAAAAAGACAAAACAAATGTAAATGAACTCATTAAAGGTGTTGACAGTAATATTGTATTACTTTAAAAACCCACAAAAATTATTCCCTCCTGCTGAATCACTTACCACTTGTTCCTCATAGTAGGGATATTCTTGATAATCTATTATACATAATTTACAACGGAGTAAAATGACAGATTACACGAAAAACAATTTTCCTGCTCGAAGTTAGTAAGCACTACTGACTATACCAAGTCAACCGAAGCATCGAACACTTTAAGGCTAATAACAACCTCTCAAGGGTACCAACATTACAGCAAACCAGGCGGAGACGGAAAATAAACTTACATCCGTGATCCATCTCCATAATGATGCGGCGTCCTACTGTAAACCAGAACTTCAGAATTTTACACAGGTACACTCTACCTCTAGGCCTCTTACTAACTTCTTAGACGAGACTGCGGATATTACTGGGAGGTGCGGTTTATAGAGAATTATAAGACAACAAAACCTTCCTCCTCCCCCCCCCCCCCTGGCCGCGAAAAAACTTTGCCCCCTTTTGCGTCGGAAAAAGGTTGACGGTGTGCGCGTGGGATTTGGGGGGGGGGGGGTGGGGGGGGGGGGGGGGGGGGGGGGGGGGGGGGGGGGGGGGGGGGGGGGGGGTGGTGGTACAATGTAGCTGCTGTGCGCATGTGCAACCCGCCCTTTACGAAGGAAAATCTTGAGCTAGCGTCGACGGGATATAATATGGTATAATAATAATATGTTATGGATCTTTCTACTTTTGCGGGGTCGAAGGATGTATCGAAAGAGCGAGGGGAACCACATAGCAATTTTGGCGGAGTGCTTGCGGTTGCAGTAGCTGTTGTCGTTATAGTTTCTCTCTGTGGACTCGTTCAGGCGCTTTTGTTTGAAGGTGCTTTTTAATTGGAGTTTCCATAAACAGTCCCTAGTATCAATTTAGATTGCTCTCATATAGAATAGTGCAAACAGGAAAGTAATGTCCACTAATTTGGTTATGGGAGGTGCTAGTCCAGTAATTACCGAGGCATTCAACCTAGTAGATTCATGAGGTTGGTATGGTGCAGTGTCAATTCATCTGTGTCTGTTTAGGGGAGGATTGTGGTGCTCAATTGAAAGATGGTCACTGGACAAAAACTGGTAAATGGCAAACTCATCGCTGCATTATTCATCGATTCCATTCAAGGTTTGCGACTTAAAGCAGATGTAAAGATTATGCATTAGTTCTTCTGTTTATTTACTCTTGCTCTGGGGCGGGAGAGGGGAGTGATATGATTGAATAGTTAGTGATAGTGCTGTGGTTTCAAGTAATTAGGACTTGAATCAGCCAGCATGTTTAATGGTGGTTACTTAATTGGCCTACATGGTAATCAAAATTCCTGAAGCCAGTAAACTGTTTCAAATACATTGTAGTAACCATATTATGGTAATCTAAATCTGCTACTTTTATAACTCTTTTGCGGAGAGTCATCCCTTTGCTAATGTTGCACATACACATACACATCGTATGTATGTGATGTGTGTAGGTACAATGTCTTTGGTAGTAGTATTGATAGTGCATGAGGATCTATCCCATCAATTGTGTTTAAAATTAAGTGCAGGGCCAGTGACAGGTGGGTATAATACATGCAACGTATTTAAGTGGAATTTTTAGAAACGCAATACGAATAAGTTTTGTACTGTAGATGGCTTGCCTGCCATAGCTTGCACTACAGATTCTGTCTATACTAGGTTGCTTATACTACATGATGAGTGCTTTATGGTTTTTGGTGGTCATGAAATACGTAGTGCTAAATATATATTAGTGACAAAGAATGAAAACGGGCAATCAATTATTTTCAGAGTAGGAATAATTACTCACACTCTGAGAATTACATTAACCCATTCACCGGCACAAGCGCCTATAGGCGCTCAAGGATGACTTAATGCAGGGGAAAATATTTTTACGATAAACGCTGAAGCTTAGCTGCAGCGTCCAGAGCCCGGCTAATGAGTTGTTCTATTGCATGTATTTTTAGAATAGAAATAGCTACTACATAACTAAGGTAGTCGGGCTAAAAATAAACTTGGAAGTCAGTTCGAAAAATGGCGATAAATTTATCTGCAACTGAGGTGGTGGATTGTCAGTGACGACGTTTTCGACTGCGAACGTGAGAGGAAAGGGGCACAGGAGCTATATAGCTACCGCAGAGGTATTACTGTTGAGGATAGAGCGTTGGACTTGCCCGCTAAAGCTGTCATTTCATTGCCAGTTGAGGAAACTACTAGTTTTGAACTTGAGAGCTACTAGAGCACTGTAGGTAGCGAACATACCAGAAGCTATGTTGAAGAGGATATGGAACTTGATATTCCAGGTAAGAAAAACAGCTACTTACGCAGTATATTGGAGAAAAAAGTAAGAAATAGGTTTCCTGGGAACATGGCGGTAAGTTTTATTATGCCTAATAGCGTTCCCAGGAATATGGCGCTAATTTTGTCACAGCTGTAAACATTTTTTTTGCAAACTCCCAGCAATGAGTAATGATTTGACTGAGCTACCTTTGCTCTCTGAATTACTTTTGGACTTCCTATTCATTCAAAGGATGATGTCTCTACTACTGCAAGGTCAGAATATTGAGATGTTGGTAATACTGATTATGTTGAAAGCATGAAGAAAGGTTGACAAAGTAATGAATGGATGAAAAATGTAGAGTATGAAAAAGAATATAGCTAGAGGGAGGAGTGAGTGTGTGCAGAGGACTGGAATTGTTAGTGAAATATTCTTTTATTCTTGATGTTCTTCTGCCCAGCTATCAGTCACGCCTCCCCTGGTGTCCTCCATGAGCAACACCATTGTTGGTTGTGATAACTGTCTATTATAACAGTAAAAAAATATCTAATCATGCACAAACAATTGCTAATATTGCACTGGAACGCATACTAATCACTTTGTTATGATATAGTTACATTGTGGTCCCAATAACCACTTTGTGGTTTGTTGCTGAGCAACCAAATTTGACCAAAAATATTGAACAATACATGTACTTTCACGTGATGGTTGCTAGGTACTTTTTTGAACTCCTGATTTTATATTTGTTTTTAAACATTATTCATAAATAAAATTACTGAATTTTATCTGCCGGTGAGAGGGTTAAATTTTTGGTGTCTGAACTTCTGAGTGTTCCACCTGTGGCGGCCATAGTAGTGGTTCCTGTTTTTGTAGGGTGTGACCTGACTCAGCATTTCCACAGTGGTTGTGACAACTCAATTACAGTAAGCTTGCTGAAGCTGCCATATGCTAGTATCTGCCTAATATGTCAGTTGCTATAACTGTGTGTGTATCAACTATGTGTATTGATACTTGCATTGGGTGATAACAGCATAAGATGATCAATACCACCACTACTTTGTGTTTGTTTGCTAGTTTTATACTTACAGAAAATGATAATAGAAACTGATTATTTCCATTTACTTAATGCTGTTTTTTTTTTGTTGTTGTTGTTGTTGTTGTTTTAGTTTTTTTGTTGTTTTTTTAGTATAAAATGACATAGTCTACTGGTCATGCCTAATCACCATCACAACACCAGTGCTTGCAGTATGCACCAAAAAAAGTTCTGAATTCCATAGAATGGCCATTGCATGATTAGACACAGTGGAACAAACAGTACACTGTCTGGTAAAATACAGCTGTTCTGTTTGATTTCATTACATTTTTAATCTTTCCTTTTTACCATATGCCTTTCTCTATGAAGTATAAAAAAATTGTTTATCCAATAAAATGTTCCGATATTTTGTTTACAGGCTCCAGAGAGGCCGAGCTTTTGTGTTAAAAAAAAATCAATTCTAAGTTATTTTGGAGAGAATCGAAAGTGTTGCCACCACGTGGTATAGATGTTTTCAAGATGTTGGGGCCCCCACAGGCTTAGATTTTTTTACTGTAGCTAGCAGAAGACCTACAAAGTATGAACCTGATAAAGCTGTGTGTCCATCAGAACTCACTCGGCAGCTTTACTGAAGCAAATTATATTTTTGTACGAGTTGTTTTGCACTATCCTCGTAGCGTTTAAGAAGTGATACAAGGCCTCAGCTAGCTGATATAGCTATGGAAGAGTTTCTAGCTAGAGATTATCAGTGAATTGATGGAAAAGCTTGAAGTGATACAAGGCCTCAGCTAGCTGATATAGCTATGGAAGAGTTTCTAGCTAGAGATTATCAGTGAATTGATGGAAAAGCTTAACCATTTTTTTAAACGTTTTAGTAACTGGTGTTGGCAGTTTAGTCAAAATGGTACGGAATCCTTAACTTTTTTTGGCGCCTACCGTACAACCAAGGCTAGATTGCAAATAGAGGATATTTAGAAATTAATTCCATTAATTATAGTACTAAATGAAGCTTATATGACATGTCTTCCATTGTGTATTGTTTTTACATCATTATAGAGAGATGGCAGCTTGCATACAGAACTGGGACAAGATAGTGATTATGGGAGATGACCAAGCCAAGGAGCACTACAAGGCCTTCACAGATTCATCTGCTAAAACACAGTGTGTAAGTTCATTGAGTAGACATAACGTAATGCAATAGTGATAAGTGGTATGAGGTAGCACCATTGTTAGTGAGAATTAGTGTTAACTGTACAATTTATTTGTTAGTGGACCTAGATGAATGTATACCAGCAAATTAGAAGTAATTCTACAATGTGACCATGTAAAATAACTTTCAAGAGCATGTACTTCATAGTTTGATTATTAATTCATTTTACCTGTACTTTCACTGAAGCCTAATGAAATGAAATGACTAGTTTAGAAGAATCAATAGACTGTTGTTCTCAGGCATCATACGAACTTGATCCATGAATTGTTGAACCAACAAATTTGTGGTGTCAAGGCAAAATCGAGAAGAAAAAAAGCTTATACACCTTGATCATGCCCACATTTATAATCAAAGTTCCCTAGAATGTCATTTTGGCTGAAGTGACTGCACTCTGCCACGTAATTTTTTTGTTTTTGTACAGTGGGTGGATGTGTAATTAAAATTAGTTTTATTTGTGTGTAAACTAATCAAAGTCAACTGGTACAGTTACTCATTCTGTGGCAACATAAACCTAGCCTATGCTAACATCTCATTTTGATGTTGTTTTAACTGAAGGAGAGCTAGTAAAGTTAATGTAAGCTAACCCCACCAACATTCTGATCAAAAAAAAAAATTAACCACAATTTATTTATTGAGGCTAGCTCACTTGACATTACACATTTATATGAAAATATAGAAACAATTGGGTTTTAGTACAGGTAGATTTGAAAGTGGAGTGGATTGCAGCTATGATTAAATATTTTTTACACCAAACTTTTATATATGTAGATTGATTTAGAGTTAGTGTGCAATTAGCAGCATTATTGTGTTATGCTTGTGGTTAGCTTCCTCAACTTCCAGTAGGATCCAGACAAACTGTATTAGTAGTATGGTATAATTGAGTTGCTTGTTCACGTTGGCATTGAATTAGACCAGCCAAAACATCCTGCATGAAATTGTGTGCACGTAGACCTCACTGCTCGTATGTATTCTATTGGCACACTCACTAAAGTGCTTATGTGACTATATATTGTGTGCATATACAATCCTTTTGTTACATCCACTAATTTTTATTCTCATTGGACCTCCACCCTCAGAATGACTTCTTTCATACAGTGTGCTTACATATTTTATTGAGTACAAATTAGTAATGTTAGCCAACGATGTAAGACTGGAACAGGGGATTGAATTTTTAAAGCTTGCTTAGTGCACAAGTGGGTTCTACCACTGAGTTACAGTATGTTGGACAAACAACTAGCAATTCACTTTTCTTCTGTTCGGATGTACTGCTGACAAGTCTCACCTCAATAGACAGACCTATAATTCTTTTTCCAAAGATCTTTGTGTGGTTGGTTGGTTGGTTGAATGTGTTACTCATAGAGCACTTGGGTGTCAAGCAAGCAGTCCTGATTTTGATCCCGGTGACAGCCAAACTTTCCTGTCGTTCTGTATTGTGTAATAGAGGCTGTGATAGAGAGAAATTGATACACATACTGTAGTAAGGATAAACCTAACCTTGATGACTCCGGGTTGTTGTTTTCATGGGGATATTTATGTATTTATTTACTTGTCCTGGATATTTGCTACTTAGCAGCTGAACCTAATATTTTTCATGCTTGACTGGTACATATTTTTTAATCATATGTTTCTCCATTTTTTGAGCATTTTGATGAAGTATGATTGAAATCACGATCAAATTTGCTCTCATTTATTCCCTTGAAAACATGATTGCTTCTCCATAGAAGCACTACAACAATTGTGCATAAGCTTCTTTACTCGTTCTTGTTGTCAACATCACTTTTGTGGTCTTCTTTCACTTGTCGTGCTTTTATTTATACACATGACATTGGTTGTTAAGAAAGCACATGGAAACATAAACATGGCTTCTTTGTATGTATTGTATGAGTCGTGCGTATCACTAAGATTTGGACCTTCTCTCATTGCATGGGACTTGGATGTAGCCATATTTTCTGGGAATGTTTTAGTGAGGAAGTACAGTACGACATGTTTGTGCATCTTTTCAAAATGGCTTCTATTGCTGCACAGGTTCCTTATCAAATACATGGTACTTGCTTATGTGCATCACAATGTTGTAGTTAGGGTGAGGTACAGATTCACTCGTGAGCATCACACGTGCTTGTGCTGGTTGCCAACCTTCATCCAACCAAACCTTTAGTATGACCACATTGTGGTTGTGCCAGTGTGGTAACATCTGCTGGTAACATCTGCATCTGCTCCAGTGTAGTGGGCCACAAGCTTCATGCTTTAATGGAATTACTAGCTTGTTGGCTTGCCAATTCCACTGGCATAATTGGTCTTCTGTCATACAGTCTCTGTATGATGCAATGTGTACTTGTGGTAGAAGTCTCCAGAATTTGGCACTGATGACCCTCCCCCCCCCCCCCATAATCCTTAATAGGACACACCCCTTGATGTTAATAACAATTCCTAATTAGAATTTTGTTGAAAACCTGGAATAGTTAGTGGCCATTCAATATATAATTTTTGGCACACTTTTTTCTTTTTCAATTGCCAGAGGTTTACACATATTTTAGCCACCTCTCTAAAATACTTCATTACATTCCTTACTGGAGGTCTGTGCAGGGCAGTTTAATGAAATGAATGAGGTTGGCCTCAGTCTTTGTGCTGGTAATTGTGGTAAAGCCCAACAACAGGCCTTGCATTCAATCTAGAGAATGCTATTTGACCTGCAGTGATGTTCTAAGAGTTCATTCTTCCACTGGTAGGTATGCCAGCTGATATCATGACCTCATCATCAGTATCCTGTCTTTAATTATTTTTCTTTAACATACATCATCTTCCGATCCCTCAACACCAACTGCATAGCAGTTGGCCCCCTTTTATACTTTCTATTGGCTGAGCAGAGCTACATAGGATGGTGAGGTAGTTCTCTCTCATCTCTGGTACCTAATTGTGCATTTGGGCCCCTGTGACTGCCAGGGCTGGCCCTGCTGTACTGTCCTTCACCTCCCAGGAGATGAAGGAGACCTCCCCTCACCTATCCTTAGTTCCTGTCACATCTGAGAGCACTACCACCCGATGGAGGTAGCTAACTCGGCTACTGCAACTTGGGATGGGTGGGTTGGGACTGACGAAGATACTCTGCTGAAGACTACAGCTGCTCCCCCCGAAGCAATCATATTTGCTAAGTCTATACCCAAGCCTGAATGTAAATGGAAATAACAAAAGCAAAGAGATCCGTATTTCTAATACAGTACTTTACCATGCTACTGCAGTTCAGAGCATGTAGTTCATACATCTCCATGAGACAATTAAAGAGGGGAAAAAAAATTCTTACTACATTATTCCTGTAAATTGAGGGGGAAATATTGTCCTAAAATGCTGCTTTAAATGAAGTTCAAAGCATGCATTAAACTAAGTTAACATAGGAACATTTACACGATGATGGCAGGTATACGGGTTAAGATGGAGGCAGGAGGAATGCTCCAAGAGAGGATGGGAGTGGTAAAGGAATTCTGGGGAACATGGTAAAGGAGAGACATTGGTGTGGTCACTGAGCATGCTCACGAGCATGGTTCTCTCACTTCTGCTCTATTAAATGGTTCATTTTAGCAGGGACACTGTTCTAATTGTGCTATAGAGGTGTGTGTAAGCTCACTGTGTAGTGTGTATGCTATGGCTCTAACTGTCTCAATTCAAACTTTCTACTCTTTACACTAGACGTATTACACCAACCTAACGAGGTAGTATGGCTAGTACGTATATCATGTGTGGGCCTATACCAAAGTGGTTATCTTATTATTTATGGAGTTTTTTTTTTTTTTAATTCCCGGAATTGTGTAGCAAAGTGTCTGCTTGCCCAAGTGTGGTGGTGTATGACTGAATTCTTTGTTGTACAAAAGCTGTGGCTTCCGTAGGTCTGAAGTGTTGCTTGTTCTGTCTGGTACACTCAGTGTACAAGTCTAAATTGTGGTGTTGTTCGCAAGACTGGGATAAGTGTCTCCACACACCTTGTCAGGATTCTTCTCGTGAACCAATATGGAAACATTTACGGGAAGTGATTATGACAGTATGGATAGTGTTTGTGAACACCTATAAATACAGTCCTGTATCTGACAAGACAGACTTACCCATCTGTTACCTTGAGGTGGTTAATAAACAGTAATTATATATAATATTAAAGAATATACATATTGAAGAAAGTGTTTTATTAATTCCTGAATTTGACAGTATTGCTCTCTTCCTAAGATCCAGTTAACAGCATACATTGGAGGAGACACTCGCATACACACATATCATCCATGTTCATTTTGTGTATGTAGATTAGCTATTAGCCACTTCATAGTGAAATTTTGCTAATTGTGTGGGAGTTTTATGACCAGGTCATTACCAGTATAGCCATAGCCATCATGTCTGTGGGATGTTGGATGGTGAGCTAGACTTGGAGGCGGATTACTGTCTACTACAAATTGGACACAAGGACCAGTTCAAATGGTTTTATTCTTCCGCTACATGCTATCCCCCAAAAAAGAGATAAAAGGTCTAGTTGTTATAACCATGATGGGGATTGTTTGCTGTTGTTGTTAATGTATTAGATCATTAAACCCCAGGAAGGTGACCAAGATAGAAGTTGATAGAGTTATTTCAGTATTCTTTGATGTATTAAGGGATCAAAGGTTTAGTTGTGATATCCATGGGCTAGCAGCTGCTTCTACAATAAGCAATAGTAGATCAAGTATCAATTGAAATTCCTAGCTCTCTAACTTACAGACTTGTTGGTGTCATATCAATTATCCAGAGTGTTGTGGTGGTATCGTACCAAACCATATAGCGTGCATAATGGTGATGCTTAATCTTGGTCTGTTAAGGGTGCCCGCACACCGCCTACGCAATTTTTTGTTGATGGTTGCTATGCACGATTACTACTATTGTATACTTACAGGGGCTTCTCCACTACAACACAAGTACAAAGTACCTGCCGAAGGAGCCGCTCACTAATTTTAGAGCGAATCTGGAGGAAATATCGGAGCCTGGTTATAAAACTTTGAGGCACTTTTTTGGAGCGGTGCGGTAAGTTGGAGCTCCGCAATTTAGTGCACTACTAGCCGAGCCGATACTCTACTGCAAGACAGCGAGTTCTTATCTATTTCAATATTGCTTTATGATATATTCGCAATTTTTTCTATTTATAAGATATTGAAAAATTCTCGTTGTAGTGCAGTTCATTTTTTTTTGGTTTACCGGTGTATAAAATTTTTGTGTCGTTCTCATTATTAGATTCCAAGAAAAACTGACCCAAAATTTGGAACTTTAATTCCACTCGCAATTCTTAAGAAATAGCCCCACCCCCACATCTCGTACTGCGAGTACGCGAGCAATTTTTTTTTCAATTAGTTGGTATTGGTTCTAAAAAGAGCCTGCCTATATCAAGAGTAAACAAACATCAATACAACAATAACAAGAGAGTCCGAAGAGAGAGCAGTTTATTGGATAGCCAAAGGTGTTGCGCAGCTTGGGAAGTCTTCGCTCCGCAGAAATCGAGCCTGGTGATCCATCCACTTGAGTTCAGGTGCGCATAGTCCGGAGAACGGCTACTGGTGGAGAGGCAGCCTGGTGCAACTTGCTGCGTGAGCTCAGACGACGTATGAAGAGTTGCTGTAAACGAATATAAGACAACAAGAAGCTAAACTAAAACACCACAACTTCGCAAAGTATACTTCTGCTACTACTGCACGATTGTTTCTACTCGCGTATTATCGAATGGTGGGGTATTGGCTGGGAATAAATTAATGTCCGGATCTACAGGCGGTGCGCGTTGCTATGTGCGGGCACCCTTAAATGTCTTGAGTATGGTTACGATACATACACTATGTGATTGGTTGCCCCTTGGAGGGCTTTCATTGTTAGCATTTCCATTTTGACATTATAACAACACAAACAAAATGTTTTTATTTTCTGATGAATTTACCAATATAACTTACTTTGCCTTAGTAACAATAGTACCACCAGCAACTTCATTGCATTAGTTGAACTGTGGTGTTTGCACCAAAGGTTTGTTAAATAAAAATTGCTGCCGCTAGTGGCAGAGCCCGCAACCTATTTTGTAATTCAGTAAAGGACAGTATCAAAATCAGCACAATATAGTTTATAGTTGCCATTAAAAAATAAGTAAAAATACAACATTTCTTCACACCACTATAGTCTGTCCAAGTTGAGTTGGCATGACCGCAAGCACGGTAACTGAGGAATGCGCTTAGTGCAAAACCGGAAGCAATTTAGTCATGTGACTCTAAGGCAATTATGTATTCAAACGTTATCATTGCATGTGGAAAAGGGATGTTTGCGAAGATGCGCATTAACACTGTAAGAAGTGTAGTGAAACCTGAAGAGCTGTTCAGTTCATCTCGTCGGTTTTCCAATGCAACGAAGGGCAAGTACGATCTGATGAGACATCCTTTCAAAGAAGCAAGAGTAAGAAGCAATCAATTCTACTTACCAGTGTCCAAAGAATTCTGAAATTCACATGGTTCAGCTGTACAACACTACACTTACAGTATCTTGTAGCTAAAGTTTTCATTGATTATGAATGAAATAATCAATTGTTTCATTCATTTATAAAACATATCTTGGAAATTGATGCAATGAATAAAATATATAAATAGTATACGAATAAAGAGATATACATAGTTGTGGTACAATTTTCTAAAGTTATAGGTGGAGGGCAGCCGGAGTCAGTTAGACTTCTCACAACAAACACATCTGTAAGAAGATTGGCATAAAAACAGCTCTAAATAACACACAGTTTAAATTTGATTAACCAAAGTCTGAACTGTGACTGTGTTAAGTTGCTAGCTAAGTGATAGCTGAATCGCTATTGGCTACTTGACATTTGTAACAGATAGATAAACAAACCTATCAGATGATTGTGTATCCTGTGACAACAAGACACTCCGTCGATCCTGTTCATACTGGCAGCTTATGCTTGTTATGATACAAGGCTAGAAACATAGCCACCAGAGAAGCTACTTATTGTTTAGGCGTACTGTGTGACAAAATTTGGGTGTGTGTAGAACAGGAACGCTGTGTTTTTTTGTTTTGTTTTTATTCTCATAGACTTTTGTATTGAGTTTTAGAATAGCACTTTCTCTCTGGTTTAGGAGTACGTATACTGAGGAAATATTTTTAACCACTTCGGCACATGTTTTTTAATGGTACAAACCCCGGATGTGTAGCCTCTTCCATTCAAAAGTTATTTAAGTTTTTTTTTTCTGGCCAACTCAACTTGGACATCTATATATGTGACCGTCTACAGGAAAACCGGGCACAACGCGGCGTGCGTAAATATCGAGAAAAGATCGATCGATTTCTTTAAAATGTATTGTTTCAAGCCGACGGAAGGGAACGGTTAGGTCTATTATAGTGGGATGACTTAAGCTACGACGATAAAACTTGGAGAGCTCAATATCTGGACGCCGACAACTCTGTAAGTGCAACAAAAATTTTTCGAAGGGTGCCGCGTTGTGCCCGGTTTTCCTATAGACGGTCACATATAGAGAAGTTAGCGGCAAAACTGAAGTTCTTGGTTGAAAGAAATTTCATCTGGGATTTTTGCAAGTTTGAAAAAGAAACAGCCCTTATAAACATGCAATCACGAAATATTTTTTCAAGTACCCCGCCGCATAGTGGCGCTTGATGTATTTGCAAAGTAAGATTGCAATAGCACAAGTTATCTTGCTCAGTTACCATTCTCTACCATTGGTTAAGGTTACAAAAGTTTCCCTCTCCTGCTCTCTTTTTTCTGAACTATCTGAGCTTTACTTATACCCCACACCTCTCCTTTCTTCAGCTCTTCTTTTTGAGTCATGGAGCCCCCTTTTCCTTTGTCTATAACTCCTGCTTCTGATTTCTGTCCTACTTTGAGAAAATTTTGTCTTCGATTTCAGACTTTTACCTTCCTTTTGGAAACTAAACTCTGCCTTTACTCATCGATTCCACCCGCTTTTTAGTTACGATTAATCGCCTTTTACTTTCTCTTTTGTACTTTTCCCTTCCTTTTTGAAACCTATACAGCCTTCCATTGTCTATTGCACCCGCTTTTAGAATTAACCTGCACGTTCTACTGAATGTGACAACACTTTACCTGACAAAAGGGGACGACACTTTACCTGACATAAGGTGACGACGCTTTACCAAACTGTACCAGACTCATGAATTATTCATGAACACTGTCAGTCGTCGTTACTGACACACAAGCATGTATGTAGATTCCATTCATGTAATCAACCCATTGTATTTCAATCATTACTGTACTGTACATGTATCTGTTATCAATTCACAATTATTATGAAAGTTTAAATTTTCCATACTGACACTATTAAAGGTAACTAGCGAGTACCCCACCACACAATGGTGCTTGATGTACTTTTGAAACTATTGAAGGCAGTAGCAAAAGGTATTTTTATCAATTCTTGTTATCCTCTATTTGATTTAGTCGCATCAGTTTTCCTCTTCTGCTCTCTTTCTTGAGTCATCTCAGCTCTTCTTAACCTTTCTTCTATTCAGCTCTTTCTTCTTGAGGCATGGATTCCTTATCCCTTTGTCTATATCTCATGCTTCTGAAGTCTCTGTCCTTCTATTCATGATTGTGGATTTAGGATTTGTGAAACTATTGCCTTCTCCATCTGTTCCTCACCAATTTCATCTTCTTTTTTTAGCTACAGTTAGCTAGTTGCCATTTATAATAGCCTTCGTTTCCTTTATCGTATTCTTAGATTCTACAATTTGATGATGCTTTACCCATTCAGTTTGAAGCTACGCTTTACCAACCGGGCTCAGCTAATGAGTTATGCATGAATACACACACCTCGTCAGTCATCGTTGTTACTGACACATAAACATATTATTATATAGATAGCTAAATACTCAAAGAGTGTAGCATTAGCTGGAACGGCATCTGGTTAATGTTATCTTCATGCGCTATTTGCTATCACTTTCAGGCAACTTCCATTTCAGAATGTACCACACCTGATAAACAATTATGAAACTTTCATATAATTCCATTATTACTGCTCCAATATATGGATAAATAAATTTATACTTTTAAACTGAAATTAGTAGTACATAGGTAGTTTAGTTAGTAGTAGTCCACACACAGATGTTTAGTCTGACCAGTCTTCATCAGTGATGTATGTTCAAAAGAAGCATGACATCATCACTGACAAAGATTTGAGTCAAAATGTCTGTTTCTGGACTAATACTATACTGAACTATGCCTACTACTAATTTCAGTTAAAAAGTTTAAATTTATTTTATTATACCACTTAATAAGAGAAGTTGATGAATTTAAGCCGCAGCCTTATCGTAGCAGTAGTAGGCTAGACAGCTTCCAGTTTGTTTGGTCCACAGTTACTTGCTGCAGTAGCTATTAACTAAAATAATTTGTTCTTACAAACTCTGCGTACTAAAACTGGACTATGAGGTGCGAATTTACATGACATTAATTGAAACGGTTTGTCCGTTTTGGTTTTTATATGATCATGGAAACAAAACTTCCCTTTTTATACCAAACTGCGGCCATTTTACAACCATCATAATTCCTTTTTTATTAACTACATATGATTTGATGTGTAATTGTAATGTCCAGCATTCATCAAATAAATCCTTATTTATTTTCATTGTTTGTTTGTTTATGTTTTTAGAAGTTTCTTCTGCATCCAACTTTAAGTAGAAGTGTTCTTGAAGCATACGAACACATTGCTAAAGTGAGTAAAGAACATCTGCACATTCATGTGTAAGGACGTTAATATATCTTGTTTGGTAGGAGATGAAGGGTGAGTCCTCGTTGCTGGTTATGCACCAACCTAATGCCCTCGAGATGACAGAGAAGCCCCGGGTTCTGAAAGGTAATGTATGTAATTTGCATGCGCTGTGATGTCTTCCTAATAAATGTGAAGGAAAGCAAGTTGCTGTTCATAATCACTCCCTAATTGTACGATGATTCAGTTGCTTTACGGCCTTTGTGAGATACAATCAAGAGTTGTAGTGAAAACATATTTTGGAATCAGTTTATTACTAGTTTGATGAAACTGTAATATCATAAGGAAATACATGTTTACAACATTTTTACTGTATTGGCGAGCGAAGCGAAGAAGACACTATATAATGGTGTCACATTGGGGATATTGGCTAGCGAGCGAGCGTAGCGAGCGAGACACAGGGGTAACACAATTGAAAATCGGGGATATGTGTTTATTTATATGTTTGGACGTACGTATGTAATTTTGTACTTTAACCCTTGCATTTTTGTGTTAGTTATGTGGTCGACCCCGTCCCAAATTACACTAAACAGAATCCTCTGGTTTATCGATCAGTACCCGTATCACCCTAGAAATTGAATTGTTTATATTGGTATTGTCCTGATTGCAGGAAACTGTCACAATTTAAAACCTCACTGTTTGGATTAACAAAGTCAATGGGCTGTGTGGTGCTAAGAATTGAATATTTTTCTCTGCTAGCATCATGTCTCTTGGCACCAAATGATTCAGAAGAGAACATTGTTTTGTGAGGTATTTATCACTGATTCTTCCTCCCCAACCAAACTGACTGTGCTTTGAGGTGTACTTCCAATCAAGTAGTACTTTACTGTATTGTGATGCTTGTACGAAGAAAGTGTTTGGGCTCGAGCAAACAGATTTTGTGGGACAGTCAAAAAAAATATCAAAACAGTCAATTATAGCAACACAGTTCAGAAAGTGTTTCCGAAAATCCATGGGCATAAGTCTTCTTGAGGGCTTCTCTCTCTTGCCCTATAATCAGTGGCTCTAATATCCAGTACAAAACATCAGGCACATGCTATATGTTCTACTAATTGTGGGAGGATGCACTCAAAAACAGTAAGCAAGATCATTACCACCAAGTCCAAGACGTAGCCTCATCAACTGCTGAAAAGGTGATAAAGCTGAACGTTTCTTTAATTGTGGCTTTACATATTGAAAGAGCACATCAAACAACTCCCAGTTAGATAGACCCGTATGAAACAAATTTTTCTCATTGTTGTTCTTAAATGCTTCTTCCTTAATTGCTAATTTATCCACCTCATTTCTCAATTTTTCAATTTCATTTTCCATTACTTTACATACCTGTTCAGTGTACTGTCTTTCATCTTTTAATTTCACTATGTCTTGTGATGTCATGTTTGTTGGTACAGCTTTATTATCCTCAACATCCTTGTTGCCAACATTTTCAATGTTCTTTCCTACATTTTCTCTTTGTTCTAAGTGATCCCTCTTCTCTGCATCATGCTGTTATCTTCTCTTTGCTCTACTTTATCCCTCACCTGTGCATCATTCCTCACATTGTCATTCAGCTTCTCAAGTTCTCTTCCTTGAATTCCTCTGAATCATTCTGCTGTACCTTTGCCTGTTATGGCCACTAGGATGGATACTCTAGTACCCCAGCTTCAATGACGGAGCATAGTTGTTAGGGCATTTATGAAAATAATATCAAGATATAATGCACTTTGTAATGTTGATTTGCGTGTTCAAATTCCTGGAAAAATAAATAAACAATGAAAGGTTCTCTAAACTCACCGGAGTTCCATTTTTATTTGAGTTAGTAGCGGTGGTAAGTTAATATGCTGTTTGTCAAAGCCCTACGTAACAGTATTTACTTGAAAATTCAATGTCCACTTGACTAACCACGAATGTAGGCCTTGTGTAGGTTAAGACTAGAAACTCACCGGAGTTCCATTTTTATTTGAGTTAGTAGCGGTGGTAAGTTAATATGCTGTTTGTCAAAGCCCTACGTAACAGTATTTACTTGAAAATTCAATGTCCACTTGACTAACCACGAATGTAGGCCTTGTGTAGGTACACTCAATCCCCTCTTATCCGGGCAGCTTGGGACCTGAGGGTGCCCGTATCTCAGAAATGCCCGTTAATCAGGGAAATACATAGTTTTCTCCAACTACACGTTGAACCAACCTTTTTCAATAGGTTTCAGACTTTTATTTTTATTATTTTTATGGTCATCAAATTAGCGGTTTAAGAATTGGTTAATTGAGTGGCTAACTTGTGCCCTGTGAATAGGTATGCCCGTTAAGTGTGAAAGTATTGTGCGTTACAACTACTAGTTAGCTAATGAATATCACAAAGAAAATGGTAAATAACGTGACTGCTTTTGTATGTTGTTGTTGTTGTTGGTTCTTTTGTTTGTTTGTTTTTGTTGTTGTTTTCAATTCAAACAGTTGCAGGGAGTGGTTACTATGACATTGATCCCCTTTACAATATATACGTAATTTAAGAACTCGACTTTTATTAGTAGCTTGAGTGTTAGGAGTTAAAATCAATCATTTAACAATAATGTAGTTTTACGCTCGCTCGCCATTAGTGCTCAAGCACATCACTAGTATAGTATGTATTTCTTGAAGCGACATTAGACACATTAAATTGCTAAATATATGGCATTTACTTACAGCATCAGTTCTTATGTACATATTTATTCATTTTTTTGATTTTTTTTGATAGCCTTCATGTGTATTTGATGTTATTATCCTAGAGGAGTTGCAGTCAGTTCGTAGGGCCCAAGAGGCAGTGTTAAGGAGAGCAGGAAAGTGTAAGGTGATAATAGTACTCAGTGCTGATGCCACTTACAATCCAAAGAATGAGAAGGAACTTATAAGAGTGGCAAAACAAGTTTTCTCAAAGTAAGTACCTGATTCTTTTGGTTATTGTTGTAGTTTATGTCCTGTAATGCCAGCAATATTGTGTGTTGTTAGTATGAGTGCTGCAGGAGTAGTTTTGGTAGAGCTGGCAGCTCCCAGTGGAAGAGATGTTGTATCACCAATATCAGAGGTAAGCTCACATTGAGAGATCATAGTATGTACATTGTAGTGTCTATTTCAAACTTCTTTCAGCCAGAAATAATACAGCAGTAATTACTGGTATAGAGCATCAGAAAGTTTGGTTGCACTGTTGCCGTGACTTTCTAAAAGCAAGTCCTTGGCATATCCCATAGGTCCTATTGTGCAAGATACACTTATGTGTATAATAATTGAAAGCAGTCGTTAACCCTTTAACAATGGATAGGGGTCGAATCGACCCAGTCGTACCAGGGTATAGATCGACCCCTTTTTCTCGCGCATGCTTCGCGTATAAGCGTTATTATCTAAATAAATAAATTCAGCTTGAATTGCGCATCATTTTGATATGTTTTGTGATGGAGTAGCAATAGAAATTTTTTGAGTTACGACTAAGAGAAGTGAAGAGACTTTACAACGATGGAAGTGAAGACTTAGTCGGCACTAAATGAAGAGTGTCAAGATGGAGCACTGAATTTTTGCAGAGCTGAATGCTGAGAGCTCTGTGAAGACTGCCCCTTAGGAGATGGCACTGCTCAAAATGGCTCTTCATTACTAATTTCTTCCGAGTACCTACTCCAGCTGGACAGGAATCTTTACTCCATCAAGAGATATGTTTTGAACTATATCAGAGCAAGTAAACTTTAAGAAGCACTAGCCAACTCAAAATAACACGTATCTGAGCTATTTTCATGCATCAAACTGAGCTGATTATTTCAATATGTATGATTATGTAACTAAAATACAATAAATAATCTATAGAATTTCTGATAATAGTAGCTACAAAGTAGAAGAATTATGAAATTATGAATGTAGAGTAACCATATTTATTGTTCCATATACCCATGATTATAGTTCGTTAAGCAAAACTGAGTAGTTTCATATTATTATATATATACATTGTAATTAACAAAAATTTACGGGGTTTAAAAAAAAAATTATTTTTTTTTTTATTCTGGATTTAAGTGAACAGCTTAAAATCCTGCATTTTTTGTCCCCATAATTCAGTCTGGAAAGGGTTAATTTCTGCTGGCAAATATTCAATTTAACAGACCGAAACTTGATTGACGAATACATAGTGACTGAGTTTGTTGTTGTTGTTGTTGTTAATTAAGAGTATACCTGGAAATGTTGTCAATGAATGAATGTGTTTGTAGGATTTGAATATAATACTCAACTCTTTCTGCAATTCTCCTCAAAACTCTTCATGTTGTTTAAAGCACCATGACAACTGGTCCTCTTATCTGGCTCACTCAGTAGTCCTTGCAATGTAAGCAATATTAATAATTTTATACTTTATTGTGTTTTAGCATCTCCTTTCTTTGCAACACAATATTTTGTTACATATATCAATACAAATTGAATTCCTATTCCACTGTTGTCATGGAGAAGATACTTATTTCCTGGTCAATATTTGGTGACATTAATTGAACAGATCTTTTTTGTTTTTTTTGTTTTTTGTTTTTTGTTTTGTTGTTGTTGTCATTTCTTTTTTTTCCTATTCCAGCTTTCCTAAGCCACATTTGTAAGACGGAATAGTTCCAAGCTTTGAGACTATTGTTGTTTATGTGTTTGTACATTACCTTACCAGATATTTCCTGAAAATGATTGACCCATCATTAGTAGTGATCCTTTACCAAATTTATTCATGGTAGTTTAAGTTGTGAAATAAAATATGTAGTGTTTCTTGCAGTTTTGTAGCTATTATTAAGAGTAAGAGTCAGGGTAAAATGTGAAAGCAGAGCAATGGATACAGTAAATACACAGCTATTTCCTCTATTACTTTGCACTTAGAATAGACCAAACAATTTGTCGATCCCAGTGAAATACTGTGTGCTCTTAAGGTCAGTGAGCACCAACACACAAATCTGACAACTATTATATCTCATGTTTATTTTACTTGGTACTGACACAACTATTTAGAGCAGCATGCAGAAAACAAAGGTAGGATAGGGAAAAACAAACACTTTCTTCGGTTTTAGTAGGGACAACTACAATCTCTCTAATTATGTATGAGGCCCTTACACTGCTTGTAAACATAATATGCTAAACTGCTAGTTTCATGTATCAAAATCAAAAAGTAGTGCTAAAGCATTTATAGGTGTGGTAACTGCCACCCTTAACCCCTTCCTTTATAATCCAGCCCTGTTATTGGTAAGTTTGAGTGGTAAAAAAATGTAGTGGATGTTGCTGGTTTGACTGATGAATGGACCCCTTACCAGACATTTATCCTACCCTGTGTGGGAGATGAATAAAGTACTTCAGTTACTGTCAGGTAGCTACCATTATTTCTTTCTGTGCTTAGCTGCTTACAACACAACCAACGCAACCACAATTATTATTATTTTATTTATTTATTTTTGGTAGCTTGAAAACTAGTCTATGATATAGCACACCTTCAAATATACTGTGCAAGGTTTGAACAATAGGACACGCTTGATCTACATATTTTAACTTGGCTAGTTGGTAGATAATGAGCAGTTGGATTGATGAGCATGTATGGAAGAAAGCATGCAATATGTGTTTGTGTGTTGTTTGCTGGAGAATTTTAATGATAGAAAATTTTCTCGTTCGAACAGCCAATATTGTTAATTAAAACTGAACCCAAATTCTTCTTGCTATTATTATAATTAATTCAGCCGAGAATGACTGAATAGTTTTAATAATTACGACACACCTGTTTTGCTTTTGCTGTGAAGTGTGTGTAATTTCCCTCTGCTATTTGTCAGCTTGTTGCTGGTGATGGACTGGTTGGTTTATTTGTCAGCTTGTTGCTGGTGATGGACTGGTTGGTTTATTTGGTTCTATTAATTCCATTTTAGATTGGCTGTCTACTTAGGATTCTATCTTGTGTTTGCTACTGGAGCAACTTTTGGTAAGAAAGTCTTCCTACAATATAGCTTCAAGATCATTATGATATTGGGTGAATGTACAGAAGTGTACAAGACATTTCATGGGAATTAAAATACTTCTTTGTTTGTCTTTGTGTAGCTTTGACTCCTTACTTGGAAGCTAAAGGAGTAGATCTGAACAAGTTTTTCTCTTATCTTCACTCCATTGGTTCAACCACTGGTGCAGTATTGTATGTGCAGATGTGTACCAGGTAAGGTACTTCATAGTAAATATGAAATATAGTTTTGGACACATTCATAGTTGTTTATTACAGTAGCTTTCAAAAAATTTCCCCTGTTTTGTGGTATGTGCAGTGGTCTAATTCAGCAATTTCCTCCTTTATTGAGTGTTGTTGTTTTTTTAATTTGTTATTTGGATTAACCACTAATTTTCATTTGAGAAATAGTCATTAGGCAGCAGAAGTTTTCAGATTATATAAAAATGCTACTTCTCTGTTTTTCTCTTCTCACATCTTGATGTGAAAGTCAGCCTGATAGTGGGTGAAGGGGAGTTTCCTAAATTTCTATCCTAAGAATGGCGATACATAATAGCGCATATTCATTACTCGTCGGTTAAATAAATTTATGGTCCAGGGGGTTGAGCTTTATTTAGAACTGTTCCTCCTATGGCAACTCCAGTCGTGGTAAGTTTGAACGGAAGAAAACCCGCAGACCTCAAAGTGGTGGAGCTCAAACTATGGCTTCAGGAGCGCAAGAAGTCTACGAAGGGGAAAAAAGCTGATCTAGTTGAACGGTATGTTTAGCTGTAGCTAGTTTAGATTTATAGTTTGCTATCTAGCTAATTAAGCTTGCAAAACTAGCAAACTAGGCTCTTTAACTGGAAATATTAATTGTAGCTGATTCTATCTAGCTAATTAAGCTTGCAAAACTAGCAAACTAGGCTCTTTAACTGGAAATATTAAATGTAGCTGATTCTATCTAGCTAATTAAGCTCTTGCAAAACTAGCAAACTAGGCTCTTTAACTGGAAATATTAAATGTAGCTGATTCTATCTAGCTAATTAAGCTCTTGCAAAACTAGCAAACTAGGCTATTTAACTGGAAATATTAAATGTAGCTGATTCTATCTAGCTAATTAAGCTCTTGCAAAACTAGCAAACTAGGCTATTTAACTGGAAATATTAAATGTAGCTAATTCTATCTAGCTAATTTAGTAGTCTTACAATACTTTATAGCTAACTGCCTACTTAAATAAATGTGCTATCTCAGCAATTACATGTATTGCTATGACTGACACACTATATTTTTTATGCCTCTTTGCTTGCTAGAGTATGTGCTTATCTTAAAGAAGGTTTGGACCAAGAGCCACCATGTACTTCTAATACAGAAGCAACTGCAGCCACAGAAAAATATTCTTTTCCAAAAGAGGATTGGAAGGATATTAAAAGCATGGATGGTACCTTTACATTAAATTTTAACTATAGTAATATTGCGACTTATTTTATTAATCGATCGGTTACGGATGGACTACCTGCTGGCGATTTTAAAGCTATAAATACATCAGCTGAATATCTTCTTCGTTGTGGACACATACAATCTATTTTGTACAATGTGTCAAATGAAATATATATTGAATATAATTGCCTACCTGAAATGAGAAAGGATAGGGTTTACAATGTTAATATTGTACTAACTTGGTTCCAGTGACATTATTTATGCTGCTTGTGGCTGTCCTGCTGGAAAAGGACCTAGGGGAAGCTGTGAACATATTGCTGCTCTAACTTACGGTCTATCAGAGTTCTGTAAAATGTTTGAGCATGAAAGTCAAACTTGTACAGATGTGTTACAAAAGTGTAATCAACCCAGGGCCAAAAAAGTAAATCTAATTCCTGTAGATGAATTAGGTAGCAGAAGAAGAGAATTAACAAAACCAACGAGAACGACAAATGTAGTATATGATCCTCGACCATTGTCTTTAAGACATGGAAGTACAACTGCACTAGAACAACTTCGATGTGATTTGATTAACTTGCCCCAACAATGTGCCTTAACTAATATCCTCATACCATCTGTTGAAAAAATTCAACTGGATCATAGCTACACCACTTTGACTGACCAAGATAAACCACTTGAACCACCAATAAATTGTTCAGATGTAACAAACCTACTTTTGTCTTGTCCATACTCTGATGAAGAGAAACAAGAAAAGGGTGAGGAAATAATTGAAGAATTAGCATTGACTAAGATAGAAACTGAAGAATTAGGAAAAAAAGACAAGGTATCAATCAAACGATCCATTGTGGTTTAATGCTAGAAGGAAGCGCATTACAGGGTTGAAGTGTGGACGTATTTTGGTGCAGAAGAAGAAGAGTGTCTCACTGTTGCAGTTTTGCTTATATCCAAAGCCTTTTATATATTTACCTAAAGCAATTCAATGGGGAACGCATGAATATGCCGCTTGTCGTGAGTACACCAAACATTTGGACATTTTGGCTTGAGCACCAGTAGAAGTGGCTTTGTTGTTCATCCCCATAAAGGTAGGCTTGGAGCATCTCCTGATGCTTCGATACATGATCCCTATGGTGAATGTCCTAATGGTATTGCAGAATTTAAGTGTCCCTTGATGGATGAAAGTTTGATAAACTGCAACAAACAAAAACAACAAAAAAGTCTATCTGCAATATCAGTTAAACTGGCAGGCAATATTCTATCAAAAAAATGAAAAAAAATTTATTCTTTCTATAGCTCTTTCCACATGGATGCGGAGAGAAGCAATTCTCCTAGAATGAACAAGTTCACCTTCCTCAAATTGATTCTTCCCTTTCAGAAATGGCGGGATATTTAGTCGAACACCTCTAATAATAAGCTTTTCTTCAATGTCAAAACCACGATCGGCCATTACTGAGTCACCTCTTTCAAGTAAGTCAAATAACCCACTCCGCTTAATCAACTCTTTGTCTGATACTGAGCCTGGAAAAAGTTTTGACACAAAAGTGATTTCTCCACTCGGTGAAATGCCAACTAAAACTTTAAAAGTATTGTGGTTTTTATAGTTTGAGAAGGTCATTTGCTGTAGCTCAGGTAAACGAGGTTGTGTAATAAATATCTCAGTAGCATCAATAATTACTCAAGTAGTTGGATACTTATCTTTAAATTGTTTCGGCATATTGGCAAAAACTAGACCTCTCGGTGGCCACAGGAATTTCTTTAAATTTCACAGAGAAAATTTATCCAAGTTGAAATAATTCTTGGAAGTTGTGGACTGGGAGATTTCGAAACGATCGGCCAAGTCTTGCTTCATAAGTCCGAATCACAATCGAACTAAAACTAGAAATAATTCATCTTCAGGACACAAAGCTCTTGGTCTACAACGCTTGCTAGAATCACCATCCACTAACTGCTTACTGGAGTCATACACAAGAGAGTTGACTGCTGTTCCAAGAAATTTATAGCAAGCCAATAGTGTAGCATAATTCGGAAAGCCAGTATAGAAGCAAATCTTAGAATCATCACTCTTTAGATTAGCAGGACAAAACTTTTTTTCCTCACTTTGATTTCAATAAACCAACTTCTCTTTTCAGTATTTGTACTTCAGAATCACCATTACTTATTATACCGCTGACTTCAGTTTGAACTCCTATTTCCTTGGATGCTGGCTCCATAACCAGTGATGGAAGAATCTCAGGTGAGATACGCTCTTTTGGAGGTTTCCTCATCGGCTTAACTTCAGAAGATCGAGGTAGGTGAAGCGAAGGAACCTGGTCGGGTCTTAACTGAAGTTTGTGTGCGTTCACAAAGTGTCTGCTACTAATCCGCGTGTGCTTGTTTACTGGCAAATACTTTCTGCCGATAGCGTGAATCCATTGCTTCAGTACAATTTTTCTTTTCAGTGACAGGCTGAAGAAGGATAGATGCTTCTCTCTGTTGGAGCAAGCTGGTACACAACAAAAATGAACCATTATTGTTTCTGCTCGAATTAGTGCTCAACCCCCTCGACCGTAATTTAATTTAAGCGAACAAAAGTAATGAATACATGCTATTGGTAAATGTTGTCTTTGTGTTTAGCTTACGAAGTTTTTCTGACACCAATATGACTCAAGACTTGCTGTTGCTCTGGGTTTCTCTGGGAATCCTTGGAATTGGGGCATTAGCCACTGTTGCTAGGCTGGAAAAAGTGAGTGATATTATTTAACACATTAGCTCGTAGTTCACTTATTCTGTTGCAGTTATATTAGCCCGTAGTTCACTTATTCTGTTGCAGTTATATTAGCCCGTAGTTCACTTATTCTGTTGCTGTTATATTAGCCCGTAGTTCACTTATTCTGTTGCAGTTATATTAGCCCGTAGTTCACTTATTCTGTTGCAGTTATATTAGCCCGTAGTTCACTTATTCTGTTGCTGTTATATTAGCCCGTAGTTCACTTATTCTGTTGCTGTTATATTAGCCTGTAGTTCACTTATTCTGTTGCTGTTATTATTAGCCCATATTTCACTTATTCTGTTGCTGTTATATTTGTTGTTTTAACTTGTCGAAACTTAAAAGAGGCACACTAATGTCGAGTATATTGAGTAGAATGTATTGCTTAGCCTCAGTTCTGACATAATCTATTTGTCAATTGAAGCAACTAGCAAGTACCACAGTTTACCATATCCACAAGCCCCAGCGTCTTAGTTCTTGTTGTCTTCCTCCATAAACATTCCACTGCTAAGTTGTGTTGTTTTGCTGGAGGTGTGCGCTTTGGGGTGCTACATCCCTGACTGCAGCTTATACTGCTTGGGGGGGGGGGGGGGGGAAGAAAGCAGATCGGGAGATTTTCCCCCAACCTGGGCTCAAGGGAGGCTCAGCCCACAACACTAACCCAGTCTCCCTGCACTACCCAACACAAAGTCACCACCCACTTCTCAATATACGTACCACATTAACTCACACTCTCGCTATTACACCAGCGCCCTCCATCAAGGAATGCAACGACCTGCTCCAGCCTTTCATCTCCCACCACGCGGTCAGGCTGCTCACCCACTAAGCCATCCCTGGTCTGGTTGCTTCACTCGCCTGGGCTGCTCACCCACTAAGCCATCCCTGGTCTGGTTGTTTCACCCGCCTGGGCTGCTCACCCACTAAGCCATCCCTGGTCTGGTTGCTTCACCCGCCTGGCCTCACCCACTAAGCCATCCCTGGTCTGGTTGCTTCACCCGCCTGGGCTGCTCACCTACTAAGCCATCCCTGGTCTGGTTGCTTCACCCGCCTGGGCTGCTCACCCACTAAGCCATCCCTGGTCTGGTTGCTTCACCCGCCTGGGCCTCACCCACTAAGCCATCCCTGGTCTGGTTGCTTCACCCGCCTGGGCTGCTCACCCACTAAGCCATCCCTGGTCTGGTTGCTTCACCCGCCTGGGCTGCTCACCCACTAAGCCATCCCTGGTCTGGTTGCTTCACCCGCCTGGGCAGCTCACCCACTAAGCCATCCCTGGTCTGGTTGCTTCACCCGCCTGGGCTGCTCACCCACTAAGCCATCCCTGGTCTGGCCTTGCTGGTTGCACCCCCTGGGCTCACCCACTAAGCCATCCCTGGTCTGGTTGCTTCACCCGCCTGGGCTGCTCACCACTAAGCATCCCTGGTCTGTTGCTTCACCCGCCTGGCTGCTCACCCACTAAGCCATCCCTGGTCTGGTTGCTTTCACCCGCCTGGGCTGCTCACCCAAGCCATCCCTGGTCTGGTTGCTCACACCCGCCTGGGCTGGGTCTGGCTGCTCACCCCTGGTCACCCAGCCATCCACTACTGCCATCACCCGCCTGCCATCCCTGGTCACCCGCCTGGGCTGCTCACCCACTAAGCCATCCTGGTCTGGTCTGCCTGGGCAGCTCACCCACTAAGCTCACCCGCCTGGGCAGCCTGGGCACCCACTAAGCCATCCCTGGTCTGGTTGCTTCACCCGCCTGGGCTGCTCACCCACTAAGCCATCCCTGGTCTGGTTGCTTCACCCGCCTGGGCTGCTCACCCACTAAGCCATCCCTGGTCTGGTTGCTTCACCCGCCTGGGCCTCACCCACTAAGCCATCCCTGGTCTGGTTGCTTCACCCGCCTGGGCTGCTCACCCACTAAGCCATCCCTGGTCTGGTTGCTTCACCCGCCTGGGCTGCTCACCCACTAAGCCATCCCTGGTCTGGTTGCTTCACCCGCCTGGGCAGCTCACCCACTAAGCCATCCCTGGTCTGGTTGCTTCACCCGCCTGGGCCTCACCCACTAAGCCATCCCTGGTCTGGTTGCTTCACCCGCCTGGGCTGCTCACCCACTAAGCCATCCCTGGTCTGGTTGCTTCACCCGCCTGGGCTGCTCACCCACTAAGCCATCCCTGGTCTGGTTGCTTCACCCGCCTGGGCCTCACCCACTAAGCCATCCCTGGTCTGGTTGCTTCACCCGCCTGGGCTGCTCACCCACTAAGCCATCCCTGGTCTGGTTGCTTCACCCGCCTGGGCAGCTCACCCACTAAGCCATCCCTGGTCTGGTTGCTTCACCCGCCTGGGCCTCACCCACTAAGCCATCCCTGGTCTGGTTGCTTCACCCGCCTGGGCTGCTCACCTACTAAGCCATCCCTGGTCTGGTTGCTTCACCCGCCTGGGCTGCTCACCCACTAAGCCATCCCTGGTCTGGTTGCTTCACCCGCCTGGGCTGCTCACCTACTAAGCCATCCCTGGTCTGGTTGCTTCACCCGCCTGGCCTCACTCACTAAGCCATCCCTGGTCTGGTAGCTTCACCCGCCTGGGCTGCTCACCCACTAAGCCATCCCTGGTCTGGTTGCTTCACCCGCCTGGGCTGCTCACCCACTAAGCCATCCCTGGTCTGGTTGCTTCACCCGTCTGGGCTGCTAGCTCTTCATTTATTACTTGTCTGTACCGCCCAGTCTCAGGGCCACTTCCTCCTTTTCACCATTCCCCGTTGTTGTTTTTTTATTTGATAATTTTCTTGATGGCGCCCATTTTTTAACTAGAAATAATGTCTGTAGGCAAACATTAGCTTGGGTAATGATCCACACTTGTGCACACATACATACCTTCATTCTTAATGTACACTTGCTTTAAAGAATTGCTCGTACTAGCATAACTATGCAGTAAATGGTTGTATGTATTTTAGGTCTAATTATTTAAACTTGGCTTTGCATTGCAGGTGGAGGTGTTGTCACACAGACAGTGCAATGAATGGCGTGGTTGGCTTGTGCTTAGTTTTGTGGTGCTACATTGGACTGGATTTCAACAGGCTAGTCTGATACTCACTGTATTTGTTGTCGTAGCTCATAGCTTGTTTGTGATGTTCTGTAGGAAACCATTGGAAAAATTGTAGATAAGATGTTTATAAGCACCATGGTCTTTCTTTGTGGCTACTGCAATTTTACTAGTTTATTGCACAAAACAGAAAGAATCTCAAGAAGAGAACTTTTGTGGGTGAGAACTATTCTTTATGCTAAAGAAAGTGTCAGATGTATTTACTACTTTTAGTAAGAAATGATACAGCATGGTTCCTTGTCTTATTAATATTATTACTTTCAATGATTCAGTCATTCTCGGCTGAAATAATAGCAAATTTTCTCTTTTTTAACAGCCAATATTTTAATTATAATTGGCTGTTAAAAAAGAGAAAATTTCCTATTTGGCGAGCGAGCGTAGCAAGTAAGACACTTACAGGGGTAACACAATCGAATCGGGGATGTTTGTTTATTTATATATATGTTTGGACGTACGTATGTAATTTTGTACTTTGACCCTCGCGTTTTTGTGTTAGTTATGTGGTCGACCCCGTCCCAAATTGCACTAAAAAGAATCCTCTGGTTTATCGATCAGTACCCGTATCACCCTAGAAATTGAATTGTTTTGAATTCTTTTGCGGGTGCAGTGAAAACTTAAGGGACTTCCATTTCTATTCGAGTTAGTGGCGTAAGTCAATGCGCTCTTTGTCATGGTTATAAGCCGTGCGCAACAGTATTTACTTGCAAATACATTGTCCACTAGACTACCGCGAAGGTAAGTCTGTGTAGGTGCATGTCCACTTGTGTCAAAGCATTGTGTGTAACCACTACTTAGCTAAAGAATATCACAAAGAAAACGTTTAAATAATTTGTATTGTTTTGTTGTCGTTTTTTTCCTTCAATTCAAGCAGTTGCAGGGAGTTGTTACTATGGCACTGAAATCCCTTTACCGTGTATGCGAAATTAAAAAAACTGGACCTTATTTTCAGTAGCTTCAGTGTTAGAAGTCAAAATCATTCATATAAATTATATTTAGGCTCGCTTGCCATTTGTGCTCAAGCACATCACTAGTATATGTGTGGACGTACGTGTGTCATTTGTACTTTGACCCTCTCGTATGTTTTGTATTAGCTTGGTGTTCAATGTCCCAAACTTCACTAAACATATCCGCATACATAATTTAAAACTCGACTTTATTTTAGTAGCTTGAGTGTTAGTTGTTAAAATCAAATTTAACAATAGTGTAGTTTAAGGCTCGCTCGCCATTTGTGCTCAAGCACACCACTAGTATTATTACTATTATTATTACTACTACTACTACTACTGTGCTTGTTTGTGTGTCTGTCCAGGGTTTGATAAAGTTGAACATAGTTCCAGTAATTGTTTCAAAGGCAGTGTCTACGTCTTATCTGGCCTACTATTTAGCACCAGTGCTCTCTTTGTGTTATTTATTCTCAGTTGCATTTGTCCAGGCATGGCCTGCTATTCCCTCCAAGTCTTCTGGTAAGTTAATAGTTAATGTGGTATGTCCAAGTTGAGTGGGCCGCAAGAAAAACTTGAATAACTTTAGAACAGAATTAGCTACACATCCAGGGTTTGCACCATTAGAAAGCTCGCGCCGAAGCGGTTAAAACTACTTCAGTAAACTCCAAAACCGGAGGGAAAGTGCTATTCCAAAACTCAATACACAAAAGTCTATAGGAATAGGAAAAAACCACAGCTTTCCCACTTTTCACGCGCCCGAATTTTGTCACACGGTTCGGTGCAATCGATCACGTGTAAAGTTTTCAATGAGCTTGTTAACAACGAACTTGTCCCTTTTTGGGTGAGTACTTTCTAACCTTATATTCCATTACTAGTGTGCGCTATGAACGCCACAGGGTCTTTAGTTGTTGTGTCTAGGATACAGGTAAGTCTAATATGCAGGTAGATTTAATTTTTGTTTTTGTTGTTTTTCTATATTTATTGTGGCAATTTTGAGTGACTCCACCTTCACTTTGGGGTTAGCTACTAAAGAAGCTTTTCATTATCATTCTTATTTCTGTAAATATTAAGTTGTGATAATTTAATTGTAATATTGTGATCGGTGAATATATATAAATGAAATAATTGACAACAAAAAATTAAGCTTAAACAATAGTACAAATTTCACACAAGGACATGGTCTAAACATGATTAAGCCACACACTGCCCTGAGCAGATCAATGGCCCTTTGTTGTTGTTGTTTCGTTTGTTTATGGTTTGGGTTTTTAGCGTGCATCAATCTGACTGATTAGACTTGCACTAAGTAGGTAGGCATTAATGAGTTAGGTGTTGATGAAGTGGAGTGAGGTGAGACTAGAGAGGTGGTGATAGGCGTTTCTTCCAGAACAGAATGGATGAAACATTGTGACAATACCACAAACACACATAAATATATATATGAGACCGCCAATAAAATCACAAGATATCTCGATATACTGAAAGAGTAAAATTTATCTTTGCCAGTTCAAATTGGCAACTGGCAAGTAGCTGGGTATTATTTAGAATCGAACAGCAGTTAATATGAGGACATTAGTTTAACAACTGTCAACACACTACAACATAGATTGTAAATAGATGGCTTCTTATTATTGTCTTGCCGTACTTATAAGCATCCTGTTACATTATGTCCAGGTGGTGGTCTTAAAGGAGCCAAGACTTGTTTTAGTGTGAAGGTGGTTTTATCTTTAGTATTGTTTCTGTCTCTTCCGTATGTTAAGGTTAGTCCCTTGCTGGTAATATCAGTTATCGAATCTAAAGTAGTGATTCTTCACCTGCTCTTATTGTTCCTTAGGACTTGGTAGTCCGGGAAACGTCAGGATTCAATTGGAGTTCAGAATTTGTGGAGGATGTTACTAAGATAAACTTGTGCATTGAGAATAATAAATTGGTGAGTGTGGTAGTGACTCTGGTTAGATTCATGTTTATAATATATTTGTTGTTGTTGCTCTTTCTAGATGTTGCTGTTTGGCATTGCAATGGGCTTTGCGACGACAATACTGAAAGAGAACTTTTCTTCTTGGTCTAGGACACACAGAAACCGCTTTCATATGACAATGATGACCTCTGGAGTTATACTTGCTATAGTAAGGTCATAACTTAAGATGTGATTGTGCTATTGTTTCCGATTGCTCATAGGTGTAACTATGGTTTCGTATATTGCAGGTGTATGTAACTATTACTAAGAAGGATTTATTTGAAGATTGGCAGGATCTACTAAGTGTTATTCCAGTAAGTACAAATACAAGCATGAGATAAATTACTGTTCCTAGTCTCTTTTGAAGAGACGGTTAAGTCTACTATTAACGAGACATGTGTCGTGTTTGCAATGCTTTAATTATTTTCTATTTGTTACTTATTAATCTAGATCTTCTCTTACATTCTTCTGCGTAATGGATTTGAGATGTTACAGCGTTATTCTAGTGTGCTCCTGGAGGGAGCCGGGTCTATGACGATGTGGCTGTTTGTATCTCATTATCATATTTTGGTCACATACGGTGGCAAGGGAGTTCTAGTACTTCTCCCCAATTCTCACTACATCAATTACATTTTAGTTTTCTCAGTTTATCTCCTCGTGTCCAGATTACTACATAGTCATCTGCCACTATTCAGACGGAAAACTTTCTCTTCTAGTCACTTACTTGTGAAGTAATTTATACTTTTTTTTGTACTTTTTTATGCTATTTTTAAGGTCATTTGTATCCCATCTATTCATCACTGAAGTTATGAAATTGGAATAATAATTAGAAGTCCCTCTACTTATGAGCAATGTGCCTATTGGAGCAACTCCCAAGACTTGGGCTGAGTTAATTAATAGTGAGATAGCGAAGTGGTAATTGCAGTGACAATCTGTGCTAATGAGGCTACAGTACATGGTAATTGCAAGTACAATAATTGGTTCATGTGATGCTGATAGTTTACCATTGCTGCAGATATTCTACCTCCTGTTAAAATAGACGCCTGATAAAAACAATGTTCAAAGTATTTCAAAAATACACCTACTGTAAACCTTTTGTCCAAATGTGGAGTCCTGAGTTTGGATCTGTGGTGTGAATCTGCTTCTGGATAAATGTTGACAGTTCCTAGGCATGGCCCTGCTCTTTCAGCCTGCAAGTGCCATGTCTTGAGAGTTTGCTAATCGTAGCTACAATCATGACTTACATTATAAATGTCCTTAGACGTTCTACAATACTTATGTTTTCCTTCCTTCTCATTCCAAAATTGTCTTTTCCTATCTATAAGTCTCTGCTTCCTTAGTCCTTCCCAATGCGCCTCAGCCATGACCGCAGCTGGCTCGCTGGAACAATAGTAAATAAACGTCTGGGCATGCGTACTCGTTATTCACACCTGCGTAGGCGGCTTACGGAAAAGGATTCATCGAATACTTCGGCTGCCTCCACCCTTTTGGGGAGATGTCCAGCAGATTATGGGATTAATATAATAGTACAGCCTACATGGTCATGCCAGGCCATTGTCTTGATCTGGTGGGAATGAACCATGAGATGAAGCCAATCTTTCAAAGGAGACGGACAAATTCATTTCGATCAGCGTCTGCATATTACACGGTCCATACTGCGTAAAGTACATACCATTCTGAAATAATGCGATAGCTTTTAAAAATAACTGGTCACATTGCATTTTAGCTGAATATTAATCCCAAATGTTAGTACTTCTTTTTCTTTTCTTTTTTTATATTTTATTTTATTATTATATAAGCTAATGGCTACTTGTAATACTATGATAAATTCATTTGGATAGTTTTTTACTGCTTAAATATATACACTGCTTGATTTAGTAATTACTAGTTTGTAAATACAATATGTTTATCTAAGCAAAATCATTTTCAATTAGGCCTATGCAATTCATAATTCCAGTACATGATAAGATACATTTTTATAGCTAACTATGACATGACACATCATATCACATCTTCACTGAATGGTACATGAAGTTTTGAATGGTAAACGGAAATAAACTCAAATAAGCAAAGATATAAATGGCTGAACAATGAGTATACTTTCTTCTTGCATCTGATGTGTTATAGTAGTTTAAATATTGCATTCAATGATTCTTCAAATAAATATACATTAAATAGGTTGCATGACTGAACTTCACTGACTGCTTTATGCAATATTTATAAAGATTGCTAGCTATATCAAGCAAAGATGAATGCAATACATAATGCAATTGTGTTTAAAAATTAATCCAGCATGCCACGTCATAGCTGAAGAGTAAGTAGTTTCCATAAGTAAGAAGTACCTTTACTTTCAGATGTAAATAGCTAAATATGACTTTAAAATGTTCTTCCTGGAACTAATAGCTATGTCATACATATGATGGATGCTTTTTCCTCCTGGAACTATTATGCCTTAATATTATGATGGATTAATTAATTCAGATAGCTTACTACCATTTAAATATATTAACATGTAACATTTTGTCAATTGAAATGTCCAATCATTTCGTATTTCGTATCATATGTGGGGGTAGGTTCACACGCTGCACCAGGAGTTGAGGGGAGAAGTTTCTCAATGCTGTAGTTGAGCTATGCTCTCAGTAATCGCCCACAGCAATCCCTAGTCTTGCCTTAAGGAGACAACCGAGCTTCTTCTCTGATTGCATAGAACTCTTGCTTGAAGACTTTCACAAAACTCAACATCGAACCCTTGCAGCTGGGCCACTGTTTAAATAACCCAACTACCAGGGAGGGTGAAACACAATGGATGGCTATTATGTTTATGTTCTCGTGGGCTAATGTTTATGTTCTTGACTCCATCAATGCATTCCTTTCTCTACATGGTGGGCGGTCCCACATCATAAATACAAAAACTTTTTTTTAAATCAAAATAAGCTGACCTAGAGAACTAGCTAGAATGTTATGTATATCCAAGAACCAGCTACTACAATGCCTGTAGCTACATTTGATACTTGTCACATGATTTCAGTGCATAATATGACCAAATTTTATAACTAACATTGCACAACACATCAAAATAAGCTGACCTAGAGAACTAGCTGGAATGTTATGTATAGCCAAGAACCAGCTACTACAATGCCTGTAGCTACATTTGATACTTGTCACATGATTTCAGTGCATAATATGACCAAATTTTATAACTAACATTGCACAACACATCTACTAATAGTGGGTGAAGTTAACAAAATATGAAAGGTTTTATATTCAAATAAAATTGTTAAACAATTAATTCCAGTGGCAGAGAAACACTATTGTAGTGACATTTGCAGACTACAGTCTGAAGTTATGAGGTCTGACGTATGTTAAACAGGATAACTTATCTTGTTACTCCGTTTGCTTTGTTGTGAACAAATGCTAATCATAACATACAGTAAAGTTCCAACTATTAGTAGAGATAGCAAAAGGATCATCATATAAGGTCCTGTAATGTTAATATTAATAACACTAAATTGCAATCAACTGATATGTATTTCACTTGTAAATGCTGGAAAACTTACTTTTCCATGAAACTTTCACTGTACCTGTAATCAAAACAATGGATAGACTTTGTCATATTTTCTAGTTTTCATAATAAAGAGAGACTGAAATTTTTGGTACTGATTACATTTTCTAAAATGTAAAGTTTGACTCAGATAGATTAAAGCATACATTATATTAAAGGAAAAACGTCATTTCTTTTACTGCTCTGATAAAGCAGCCCCCCCCCCTTCCTACACAAGTGCTATGCAATATAACCTTGTTATTTCACCACTATGCAAATTTACAGGATATAGGTCATAGATTGGTAGCCTGCAACTAGTCTTCCCGGAAATAATAACTCACATGGTGATTCAGTATAGGTAGCGGTGAAAGTAGAAACTGAATGTGATCCAGTTGTGGCATCAATCTTCCAATCCTTTACCTCTACTTCTTTGGCATAGCTTCCAACTGGGATTCTTATACATTGTGAGACCACTCTATTCTTATTGCATCTAGCAACATAAATTTCTTCATAAGCTTCATACAGTGTGAAATCTTGAAGTATTTTCATCTTTACAACACATCCTTTAGCCAGCGAATTATCTGTAAAGTGGCAAGTGACCATCACATCACCTCTCCCTTTTTCAACAGTGGCCAAGAATACCTCTGTTGTAGCTGCACACATTTTTAAAGGTATCACAGATAAAAACATTGCATATTTCTAGGTGAATTCATGTTTGGTCAACCACTACTTTATAGAGTAATTTACAAAGTAATGAACTAGTCACACTATACAAGTCTTGGGAAATATAGCTACAATATTTCGGTAAGTACAGTAAATTGTACTCTTTGCGGAGTTCAACTATTACGCAATCAACAAATAGATTACATCAGACAAATGAATTGTATAGAGCAAAAGGCTTCCAACCCTATTTGGCTTCAAGCATTTTGTGCGTTGTTATGCTATAGCTATATCACATGGTATGTATTGCCATCCACATATAAAGGGTTCATAGCATTTTAGGAGGTTTTTAGGGGTTACCAGTAACCCTCCTTTGAAACAATGATATTCAAAGCTGGAAGATTTTGCTTCTCTGACAGACCAATTTAAAGCTGTTACGGTTTACAGCTTTCAATTTGTACAATACTGAAGCAATTTACACACTCCCCTTGATCTTTACTTGAGGTCAAGTCAAACTGAAGAAAGACTTGTATTTACTATCAACTTAGGCAACTTCACTATTACAAAATAATTGTGGCTATTAAGTGTGTGTGTGTGTGTGTGTGTGTGTGTGTGGTTATGATAAAAAAAAGTTCAAAATAATCCCACCCCCCCTCCCTCCCACCCCGGATCTTACAAAATAATAGATCTGATGACTTCAGTGTGATGGAGTTGTTGTAGGCTATAAGATGAGCAATATAACTGCTGTCTATCTTCATATTATATACAGCGATCTTGTAACGTGCTTTGCATACACTTTGGTAGTATGGTCCTTCAAACATTGGAACTGAATTCTTAGTTGTTCTCAATACCAAGACATACGACAAATTTGAGCAACCTGCAAAGGCTGGATGCTGAAAATGCCATAGTTAGCATAACAATAAAAAGTGTGTGAATTTTACTTACCTCAAATGTGAAAGTTGCATTTGCACTATTGAATCTCTGAGATATTAAAAGTGACACACTTAAACTGTCTGATAATTTACTGTCATACAAAGCTAGAATAATAACAAAATGTCAAACTTCTTTTAAAAATAATAATATTCCAATACCAATATTTGGGTAATCCAACAGCTTTAATCTCCAATTCCTTCTGGAAGTTTCAAGAGGGTTATTGGGTTTATTTCCATCATGACTTCTTCCTTGTACACTTAGTACAAGCCTCCCACTGTAGCCAATAGACAGGAAAATAAGAAATAAAAGCATCTTCTTGACAAATATTTGATAGATGATTTTTAGCAGAAGGACGATTGTATAAACTGTATAGCGGAGGTATGAATAGTCTATTGAGTGCATAAGAATATGTAACAAACCTCCTCCATATGCACACAGACACCAACTGAGACAAGAGGACCACATGTTAGGTTTGTTTCCTTTAAGGAAATAGTCCCAAAACACAGCTCTATCCCTCCCTATACATGGACATTCTATTTAGCTCATTCAGACTATAGAGATGTAATTGAAACATAGTGTTAAGTAGAGCAGCATTCTTCATATGTATGTATATATATATAAGCAAACCCTCAGTGCGTCAAGGCTTTAGATGAAGTTTTATTCAGGCAAAGCACTGATCTAAATTATCTGATGTACACATGCACACATATTATTATGCCAAAAACCATTGCTAGTCATGAGTTATTATTATTATCATTTTATTATTATCATTATTATTATTATTATTATCATTATCATTATTATCATCATCATCATTATTATTATTATTATTATTATTATTATTATTATTATTATTATTATTATTAGTGATATCAATATTATTATTTTAATTACTATTATGATGATTATTATTGAAAGCATTCCACTGGCTATTATTTTTCACCTTGCAATGAGAAAATTTGTTTTAATAATAATACTAAATTTATTATAAACACACTAGCTAATTCCAAGAGATTGCAGTATGAGGGACAGCTAGAGAGCGAGATATTGCTACTACAAGGAAAAATTGGCAGCTGGATATTCTTTAACATCTATGGAGGAACCAATTCAAGCAGTTATAGCTACCTGTATTATTCTCTCATATACGAGGGTACTTGTGATGGCTCAAAATTATGCTGCCATAAACCCTAGATGCAACCAACTGCAGTGTTGTATTGTGCATCCTGGTTATATATATTCTCCCATTGCTTGGGTCTGTATAGTTGGTAAGACTGATTAAATGGTACTTAAACTATGACTGTATATGCCATGAAGTATGGGGCCTGTCACACTAAAATCGGTTCACTGAACTGAAATTGGCTGCACTTTAGTCCCGAATGGATTCTAACCAAATTTAGTCTACTTTCAGGCAGAGCTACGTGTATATTATTATATATATTGCTAATGGGGGAAAACTTATTAGCAAATAATTGTGGTGCCACATCTTTATCTCCCTCGCCCATAGGGCTAAGTTTTATATGAAATTGTCAGAATTTGGTTCATACACGAGTACAAAGAAAGATTAAGAACCCTCGCAAATAAATATTCGATCGCACTCTGCAATCTGGTATCAGGGCAGGCAGCTAAAGTGTCTGGCTCTCTGAATCAAATTTGGCAACCGTTTCTTGGTCCGGTGTCACAGGAAAATTGGTCCGGGCAAATTGCGGTCCGATCGGACAAAATCCGCTAGCGTTATTGGTCTGGGCGGATAGAATCCGCTAGCGGATACAGTCCCCCCGGACCAATAACGCTAGCGGATTTGGCCCGTCATCTGCTGATTTGGTCCGCCTAGTTTATCGTCTTCCACGACAGCTATTGCATGGTTTTGGGGGTTCAGGAGTCTTCAAGTAGAGGTATGTTCACTTTACTATTGAGCTCTAGCAATTTTGATGTAGTTTAAGTTCCACTGTTCACTGCTATAAATGTAAGAAGATTCCACAGGATATCATCTAACTTTTTTTGTAACTAAATTCAATTAGACTGACATTTGAGCCTCTTGCAGGGATTATAATCACTAGTATGTAATGCTTGATGCCATATGAATTTCTTAGTGGCTTAGGTATTTGCAACTTTTATTTCACAAAGCTTGGCTAAAACCATTTGGTGGTTTGGACGTTTAAGTGAATATTTTTTTAAAATAAGCTTCATTTTCATTTATCATGAGTCTGTTGGCTTAGTATTTACATGAGTGCCACAGGCACAAGTGTAAATAGAACCAATCAGACGAATTAAATAAATTTATTATGTACTGCTCATGTGTTGATGCCATAGCTATGGCATTGTAAACACCATAAACAAATTTGTAACCTGGAGGGACGTAATAACCCAACGTGATAACTGTGAACACAGGTGATATGGGAAAATATTACCCTAGGCCTCATCCTGTTTACTTTAGTGCATATTCTGTGTAGCAGCAGTTATCAGGACCTGTTCAGTATATAATAAAAAATATCATGATATTTTTTCCTATATGTTCAAAATTTGCTTCTTATTGTGTGTGTGTGTGTGTGTACGTGTGTGTATGTGTGTGTGTGTGTGTGTGTGTGTGTGTGTGTGTGTTGTTCTCGTGCTTCTAAAATGTTTTTCTATCTGTTAGCTATAAATATCTCCTAAAATGTGAGGTTTTGCTCTTTTTTTCCCTTCAATTATGCTATGCAATATTTGTCTGCTTTTATCCTACTAGTACGAAACTTTGAAGTTATAAAAAAATGATGATTATTGAATTTGAAAAAAACTGTGATATTATCACCTTTGATAACTATTAAATTGTGGGATACATATGCTATGCAGTAATTAGATTATACTGTAGTGATTGCATACTGTTATCAAGCATGTCCATATTTGCTTACTCCGTGAAGACTTCAGTTTGAAAGTTGAAATACCTTTTTCACGTTTTTGGTTGGGCTGAATAATGATGACAATGTGGTGACTAAACTAATTTAGATTCTCCACTGCAATTACATAATGTAGTGTATAACATTGCCTTTCTGTTCATTAAACCTTTTTGCAAACCTAATTGCTACTATTCCCTTACTACAATGACTGCTTTTTAATTAGTTACTATTATTAGCTAAATATACCCAAAAATGTTTCAGCCTCTTTTTTAGGGGTAAACATCTCAGAAGATAAAATTTGGCTGATATTTCCTAGAAATTAGCAATATAATAAAAAAAAATTCAGCCAACAAATGACCGAATTATTTAAGTAATCTTCAGTTTAAAAGGGATAATGTATGTACACAAGTCAAGTGCTTAAATTATATATACAACACAGAAGCATTATTTGACATAATAATGAAGTTGAATACAACAAAATGTAAGTGATCTTGTAGAAACTATTCCTGAGTTAGCCTCGCTGAACAAATCTGCTCAGTTGCCACTATTTTTATCTAAAGGCGGCTAAAAGGGGACCTAGTTAGGCTTAAAAGGTTTTATAAATGCTATCCCCGAACCTCACTGGATGTATCAGCTCTATCACTACTATTCTTGTCTAAAGGCTGTGGAAATAGAACGTTGTTCACCAAGGTAAATACACTTTTAGTCGATTGTTGCAAGCCTCGCTTAAATAGCTTCTGTCATTGATTAGTATTTTTATCTGTCAGAAATGGTAGCTAAAATAGTTAAACCATGGCAACTCTCAGAATTATCGCTGGATAACTCCTCAAACCAATGGTTTAGCTATTACATATTCTCCCATATTTTATGCTATTTATTGAATTCTCCAAGCAGTGCGTACATAGCGAGTAAAATGAATTGAAAAATGTACTCTGACTGTTTGAGAAAAAGTCTAAATCACTTTCACATGATATTTTCATTTGCCTTCGGCTCCCATTTTATACTCTGACTCATGCTATGTACAATACTTGAGTCAGAGTACATTAATAAGAGAACTACTTTACGAGCACTTTAAATATTTTCGAAATATTTTTATTAATCATTTCTAACAATTTCAATAGATTTTACTCGCTACACCCGTGCTACATGGAGCATTCAATAATCAAATGATCTGCTTGCCACATTGTGTGAAGACATGGTTAATTAACATGTTAGAATTCCTTTAGAACTATTCATTATTAAAGGCAATTAGAGAAAGCACGTAATATCATTGTCAATTCTCAGTTGCTTCATTTGCTCTTGTCTATTTTGAATTAAAAAGATCAGGTTTTGTATTTAGAATATACTGCATTTAAAACTTGTCTCACAATTATATTCATTCGGTGCAGCAATTATGTACATAAAGGGTGCGTGGTTAACCACATGGCTCAGCTACCTCACTATAGTTGGATTGTGCAGAAACCAACAACAAAAGAACAAGCGTCACAGACATAACTAGCATGAGGACTGTATAGCCACAGGAGCCAATGCACTCAGTAACTTGTAAACACTCATGGAAATATTGGGGCTGTTACAATGAGTAATTTAGTGGAAATAAAATTTGTAGATGTTTTATTATATTTTTTAACTATCTAGTATAATGTTGACGTGTTAGAGATTTAATTATAGGTAATCTAAGCAATTTAGATCTTAAACGACTATTTTTATTGTTGATGTTGCCATCTTCATTTTCTGCTATTACTATTCCTTTAGAAGTTACCACTAATGTACATACAGAGAACTAATATCTCGTATTATCTTTTTGTTTGAATACTAGAAAGATAAAACCTGGAATAAAGGTATGCATTCATATAAATATGATTTTTAGGGTGTATTTATATCAGTCAAAAATCAGGTTTTTAATTTAAAATTCATCAGACTTAAAGCAATGCTTAAATGATATGAAACATATCACTATAAGTAATGATATGCTTGCTCAATATTTGCTACTTGTTGTCCTAAATAGTTATCGTTTAGTTTGATTTACCATCTAGAATTGTCAGCTTGTTAATTTAGCTAATGATGCAGGACAATATGTCATCTTGATCAAGTTATCAGATTTCAAATATGTGCTATGAAAACTGAAAAAAAGGTATCTATGAATAGAAATGCCACCTATTGAATTAAGAAATTCTGTACTTGCACCAGTTACTTACTGGACTACATGTGTGTATGGGTGTGTGTTGCGCATGCGTGCGTGCGTGTGTGCATGCATGCGTGCGTGTAAATATAGCCAAAGAATCAATTATTCTTTCAAAGTATTACCTATTCCCCTCTTTCCCCTCTCTCTTTTCCTTCCTTCTATTCTCCTTCCTTCTATTCTCGATACTTTATTCCCACTCACCTCCAACCCCCCCCCCCACCTCCTCCCCTATATTATTATTATTGTTATTATTATTATTATTATTATTATTATTATTATTATTATTATTATTATTATTATTATTATTATTATGTGTATATCAACTTTGTGCGAGTCCAGGTGATTGTGCATGGCTATTGTCAAGCCATTGGACAATATGATCCTGGAACACTCTCACCTCTCATCAGTGGCGTAGCTGGAGAGAAACTGCTGGAGGGTCCTAGTTTTGTGACCTATAAATATATGAACCAAGTTTAAATTGAATTTATGACTAATTGATAAAATATTTTTGATGGGAGGGCCAAGGCCCTCCAGGCCCCCCTCAGCTACGCCACTGTCCCTCATAGGTTAATAATGAAGAGTTAACAAAAAAGTGTGTGTGTGTGTGTGTATGTGTGTGTGTGTGCATGTGTGTGTGTGAGGTGCTATGTTTCCTCTTTGGACCATGACCTTGTCAATGGAGGGGCTTAAGCGCACCAATGAACCCACAATTGTTAAGTTTTGGGGGTAGTTGCTGACTAAGCATGGTCCAAGTAGACTAAAGTAAATAGATCCAGGGCATTGCCTGATGGTGCCACTTAACAAGAACTCCATGTAATCTCAAGTACGTCCTGTTTAAAGCTTATTATGAGATGCTGGTGCCAGTAATGCTTAGGGTATGTCATTCTTGCTCACCTCCCCCCCCCCATCTTGGAAAACCACTTGACCAATTACTGGCAGTGGTGACAAGGTTAAGGTGTTAAGTATAAGATACATTAGTGAGATTACTGGTTCACCAGATGTAAGATGTACGGTACTTTCTTCTTAGTAACTGTGACCAGGCAGCTAACCAGAAATTAATTAGTAATATTAAACATTTCATTTGTAGTTACATAAAAAATTATTGAGTATAATGATACCAAAGTCCAATTTTAAATTGTAAAAGTGATCTGTAGTAGTAAATCATTCAGTTCTTGCATTTTGGGCACACCCAGGGTTTCTTCTTGCAATTCCAATCTTTATTACTTATTCTGCTACATTCCCTGTGGTACCACTCTCCACATTCATCACAGCATACCATACTACGACCATTTTCAGGCTGTCGACAGCTACAATAAATTGGTATCTTTTGAGTGTCAAAAGTTGCCTTTCTTTGCTCACTTTTGCTTGGAAATGTTGTGAGAGTTTTGCTCTCAAATACTTTCAATAATTCTGATCTTAACGTTTCTTGGTTAAAAGTTATGAGTTCGGGTTTTTGTCCATTACAAATGGCAGCTGCAAAAGCGATCGCTAAGGGACCACAGTCAGAACCTCCCTTCTGAATTTGAACATTCATATAATTTACTTTGATGTCTTTGCTATTTGTGTGCAGTAAGTCTGCGATTATTTCTTCTAGATCTTCACTGAGTAGTAAATGCATGCTGTCATAAATTTTGACAGTGGCAGGTTGACATCCTACTGTAGATACTGTCATCCAATGGTTGCCGCTGTGGTTTAATATTTGCACAAAGGGGTTCAAGTGATGAACAGTAAATGTCCTTGTGTATTGCAATGTAGGGCTTTCCAGTCCAGCTATACCATAGGTATTTCTCAAAATGGTCTGTGCTGCATCTATGTGACGGTCATTTAACCACATGTTGCTGGTTAGGATATTGTTATCAGTAATTGAGAGTGAGATTTGGCCAACAACAGTCCATATTTTTTTCTCCTGTACTGCATTCGTTTCGGCTACCTCAATCACTGCAGTAGACTGCATTGCAGCTAGCTTTTGAGATCCTGTATTAATACATGCTCGACCAGGATGACATTGTGGTCCACATATGTTACCCTGCTGTTTGCATGAACATTTCTTTGTGGCACAGCGAGTTTGGCACATACACTGCTGACCAGCTGGAGGCTGAGCTTCAGGCTGCATTATCACATGGATAGCCTAAATAATATTTGAAAATTTATTTGAATCATAAAAAAAAAATAGGTAGACAATGAGACCAAAGAGTCTAGCACATTTAAAGTGCTGCAACACCATTTCAATTAGTATGAGTAATAGCACGAGTAATCATGGTCTTCAGGATAAATAGCACAAGTAAAACGCAATTGAAGCAAAGCTGATTGCTATTTATTGCTTTATGAGAGCTTTTATTGCTTTACGAGTGATATTTATCCCTAATACCATGGTTAGCCGTGCTATCACTCGCTAATACCTCTATCCTTACCTAAAACCATCGTTTACTTTAAACAAACTTTTTAGCAAAAACTATGGCATTACTAAGGCTAATCGCCCCACGCGCGTGCACTTACCCATACGATTTCACTTTGATAAGTGTACTATTTCAACTTAACTGTGCTGTTTCACTTATCCCGGGCTATTTCAATTAAACGGTGATTTTACCTATACATTTTTTAATGGGCAGTTTACGTGGTATACTATTATGCATAATAATTTCAACCAGGATTACCTTTTCATATGTAGTGTTTTCTGAGCTTGCATCAATAGACATCACATTTATAGTTAATTCCTGCCACATTATATACTTTAATGATTAGCAATTTGAACTGATATTTAAAACAAATAAGCAATAATATTCATTAGCCATACAGCTGCTATAATAAAAAAATTGTTATAATATTAATCATTCGAAATTTAACTTTGCCCATTTCAACCTAATCATGCATAAAGCACATGTTGAATAAAAAAATAATAGAATTAATAAATGAGAAAATTAACTTTCTAATTGGTTACTTTGATATGAATAAATGTTAATTATTATATGTATTATTCTGATTTATCACTGCAGTTGATCTTTTTAATAGTACTGGCATCCCAAAGGTATTCAAATAAATGAGAACTTCATGTACTTATGCATGCTGTAAATCTACACATACATTGTCTTCTGTAATGGTACCCATTTCTTCTGCATTCGTTTCGGCTACCTCAATCACTGCAGCAGACTGCATTGCAGCTAGCTTTTGAGATCCTGTATTAATGCATGCTCGACCAGGATGACATTGTTGTCCACATATGTCACCCTGCCGTTTGCATGAACATTTCTTTGTGGCACAGCGAGTTTGGCACATACACTGCTGACCAGCTGGAGGCTGAGCTTCAGGCTGCATTATCACATGGATAGCCGAAATAATAATATTTGAAAATTTATTTGAATCTTAGCGTTAAAAAAATAGCTAGACAATAAGACCAAAGGGTTTAGCACATTTAAAGTGCTGCAACACCATAGGAGTTATGCATAATAATTTCAACCAGGTACATTACAATCTGATTACCTTATCATATGTAGTGTTTTCTGAGCTTGCATCAATGGACATCACATTTTCGGATAATTCCTGCCATGTGATACACTTATTTGCTACAAGCATTGATGATGTATTATTAATCAGAGATTAGTAATTTGAACTGGTATTTAAAGCGGACAAGCACTAATATTCACAGTTGTTGTAATAAAAAATTGTTTTAATATCGAAATTTAACTTTGCCCATTTCAACCTAATCATGAATAAAGCACATGTTAAATGAAATAAAAAATTATAGAATTAATAAATGAGAAAATTAACTTTCTAATTGGTTACTTTGATATGAGTAAATGTTAATTATTATATGTATTACTCCAATTTATTAATAATAATCACTGCAACTGATCTTATTTATAGTACTGGCACACCAAAATTATTCAAATAAGTGAGAAATTTGTGTATTTATGTATACTGTAAATCTACACGCATACATTGTCTTCTGTAATGGTACCCATTTCTTCGATTGTCATTATGTCTTCTTCCGCTGTCTTCTATCACAAAAGACATCAATTTTCATATAATTATGTATGAGTCAGTGCATGGTACACATTTAGAGTTAAATATTGTAGTGTTTTATTAATAATTTTAAATCAATACTTATCAGTCCAGCTAATAAAATCTTATTATATTTACATTGCTATGAGTAATCACTTCCTTTTCAGATTTTTCTGATGTTGACACAAGGTCCTCAAATTCCTTTCATTAATATTTAATACAAACATGGAAGGAAAGCTTATGAATGTTGAATAAGGAAACGAGGAAGGATATTTCAGATATTGATAACAGGACGGGTAAAAGGTGTACTTGCCTTATGCGCATTAAAACTAGAATGAAAGGGATAAACACTGATACTTAATTGACACGATAAGTAGCATGAAATTTTTTTACATTATTAACATACTAACAATTAACTAACCATATCTGTGTTCTTGCAAATTTTCAAATTTATACTGCTAATTCCCTGCTTGAGAATTTTCCCAGACTTGCTTTTTAATTTGTATGTTCCTCTGGTTGTTTGTTCAGCAATTTCATATGGACCATCCCAATTAAACTCCAACTTTCCTCCTTTTCTTGTCTGCTTGCGGCTGTTGTAGCGCCATACCTTATCTCCAACATTAAAGTCTGGCTTCTTATGCTTAGCATCATACCTTTTCTTTTGTTTTACTTGAGCCTTCTTTATATTCTCCTTGGCTTTAGTATTGATTTCATCAGCCCATTGAAGCATTGATTCCATGTGTTCATCAAGGTCATTTGCTGATGGAATTCTAAAGTGCACATGCCATTAATCCACCATTGTACATTTAAAGCCAATTAGTTATATTATACACCAGCGTTTTTTTAATACCTTAGGAGATATTTGCATCACCTCCTGGAAAATTGTTTTGCTAATCCTCCTCACACTGAAATTAATTGTACTCAATGTTTATGGAATTTTAAAAACTCTAAACTGGACATGAGTTGTAAAAATTTACAAAATCAGAAGGTCTGTAATGGCAGTGTTATTAAAGTTTTTAAACGTTAACAACCTATTGGTTGCGTAGAAACTTCATCAGCTTTTTCAGATTCCATTGGAAGTGTAATGTCTACAGGCAATCTGGCTTCCCGCTTATACAAAAGCTTAAAGGGAGTGTATTTGCTGGAATCCTGTTGACTTGTCCTAAATATATAAATAATTCATTCAATCCACTATTTTTTATTCCATTGGTATCAATTCTGATTCTTTCCATAATATAGAAATGAAAGTGAAGATAAGTTACCACAGGTATCGAATATAGTATGCTCAAATAGCGACCAAGCACTCTGCTACTAAAATGTGGAAGACAATGGACGTCTGATTCTCACATGTTGTTAAAAGGTAATACTTAACTACAATCATATTTAAAAGCAGAGAAACAATTTCAAACATTATTGGTGTTGATTAAATACCTGTATGCAAACAAAGCTTTATTAACATGTTGGTGAGAGTTTGGTTGAATCTTTCTACTAAACCATTAGTTTGAGGATGATAAGCAGCTGAAATTTTATGCTCCACTCCGGTCTTCTCAAACAAATACTGGTTAACCTTACGAAAAAAGACCAACATTAATATCATTTCTAAGCAATGTCATTCTATTTCCAGCTTTCAAATACTGAAAATGCAGTGTAATTTTTTTTATATAAAATGAATTTAGTGATTTTATTGCATGTGGTAATTACCTGATTCACAAATTCTCTTCCCTGATCAGATTGAACAATTACTGGGCTGCCATGTCTTGTAATAAGTGTGTACAAGAACTGTGCGACACAAGAAGCAGATTTGTCAGGAATTGCCGCAGCCTCTGGCCATTTTGTGAAATAGTCACAACAGGTGACTATGTAGGCATTTCCAGATTTCGAACGTGGTAATGGTCCAATGAGATCAATTCCGATTCGGTACCATGGACTGTGCACTTCGATAGGATGAAGAGAATGAGCTGGTTTTTCTAGTCGTTTGTTCACACGCTGGCAATCCAAACATGTCTGAATATATGAATCAATATCTTTTATACAGCTATTCCAGTAATATCTGCAAAAGCAAAATATCAGTATGAATAGAACAAACAACCAACCAAACCAAAATTGGTAATCAGTTAGTCAGTCAATCAATTAATCAACTAGAGCTCGGGGAGCACTGGACCCGCATGCTATAGGACTTTTGGCCTAATATTTTGTGTGATAGCACAAAGGTTGCACTTGGTCCAGTGCTCAACCGAGATTGCATCTAGCTATACAGCTAAAGTAATTTTTTTTTTATTGTTATTTTATTTACTAAAACCAATCCCCTTACCCTTACCTCACTTCAAAGAATTCCAGCCAAAAAGAACATTACGCTAATTATTACTTTATTCCAAGAATTATACAAAAAAGATTAATTTCAATATTAAATTGTATATTTATTTTATTAAGTGCTGAAGGTATATCTAAATACCAGTTACTATCCATTAATCATACATATTTCAAAATAATTAGTTTTTAAACAAACATCATTAATTTGAGTTTCATCATGCAAATAGTTATGTCACAAATTTCGTCACACTCATGATTTAATTCCTCGTGAAAGTTGAAGCATACAAATTCTAGAGTAATAACCAAATCATGCAACATTGCTTTCAGATTGAGATAAATGCAAAATGCTCATTATATGAAAAAAATAAAATAATTAGCAATACCTTGATGTTATCTTCTGTCGAGTCTTGTCTCGTCCCAAATGTCCCCCCAAGTTGTCAGTATGGCATGATGCTATGATCTGATTTTGCTTCTCTTTTGTTGATATCCATTGTTTCAAAGTTCCACTTGAAGAATAGAATAACAGACCATCTTTTAAAGAAAATTTAGCAGATTTCTTTCGAATGACTCTTTTTAGATTTTTAGTAGCTCCTACAGGGTATCTACCAGATTGAAGATATTCCAATACTATCTCATAGTTTACTTCCATTGCACCTATGAATTCTACCCAGAAAGACTTGGGTGAATAGAAGTATAAGTATGTCTGATGATGTCATCATTGACTTCCTTGTGGCTGTTTATACAAGTTTACACTGCTTGGGATATGTACTTGGTCAGACTTATGTCTGTTTTAAAATTTTAAACCTCTGTGATCCTGGCTGTCTGTCTCCAAATTGTCCACAGGTTTCAAACATGTTAAAAAAAAACAAGTTAAACTTACTTGTAGTGGTATTTCCTAGTCTCTCATTGGAGAATGTTGGCTGGAACTAGCCACAGAATTACATATAATGACATTCGATGTGTTCCAAAAGTATTTTATTGTGTATTAATAGTAGTATGCCAGGCAGGTATTTTATTCCATGAACAAGAAGCAATATATATCATGTTATTTGCTCAATTTCATGTAATATAGCTAATATGTATATAATATTAAACTAATCTAGGTTTGCAACAGTTTGGACTATGGGGGTCTTTCATCAGTGAGTTTATTAAACATTAAAGACATCACATATAGCCTTGAGGTTGGAAAGGTTGGAATTAAAAAACAAAAAAACAAAAGAAAATATGTTCGAGTCCAAAATTATTAATTTACTATTTTGTATTCTATGTGAGATAAAAATATTATTATTCATGGACTAATGTATTGACTTTTCTTGTGATAATCATTATCTCATTCTTTGATATCCTGAGAACATTCAATATTTTTATTATGCTCATTCTTAAATACTTCATAGATTAGTTATATAGCTTTATAAAAGTGATGTTAGTATGAGTAATAGCACGGGTAATCGTGGTACTTGGGATAAATAGCATGAGTAACCAATTGAAATAACACAAGGTGAAGCCTAGTGTTATTTATTGCTTTATCCCTAATACTGCGGTTAGCCATGCTATCACTCGCCAATAGTATACCTCTATCCTTACAAACAAACTTTTCAGCAAAAACTACAGTGTTACTAAGGTTAATCACCCCACGCTTGTGCACTTACCCATATTATTTCACTTTGATAAGTGTACTGTTTCAACTCCAACAGTGCTATTTCACACTCCTCGGGCTATTTCAATCGAATGGCGATTTTTACCCATACATTTTTGAATGGGCACTTTATGTGGTATATTATTGTTCAAGTACTCTCTAGGCATAACACTAATCTTTTGCAAGGCAATGATATGAAAATGTGCTACAAAAAATTGTTCATAATGAAGTACTTAATCAGCTACATATAATGCAAGTACAACTGTGGTTGACCACTGACCACATAGCTGAGCTAGCTCAGCCAGTTGCAGCTGGCTGTATTTACAACCTGAAACTAAGGCAGTTTTTACCATGTCAGTAGAAATAACAACTAATTCCTAAACTTTAAATTTTTATTTCATTTGTTTAACAAAAATGTTGATGGGAGCAGCCTTGTGCTAGATTTTCCTGTAAAAATGGTCATAAAAAAAATCGTTAGGCACTTCCACCAGGGACACTACTATACTTAGGCTCTACCAGGGCTGTGGTATCCTGAGTGTAGTGAGGGTGCTACCAAAGGCACCTCAGGAAACAAACTAGGAGTATTGCAAATGTTTGTATTCATGTACAAATGGTCATTGGCAACCTCAAGAAAAAATATTCAATTTTGAGTGCAACACAGCCAATAGACTGTCTCATTCACAGCGAAACAGTATTAACTCTGGACTAAAATGTGTTGTGCCTTTTAATTAAATTTCATTTTTGACTGTTTAATAAACAATAAAGCTAACAACAAAATAATGACAACATGAGGATTTAAGTTTGCTAGTTTAAGTTTGAGTAATGTCAAAATACTCACAAAACTCATCTTATTGTGAAAGCATCTCCTGCAGTGTAATTGTCCAAAGTGCGAGAATAAAAATTTCCCATCAATTTTGGCAGAATTGCTTGATCAAAAAGAGTTTAACTTTCCAAAGTTATCATCAGGATAAATTCTTTCAATATTCAAATCATTTTCATTTTACAAAAATATGATATGAACATGATTTTAAAAATTCTATACGTTTTTGGTTTACTGGAACTGACCTGGTAATAGTAGGCATGGTTATGCTTTCATTGAAATTTGCCACCACTTTCTTCCAAGCAAAACGTAAAATCCTTTACAGCATCTATAATCTCATCCTCCCTATGCCAGTATGGGCACTGTATACATTTAATGTAGTGCTAATATAAAATCCTGATTGAGTCACTTCAAACTTGTGATGAGATATGGATAGATTTTATATACCTGCACACATCTTCAACCACAATGTGAGTGTGCTTGGGAACGTGTAAGCATTTCAGCTTAACCCTCTGATGTTTGCTATCAAAAATACAAAAATACTTTGAATTTGATCTTTGTCATTCCTTCATTTATAGTATAGCAGATATGTGTAATATGATTGTTAGATACGAGCTACAAGTATATAACTTCAGACTATGGAGCATGTAATATCAGATTTGGGGCTACCAGTAACTTGACCTTTGAAACTTATAAATCATAATAATTTATGGTGATTTCTTACTTTATCAAACATGATTGTCTTGTTTTTACTGATAAAAGAAGCAATGCAGCAAAAAGCATTGAGTTGCCAATTAGCATATTTAAAGCAGAATGAGTTACAAACAATTCCGCTAGCAGATATTGTGTTATAACTGCTTTGAAGAAAAGTATTGAATCTTATGCTAGAAATTACATGGCATGAATCAGCTAATCTTGGAGCAATCAAATCTGATTCTTTCTGGTCATTTCTTTGCTTGCACTAAGTTTTCAGGTTACAAAACTGGAATGCTGGAGAGTACGCAAGACAAAGTCCGACAAGTACGGTACTTGGCTTTCAATTCACACCATCTGTTGGTCCACAAGTTGTCAGTAGCAAAGACTCTTTTCTCTAGGACAAACTAGATCTATAATTTGTCTGCCGAAAAAGACCAATAGATGATCATGTGAAATCTGCCTTGCAAGCCAATGACTACCCAATGCTAATAAATACAACACTGGCTACTTGTCATACCAACACAGTCAGATTTCCAACACCTCACCATCCAGTCAGGTCCACCGTACACCAAAAGCTACAGTGATTCTTCGTTATGTGAGGCATTTCTCAGAGTGTATCAAAAGGATTCTAGCCCCTTTGGAAATGCGGACCTGTTTTAAACCACACTCAACACTGAGAAATATGTTGGTTCACGTAAAAAAACTATGTTCCACCAACTGAAAGATCTGGAGTAGTTAACCAGGTGCCTTGTGGTTCTTGTAACCAAACATACATACATTGGACAATCAGATCAATCCAAATAAACCTATGTGACTAGGTAATACTTCACTATTCCAAATTTTTTATTTTACAGACGTTTCGACCACTAGCTAGTTGTGGTCATCATCAGTGAACTATTACAATACAATGTAAAAATGAATGAGTGACCTCAAGAATGTAACTATGGATAAGTAAAATAAAAAATGTGGACTAGTGAAGTATTAAATAAACAATATCAGTAGACAATCAGGCTGTACATTACAACATAGGCTGAAGGAGTACAGGAGAACCCTAGCACTAAGTGGTGATACATCAGCTGTGGGAGACCATGCTATGTAATTCAATCATGACATTGATCAGAATGGAGTGAGAGTCGTTGATCAGCACATGAGTTGGTTTTTGGAGTCATGGCATATAATGGCCCCAAAAAGCTGTATGAACAAAAACCTAGGGAAATGTGGAGAACCACTCCACATGAACATAATTATTTAGCTAAGTTATGTTTTATATCCTTATCATTATTATTGTATTTTAGTTTGCACACCGTGAATCGGGCACTTCGTCGAACAACTTTGTCCTCGCTCCATCACCTGTATTTATTTGATTGGACATTTGAATAACTACGTCATACTCACATATTCTATTTAAGCATTGTATCATTATTCTCAGTTTAGTTCTGTCTTAGTAACCAATATTAAAACAACTTAAAAGTTAGACTGTCGTTAGCTAACTTGATTGACGGAACTCGAGTGGAGAAGAAGTAAAAGGGTTATAATTCCCTACAGGATACTAAACACAGCCTATGACAGCTTGGCTACTGTAGGACATAGTAACTATCTCCCATAGCAACTGTTACTAGATTCATGTTTATTTATGCATTATAGTTTTGTAGTCATCTATATCATACCGATAAAGGTTACTGGATTGACCGAAACATCTATTTATACTTTTATTGTTATATAGTGCTTTTTCAGAACATAATAATTCTCCAATATTTACAATTAAACTTTTAAAGCTTATGATAGTATAAAAATAATATAGCTAAGTAATATGAATGAAAAAAAAAAAAAAAGCAACATGTGAGAAATTAAAAGTAAATTATTGGTACAATAATCATGACATAATTATGAGACACACTTTCAGTTTCGTAAAAATGAACAGTGCAACATTATTATAGACTCAATTAAATGGGCAAAGTGCAGTACACTTGAAATGTAATATAGTGTAGTTGATTTCACCAAGGAACAGGAAATTTGGAAGCATCAGAATATCTATAGCAATTTACTGTATAAGTTAACAGAGCTATATCAAAACTATAGCCATTAGAAATTATTTTATGAGACCATAGTAATGTACTGTTTATTCATAGGATACTGAAGATATATCTCACAATTTATAAGCAGTCTTCTTTTCATTGGTCCTGTGTGATTAATGTCTAGACATACTATATAGTTCAATAGTCATGTAATTGAAAGCCTCAACTCCTTCAGTCATCATTCAGTGACCATTTTCAGATACAAACAAAACAGAAAAGGACCCCAGGCTGTGATGGCAACATGCAAATATGTTCTAAGCTCTCATAATGGTGGTTTCTTAAATTCACCAATGTACCACGACTTTGAAAAGATCTTCTGTGTAGATCTTGTTCATTCCAAGTACTTTAGCTTTATCCCAATTGATGTTGTGAGTGGTTCCGATGGAGTGCTCTACGTTACAGTAGAAGTGTAAAATCAATCAAATCTTGTAGAGATCTCTTGTGTTCTTTGAATGGATACTTCAAGGTTCCTCCTGTCTTGCCAGTCCTGATCACCATTCTTGCTGTTCCTGTTGATTTTATCATGGGTTTCTTTGAAAACTTACTTATACAGAAACAGCACTTAAAAATCTTAAGGCCATAGCTGTATGATGTGAGATGATTGTACAACACAGAATAATGCTCTCTAAGTTTATTTGGAAGCATCATTTATGTGCCAATACAATCAGAATTAAAGTTAAAAAAAAAAACACTTGAACTTTTTCTTCTTGATGTTGCCACTATAGCTAAATGCCTTCGTGATTAATTGTAAGAGACAATAGAAGCATTATGAAAATATGAAAAAACATTGGAGAAGAAAAGATATGAGACTATATTGAAGATGTAAGAATTTGTTTGCTGAATTGTTTATTGCTGTTCCTTACAGCATCAAATTTGCTATTTACACACTGACCTTTCTTTCTTAGCTATGTTCTCAAATTTTGAAACTATAGTAATAATTTAGCTCCTTCTATTTACAGATAGTTGTAGCAGGTTATAACTATATGTGACATGATTAAAGAGTAGCACTGATTAGATTGCAACAACTACCAGGAAGAGATTGCCAAAGCTGTGACATGAAGTCTCAATCTTGTTAAGCTTAATGCTGATTTTTTATTGATTCTTGAACATTTTAAAATCCAAATTCGCTTAATATTGGCTTAGACTAGCATCAGTCATTCTAGAGTAACTTCGCCTACACTTCAAACTGCAGTTACACAGCAGTAAAGGAAGACTGAAAAACCGGACCAATTCCGCGGAGGTGGGACCCAATCTGCTAAGCGGATTTGGTCCGCCCGGGCCAAATACGCGAGGGGACCCAATCTGCTGTGACACCGGCCGGGTTCATGCCAGACTTCCGCGCTAGCGTTCGGTAAAAGAGCGCTCTATGTTCTTCAGAATGCGACAAGTCTAAACTAAGTGGCGCTCCCATTCACGTTTAGTGGTTTAGCACCACCTACTTTACTATTTCACCGCGCCACAAGGAGAAGAGGTGGATAAAGATAAAGTAAAAGAAAGCTAGCTTCCATAATAATGCTTGTGTATAAGATTGCATTATTATTAGTATATGTCTATGCAAGTTTTGGTGGGCCTCTACCTCCCTACCACTTAAAATGCCAAGGTGCACTTGTTGGCTTATCCCCAACAAGACTACTCGAGTTGGAGAAACAGAAATTATTAGTCGTTGATGATCCTCTACCTGTGCTCTCTTGGACATTAATGCACAGTGATAGAGCACCCACACAATCTGCATTTCAAGTAATTTTGGCAGAAGATAAGTTCCTGGTTAAAGTATATTGGGATACAGGAAAAGTGCATAATGAGGAAAATGCTATATTGTATAATGGTCCAGAGCTAACAACAGGGAAGACTTACTTCTGGAAAGTGAAATGGTGGGATAACAATGGTCAAGATTCAATTAGTGAAGAGACAGGTCACTTTCTTACTGGAGTACTAGATGTCAAAGAGTGGAACAATGCAAAATGGATCGCTGCAGATGACAGCATCAAAACAGCTCCGTACATTTATAAAACATTTCGGATAAACCCGGGAGGTGAAGGGAATGCCACTGTATTTATAGCAGGATTGGGATTTCAGAAGGTATTTATCAATGGAGAGGATGTGCATTCAAAATTTGACCCTCCTGTAGCATTAGCTCCTGGTTGGACTAATTATGAAAAACTTGTTCCATACTCAGCTTATAGTGTGCCTTTTACTGGCCTGACCACTAATCTGACAATAGGCGTGATATTAGGAGGTGGCTGGAGAAATGTGACCGACTATCCACTGAAGGATCCTGGTGGAATCCCTGAGAGTGATTCAGTGGAACGTGTCTTGAAAGTTTATGTTATATATTATGATTATTCTATGAATACATCTGCATATTTAGTGAGTGATGGTTCGTGGAGTGTAAATGATTCTTATATCACATCAGATTCCATATATAGAGGAGAAACATTTTCAAGATATCTTGGTCGGGAACCCATGTTAGGGTCACCAGTTAGGGTAGTAGCTGGTCCGAATGGTAGTCTGTATGCTCCTATGGTGCCTTATATTGCAGAAATGGGAGTTGAATTGCCAATTAAAACTTACTACTTGGAGACTAGTGCAACTCAAGTGGCAGACTTTGGGAATAACTCTGCAGGATACTGTAGAGTGTATTGCGATGATGAGCCTTCATATTCTGTAAAACATGCAGAGGTTCCTTTGCATCCACCATATGGCCCTAAGAATGGTTCACTTTATTATGGCAATTTGAAGTTAGCCAACGCAACTGATTCATACGATGGTGTTGTGGAGACTACACACAAGCCATCATTTACTTACCATGGTTTTCGTTATGCTGAAGTATCAGGATTTGTTAGAATGTCAATTACAGCAAGAAATTTTCAGAAAATTGTTGTACACTCAAATGTAGCAAGAAACAGCAAATTTCATACCTCTAACCCTCTTCTCAACAATATTCAAGAAAACTGTATTCGTAGTCAGTTGTCCAATTTAATGAGCGTGATTACCGATTGTGATCAAAGAAGTGAGCGTATTGGATGGCTTGGTGATGCCTCTCTTTCGGCAAAAACAATGTCTCTAAATTTTGACATGCATGCCTTCTATCTCAACTTCTTGTTGTTAATATCAACTGAGCTAATTGATGGAGTACTACCAGATGTTGTTCCTTTTTATCATGGTGGCCGTCGTCCTGCTGATCCATCTTGGAGTGCAGCTTTCCCAGAAATTCTTTATCGTGTATCCTTTTATAATAACGACATGAACACAGCTGAAAAATATTACAGTGATGTATTCAAATACATAGTTACTACTGCTAATACTATTCCTAAAGACAATATTCAAAATTTTCCTAACTGCCACTATGGTGACTGGGTACCACCTCCACCACAGCAGAAAGTAAGCAATGCTTTTACAGGGATTTCGAGCTTTTTAATTAGTATTAACCAAACAATGGAAATAGCAAGATTGCTAAACAAGACTGACGATGTAGCTCTCTTGGAGAAGACATTTGAAGACATAATTCAAATGTACAACTCTGAATTTATGACCAATGGCAATCAATATCTCAATGGAATTCAACCGACATTTGTTCTGCCATTGGCAGTGGGTGCAGTGCCATCCAGCAACATGGTATCATTTGTTAAAACATTTCTTAATCGTTTGGAGAGTACCATTTATGACAAAAGTCATGTAGCAGGAGGCATTGTCACTACCCGATACCTCTTCCCTGTGCTAAGCCAATTGAAGCAGCATGACCTAGCACTCAAGATCGCCTCACAGTTGGATTACCCCAGCTATGGTTGGATGATCCATAACAACCTTGAGCCTTCTACTACTATTTGGGAACACTGGGACTCTTCTGAATCCAAAAGTAGCTCCAGAAATCATCATATGTTTTCCAGTATCAGTGGCTGGATGTTAACAGATATGGTTGGATTGTCAATTCACAAAGGATTTGAAAAGGTAATGATTTTTCCTGCAAATAGTCTTGGATTGTCATATGCATCAGTCAGCTTGCAACATCCCAAACCAGTTAATCTATCATGGCAAAGAAATGGTGGAATTCAGTGTGGAAAACAAGCGGAAAACCAATCACCTCTTCATCCAGATCTTCCTAAACATAACGATTTAACTGTTTCCTGTGGGGATGAAAATGGTGGAATCATTCAGAAGGTTTTGTTTTCCTCTTTTGGTAATCCAAGTGGTCATTGCAGTGGTTATCATAAAAAGGGAAGCTGCCATGCTGACAATTCAATGGAAATTACTCAAAATTTGTGTCTAGGAAAACGAAGTTGTACAATCCCCACTACCGCTGATTACTGGGATAATCCATGCCCTGGTCTGGTAAAGTGGCTAATGGTAGAAGTTCAGTGCAAGCCACAGAGTTCAGAAACGGAGAATTTATTGTTTACATCCATTGAAGTCAACATTACTATCCCTTTAGGTAGTCGTGGATATGTGCACTTTCCAGCATATGGACAGCAAAACTTAAAACTTATAGAAAATAGAAATGTTGTTTTTCCGGACTTTAATTTAAAACAGCCAGGAATATTGTCTACTCAATGGGAATTCGATTCTGATTCATTGCTTGTAGAATTGGAAACTGGAATTTACAACTTTATTTGGAAAGGGGAGAATTTTCAGCGACAATGTCTTGATTCTGACATGCCAGCATTCCATGAAAATCTATTGTTATTACGTTGCATCAATTCCACTGATATTATCTCTTCTATTACATGGGCCTCTTTTGGAACTCCACAATTGACTTTTGATAACGACTGTTTCAGTCATATTTTAGGAGATTGTCACGCAGGAAGCTCTAAATATGCTATAGAAAGGGAGTGTATAGGAAAGAAATCTTGTGTTGTCAAAGCTGATGAAGATTTCTTCGGAGATTCATTTTGCCTGGAAGGTAGTCAGTATGGGCGTCTCATTGTGGAATATACTTGCAACACTCGCTAACGCTAAGAATTTAATTTTTCTATATACTAATTAGTTGTTGATTTTGAAGCTATGTAGATGTTAGGTATGGGTGCAGTACATTTTTCATTGTCTTGTATTATATGTAATGTGTAGTCAGTAATGTTAAACCAAAAGCAAAAAATAACAAAAATATTGAATTGTTGATGTAAGAACAAATAGAAAGCGAAATTCTGTGCTTTGTGTGTTGCAAGTTGTCTTCATTTCCTTTCCCAGTTGTAATTTTTCTAGCCACATCCTGTTAAAAGGATCCCTTTAGTTTGTGTTGCAATGCTCATTTTAGTATTGCAATACCCAAGAATGACTGCAAGGCTGGTTGTGCTGTTAAGTCTCCTTGTTGCTGTACCTACCTCAAACCTGGCTCATGGTAAACGATTGTGGTTTGGTTGTGATAGTTCTCTTTATGCTAATGATTATAGCAATCACCCAGTCAGATGTGTAAATAATTCTGACGTACTTTGGATACAACCTTGCTATTGCATTTACTATGATAGTCATAATAACATCACTCTTGTGGGGGATTGTTTCTACACTTGCCTTTACAAGAATTTGACTGCAAGTGGTGGAATATATTACCCTATCCCACAGCAGGTCACAGCAAACTCCTCACAAATCAATGAAAATGTCTGTAATCTTATTCCTGAAATTCATAGAACTGGGAGATTCTGCAGCAAATGTAAGAAAGGATATGGTTTAGCTGCTTACTCTTACAAATATCTGCAATGTATTCCTTGTCATAATTACAGGCTTAAGAACTGGATTATATTTCTCGTAGCTGCACTTGCTCCCTTGACTGTATTTTATGTTGTGGTTATTCTTCTGAGAATCCATATCTCTTCCAGTTACCTAAATTGCTTGGTGTTTGTGGTTCACTGTTTGACTCTACCGATTCAACAACGGGTACTGCTTGGTAGCACTTATGTGAGCACCAAAGAGTCACATTCTCTGGTTGAGCTCTATTTGATAAAAGCTGAACTTACAATTTATGGAGCTTTTAATCTAGACTTTTTTCGCGCCTTCTTTCCAGACATTTGCCTTCACCCCGACTTAAATTTCATGTCCATAGCTTCATTGGACCTCATAATTGCTCTTTATCCTTTTCTTTTGATTGGTGTCACATACATTTTAGTACAGTTGTTTGACAGGCTATGCTCAGTAGTCAACCTAAAAATCGCTGTTAAAAAGATATTTAATTGTTATGATTATCGCATTTCTAGAAATTCTATTGTAGAAACATTTGCAACTTTCATTTTACTGAGTAATATAAAGATACTTGGGGTTTGCTGTGATTTGCTTTTTCCTTCTGTGGCTATTAGAAGTGATGGTAAAACAGAGCAGTTCCTTTATTATGATGGAAGCATAGAATATTTTGGTTCAAAACATCTTCCATTTGCTTTACTCGCAATAGTTGTTGGGTTTATATTTGTGCTACTTCCTTTTCTACTTTTACTATTTTATCCTTGGGCACCATTTCAGAAAGTTCTTGGCTTTTTTAAAGTCAGAGGTCATGGTTTGCATATTTTTATGGATATCTTTCAAGGGAGTTATCGAACACATCCACGTGACTTGAGAGTTTTCTCAGCGTATTACCCATTTCTTCGATTTATTCTTACATTTGGTGTTGTTTATTTTCGTGATATTGGCTTCTGGATCCCAGTTAATGGTGTTATAATACTTCTCAGTATTATTGCAGTAGTTATTTTCCAGCCTTATAAGAATCCTCAGCATAATCAGCGTGACGTAATCTTATTACTGGAATTAACTTTCATTTACATGTCATACACACTGTTACTACTATCTACAACATTGGCCAAACAGTGGTTAAGATTCACGCAAGTCCTTCTTATAATTTCCACAGTTCTGATGTTGTTTACTTATGTTAGTATTCTACTGTCAAGATGGAAACTTTTTTCTTGTGTTGTTGTCTGGGTTTTGAATTCTGTGAAAAAGTTGTGCCATTATCACCGTAACAATTACCAAGTCATCAATGAAGACAGTCATATTGGTATCATGGATGATAATAATCTGAGAATGGTTTATTAGAAAAGTACATAGTTTTGAACAATTATCATTTAATGTTTAATGTACAGTAGTCATGTGATGATCTCATGTTATTTAGAGATGTTATATTATATGCATATAATATGTGATAGTAAACTTTAACAAGACACTTTATCAAACAGTCTGCAATGGTAACATAATATTACTGCATATTACCACTTCTTCGGTTTGGTCTTGAAAATAATTGGTCTTGAAAATACTGTAATGACACAACATACTACTTGTGGAACATAGTAATGTGGAAAAATAAACTATATTGACTTTCAGCAGATGTCACAATATGTAGCTTTAAAGCAAACAAGAATGGTTTGCAGAATGTTTCAATTTTGAGATGGTTAGCTACTTGAGGTAGTGATTTCTAGTGAAACGTCATTCCAGACTTTTTACTAAAAACAATAAATATTTGTGAGTAACTTGAAAGTCTAATTTTCATAACAGAAATCTACATGTAGCTTCTTACTGAGATCAACTGAAATAAAATAAAAAATTGAATGTATGTACTTTATAGGGGTCTCAGTAGCCCACAGCTGATATATGCCATGACAACTGTATGGCATATTAGTAAAATAACAACAGCAAACAACTGAAGTAGATTCAGTGTATTGTGTTGTCAATATTCTCTTCATTCACAGACTGAATAACAAAGATTTATACACCAGAAAAATAGTCATAAATTGTGGAGTGGTGGCACAACTCCACAACACTTCAATAAATACATCATGTATTGTTTGCTGCACACAGGTATAAACTAATTTAAATATGTGGATTTAATTTTTTTCTAAACAGCACACATGCATAACTGACCAAATAATCTAAGTGGGTGTAGTTACAGGGTTATGGGTGTAGCTATGTGTAACTAGCTCAACAATATCCTGAAGCAGATTGCAGTTTACCAGACCCACTCTTAGTCTGGCTGGGAGCCAGACCCATATAGCACGTGAAGTGGACCAGTGTGCGGTTCGGTAAAGGGTCTGGCTATGCCAGACTATGTAACCCACTACTCTCGATGAGAGGGTGTGTGTCCACATCATGGTTTGAGCACAGTCTGAATTGATTCATTTTAACACATGCTCTTTTCTTTATTTTAGGCCTTTTAGGACTCCTATTATATACTAACGTACTTGCTGTAAGGCCGTTCATCGGCGGCAGCATTTTTCAGTTTTGTAGCTACCATACTCACCCCGCACACTATTATACTTGGATTTTGCCTACGTAATAAAGAATGAATCCTGTTCCCCTCCCCAGCACGAGCAGATAGCTAATAGTTTATCTGAAACCCGACTGATTTTAGCATGTATCTAAGTAGCAAAATATCAGGCTTTGAACCCTGAACAGAACCAATACTAAAATATGTACTTCTCCCCATTCATTGATGGTAATGACCCATTTGCAGTATTATAACATTGTAATGGTTCTTTACATGGCAAATTTGATCTGGTTTAGAATACACTGTTAGAACTAAATTCACTCACTTTTGATAGTGAGATCCATAATTTGTCCAGTATGTGCTTATTCTTTAATTGGTACACTCAATATTATCACAGATGCTGTGATCTCCACTCCAGTTCCCAATGCATGGCTTCTTCACTTTGTATGTGAACTTGTACAGAATTAGGATGACACAGAGCAGTAAAATATGTAGCACTGTTTACAATGAACTCTGTAATCATTCTCGTAATCCCATATGCCTATCTTGAGTGTCATGCAATATTCACAAGGAATTTCTGAGCAAGCAGTTACCATCACCAATAGTTACCATCACCAATAGTTTTCTTCTGAATGTTCCAAATTTAGTGACTTGTAAGAAAGTCCACAGCAGATTCATGAAATATTGGAGCTGATGATTTGCAGGCTATTGTAGATAGGGAATAATTATATATAGCTACTATGGGAATGGAAAGTGCAAAGATTTTGTGTACAACTTATTGGCTTTTACCTTTACCAAGCAAACAAGCAGATATTTACTGGAACTTTAGGTTGACTGCAAAGGCAGTAATCTAAATACATTACATATTCTATTGAATCTGAATTTACAATGCATTTAACCTGACCAACTTGATTATGGTTTTGCTTGGTTGTTTTTGAGTTGCATTACTGTGAAATATTTCACACAACTAAGGTGCAAATAAGAAGTGTAAGTAGACACAGAAGAGGAATGCACAGTGCATGTCAAAAAAGATGTTCCCTAAGTTGGTTATGGAGAGATAGCTGCTTCAGTTGATTGTCTCTTCACCATTGGAGTTTGAAGTGTTTTCTATTTCCATATCATTGATCAACACTATGAATAGATCATTGTTAGTGTGATCTTGCACATAAACACAAATACAATTCTGAGCACATTTTAACCAATAATAGCAGTGATCATAGGGATATTCTAGTTTCCTCCTAATATGCACATGTATTTAGTCCCTTCAAAAGTTGCTCATCTGAAATTAAGAATTTCAAGCTCATTTATATGGACAAGTTTCAGGAAACGTATTGCACCTGTAAAACTCATAAAGGCACACATGCACTTAAACAATTAGGAATGTGAAGAGCGTGCTTTATGATCAATTACATTTTAGAATGTAGCGGATGTGGTAGGATTAGCTTGGATATTATTAAATGTTGTAGAATACAATTACAATAGAACCTCAGTAATCTGGAACATCTGCCAGGTTGAGCCCGCCATTACATTAAGCACATACCCACCCCCATTAAGTACCTGTAGTTCGGCTACTTTACCCTTTTTACAACTGTCTCTCTGTTACTCAATAATGTTTTCTTGCAGATAAAAAAATAATATAAGCTATGTTGCATTCAAAACAAAAGTAATAAAACTGTTTTGCAGTCCCATACGTATAAAACATTTCAATAACATTACCCAATGTATAGCTATGCTTGATAATTCAAACTTTTTAAAAACTCATCCAAACACCTTTCGGTCCCTCAGTGTTCTGATTACTAAGGTTATGTAATTTATTAACTCACATATACATAGCTATAAGATGTCTACGTTTAGAATGTAGATTCAAATTTTTTGATACAATTGTATTTCCTTATCATTTAAATCTAAGTCCTGTCAATAGTGATGGTTAAAAATCATAAGAAAAATAAGCAATGAACAGTTCAATTTTAGCATTCATTGGGATTACTTATTGTTCTAAATAATGAGCATTGGGTTGAGAAGGTTGAGTAGTAATTCGGTAGTATAATTCTTTGGCAAAAAACCTGAAGAAAAAAGACAACAACCTTGAAACATAACAGTAAGCATGAAAACAACAACAAAAAACACAGCAACAATAACAACAACAAAAAATATAAGGAAAAACAATTGTTAAAACTGACCAGCAATGTTATTACATTATATACTCTTCTTGAAAGGGAAGACAAATTATACGTGCATCTATCAGAATGATTGTCATTACGCATGCATAGAATAGAGATAGATATGTAGATATACACTTTACCAATATTAAACAAACAAACAAACAAATTTCCGGAGAACCAAGGCTTTTTATTATTATTATATTATTATTGATTATTATTATTGTTGTATATATAATTTATTTTTATAATTAATTATTAAAAATTATTGTTTATCATTACTATTATTATTATTTTATGTCATATTGTATATGAATGCACTACTTCTACTCACCTGGAATAAGAGTTGTCAAAGGTAATTTCGTAAATACCATCCAGAGTAGCCGTGTGAGTGCCAATGGTTGGATGAGCTTGAGTAGTAACTCGAAAGATTGGCAAAATAGCACACATCTTACGATCTAACGACTTCACACACACAGAGAACAATGTCATTAGAATGGTTAATCTTTCTATGTATGTATCTATCATGTACCACATACCTCGTGACTATCAGGAAGTGGAGATTGTTCAGTAGCAACTTCAGTAGCCTCAAATGTAACACCTATAAACACATGCACACACAATTAATTAGTGAGCATTTGTTGGCAATCAGAGTGCAAGGTGACATGTCACGTCCATGATGCAAGCAAGTGAGTGTGTCAGTACAATGTTATATGAATAAAATATATGTACCAGCAAATTACTAACATAATTTCATACTTTAGTAGACTAACATTTAAGGAAATAACTTTCTGATTTATTCCTCACTGAGAGATAAAGCCAACAAGTTACAGACACTAACTGGTACACTCACTTAATGAAATGAGAAAGCATTGAACTACGTATCTATCTGTACTAGCAACTGTACATTGAATATTGTATTGCTGCCACCAGTTCTTTGCCATTGGAAAGCACATAATTGGTACTATTATAGTGTCTGATTGCAATAGCATCAGGTTAAGTATTATTGGTGTGATTGTACCAAATCAGGAGCTCACTGCCCTCTTATGCATCTTCAGTCTACAGAAAAAGCACTATGATGTGCTTTAGTTTAAACTAATGTCTGACTTGCTCTAACTGTCTCCCATATATATTTCAATTGCATAGCCAACAGAAATCATTTTCAGTCAATAAAACAACAGACCTGGATTGAACTATGCATCTGGCAACCAAATAACAAGACCTCCAAGTTCTACAGCACTAGTGTAAGTTGCGCTGACTTAAAAATTAGTGTTTCACTCAGTAGGCTACACAGTAAGTCAGTATAAACTTACAATAAGACCTCTAAATCAAAACCTTAGAGTAAGCTTAATCTATTGCATTCTCTCACCAAAGGCAATGTCTTTCTTCTTTGTGGCAAACTCCCAGATGATGATGTCCCCTGCCTTTACATTGAAATGCACGACATGTTTGGATTTGGAGCTGACTTTAACAACCACCAGCGAGTCTCTATGACAATCCACCTCTTTCTTTATCCACTCAGAGCTCTTCATGGACAGTTTCTTCTTGTAGTCCTCTAGCTTGTCCAATGACAAATTCCTGAGTGTTTCTTCCAGATTTAGCGGAGAGATGTTGACAATTGTTGTAGATTCCAGAGGTTTTGTCATGTGATGATGAAGGTTTAAATCACTGCTGCACGAGGAAGGGGAGGAGTCACCACGATGGGAGAATCGAGACTCTTGGATGAGTTTTAAATGTTTGAGATCAGTATTGCTCCCCGTGTGCACAGCTAGGCAGGAGTCGATGTCCGTCAGCTGATTCAGCATGCTGTCAGTTTCAAAACAGCTGCTCATCTGCGAGCCCAAGGAGCTATTCCTGGAATGATAGGCCGAGGAGGTGCTAGAGCTGTAGAAAGGAGGGAGCGAATGCGTTTCAGAAACATTACGCGAGTGAGTCTTCACCTCTTGTTTGACAACTCCAATGCCCTCACTCTCATTGAGAGCAGCAGAGCAAATACTGCTTCTCTGTGACCCTCCTGTGTGGTAGGTAGACGGTGTGTACATGACAGCACTGCCTTCATCTATTGGAATGCACAGTTGGTGCTGGCGACGAAGATCCACATCGGAGCTGTAGCAGGATGTCTCCCCGACAGTGCATGGACCAGCCTGCAAGAGAAGGGGGATAGCATGAGTGGAGGAAGGAGGCACTGGATTGTGTGTAGAAATGAGGGGCGATGAATGGTGTGAAGGCTGAGGTGATGGAGTAGTGGGCAGAGAGGATGGATTCCGAAGGGGGACAGGGGATATCAAAACAGGTAAGGTGTGGTCATCTCTAGCTGAAGACAAGTGGGAGGAATCCTCAAATTCGGGTTCAAAATCCATAGGAAGCAGTATCTCGTGTACCTCCTGATGGAAAAATAAAATTCAGCATAAATCAATTACAACTAGTCTTTATAAATGTATGCACAGGCTGCATGCTTCATGAACAATGTCTGAAATGCATCTTCTTAGACCTGCACCAATAGCTTCAATTTCCACAACTCTCCCGCTTGTGGCAGACTTACCTCTGATCTTAGATAGGAGGTGGATGACCTACAACAACAAACAAACAAATACACACACACACACAAAACAACAACAACAACAACAACCTTTAAATCTATCACTACTTTTTCACCTAAAGAATGTCTAGCATTGTTTTTGTAAATCAAGTATCTGGAGTTGTAGGTAAGTAACTGGTAGTCATGTGACAGTCCACATCCAAGTCTCAACAGAACTAATTCTGATATTGTATGCAGACAGCTGGGAATGGGTGCAGAAAATTAAGTGACATTAGAAGAGCTATGAAGAAGTAGGCTACATGTGAATGTGATATGAGCGGGTGTGGTCTGAAATTTAATGCAAAATGGTCTACTCCATTTAATCACACTATTATATCCTGAAACCCATCTTACTACAGGTAGATAGACGCACATGTTCCACAGCTGATTAACCACTAGAGTAGAGTATAAAGTCAGCAGCAACTGGCAGTAAACCGTATACAACCATAGCAGTGTACGGTAACTGAGACACTTATCCTGAACAATAATGTTCCAAGGTTCTAGTCTTCAGCAGTGAATGGATTACATGGAACAGTCTCATAAGCCAGCAATGCAAAGACTATGTACATACTTTATCTCCAAATGACATGTCATATATGTTGCAACTATACACTCTTCATGGTACACCACAATGATATAGAGCAGATGAGCTGAAGTTTCATATGATACTAACATTACACACCTAGTCCTAGCTGTTCCTGATTCATATGATACTAACATCTACACACCTAGTCCTAGCTGTTCCTGATTCATATGATACTAACATCTACACACCTAGTCCTAGCTGTTCCTGATTCATATGATACTAACATCTACACACCTAGTCCTAGCTGTTCCTGATTCATATGATACTAACATCTACACACCTAGTCCTAGCTGTTCCTGATTCATATGATACTAACATCTACACACCTAGTCCTAGCTGCTGATTCATATGATACTAACATCTACACACCTAGTCCTAGCGGTTCTCACACCTAGTCCTAGCTGCTGATTCATATGATACTAACATTACACACCTAGTCCTAGCTGTTCCTGATTCATATGATACTAACATTACACACCTAGTCCTAGCTGTTCCTGATTCATATGATACTAACATTACACACCTAGTCCTAGCTGTTCCTGATTCATATGATACTAACATCTACACACCTAGTCCTAGCTGTTCCTGATTCATATGATACTAACATCTACACACCTAGTCCTAGCTGTTCCTGATTCATATGATACTAACATCTACACACCTAGTCCTAGCTGCTGATTCATATGATACTAACATCTACACACCTAGTCCTAGCGGTTCTCACACCTAGTCCTAGCTGCTGATTCATATGATACTAACATTACACACCTAGTCCTAGCTGTTCCTGATTCATATGATACTAACATTACACACCTAGTCCTAGCTGTTCCTGATTCATATGATACTAACATTACACACCTAGTCCTAGCTGTTCCTGATTCATATGATACTAACATCTACACACCTAGTCCTAGCTGCTGATTCATATGATACTAACATCTACACACCTAGCCCTAGCGGTTCATCATTCATCCTAACATCACACATAGTCCTAGCTGTTCCTGATTCATATGCCTAGTGTTCCTGATTCACTGTTCCTGATTCATATGATACTAACATTACACACCTAGTCCTAGCTGTTCCTGATTCATATGATACTAACATTACACACCTAGTCCTAGCTGTTCCTGATTCATATGATACTAACATCTACACACCTAGTCCTAGCTGTTCCTGATTCATATGATACTAACATCTACACACCTAGTCCTAGCTGTTCCTGATTCATATGATACTAACATCTACACACCTAGTCCTAGCTGTTCTTGATTCATATGATACTAACATCTACACACCTAGTCCTAGCTGTTCCTGATTCATATGATACTAACATTACACACCTAGTCCTAGCTGTTCCTGATTCATATGATACTAACATCTACACACCTAGTCCTAGCTGTTCCTGATTCATATGATACTAACATCTACACACCTAGTCCTAGCTGTTCCTGATTCATATGATACTAACATCTACACACCTAGTCCTAGCTGTTCCTGATTCATATGATACTAACATCTACACACCTAGTCCTAGCTGTTCCTGATTCATATGATCTAACATTACACACCTAGTCCTAGCTGTTCCTGATTCATATGATACTAACATCTACACACCTAGTCCTAGCTGTTCCTGATTCATATGATACTAACATTACACACCTAGTCCTAGCTGTTCCTGATTCATATGATACTAACATCTACACACCTAGTCCTAGCTGTTCTGATTCATATGATACTAACATCTACACACCTAGCCCTAGCGGTTCTCACACCTAGTCCTAGCTGTTCCTGATTCATATGATACTAACATCTACACACCTAGTCCTAGCTGTTCCTGATTCATATGATACTAACATTACACACCTAGTCCTAGCTGTTCCTGATTCATATGATACTAACATTACACACCTAGTCCTAGCTGTTCCTGATTCATATGATACTAACATCTACACACCTAGTCCTAGCTGTTCTTGATTCATATGATACTAACATCTACACACCTAGTCCTAGCTGTTCCTGATTCAATAAGTTATTTAAAATTCAAGTTCCTTGATTAGATTGATGTTTAGTCTAACGTGCATGCTACGTGTTTGTACGTTCATGTAGAACTACATTTCTTATACATGTACATGTAGTAGCCACTATAACTTGCTATACACATGTACCACTATTATAACTGGAACCTTGCATTCTTAGCTTGCTCTAACTTCCTGTTACAAGCATGGGCCGCACGTGGTGAGCAAGTGTGTGTGTGTGTGTGTGTGTGTGTGGTGCTGTTGCCATGCCTCCCACACACTCTTGTGCCCTCTCAACCATAACTAACATCTCTCCCGGACCAGACAACCTCCTGGGAATAACTCACCACAACCAGAGGGAGCCATTGTCATATAGGGCTGAATGTGCCAGCAATTCAGACAACTGTGTAACCACTAGGCATGCTCAGTATACCCACTAGGCATGCTCCGTATACCCACTAGGCATGCTCAGTATACCCACTAGGCATGCTCCGTATACCCACTAGGCATGCTCAGTACACCCACGTGCATTAGCCAGAGGATTGAAGTGAAAAATACTATATTTAATACAGTTCATAGTTCACAGGATTGAAGCCATGGAATCACGTGACAAATAGACGACTTGTTAAAGATAATTAAATCAACAAAGCTGCTCAAAGCAACCATTAAACTAATTATACTCATAAAATTCTGTCTACCAATACTGCATGCAGATATACAAGTTAAGTTGAATTATCTGATCTCTGAGGAATCAGTTGCAAATCTTTTAATAGAAAGTTTCCAATATTGAAGTATTAAAGTTGCTTTTCAATTCATGACAAAACAGGCATCATACTTATAGTCTCATGTTTCACATATTTCCCTGTGTTCTTAAGTTAATATATACATAAATGCCAAGTCTCCATGAAGAAAAACATCTCACTAAGGCCAATAGCAACAGTGAAGCTTTAATTTAACTCATGCAATAGGACTATCTCTTCTTACAACTGGAGTCCAGCTGTTCAAGTACAAGATTGTTGCTGGGTAACAGGAATCAAAGCTTTTGATTTCTAAATACATTGGCATCATTATTATGATATCGAATAAAATATTATTTACGTATATAACATTGTCACTAAACATAAGTAGGAAAGCCACTTACAAGAAAGAACAAACAACCCCATGTCCCATCTATGTCTCAATACATAGTTATTGGCATGGTGATACACTAGCAACTGTCGTGAAGGTCATACACTAGCAACTGTCATGAAGGTCATACACATAGACTACACTGGCAAAACGCCAAATAATCCAGCCCATATAAAGATTATTCCAGCCGAGTGAAGTTAAGCCTGATATCTTGCCAACGAGCAGCCTTACAAGTAAGCTTGAGGTCATAATTAGTGTGTGACAGCCCGGCTCATTTAACCAATAGTCTCCCATTCTATCACTAACTCCCCCATGTTCCATGCCTCCTATCTCCCACTATATCACCAACTCCCCCATGTTCCATGCTTCCTGTCTCCTCTCTCTCTGCATCTCACACACACTTCTGCACCAGAGCAAAGGTAGCTCTTCTCTGATGAGTTGAGTTGAGTAATGTATAACAGAGTTCCTGCTAGCCATTAGCAACATCACAATGCAGTTATGACTAACTTCATCCAATTAGAGGTAAAAAATGTCAACGGATCTATTACAATAAAGGAACTTTTATAACCAATATATGAACTTTTACAACTTCTTACAAAAACTGATCTCAACTTACTTACAAATTTGAAGTGCCACAGCGATTAGGTCAACATATAGCATGCACGAAGAAGGTAAAGTGTGACAATTACAGTGTGACGAGAGACAGAGCTATGAAGTTTCTCAATCCAATGACATTCTAGGTATAAAGGAACCTTATAAAGCTATTACTCCACAGCTGTCCCTAGGGGGTAGGATCTCACAATTACAAGATAGCACAAAAAAAACAATTAATAAAAAACCTTCACAATATTCATGACAGAAAAGAAGAACAACACACTAGATACCAGAAATGCTGCAACACTACGACTTGCTAACTATGCCACTTGAAGTGTTGCCATGGTAGCTAAGGCAGCTAATTAGGCATTCTGGCTGAAACTTCAAATGAAGTCAACAATATCAATTATTAGAGTCAGCAAGCGCTGCCTGCCCATAACATGGTAACCGGATACATATTCTACACTCCATCTACTCCATCACTCTAAAATATTGGGTTTACAACACTGGGCTGTTAATAACAGTCAACCATCCAATAAATACTGGCCAAAATTACAATTTAAAAGAAATTACGATACCTCGACAGCATTGTGATTTCCACTGGTATTGGCACAACCTGGGTGACCACCTTCAAGTCAAGAAAAAAAAAGCAGCTACCATATACTTATTATGGTAGTGTGAGTGTGTGCATCATGCATAGATGTTTATACTTAGAAATTGGTACCACACACATTCACACACACAGAGGGATGCAAGCTGAAGCATTTCAAGTGTTACATACACGCACTGCTTGTAAAGCTTCCATGGAGACAGGTTGCCTCACAGGTAGCTTGCCTTCACATTATCTCACTTAGCAATGCTGCGTTTGATTGTGAGAAAATAGCCCACTTCTTTCTTCTGATTGAATAATCCAGGCTTACAGAAATAGCCTAACTATTACAGACCAACACACTGTGTTTATGCCTGTCTCCCTGTTACTTATCCTGGCCACAGTGTTAAAACCACATACATATTCATCACTCCGCTGGTCCCTGCAATAATGGATTCATGAATGTCACAGAACAGTGCCATGCATGCCCAACACGCATAACCTTCTCCATGACAAGTCTCCACATATTCCTTAATTAAGATATATGTAATTTTGTGATTTGACAAACTGCATACTCTGCAAGACAAATGTGCAAGTCTAGGACAGTATTGATATTCACAACAGCTAAAACGATTTAAGGTTTTCTAACCTAATCACATTAGTCACTGTGCAGTCTGAGATGTTTCAACACAATACATGAAAATTTATGCATTTACTTCATCCCCCTAGCAATCTTACTATCAATTTTAATTTTTACATACACCACTGTGCAAGAAAAGTAACCAGAAAATACTATTAATTTTTAAAATGGGCTTTCTCTGTCCCTAAAAAAATAATGCCATGGGAAGTTTTGCTGCTCCAACACCAGTGCAGTCTCAAAACAATAGTGCAGTAAGAAAACAAGTGAATGTTTGTTATACATAGCTTTGAATAGCACACATGCGCATACACAACTCAACCTTCCCAAGTTACACTAACACCCACACAACAGATAAACCATCTTTGCCATCAGCCTGTCTACTATCAAAGCACTTTTATCCATTAGTTGTGTTCCTCTTCCTGAACTGATGTGAATAGCTCTATAAACACCATCAGGATGACCAACAAGGCCTTTCATGACATTTGATAGGCTTCTTGTCAACCAGCCAAGAACTGCCGCTTCATCATCCGTGACTTCACCTAGCAACTAAAAGTTAACACTATGAACCACACCCAAAACTATCGGGAGCCCCCAAGAGGATACGACCCATTAGACACGAGAGAGAAAATCAAACAAATACACACATGGCGGAGAGGGGGAGTGAATTAAGTTAACACTATGGCAACAACTACACAGGTAGAGTTGGAACTCTTCTATAATGTCAGACCTGATCAAAGTGTTTTCTACAACTCAATTCAGTCTTAATCTTATTAACACAAAAAATTGCATACTCAAGCATATCTATCATCGATTCTCACTTTGTTCTGCAGCATTAAATCCCAGACAATATATTTCCATGGACAAGAATGCCTCCATGAATTAGTGAGCAATACTCAGAAAATTTCACAAAGCAACAATAACAATATACACTAATTATAACATGCCCAAATTCAGTAGCCATAAAAGCAACGAGAGCGAGAAGGAACCCAAGGTATTTGACACTAGTGCATTCTGAGAGTGGTTATGAGACATTAAACAATAACACCATTAATACAATCTCACTAAATGTAATGCCAATCCTCAATTTAATATCTATGTACTTAGTGCTTATGGTAGCTCGGTATCTTGAACTGGCCTTTTTGAAAGTGACACAATTTTAAACTCCCAAATAGCTCTCTGTATTCCTGTATACTTACTGCTGCTTGTTGTCACAGAGTTCCTCCATTTTCTGTGACTCAACTCTCACGTCCTCACAAGAATTCATGCTCACACCAACAACAGGGTCTTTCCAACCTCCTGATACCAAAGTGGATGTCGTCGACTCCAACAGTGCTCCCAAGTTAGAAGGACACAGGAGACGGGAGGTCGCGAAGGAGGGCGAGCCAATTTCTGTTTCCGAGCTTTCTTCTAAAGATATAGCAACGCTTTCATTAGCACTGGAGCTTGGCACATCCAAATTCATCTTTAAATTATTACGCTACGAATTCAACATAATCCAAAAGCTTTCTTTTTCAAAGGATATACATGTAAAGCTATTAAAAGTGGTATGCCCAACCCTTTTCTCCACCTCCTACAATATTTATAAAAATTAATATAGAGGGCAAAGTTCACTGACTTTGGGCACATGCGCGTTGTTTTTTTACACGCCCATTTTTGTTGCAGGTCGTGAAATCCCTCTCTCTACAACGAATGACGAGAAGCTAATATCAGCGATTTTTGGGCACACTCAGAAGTAAAATTCCACACTAATATACGTTTCAGATACTAATGCATCACCTCATCCCTTCCCTCCTTCCTCCCTAGCCTAAAATCATCTTCCTACCCTCCTGCATTTTTATCAACTAAAATACAAAAGAGCCACTCACAATGTAAATGTGGGACACACAGAATTAAAACATTTGAAGTTTTTCCTTCTTGCTGAAACCTCTGATAAGACCTTTGATAGTATACGTACAAGTAAGAGGTAACATATATCAACTCAACCTCTAGACAAAACGAAAACTACAACAAACAACAACATTAATTAATTAGTAGTCATCATTTAGTATTCCCACAAAACACTCAAGATTTGTCACCTCATTTTATTTGCCTGAGTTCACTACAGATAGATGAATTATTGAACTATAATCAATACATTATTTCTTTAGTGGATAAAACTAGTAAATCAATAATGACTAAGTGCAGTGCTACGAAAGTGATATGATTGTTGAAAATACAGTTTAAAATACATTTAGCAATTGAGTACATCAATCAAATATTTATGTCTTTTTCTTTTTACTAAAAAATCCTCCGAGCCAACGTTTTGGAGACTTCGGTTCTTTCTATTAATAAAATAATAACATCAACGATAAATTTATACAACTTCTGTTTTAAATTATCTATTAAACTTAATTCAATTGACTTCATATGTCTATTACACATACTATAAGCAAGGCTTCAGCTTCCTCCTTTTCTTTAATGGAGAGTTGGAATCGTTTTATTTGATCAGAAATAGACTCCTCATCAGAAGGCAATCCAAGTTCAAGTTTATCCAAATTTTCCAGAGACGCTTTCTCCTCAGAACTGCCTAATGAAGTGTGTACCTCAACACTGTTCACATCTTCAGTTTCCTGATGGCGTTTCTTCCTTGTTCGAACCTTGCTAGGCGATTTTGCTATGTTCGTAGAAGAGAGTGCCCCATAGTCATCACCACCATAACCTTCTAAGTATTGCTCAATATCTCCTGATATTGGGTTGTTGGTTGAGCTTGTGGATTCTGTTAATGTAGAGGAACTTTCATTTGTGATGGTGATTTTGGGAATTGCTACATAAAGGATAAGGATTTGATTGGTCATATAGTGCAGCCACTGATTATCAGACTCACCTTGCTTAGGTGAAATTGTAATATCTTCCAATGAGTCATGAAATTCTTCCATCTCTGTTACTATTGAGTCCAAAAAAGATTGAACCTCAGTTTTTGGGATCGATGATGCACTAAATTGTAACAATATGAACTGTTTATACATGTACATCAAGTGAAAATATGCTTAACATAATCAACTTTGTATATGAAAGAAATTGATACGTCTTATTTTTAATGTTGACATAAATGTTATGGTTCAACCAATGCTGGCTAAATAGATAATTTTGCAAAATTTAACAGAGAAATACAACTTCAAATCTTACTTGTTTTTGCTGGCACCTTTTACTTGTTGTTTTCTTTGAGGACTTGTTCTTCGCTTACTTGTAGCTGTTAAAGAAACTTATAATTGTAAATTTTTCAACATATTGCTTGCATACCTGATTGGTCCTGTATCAAGACACGGAATGATTTTTGCACACTTCCATTGCTATTTGAGACAGTGCATGTATAGGTACCAGCATCCTTAACGGTAACATTTTTAATTTGTAAAATGCCTTCTCCAAGAGTAATTGTATTTGAGGCTAAAAAAACAACAACAAAAACCAATAACAACAACAACAATTGCTGCCTTTTTTACTTGCTACTTATTCTACACAGGATTTCTATTTGATGTCTACTTCCTATATTTCAAAGAAATGTGAATATTTGATTAGCTATATAACAGACTATTGACAATGTGAATGTGACTGAGGGACATAGCAATCATTGAAATGTTCACATTAAAGTTATTCTTCAATATGAAGCACCTATGGTGTGAACCTTCAGTGCTACCATTCACTAGCTACTACAAAACCATTCTTAAGACAGAATTTCCTTGGCATATATTAATCTGGCATCAATAAGTTGATATAGCTCATGTATTAACCGGTGAATGTAAATGCAGTCTTTGTAAGAAGCTATCCATTCAACACTCAATAAAGTTTGTAGCATAAAACAAACTACTAAGGGCAGCAAAAATTATTTGCTCACTTGATTATGACATAACAATAAGGTACATTACCTGTAAAAAGCTTACATTGGGAAATAATTACTAGCGATTTAGAAACAAGAATAGTCTGACAAATTAAAGGACTTAAATTAAATATTTTGATGCCACTTTTAATGGTCACCATTTTCTTTCAGATCCATTGTTGAATGACAGAATGGCTGACTGACTAATTAACTGACTGACAGACACAGTTAGTAACCCTCACACACATGTGAGCTATTAGTTAATTATAATAATAGCAAATTTTCTCGAGAATGACTGAATAATAGTTAATTAGTAAAGCACTGATTGCTTAACTAGAATGTATATGATGACATTAGCACTGCAAGGTATAAGTATTCTCTCATTTGCCATACTCTACAGACACTAGCTCTTTGATAACAACCAACATATTTCATGAGTTTACCTTCATCCAGTTCCTCATCATTTCTGTACCATTTGTAAGTCAAAGGTGTTTCACTTATGACTGTGCAGGTCAACAAAATGTGTTCATTTGCTTTGGCCATGATGATATCAGGTGAGGCAGACAATATCTTAGGTTCTTGTGATGTTTGTTCAGGTATACTATCTTCTACAAAGTACAAAAGATTAAAAGTAGATTTCATAGGCCATACCATTTGAAAACATTATCTATTTGCAACCAGTAAACAAGTAGTGGTATTTTGGGAATAGAGATGTAGGTACTTTAAATTTCACATGACAACGTAATATGAGAGGAACCATAATTAAAGGGATCAGCAACACTACATGTATACTTATTTTAATGAAGGGTCAGAACTTGATTATCATGTTGTAAACCTCTTTGGTTGACATCAAACAGAACACAAATTGGTGGTGTGTATGAGGCTGCAGCAAGAAATACTAAAAAGAGTGAAGGTAAATGTGTGAGTGGTTTGGGTAGTTGTAACTAAGAGGATAGCATTTGGTGGCTAAAACCAAGGGTCCTGGTTCAATTCCATGGTGACTGAGTTGTTTTTGTTTTTTTACATTTTCTTTTCAAACAGTAGAGGAAATATATCTAAGGTTTATAGTAGTGGTTACAAATTCAGTACCAAAATCTCAGACAGTTTGGTGTAGAGCTATAATTATTTAACATAATACCAATCAGGGACATAATTGTTTTATTGCTTATATACACATAAGTCTACTCAGTTATGCTAAAATATCATTACTCTAGTATAAATTGTTCATAAATTGAACTAGCTCAATTTTGGTGAACCGCAACAACCATATTGCTCTAAAATTACTTTATCGTGCTGACTCAGTTGAACTTTATCAATGGCCATGTTGCAAAGAAATAAGCTTGTAAATTTAGGGCATTTGCAATATTTTATGGGCCATTTTTTAGTATTTATGGCAAATTTGTTTGATCTTACTAAGTAAAACCTTATTACACAAATATAAAATACTTGCCTATCGGTGGCTTCAACAAATTGGGTGGTGATAGCTGCATTTCCACCCGAGAATCTTTTCGCAAGAGAAACTGGTTGAATAAAGAATGTCTCCTTCCAGTCTTTCCATCAGTATTGACTTGTTCTTTGGGGGAGACTTTATGCGGAGCATGTTTCTTGACTGGCTGATGATGCTCAGACTTTACACTCACAGAAGGGAACCTAACTCTAGTATGACTAGTATACTCTTCTGACCTCACACTTCTTGAAGTTGATGTCTCCAAGTGATGTCCATTGTAACGGAATCCTTTCTTTGCTTTTAGATTCATAAAGAAATTTGATGAATAGTGGTGTGAAATGCCTCCTGAGGGTTTTGGTACGTGACGAATATATGACCATGAGCATGGAGCAGATGTTTGTGAAAGATTAGTTTTAGTTTTTCCCATACCCATAAGCGGTATCTGTGGAAATAATGGAGGTGGCATCATCATTTGAGGCATTATGTGGGGATTCCCCCATGCTGAAGGGTAAGTTCGCTCCTCAAGATGGTTGGGCAGTAGTTGGGGATTGTTCCCATCATCATCATTTTCACTGGACTCGTAATTCTTACTGTTGTCAACCTCATTGAGCTCTTCATCGGTTTCATACAGAATATTGTCCACAGTTCGGGGACGTTCATCGAGTATTCGTGTTGGAAGTAAGCCACTCTTACTTGCTTGGATCGTCTCGTCTTGTAATTGATATGCTTCATTCCTTACTATAGGTGCAATATCATCTAATTCAAACCATGATTCCTTCTCTTCTGAGTGTATATCTGTTCTCCATCTAAACATATTTCAGCAATATAACGTATGTCTTCAATGTGCTAGAGTATAATTTTTTGCTATCATAGCTAGAATGCATAACTACATAAAACAATTGTACTATGTCTTGGAGGACTACCTAGATAACTGGACCAATTAGACCACCATAGGTAAAGGATCTTAAGTAAATAGCAAGTGTTGGTCTGACTGCATGAATCGGTGGAATCCAGCCCTATTCATAGCTTCACTCAGTTGATGTTACATAGGCGGCTGAGGTTTTCAATTTTGTAGGGGCTCAGGTCCTATATTTGCTGCCTAGTATTATTGCAAACCTAAAAATTGTCATTTACCAGTGTACTAGCAATTATGGATCATGTTATTGGTTACAACTATGGCAAGATGCATAAAAATGTCTTTTTTTTTAATTCTTTGGAGAGGTTTGTCCCATTGCAGCTTTCTATATCATTAGATATATAATTATGGACAAATTTGGGGGACTCAGCCCCCCTTCTAAAACTTTGGGGGCTCTAGGCCCTCCAGCTCCACCCTTAGCCTCCAATGAACGTATGACAAACATGCGTATACATCCTCTAGCTTCACTATTACATCTTTAGTAATTGTGTTGCAATGAGGTTACACATTATAAGATTCATGGTATACACTAACTAAAATAACTACTAAGGTTTGTCTAACATTTTTCTATACACATTTATATGACATTTTCTTGCATAACGAAGTAGAAAATTCTTACTATGTACAAAGTATATGAGTTAGAAGAACATCTACACAGTTTTCTAGGCAAATGACAATAGCTACTGCATTCTTTTATTTATCACAATATTACCTTGTTCGTATGTTTGAGTTGTCTACCCAATTACTCAAAAGCTGCTAGTATTGTATTAAAAAAAAGAAGGTACCATGGTATTTTCAGAAAAGAGCATTCTTCTAATAACTGAAGAGTAGAAGAATACCAAACCAACCTGACCAATAAATGTAAAACAAAGTAACTCTGTCTCTGGCACTCAAAAATGTTTAGGAAATCTTTAGAATTACTATATGTTACGATATAATAGTTACCTGACTTTTGCAGCTCCGGTTACAGAGTTTTCAATCAAGACAGCACTTATCCATGAGTTTCCATCGTTGTAGGCCACTTGAAATTCACCAAATCTAGTGTGGTTTTGCTTCACTTGATGAGGCTCCATTAAGTATTCATATCCATCCTCAACTGAAGAAACCTATGAACGAGTGAGCTTGTTAATAACAAATAACTAAGCAAATATATAAACAAGCAATAAAGTAAAATGTATAACTCAAAAGGAACATGTCTTGCTTGCATAAAAACTAACTCTTCAGCCATTTTTAAAATACAGCTATCTAAATTAAAAAAATGAGCATTTACTAACCTTCACTAAGTCTGTCACGGGCCCAAGTTTTATTACGGTTCCATCATACCACACTTCTTTCCATTTAATGTTTACTCTTGTCCCCGCAAATATTTTCGTCCCGTTTAGTTCTGCAATTATAATACGCAAAGTCACAACACTTGAGGCTATCTATTACTCTTACCTATGCTGTCCATTTTATTTTATTCCTGCAATAGCCTCACTCTCCAGCCCCACCCACTTGTTACCAAGTACGTAGCTATATTCATCATGTTGTTTATCCAAAGGGATGCAAATAGGACCAGCCACGCCTTGCCGATCACACTCCACCCAACCTCGGGGGTGTGGCTACACAGCTGACGTTGCAACAGTGTAAGTACGTGGAATATTTCTTCTAGGTTGTAGGTTCATGGCGGCTGCTGAGGAAGCAGCGCGCGTATCGCAGCGTTGTGAAGAAGCTAAGTCTTCTAAAGAATTGTTACTAAGTGACTGTGGCCTGTGGAAGTTCCCAGATGCAGTTTTCTTTCTTCTAAAGGATGTAGAATTTACTAAAGTAGATCTGCATCATAATCAGTTGCAAAAGATCCCAGCTAAATTTGGTGTGAAATTCTCTTCTATTACCAGTGAGTTGTTATATTAATTTAATTCCACGCTTTCCCACTTAGTGACAGTCACTACTGACTAGGGCCATTTGACGTGGATATATGATATCCCTTACCATATTTCTATAATTTCATCCCCCTTCAAAATTCATGCCCAAGAGTCCTGTGATGAGTCCTAGTGGAGCTAATATTTTTAAACATTTTTTATTTGAATTCAGCACGCTTATATAATTAGCTTATAGCAAGTGATTCTTTGCATTGTAGTTTAAGAGGTGGTGTAAATCAACTAGTTGGAAAATTCACCACATTTTTATAGTAACATGTGGACCAAAAGTAAGTGTAATTGATACTTCCTGTGTCAAAACAGAGATAGCTCAAGTATTCAGGTGGAACATTCACTATCTTTGCTAATTCTTTAGAATGCTGACTAATATTCAAGACAATGCTTTTTATAACCAAGGTGACATTTCATTGTACTATAATTAGCATTGTTAATCTAATTTCTATTTTAAGTGCATAGCACTGAGGTTACATTTCTGTGAATGTTTATAATATTTATTTGCTTTATTGTTCCAGTGTTGGATCTAAGCTATAATAATTTAAGAAGTCTTCCAGATGAATTTTCTCACTTGAAAAAATTGGAATATATTAATGTGTCTCATAACATTATTCTGCATTTTCCTGAGTTCCTGCAACAACTTCCTGCTCTGTGCACTATTAACTTAAATTCTAATAACATATCAGAAATTCATGTAGACAATTTCACATCAGCACAGAGCTTACAAGAACTGAATTTATCAGATAATCCACTTAGTGCAGATGTAGTTCAATTACTTGAATCTATCATTCGAGTCAAAGTTATCTTATAAACGTGTCCATTATTAAGTCAGCATCTAACACGATGTGTGATAGAGAAACTAAAGTATGGTTAATTAAACCACTGTATCATTTTTATAAGTGATATAATATAATATTTATTCATTCATACATCTTTTGTTTATTCATTTATTTTTTTTATTGGAAGTTATTTTTAATAGCTACTAACTGAACTTGTGTATACTCTTTCTGAGAAGTCTCTTCTCCCACCTAAAGTCCATACTTCTTGGTGAAAATGTGTACGTAAACATGAGAATCTAAAATATATATTTGAACACAAACAAATAATGCAATCAGAATACAAGTAGAAAACACTATTTGGTTTTTCATTATATATTTTTCCATGGACGCCAGTACCCACCATTGTCTTTCATGTATTGGCAAGCATTCTTCAGAACAGGCAGTGAGCCGTCATTATGATAGCCTTGGTCTTGCATTGAGCTAGGCTCTTTGCTATAGGCATTATATTTGTCCAACATTTCTTGTAGCATTTTTTTGTCCGAATTTGCAAGGTCATTCTTTTCTCCTGGGTCGTTAACGATATCGTAGAGGCAATAGGGATCACAGTCGTCATCTGTGGTTGGTCCATTACTGCAGGGGTAATCTAATGGAGACCACATGGCATTGTCACATTTTTTCCCTTGTGCTCCAACAATGAGTTTATAGTTTCCAGAAATTATAGCTCCCTTCTGAGAGTAGTTGAATCCTAGCACAATTTCATCATGGAGAGTGGCTGTACTTTTGCCAGTGAGTATTGGCCACACATCTAATCCATCCACAGGGAATTTCCCAGTTCCAGAGTCATCAGAATCAACTCCAGCTAGCTTACAGAATGTAGTGTACCAGTCAGCAATGTGGATGAAGCCATCAGTGGACTTTCCTCGCATGTTTTGGGGAAGAAACCCTCCGCTAGCAAATGCTAGAGCTCTGACACCACCTTCAAAGAATGTTCCTTTTGATCCTTTTAGGGGATAATTGCTACCCATGCATGCTGCACCACCATTATCGGCTGAAACAATGAAGATAGTATTATCCCACATGTTTTTCTTCTTCAATAGCTGTACAACATGTCCAGTGACGTTATCTGCTACACTCACCATAGCTTGATAAGTGCGCCTTTTAGCACAAGTGGAGTTTACAGGATATATATTTAGCCAATCTTGTGGTGCTTCAAATGGTCCATGAACATTATGCAATGGAAGATAAAGAAACATGGGATCAGATGCGTCATGGTTTGTAAAGATATCAGTTAAATCACTTTTATAAATATCAGCATCGTAAGTTCCATTTCGTGTATCAACATTATTATTCTTCCAGTAATCTACAGCACATTCTCTTCTTTGGTTCATGTGGCTTTCTGCTCCACTGAGGAAGCCTGAAGAAGTGTCAAAGCCTCTGTTTATAGGAAGGAATTTAGGATCATAATAGCCTTCGTGCCATTTCCCTACTATGTGTGTTTTGTAGCCAGCAGTTTTTAATTTTGCAGGAATCATAGTCATATTTATGTTGGCTCCAAGCTGTACGTCCGGATGGATGTTGTATTGATGAGCATGATGAGGCCATCGTCCTGTAAGGAAGGAAACTCTGGAGGGGGAGCAGTACTTGAATACATAATGTCGATTAAGAATAACCCCATTATCAGCCTGATCCTGAAAGTTGGGTGTAGATATATTAGGATTACGAAAGCTTACATCAGCATGACCCCAGTCATCAACTAAGACAAAGACAATGTTAGGCTTAGCAGCAGTGGTAATGCTACAAAGTAGTAAAGAGACGATAATTGTTAAAGCATCCATTGTTAGACAACATACATTACCATATATAGCTCAACTTGAGTATATTCATACTTGTGTAAGTATATTTAAGTGAGCATGTGATATTATTACATTCATAACTGGAATGTAATTGTATTTTCCAGTGTTTATTGAGCAGGTACATCCGACTCTACAAATACTTATTTAATAATATTGGGTTGAAGAGATTGTTAGTACTAAGTGACAGTGATTTCCAGTAGTTGCTATAAAAGCATGAAACACACACACACACACACACATATATATATATATATCTGCTCCAGAGCATTAGCAAAGTAAACTGATTCAAAATATCAAGGATCAGGCACAGAGCAATCTACAGTCACTTTATATTATTAGGTCACATTGCTTTTAAATAGGCTAAGTAGGAAAGTATAAACGATATTTTAAGATCAAGAAAAATATTAATTATTAAAAATTAACAAAACGTCATTAAAAAGTAAGAAAAATACTAAAGTTCCGCAGAAACTACTGAGGATAATGCCATATATCACGCCGAAGAAGCTAGTATGTACTGTCAAAAAGTTAAATTTATTTTTGGAAAATATTGCAATAATACATTCCGGCCTGAGGTTTCTTTTTGTGATGTCCGCCGCATAAAAACAGCATGTCTGAAGCAGTAATGCTAGCAGATTTGTATAAAGGGATAGGTAACTGCCCAGCTTGGAGCCATTCTTCTGTTTTGGGCACATAGCGATGGATAGTAGTGACAGCACCAATGTTCTTGTCGCTTCTTCCACCAAGAATGAGTAATGTGTTGGCCAGGCTTACAGGAGAACAGGAGTTGTGCTTGAGATTGTCTATTTTTTTCCATGTGTTTTGTGTTGTTCTACTGTGAGATGGTTGCAAAGAAGAGACGAGTTCCTCTAATGATGTTGTATAAACTTCATCTGTCCAAGAATGACCGCAGCTGCCACCAAGTAAGAACCAAGCTTTGTCAATGACAACTGACTTCATGGAGTCCCATTGAAAGGGCATTTTCTGTGGTGTATACCACTGTTTAAGGTCAGTATTGAGGACTTCTACTGTTGATAAAGTGGTACCACCATTACCCCAACCTCCAGCTACCACAAGCCAGTTGAAATATTGTGTGGCAGATGCATAGCTACGTGCAGATGGCATTGGTGGGTATGGAAAAGTCCACTGCTGAATATTTGAACTCCATACTCCAAGATAATTCAGATTGCTATTGGAATTGTTCTGTCCTCCTACTAAAACTACATTATCATTGCTTCGGATTATTGCAAAATATTTTGCACAGTATGGAGGAAGGATTCTCCATTTGTGAGTCACAAGATCGTATGCCATTATCGTGTAGTCATCGGCTTTCTTGTCTGCAGAACCACCTCCAACAAACACATCGTTGCCCACAGCGACAGCTTGTACATAGCCTGTCATTGCAAATGGCATATCAGGACCTCTCTTCCAATTGAGTTGAAGTGGAAAAATAGCTTGCTCAAGAACCTACATTATACATAAAGCAATACTTAAACACATGGGACAAAAAGTTTGTTAGATAAGTATGTTTAGAGATAATGATGTGATTAACCAAATGTCTAAGTAATCAGTATTTTAAACAGAGGCTAAAAGGTATGAGGAATTATGGTTTTTATTATCAGTAGAAATTAGGTAACCAGAGATATACAAATTAAATCTCAATGATTGCAGATAGTGTAGCTTGGGTTGTTAAGTGTCCCCTCTTATAACTTCTACTAGGAATAGGTGTTCATAAATGGACACTTAAAATCATAATGAAAAGAACCAAAAAAAAAAAATTAAGGAGGAGGAAAGGAAAGACAAACACAAAATTGATAGAGTCGTGCTATTTTGTTTTGAATCAATACATGTGTTCAGGTGGGTGTATTTTTTTCTTGCAATGTTAGAATATATTTAGCATCAATTCACAATAATTGTAATTACACCAATTTTTATATAAGCTCCAGCCTATTTGTATTCTTTCATACCTTGTGTAAGTCTCCTTTTTCTTTCATCATCTTGGCTAAGCTCTCTCCCTGGATTGAAATTTGTTGCTCTTTCTCAACGTGTAGTCTTTTAAGCCTCTCCACTTCATTGACTAGACTACTATACTCAGTCTTCAATTCCTCGTGAGCACGTTTAATATCTCTATTTTCAGCTTCAATCTCCTGTTTTTGATGAATTAATGAAGCTACATCTGATTCTAACTTTCTTTTAGAAGTTGATAAATTCAAATTTTCTGTTCCCATGCTCTCCATAGCAATCTACATTGGGCCACAGCATTTTCATTTCCTACATAAATTACAAAGCATAGTGACTTACCGTCATATCCTGCAGCTGTTTTTCATTCACTTTCTGCTGCTTTGTGAGAAAAATCTTTGCTATATTCAGATGTTTGTCTATAAAATCTCCATGTTCTCTATCTTTCACTTTGATGTCTTGCAATTGACGTAACAATGCTTTGGTGGATGGTCTCCTGTCAGGTGCTCTGTGCAAGCATTGTAATACAAGGTCTACTATAGCAGGATGAGACTGGCCTAGCATACTGTGAAGCTCTTGAACATACTTGTGTCGACGTTCTACTTCAGAACGTCCTTTTGTTTTTTCCGGGTTATTTGGGTCAGGATATGTGCTAGAAAGAAGTTCACCAGGAAATATCTAACATAATGATTGGGACAAAACAGCAATAAATACATACATATATATATATATATATATATATATATATATATATATATATTTATTGCAGCTTTGATATTTTTACTTGAATATTTCCGCATCACGCGAGCGTTCTGTATTCTCCCATATTGAACGGTTTATATTGTACGGTACACTACGCATGCGCGTAGCGAGTAAAATCAATGAAAATTGAATTGTAACCGGTTGAGAAAAAATATCAAGGCAGCAATAAATGACTTATCACACTCGTCGTACAATGTGGGAATGATATTTTACTCTCACGCCACATTTTCACTCGCCTTTGGCTCGTGAAAATATTTTGCGTGCTCGTAAAATATTTTCCCATATTGTACTCTGACTCGTGCTATAAGTATTATATATATACATATATTTATTTATTTATTGATATAACTGATAATTATCTTACTTGAGTGAGAGTGAACAGTCCAAGATGTCCAAAGGAAAAAATATCAAGAGAAGGTCCATATCGATGATGATCATCGAGTGCCTCAGGTGGCATGTAGACTAAAGTTCCAGGAAGTTTGGACAAAGTCTTGGCCAACTGTCCAGACCTAAACTCCACCATTCTAGAATTACCCAAATCACTAATCTTTGCCGAGAATGAAGATGTCAACAAAATATTCTTGGCTGTGAGGTCTCTGTGAATAATTGGTGGGCTTAAGGTATGCAGGTAGATAAGGCCATTGCAAGTGTCACACAAGACCGAGATTTTGAGAGCTAGTGAAAGATTAGGAACATTATCCAGCAGGTCATCCAGGTTTGTCTCCAGACGTTCCATCACAAGTAGGGGAAGTTGAGACTCTTCCAGAAAGCACAGACCAAGAAACTGTGTGACATTTGGATGACGAAGGCTTGCCATCATTTGACATTCTTCATGGTACTTGAGGATGAGATCCTGAACACCTTCATAGCCTGGTATCAGCAATGTTTCATGCATTTTCTTGGCAGCACATGTTAAGTACATATGTTTAACCTAAAATTGATAGCATTTTTTCAAATAAAATAAAATATACGAATTTCTATTTATCACTGTATAGGAAAACTGCACATGACAAAAAACAACAACAAACAATAAACAACAGCAAAGAGAAATGAGGACTGTACTCATAAATGGCAAAACAACAACAACAAAACAATAGCAAAGATAAAAACAAGGGTTGCACTTATATAGATATATAATGGTGCCATGCTTACATTTTGTACCTCCATTTTATATTCCAGAACAAAGTAAGCTATACCATCAAAACTTTATTGCACATTACAAGTAAGACCTTACAATAGGAACTAGAAAATTAACAAAAACTACTTACTTCAAGCACTGAGCCATAGGATCCAACACCAAGCATCTTCCCAGTAGTAGTAACATCACTTAAAATGTAAGGTTGAAGAAGAGAATCATTCTTGAATGGGTCTCTACCTGGACTAACTCCTCTCTGCTGCTGACGATGGCTTGGACTAGTGGGAGATTCAGGAATTCCTGGAGGTTGTTCTAGAAAATTTCTGTACATGATATCATAGATAGCTAGCTAAGCCGCAGCACAATATTTTGTGTTAAAAATGCTCCCAAAAAATATATATTTGAAAAAGTTCCAGCGTATTCAAGTGCAAAAATGTTGCACTCATGAAACAAATTATAAAGTTATAAACATGTATTATACAAAGTTATTCAATTGTTTAGTCCTTTGCTGCTCCATCTTCATACAATATACTTATAAAGTACAAACTATTACCTTCTGAATACTTTTACTTTCACAGTAGTTATATAATTCAATAAAGTTTCACAGTTCCAATTTCAAGAATTTTTACTCTATACAAAGTTGAAATTATAACTTGGAGTAATTCCAAAAAATAACACTATGCTGGTACATTCTGCTTATTCAGTCTGTTCAAACATATCTAGATATCATCCATGTATGCTTTATTCACTTAGTTGGCAATGATATTACAACTCATTATTTTATTACATCATTCCTACATATTGATAAAGGACTAATATTATTCACCTGACCGATGGGATTTACGATACAGATCAGCAAGTATTGGGTTTCTGTTGAAAGTCAATTAGCATAGAAATCCGAAGATAGTGTATGTTAGGCACTTTAATTGGAACTGTGCACTCATTCATGCAGAAATAGTTGTGAAATGAAGTATATAAAATGCTAAAAACATTACTGAAATTTAACAGTCTGTGTGCTGTAGGATGGATTCATTCAGTTTATGTGTACATATACATGTACACAAATTCTTATAGTAGCCTTTACCATTTAGTTGTCCTCAATCTGACACTATAAGCTTTTAATGTTAATCTATATACATATTTAAATAGCGCAGAAATACACAGAATGATGGCAATGAATTTGATTGATGGATTTGATGACCAGTTATCGATAGACAGTCTATTTCTTAGCTTTAGCTACTCCAAGTCCTAGGAGCGCAACAGCGCCCACAGCCAAAACACCTCCCACTACAGCCGCGCCTCCAAGAACACCAAGACCTATCAATCCATCTGTAATAAACAACAAGAACAACAACAACAATAATAATAATAATAATAAAAAAATGTATTAGGCATACACTTCTGAAAACATACACATAAAACACAAATGAGCTGTACAATTACCCCTTCTCATCTTCTTAGTGATGAGTTCTTTAAGTTGCTTTGCCTGGTAATTATTGGGCTCCATCTGAAGCACTCTATCCACACAGTTTTGTGCTTCTTCATATTCCTACACATACATTCACATGATTTATAGAGCAAAAAAAAAAAAAGAAAAAAAGAAAAAAAGGACAAACTCTACATGTATGTAGCCAAGTTATCAATTACTACTAATGGCCCTATAAGAAACGAAATACAGTAGCTACAATCGTAGTAGTTGGCTAAATTTTGGGTAGAAAATTAGCAAATGTCACATAGTAATAAGTTGTAATAAGTTGGTACAACTGCTTCCAACTCTAGAGCATACTAAATGTACAGGACTGGAAGGGTACTAATTTGAAAACATTATCATATTTACCCACAGGTTGGTACACCATAAAGGAATCATAGAGAAGAGGATTATCATTTTATGTCTTGGTTATCTTTGATGGTTTTAAGGGACCTTCCTTAATCAAATCAATCTGCCAATATTTCTATTTGTGAGATAAAAATTGACTTAATTAACTTTATCTGCTATATACATAGACAATTTTTTTGACATCTTGGGGGCTAAAGGGTGGGGGAAATTGAGAAATGACTAAGGCGCAGTAAGATGGAGACTTTGAAGTAGCTCAGGAGTAAAAAAAGCTTTACAAAACCACATCACTTACCAATCTTAGTCAACAATCCAATACTTTCACTTTTCGCAGTGGATAACAGTTTACCACTACAAAATGCCGTAAGCCACACAAAGAACTGACGATGTCTGAGCAAGCCATAAATTCTGCATCATCACTATTGATAATGCATTTGTCCTGTATTGTAACTTCATCATGTTGTTATAGTCACCTCTAAGTACATTCCAAAAGGACTTAGACTTCATCAAAAAAATTTGAGAAGAAAAAGAAGTTCATTGCTATTGAATTAAACTAGTAAAATTTTCACTTTATTCCTTCTCCGCATCGGGGGGGTGGGGTGGTAAAGTTTGTAGAGTCACAAAAGCCACACAAAAAAGGTGAAGTCACGACTATGAAGCAGATTGTCAGAACACAGTATTAATTGCTATTGAAGGACAAGAACTAGAAAGTTTTTTGAAGCAGTGTTGGACATGTTTAAACAAACTACATGTAGCAGTAGAGTAAGGTTATAAATTTTCATATATCGTACTCGTCTTTAAATTTTTTCATGAAAAAATTCAATTGGGAAGGGGGGAGGGAGTAGGAATCCCACGACTCCCATAGTTATGTACTAGTGGTGTGCTTGAGCACAAATGGCGAGCGAGCCTAAAGACTATAATATTTTTATTGACTTCTAACACTGAAGCTACTGAAAATAAGGTCCAGTTTTTTAATTTAGCATACAGGGTAAAGGGATTTCAGTGCCTTAATAACAACTCTCTGCAACTGCTTGAATTGAAGGAAAAAACAACAATAACAAAACAATACACGTTATTTAAAAGTTTTCTTTGTGATATTCTTTAGCTAAGTAGTGGTTGTAACACACAATGCTTTTACACAGCTGGACATGCACCTACACAGACTTACCTTCGCAGTAGTCTAGTGGACAATGTATTTTCAGGTAAATACTGTGCCACGGCTTATAACCATGACAAAGAGCGCATTGACTTACCACCGCCACTAACTCGAATAGAAATGGAAGTCCCTTAAGTTGTCAAGTTTTAACTGCACCGGCAAAAGAATTCAAAACGGTAAACAATTCAATTTCTAGGGTGATACGGGTACTGATCGATAAACCAGAGGATTCTGTTTAGTGCAATTTGGGACGGGGTCGACAACCGAACTAACACAAAACCGCGAGGGTCAAAGTACAAAAATGCCTTACGTACGTCCATACATATATACAAATAAATAAATAAACTGACATCCCCGATTTTCGATTGTGTTACCCCTGTAAGTGTCTCGCTCGCTACGCTCGCTCGCCGATAATCAATAATATAACTTACATACTTGTAATTTATAATGTCCAAGTCCCATGATGTAGTAGAAGTCTCTTTGATCAGCTCCTTCTTTAACCAACCCTATTTATACATTAAACCAATTAGTATTGGCCCAGTACACATGTTTGAGAAAAGAAAATGTATAAAAAACAAATTAAAATATCCTGGGAATAACATAAGATGATCAACTTTCTATAACAACATGCAAAAAATAACAATAACAACAAAAAACACACTCTATACAAGGTCCACAAACACTCCCACAGTATCTGTGGCTCACCTCCCATTATCTGAATTCCTTTCCTGATATCATTCTTGTATTGACTCTTGATCAGACTCCAAGCATAGGCAAAAACAATGGAATCAGTTAGGGTACCATTGGCCTTACAAGCCTTGTAGTTCTTCTCATGCTCCTATAAGACATAGATAGGTATCTCGAGAAATATATGCGATGTCATGATGGCTGTACAATATAAGGGAACTAGTCATTATATTTCATTACCCGCACTGACTAGTACAACGGGGTAAGCAATTCTGTTCATTTTATTTGTCCATATATATATATATGTGTGTGTGTGTGTGTGTGTGTGTTTGATTCTTTGGCAAAACTGGAGTTAACGAACCTAACTCGCTTTTAACTTTTTGTATATGTAATGATTGGTTTTGAAAAAAAAAAGTCATTGTTACTCTTCAAACTTGAATTTATTCGTCATTTGTGCACAATCCTTTTTTTTTTGTGTGTGGTGAATTTGATGCACTTACTGATATTTGTCTAGCCATGCAAATTGTAGTTATTTATTGCGATAGTCACAGTGGCACAAGTACAGTTTATACTAACTAGCGATGTGCTTGAACACTTACTAATAGTGAGTGAGCCTTCTTAGTTAGATTACATAAAACTACAGTATTGTGATAATTTTAACTTCTAATGCTCCAGCTACTAAATAAAAAACGGTTGAGTTTTTTCAATTATGTACATATACGGTAAAGGGGATTCAATGCCATAGGAACCACCCGCCGCAACTGTTTAATCTAAATTCAAAACAAACAAACAAAAAAAATGGCATTTTGAAAAGAATTACCAAATAGGTTTGAACCTAACCCTATATCATTAAGCTATGTTTATTGATGTAGTAGCCAAAAAGCTGTGTAAAGGAAGCTAATATATTCATTTGTTAGTAAAACGATTACTTTGTGCTATTCTTTAGCTGTAATGCATCATGTAACTATATACAAGTGTATGGGATTTTTTAATTGAATTATACATATGTAGGTTCATGAAAATGTTTATTTGATTGGGTATAGCACCAATATATTTTCTATACCTACTAGCATCGTTGCTCCTGTTGCTATTGGTCAATATAGCTTCTTTCTTTTTTCTACAACTGCTCATGTATCAATTCTCCTGCTGTTGTTTGGTTGAGTTAGTGTCTTTCCAAAAGCACGGAATCAGCAATTTAAGGGCATATTATGGAAAATCCCGACCAGTAATTTATTATTAAGTTTCAGTCTAAGATGCTCCTCCACAGCTCCTGGCAAATTCCTACTTGTCAATAAAAAGGTACCACAAGAATTGTACCAAACGTGTGGTTGGGTGTAATGAGTCAATTTTATGGTAAGGATTGACGAAATCAGAAAACTCAAGTTTTGGTGGAGCAGTAGCAGAGATTTTATATAAAGAATAATTTTGAAGCAACGTAATTACATAAAATAGCATGTTAATATACTACTTATCCTTTCGAATTAAGACATACAACTTCTGTATTCAACAAAAATGACTCTACTATTACGTCAAACCTTTCAAATAATAGTACTGGAGCATACAGTCAAATAGTCTGGCGCAGCCAGACCCTTTACCTAACCGCTACGCAGAGAAAGGGTCTGGGGACAATCATGCACCTTGGCTGTTCTAGAGGAATGTGGTAGTGGTTGTCTAATTACTGATACGGCGCCTACGGTTTGCTGGACGAGCTGACCTGAGTACAACCACAGAGTATTTTGCGTAACACTTTGATAGATAGATAGTTCAGGAACGATGGCTCCGTTATGTACACTTGTGGTAAGATGCCCACTCATTTCACCGAGGACTGCCTAGGTGACGACAACAAAATGTTAACTAACCACAGCCCAAAATCTTGTTGTAGAACAGCCAAGGTGCATGATTGTCTCCAGACCCTTTCTCCGCGTAGCGGTTAGGTAAAGGGTCTGGCTGTGCCAGACTAACAGTCAAATTTGATGTAAATTTACCACAAACACTTCAATTTACAAGTAATTCCTTTGCTAATCACATAACTGAGCACAAATTCATGTTATGATTCTATTAGCTCTAGCAACTGCAGAGATAGCTACAATTGTTTGATACTTCACCTCAATTATCTCCACGGAACTGAAGTCTCCTATCACAGCATCTTCTTCCTCCTTATTCATCTCTAAACAAGATCTCAAACCACAGATACTCTTCAAGTTCAATTTTCTACATCATATATTTTTTATTACAACGTCATGTCCCCAAGCTCTGTTTACATCTTTTAATGTGACGATCTTTACCTTAGTTTGACTGTTGCAGTTGCTAAGTAGACGTTCTGGTACTTCTGTTCCTGCAATTTTGAGGAATGAGTGAAAGTGGAAACGGGGATACTGGTAAAGAAGCTTCTCCTGAAGATGGTGTAAAGACGCCTCACACTGGTAAGACCCAGGAGTAACGTTTAAAGTAATTGGAAGTTAGCTAAATTTAGCTTGCTAGTCCGAGATTTTAGAAGTAGCTGGTTTTGAGAAACCTGCTCGACTAGGTGTTCTCAGTTAGCATTTGTGTATTTGCAAATTAATGGTTGGAAATGCCATTCACTGTGTAATTCAGAAGTTATATGTGTAAGTAGTATTAGAAAGTGTACTTATGGCTTATTTAAATTGCATACACATATATACATTTAAGCATGCTTTTTCGTTCATGTGGTTAATTACTGATATCTAAAAGATAGTTTCATTGCTCTTAATATTTATATGTGCAAATTGGCACACTGAAAGTTGGAATATAACAAGCATGCACAACCAGATTGATGTTCCTCCCCCCCCCCCCCTTACTCCCATTGGTCTATAGTGTATAATGTGACATTTTTTTATTCAGATGCATCCAGTGAAGACCGAGTGACTGCATCTACAGATGGTTCTTCCCTAAGTGAAGGGCTGGAGCGACCACCACCTGTACCTCCCAGGAAATCTACTTCCAACTCTCCTTCTCATTCTCCTGCCAGCCTTAGAAGAGAGGTGAGCAAGTGAACTGGTCATTTGTGTTATTTAAAACCTCTAGGCATGTACTATAAGTGATGGAGAATGAGTGGTATATTAGCTCGGCATACTTCATCGGCTGGTAAGTTAAAGGTCCACAGACTGAACTGAAATGTCCCGAAGTTGTGCTCATGTAAAGCTTACAGTCTACTTTCTTTAGAATTGCATGTACATTGCAAGGAACTCTTATTAGCTATGTGGTAATTGGTAAGGTTTATGCAATTATTCAAGTTGCTTATTTTCAGTAACTCAATCAGTCTTTTGTAAACGTCACAATTTCCTATCCTGTGTTTGTACATTGTAGGATGATTATAGTAAGATAATGTAATGTATTTGCCTATCGTTACTGAACATAAATTTCAGTTTCATTTTTTCTATTGAACAGTGATAGCAGTGCAATAACAATGCTTGCATCTTGCTTGTAGCAATTTACTTTTTAAATTGTTGTTATTTTAACCAGAAATTTGAAATAAAAAGGATTTTAAAATAATATCTTATTTACCCATCCGAGTCCCACTGATCAGTAAAACAGTAAGAGATCAGATAATTGAAGTCCTACTGTATGTTGATAGTTGCTTTAATAGTTTGCTTGTATATCTCTTTGGATTGAAACCTTCTAACTCTAAAATTCCATTCCAAATATTATTTTACATGTGGTGCTTTTATGAAGCTCTGAATGCTGTAAACAATTTTTGAATTGAAGGTGTGGTCTTAATACTTGATCACAGAACGGGTCGGCAACAATAAGTTTTACTATAATAAATATACGTATATGAACTAGGAATGATGGGAGCTTTATAGCATGGTCCATAGACGGTGCAAGTAACTTAGGGAACTTTCCAATTATCAGAAATGTAGCTAGTATAAAGTTCCAGTAATTAGTCACACATTAAGACAAGTTATTGGAGTGAAGGCCACTAATTTGGTCTATGGTTGTTGTTTAGTAGCCATGTCCACATATTAAGCAATCAATAACTTTGTACCTAGAGCACATTTATGTGCATACATACTTACTGTATAGATCACATGATCTATCCAATTTGTTGGATCACATGACCCTACAACATTGGAATACATATGTTGATTTATGTTTGTCAACATGCAGCAGTGAGCAGGTGCTGTTTATAGACTGAAAGTCTTCAATGGCTGTGTGGAATATTAGTCTGGGGTGGGTGCACAAGACTGGAAAAAACAGTGAAAGCTGCACATTATGTAAATAAGCTTACAATCTAGAGATGTAAGCAAACATACAGATACCTCACAAACACTAAAGGTGTGCAACCACTGGAGAAACTAAAAAGAAAAAATAAGATAAGCCTCTGCAATGAGTGAGTACATAATTAGTGGTAATGACCATTACCAACACTGACTTTGCTTTTGAATGGTCCTAATACTACTAATAGAGGATGGAATTACTTCTCACAATCACTTCTCTTTGACAGCCATTACTGAATCTGTATAATGTGTAATAGCTTGTTCAATTCTGACATAAGTATTAAACTATATTTACTTGCTGGCATAGATAAACCACACATAGCAGTAAGAATTAGGAGACCAAGTATATTATATAGATTAGATTTAAATAGAGTGTCTCCTGGTAAATGGTCAATGCTAACCTAAAAAGTCAAGTTACAGACCAACGCTGTTCTGCAGTGCTTTCATATGTCATTACCATAAATGTCCCTGCTGCCGTTGATTATGATTCTAAATAACAGGGCAAGTCAAAGTCAAACGTATAGAAAAATATACAGAAAAATGTTAGGCAATGCTGATACACATGTAGAAATAACACAAACAATGCTAGCATTTACACAAGACTAAGAAAAATTTGACAGTCTGACCAAGAAAAGCAAAACAACCCATATATGGCATTGTAAATTAAAGTGAGATAGAGGTGAACAGATGGAACATTTTGTGGTCTGGGACCAAGATGTATCAAATATGCCCCAAACTTGTGAAATACGTTATTCCAATTTGGTTTCATCCATTAATGTTGATGTCCCCGTACCACCAATGCTATCTGACCATTTGATAGGCAGAAGTTATAGTTGTGACTTATTTGTTGAACACATGTTTAGATTATGCATGTGATTCCAACATTTTTAGGAACCTGTTGATGTATGTACAGTGTATTCATGAACAATCCATTAGCTGGTCCAGGTTGGTAAAACATCGTCACAAACTGAATGGGTAATGGTCATCACATTCACATGAATGCAAGTATGGTAACTAGGATGGTATCAAAGTGGTCTTTCGGTAGAAGGTGGTTTAGGAAATGACGGCTATTGTAGCTAAAAGCAGGCGAAATAATGGTTACCATATCACTAAGTTTTGCCCCATTTCGGTGTAACCGAGAGCTTGTTGTCTAGATTGAGGATTTTGGGAGTGCTTCCCCCCCCACCCCCCCCCTGAAAATGGTGACATTTGCCACAAAATTTACATCAAAAATTTAATGGAAATGAGGACCCCCCCCCTGAAATTTCAAAAGTGTAAGTTTGACTTCTCTCAATTTTGTTCTAAAAAATACCCTTCCTTCACTAGTATATAACTAGTGGTGTGCTTGAGCACAAATGGGGAGCGAGCTGGCCTAGCTAGGGGAGAGCTAACTATGAGTTACAGACAGCCTTTGGCATAATTTCAATAGTTGTTGAAATTGAATTGTGCTAACTTGACTTAGACATTCAATGATGACGAAGAAAAATAGTGCTGTTGGGTCTGGTATGCTTTTATAATGACAAAAAGTTCAGGCATTTAGGTCTGCTCCAATAATAACTTGGACCCGCAACTCACTGTTCAACAGATCCATTTCTTTATTTTATCAAGACGTTTTACCAACTTATGTAATTAGTGGCACGGGTAAAAATAAGGGGTCACACATACCATATAAATAAGCTAAAAATAATAAATAAACACGGAATCTCAATTGTGTTACCCCTGTAAGTGTCTTGCTCACTCACCAATTATAATACAACTCAAGAACTGTTAGGGAAATATTAATCTTGTCATAGGTGATATGTATAAGTTAGTGGGGAAAGGTGTTCTAAAGAAATAGAGTGATTAGGCTGGAGTAGTAAAATGTTTCTGAATAAAGACAACCTTAAATAAACCTGTTCTCAATGCTCAGTTTGATTCTCACACAATGCTATAAAAATTTTCTTCATAGGAGAACTTAGGCAAGATTTCGAAACGTTGGGTTAAGTTAAACTGAGAAAAACAGTAATTATTGTAATTACAGCTGAGAATGACTGAATCATTGAAAGAATTATATTTTTGTTATGCAGCAATCGGAGAGTGCTCAAGCCACGCTCGATGCAGATTTGCCACAATTGAAGGGAGAGCTGATTAACATGAAAGGTAAAGGGTCATAAACAACATGCTGTCACTATTAAATTATATAGTAACTGCTGATTAGAAGTATGTATGTTTATTTGTAATTAGGCCCGGATGTGACTTATTTGGACCCATTCCTGGGACCTAAGATTGGCACTCTCTACATCACGGATTACAAAATGTATTTCATTGTAAGTCTTCCTACAGTAAGGTTTATTAGGCTATTATTAGTGTTTATATTGGAAGTTGAATTGTTTTGCTTAGTGTTACATGTGTTACTCATGGCAGAGCTCTCAGCCTATAAGTCTCGAAATGCTTGAGACCTTGCTATAAAATACCGTGGGATTGACAGTTGCAGTAGTCGAAGAAATGAAGCCACACTAAATAGACCAGGCAGGACAACTCTTTACTGTGTAAGATGACCATGGAGGACTTCCGTAAGAAGTTGAAACGTTGGATTAAGTTTTAATTTTATGTATTGGCTCTTAAAACATGGAAGACTGCTATTCAGATGACCTTTTACCTAGCCATCAATCATCAAATATAAAATGCAACAATTCCCCGCCCTAAATATGACCAGTTCAGACGACTAGATCTGCATGCAATGCAGTTCTATATTTTTTTGCCGTAGGGCCCAGGAGACCATAGTCATTGCACTTTCTGCCACTGTTATGTAATTCCCGTGAGAAATTTGTATATTTGGTTGAGAGCTTGATGCCAAGGCTAGATGCGTGTGAGTTGAGAGGTCTAACATGATCTGTTTTGCCACATGTAATCTGTTGGTTGTTACATGGAATCTTGTGGTATGGTCTGTTTTGTTAAATAATAGTCTCCTAGCAAGGATCAAACCCAAGACCCCTTTATCCTGAATGTCCCTCTGGGCTGTATCAGCCATGTAGAGAAGATGGGACGCTCAAGAAACAAAGGAGAACATTCATATGGACTAGAGATATACTGCAAGGTTTGTTTTGTAGACCTATCTTCTCATACTGTACTTACCAAATGCTACATTTTCTCATAATGTACTTACCAAATGCTACATTTTCTCATAGTGTACTTACCAAATGCTACATTTTCTCATACTGTACTTACCAAATGCTACATTTTCTCATAATGTACTTACCAAATGCTACATTTTCTCATAATGTACTTACCAAAATTAATGCTACATTTTCTCATAATGTACTTACCAAATGCTACATTTTCTCATAATGTACTTACCAAATGCTACATTTTCTCATAATGTACTTACCAAAATTAATGCTACATTTTCTCATAATGTACTTACCAAATGCTACATTTTCTCATAATGTACTTACCAAATGCTACATTTTCTCATAATGTACTTACCAAATGCTACATTTTCTCATCTGTACTCTACATCTTATACTTTACTTGCGAAATGCTCCCTCACACTGTAACTAAATGTACATGTACTACCAAATTCTACCTAATGCTAATTGTACTTTACCAAATGAATTTGTACTGTACCAAATGCTGAATTTATACTTCACCAAATGCTAATTTTGTTTACCAAATGCCCCATCTTTACCTTACCAAATGCCTCATCTACCAAATGCCATGTTTACTTTACCAAATGCCACATCTTTACCTTACCAAATGCCCCATCTTTACCTTACCAAATGCCCCATCTTTACCAATGCCACAACTTTACCTTACCAAATGCCCCATCTTTACCATATGCCATATGTTTACTTTACCAAATGCCACATCTTTACTTTACCAAATCCCACATCTTTACTTTACCAAATCCCACACCTTTACTTTACTAAATCCCATACCTTTACTTTACCAAATCCCATAGCTTTACTTTACCAAAATGCCCCAGCTTTACTTACCAAATGTCACGTCCAAATGCTACATCAGCGGGCTAACTTCTACTTTAATTTTTATAGAGTGATTCCAAAATTTTTATCTAATATTTGGTAATTAGTTTTGAAGAGTCATTCTTGACATGGTTCAGCTAATTGAAGTACTGCGTTTATGAACTACACATGTCTAATTAAATTTAAGCTCAACATTTTGATTGAGAATACTCGATCTTCTTCACTGCAGTTAATTTAGGATTGAGCAACCTTGATCGGAACATTGTGTTTAAATTACACCAGATTTGTGTAGTCCACAATACTGTTTACATACATACATACATACATACATACATACATACATACATACATACATACATACATACATACATACACACACACACACACATACGCACACTTATACACATGCATGTATATACATACTATATTTTGTACACCTGTGATTGTAGCTTTGCCTCAAGCATTGTTTCTGCTTTAGTTTCTGGGTTCTGGGTATTATCTTTTGTACCTCTGTATAAAGTTTTAATAATTTTATTTGTAACTTTTCTTTGTTATTATAATTCTGAAGATTAGAATTTCATTACCAAACATGCTACTCTGTTCAGAGAGCGATGTTATCCTGTGTCATATTAACCTTCATTTCACTTGATGTGTTTTTAAATTTAGTTGCTATGTGTGTGACTGATTTGTGTGGGTGAGAATAAGAATGCTGAGTTGGCAAGCAAGTGAGCAAAGGGATGAGGAAGTCAGGGTTTCAGGAATTATTCTTTACTCTATTTTCACTTAGCAACAAAAAAAATTTTTTTTTAGTGCTGGATGATGCTCACAACTGATGGACCGATCAGATTGATTTGTTTACTCACTTCATGAAATGTCTGTAAACAATTGAGAGATTGAAATGTGTGACCTGGCAGTCTAGTAAAGATCAAAGGAAGGTGTTGAATAAATAAAGAAAATATTTTGAGCAAAATGGAGGTTATGTTTGAGTGTCATTTTAAATTTTCCTGGAATATTTTTTCCTGTAAATCAGGTGGGTTGTGGAGGAATACCCGGATATCAGGAGTTGCTCTGACAAACCATGTTGTGATGTAATGTTTATGTTTTGGTAGCACCACAAGTGTACTGGTAACACAATCTGTGCATAGTTTAATCTCTGCCATCCGCTTCTGGGATGGGTGTGGATCAGTATTCTGCTTATGTCCTTTATTGTACTTTTATGTTATCTATGAGAACTCTTTGAAGTTGTTCAGCGGAGAAAGCAAAGCAAGCAAAGCTGTATACTAATAAGTTAGGGATATATCTTCAATTCAATTTGCGTAGACATACGTGGGCCCCTTTTGTTACTACAGACATACATGTACGTGTACCCTTTTCTGCTAATGCATCTGCATGTGTTATGAAGTTCCATGGCAATATTTAGCTGCAGTAAGTTGTGGGGTATTTGTTGAATGCGTTAGAGATGATCAGCAGAAAATAAATAGGTAGGGAGGTTACTAATGCTAGAAAATGGGTGCACAGAGCTATCCTAGCAGCAGAAGAAAAAGAGACAAAAATAAAAATAAAATGAGAAGACTGGGCTCCAAGAGGAGCTAAAAAAAAGCTTCTACTGCAGAGCAGGTGAGATATGCAGTAGCTATTTTTTAGCCTAGCCCCTTAGCTCACTCCGCTGATTTCACTGGGAACCATTTTTTTGTTTATAATCTATTTTTACAGCAGGCTCAGTTGGTCCACATGTGTCTTAGGATAAATATACTAATATTGGAACATCATTCAATACCAAGTATTAGTGTTAGTGTTGGGAGCATACATACACATGTGCTGTTAATCGTGATCCTTTGTGATTGGAGGGTATTAGTTGAGTAAATGGAGTATTGCAGCTTTTGAGGATGAAAACCTGCATGTAAAATTGGAATAAAATTAAAAGAATTGCTAGGACCTTTCCAAATTGGTAGTCTAAAGGAATGAATACTAGTGGTGTGCTTATATGCACAAATGGCAAGCGAGCCAGTAGTTGATATTTAAACTACCCAAATGTTGCCAGTAATCTTACTTTCTTGGTTACTTCTATGTTTGCAAGTAGACACATGGGTGTGGTTGAATCGACATGCGTGCATGGTCTCCACAAAGTAAGTGAGCTTTTTTGGCTCATGCGAAGTTTGGTGATTTCCTAGTTGAGGTAGTGTGACCCTAGGAGAGTCTTGTAACTGTTTGATGAGGCTTCAGAGCTGTGGTGTTGCATGAGCAACTCAACACGGACTTCAAATGGTTTACTGGCTCTGGCATGCATCATGTACTGTTGATATGTTGAGTATTGAAATCATGCTGCCATACACACAAAATTAAAAGAATATCATTACAGAAGGAAGCCATACCCTATTCATACAAACTCCAGTTCTAGCAGTATAAGTACAGATTGTAAGTCTTTTCCTACATGAGATCAGCTGTTACAGCACTTTGGTGAAAGTATACAGTTTAGTTCAATTCCAGATGATCTATTTCACATTTGTTGTCACTGCTGAGTTTTCTCCATGCATTTCCTTAATAAAAAAAAAGTATATGCCAGTCTACTGCAGAAATGGAAAAATACACTAATGCCAGCCATTCTCAATGCAGGCTCTGCACCAGTACTCTATGAACATACAGGGTTCCTTAGTTTCATTATTTGCTGGGTTTTTTTCCCCCCCTCTTCTTCATGTTGAAGTTGTTATTGTTAGGAGTAAAATGAAATTCCCATTATTGGAGAGGCCACATGGCTCTTTCAAAAGTTAATCTTCTCTATTTAGTTGGAGTAGAAGTGGCCAATAAAAGGACATAATTTTGTTTATTTCAAAAGAATTGATAATTTTTATTATACAATATCAGTAAGTATGCATGTTTGCGTGTCAATTCTATAGGATATTCGTACACTCCGTTTTGCTCACAAGCAGGAGACTCATTCTCGTAGAGGGATGTATGACAGACTTCAAATAGTTGCCTTCCCAGGGAGTTTCGGAAAGAATGTGTTTGCTTTTTCCTTCAAGGGAGAGTATAGAGAAAATGGCTGGAAAGTTTATGATGCAGAGAGGGAGCTTACTAGACTGGTGAGAAGACACAAACATGTTGGAGATTATTTGATTAATTGTTGAAAATGATGTGTGTTTGCGTGTGTGTGGTAAACAGCTTGAATGTACATATTGGGGTTTGGTAACTTGAACAGTTTTTAGTAGACCACTGTGTACGTAATCTCTCGTCTCTGTCATGATAGTTGTATTTTTGTTGTACGTGTATTTCAGTGTAGTATTCAGTGTTTGTGTTGATGTATTTGTAGAGTGTGGGTACAGAGAATGTGCCGTGGAGAGTGAGTCACGTCAACAATGACTTTGGTCTCTGTGAGACTTATCCAAGTGTGCTTGGAGTCCCTTCTGCTGCCAGCGATGAAGACCTTAAACTAGTGGCACAATTTAGGAGCAAAGGACGCATCCCTGTGAGTTTATACATACATGTGTTGGAGGATGGTAGCCATGGCACACTGAGACACTGAGGTGTGGGGAGTAGTGGAATGTGTGGGTGGGGCAATTACATGTGTGGGTGGGACAGTTGCATGTGTAGTTGCATGTGTGGGTGGGGCAGTTGGGGAACAGAGGCAGTGGTTGCTGGAATGTCTATGGCGAGTCGCCATAGCTTTAGACTTGCATAAGTTAGAAAAGGTCATTGAGAAGACAGTAGCATACAGGAGTTGAATACATATGTAGGTATGATGTAGGCGAATGTGTATGGCATGTATGCACATACTGTAGGAGGCCAGAGAAGTGTACTGACATACGTATGACTTCAGTGTATCATTCTGGTGCAAACAAAGTTGGGAACATTGTGAGAAAGTTTTCATATGAGTAAATTAAAATATCGTTAGCCCCTTGCACCATACGGAGTTTGACGTGTGCACATGTATTGTGTGCACTCTCATTTGCTTTTATCTTTGCCAGGCGAGTGTAAACATTGTACAGGATATGGTAAAGTTTTATTACTTGACAATCTATTTCTTAATCTCTATGCCAGAAGAGTATCCTCGTTATTAACCCTTAGTGCACATGTGTGAGAGGGTTTTAGTAGTCGTTTTATCTGTCTGTCATGCTCTGATTTTGGAGATTACTGACAATACTACTGGTTTAGCTTTAGGTATAAACTTACTCAGAACGATTTAAGACGTTTTATTGTGACACTTTTTCAAATTTGGGCTGAATTTTGAGGAAAAAAAGCTGTCAGCTCCACGCGGATTCAAGCTTATGTAGGTAACGCCCCCTATCATCGCATCGCAATCATGTGAGCAAATAATTTCTTTCTGCCCGTGGTAGTTCTTCTTTATGTAGGAAAGTTAATGAGTGCTGAAATTCAGGAGTTTCGCTTTGAAACTATATAGCGGTGAATGTCTCCTGGATGTTTAGCTACTTCGTTTAAGACAGCAATTAGCACATCTACTGTTTTCATTGCTTGAGCCATAATGATACCTGATTAAAAATAGCCAAATACTTTTTTTTTGTATGAGAAATGATTTTGTTATAGCTTAGCTAGTGTATAGTATCGCTGTGGGCGGGTAAAGCTCCGTCCACCACGGTATTGCTCTGACCACCACGACGTTGAACTGCCAGATGCCAGTACCGAAGTACCGGAAGCACGGTAGATCACCAGTGACTTCACCAATACGTAAAGCCTCTAGTGAATCGCTGCCACCAGAGACTCCACCAAGTAGCTAGCTACCCGCCCTGACTGTTAACTCAGGTCGTGGGAAAACAAGTTATGGGGAATCTGATGATACGCAGGCGTGTCGAGGGTTTTAAGCCAGAAGACACGCATGCGCAGGGAAAGATGAAAAGGGTCAAACCGGAAGTCCGGGGCACAACTCAAAACATGCATGCATAATACTGATGACGTGACTACATTTACGAATACACTCATGCACTGATGAATAAACTATGCTAATAAATGATAATAACGTTCAATATGACTCACACACAAATGTTCACTGTTTGCTCTCTTCTCTCTTCTTCTTTATCTTCTCCTCTCTCTCTCTCTCTGTCGTCTTCTTCTCTCTTCCGCCCACATCTTCCCCCCCCAAGCTTCGACCAGAGGGAGAAGCTGACAACCAATGGGCGGACTCAGATTTCAACTCAGACTCGTCAGCAGGCCAGCTCTGCCTGCTCATACCATCCGCGTTGCAATGGACAGCTCCAGGCCTATGAATAATCGTGATGTGGAACTGCTGGAGGGCCAGAGCAAATCGAAGAAGTCTTTTATTCAGACCAACACCACCCAGCAGAGCCAGACAAGGCTTATGGTCAGTCACAACAGTTATCTCTTTTCCGTAGACGTGGAACTCGAAGTGTTTCAGGGCTGCTAAAATGGCTAGAGACTTGAGCTCCGTTACACTGTAGTTCTTCTCCGCACCTCGTAGTTGCCTGGAGAAGAATCCAGCTGGTAGTTCATGATCTTTCCTCACGACATGGAGGCAAGCACCAATTCCTCGACCTGAAGCGTCAGTATGAAGGACAAACGCGTCCTCTGAACTTGGAATAACAAGAACACATGAATCACACAAAGATGTTTTCAACTCACTGAAAGCTGAAGTCATCTCCTCGCTCCAGCACACCCGAAGGGGAGACTTCAGGGAAGTAGCCGGTGTCAGTGCAGAGGACCAAGCAGCAAACCCAGGGATAAACTGCCTATAATACGAAGCTGTACCTAGAAAGGATCGAAGCTCTTTCTTGGTCCTAGGCTGACGAAAGTTAGCAAGAGCATCAGCTCTGTGTTTAGGAACGGCCAAAGTACCACTGCCAATCTTATGTCCTAAGTACATTAGATGTTTCCTGCCAAAAATACATTTCCTAACAGTAAACCCTGCCTTACCCAGACAAATAATTACTTCCTCAATATGGGTAAGATGCATTTCCCAAGTATCACTAAAGATGACAATGTCATCCACATAGTTTCTGCTAAAGGCAGACACAGGTTTGAGTATACTTTCCGCGACAGCTTGAAAAATAGCTGGCGCATTTTTGAGGCCAAATGGCATGCGTTGATATTTAAACTTGCCAAAAGGGCACACAAAGGTTGTCAGTTCACTTGAACTGGCATCCATCTCAAGCTGGTGAAAGCCAGCAGTAAGGTCAAGTGTAGACAGACAGTTGCAGGGGCCCACCTGCTCCAGTATCTCAGCTAAGGATGGCAGCCAATACCTCCTAAGAGGCGTAACAGTATTAAGCTGACGAAAGTCTACACAAATACGAACACTGCCATCCCGCTTCCTTACCGGAACAAGCGGGCTAGCCCATGCAGACTCAGACTCTACGATAACTCCCTGGGCGAGGAGTTTGTCAAGCTCCTCTCTTACTGCTTGCCTTATACCAGAGGGAATTTGCCTTGGTGGGAGATTAACCTGAGCAGCGCCGTCTGCCACATGAATCTGACAGGTACTTGCTCGGCATAAACCAGGCTTGTCACTAAAATATTCACCAACTCCATCTAAAACTTTTGCCAACTGATCAGAACGAAAACCTGGACAAACTTCATCACCCAATAAAGCTTTGGAAACTAAAAGGTCAGGGGCAATACCTTGATCTTCAGCAATAAGTGTGACAGCATTCACACTGAATGGTCGGAGAACGTAAACTTTAAGATTATCTCTATGTGCAACTTTAGTGGGATAATTTTCACCCTTAGAGACAAGGTATGTAACTCTGGAAGACCTCTTCTTGATAGTGTATGGGCCCTCCCAGGCTGCTTGCAGGGCAGCTTTTACACCAGGTACACGCATAAGGACTTGGCTGCCAATCTCAAGTTGTTTGTCAGATTTGTTTTTGTCAAATGCCAATTTACGCTTATCAGCTGCTAATGACTGATTAGCTACAGCAAAGTCCTGAAGCAAAGACAATTTATCATTAAGGGAAACAAGCCAACTGTCCACATCCATTGGCTCAAATGATCTGTTACTCCACCCATCATAGAGTATGTCCAAAGGACCCATCACCTCCCTGCCATAAACAAGACAGTGGGGTGAAACACCAAGGTCTCTGTTGGGGACCTGGCGTATGGTGAATAAGGCCAGAGGCAGATACTCAGACCAGTCAAGGTCAACAGCAACTGCCTTGGCCAACATAGGCTTGAGTGTCCCGTGCAGTCTTTCTACCACTCCATTAGACTGCGGCCTATATGGTGATGATGCAACTTGGGCAATACCTAACATTTCACAAAGGTTACCCATTAGCTTGCTCAAGAAAATGGTGCCTCTATCAGACAGCACCTTGGAGGGAATGCCGGTCCTGCTGATTATATCAACAAAGCATTGAGCAGCCTCTGCAGCTGAGGCCGTCCTCATGGGGACTGCCTCAGGCCACCTAGTCGACAAACAGACATAGGTAAAAAGGTATTTTACACCTCTTTTGGCCTTCGGCAGTGGACCCACTAGGTCAACTGCGACACTGTCAAAAGGGACAGTGAGGATTCTCCTCTCAATCATCTTACTCTTTTTGTTACCAGATGAATTCACTTTGAGACACACCTCACAAGACTTAACATAGTTACAAATGTCAGTATGGGAACCTGGCCACGTAAAACACCTATTGATAGCGTGACGCATCCCTCTCACTCCAACGTGGGATGTCTTGTCATGGGCCAATGTTAAGACTTTATTCTTATAACTAGAAGGAATCACAATCCTTTCAACAGGCACATCATTTTGTAACAGTGTGTGGGTCAACAAGCCACTAGAAGTATACGAATAACCATTCAAGCCTTTCATAGCTAGGGCTCTACATGATTCGAGCCTATCATCACTTTGAGTTGCTAATTTTAGGTTGGGAAGCGATGTTTGTCAAAACAGGGCACGGAATGTCAATCATGGGGTCAACATCAGGTGTCGAACAAGTGTCATCTGAGGATTTCTCACAAACAACTGGGGTTTTGTCACAAACTTCACGGGTTAGACTCTGAGAAGAAATAGTTCTCCCTTCTCTCTCTGCACAACCTTCTACACCAGCCCCACCATTATCATCACAATCACCTTGAAGCCCAGATACTGAAGCATCCATGCTCTTATTCCCGTCACCTGGGGTAGGGGGTGAGTATGACATGTCAATTTGAGAGAGCCTATCAAACTCATCTTGAAAAGCAACTGGGTTAGCCTCAGAAACCTGTTGGGAATTTACATTGTGCTTGTTCTTTCTCCTTCTATTTGTCATAGACCTGGTGACTACATTCACCTCCGCCACCTCCTGGGTAGTGGAAGGATCAGTGGAAGTTTCTGGGGCCTCCACCGAAACACCACCAGAGCAGGCATCCTCCTGAGAGGATGGCTGGACGTCTGGAGTATCACCAGAGTGCTCCACCCTAGAGACAGACAAGTCAGACTCCAGGGCGGCGTCCAGCAGGAGCTTGGACGCTTTGTCAGCATCCATGGGAATCGAGAACAATACAGCACCACTCAAACGATCCTCATGTGCAACAGCTACTTTGGATCGAAAAGGTCTGCCCTCAAACATGAACTCGACAATAGCAGTCTGGAGATCAACTGGGTTGCTATCCCAACCCCTAACACTCACAGACTCATCACATAACTGATCATCATACACCAGACAGCCAGGCACAACGGTGATCTCTGCACCAGTGTCCGGTATGATCTTACACTTAATCCCATTTACATAGCCTTCCACATGTCTGGAGCCATCCCTAACAGCAATCCAATTGGCTTTAAATGTTCTGCCTTTCTTTACATTAAGCTTTTTGCCATTTTCAGACCTTGAATCAAAGGCATTACTGTTATTATCGACATTTTTTGAAGGGCAGTCAGGGGACTTATGTCCGGGCTCCCTACATGTGTAGCAAATGATTTGGGAAGGACTACTGTTACTGCTAGGGGTGCTCAATTTAGCAGGATTACTACGACACTCAAATGCCCGATGCCCCATTTTGTGGCATTTAAAACACTCATAACCAGAAGTACTACTATACCTCTTACTAGACTTAACAATACCACTGTTACCTGATGTGGTTGTGATGTGAGTGGCTTCCAGGGAACTAGCAAAACCGTGGAGGTCGCTAAAGCTTTCAATTTTACAAAGGTCCATCGAAGCTTTCTGTGCGGAAGACAACGAAGCTCTATAAGCAGCACTAGCAATAAAAACAGTAAAAACTTCGAAAGATGGGCAAACGGTCATGATCGAATCAAGAATGTCTTTGAGACGTCTCCAGCGTTGTAGAGGAGACGATGATCTCGAAACCGTGGAGCATTCTGAGATAAACTGAGCTCCTAAAGAGACTAGGCTAGAGCCCATGTCTCGGATGAGACCCGCTTTCACTTCTTCATAAGTAGCATCTTCATGGTTGAGACTGTAGATAGCATTCAAGCCAGAGGAGGACGTCATCTTTTTGTACAAAACATGTTTCCATCTAGCCTGGGGACACCCAATTTCCCTCAGGTCACCTTCTAACTTGTTTATATATTTAATAATGTCCTGACCCTCCTTATGAGCAGCAATATCATGTATTTCTCTAGTTAGCCTGCTCTCAACTCTCTCTTCCCTATCCAACTGCCTTTCCCTCCTATCTAATTCTCTATCATCCTCATCACTACCACTATGATGTCTATGACCACCTCTTCTCACCCTGTCCCTACCAGCATCTCTATCCCTTACAAGAGCACTAAGGCCAGCTAACAAAGCCGCCATATCAGGGGAAATACCAGCAGAACCACCAGATGTAGTGGCTGCTGTGGCCTCTGAGGCATACGTATCTTCCTCGGCCATGCTAAAAGGGTATTCAAGTGTGGAATCAGAGGGGACTAGATCTACAATACTTTCAGCAACTAGTTTACTAGTCCTACGATCAATAGACCAAATGCTACGGGCTGAATTGGAGATCGGAGGAAAGCCACTTAAAGAGGATCCGTTGTCACTCACGTATGGTGTGTGACTAACAGAGCAAGTAGGACTAGGTACCGGTGTTATATCACTATGCTCTGAACTAACCTGGAAAACTGTTGACTCTGAAGTGCAACTAACAGGCGAAGAAGAAGTATCCCTACCACTTGCAGTATCCCTAGATCTGTGCTTGGTCTTACACTTCCGATCCAGATACTCCCTTTTGCTCATCCAGGTGCACTGAAGGATTCGATGACCTGCAGCACGCAAAAGGAATGAAGAACAAAAATCACACAATGCTCAGACTTCAACAGGTAATATTCACAACGAATGAACACTAACAACTACTAATGATTTATCTCGGGCCAAATGCGCACAAGACAACAACAATGCCGAAGCCGAAAAGAACAACAAGTCGTGAGACAACACTGTACACCAACAAATGATGATACACAAATGACACTCGAACTTAGCAAGTTCCTGCTTGAGAAAATCTCGAACTCGACAACCGCGTGTAGTGCGCGTTGATTGGAGAAGAAGAAATTCAGTGATGGCGACGAAGGGAGAGGTAAGTGAACTGCGCAAGGACTCCGAATTTTAAATCGGCCGTTCCTCAGAGTTTTAAATCAGTGCAGAACAAGGACACAGACTTCTAGGTCACCGATGTAGACGAGGACGATCCACCTGAGTTTTAAATCAGACGTAGATGTCTTGGGGTAGCTCAACAGCACTTCGATAGTGTAGTAAAGACTCGTTTCTTGACCACCGCTGCCGCCAATTGTGGGCGGGTAAAGCTCCGTCCACCACGGTATTGCTCTGACCACCACGACGTTGAACTGCCAGATGCCAGTACCGAAGTACCGGAAGCACGGTAGATCACCAGTGACTTCACCAATACGTAAAGCCTCTAGTGAATCGCTGCCACCAGAGACTCCACCAAGTAGCTAGCTACCCGCCCTGACTGTTAACTCAGGTCGTGGGAAAACAAGTTATGGGGAATCTGATGATACGCAGGCGTGTCGAGGGTTTTAAGCCAGAAGACACGCATGCGCAGGGAAAGATGAAAAGGGTCAAACCGGAAGTCCGGGGCACAACTCAAAACATGCATGCATAATACTGATGACGTGACTACATTTACGAATACACTCATGCACTGATGAATAAACTATGCTAATAAATGATAATAACGTTCAATATGACTCACACACAAATGTTCACTGTTTGCTCTCTTCTCTCTTCTTCTTTATCTTCTCCTCTCTCTCTCTCTGTCGTCTTCTTCTCTCTTCCGCCCACAATCGCTGAGGGTTCGCACCTTTCGTGTTGGAATGAAGATATTTGAATGTAGGATGGGCATTAAATGATGTAATGGATTGGGCTAGAGAAGCCGGAAAATTAAACTGCAACAGTACAGCAACAACAACATAACAACAAAAGCAAAAGCAAAAACCATAGCAACATCAGCATTTTTTTAATGGTACTTTTCTGCGTAACAATATTTTTGCACTATATACTGTAGTTCCTCTGTACTTTCAGGATATTCACTGATAGCTACCAGTTATAAATCACACTCAAAGTTTTACTTCTCTTATATCATTGATTTGAGTTGAATCCTGTTTATACTTAACCATATCATTCATGCCATCTCTCAAAGCATTTCAAATAACTCTTTTTCTCTTTGTCTGCAAACAAAGTTGGCCACCAATCACCTCATTAGAAATATTGGGATGTGTTACTTTTACTGGGAGTTCTTGAATGGGTCATTAGATATTTGATTCCTAAGAAAGTCTTATTCTTTCAGGTATTATTCACACACAATTCTACCATTAATAGTTTATTGTGAAGATGGCTTAACACTGCTGGGCATCACTGTGTACACATTGGTGCTTCGGTGTTGACACCTTGGCTACCTGGCTTACCCACTCTGAGTGACATTTACATACATGTGTGTTCAGCTAATGGTAGTGAAGCTGAGAATATGATGAGAAAGCTGGCTTTTTTTTTGAGTCTTGGAAATTGATTTGATTAGTAACTGGTTAAGCCAAAAATACATTGTGAAAACTTAGGTGAAAACATTTAATATTAAAATTATATTATGGATTTGTTGGAAAGTTGCACTGAAGCATAAGCATGTTCCTATGCCCTGATTCACTGTTTCTTCTATGGTACTATTTTTATATAAAGGCAATAACTATATGTATAATTACACTCCTGCAGTTAGAGATATGAATCATGTAATGAATGAGTGTATTAGAGCAATCTTATAATTGTAATGTAATAATTCTAATATAGTTATTGTTTATTAGCATACTGACAAAGAGGTGACGTTCATTTTGTAGGCATACTGATTCATTTTTTTAGTAACTTGGTGTATCAAACCGCTGTTTAGATAAAGCCTTCATTTAGTGTTTTCCACATCTTTCATGTACTTCATATCCAAAGTATCTGCAGAATGTTTAGGTTGCTATGATAGGCCTCTAGACCTTATTGGTTTGTAAACTGTGATGGGTGTTTATGTGCATACATGTGTGTGTGTGTGTGTGTGCGTGTATGTGTGAATTATCAGTGAGGTCAGTTGGAATGTATTTGACCTTGTGGCATCATTTACTCAATAGTGAACGTTTTCAGAGTCATGGAGTAAAGAGTAACATTCCACTAATGTTTTAGTGCTGGATGATATTGAAGCTTATGGTTTCTATTTCTCTTTCTTTTTCATTTTTACCTCTTTTTCAGTGTTCATTTTGATGATTTTAAATCATTTGGCCTTTTTGGTTGTATTTGATTTACTACATACAGTATAGGTTATGTTGATATACTTCAATATACCGTACTTTGAGGCTCATTGATGGTCATGTTATTGGCATCAAGATATACTAAGTGACATCAATCATACCTAGTTATTATGATGTTCCTCTGTGGATTTGTATTTATAATAGTTGATACCTTGTATAAAGCACCACACTTGCTCCCATATAGGGGCTGGCGAATTATGCTAGCATTATTTTGTGTATAATAAGTGATTTCATCAATACAAGCATATGCTAGCTTAATTAGTGCAATTATGAGCATAATAAGTTAGTTTATGGCAAAAAAAAAAAAATTAATTTTTGTTGTACGAAATTGGCTTAGGGACTTTTTAAATTAATTTTTGAGATTACTAAATACCCTCTAAGTTGGCAATTCAATTTGCTTCAATTATAAGGTTCCAATATCACTCTCTGTAAATACTTTCAGACCCAGCACTGTTGCCACAGATCCAGCAACTCACATATCAACAGTGTCCATATCAGGATTTAGATTAGTCATGTGTAGAAGGATTTAGTTGAGAATGTGGTTGAAGTCAGTATTAGGGTACTTCATGGGTACTTGTAAATTTGTAATAAGTGGGTATGAGTACAAATACCTCAAGTTTGTGAGGGATACTTCAATAAGTACGAGACATTGGTCTTGTACTTAAGTACCAACTGAAGTAATGTGATTAGTTTTGAAACTAGACTAATTGCAGTATGCATTTCATTGACCTTTTGGAAGTGATATCAGGGGAAGAATACCTTCAGAAGTCAATTAATTGATTCTTTTTGTGGAATAAGATAAAAAAAATTGTTTCCCTCTGTCAATATAAGAAGTCGATGACATTATTAGCACTTGTAGCATCATGTAACTGCTTGCTGAATTAAGTAATTATGCATTATGAGACTAGTTGCAAGTACTTCAAAGTACTTTAAAAGTATTGGTAAAAATAGGAAGTGCTTTGATACAGTACAAACATTTTTAGTCAATTTACCAAAAGGATTTGAGTATTTCATGAGTACTTTATGACCTGTGCTTAAATGTGCTTAAACACGAGTACCAAAGTACTTTGTCCCATATCTGGTTGAAGTTACCTTTGAACTCAGTCTACAAGCACAATGTGAGCATAATAAGAGGTTGTAAGTAACATAATCAGAGCATGACAGGCAGACACACACTAACAAGCGAACAAATGGACAGAACAAATACTACAACCCTCTCGCGCATGCATGCTGAGAGTTAATTACAAAGGAACCATACTGTTGATATTGATCGCAACTTAAACATTTTCTATAAATTAAGTGAAGTTATTTATGTCTTGGCAGCTCCACAGAAGCTAATGAAATTCATTATAGAAATGTGAGAGAAAATGATATAGAATCAATCACAGCAGATGGGAAGGGAGCATACAAAAACGTATGAAGTGAACTATAAACATTGTGTTCTGTAATGCTTACATTCAAGTTGCTATTAGTGATTAGTGATATGAATTGGCTGGTAAGTTGAAGGTGGAGCTTCCTGAAGTCATAAGTCTACTTCCTTTAGCTCCTGGGGTGGGTTTTTTAGGTTTTTCTTTTTTCAACTGTACTTGCTGTTCAATTCCTTCCCCTGCCGTCAGATCTCTTTTCCCTCCTCCTCGTCTCTGTGAGTCAGGAGCACAGAAGTCTGACCAGCATGTTACCTTCAGATAGGGTTTGACGTCCATCCCATTTTGATCTCTGGCTTCCCTGCTATAGAAGTGGATTTCTCGACCATACGATATTTCATCAACTAGTGACAGAAGAAGCCCATAGTTGTTATCTTGGGCTGTCCATCTTTGTGCAACCGGAGTGACATCTAGTTTGAGGAATCCATGTTCAGTGTACTCCTTTATCGTGCTTGTTTCCTCTTCAGGTTCACTGGCTGCATCAGTGTTATTGAATTGTAGGCCAGACTGCGTCCAGCTTTCTCGTACAGAGCTGCGACTCCACGTAGCTTCATTCTCGTTCCATGGGGAGAAGAGTTGCCTTACTTCAATGGTTTTGGGTGTGAAGGAGATTCTTCTATAGTAGGCAGGGTGCCACATATAGGCTCGGAAGTAATAGATGAACAGCTCGGCTTTCACCACGTACTTGCATGTTTCTGGAACAGATTCAAATTGGAGCAGAGCTTTACTATTTCGATGGCGAGGCATTCTTCCTACAGATACGTAGTTTTGACGGTTTAAGTTGTGGTCAGAGTGGATGGTGACATCAGCGATAGATTTAAGTTTGTGAGTGTGGATTTTCGTATCTGTTTTAGTCATGGTGTTGTTGTTATTTTTGTAATTATCACCTAGACTTCGTGCAGTTCCTTGGATAACTAGTAGCTCAAGAATTAAAGTTGCTAGCAGAAGAGCTGGAAGAGTCTTCATGTTAATCAGTGGTAGAGTGGTAAGAGGTAGATTGCTATTGTCTTGTTGCTGTTAATTTGTTCTCTGAAAGTCTTTATGTTCCTCTGGCTCCTTTTATACTTTCGCCACTTTCCTGTCAGGAAGAGGTTTGTTTAGGGCGGCTAGTAATTAGCAAGTACTTGTGTAGGTTTGGCGCTTCAACTATACTGCAAGGGGTCCATTGTTATTGCTTCATTTTTCTAGGAAGCTCACACTTTGTGACTATTTGGGGATGTAGTTGTATTTGGTGTGAAGAATGCCAGCTGTGTGTGTATCTATAAGCTTATAGAGTAAATAAGACTGGCGGGCACATATGCCTCACTAAGGATTCCTATCAACTTCCAGCTGGCACACCGCCTACGCACCGCCTACGCATGCACCCACGCAAATCAATTAACTAAATCAATTATGTTGCTATGGCCTACTTTTATATATTTCTTAAGTTTTGCAGGCTATCCTATACAGTGGACCTCACAGTAAACTATCACAGGAGCTGGCTTACCAGAAATTAGAAGTCCAAAGCAACTACTATGGCACATATAAGCGTCACATACTCCAACATAAATGGCAAAATATCCCGACAATTCAACTCCACAGTTGGGGGTCTCACCCTCTACGGACTCTGGAACTCACCGCCGACAAAATTACAGAAGCTTTTTTCGATTTACAATTTAGTTTTCAAATTATTCATTGTTATTATTTTTGTGGCGACCATTTTCTTAAATATATCCGTTTTTGGCCGTTATTACGAAATTTCCCTCTGTAATTTTTTTTATTTTTATCTTCTGTACCTGTATTCCAAAAATAGAATGGTTCTGAACTCCCATTCCGTACTTATGGCCAGAAATAGCATGCAGAACAAGCCAATCATTCCTCGCACAATTTTGTCAATTTCTGCCCCGCCCTCCTCGGGCAGGTAAGGAATACGCGCGGATCATTGGAATGCAGTGGCTCTGAATAGAGCCCGTTTGAAAAAATAAATAAACACAGACAACGAAATGGAGAGAAGGCGCCGGAGCTGAGACTTCTAAGTTGAGCAGAGCGCCCTGTACAACTTCTCTCCGAGCGGCTTGCTCCTGACTCCCTTCTGCTTCAGGGAGGCAACGAAGGCATCCTTGGTATCACTGGTTCTACGGAGAAGCAATAGAGTGTGGAGATCGAAGCCTTGAGTGACTAACTTCTTGGCTTGTGTTGGTGTGATGATGGGCTTTCCAAGGGATCTGGTGAGTAGTGCTGCATTGGTATACAGGGTCTTCTGAGCTAACCACTTCTTCATTTGCATGCTAGGCGACTGAATGTGAAGTTTGTCTAGACATCCTGTTACTTTTTGTGCCACAAATATATTTACCTCTGCTATTATTGAATGCAATTGTAGGTACAAGTTCCAATGCACCTCAGCAGTACCTGCAGGATTTAGACCCGAGTCCATAAGTGTACCACCAACAACGGGGGCTTGCTTCATATGTGTGCATGCCTGATCTTTCAGGGGAACCTGCACTGACTGGTGCAGATGGACTTGTGCTGCTTACTGGGACAGACAGACCTACGCTGAATTGTGCATATGAACCTGTGCTTGCTAGCACAGACGGACCTGTGTTTACTGACACGGACGGACCTGTGCTTGCTGGCACAGACGAACCGGCATTCATTGGCACAGATGGACCTGTGCTTGCTAGCACAGACGAACCGGCATTCATTGGCACAGATGGACCTACGCCCACTTCCAATTCAGGACCTGTGATATTACATCAGAGATACCAATAATAAACCTGACACAAACTTTTTAATCTCAATTTTGCAATTTTTTTTTTGTAAAAAATATAGTTACATTATGTACTACAACAGGAGTCAATAATTCCTCAGATGTGCAATTGAATATTTAGGATTTTGCCAGTAATTTTGTTGGTGTACAAGTAGCTAAGGTAGCTAGAACTATTTTTTTGTGTGTATCAACTTCTACTGGGATTACATCTTTTCTGGTGCCTAGCAGCAAGAAGTTGCTGTTTCCTCTTTGTTCCTCTGACTCTTCTACTAAGCCATTGGCCACAACTTGATAACCCACCACCAAAGAGAGACCTGCCAGAATAAAACCAGCCCTGAAATAAAACCCAGGATCCAGATATATAACAGACCACAAGGGATTGCGTAAGAATAGATCGAGTAAGATCGCTAACTATACCCAAGGAAGTTGAAGGCGGGAATTCCGTGCGAGTGTTTTTTTAGGCTAGCCACGAACTACAACTCGTGGTCTGGGAACTCAATTAACAGTGCACGCGCGTTGCTATGTGCCAGCACCCTTAAGATCAATTATGCTACTGTTGGCAACACATCCAATATGCCAGGAAGTCGTCAGCTATCATTATTAGTCACTTATCACGTTGAGGTCCCTTTCCTCCAGCTATAATTACTAAATATGAATAGCTTCACTGGGAATTCAAATGATAGTGTTCAGTCCCACCACTACACCTCTCCCACTTTTACATCTACCAAAGTAAAAATTAAATTAAATGACCCCTGATTTCAAAGCGTGGGGTTGAGTTTTAAAAATTTATATCTAATTATTTAATGATTTGGTTTATTTGGGTTTGTTTATTACCTGCACACCCAAGCAGGTAGGGTAAGACAACTGTGTTTGTTTTAATTTAATTTTGACCAAAACATTGTGGCCAAACTTGATATTTATGACTTCAACCTTATAGGCAACAATTGCTTTTTGAAAATAAATGGCACTGCTACTAGCCAAACTCGAATTTACATGCCATGCTGTGCAATTTTGCCAAACAGTTAGTCTTGGGGGAAGTGCATGCAGGTCCAGTGCACCCGAGTTCTAGTTATTGCATTTGGACTGCTATGATACCGTTAGTAAATCTTCTATCAAGTCTTATTAGTTTGTAAACTGTGATGATTTTGTGTGTGAATTTGATCTGTGTTTATAAGTGAGGTCAATGTTTGACCTTGTGGCATCATTTATTCAATAGTGGAAGTTTTCAGAGTCATATGGAGCAAAGAGTAGCATTCCACTAATATTTAGTGCTGGTAATGAAACCCATGGCAACTGTTCCTCTTTTAATTTTTACTTTTATTTTCAGAGTTGATTTCAATGATTTGAAATCATTTGGCCTTTTTTTTCTTCAGACTTGTATATATTATAGCCACTGTTAATTTCATATTTAATAAATTGTTGCAATTTTTACTAGTCCTTCACTCTACAAAGTACCTATGGAAATACGGTGCATAATTGAACATTCTCTGTACATGTTTGTACACACACTTTAGGCTTGTGGGCATCAAAATAGAAGGGACACAAGCAAAGAACCAATGAGAAGAGAGCAGGGATTAATTTAAAACCAAATGAAGTTTTGTGTAGCCAACCAACTGTGGTCACAGGGAAGACTTATGCAGTTTATTTTGTTGACATGCTTTGAGGCTATTAGATGATCACTTAGTAGGCACCAAGACTCATGATAAGTACTTACAGTACAATTATTTCCCCCTGTAATTTATTTTGAGTAACCTCTAAAGCTTAGTATAAAATGGTCTTGTTCCAATATTAATTTTATTTCGAACTTTCGCTTTATTGGATCAACATACACACACAGAGATACATAGTACTATTAATGTGGGCACAGTGGCAATCATGTATTAACTTGTAATTGTAACTAAAGTGATAGTGAGGTTAAGAATGAATAAATTATAAATGTGAAGAAAGTATGCTGTCGGTTGGTCTGTAATGTAATAGCATTTGATGAAGGTTAATGAATAATAATTAAACGGAGTTAATGGAGGGAGGGGCCAAGCTACCTGCTATATGTCCATGCGCAGGCGCCTAAGCTACACGCACGAGGTTGTAGCAGGGAAAACGAAGAATAGTAAGAGAAGTCATAAAGAGCGAAATCCTAGGGAAGGTTTAACACTGGGTAGAGTGCATAAGCCAGTGCTGCCTGTATTTCACAGGTTACTCCTACGCGTATTAATCCCCATTGTTATCGCAACAGTGGTATGGGGCAATGAACAATGGAAAGGCAAACACATCAGGGCACGGTGTGACAATCAAGCTGTGGTAGCAGTCATCAACAGCCGCTATAGCAAGGAACCTGCCATCATGCAGATGCTGAGATGCCTCTTCTTCATCGAGGCACACGGTCAATTCTCGCTGTCGGCAGTCCACCTCCCAGGTGCATGCAACACCCTGGCTGACGATTTATCGAGGGATAGGCTATCATCCTTTAGGCAAAAAATGGGGAATGTTCAACTTGTTGAGACAGTAATTCCTCATTCTCTTTTACAGTGGCTCCTGGACTCAGACATGGATTGGACCTCACAGACTTGGACTCAACAGTTCATTTCTTCTGTCGTCAGGGTATCGCAGGCTCCACACGCAAGGTCATCCCTGAAGAAGTTTTCTAATTTTTGTGAACTGTAGGAAATAACAATACCCTCCATGAAAGCCTTCAATGCACAGTCGCATCTCAGCTGGGGTGACATTACTGTAGACGATGTGACAACTCTGACAATAATACGGGTTCACCTGAAACAGTCAAAGACCGACCAGTTTGGCAGAGGAGCCGACATACAGCTGGGACGAACTGGGTGTGTACTGTGTCCAGTGGCAGCTGTGTTAGGCTACACTGCAGTGAGAGGCGGAGATCACGGCCCTTTCTTTCAAGAATGGCAATCCTCTGACTAAGCCAGCATTCTCTAAGCATGTCCGATCAGCCCTCCAAGAACTCAGTCTTCCATACCAGGAGTTTGCTGGCCACAGCTTCCGGATCGGGGCAGCCACGACAGCAGCAAAGGCAGGAATAGAAGACTCCACTATTCAGATGCTAGGTAGATGGAGCAGCTCCACATTCCTGGCGTATATCAGGTCGCCCCCTGAACAACTCGCTCAAACTACGACCACCCTAGCTAAATCATAATTATCACACAATTGGAGTTCATGGTCATGGTATAGTTAATGTTACATGATGAGTTTACTTTTTGGGGGTAGGGGTCTGAGTAGCCCCCTAGTGGACATGTATACTCCCCTCGTGTATAAAACCCCCAAAAGAATGAGTGGGGGCTGGCAAAAAAGCAACAGTAATCCAACGTTGTTAAATACTGTTAATTGTTTGATTACTGTTGCTTTTTTGCCAGCCCCCACTCATTCTTTTGGGGGTTTTATACTCGAGGGGAGTATACATGTCCTTATCTTTCAAGCAATATTAACTATTAGTTATCACTGTTGTTTAGGCTTAAGTGGACCGGTCACATCTGGGTGCTTCACCAGATGGAGTGGTGTGGGTGGGTGGGTGATACTCTGATGTTATAGGATTCCCTAGGATTTCGCTCTTATGGCTTCTCTTACTATTCTTCGTTTTCCCTGCTACAACCTCGTGCGTGTAGCTTAGGCGCCTGCGCATGGATATATAGCGGGTAGCTTGGCCCCTCCCTCCATTAACTCCGTTTAATTATTATTCATTAACCTTCATTTAATGTCGGTTGTCTGTGTACGTTTGGAGGGAGGTCCACTAAGCCAGCTACACCTTACCTACTATGTCCTGGCCCTGCCCATCTAGTCATGTGCCAGGTGTTAATTGTTTGTTAACTGTTGTTAAATACTGTTAATTAGTTAACAACAATTAACACCTGGCACATGACTAGATGGGCAGGGCCAGGACATAGTAGGTAAGGTGTAGCTGGCTTAGTGGACCTCCCTCCAAACGTACACAGACAACCGACATTAACTATAAATTAAGTGAAGCTAATTATCATGAAATTTTTAAAAAATCAGGAAAAATTAGCAGCTTCGCAGAAGCTAGTGAAATTCATTGTAGAAATGTGAGAGAAAATGATATAGAAGCAATCACAGCAGATGGGAAGGGAGCATACAAAAATGTATGAATGAATAGAGCTGACAACCATGTATCACTAAGTGAACTATAAACATTGTGTTCTGTAATGCTTACATTCAAGTTGCTATTAGTGATTAGTGATATGAATTGGCTGGTAAGTTGAAGGTGGAGCTTCCTGAAGTCATAAGTCTACTTCCTCTAGCTCCTGGGGTGGGTTTTTTTAGGTTCTTCTTTTTTCAACTGTACTTGCTGTTCAATTCCTTCCCCTGCCGTCAGATCTCTTTTCCCTCCTCCTCGTCTCTGTGAGTCAGGAGCACAGAAGTCTGACCAGCATGTTACCTTCAGATAGGGTTTGACGTCCATCCCATTTTGATCTCTGGCTTCCCTGCTATAGAAGTGGATTTCTCGACCATACGATATTTCATCAACTAGTGACAGAAGAAGCCCATAGTTGTTATCTTGGGCTGTCCATCTTTGTGCAACCGGAGTGACATCTAGTTTGAGGAATCCATGTTCAGTGTACTCCTTTATCGTGCTTGTTTCCTCTTCAGGTTCACTGGCTGCATCAGTGTTATTGAAGTGTAGGCCAGACTGCGTCCAGCTTTCTCGTACAGAGCTGCGACTCCACGTAGCTTCATTCTCGTTCCATGGGGAGAAGAGTTGCCTTACTTCAATGGTTTTGGGTGTGAAGGAGATTCTTCTATAGTAGGCAGGGTGCCACATATAGGCTCGAAAGTAATAGATGAACAGCTCGGCTTTCACCACGTACTTGCATGTTTCTGGAACAGATTCAAATTGGAGCAGAGCTTTACTATTTCGATGGCGAGGCATTCTTCCTACAGATACGTAGTTTTGACTGTTTAAGTTGTGGTCAGAGTGGATGGTGACATCAGCGATAGATTTAAGTTTGTGAGTGTGGATTTTCGTATCTGTTTTAGTCATGGTGTTGTTGTTATTTTTGTAATTATCACCTAGACTTCGTGCAGTTCCTTGGATAACTAGTAGCTCAAGAATTAAAGTTGCTAGCAGAAGAGCTGGAAGAGTCTTCATGTTAATCAGTGGTAGAGTGGTAAGAGGTAGATTGCTATTGTCTTGTTGCTGTTAATTTATTCTCTGAAAGTCTTTATGTTCCTCTGGCTCCTTTTATACTTTCGCCACTTTCCTGTCAGGAAGCGGTTTGTTTAGGGCGGCTAGTAATTAGCAAGTACTTGTGTAGGTTTGGAGCTTCAACAATACTGCAAGGAGTCCATTGTTATTGCTTCATTTTTCTAGGAAGCTCACACTTTGTGACTATTTGGGGGGTGGAGTTATATTTGGTGTGAAGAATGCCAGCTGTGTGTGTATCTATAAGCTTATAGAGTAAATAAGACTGGCGGGCACATATGCCTCACTAAGGATTCCTATCAACTTCCAGTGGATGCCTGAAGATCAATTATGCTACTGTTGGCAACACATCCAGTATGCCAGGAAGTCGTCAGCTATCATTATTAGTCACTAATCACCTTTAGGTCCTATTCCAGCTTTTGCTACATATGAGTAACTGATCTATTGGGAATTTCCAACCGTGGAGTTTAGAATAAGTACCAGACTAATAGTGCTGTATGGATTGTATAATTGCAGAATCTAGCTATTAACACTACATGTGGACATGCACTAAAGTGACGGAAAACTAAGTAGCAAGTATAGGTATTGTGTGGGATATCATTGTGAAGTGTTTACTGTGATGAGGCCTAATGCATATGATATACCGTAGCTTAGTCTGGATTTAGTGCTTATTATCTTGCAAGTTTTCTGCTATCTCACAATTTTTGTTAGTAAACATATGCCATCTAGCCTTTCTAACTTGAGTGGCAATTGTCTGAGCTCATTAAACTCAACTGATTTCTCTGGAAGTGGAGCTATACTTTCCAAATCTTTCCTTTTTGATATGGATGGGCAAGCTAATAGTTCAGCAGTTTTCTGCTTGGCAAATCACACACAAGTTTGTTTCATAGATATCTGAAGGACGAAGGAACAGAAAGTTCAGCATTAACTAAGGTTAAATGTCTTTGATAAAGTGTTTCTAATTATAGACACCACTACTGTGCATCTAGACTGTTGCAACAACAAACAACAGCAGCAAAAACCTTACAATAAATCATTTACTCGAGTGCGTAAACTATAATACAGCTGGTGATCAAGCAGAAGTCTTAATTACTTGATTGTAGCATACGTAAAATTGGTAGTGATATTGATAACAGTATTCTAATTAAAACTTTGATTAACTTTCTATATAAGCAGAGATGTGACTTGAAATTTGAGTGAGAAAGAAGAAAATTTTGATGGCCTAATTCCAACATCTGCTTTATTCAAGCACAGAAATTTGGTGTTTTTGTCACTGAATGCGTAATTGTGAAGCTGTGCTACTCCACTACTGTGCACCCATTACCATTTAACTGACGGAGCAAACTTACAACAATTGTGCATTCAGTGAAAACATCAAATTTGGTACACATGAAAAAAAACCACCAAAGTTATCAAATTTGGATATTGCACCACCTCTGTTCTGACTTTTGGTGATCTAAGTGTTAATTTGGCGAGCGAGCGAAGCGAGCGAGACACTCTCAGGGGTAACGCAATCGAGATTTCGCTATATTTATTTATTTATTTATTTATCTGTTTATGGGGTACGTGAGACCTCTGTTTTCGCCCGCGCTTCTAATTACGTAAGTTAGGTAAATCGTTCACAGTTCCAGTATTTTTCAATTAACGAGCTCTGAGAATCCTTAGTGGCGGTGGTAAGTCAATGCGCTCTTTGTCATGGTTATAAGCCGTGCGCAACAGTATTTACTTGAAAATACATTGTCCACTAGACTACTGCGAAGGTAAGTCGGTGTAGGTGCATGTCCAGTTGTGTCAAAGCATTGTGTTACAACCACTACTTAGCTAAAGAATATCACAAAGAAAACTTTTAAATAACGTGTATTGTTTTGTTGTTGTTGTTTTCCTTCCAAGCAGTTGCAGAGAGTTGTTACTATGGCACTGAAATCCCTTTACCCTGTATGCTAAATTTAAAAACTGGACCTTATTTTCAGTAGCATCAGTGTTAGAAGTCAAAATCATAAAAATAGTATAGTCTTTAGGCTCGCTCGCCATTTGTGCTCAAGCACATCACTAGTTAAATAGTTGTTATGCTAATTTACAAAATAAATACAATATTCATGTACCATTCTTGAGTTATGGTCACTATGTGTAACCATACAGTAGTTATAAAAATACATACCTCACTGTGTTGTCCTAGGCATTTACAGAGTATAATTTTAGATTTCCATCATCTACTGAGACCTAGGCATTTACAAGATTCTGCATATTCTCTATTCATTCTTAAACAAACACAAACCCCATACAGACCATTTGCTGGTTAGAAATAATTCGTTTATGCTTTAAATTGCACAGATTCTGCGATCCAATGGTTGGAAAAGAATTTTTAGAGTACAAACGTGGCAGACAGTCTTAAATTCAATTTTCAGTCAACACCCAACATTTGAGATATTGGTTTAATTAGTATTGAATATATGAAAGCGTTGCACAAAGATTATCTTTTTAAATGTGCAGTTAGGCTTCATAGATGACATAGAATCATGTATGGCATCTTTTAATTGAATAGACTTTAGCTGACCGCACCTTCAAACCTACGCATATGGGTGTTTCCTTTTCCTTATTTTAATGTTACATCGTACTGTAACATACATGTACGAGTGAAATCACAATCTTGTTGCTTCCACTAATTCTTATTTTGAAATTTAATCAAAGGTAGTCAGAAGAATCGTCCCGCCAACTATGTCTTTAATCAATGTCGCTAAGTTTGTGCTATAGTTGCATGGTTGATCTCACTAACATACCTTACATGTACATTGCATATTTGAGCTCTAAGTTTGATGAATAATTATATTGCAGTTATCATGGAATACACACATTCATTTATTGAATGTACTTCTATCTTCATTGTAATTCTGGTAAAGAAATTTGGAGATTTTATTTGGCCAATAAGAAATGGGTTACTCAGGTATTATATTTTGGAAATTTTAATTTATCATTCAATATAAACTGGATTATTGAAACGTTAACTGACATGTGTTAAAATTGCTTTTTTTCCTTTCAATTTTTATGATTGTTTAGTACAGAGTTATATAGAACATAAATTACTTTAATACAATTTTGTCTCCTTCACTTATGCATGAATACTGACAATTTACCCTCTGTATCATGTTGCTGACCTATTGTTTGCTGCCTGTTAGTATTCCTATTTTCGTAGATCTCCTGATTAGCCATGTGAGTCTGGTAACGTTATATTAAGAAATTGCTGTTAATGGAATGCTTGGGGGAATTTGGTGGATGTCGTTGAAGCTCAAGAAGTTAATGTTTTCCCTGATTAATTTCTAGGAATTTTCATCAAATTCCATTTTAAAGTTATTGCATGTGAATGGGAGGATTGTCTATGTCAGATCCTGGTTTCACATTACAAGTTTGAATTGCCTTCCTTTCTTGAATACAACAAAATAAACAAAGTGACTTTGCTTGTGAGGTTAACTGATGTCTTTTCTTTTAAATGGTTTTCTGAGAATGTGAAAATTGGAGAGAAAAATATTATTGGCGAGTGAGTGAAGTGAGAGAATCTCTGATGGGGGTACTGATTTGAGCCCATGAAATGTAGGCGGAATGTGTTTATGTATTGTAGCACATTAGGTAATGAAATTGACTATCGGTTCATTGAAGACTTGAGCTGGCTATCTTTAGGACTTTAACATTTGTCACACTCTTGACAATCTTTTGTGTTATATTTTTTAACTTCCATTGCAGTTCGTATAACATAGCGGCCCACAATTAATTGTCGTCAGGGTTTTTAAAGCCTTTTTAAGATGACTGTAGTGTCCATGTAAGGGAAACAATTTTCCACTATGTTTGAGCTTCAAATGAAAATGAAGTAGAAAATATACATAGATGTTATAGAAGGTCACTTTGTGCCAGTCTAGGGGCTATACTGCTCCATGGGGGACCCTATTGGTCTCCTTTCCCCATCTTGTTCGATAAAAATTTTGTTGCACTAGGTCAATTGGTGCTGCAAGTTTAGCACATTGAAGGTAAACTGCAATGATATTAAGTAGACAGTTACAACTAGTAACTAGTAATTTATTAACTCTTTCATCACTGAATTGTTAGGGGAATTAAAAAAAATTTTTTTTTAACTGTGTCTGTAAGAGAAAAAACAACTGTACATAGATATTAAACAATTTTCCATATCTGATACTATACTGTCTGTAGCTAATTCTGGGTCCAGTATTTCTACTTCAACTTCAGCAAGTTTCACAACTGCTTTGTCTTCTAAAGCTGTAGTTCACAGAGCAACTCTCTCTTTGTTGTTGTATGGCTTCTGTAGGCATAAGCATCTTCTGTACCTTTGTGTTGACTAGATAAACTACCTAAAAAGCTGTTGTTGTTGTTAATCCAGGTCTATTGACCACCCGGTTCCCATTTTGAAGTATGTCTAAACCCAGACTCAAAAAAAGCTACCTCAATGTTTGCGCTGTATAGTCAGGTGGCTTAGCAAAATTATTGTTACGAAGTGGATAAAAGCGCAATTTTTTGTACATAGGTTCATTTTGATATACTTTTTGATATTAGAAGGGGTGCCCGAAAAAAAAATTGGTGCACGCCCAGAAAAAAAATGGCTGCCCTGTATATATGAAATGAGTGCTAATTGTTGTTACGGAGCACATAAAAGTGTAATTCTGTGTATGTATATGGGTTCCTTTAATTGGTCCCCCTCCCCAAAAAAAAAGTTAGGCATACACCCAGAGAAACAAAATGACTGCCTCTTTAATTATGAAATTGCAGCTTTCACAGCACTAGGAATGCAATTATGGAGAAAATGTCATGATAAAAAGACATGTTTCAGATCAATGGCTACACTTGCATTTATAGAGAGGTGAACAAACTATATTGGCTTTCGCACATGTACAGTTTGAGCAATTTCCTTTGCACGAACATTTGACTAGTTCACGGCACGCCTTAGACACATCAGGAATAGTGATCCAAACCGGTGCCCAGGAGTTAGATGTTTTGGTCCAAGAATAGTCCTCGGGTGAAGGAAGCATTTGCTGCACCTGCATGCTGGTCGTCCAGATTTCAGCTTGATACAGAGAACGTTTGCAATGCTGAAGTAGCACATCTTGGGTAGGAGGCATTCTCTCCACTGAGAGTCTTCTCTTGCAGAATAGTTCTTCTCTTGCTTCATTAATCGAGGTTAAAGGACTTGTTCTGTCATACATTACAACAACTAGTCTTTCAAGAGCTTTGAAGTGGCAAGAATCGGGATTCAAATTCTCAAAGGGATATATAGAAAGATATACAAATGTGTCAGTTACTTCTTCAAAGGCTTGCCAAGCCTGCCATGCAGTTTTCTTGCCCTTGAATTTGAATGCTGAGATTGTGTCACAGCCAGTTATGGCGTGGAATACTGGAAGAGCCCTTGACTTGGGCTCTCCTAGGCTGTCACAAATAGCATTTATGTGCAAAAACCTGTAGTTCTTTCCTGTCCCAAATGCAACCCAGAGATCTGCAGAAGATTGAGTTTTTAATAACTCATAAAATACACCAACAAGGATAATAACGACATCCGTGTCCACAGAACGAACCTCCACTCTTCTCAATCCTTGCTGTAGAGCATGATGCATGTGCACTATAATTCTAGTGTCTGCTTCCTCATGGTTGCAATTTGACATGGAGTTGGTAGTGTTTAAGTGCAATACAGATTTCCCTGACATAACAAACAATATTCCCAAGTGGGAAGGCAGATTCAGAAATTTTGGTTGTTAAGAATGCAAATAATTCTTCTTTATTCTTGGAGTCACAAAGGAAATCCATCCACTTGCTGGGTAGCTTTGTTTGTCCTGACACTTTCCTCCGTAAGCCCTTACCTCTTTTTGCTCGAGTACACTCCTTCAAACTATCAGGCAAATATGTGTCCCACACAACATCTAGCCTTGTAGTGCTTCTTAGCTGCATCCTGAGGTAAGGAATGAAAACTTCTTCTGCGTAGTCATCAAATGTAACAACTCCAGCAGTTGAGAGGCAATGAACGATGACAGCACCATCTAAGATATTGCAATCATAGAAAGATGGTGGTTCTGGCTGATTGGATGGTTGCACACATTTGATTAACTCAGACTTGTTAGTTGGCAGATGAAGTTTGCCGAACTCTGAAAGATAAGGTTGAAACGATTGTATTTCATGTGAAAAAATTCCTTCAAATCGCTGTCACGGCTTTGCATGGCAATGTAAAGCTGACCAAACAGTGCCACATTATGTTGAAGAATCTTTATCTTTTTATCTTGTTTTGATAGCTCTTTGGTCTTGGGTTGAATTTTGCTTGATAGGGTCATGAACAGAACGGGTGCGTTCTTCAAGTACACCTTTAACATACTCCCGATATTGCTTTGTGCCTACCTCTTCAAGAGCATAAAGTTCTTCCTTGACTGGTTCATCCATGCAATCATCAGGAAAATAGTCAAGAAAAGGATTACCCATTTTAATGAAGGTTGAACATAGACTGTTGACTTGCTTCTGAAAACTTGCTTGAGCTGCATAACCACTTTCATGATGTTGCAAGTATTTGGAATCTTCTTCATTATTCGGAAGGTATTCAATCTCGAACTGGTTCTGCAGCTTAGCTAGCTCAGGCCCAGACAGCATCCAGCGCCTTAATGCCTCTGGATTGTCCATCAGTCCAACACAGCCACCAGAACCTTTTACACTGGCATTTTCTTGCTCATGAACTTGGTCGAAAGGAATGGCAGAGAATGCTTTCTTAGTCTTTGAAAGAACCCAATGCCCTCTCTCAAACTCATCCCTAATTGAATCCGGCAAGCACTTCATATCTCGGATATGAATAGGCATCCATCTCGAGTAGTTCACATGATCAAGTGCAAAAAATAGTGGTGTAAGCTGCTAAGTCCTAATAGCAAGAATTGAAACAATAAATAAGTGGGTGTGGTCAATGGAGAGGTGTGGTCTGTGAATGAGTGCATAGATGTTTTACGAGCTACCTGTAAAAATCAAATACTAGTTACACAATATTAATTTACTGTATAGTTATATAATATTCATTTATTGCATTATAGTGGCGTACATTGATATAAAAAGGGTGTGGTATCTGCTTCACATGAAGGTTTCGGGGGTGGCACCTCTTCTTAAATTCATTAACATACGCTATGGAAACTATAATAATAATGTGGTGATTTTATCCGCTTCGTAACAATATCTCAAAAAATTGATGCTAAGCCACCTGACTAGTAGCATTAGAGATACCGCCGCAAGGAGTTAAAAACTTGCTGTTAAACTAACTTCTTGAGGCTAAGTGTTCGACTGATGAGAATAAACAACGATTTTCCCGAGGCGTTGCTTCAAACCGCCATACTACAGTTACGGCAGTGAAGTGGTTCATGAAGACTTTACTTCGTGGTATTCCTATAGATGTTTTTATTTTTTTTATTTTCTACTGTCAAGGCAAATAAGCTATTTATTTTTGGGGGTAAAAGATGCATGAAAACATAGGCACATGTGGTTATCTACTATTGTACTATCATGTAAATTGTCCGTACAAAACAAAACAACAGAACAACTTGAAGTTTATAGTGTTTATTGTTTTCTTGCATAGCTGTTTGCTGGCAAAGTGTAGGTAGCTCCTCCAGATATCATTATTTTTGGATTTCTTGCTCCATCAGCATTTTCATACCCATTAGTGGGGTTAATATTTTCTTTCGATGGCTGTTCCAATCCAGTCTTCATGGATGTTGAAGGGCAAAACTCAGACCAGCATTTCACCCTCAGATATGGTTTGCCTTCTGTAACCTCACGACTGTGTAACCGAACTCTGCGTTCTGCTCTTTTTTCATCTGCTAATGATAGAAGAACTCCGTGATTTTCTTCTCCGGTGATCCAGCGCTGAGTCATTCCGGTAATGTCGAAGCTAATGTAGCCTGGAAGGGTATTTTCTGTTATATTGTGGAAAGATTCAATATGACTTCTGGCATCTGTATCATTGAGTTGCAAATTAAGTGTAGCCCAATTTTGTTTTCTGTGTCTTTTAAAGCTAGTGGCTTCTGTCTCAGTCCACGACTTCAAGACTTGTCGTAATTCTATGCTTTTGGTGTTAAATGGCATCTTACGTGGAGGCCATATGTGGGACTCTTTGTAATATACGTACATTTCAGCATTCACGACTAACTCGCACGATTTTGGAATCTTCTCAAATTTTATTAATGTCCTCGCAATGCCTGATCTTGGCATTTTACCAATCTCGAGATAGTTCTTCTTCTCATGTGTATTTATGCCATCTATGGTGACATCTTGAATTGAAGGCAGTTCGTAAACAGTGGCCACGTTGTTCTCACAATTTGAGTAGTCATTTACACTATTATTGTGATTGCCCGTAGCATTGTGGTTTTCTAGTCTACCTATACTTCTTGCTGTCACGCCTTTGAAAGACACTAAGCAGCAAAAAGTTAGGAAAACTATTGAGGAGTGAACGATCGTCATGTGGAAAGATTGTGGTGGTGGAGATATAGCTGTGGAGTGTGGAGAATGATAAGCTTTTATAGTGGCAGTGGAAATGGCTGTGGAGGGTGGAGAATGAGAAGTTTTTATAGGGGTGGACCTGGCACGAGGCTTATTTGCTGGCTTGGAATGTGGAATGTGGAAGAGATTAATTAAGGTTTCCTTTACGTGGGTGCATATGCTCGTTCCTAATTTACTTATAGGGTTTTATTCGTGGAATTGGTGCTCACTTTATTAAAGAGATTTTTGTACAAGTTGTCTTTATATGTGTGAGGTTGTACTTCTAGTCATAAATTTTAAATAAATTCTGGTTGGAAAATATCATTCTTATGATGCAAAATAATTTTGTGACTTTATATTTAAATGTGTGCTTTTTAAATTAAAAAAAATGAAACACTAAAGATCCATACCATTAGTGTTACCACCAGTAGGTTTTTGAAAAACAACAATAACAACAACAAGTACTACTGAACACAGCCCACCACTGGACAGGCGAGTACAATGTCAGGTGTTATTTAAGACACCAGTAAGTTATGCTATGGAACTAATAAATGAATCTGGGATATGATCTGAATTTTGCAGCAGGGATGAACTACAATTTAGAATATTTACTTTATCTTGTAAAGGTACATGCAAAGCTATCTTTATACGCACCTGTGTACCTAAATTTTGTTCCCCTTTTGTGAAAAAGTAAATAGAAGCAATTTTAATGCCACCAATAATGCCTAGTTGCCTTGCTTTGACAGACAGACGACAGGGTGTGTGTGTGTGTGTGTGTGTGTGGTGTGTGTGTGTGGTGGTGTGTGTGTGTGTGTGTGGTGGTGTGTGTGTGTGGTGTGTGTGTGTGTGGTATGTGTGTGTGTGTGTGTGTGTGCTTAGAGTATTTATAATTGATATGAATTACCAGGAACCTGTTTTTTTTTTATGGCCTAAAGTTTTACCACTTCTAATTAGCTGTTTATTTAATAAGGGGAGGTGTCTGCACTCAGTAAAATTTTCCGCATTTAACTCAACCCATTTATTTCTAGACAATCCGGGGGCGAATAGTATCCATCAATTAAATGTTCCTGTAACTCAACGGATGCTCTTTAAATGACTCATTGCCTCTACTTTTTAGCATGATGTAAACAACTGAGGAAGTTGTCTATAACAAGATACTTTATTGATTAATTACATGTGAAGTAAAAATTAGAAGGAAATTCAGGAGATTTTGTTTGCAATCTGTGATTCATATAGGATTTTTTTATTAGGTCAATTTTTTTGCAAGATTTTTTTTTTGGCCATTATATTCACATAATGCACACAGAAACTTAGACATGGATTGCACAGTGTAGCACATCAGTTGTCACATTTGTCTCTTTTGACCTTGATGATTGTGTGTGTGTGAACTCAGTGAACTCAGGTCAGCCATCTGATTATATTCTTTCTTACCACGACTTACGGAAAGCATTATTAACTTCAACATTGTTACCATACCCGCTTCTTTAATAAATAAAAAATGATTTGAAAGGTCATCAATATTTTCTATTTGGAACTTATGTCTGGAAGAAATAAAGTAAGCCCTGCATTAGTAGATAAGGGTCCATGTACGCTTGCGGTTAAGCTATTTGAAGATGTAATAGCATGGAAAACTGAGTGGTATTCGGGATTAATAGCACTGTGCAAGAAATTTTTCACGAGGCGAAGCTGTGTAAAATTTCTCACCTCACGAGTCCTATTAAGTGGAATACCACAGTTTTCTGTGCTATCACAATATACTTAGCCAAATAACAATTTATTTCTGCAGTTAAGAAATTATAGTCTTATATTATTATTTTCATCGTTACACTGTTTGTGTGCTTAAGTATTCAATAAGAAAAGTTGTTTGGACAATGTGGTGAAAGTTTGAAATATATATTGTATTTATGTACTGTATACATGGTATTAATTGTTAAACTGAGTCATCTCATCTTGTGACTTGAGAGTGAATTACATCATTTGTTTATGTATTTGGATGTAAATTACGCCAAAGGGAGTATTGGAGAATGCATTGGTAGACAGACACAATCTCTTATTAGTATGAGTAATAGCATTGGTAACTGTGCTATTTGTACAAGTAACGTGATTGAAGCATGAGACGAAGCCAAGTGCTATTTTAATTGGTTTATGAGTGCTATTGATCCCTAGTAGCACAGGTTACCCGAGGAATCAGAGTATTATAGTCACAGTTACTGATCTCGGTTCTTCTCTAAGTTACAGTTAGTCTCATCTCCTAATCTTGTTTGTAAGTCTATCCAGACATACATGTAGGGGTTCTCGACAGGAGGCCCATATCTTGTTCCATCTTTGGTGTGATGTTGAGAGGTGGGCACTTTTTCCTAGTATGTCACATGGACGACATTCTTAATTGAGTCCCTAAACTGTTATGGTGGAAGCTTACGGATGTCGTTAGTGAAAACGTGGCAGCCTGTGTAAAGCCCAAGAATTCTGCCATATATGATATGATCTATCAGTGCACTCATGTTATCTACAATAAGCATCACACACATGACAAATTTAAATTTTGCTAAAATAAATAATTCAAAGTAACGCCATTTCATACAGCCAATAAATTTATATTGAAAAACTTATCTTGCAGTTAGTTACTCCTTGTCAGATAAGTGTGACTATAAGTTTATTGTATTTTATTTTTTATACATACTTCTGTAATTATTATTTAGTTCAGCCGAAAATGACTGAATTATTGTTTATAAATTGTTATGGTAACTTGTTTGTAGATATTGTCGTGGCTCCACCCAGTCACTCATGCTACCATCACACGCTGCAGTCAGCCTCTGGTAGGAGCTCCACCTGCTACTAAGCGTAACCGTGACGATGAGAACTACATTGCCACTATCTTAAAGGCTAACAAGTATTCTAAGAAGCTCTACATCATGGATGCCAGACCTAAGATTAATGCTGTTGCCAATCTGGTGAGAAAATGGTTGAAACCTGTGTATTATACAATGTCCAATTGTGTGTGTTCTTACTTTTACTTGCAAGCATTTTGTACATTAGCTATATATAAGTTTAAACCTATTAGTGTATGCTTATATTTTCTAAGTAAGTGAATTCAGTTACGTTTCTGTTTTCTAAATTTATCTTCCGTATCCACAACTCAAAAGTCATAAAGTAACTATGTATGTACGTATATAATGTATAGTAAAGTCACGTGACTTGAATGCTTGATTCAAGTCACATTCTTGGGGCTGATATTGCTTGCACTGACATATTTGTTGTGCTACGTTTTTTTTTTGTAATGAAGCGATCAACCTGATCATTGTGTATGTAGTAAACTTTAAGAAAGTGATTTAAATATCAAAAAGATGATATATTTATTTTAGCATGAACTAGCACAGTCGATACAATACAAGAACTACTGTGACAGCAAAGCAATAGCAGTACTACTACTACTACTACTACTACTACTACTACTACTACTACTACTACTACTACTACTACTACTACTTATATTTATTTTTTTTTCCATGCGAGATATTTTCACAACAGTATTCATAGTAGCAGTGTAGGAAGAAGTTTCAGTATAGGTTGGCTCCAAAGGCAAGTTTGTTGTGGTATGAAAGTGTTCATGTGAGAAATTAACTCGTTAGATAATCGAGTTATTTGTTCTGTTACCAGTGGATCCTTTGTTGCAACATTCCAGACAAACTTCTTTTTCTTTTTCTTTTTTGTGTGTGTGTGTGGTGAAATCTAATAAAAAAATTATTACAGGGAGATGTTTGCACACTAATTTTTTTCTGATTTGGTAAAAATGTCTCTCTTTAACTTTAAGGACTGCATGTCTGGACACATTATAGCAACACTTATTCTTTACTAATTCTTATTACATCAGCTTTCCAATTGTTAGGCATTAATGGTATTGTTTGTTGACAGTGAATCCATGTAAAAACCAATGTATCAAATAGGCCCAGGAAGTTAGTCTCTTATTGTTTACAAGGCCATAACTATTGGTTTGTGTATTGCAACCCATGGTAGCCATACATTGGATGTTACATCACTTACTATATTGTCAGTTGTTGAGCTAGAAGGAATGTGAACTAGTGTCTGTCAGAAGAAATTCCAAGGAGGACCGGTTGGCATAGGGTTACAGGCGATTTAATGGTCAAAGAATAATAGTTTAGTAACATGATCTTAGTGGGAGTTGCAAAGTAACGGCTGGCTTCAGGCATAAGTACAATCAATATTATATATATAACAGGGGTAACACAATTGAAAATCGGGGATGTTTTTTTATTTATTTATTTATATATATGTTTGGACGTATGTATGTCATTTTGTACTTTGACCCTTCGTATTTTTGTGTTTGCTCCGCGTTCGACCCCGTCCCAAACTTCACTAAACAGAATCCTCCGGTTTAGCGACCATTACCCGTATCACACCTTAGAAATTGAATTGTGTACCGCTTTGAATTCTTTTGCGGGTGCAGTTAAAACGCAAAAACTTATGGGAGCTCCATTTCTATTCAAGTTAGTCGCTATTTGTCACAGTTATAAGCCCTACTCAACAGTATTAACTTGTAAATTCATTGTCCACTAGACGAACCACGAAGGTAAGTCTTGTGTAGGTATGTTCAGTTGTGTGAAAGTATTGTGCGTTACAATTACTATTAAGAATGTCACAAAGAAAACTTTAAATAACGTGACTTGATTTTGTTGCTTCTTTTTCAATTCAAACAGTTGAGGGGAGTGGTTACTATGGCATTGAATCCCCTTTACCTCATAAGTAATTTAAAAACTCTGACTTTATTTTAGTAGCTTGAGTGTTAGTTGTTAAAATTAATCATTTAACAATAGTGTAGTTTAAGGCTTGCTCGCCATTTGTGCTCAAGCACACCACTAGTTACATGAGTCAAGTTAGCGGAAACTTACTAGGGGCTCCCCACAACCAACCCCAGCTGATATTATAGCAGCTTACTAGGGACTCCCCACAACCAACCCCAGCTGATATTATAGCAGCTGCTCTAACCGGGCTGGGTGGTGTAGTCTCCACTGGAGTAAAGGTAGCTGTAAAAACCCAGAAAACTTGTGACCAGGCCAGGTTGCTATAACTACTCTGGTAATGAGCTTGCACAGTACAGCCATGAGATAACACCATGAGAGATAGATAACACCATGAGGGATATCGTGACAGTGACGTAAAAATATCATTGTGAAGATATCTAGGGTGGAATATATATATATATATTATATATAATATAATAATGATGGGGGATTGCATATTTACATCTAAGATACATGTAATAGGATTTCATTGTTGTCCAGCTTTGCTGTCAACTGTCCATGGGTATTCTTGGGAGGCCCCACCCACTTATATGGGTGTGTACTACTATTATTGTCAAATGAACCCAAAATAGCTGAAAACATGTATTTGTGACAGCATCTAGGGGGTGGGAAGCATCAAGGGAGGTTATGCCCCCCTCCCTCCCCCCCATTTTAGATGTACCAGTCATGTGACTACAAACACAAAAGGCTAGCACGACTATTCAACCACAAGGAGGGGTTCCCTGCAGTGAAAGTTACAAATTTAATAAATTCCCAAATTTTGATGGGGCATCCCATGGGACTTTTGTATAGTCCCATGGGACAATCGGTGGCGTTACTTGACAACACTCAAGAAACCATCAAAAACTCGGTCAGAAAAGCAGGCAAGCTTCAGGTTATCTTTTTGTTTGCCTTTTAAGTAAAACTTTTCTGTGTTAAACTCAGTGATAGACATTGATGTTGGACAAATGAAGAGCATTGTTTAATGTACTGGTGGCATGGACTTCGCAAGATTTCTCACTCCTAATCACGGAAAGTGGTAGTGCGTATTTTTTTTAAGAAACAGTAAAGCTTTGATGGTACATATGTTATTTCCTTGTGTACTGTGTAGTCATATGTTGTTTACCCTACATACAACACCCACAATACCAAGCAATGGAAGTCATTCTACCATTGGAAGAATCAGCATCAAGAATGCCACTGAAGCCTTAATGAATGCAACCAGATAACCTTCTGCAGTAATCGCTTCTCATAGAACACCATACTAAACTGAATCTGACAAAATGAGTGTCTGGTCATGCCCCATGCTAAGCCGAGTTAATGTCATTGGAAATCTTGTTGAACAATAGAGCCTTCTCTTCAAAGCTACGGGATTATATGATACTGCACTAGGCATGATTGGCAAATGAGGTAGTTACATATCTAACTTCTACGTGACCTACACCCTCAGGATATCCACTATAAGCAGTTGACCTTCGTGCTATTTTAGTTACCTCACTGATCCCCTCCCTTTAGTTGCAAGTCTTCTGGAGCAAATGTAGCTTGAGATCAAGCAATGAGTATAATGTGTATTTGTGAAAGTATGACCTGTTGGATTGGGTGTGGTTGGTACACGATAACAAAGATGCTGAGTGGAATTGTATATAGATGGTACCATACTACTTGATAGAAGTGTGCTTTTTTTCCCTTTCTTTCTGCTGTAAACATTAACTGATCTCTAGCAGTTGCTGTTGGGTATGCTCCATGCATACCATTGTTAATTCTCACTGCACATCACTTTGATATTAAAATTTATTTATTATTATGGAGTAGTAAATAAAAGGAATTATATGGCATTACAAAACTTTGGTCAAGATTGTGAAGGAGAGAATGAGTGGCTTGGTTCTTGTAAAGACAAAGATTCAGTTTCTTATGCCTAGTACACGCTGGCTGCTGTAATGAAATAAATTTTATCTAAGGGGTCTTTACATTTTGGACTAGAAAAAGAAAAGGAGATTTGGCATGTTGTTGTGCAAAGTTATCAGATATGATGCCCCTTCAATTTTGATGATAATTGGTCAGGTGATGACTATCAATGGCCCGGTGCATACAGATGACTATCAATGGCCCGGTGCATACACATGGACACACAGTCACTCACACACACACACACACACACACACATACACACACACACACAAACAAACAAACAAACAAACAAACACACACACTAACATGCTTAGGTATGTACATCAATCTGTTTTTGTTGTGTTTTACAGGCAGTTGGAGGTGGCTGGGAATATGATGACCACTACCCAAACATGGAGTTTAGCTTCTTAGATATTGGCAACATCCATATCATGAGAGAAAGGTAATTAGCGAGTGAATGAGCGAGTGAGACACTAGCTAGTGTGCGGATATATTTGTAGCATTAGTAGCCGAATGCTACATATTGTAGTGGCTTACAAGTATCATGGAGAGCCACTAAAGGCGGTTCTATGTATGTCTCTCAGTGTGCTAAATACACTTCCACTTCAGCACCATAGCTATATACTATACTTTAACTCGTAGTTTTATTCATAACAATGGACAATTAAAGGGCTATGCACCTATTCTAATGATCAATCCATTATATGTATTATGTAGAAATCACAACAGGAATGGCTTTTGGTAAAAGTCTGATATGTGTCTATTATCTTGCATGTGTACTAAACTAAATATTTTATGTGGCACATGCGATAGATGTGGGACTGTTTGCACACATCTGCTGTGTGCTGGTCTAGACATACCTGTTAACCCTCTTATTAATTATTACCTCTTAAAATGTTTGATGGAGCTGCTCATTGCTCTCTAATTTTCACAGCCTGTTGAGCACACATTATTGTATAACCTCTTTATGTGAGCTTTTCTGTTTACTGTGTACAATGTACAATGTACATAGTGCCAATTGACTGTTTGCACACATCTGCTGTGTGCTAGTCTAGACATACCTGTTAACCCTCTTAATTATTATCTCTTAAAATGTTTGATGGAGCTGCTCATTGCTCTCTAATTTTCACAGCCTGTTGAGCACACATTATTGTATAACCTTTATGTGAGCTTTTCTGTTTACTGTGTACAATGTACATAGTGCCAATTGACTGTTTGCACACATCTGCTGTGTGCTAGTCTAGACATACCTGTTAACCCTCTTAATTATTATCTCTTAAAATGTTTGATGGAGCTGCTGTGAGCTTTTCTGTTTACTGTGTACAATGTACATAGTGCCAATTACCAGGACTTGCATTTATTGCACTTAAAACGGTTTTGGTGTAATGATTTTATCCATTTTAGGGGAACGTATTTCTATTTCAGTGATGGTCTTATAAGCATGTAGTTCTGACAGATACCCAATTGCACCAGTCTGAGCCATATCATATCTTAAACTATATTGAATGTTTGTATCGTGTGTATGCATGTGTGTGTGTGTGTGTGTGTGTGTGTGTGTGTGTGTGTGTGTGTGTGTGAATGTCTCATAATGATCAATGGCTTAGCTCATGGACAGATTAGAGATGTATTATGGAAATATAAATTATAATCTTGTACACTTGTTAAAGTGGGACTACTTATTGTGTGTAGTTTAAAGAAGTTGCAAGATATTTGCTATCCAGATGTGGATGATCAAAGATGGTTCTCTAACCTGGAGGCTACTCACTGGCTTGATTACATCAAGGTATTACACAACATGTACATGCATACACATGTGCTCACACATGTGCATGACATGGTTGAACGAAGCTAGCTTAGCTTAATAGTTCAATAAGCTGAGGATTCAGAAATAGTGCAATAGAAACACTTTGCGTTTACTTTCAGCTCTATGGGTTTATGCTAAATTCATGATACAGTTTATTTAACTGAAGTAAAACATTTTTACCTGAGTAGTGACAGAACTAACTGGAGATAGCCCACTAGCAGTATTTGAGGAACCACTCTAACCCCCACTACTGAAAGGACCATGCATCAACACACACATTCACACACACGTATGTGTATAATATAAAATTATATATTATATAATATATATATAATTATGACTAAGCACTCTCAATAGTATCCTAATCACTTGGTACTTGAGTATATGACTACTAGTGGTATGCTTCTGTGCAAATGACGAGCAAGCTGTCATAGATACTTTTCAAACAAGAAAGCATCCACATTTTCAAAAGAGTCATTGTTTCAGTATTCACACTGAGAATGAATTCTATAGTTCTTACCTCCAGTTTTCTTAAGGCTCAAGTATAGTCTGTAGTGGCACTCTGAAGTTACATTGTATTTGGCTTCTAGTTACACTGTATTTGGCTTCTAATAGCACGCTGAAGGAAGTAATTTCTTATAGAGGCCCTCTGTGACACTTGTAAGCTCCTATAGTGCATTGCAATCGCTGTCAGATAGTTAACAATAGTCCAGCAGGCTTTACCCAGTAAGTTGTTAATGTCATTGCTCTATCATGTGGTTCTAATATGTCACGTGTACATCTAATTGATTGAATTTTTGTAGTCCCTGATTGTGTCTTGCTTCTCTCATTAGTATTAATACAGCTCCTACTGTGCTTAAAATGTATGGTATTGTGTTAAATCGTGACCAATGACAACGAGGTTAATATTATTATGCTTACAAATGTAAAAACATTGTAAAGGGAATTGTAAATATACTAACAAGTCCCCACCACACAGTGGCTCTTTTTTTTTTCTTTTTTTTTTTTTGCCAATTAAAAATGCAGTAGCATCAGTTGTTTTTTTTATACTTGGTTTAGTTACACCAATTTCCCTCTTCTGTTCCTGAGCCATCTCTGCTCTTTTTTTCCTTTCTTCAGCTTTCTTTTCGAGTCATGAATTCCCTTCTCTGCCTTTGCCTATCTCTCTTGCTTCTCAATCTTTCTATCCTTCTATCCATGGTTGTGGATTTGGGCATTGTGAAACTATAACCTTCTCCTTGTCGCATGTTTCACCTGGTTTTAGCTACAGCAGTCGTTTCCGTAATGTCCTTCTACTGAATGTGATGATGCTTTACCATTCAGTTTGTGGCAGAGTTTTACCAACACACTTGGCTAATGACTCACATCATCATTGTTCGGACACGTATATAGATACTTAAATCTCATTGACTTTGTATAACTGTCTAGAATTCCTGGCTTTAGCTACCAGTGTCCTTATACAACATAATAGAAAATTTGGTAAAGGGTTTATCTGTTGAAAGATTAAAAACTAGGTACTGTGAATGAATAACTGTCAATGTCAGGAGGAGAGGTTATTACAGAATTAAGTGAAGTAGTCATGTAGATGTACTGTACCATATTAATTCCACACATTACACTCGTTGGAGCACCTCTATTGGCATGTACAGTAATTGAGGAGTATGTATATTATACATTTATATCATTTCAGCTGGTGCTGGGCGGAGCAGTGCGGATTGCAGAGCTGGTAGAGAAGCACAAGTCTTCAGTAGTGGTACACTGCACAGATGGCTGGGACCGCACCGCTCAACTCACTGCTCTAGCCATGCTCATGCTGGACTCTTACTACAGGACAATAAAAGGGTTTCAGGTAAATAGTGCAGAACTAGCCGTGTCAACATAAGGTGTTGGATATTGTTTTTCTGGAGTTGGAATATCGTACATATTTTGTTGAGCCATAAGATTGATAAGTGTATTGATTGATCCATGACTAATTTGTGCTTTTTCGTTGGGGCAACCCTGATTGTGCAACCATTTAAATGGTAAAGTATCGTCACAATCATGCACCTCAATAAGTTAACTAATGGTAATTTTCAATGTACTTGCAATATTAGCCATTTTGTTTGAACTACAGTATCTTACTGCTGGAGTGAAAACTATAATTCAGAAACCACCAGGCATGTTCACAGAGATGCATAGTATTAAGGTCAGGCAGCAACTTTTCAAGTTGCTCAAGTTAAATGCAAGAATAGGACATTTTAATTGTATATAACCCATCATGCATTCCTCCCCCAAGACTACTAAATAATTACAATTTTATTTGTGTGTAAGAAAAATAATTTACTGTAAAATAACAACGGCAACAACTAATATTGTGGTTATTCCTGAATTCCCAGCAAGTCCCTTATCTGTAAATTCAACACCTGTGTCACCCATTTCCTAGTACTGGAATAAGCACTAGCAGGATTGTTTTGAGATATATGTGCGAGAGCTCTGTCACAAAGTTCATCAAATCCAATACCAACACCTTGCAGCGTCTGGTCTGTTGCCCAGTGCAACATTCTGCATGCAGCCACTGTGTCTTCAGGAGTCAATCTCCTTCTTGGGGAATCCATACTGATATGACTGGAGTTGCTCGATAGCCCAGCACCCAGGGGCAAGACATTTGGAAGTGTGGCACTGATCGAGTCTGAATGGTGTCCAGTGATACTATTGTTCATCTCAATACGTGGGATGGCACTTATTGAAGGCAAACGGACATTGGTTGGTTGCACCTGTGGACTAGAAAGTGATTTTTTCACCCAGTACCGGATAGTTGTCTCAGGCACACCAAATTTTCTCTCTGCACTCCGACTTCCGTTTAATTTTGCATGTTCTACAACCTCGTGTTTCTGGTAGCTAGTAACAGGTGGGAGATGGCCGACAAGCTTTTTGAGAATATCTCTGATATGCTGCATCTTTACTTTCTGGCCTTCAGTAGTTTCTTGTGAGTTTATTGATGTGGTGGCAGTGTGTATTGATGGAGTCATAGAATCATGTTCAAGATTTGGGTCTATGGTTGAAGTAGCTAGTCGTAATCTCTTTGCTGATGGTCCAAGGTCTTCCATTACATTCTGCTCTAATAAATGTTCTGTATTACCAATTGGATTTTCGCTGCTTCTGTTCCACTCTGAACTTTCGTATCCATCGTGGTCATCTTCTTCCTCTTGTTCAATTTCCGTAGCACTATCATTTAAAGTGAAGTTTGTTGGGTCTTTCTTGGATTCAACTATATTCATGACCTTGCCTGATGGCGATTTTACCACTTCCAAGTTATGCCTTTTAAAAAATTTCTCCAGCCAGCCGCGAGAACACTTGAAGTTAAGTTCAGGTCGCCTTTCATCAATGATTTTCTTTGCGTACTCAGTAAATTGATCTACTGTCAGAGGTGCACCATTGCTTTTTAGAAGTAAAAGACCTCCATATATTTCCTTGTCAAGATCTTTTCCATATGTTATCTTTCTGCCACGAGAAAGGGCAAAGCCTTTCTGTTTCCAGTATCGTATTGTGGGCTCATTGATATCAAACAGTTGTGCAGCAGTTCTTATTCCATGCTGAGTTGCATAGTCAACTATTTTGCGCTTCAGGTCTGCTGGAATGTAGTCGTATGTTGTTCTTTTCTTTTTGGATGCAGTAGATGTTCCTGATACTTGGCGTTGATTCTCATTGACAGCTTCCATGTCTTGACCAAATTTAACAGTACCTGGCTCCACTGTGGCAGCATCTTGGTCTAGCAGAACAGCATCAGGCTCTGTTGTGGCAGCATCTTGGTCAAGTTGAGCAGTGTGGTCCGTTGATGAAGCATCTCTCTGGATAATCATATATAAGACAACATTTAATACCACTACAAATGACATCATCGTTCATTAGAATGCATTATGTTGTCATTGCATTATAATAATGAAGCACCAAAGGTGCAAACCCTCAGCGATACTATATTCTAGCTAACTTACAAAATCATCTCAGACGAACAGAATAACTTATTGGCTATTCTAATCAGGCATCAATATAGCTCAAGCAATGAAAACGGTAGATGTAAACACAGTCTTCGTAAGAGAAGCTAAAGAGGCCATGAGGCACTCACCAGTATATATTGTCAACTTGAAACTCCACTTCCAGCACTCAGTTAATTTCCCAGCATAAATAAAACTACCGCGGGCAGCAAGAAACTATACAATGTGACGATAGAGGGCATCACCCACAAAAGCTAGTAGCTACATAGAGCTGAAAGCTTCGCGTTTCTCAAAAATCAGCCTGAAAAAAAGAAAAAAGTAGCACAATAAAAAGGTCTTAAATCATCGTTCTGAGTAAGTTCATACCTAAATCAACGGTTAATTGTCAGTAATCTCCAAAATCAGAGTGTGACAGACAAACAGATAGGACGACTACTATAACTGTCTTGCATATACTTGGCGAGGGCTGAAATATATTGAGAGTTGAGGATAAGAGTGTTTTGAATCTACATGTCAGTTCTAAAATGAACTATGAAAGAAAGTGATTTGAACCACTACATTTCTGCATGGGATATTAACCTCAGAAACGGTCTCACTGATTTTGAAATATCTTAATTTACTCACTTTATGGGTTTTGCAGTTGTGCACATTATATGCTGGCAGACCCTAGCTAATGCAAACCTCACTAATCTGAAACATTGTTAGTATAAACATTTTAGACACGCTATTCCTAAAGCATAACTTTTTTTTCAAACATTTGACCATGTGTGTATAGCAATGCAGAATATCCCCAATTGATCCTTACCAAATGTCACTTCAAGGCTTGTGAAACAATTTAATTGGCTTCACACTCTCAAAAAGGAATGACTTAGGCAGGATATCCACCATCGCAGAAATATGAATTAGGCAGGGCATCACTATAGCAGAAATGTGAATAAGGCAGGGCATCAACTATAGCAGAAATGTGAATAAGGCAGGGTCCACCATAGCAGAAATATGAATTAGGCAGGGCATCAACTATAGCAGAAATATGAATTAGGCAGGGTATCCACCATAGCAGAAATATGAATTAGGCAGGGTATCAAATATAGTAGAAATATGAATTAGGCAGGGTATCAACTATAGTAGAAATATGAATTAGGCAGGGTATCCACCATAGCAGATATTAATAAGAAGAGTGATGAGCATAAGTGGGACCTGACTAAGATTGGTGCGGCCATCTGGTGAAAATCATGAGGGTAGGCAAGGCTAGAGATGGCTGTGTTCTTGTTGCTCAGACAAAGAAGAGAAGAAAGAATTCCTATTACTGGTAAGTAGTGATGCTCTTTGTGAGTATATAATCTGAACATTTCTCTAATCCAAACATCCTCTGGTCCCATACAATTGGTTATGATTATAGAGGGTCAACTGCCTAAAGGAAGTCATTATAAACCTACACTAGTTAACAAATGATCACACACCAACATTGTTGTGATGGTGTGATTTTTCTGTGTTAAGTAAGTGTAATGGAGTGTAAACTCTATAATGCGCCACTCCTGTTTCATGCATTTATATAATATATATATATGTGACCGTCTACAGGAAAACCAGGCACAACGCGGCGTGCGTAAATATCGAGAAAAGATCGATCGATTTCTTAAAAATGTATTGTTTCAAGCCGACGGAAGGGAACGGTTAGGTCTATTATAGTGGGAACGACTTAATAGTGGGAACGACTTAAGCTACGACGATAAAACTTGGAGAGCTCAATATCTGGACGCCGACAACTCTGTAAGTGCAAAAAAAAATTTTTTCGAAGGGTGCCGCGTTGTGCCAGGTTTTCCTGTAGACGGTCACATATATTCTTTACTGTGAATTTAGTGACTATCATGTAGAACTACAAAATGATGATCTTAAATAAATCAGATCAAAAAAAAGTTCCGTTCCGTTCCGTAGAACGGCCGTCGCACGATTAAAAAACGGGGGGAAAAACGGTACGCCGTTTGTTAAAAAAACGGTCGTTCCGTTCGACCGCGTTACCGTTTTAATCTTTCTCGTTCACCGTATGTCTCGCTCAAAGAAATATAAAAAATCTTTTATCCAATAAAACGTTCTGATTTTTTGTTTATAGGCTCCAGAGGCGGAGCTTTTCGGGTTAAAAAAAATTGAAGCCGTCCTATTCGAAGTTGTCTCGCGGAGAATTGTTAGTTCGACCACCGCGCAGTATCGACGTTTTCTCGAAGTTAGGGCCTTCTCCGGCTTAGATTTTTTACTACTGGAGGTCCATCAGTAGCTAACAGAAGACCTACGAAGTGCGGACCTCGTTATAGCTCTGTGCCCATCGGAATTTCGGTCTGCAACCAAGTTAAAAATTTGTACGAGCTTTTTTTCACTATCCCCGTAGCGTTTAATGGTCGATATAAGGCCTTAGATAGCTATAGAAGAGTTTCTAGCTAGAAAATATCTGTGAATCGACGGAAATGCTTCACCGCTTTTTACCGTTTTAGTAAACGGTGTCGGCCGTTTAGTCAAAACGGTATGGAACGCAACGATAAAAACTACGGTAAAAAAAAACTACCGTTTTACGGCCGTACTACGGAACGGAATTCCGAACTTTTTTTTTGTCTCCTACTGTATTATAAAGGTATCTGTAATGTATAAATTGTTAGCATTCATGAAGGCTACAAGCTAATGACAGGACATGATGACTTGATAGTAATATTAGTCTCGTGAGCCAGACCTTTTACCAATTGTGTGTATGAGGGAATTGTTTGGTCACCACCCATGCAATTCTACTGGAATTTAATCAATGTATTTGTTTACTTCCTGACACTACTGCAATTGGCTTTTGCAGAGGCGGAATCTAATTGCTTTGGCTGTGGAAAAGTGGAAAAAAACGAAACAAAAAAAACAACACCAAAGCTCTATAGGCATAAGTATAGATCCTTCCCAAAACCTGTTGAAAGCAAGACAAAATGTCTTTTCCTTTTATAAATTCAAAAAATACTTTTTTCCCAGCATCATCATCATTTACATTCCACTAATAGAGTTGGAAGACGGTAGAGAGCTGATACTTTTGCTTTTTCCAATGTAGCATTGTAGAGCTTCAGCCGTGCAATGCTATCTATCTACGTACCCACGCTGGATAAGTAGCACTCAACCAGATGTAAACAAACTGCACCCCTGTATGCCACCCCTAAGTACAGTGTTGTTCCCATGACTGATGGGCAAAGGAATTACTTGATTGATAATAGCACATTATTATTTCACATTAAGGAGTAAAGAAATAAATAGTATAGTGACAATTACTGGCATATGCTATAATAAGAAACTGTTCAAATCACGATGTGTAACATGCAAGGTGAAGTTACTTATTTCTGGATGATTCTGACAGAAATTTAGTGCAAAATGTTGATTTTCTACTTGTTCCTACCAACTAAATAAGATTTAAATGTAAACTAACCTGACCCTCGCTTGACTTCGGAATTCTAAGCTGTTCTTCGGAGACTCCAGATAAAGTAGTTAGAGTCAAGGTCTGATGAGCATCGTCGGTGCCCAGAGCGACGTTGTATCCCCCGGTGCTTACTAAATCTGACTCGCCAGGTTCTAAATACATAGTAGATAGTTCTTCTAGGCTCTGGGCCATTTATGAAGTCTCCGGTAAAATTTGTTGGCTTTTTTTCCTTTTCCCACCTTTTGTAGGTTAAATGGAGGTGAGCAACGATTAGAATCGCCTATTAGCGCAAATAAAGAACCTAAAATGCGCGTACGGCCTGGAGTTTCTAATGTTGTGCGCGGAATCGGAGTGCGTCTGAAGAAAATGTTTGTGCGGTGTTGCCTTAGTAAAATTGTCTTGATCGCTTAAGCAGAAATTTCTTACCGGCTACTTAGCTCTGCATGTGAAGGTAAATCGCTCAAGTCACGGTCCACCAAACTTGTGCACATTCAACATACGATAAGTGCGTGTAAGTTTCAGACTGTCTAGATTCTCCTGGGCCAATTTGCTAATTGCAAGTAGGTGAGTAGTTGGTTGACAACATTAAGGCCTGATTAGGACCATAGTATCAGCGGATCGAGTGACAAGAACGAGTTGTTATACTTTTAAAACACCTACCTGATTATAAGAGTGATAGTGTCTATAAAAGAAGTAACGAATGCATTCAAACTTCATACGTGTAATCTATATCCACATACATATCTATTATATGTTGGGATATTTTCCCTTAAGTATTTCTGCTTCACACAAGTGTTCAATATTTTCCCATTGAGCACTGCTTATTGAATGCTCTAACGTACTCGGACAACAGAATTTTTATAAATATGGCAGAGTTACCACTGAACGTTTACTGTTTAGGAAAATATCCAATGTGTATAGTAAACCATTTATTATACTCTATACTTGCCTTCGGGTCGTAACAATATTTATGCGTGCTCATGAATTATCTTCCCATTTTGTACACTAACTTGTGCAATAAGTATTATTTGTAATTGATTTAGATGCTATAATTATGAATATGAAAACAGCTATATTTTTGTTGCTGGTATGATATTGACAGATTTATGGTTACAGTGTCAGAACTAAGTAGCGAAGAAAACAAGAAAATAGTATTGATGAAATGTAGTGTAAATATCTTTGTTTTATGCCCATCTCCCTTACCAGGTACTATTTGTAGTATGATGTAGATAGTTATATATCTTTGTAACCTATGGGAGTGTTACCTGAGACTTATCTGCTAAATAAGTTCATGGCAGCAATACAAAAGGAATAATTATTATAATGTAGTCTGCGTATAAAATGAAACCGTTGGAGTAGTCAAATGATTGGTTGGCATATTTTGTTTGTACAAATTTGACCTTTTCCTTCTGTCACACCCCCAATAATAGGAAGGTAACTGGTTGTTTACACCATTTTTTATTTGGCTGGTTAACCAAACTACGTTGATTTTGCGGCTGATTATGTGCATTATCGAATTAGTAAACACTCCTTTAATTTGCTTCTCATGATTAATATGTTTCAATCAGTTGCATATTACACTGTCAGGCATGATAAAAATAGGCTATTTCCTAGCGCTTGCCATCTATTACATTGCCATTGCTCTTTAGGTTTTGGTGGAGAAGGAGTGGATATCATGTGGACACAAATTCTCGCAGGTGAGTTATTATGTCATGATTATAAGACACATGATCACTTTAATTAATAATGAGGTTTATTTTTACCTTCTTATTTTTGCTAACAATGGTTAATTATTATTTCCAGCGCATTGGCCATGGTGACCGTAACCACAGTGATGATCAGCGCTCTCCGATCTTTGTGCAGTTCATTGACTGTGTGTGGCAGATGACAGTTCAGGTAATTTGAGTCAATCACTTTTTTTTTTGTTGTTGTTTATAAGTCTGTGTGTATTTCTTCAAGTTTCCGTACGCGTTTGAGTTCAATGAACACTTCCTAGTGACTATATTGGACCACCTCTACAGGTTTGTGCTACATCTACAATAGAATTTAAAAAAAGTTTAGAGAGAACTATTACTGTGTTTGTTTGTAGTTGTCTATTTGGTACATTTCTTTACAACTGTGAAAAAGTTCGCCAAGACACGGTTAGTAATTTTTAATTGTTGGATATGACATTTTTTATTATGTACATGTAGCTAGTATGGAATTTTTAGGGGGGACATTAAACCGAGTTTTTTTTGTGTGTGTGATTGTAAATAGCAGCTGCATTCGAGAACAGTTTCCACTTACATAAAGTTGGTGGAAGCAAACATTTAATATTGAATGAATAATCTGTGTTTGAGTGCTTTATGAGAAAAAATTTAGTTGGTGCAATTAATATCCCTTCAACTTCTTGAGTTGTAAAATATAATGATTAAAATGATTAAAATATACGTTTAAGAATTTTACTTTGTTGTCTGGTTGCTTTTTCAGTGTTACCAATTTTCATTTGAATTTATAATAAAGTAAAACTAAACAAATTGGCAAAGTATGTATGTATATAACATTCATTCTCTCGTAGCATTTCACAAAATGTATCATGAGTAGTACTCAAATCATGATACAATGGCCAACAGTAGGGTTACATTGGTTCATAAGCTCATCTCTATTCAACAATGAAATGCGGTATTGGGGTATTGATTGTGTGGGTCTTTTAATCTATTAAGGTTCGCATGCTACCTTTCCTTTTAATGGATTGTGTCCTACCATTTTCTTTGTCTCAGATGCTACGTGATAAGACAGTGTCGTTATGGAGCTTCATCAATGAACAAGTAAGACAGGAAGGGTCACAAAGAAAGTAAAAACCTAAATTAGGCTGATAATGGGAGCAAGAGGGACTAACGGGCTGTAAATAATAGGGTTAGTAAAATATGATTCACTGGAATTGTTTTATAAATCGTGGCTATTTGATCGTAAAGGGGTAGTTTATGAGATTCCCCATCTTGCTATTTGTAACCATTGTTAGTGAGTTAGTCAGTGAGAGGTTTTTCTTCAGCTGTAAAGATTAACGAGCATGAGTAAGTGACTATAACATTATTCATGCAAAAGCCAAGATTTGCCAACTAAGATAAAAAAATTAGAAATGTTGTGTCAAACACACTAGAAGTTATCATACTAGAGAAACAATAATATGGCGTGATTAAAATATTACAATTTCTGATGGAGTGTTTTTTGTTGTTTTTTAACATTTGATAATAAGGTTAGGCTTTATTTCTCTGAATGGTTACATCTGGTTATTGCTGCTGTCAACCTGAATTGACATGAGATTACGTAGTTGCTACCAGCACTCATGAAAATAGAGGTAGAATGAGTTAGTCTGGCAGAACCATACCCATGTAGCGCATGGAGGGTCTGGAGAGGCATGGCCTGCTGTCTTCACAAATGAAAAATGTAGGGACTCTCACCGATAGGTCACATGAAACTCTAATTTCAGCACTCAGTGTACTGCTTGGCATAAAGCAAAACTACATCGGACAGGAAGAAATTATTTGCTCACGTGATTATGATGTGAAGATAGGAGGCATTACCCACTAAAGCCTACTATTGTACAGTCTGAAAATGTCAAGCTTTTCTAAGTCGAAAAAAATATTCTGGCAAATTAAAGGCTCTCCAGGCTTGTTGGGTTGTAAATAATTAACCCACATGCATGTGTGAGAGAGTTAGTACTATTCATGTTTATTTTACCCCAACCCTGGCTACGACAAGTTGCTGGTGGAGATGATAGACCTTTAGTGGCAGGTAGAGATGCTTTTGAAAATTTCCAGCAGGATATGGCAAAAACCTTTGCTTTGCTTGTCTCCCTTTCCTGGTAGAGAGTCATTCATTCCCACAGCCAGTGGAGTAGACAGATAGCCTAACTATCCATGCTTGCTAGACCTAGCTGTGTAAGGGTGGCGGACACATACAGGAATTTCAATTTGTGGTTGAGGAGGGCTCAATAGTTGTAGGTTTGTACAAATTGAAGCTAACACAAAACAGTATCAGTTCTGCCCAAATGTCAAGATTAGCTGGCCCTTTACCTGAAAATTTGTCTAATTTCACAGGCTGCTTTCATGGAGGTAGTAATTCTGCTTAATTTTTAGTGATTGACACTTGTGGCATAGAGCGTGAAAAGTGACTGATTTGTCCTGGCCACACGCCACTAGAATAAAGTAGAAAACTAAAGGGTCATGAGGTAAAATCTTCCCATGATCAGTAACTATTGTATACTGGATTAATTGGCCATCAAATGATGGTGTGCTTGAGCAATATTATTGGTGAGAGAGCTAGCCTAGTTGTAACTTTAACAACATTTCTAGTCACTTTTAAAAATCTGACATGAGTTGAACCTTATCTATTACATGCATAGAGATCTGTATGCAAAACTAACTCCAACGTATCCCATTTTATGATGAGCTATAGTCATAGCAGCAACTTGCTGCATACTGTGAATTCCGAAAAGGGGGAAAATACTTTCTATAAAATTACAGTTCAATTAATTCTAAACTAGTTTCTGTAGTATCGTAAGTAACTGGGGGTGTTAACCCAACCCAAAGAGCATGCACTGCCCTGTTTAATTATAAGAGGCCCAATACCCTTCACATATACAAATAAATTATATATATATAACATTTTCTATTGAATATATTGTTTCGCTTTCTTGCTCGCTCATTAATAAATAACTCCTTAACTATAAATAATAGCATGGTGGTATGTAGTCAGAAGATTTATTTACAGAATGTGTGTGTGTGTGTGTGTGTGTGTGTGTGTGTGTGTGTGTGTGTGTGTGTGTGTGTGTTTAGCCTGACCAGTATAAGAATCCGCTGTACTCAGAGAATATGCATCAGCAGGTAAGGCAAGCACAGGATTAATTTACCGGTAATTGGGTAAAGGGATATTAAGATATCAAGTATTCACTTCAATGTTTCCACACTATGCATTCATTGCTGACGTTTTGGAATATATATTAAACAACTACTAAAGGAAGTGTGTGTATATAGTTGTGTGTTTGTTTGTGTTCAGTATTTTTGTCAGACACACCATAATGTATTAGTTGCATGCAACACTTTTACACAGACAATGCCACGCACTAACCGTATTTCATTGTACACTGTTGGTGGAGTAGTGGTAGGCTGTTGTAAGTAGGGGGAGCTGGAATCTGTTATGAGTCATTTTATGTATTCAGTGTATTTTTTTTATTGGGAATAGCGGTACTGTTTCCATGTCTAGTTTCGTTTGTAAGCCCATCTTTGGATGATATGACGCGGCGCTGGCATCCCGGAATGAACCAACAGGTGAGCATTTTAAAAGGTCAGTGAAAATTTTTCGATAGTATTCTGGTGTGAGGTGTTACACAGTACACTGACATGTTTCTACATATTCTTGTGTGAGGTTGTATACACAGTACAATGAACATGTTTCTACAATATTCTGGTGTGAGGTTGTATACACAGTACAATGAACATGTTTCTACAATATTCTGGTGTGAGGTTGTATACACAGTACAATGAATATGTTTCTACAATATTCTGGTGTGAGGTTGTATACACAGTACAATGAATATGTTTCTACAATATTCTGATGTGAGGTTGTATACACAGTACAATGAATGTGTTTCTACAATGTTGTATACACAATATAATAATGGTCTATATGTAAGTACCACACGATTTTAATATTTGGTGGCTCGCATATGCAGCTATGCCTTCTTGCATGCTTTTGGTATAGTGTTTACTGGTTGCTTGAATTATTAGCAAGCAATTGAGCAAAGTGAGGAAGACACTCTCGATTTTACCATATGGAATTTTCAATAGGTTTGGTATATAACTATAACCTTCTTGTGTGTGTGTGTGTGTGTGTGTGTGTGTGTGTGGATTGGTGTATTGTAGGAAGCTGAATTTGAAAGATGCAGACAATTGCAAGTTCTTATTAAGCTGGTTAGTAAAGTACAACTGTGGCCTTTTTTTTTTTTTTAACATGGTAGTGCACATAATATGTATTGGGTTGCTCCACATAGCTAAGCCTTGGTGCCATTAGTAGCAACCCACCTAGTCCCACGTTGTGTCCCGTTTTGCAACAAGTAACATATAATGATTGTGAAATACAGCTGTGCTGCGTGTGTACAGAAGGGGTGTGGTCGATACGGCTAATAAAAAAATATTCGTATATCAAAGAATTATACCAGAATATATTGCTCAGTAGTGGACAAAACAATGTACCAAAAGAAATAATTGACAATAGTTCGCATGCTATGGTGAGTAAATAGAAAGTAAAATATAAATCAACAAAACTCATCATCATGGCATTCACAAGAATACATATGATATTAAAACAACAACAACAACAACAACAAAAAGAACAATGCTTCTGAACTATTGCTGTTATTATCCAGTACTGCAGTGACGTCACAAATATTGATGGGGCCATTTCTGGAGATGTCGTTGATTGGTAGGGGTTTTCTCCTTTTCGTGCTTACTGATCTGCAGAAATATAATAGTTTAGGCAAAAGCAGAATTAAATTTAACTTAGTCTAACGAGTATTAGTCTCACTTAGCCAGACCCTTTATCAATCACAACGTGGGAAAGGGTCTGGTCAACTGACATAGAACAAGTTGTGCAGCTCCCCCCCCCCCCTGCTAATTGGGCTAAGAAGAACAATGGAATCCAATAGAGAGTTGGTAACGCGTGAGTGGAGTGGTCTAACTTAATAATTTCAAAGTATGCAAGCACATTGAGTTCTATTCACAAAGCAGGAGCAAAAAGTAAGTCGCTAAAATATGAATTATACCACATCCACAGAAACTTACCGCAATCTCCTAGATAGCTAATGGACAAACACAACTTGCACTATGTCAGTTAATCAGACCCTTTTCTTGTGTTCCGATTGGTAAAGGGTCTGGCTATGCGAGACTAAGCAAGTGTGGCCTATTTCATGGTGTTTTCCCCCCAAAGAGTGGATACCCACACACGTATAATTGACCAAATCATCATGTTGAAGTATGCTTAGCAAACTGTTGTAGTGGCCACATCCTCTCTTCTTTTCCCGATTGTAGGATTGTAGAAAAGATAATGCGGTCATTTTGAGACTAAACTGCAGGCAACAGTATTATTTTATGCTGCACCCATTTCAGCTGGCCACAGTCATTATTTATGTTAAACAAGTTGTAATTACTTGTGGTTCAGGTAAATTTTATAATTAACGATTCTTGCTGATATTTTATTTATACAGCTTCAAGAGAAATGTCAGGAACTCACTGAGCAGCAAAAGACTGGTGGTCACATGCAAACAGTTACCTCTCCTCCTGTAGCTTGATAGACTGTATATAATTTTTTTTTGTAATTTCTTTTATACTTTGTTGCAACTGATTATTCTGATAACATTATTTCCAGTTTCCTTTTTTGTTTCATTTGTGTAAATTGTCCAGCTTCACATAATTATTTTTATTCTGCGACATTAAGGAACACAAAAGACATCGATATCTGTTGATCGGGATCAAATAGCTGGAGTATTAAACAGAGAGGTTGCTGTTAAGATCGGAGGAGAGTGGTCTTATTCCTGCTGCTCCAGCTTCCCCTACAATCTGTTAGTTCAGAGCTTGCTATCCAATCTGGCCTTCTTCCCAGATGTACTGCCACCAGTTCTTTGAAACAGAGTACTAAATTGTATTTTAGTTATAATTAACTCAACACCATGACATATAATAAAATATTACGTAATATTTTAAGTCAATATTTTGAGAAAATACTTATTTTTCTTTCAATAAGGTGTTTGCCATCATTCACAGTCAATTGGATAGTTTGGTTTTAATGCTGTTGCTTTGCATGATTATTTTTCCTGCTGATTCTCTTTTTTCTTATTTAAACCATAACTATTCATTGAATGACTAATGTTCCACGTTTGTCATTAATGTGATGATCTACTAGTGTTCTTTTTTATGCTGAATGTTTTATCAGTTTTACCAATAGTATTACAGTAAGAGGGAAAGAAGTTAAAGCCCCAACTTAGACGGTTGCTGATTTGGTCAGTTCAGCCCCACCCCCACTTTAGGCCAATCTTAGTAGCTATACATTAGATTGTCTGGAAAACCTTTTACTGGCACCATCTGAGCTGAGATAACTAGGGCAGCATATTAAAATATTATGTCTCGGATAAGGAGGGGGGGAAAAAACGAAAACAAAGGATAGGACGTGGGCGCGATGCGCTGTTTGAGCATGCGCAAAAATGTTCAAGGTACACCCTCTTTCTTGTGTTGATTACAACCTTGCGAGAGGCTATGACTTGCGGGCGTCTCGTGGTTTTGATACTTGCGGCTCAAATACCTGCTGTATTTCTTCAGCAGCAGTGTATCAGTGCCGTAGACGTGGGTAATACTACATGTTTGTCGGTGTCTAAGTACGAGCAGTCGCAGATTTCCGAATGCTTGACCGACTCATTCATTACAGGTATTAGCAATGGAAGCCATATTTGTCAAAACTCTGCTCAAGTTTGTTGGTACCCCTGTGTTCTTAAGAAGTATGATAGAGGCAGCGGTTTCGTCCCCCCTGACTGTCGTTGCGGAGTGAGTGCAGTTACTGCGATGTCTGTGTATGCTACAATATTGTACGGCTTGCTAGCTTATTGCTCAAGAATCAACTGAGGAATGTTCTTATGAATATCTTCTTTATATTTTCAAGATCTTTTCTGGATTAATATTCGTGTTGTTTTTAATTATAATTTTAGACTACTTAATTCAATATGTTGACAAAAACATTTTTGGGAATGTTGACCAAAACATTTTTGGGAATGTTGACCGAAAGGAAAGTGTCACATAAGGGTCTATAAACACAAACAATTATTTATTAGGATATACCAAGCACCTCATCTTTGATATTATAACTGGGGGTTTAGAGAAATCTGAAGGTACTGTATATGTTGTGTATTAATAAGTCTAGCCATATTTATTTGCTAACCTTAAGATTCTGTCTGTCACAAGAATATTATCTTCATTATTTGCATACTTTCACAGTAGCTGACTGAGTAGCTATATGTTACACTTTATAATATCTTTCTGCTGTTTGGAAGTAGATGGATGCTATAGTATCATTTGGCCACACTGTTCCTCATGGGACATAAAACAACCTGATGCTTAAATTGTTAGCCATTGAGAATGATCCAGTGGCATAGAAATTTCTAGAAAGTCAATTATCATTTATATTGTTTTTATATTGAAAAGTACTATCTGATAAAGACTAGCAAACTGCATGGATAACTAATTAGCAAAAAAAATAATCTTGATTCCTTCTTTATTGCAGCCAGCAATGGAAGATATTTTAGGACTTTATTAGTCATACACCATGCATAGATGCTTTATTGCGAGTTTTATAAAGTGACAAATTTGCATTACTATAATCTGTTGTTGTTATTTAAATTAGATATATATTATATTATATCTTCCTGTATATGTAGGGCACACCACCTTGTAGTTGTGAACTGTTCACTTGGTGAATGATAAATAATAATAATAATAATAATAATAATAATAATAATAATGATGATAATGATAATGATAATAATAATAATAATAATAATAATAATAATAATAATAATGATGATAATGATAATGATAATAATAATAATAATAATAATAATGATAATGATAATGATAATGATAATAATAATAATCATAATAATCATAATAATAATAATTGCTGTCAAGCAGACTATATTTATTTGGTAAAGAGTCTGCAACATTTACCTTGTTTTGTACAAGCTACTCCCCTTTGTAGTTCCACCCTCTTTATTGCTTACCGACGCGTTATTTACGTTTTCGTTTGTCTCGAGAGATATTTCTAACATGTCTGGGGTAAAGTGTCGCAAATGGACGCTGAAAAGTCACTTTCAGGGTCTTCCCAAGCGGGAAGACATGGAGCTCGTGGAAGAAGAACTGCCAGCGTTGCAAGATGGAGGCGAGTCTTTTTCGTAGCTAGCAAGTTATCTTAATAATATACTAGCTTGTTTTGAGTGAAGATGTAGATGAAAAATTCTGTGTGTATTTGCTGGAGGATCATGTAAACTTAATAATACATATCCTTTTTTGTTTTTCTGTTCAGAATTTCTATGTGAAGCAGTATGGCTCTCAGTCGACCCGTACATGAGGTGAGGCTAGTTAGTTTTCCCTTGAGACATTATTATCATAGATTCACAATCCAAAGCTATGAATGTATGTGTGACCTTTTTTTAGACCTAGATATTCCAGGTACTTTATTAGTTTGGCGTAGCCGACCCTTTACCTTCCCATTATATGTGGGCATGGGGGGGGAAGGAAAGGGTCTGGTGAGAGCTCCACATCGGATTGGTACTGGAGTTACTATAGTGGCGCCCAATCAGATTGCAGTCGGTAATTAGTGGCATTCCTTTGATGCACATAAGTTTAAAGGGAACGTGCGTCAGCACGCAACGCAAGCAAATCTATTCCGGCGAATTGTAAGGCAATGATCAAGACTAAAATCACTGAAGTGTTTCAGGAGATGGGATGGCCTTCAGCTATCAAATTGTAGAAGCTATTTTGAATAGAGACGTTTTCTTGATTCTTCCTACTGGATACGGAAAGAGTGCCTGCTATCAGTGTTTGCCACTTCTTCACAAAAAGATGTACCCAAGTAAAGCTCCAATCATAGTATTAGTAGTTTCTCCACTCAGAGCACTAATAAAAGATCAGGTAAAATTATACTTCTCTTTCTATATGGGTGAACTACTTTTGTCTCTGAAACAGGTATTGGCACTAACAAAAAAAGGTTTTGAAGCATGCTGTGTTCTTGAAAATGATGAAATTGTGAATGAAGGAATATCCAATGGAAACTGTCAACTTGTTTATTTCACTCCAGAAACTCTTCTGTTAAGTAAAAGACGGAAAGCTGTGTTGGCTGGCGATGTATTTTCTAGCAGGCTACAATATTTTATAGTTGATGAAGCTCATACAGTTGTGTAATGGCACGTGGCATGATATATACTGTTGTTGTGTTTGTTTCACAAATATTCTTTTTATGTAGGGGAGAAACTTTTCGAAGCATTTTGTTACGAATAGAAGAAATTCGTAGCTTGATCCCTGAACATGCACGCATCATGGCACTTACAGCTACAGAGAGACTAAGAAAAGATGCCTCAAGATTAATGGGATTAAGGAATGAAGTTGTAGTGGCCATATCTCCCTTGCAAAAATAATATCATGTATGTTGCTGTCAAATCTGATGGAATTGAAAAGATCTTTGAACCATTAGCGACAAAATTACTTCAAAAACAAGCATCATATCCTCGCACATTAATTTACTGCAAGTCTTTTGCAGACTGTTCAAATCTTTATTCCTTTTTAAGACATATACAAAAAGAATACAGCAGGAACCACATTGCCTGATATTCCAGGATTTAGGCTTGTGGACATGTATATGAGCTGTACAGATCCTGAAGTAAAGGAGAAGATTGGGCAACTTTTTGTAATAGATTCTCCTCCGAGTTGTGATAGCCACGACAGCTTTTTGATTGGGTATAGACTGTTCTGATGTACGTCATGTTATTAGCTTTGGTTTGCCCAGTGACATCGAATCCTATGACCAGGAGACAGGGCGAGCTGGTCGAGATAGCTTTCCTGCACTTGCTACCTTGATAACCAAAAAAACTAGTAGTAGATTTTTTAAAATAAAACAGTAAAAGATTATGCAATCAACCAAACAGTGTGCAGGAGAGATTTATTACTTTCACATTATGACAACTATAGTCGAACATACCAGGGACCTCTATGTTCATGTTGTGATCTATGTCAGCAAATTTGCAAATGCAACCAATGTCATACTCAACATAGTTTGTACTCCATAATACAATAATCAAAGTATAGTGTATATAAGTTTTCATATTATATACAGATGTTTAATTATCCAGTCAATAATTGCATTTTTATCACATGAATGGAGAGTGTCACGTGGATTGGGATGTGATCTGCCTTCTGATAAGAGAAGATAGTGTACTTTTTTTAAATGTTCAGTAATTTTGTTCAGGTCTTCTGAAAAGCCTGGTGCATTGTGTAGACCGGATGGTTTCTTGACATTATTGCATTCATCAAAATTGTCAAGCAGGGGTGAAATCATTCCGATAGTTTTGCCAAGTTTTGAGAATCATGTTGTCTGTTTTATTCGTGTTCATTCTTCTAATACCATCCTTCACAATTCTGTTCAGATGTTCTTGGTGCAGGTCACATGGAATGTTTCTTCCGGGGACATTTTGTGTATTAACACATCTATTCCAGATGAGCTCTTGAGCTAGTCTAGGTGGCAGTTCAAATTCGAACTGGCACAGCATGTGTAAGACTTCAATGCTATAGCTAATTCTTTCTTCCTGAACTCTTAAAAATAGGAAGCAGGTATCGCCAGCATCTAAGAATCCTTTCTCCATCACCCTCCTTTATAGCATCAGAAAATTCCAGCATATACACAGTATAGACATGTATAAGTCGAAGAATATTGATATTTGTAGCTAATCAATCTGTGATGTAAGACTCATGATACTCCTGTACTAAATAAATAATATATGTAATGTAGGTGCTAGAATATGGCAAAAAGTTTCTTGGTCTGGGCTGCTTTAGTGCTTTTACCTGCACTTACCTCTTTTTTCTTTGCAAAAGTTGTATAGGCATAAAAACACTTCTTGCAAACATATGCTTCTTTCCTGCTGTCAATGGTGCCTGGATTCACCCCTCTTCCTTTTTTTTGGGATACATTTAAAACCATTTCTTTCCATATATTAGTGACTAATTAGATTCCTGTGCTCCTAGAAGACGTCTGTTTTTAACATTAGTCGAATTAGCACAAGCTAAACAAAGAGCTGCACTTGATGAAGCCGCCATAACGCTTATGTGCGCGTAAAAAACGCTCACTAAAACGCAAACTTTACTTGGCCCTCAATGCTGACGTCACGTATGTGGGCGAGTACCAATCCAATGTGGAGCTCTCACCAGACCCTTTCCTTCCCCCCACGCCCACATATAATGGGAAGGTAAAGGGTCGGCTATGCCAGACTAGTACTTTATGGGGTAGTAACACTAGAAGCAGTAGTAATACGTTCTTATTATTAACATAATGGAGTCCAATGTACTTTATCGTTGCACACAATTCGCTCATACCGTTAGATTGAACCTCCCTTGTATTGTACCATCGCTCTGTCTCTTGGATTTGTTAGTCTTATGCCAAACAAAATTTTCTCTTCTTTCTGGATATTCAATACTTTTCATCTCTATAATTTTTGTGTTGCAGTTATTTTTTTTTTTTTTAGCATTATGGTATCTTACCTGATCCCTTTTCCAAACTCAGTCAGAGGTAATAGTTTAACTCACTCAATGCTATAGGGATGACTTTCCGATTGTATTTTACAGCACTAGCTAATTCTATTGGCAATTTTTATCAACTTTTTTTGTTCAATAATTGATCACCACACTGAGCTAAAAAGAGGACAAACAAGATGTTATGTAACAAAATTGGCGAGGCTTATATCGTCTATAAAAGTGAGCATGGCATTCAGTTTGATAAGTTCAATTTCCAAGTCTCTTAATGAAAATTTCTGGTTATTTTAATATATAAGTTGACCCCTGAAGAGAACTTCGGCAAGGAGTCGAAACGTCGGGTTAAGTTTTAAAACAATATTGGCAGTTAGAATGAGAAAAATTTGCTATATAAGTGTTATACTTAAAGCTACCGTAATGGAATTTTACGTGATGCTTCTTATCTCTATGGGAAGATAATTACCTGCATTATTTCCCAAATTATTTAATATAATAATATAATATATTTTTATAATTGTTATATAGACCTTTTTCTGCCAGTCTGCCTCTTGGTAGTACTATGATGGGAGAGCAAATTGCAAGGTAATGCCAATCAAATTGATTGCATCATGTGGTAAAGGGTATATTGTGCTGCAGTAGGACTTGCTGTGCTACGGCTCCCTTGCCGTGTAGAGTGGTGGTGGGATGCTGGCTTGGGAATCCCCTCACCACTTGCCAACTCGTGCTAAGTGGTACAAAGATGGATAATTAGATCTAATGGGGAGCTTCCCCAATTTAGAGCCCTAAGGCCCATAGTCAGACACGAACCCCCCCTCCTCCCAAGCGTCAACATCACCTCCCCCACTCCCAAGACACCTGCCCTGCTCACTCTCAAGCTAATTCCCCTTTCATTGATCTAAATTTGTCCATCATCATCACTAGCGTCCCCCGTAGTTGCTTCCGTGAACCCATCGTCACTCAACACAGTGCCTGCTAGAAGGATGGACTAGTCATTCAGATGTTTGTACCTTCTGTCTGGCAACAGAAGATGTTTTGTGACATTTTTTCACAAGTGCCTGGACAAGTTGTATTTTGTAGTGGTAATTTGGACACTTATTTTATATGCATCCACTTCCTTTCAGGTTGGGCCGCCTCAATATAGTTGGTAAAGAATAATAACTTGTGCGAAAATATTACAATGTACTTATCTCTTCACCTTTCCCCATTGCAAATTCATTTGAGTTCTCAAAAAGTTTTGAACAAATGAAAAAATCAGGTTGGAAAAATCATTGCTTAATTGATTTTAAAGTGGTAAAGTGGGGGCAGGTCACTGACAAAGATGAGCTTGCAGTTACACAGCTGAAATTAGACTCGCTTATTCTTGATTAAGTCAAAGAAATGGCAGGTCAATTGATGGGCACTACAATCTGATCGTTCTATTTGAGATATACTGTCAACTGACACTATGACTGACATATAGTTGATTACTGAAATTTTCTTATGTATGTGCACTGCGAGTTAAAAATCTATAGGATAAACAATTGAAGCAGGCTGCAGTAGCAATATGTTAATGCTTCTTTGTTTTCTTTTATAGGGTGATCCAGACCAGGAATGCCAAGTTTTCTGTAGGGGATTTGGTTAATGCTATGTTTGGATGGTCAACCCACAGCATTTGTGATGACGTCAAAGCTAGTGCAGTTAGACTGTTCAAAGTAGATCCATCTGTTCCAACTGATAGACTCTCACATGGTCTTGGTGCCCTTGGCATGCCTGGGTAAGTATAGTTGGGCAGGAGTTATCATACTTGTATGCTGTTCCATGGTTAAAATCATTTATTATTATTATTATTATTATTATTATTATTATTATTATTATTATTATTATTATTATTATTGTTTTTATTACTACTACTATTACTGCTACTAGTAGTGTGCTTCAGTATAAATGGCGAGCTAGCTAGCCTAATTTTATAAGAAAAAAATAATAAACACCATGAAATCTCAATTGTATAATCCCTGAAGCGTCTCGTTATTATTATTATTATTGTTATTATTACTATTATTATTATTATTGTTATTATATTATTGTATATAGCTATTATTAGTATAGGAGTTATTATTATTATTGGGAAAGTGAAGCGAACCCCACACGAACACATCTCAATTGAGACTTTGGCGTATATATATATATCAGGGGAAACATAATTGAAAATGGGGGATATTTATTTGTTTGTTTATATATAATGTTTAGACATACGTATGTCATTTCGTACTTTGACCCTCACATTTTTGTGTTAGCAAGGTGCGCGACCCCGTCCCTAACTTCACTGAACAGAATTCTCTGGTTATCGATCTTTACCTGTATCATCCAAAGTAATTGAATTGTTTACTCTTTTGCGGGTGCAGTTACAACTTATAAACTTACTGGAGTTCATTTTGTATTCATGAGTGGTGGTGTTAAGTTAATATGCTATTTGTCATAGTTGTACGCCCTACGCAACAGTATTGCTCCTTACTTGAACATCTTTGTCTAATAGTCTAACCACAAAGGTAAGTCTTTGTGTTGGTATGTCCAGTGAATACGTGTGTGGAAAGTGTGGTGCGTTATAGCTACTGCTTATAATATACATACCTGCCTTTACACAGTTGTTGTGGCTACTACAGCAGCAAACATGTTTAAGGGTTGGTTCAAACCTGTGCGGTAATTACCTGCTGTTATTATTTAAAGTCAAACAGTCACGGGGAGAGGTTACTATGGTTTTTGAAATCCTTTACCATATATACCTAATTTAATAACGCGACTGTTTTTTAGTAGCTTGGTAGAATTTAAAATTAATCACAATACTGTATATTAAACTTAACTAGGGAGGCTTGCTCGCCATTTATGCTCAAGTACACCATGTATGGCCAAAATTCTTAGAGGTCAATGCGTCCACTAGCTGAGGCTTTAAAACTTTAACATTGGCGTAGATGCAAGAAGAAACATCAAGTTCTTTATTGCCTATAGTCAAGTAAATATGCTTTATTTGAATTGGTGGTGGTGGTGGTAAGTTAACTTGGTTAATACGCTGTTATCATAGCTACATATATGCCCTGCACATGTTTTTACATTGTCTAATAGCCAAGTCACGAACAGAACAAGTGTATAGGGTTAGGCTAAAAAAACTGTGCAATAATTCAAGAAATGTGACCCTCTACATAGTGTCAAAAAACTAGGCCGTTTTTTTAGTAGCTGAGTGTTTTTGTCAGGAACTACTGGTCCTTCAGGTATGTAGTCAGAATGTTCACCACTACTCTGGGTAAAATCACTCATTTATTTGCTAAAAACTGAATAGGAGTTAGAACATTAACTTCAGAAACTAATTACTGGTAGTCTTTTTGTTGCATACAGTTCTTGTAAAACGAAAAATCAACTTTTATTAGATTTATGATTTAAATTTATTAACTTTGTTGTTTGAATTATTTGAGCATAGTGGCTTGCATGCCATTTGTGCTGAAGCGCATCACTAGTTATTACTATTATTATTGTTATTATTGTCATTGTTATTGTTTATTATAATTATTAGTATATTACTATTAATTATTATCATATATATTATTATTATATATCTTGCTTATTATTGTTGTTGTTGTTAACGTTCTTTAAAGTTTAATTCTTCCAGAACTTATTATTTATTGTGACAGTTATGTTCATAACTAATTAGTAAATTATTGCATATTTGTTAATTAGAGCTACAGCCTATCTTGGATTCTTGAAAATTTGCAAGCCAAAAGCAGGAGAAACACTGGTGGTGAATGCAGCTGCTGGAGCTGTGGGGTCACTCGTGGGGCAGATAGCTAAGATTAAAAGATGCAGAGTTGTTGGTAAGTTTTGATGAAGACTAAGTAGACAAAGGTTTGCCATAGTTGATTTCTAACTCAGTTTCTATACCTGAAAGAGTGGTGCATTGACTATGTTCTATTGCATAGGTTTTGCTGGAAGTGATGCCAAAGTGGATTACTTGAAGTCTATTGGGTTTGATGTGGCATACAACTACAAGACCATGAGTTCTCTGAATGAAGCATTGGCTGAGGCATGTCCAAATGGAACTGACTTGTTCTTTGATAATGTAAGTTCAACTGCTTGTGAACTAATTCAATTATTCATGCACTCCTTATGGCAGAGTTTGTGTACTCATGTTGTAGGTCGGTGGTGAGTTTCACTCTACTGTGGTCAAATCTATGAATCAGTTTGGTCGAGTGTCTTGTTGTGGAGCTATTTCTGAGTACAATCTTCCTGAAGGACAACCATTGGGTGTGTTATTGTTCAGTTGTATGGAACTCCCATTATAGTATATATGTAGCATAAGGGTTGCTAGGATCCAGTATAGAAACAGCAACTGCAAGAATAAAAAAAAAAAAACAGCAACAAACTAATAATAATTAAAATAATAATAGTAATAACAATAATAATAGCAAATTTTCTCGTTCTAACAGCCAATATTATGTTAATTAAAACTTAACCAGACGTTTTGACTTAATTGACATAATATTGGCTGTTAGAAAGAGAAAATTGGCTATTATTATAATGATTTCAGCCAAGAATGACCGAATAATAATGATAATGATAATACCACTTGGTTATTATATTTGTACGTAGCTATTAATGTATAATCCAGGTAAATGTATGATAGGAAGCAACTGAACACAAAATTAATGATGATGATGAAAGGGCAATAATATTAATTGGTAAGTAACAGCCTTTTGTTTTTGTTTCCCATCTTAATTCTCTCACTTGTTGTGGTACAAATGAACAAAAGCAACAACAACAACAAATAAACAAGTCGGTCTTTTTAAATATGATTTTAATGGCCAATGGCGTATTCTCTAATTTCTACTCATACCTTGCCTTGACTTATGCTGTTATAGTTTATAGATAAGTATTGATGGCTAATTAGACCTGCTATTTAACTTCTACCGTGTACTGAGAAAAGTCATGTTTTTTTTTTGTTTTTTTTTTGTTTTTTTTTGTGTGTGTAGTGTGTGGGATGAGGATGAGATTTATTAGTACAAGGCTTTTGGTTAAGTATTACAGATGTCAAGAAAACGCGAAAACTAATGATGCAGAAAACATACAGTTCAAACTAAGTTTGGTATTGTAAACCTGTGTAGTTTGTTTAGTAAAAAAATAGTATAGTATAAAACAGCTAATAAAGTCAAGTTGTCTTGCGGGTTTATAGCAATAGTCCCTGTAGTTGTACTACATGTTCATTATTATGGCAGAGCTGTAGTTGTCTCTGTAGTATGAATAGTACAGAGGTTTGTAAGACCATGATATTGTTGATGTATATATAATTATATTATATATATATATTATTCTATTACAGTTCCTTCCTTGGCTTTTTCATTGATCAGTAAGCAACTGAAAGTAGAAGGTTTCATGGTGTACAACTGGTTTGAAGAATTTGGAATGGCTTTCAAAGAGATGAAAGGGTGGATTGATGAGGTAGATTAAATATTATTATTAAAGTGAGTAGCTACAGTCAGGTGATCATTTAATAGAAACTTACAATAGAGGCCAAATAGTCTTGCGAGCCAGACCCTTTACCGACCACACAATATAGGAAAGGTTCTGTTAACCATCCATACAACATTTCATTCAGTTCGCCTACAAGCAATACTTAAGCGTGTATAGCATGTGGGGTGTGGTTTGTTCATATTCGGTTAAGTGCTATTTAAGTGCAGTTAAATTGCACTCAACACCCAGCCTTGGTGCCATAGCACCCATAGCTATGTGGATGAATTGCACGGCTGAAGCTCTATAGTGAAAAAATGCACTGACTTGTAGAATTTTGAGTATCAGCTCTTTTCTAATGTGTCACCCAGCTTTCCCACCAGCTTTAAGCAGCCTCTCTGCTCTGGCTAGTGCATCTTCGTTTGTCTGGTATCCATCTATAAACTAATGCATTGATTACACTCCCGAACCAATCACCAAATGGTGACCAGACCCTTTCCTTCACTCTGCAAGCAGTTGCTAAAGGGTGTGGCTTGTGAGGCTAGAGACAGTGCCAGCCAACTGATTGTCTACCTGCTCAATCTAAATAATAGTCCAATTGCATAATGTTCATTATGTTTTGTGCATTGATTTGTTGTAGGGAAAGATGAGTGCTAGAGAAACCGTAACTATCGGATTTGACAACATGTTTGATGCTTTCTTGGGCCTTTTCAAAGGAGAAAACTTTGGAAAAGCTGTTGTGAAAGCTTAATGACATTATTTTTGTGTAATTAATGGTGGTTACCATGTACATAACTATGTAAAATAGAAGTGTTTTTGTCACATCTATTTCATATAATTGTTCATCTACTTGACTTAATGCATCTTAATGTTTTAGATTTAAGCTAACGCCTAGCAAGAGAAAAATCGAGAAGGAATTTGGGATCATGTTGCAAGTCCTTTTCCCCTCCGCGCCTGCATTGTGCGCTGCGCGCAGCGTGTGTAGGCAGATGTAATTTCTCTAGGCATTATTACACTCAGCACATTTTTGCTGGTCACACTAAAGCTGAGGCTCCGCCTACAATTTTTTTATATTTAACTGCAGCGCTGCGCGCAACCGAACCGTCGCGTCATTTTGCTGCACAATTTCCGAGCTCTGCAATTTCAGTAGGTATGTCTGGGGTAAAGTGTCGCAAGTGGATTTTGATGAGCCATTTCTCCGGCCTTCCTAAAAGAGAAGACCTAGAATTAGTAGAGGAAGAAATACCAGCTCTTAAAAATGGAGGTGAGGTTTTTCGGGCCAAGTTTTAATTTTATATTTGGTGCCAATTAGTACGTGCACAATGACAGTAGAGGATTAAAAGCTGACATCTTGTGTACACCAGATTAGTAAGATACCATTGAGGTAATGATGCAACTGCAACATATATAATTATATATAAATGCAAGTGAAAATCAAGCCTTAGCTGCAACATTCCATTAACATTATTTTACAATAATTTGTGGCAATTACGTATCGGTTACCTTGTTCATACTTTTATTAATTAAACTACTGTACCATAACAATTGTATGATTCCTGAATGATTTACTGTAAGGAAGCCAAATAAATGTTCCACCTGTGAATTTAAATTGAAATTGATCGGGAACACAACCAGATTAGTGAGCATGGCAGAAAGTTTTTTCCAGGGAAACCTCAAAGTACAAGATAAAGAATGAGGCCTGCTTATTTCCCTTCTGGAAAGTTCTCTCTTTAGTTTCTTTATCTTATCTATCACTTTTCCAACTGTTTTTGTGGCAATTGAGAAGATAACAACAACACTGAGCTCATTAAACTACATAATATCAATCAAAACTACTCAGCCACAACGTACATTTTTGTTAATTACAATTATGGAACTACTTTAGTTTTTCTTTCAGATTCTCTAACCACAAAAACCACAGATTTCTATGGAAACGAGATTCTGCTGATTAATTTTAACGAACTATATGATCATGGGTATATGGAACAATAAATATGGTTATACTCATAATAATTTCATAATTCTTCTTGTTTGTAACTATATTAGACACAGTTGCATAATTAGCTACTATTGTCAGAAATTCTATAGATTGGTACGAGTAATAGCACGGGTATCGGGATTAATAGCACGAGCAATGCGATTGAAATAGCACGAGGCAAAGCTGAGTGTTATTTTAATTGCTTTACGAGTGCTATTAATCCCTAATAGCACAGGTTACCCGTGCTATCACTCGCTAATAGTAGGCCAGTTAAAAAAAAAAAAGTCTTTTGCAGTTGTAGCTACGCTGTATCGTTCACTCACTATCTCCTTATTTCAGGATTAGCTTCCGCTGGAACTTTGTTTTCAACGTATGACCCCTCCTAATCTGTTGTAAAACATTCCGTCTAATACGGGTAGAGGTTCTGTGGTAAAGAATGACATTGTCTCCAACTAGAAACTACTTGAACTGTTACGTTTCCAAGGTTAATGCTGCACGTGTGCGCACTTACCCGTACTATTTCACTTAGCTATCGAGGGATTTCACTTATTTTCCACTTAGTTACCGAGGTATTTCAATTAGTTATGCGCTATTTCACTTTCCCCATGCGATTTCAATTGAACAGCAATTTTTCCCATTCATTTTTGAATGGGCAACTTACGGGCCGTAATATTATTTATTGTATTTTAGCTACATAATCATACATATTGAAATAATCAGCTCAGTTTGATGCATGAAAATAGCTCAGATACGTGTTATTTTGAGTTCTTCATAAAGTTTACTTGCTCTGATATAGTTCAAAACATATTTCTTGATAGAATAAAAGAATTTTTTTTGAAAAAAAACATATCAAAATGACGCGCAATTCAAGCTGAATTCGTTTATTTAGATAATAATGCTTGTACGCGAAGCATGTGCGAGAAAACGGGGTCGATCTAAACCAGGGTACGATTCGACCCTTGTTCGTCGTTAGAGGGTTAATCAGCACACACGTATGACACATATCCACATATGTACTTGTAGTAACTTCAAATAAAAGTTGTGGTTAGGGAGATTGTGATGATTCCTGTGCCAGCATACCAAGGCACTGTGGTCATGTTGATTGCCTGTTTATATGTATGTTTATATACTAGACCATGGGTTTGAGAAATTATCGCTGTTAATTGCAACAATCCCGAGGAAGAGGGTGGTTTATCTAGCAATAATTTAAGGAGTTTAACTATTTTATACCATAGTTACCGTTTTGAGCAGCGTACTTTACCAAAGAGAAAAAGAGGATATTGTTATTCTGAGAGAAAATATGTCCAGTTAAATTAATGCAGCGAGGGTCATTCCAAAAGCAAGAAGTGCACTTTGTTCCTACTCCATCGCTTTCCAACAAAAACAGTGGTGATAAAGTGATCATATCCAGTGAGGTTGTCAAGACAAGACTTTATAGCTGCTCCATAAATAGTTCTCCATGTCTGGATACTTTACATGGATGGAGTGACCGTTCGCAAAAAAAAATACATTTGTACAAAAAAGAGTGTTTAAACTGCACATAGAAGAATTTTTTTGACCAAACAGAGCGAGATGCACCAATAATTATCTTGTGAAGTGACATATCAAGGTTTTTTATAGCTGCAAAGGAAATCTGTCTTTTTTTAATTGTAAAATGCTTTTTTTTTGTGAATTGTCACTCCATCCATTATAAAGTCTTGTAGTAGACTAGCAGTAACAGCGACTTCTGCAGTTTAAATGGCGGATCTAGTAACTATAAGGTGCAGGAGATACAGCCTACAGAAGCCATTCAGCAACGAAGAGGGAGTTACTCTGTGATGGAAATTAGACGTTTCACTACAGCTTTTGAAGGCAAAGCATTTGTGAAGATTTGCATGAGAATGAAGCAGTTATACTGAACTAACTACAGACTGTTCAGTATCAGATAATTATTTATCTATTTGAAGTTTTTTTTTAATTTTTTGACATTTTTATGACAAGTTTTTAAATTAAAAAAAAATTTCCCTGACAATTTAGAAGTGAAATGGTTGATGTCACTCCTTCAATAAGCGTATTTAAGTTGTGAGTGTTTACATGTTATTCTGCGATCAATTTAGTGTGTGGATGATATTTGTTTTGCTGATATTTGTTTTGTTGATATTTTTTGTTGATATTTGTGTTTTGTTGATGTTTGTTTTGTTGATGTTTGTTTTTTGATATTTGTTTTGTTGATGTTTGTTGATATTTGTTTTCTTCTCAGAGTTTCTGTGTGAGGCAGTGTGGCTGTCTGTGGATCCATACATGAGGTGTGTGTGTGTGTGTGTGTGTGTGTGTGTGTGCATATGTATGTGTGTAAAGTATGCTGTATGTATGTGTGTTATGTAATTGAAGGAGAGATTAGGCAATCATCTGTTCTTGTATTATGAAATGTGTGTGTACATATGTAGGCCATTCTCAGCCGGTCTTCCACTGGGCTCCACAATGATTGGGGAGCAGGTGGCTAAGTAAGTACACATGCAACATCTGATGCACATACCTGTTCACTCTGGATTCAGATTAGAATTGACATACAAAGACTTTTGTGTGTGTGTGTGTGTGTGTGCGTGTGTGAGGTCAAGTAAGGAGGGGTTTTGAGAGATGGAGATTAGGGTAGTGAGGATATACTATTGGTGAGCGAGCGAAGCGAGCAAGACACTTACAGAGGTAACACAATTGAAAATTGGGGATGTTTGTATATATATATGTTTGGACGTACATTATGTCATTTTGTACTTTGACCCTCGTGTATTTTTGTGTTAGTTGGGTGCTCGACCCCGTCCCAAATGAATGGTTATCGATCATTACCCGTATCATTCTAGAAATTGAATTATTTACCACTTTGAATTCTTTTGCAGGTGCATTCAAAAAATTACCTGAGTTCCATTTCTATTCGAGTTAGCTATTTGTCGTAGTTATAAGCCCCTATGAAATGGTATTTACTTCTAAATTCATTGTCCACTAGACTAACCACGATGGTAAGCCCTGTGTAAGTATGTTCAGTACTGTGCATTACAACTTAGCTAATGAGTTTCACAAAGAAAACGTTTAAATAACGTGACTTGTTTTTTTTTTTTGTTCCTTTTTTTTTTCAATTCAAACAATTGCCGGGAGTGGTTACTATGACATTGAATCCCCTTTACCATATATATGTAATTTAAAAACTCGACTTTTTTTTTTTAGTAATTTGAGTGTTAGAAGTTCAAATAAATCGTCTAACAATAAACTAATAAAGAATTTGACTGACATATTTTATGATACAATAATGTGCTTGCTTGTTTCTTAGCCTTCAGTTTTATTGAATTAACTGTGTTCAAGTTTGCCGCTTGTATATTTAGTGAACCACACAGCGCCTTCCTATAAACTTGGTATCAAAATACTCCTTATGAAGTGCTCTACACAGTGATATAATTAACTCATTTTTCAATTTTTAACACAATTGGTCCCTTTTCCCAAGTACTGTCACATATATATATATTTTTTCTTTTTTAAGAGTGATCCAGAGCAAGAATGAAAAGTTCGCAGTTGATGATGTTGTAACGGCCAACTTTGGATGGACCACACATGCAGTCTGTGATGATTCTCAGGCAGAGGCCAAGAGAGTACTCAAAGTAGACACTTCAGTGGTCCCTGCTGACAAACTTTCTTATGCTCTGGGAATCTTGGGCATGCCCGGGTGAGTGTAGTATAGTGTGGTGACAAGTGGGACTTTATTAGAGATGTAAATAATGTGCCAAATTGTTCACAAGTACGTTTAGCATAGGGTAGCATGTGTTAACTGGAGAACCTTGAACCTTCCTAAGCAATCTAGCCCACCTAACAACTCAGACTTAGCTATGAGAACCTCTAAAAGATGGCGGCTCTACTTCTCTTTGGTGCCATTAAAAAGGACATTAACTAAATACTTATTTTAGTGATACAATTGCAAAAGGTTTCCTGACACTGTATATTTTTTTATTGATATAAAGCACTCTTCCCAGAACTGAGCGTAGTAGTTGAAAGGCATGAATTTCAATGATGGACTGTTCTTAGTTAATTTATGTTCACTGATGTTTCCATTCCCATTCACACATTCCAACACAATCATCTCACTCAGACATACGACCAGCAAGTTACTTTGATCCAGTCAGTTAATATAATTTTCCTTTTTATTGAAAATACAATTCTCGAGAAACATTTCAAAGTGGACCTTATTCACAGGCAAGTCATATCAACAACATTTGTCTAATTTATTGAATTCAGCGTATAATTGGTTAAACGTATGCCTCTTAGTGAAATGATCTTTTATTGTGCATGGAAATTTCTTTTCACATGAGAAATGCTTAAGTTAAGAACTGTTAGAAATTTATCAGTGATTATTATACTTTTTAAATGGTTGTACTGTCTCTCTATGCCTGATAGACAGTTTCATTTGACAGAGAGATTTTTTGCACAAACAAATAATTGTATATGCTGTTGTAGTAGTACAAATAATATTTAATTATATGAAGTTTCTCTGATGTGTGTATTTGTTGTGTTTGTGTTTGTGCTCAGTGCCACTGCTTATTTAGCTCTCCATAATATTTGCAAGCCTAAAGAAGGAGAGACATTGTTGGTGAATGCGGCAGCAGGTGCTGTGGGTTCTCTAGTGGGACAGATAGCCAAGATCAGAGGATGTAAAGTCGTAGGTGAGTCATTAGCCGGAACATGTTTATAAGTGTCAAGTAATGGCCATTTTGGAGAATTCAAGAGAGTATTGTAAACGTTTAGATGAGATGTTTGGAAGTTGGTCAAAAACTGATATATTCAAAGCTAGAGGACTGTGCTCATAAGCTGTATCTATAACTAATAGAATAGCTTTGCTTTAATTTTAGCTCATTTTGATAGAAATTTGTAATTAAAAAGTTCATGTTGTAGTAAGTGGAAAGAAAGCATCTTTTCAAGGAATGTTAGTTGGTCAACTCTGCTAATGATATTCATAGGTTGTGCTGGAACTGAAGCTAAATTGGAGTACCTGAGGTCTCTGGGATTTGATGAAACTATAAATTACAAAGCTGGACCGCTCAAGGAATCAGTGGATCGAGCTTGTCCTGGTGGTGTGGACATGTTCTTTGATCATGTGAGCAGTTATGAATATTCACTGAGTGAAATATTGAAAATATTGGCTGTGTGAAATTATTGAAAATATTGGCCGAGTGACATATTGAAAGTATTGGCTGAGTGAAATAAATATTGGCTGTGTGAAATATTGGCTGTGTGAAATATTGGCTGTGTGAAATATTGGTTGTGTGGATTGATAGTGTGACCTTTACTTGTAGACTCCAACTAATCAGTTATTTCTCCTAACAAATTGTAATTAAAATTAGTTTCAGAATATAATTTTGTGGAGAATAAATCAGTGAAAAAAATATGGATTAGACTGGTGCGGAAGAAAAGATCACTTGCACTTCATGTGACCATTAAGCTCTATGAGTACTTATGACGTTGTAGGAAATATCACATAAACCCTATAATTACTAATTTGCAATTGATTATAAAGTTTCGATTGGCAAACAGCACGTTTTAGAATTCACATAAGTTTGCTCTTAGAAGTGCAGTCAACACAGAAGATTGTATCTGATTATAGGAATTGGAAATAGTTTATTGATGTGTTGTTTTTATTTTTAGGTGGGAGGTGACTTTAATGCTACAGTAGTCAAGTCTATGAAGCAATTCGGACGAGTTGCAATTGTTGGAGGCATTTCTGAGTATAACAATTCTGAAGAAAAGAAAGGTAGTTTACTGAACCAAGCTATTAGTTATCAATACTGGTTAAAAAGTAGTAGAAAATAGTATGATATTTTACAGATTGGTGTATTATTTAATGTGCTCAGTAAGAAGTATCAATTCAGAATGCAGGCGGGTCATAAAGTGTGTTAGTCTCTTTGAGTTTGTCGGTGCAAGATTAGACTTCAGTATTTCTCTGGATATTTATTGTAAATTTAGAGTTGGACAGTATAGCCAGCTATACTGCGTAGTGTACTGCTATACTTTAATACTTCATTTTTTTGAGCCGTGCCTCTATTCTGATCTTGTTAGGTGTTAGCTATTGAAGTATGAAGATTTGCATGGATTTGTATATGTGTTTTTTTTGTTATTTTTCCTTTTGTAGTTCCTTCCCTGTGTCTTCCAATTCTAACAAACCAAATAACCATTACTGGTTTTGTGGTATATAACTTCTTGGACCTTTGGGGACCAGCATTCAAGGAAATGAAAGTCTGGATTGATGAGGTAGAATCAACTTGCAGTAGCTGTAGCACTATTTGGAACTTGAGACTGCATGCTCACCCAAATGGTTTTGTTAAACTGTTATTTTGTAACCAGGGACTAGGGAACAAATTTTAAAGTGGTCCAGTTCCAAAGCCCCACCCATTTATTATTAGCCACACCCATTTCCTTTTGTTATATCTTTTAGCAATATATCCTTAATATTATAATTATTGCTGAACATTTTTATTTAAAATATTTGGACAAAATAATAAAGTTGACGTTAGAATTATGTACATAATGTTCCAAAAACTAAATTTCTATGTTCATTATGCTTTTTGAGGCACTTATTTCGCTCATGCCTGTTAAAGGACTCGTGACAAATTTCAGTAAAACCTTTTACATTTGGTCCTTCATAAAGACCTCCTTGCTTACCTTTATGCTAGTGAAGTAGTATACACTGAATCCTCAGCTTTACTATAGCGTATCCATTTACAAAACCTGGAAACCCTCTCAGTTAAATACTCTAGTGAGATGATGGAGTGCTTCAACAATACTGCAATAAGCCTTTTGGATGGGGGGAGGTAGGGGGCGGGGGTGGGGGTGAAACGTAATGATTGTTCTGGAGGTGCTAGCTATAAGTCAAAATCCAAGTTTGATCTATGATTAACTGACCTATTTTTACAAGCACATTTTTACTTCCATTTTGGCTGAATATTAACACCTAGTGAAATGTTGTGCAGTTTGTGTGATAATTTTCTACTTTCTTTAAATATATTGAGTATATACTAATGAGTCATGTACACATTTTACTCTCAGGGCAAATTGAAAGCCTACGAAACTGTCACTGAAGGGTTCAATAATATGTTTGATGCTTTTCTGGGACTCTTCAAGGGAGAAAATACTGGAAAGGCGGTTGTGAAGGCTTGAATTGAATGGACAGGAGCAAACTAATGTTTTAGCTAGACTTTTTATTTTTATGATTTAGCCAGTGCATAGCAACTTAACAATACTCTATGAATTGTGATAACTTTTGTAGAAATAATAATATAGTTGTAATAAATGGTATTAGATAAGTACTTCAGGGAGTGAGTGTAGCAAGTTAAGCTGTCACTTGACTGGTTTAATCAAGAGTTGTAATCTACATGATATACATAGGCCATAGGATAAGCCTAATATGAGGCTTTTGGAGTGGTTTTGATGAGTATGGCTACAAATTGTGCTGTAAACATTTACATCAGTCCAGTTTTGATGAAACTAACCATTATTATTGATAATCAACTATTAGCTATGACTCCTGTATTGTCTAGTAGTAAGATGGTCTAGCTTAGCTACTACAGTGGAACCTCCAAATAACGGACACTATAGGAACAACCTGATTTGTCCATTATACAGAGGTGTCCTTTACATAGAGGTTCTTATTTAGTTATGGTAACTCCCATCAGTGCTTTTACTATTGTCCATTACAGAGAGATGTCCTTTACATAGAATGTCCATTAAGAGAGGTTTCACTGTATTCATATACTGCAAAGTTAGTTATTATGTGTACAATATGCTACATGCATAAAAGAAGTTCAGTTTGGAGTAACAATGTATATTGATCAAAGATCATTCCAAACACAATAAAATCAGCATTATGTGAAATAATAAGTATAGATGAGTCTTAGTAATTTATTATTGTATACTACTTGTATAAATTCTCTTGGACATTTGACCTTCAGCTTGTTTGCATGGTGGTATGGATATGTTGTGAGATAATGTACTGTTCTTATTAGAATTATCAGAAGGCTGTGTATAAGCAGCTGCTATATACACAGAACAACCGCCTGATTTCATCAGTCTGTAGGCTGTATGGAACATGCATGCATTTTATCCTTGCACAACTTTTTGCTTTACTGCACCACTTTATGCTGCGTTTATGTGCCCAAGTTTTCAGGCCTGCAGCCAAGGAGGAAGAAAAGGGGGGAGGGGAGAGGGGGCACATGCTCCTTTTGAAATAATATTCATAATTTTCGTTGAATTAAAAAAATTGTTAAACTCATGTTACATAGCTGTAGTACTTGCACAGACTAGCTAATCTAGATTCTAGTTCACTGTTTATATAGCTAGCTAGCTACTCAATTTCATAACCATATCTTACTGTATGCTTGTGAATGAAGCACTGCCACAGAGCTACGACAACCAGCCAGCAAACAAACACCCCAGCATTCTTTTAAAGGTATTTTTGGCACACAAGTGGGGTTACATTTTTTATAGTTCAGTCCTATTTTAAAATTGGCACATAATAATAAGAAGTGAAGAAATATTGAGAATTAGAGTGCAATTCAAGTCGTGGCAATGAAACCACAAGCCTAATTTTGAAAATGCAGATAAAAATTTAAACAGGGCCAGTTGTAGCTTTGTTTATGCAAGCTTTGGCAGAAATATTGATTTGTAAAGATTGAACATTGGTTGATTTCTGATCTGGTGGCTTCAAAAGATGTAGAATTGCATTTAAAAAATATATAGTCATCAGTTGGTATTGATTTTGTGTATTATAAGTATTCAATCAACATATCCAACATTTATGCAGCTAACACATGCAATGTTCAGTGTATAAAGAATATATAGCAGTCATAAAAGGCTTATTTTGAAAAATTTCAAGTTCTAGACACTACCAAATCATGCTTATTGGTCTGTAACACCTAAACTAGAGTTCCAATTTAAAATTCAATTCAAAAATATGATTGTACATCCCGAAAACCCTACAGTAGAGTTATTACACACAACTAATGGAATATTGTTGTCCGAATTATATTTGACAAGTGTACACTTACAAATTTTCAAATTTTACAGAGCCACCTACTCATCAGCTGGTAACTCTAAGGGTAGATACCATTCCAAAAATCACCAATAGCTTTATTCACCCTAAATGGTAACAAGCATAAAAAATTGAACCTCTAGCTCATGGACTATTAGCTTTACTATTTTTTTTATTTTTTATTAATGTGATTGCTAAAAAGTTAAAACAGTCCATAAGCCAGCAGTTCAGAAACTTCCCTGTAGCTCATGATGGATGTGTTGTTGTTTTTTGAGGTCTTCTAAAGCGGCTTTGGAATAATGGCTGTAGTAAATTGGGGCAGAATCTGTTTTACCCACAAAGACTTCTATGATTTTTATAAATACTCCTAAAAAAAATTCTCTCTGTGGTATGTGCTCCTCACTTACGTCAAGTTCTCAACAAACAGTTGTGAATTCTTTGCGTAATACACTATCTCATTTTTAGGTTGAGTATTCACAACTTTTGGACAAATAATCATGATATAAGCAGCCAAGAAAGTTTAAGTTCACTAGTAAATAACAGTATTACATATGGTTGCTATATATACACACATTCTTATGTCAACATATTAATGTATTTTGACATTGAAGTAAAAATCTGTCTGTGAAAAGGGAGCATCCAGTACATTATCTATGAGAACTCGTGAGTCACTAAAGTTGAGCTTGATAACTTATTTTACAAAATAATTTTTAAATCCTGCTTCAAATTCTCCCTAGTGTTACTTTTTATACTTATTCATTACAGACCATACGCAATAAGTCCAAATCAATAAGCAACAAAAAAAACTAAGAAATTGTTTTTTTATTAAGGCTTGTGAATTCTTGTTTACAATAGTAAAAACAACAACAAGAAGAATAACATTAATAATAAAAAATACACTCAAAACTCTGGCTTTCAAGGTCTTTGCAGCTCCTTACATAGCTCCAATAGTCTGATTTCTCTGCTCGCTTCCTTTCGGCAGTGTCCAAGCTAAGTAAGGCAAAGATCGTCAAAGCACAAAACTCAGCTGAGTTAGTTAGGTGTGACATTGCCTTCGATATTATAGTCTCGCAACAGAGTCCCCTCCCACTACCTTACAGAGAAGATCGTGCGAAGAGCTGGAAGTGTTTGGGTGTTGCGAGACTAAGATGTCTGGGATTAAGAGCAGTAAGTGGATCAGGGTAAAGAAATTTGAAGGGCTTCCTACAAAAGAAGATGTGGAGATCGTCGTGGAAGAATTACCAGAACTGAAAGATGGAGGTCAGTTTGTGTGTACAAAAGCGGGTGTGTACAGCAGGGTTTCTTTCTAAAAATTTGATCCTTATGCATTTCCGCTGGGGACAGGATGCACTAGATAAGATAATGACAGAATACTCAGGAACATTATGCAATAGATAAACACAGAATACAGGTTATGTTCAACCACAATTTCACAATTTAGAGCTTCTAGGATACTGGGTAGTCAATGTAGTCTGGCGTCGCCGACCCTTTTCCTTCCCTAAATTGATGGACGGGGAGGAAGGAAAGGGTCTGGTGGCTCTAGTATCAAATACTTGTGCAAATGACGTCACAGGTTTATTACGTCATCATAAACGCGGAGGCTAAAGTCAATTGCGAGTAAAACATTTCGTTGCGAATAATATAAAGATTGTCACAAAAAAATTATAATCTTACTTGATCTTTCATAATAGAAATGAGTAGAACAATAACAATAATGGCTGGTTCACACTTGGGTGTGAGTTGGTCATATACAAGTGGCAAACTCTGAAAGCAAGCCCTCTTTCCGTACCCAGTCAGGAGGGCTACAAAAAATTGTCTTTTTTAAATTCCCTTCAATACTTTCATCTGCTCTGGCTTTACACGGACACTGTAACTCGCTAAACACGCTCTTCATCACTTGATCTTCCGTAGCTAACAATGCGGAATAAACTTGGGCGCATTGAATATGTGTTTGAGGAATGTACTTAATTAACGATTCTGCAATCTGATTGGAGCGCCACTATTTTGGTGCCGGCACAAGTCATTGATACTAGAGCTACCAGACCCTTTCCTTCCTCCCTGCCCACCAATGTAGGGAAGGTAAAAGGTCGGCGACGCCAGACTAACTATGTGCTAGTATCATTGCCCTCTTCAATCTTGCAAAAAAGTTTGTGAGGGGACTAGGGCTCCCCTCCCAGCCAAGTTCTGGAAAAACAACAACAACATGAATACCAATAAGGAATTATATAGTTTACTGGACAACTGCATGCTAACTTATGTTCTTCACTCATAATATTAATATTCAAACCATGTACAAAAAAATTTAACATTTTATCAAATTTCTAAGTTTTGTTGACCTAAATATATTTGGGCCCCTCCCTGTTGCTAGTGCTGGATCCGCCCATGGGAGGGGAGACTGCATATACTTAGCATCACTTTTTATGTTTAACGTATTACTTGATGTGCATATTCTATACTTCACACTGATCAATGTTTGGTCACATGCACTATTTTATAGTCTTAGCTACTATTCATAGAATTCAAACTTCAGCGAAAGTACTATATTAATTTCTGAATATTCTGGGAGATTCTAAGAAGGAAGAGAAGGGTGGGGCCAGTTCCCTCTGTATGAAATCCTGGATAGCGAGAAGATAGCTATAAACTGACAATTGGTGCATCCTTGTGAGTAGCACTTGCCCACAAATCACAAATAAAAAAGAATGCTGTACCATTTTGAAATTATTTTTTGATGCTCTAAGGATATGTATTTTAGGCTGAAAGGGAATAAAGTCACATATTATAATTATGACCATGCACAAAACTTTGAAATTTAGCAAAAACTGTAAAGGTTGTGAAGTTCACGTTACCCACTATTTTTTCCCCCTTTCTTAGTGTTTTCCCCCTTATCTAGCTTCTAGCGATTACATTTAGTTGTATCAGTAGGAACTTATGAAATTATGTGACTGAAAAAATATTTTTTTATTTCAGAGTTTTTGTGTGAAGCTCTGTGGCTGTCTGTGGATCCCTATATGAGGTAACTGTCGTGGTATATTTGGCTATTGTCACACTTACTGTACTTACAATAGGTAGTTGTGAGGATTGTGTGTAACCATGGTGATTATGTTCGTCATGTGATTTGTATTACATACTCAGTATGCTTGTGGATGAAGATTTTTGTAGTCATCCTGTCTATTACACTTGATACAGCCACAAACAACTTAAAGTGGTATCAATTATTTCTTTGGCTTGCAGAAAAGAAGCTCTAGGGCTCACAGCAATAATGCTTTAGTCCTAGCCAATGTTGTTGTGTATGTTTTATTCATGCTGTATTAAAAAGGGTTAAAAATAGGAATAAATAAATCAAACATCATAAGAAAAACTTCAGTTTCTATGGCTTCAATCTTCCAAAAAGCTATGTATAAATTAAGTTGCAACTTTTCTGTACTTTTGAGCTTATTTAGTTGAATATAGAGATAGAAATTAATATGCTATGAATAAGATGGCTATGTTATTTGGATGAGTAATAGCAGTGGTAACCATGCTATTTGCCATTTTTGCTGAAGCACAGCACTAGTATAGGTAACAAGGCACAACAAACTAACCAATCATATGCTGACAAATGATAAATTGCCTTGAGTACTGTCTGATCACTATAAGATGAGTTACTGTGTAACCAGTTAATGCACACCACTGACCACACCACATACATTGTTCCATGTCTTCTTCTCTACTTCAACCTCTGATCTTTCTCTCTTGACTCGTCTTATTCTCTCGTCTTCTGCTTCTGATTTTCTTGATCTCCAAGTTTCGAGCTCAAAGCTTGTAATGAGTGTGATTAATTTCGTTTGAATTTGTAGGCCTTATTCTGATTCCCTACCTGTCGGTACTCCAATGATAGGAGAGCAGGTGGCCAGGTAAGGTGTCATCATTGGTGTTTTAACCTTGCTATTTCTATTTCTTTGGGTAGTCTGTGTTTATTAATAGCCTTTATTTTTTGGTACTATAAGAAAATGTCTGCATGTGCAAAAAATCATTTCTTCTAAAGATACGAAGTATTATTCAATTATTAGTTTTTCTAAAGCTCTACTTTATAGTCATTAAAATTTTGATGAGGAAAATGTATATTTTTTAACGTATTTTATGCATACTTTATTTATTCCTAGACAACAATTGCCATTTGTACATATGTCGTTGTAATTCGTTGCTAGAGTTTTACAGAGCAAGAGTGACAAGTACTCAGTTGGAGACGTAGTGACTGCCATGTTTGGGTGGGCATCTCACACCATTTGTAATGATATCATGGCTCCTCAAGTTCTTGTTGTAAAGGTAAATACTTCTATCGTATCAGAAGACAAGCTTTCTTTAGCCCTTGGAACTCTGGGCATGCCTGGGTAAGCATAATAAGCTATTTGTTTTCTTAGTAACTCAAATTGTTACTCATATTTGGAAAACCTGTTTTAGTATATTTCAATGTTCTATTTTTGTGAAATTATGCGCATGTTTTTGGTCACACAAGCAGTGCACTCTATTTAGGAGGCTCCTCCTCTCCAAGAGCTTCAGATGCTATCAATATGCTTTCCAGTAATTTGAGCCTGCTATAGTGTAGACATTGCATCAGTAGTTATAGTTTGGTGAACAGTTGTATGTTCAAATACTACTATCTAGTTGCTATAGTATTAAGTTTTCACAACATTTCCTATTCTTGTTAAATGGTCAGTCCTACTGTGGACAGCTTACTTGCTGCCATTTCCACTGTTTGAGTCTGTTATTTTTTTCTTTTTGTCAAAGTGTTCTACACTTTAATTTTTAAATTACTAATGATAAAGCTTATGGTAATCACACAGAGCCACTGCATACTTTGGATTTCTGAAGCTGTGCCAGCCCAAGGAGGGGGAAACTCTGGTGGTTAATAGTGCAGCTGGGGCAGTAGGATCATTGGTTGGACAGATAGCCAAGATCAAAGGATGTCATGTTGTTGGTGAGTGTATGTGTACGTAATAGTAGTTATAGTAAGTCATTCCTTAAATTTTAGTACTTTTTTAATTTCCATGCACACCAGTAAACTTATCATTTTTTGTTCTTGCTGAAGATGTTAGGATCCAGGTACTGTTGCACAAGGTGTGACATGCCTGAGACACTACTTGTGAACTGGTATCTAGCCTGCCATGGCAATAATACAGTTATTAAAGTCTTTAGTACATTTCCACGAGTTGTATGCTGCAATAAGTTTCTGTTCACTTGGCATCATTTGTTTTTGCTGCCATAATTTTTTTCCTTAAGGATATTTCACATTCCCTTACTACTGGATATAACGATGACAAATAGAGTAAATTCGAATGACTTGATTGACCCTTTAGTCGATTATTTGGCGAAATATTTGTATATATTTGACTCAAATTTGTACATTATTGATGGTGCCGTGCTTCATTTTGCCACAGTAAGGTGGCTGACAAAGCAAGGAAAGTTCAAAATTTTAGGTCAGGCCCAGGGCTAGTGCGTTTTACAAAGCCCGAAAATCATTACTGAATGGATGTCAATTTCTTTCACATTATCATTATTGTTATTGTTGTTATTGTTGTGGTTGCTGCTTTTGTTATCTTTGACATTCCAATGTGGTTTAGGCTATGCTGGAAGTGATGCTAAAGTAGATTATTTGAAGTCTCTAGGATTTGATGCGGCTTACAACTATAAGACTATGAGTTCTCTGAAGGATACCCTCAAGGAATCTTGTCCTAAAGGAGTGGATATGTTTTTTGATAATGTAAATATAATCACTAAAATATATTATAATAGTACTTTTAATTTTCTGGATTTTTTTTTAGTTTAGGCAATTAGCTAAATCAAGATCGTATGAGGTGGTGGATTAGCCCCCTTTTGAAATGTAATAAAAAAACCTTTTGGTGAGTTACTTTGTAATCCCAAGGATGCTGAAATAATAGTAATTGTGATTTCGAATGAAAGCATTCTAATTGTTAATTTAATGTCATTGTAATTTAGGTTGGTGGTGAGTTTTTCACTACTGTCATTCAAAAAATGAACACTTTTGGGAGAGTGGCGGTCTGTGGAGCCATTTCGCAATATAATGTTCCACTGGAAGACCGTCCCAGAGGTAAATGTGATGTACGTTGCAAATTAATTGGTTCAATGTAACTTTTGCTGAAGTAGTTGAATATTATGTCAACTGAACATTAAGTACAAATTAAATGTTACATTTGGATGTAAATTACAGTCAATCAAAATGTCTATCCTCAAAGTTAGTCTAATTTTGTTGTCCTTTAGCAATCTAGAGATTTTTGTGAAGCTTTGCTGATAGCTCTTGTGGTGTGTTTCTGTTTTTTTTACAATGCTTTTGGCCACACACATCCGAGTATGAAAGATTGTGGGATCTTTTTGTTGACTTACTTTAATTTTATTCCAATATGAAAAAATATATAGCTCTAAAGAAATATTCGCTGTTTTGATGCAGCAAAGTAGTGCAATGTATTTAACAATGCACTTAGAAACGCCTACAAACATTTTAAACTGCCTGTGACTATTAAAATGGAGCAGACAACGGTTGCTGTCTTGGTGGAACTGAATCTGTGCAAGAAGAATCTTATTAATTCTGCTATAGCAGACTCCGTAAGAGTTTTGAAGGCAGGGAGGTCTAGGACTACTGCTAGAAGAGATTTTCCAATATTGGACGGACAGGAATGTTACATCCAATAGTTTGCCTTCACACTGTTTGCTGACTTCAGCAAATCAAATAAAGTTGAGCTGACCTTGCCAGGACTTGCTCAAGAAATAATCTATCCATTAGTTCAGAGAAAGTGCAGTGCTGAAGCTTAATTTGGCGAGCGAGCGAGACACTATTAGGGGTGACACAATTGAAAATCGGGGATATTTGTTTGTTTATATATATGTGTGTGGACATATGTATGTCATTTTGTACTTTGACCCTCGCGTTTTTATGTTTGCTTCGTGGTCTACCCCTTCCCATACCTCCACTAAACACTTTCGGTTTAGCGATCCTTGTATCATTCAAAGAAATTTAATTGTTTACACCTTTGTATTAGGTAGTCTCTAAATGCCACAAGATGCACTTAGGTCTTAAAATTTACTGTTGGACTCACTGTGCAGTAATTCTTTAACTTCTTGTTTGTTTTTTCAAGTCGCAAAATGTTTTGACGAAAGGTCACTATGGTATTGAGACCCTTTACCTGATGCAAAAAAACTAGGACCGTTTACAGTAGCTGTGAGTACTTGTTGTCAAATGCTACTGGTAACTCAGATAGTTAGAATACAGTATTAAAGACTACAGAAAATACCAGTACTCGGGAAATTGAGGCAAGATAGTAGTTCTGTATTTGTTAGATAAAGTGTGGTCACAACAGCTACATGCTTATAAACTTTTAGAAATGGACTGATAGATTTTTTAGAAGTGTTTTGTTTGTGTAAAGGCTCACTTGCCATTTGTGCTCAAGCACACCACTAGTGCTATAATTTAATGGTAAATCCCGGAAATAAGTTCTGTTGTATTTAGTATTTTTTTTTAAATGCTTAAAGCAAGATTTAAAATGAAACGAACAGAACATTTTAAACTCCATATTATATGCCATTTAATTTGTAATTTTGGCGGACTATGTCTAGCATTCTTACTACTGTTTTATTTCTAGTTAAATTCTTATATCAATTTTCTTTGCTGAGGTAGTTATATGTCAGATGTTCTATTTACTGTTGAATGTATCTGAGAAGTCACAAACCAGAATTGATGCTACATGTATGTCTCTTTTACACCCTGATGATGTTTGTTTGTTTGTGTGTGTGTGTGTGTGTGTGTGTGTGTGTTAGTTCCTCCAATAACTGGAAATTTAATTGGCAACCAGATCAAGATTGAGGGATTCATTGTTAGGCGGTGGATTAAGGAGTGGGATAAAGCATTTACAGAAATGAAAAGATGGATTGATGAGGTATCAGAAGTGTTGTTATTATTTCTTTGATGGCATTGTATGCAATCAATTTAGTCTGTGATATTTATATAGACTCACATTTACTGACATGCTTGATCACAGAATGAAGTGAGCATTTTTTTAATACTAAAGAAAATGTTTCTAGAATTGAAATGCCATATTAGTCTATTACTGTTGTACAACTGCAAAAAGGATATGTGAATAATGTACATTCATTACTTGTTGAAGCCATATTACTGAAGTTCATTCCTCCCTGTATAGTAGTTGGCCCCCTTTTGTCATTGGTTCAGTAGAACTTGTGTTGTAGAGTAGATTCCATGTCAGTACAACTAAAAATAGAAAACAGAAACTACTCGGTCAATATATAGCTTCCTAGCTAAGCAAATCTACAATGGGCAGCAAGAAATTTTTGCTTACGTGATTATGACGTGTCAATAGGGGGCATTACCCACAAAAGCTGGTACCTCCATGAAGCTGAAGCTTTGCGTTTTCTAAAAAATCAGCCCAAAATGAAAAAAAAGTAGCACAATAAAAGGTCTCAAATCATCGTTCTGAGTAAGTTCATACCTAAATCAAGGGTTAATAGTCAGTAATCTCCAAAATCAGAGTGTGATGGCCAGACAGACAGACTAATGGACTGGACGGACTACTATAACCCTCTCGTGCATGCACGCTGAGGGTTATGTTTTTAAGCTAGTCTTATTGGTGTATCTATAAACTGTATCAGTGCTCATGAACTCTAGTAATGGTTCAGATTAAAAAGATAAGATAGAGTCCACTGAATTTTTGTCTATCCTACATACTTTTATTCAGTGCTATAGCTACACTTCTTATTGGAATAAATATAGTAGGTTGATATAAACTGATTATAATGAGTGTTAATGTTATAAGACAAAATCTTAAAAAGTAATTGGACTAAATGGCAGGGAAGCATGTAATTCTCCACCTGCATTTATTACCAAGAATATCTTAATACCTATAGTTGTAATTGTCTGTGTAGGGAAAGTTGAAGTATAATGAGCATGTGACAGAAGGATTTGACAACATGTTTGATGCCTTTCTGGGACTGTTTAGAGGTGACAACATTGGAAAAGCAGTCATTAAAGTTTAGAATAGAATTGACTACTTATGTACCTTTGTTATGTGTTGTTGTTGTTTTTTTAAATTTATTTGTCCTTTTTATATACCTATATATTATTTGTAGTATTCGTGAATCTTACTTTTCTTAGACCAAACCAAAGTTTTGATATATATAAACTCATTTCTAAACTCTTTCTGATGTATGAGCCTTAAGTTGTTGCAAAGTTAGATCATGGTATTTTTTTAAAGAGAAGTTGTTGCAGATCTAACATAGTAGGCAACAATGACTTCTTGAGCTAGTTAACTACTTAAATGCTGTCATACAACAGTAATATAAGCTAATACAAATAAATATTAAGTTCCATTTAATTGCTCTATTTTGTTTATTTAATTGTAATAACTAAAATTAGTTTATAATATGCTTGTTTTATGCATTGACTTATTTGAATGATGTTTGTGACGCAAGCTTATTTACTCAATCTAATTCAGCATTACACATTGTTGCAACTTCCCTAGATTCATATTGGTGACATTGCCTGCAAGTGCATTTAATATTTAAGTAGGCAAAATTCTGTTGCAAATATTTCCCCTTTGATCCATGCTGGTAGCTACAATAATGAAAGAACCTAAAACCAACCCAAAATCTATGTCAACCACTTAGAAAGATGACTGCAGTGGATTATAGTATACTCTCTTAATAAACAAATTACCTCTATATATAGGGAACTTTCCACTTGCCCCCTTGAATAGGGAATGTATTGTTGATCACCTCTTAAAGCAAAAAAAAAAAAAGTACTCAAAATCCTGGTTCCAAATTGTTTTCAGTTCAGAGGTTCCACAGTGGAATGACTGTTCAATTGAAATGTGTCACTATCTTGATATGGGATGCTAAGAATACAACAATGAACTAGCTAGCTAGCTATATAACAAAAGCTGATACAAGAAAAGGAAATAAGAAATATTGATAGGAATTGTAAGTAGAGCTTTGTATTAGGACGAGAGGCACGTTTGTTGTCACATGACTAATCTTTTCCATAAGTGTATCTGGAACTGGGCATGCTTGTGGTCCGTCTAAAGAACAAGATTTTAAAAGAGTATGATTCATCAAACCCAATTTAATGTAAGTTGATCCAAACAAAGTTGTATTGAATATGTTGTACATGCAACATCCATGAGAGTTGTACATTTCTGAGATAGCC